>Ga0315338_1000342_pt1 | contig 127871 bp, 119 predicted proteins | sample ASW8metaG_FD_204518 | JGI IMG/M metagenome (GOLD analysis project Ga0315338, IMG submission 204518) | Ammonia-oxidizing marine archaeal communities from Monterey Bay, California, United States - ASW #8 | ecosystem: Environmental > Aquatic > Marine > Coastal | place: USA: California | collected...
GAAGTAAAGGTTCCCGGCGTTGTCCTCCCCGAACGACACGATGTTGTCGATAGGGTTATTGGGATCGCCTCCTGGAATTAGTGTATTGATCTCGGTCGTGCGATCGGTGAGAGCCGTCAAGTTAGCTCCATCGAACGAATTGGGATCTGTATCGCGATCAAACTCTCCACTCCAAATCTCATCACGTACCGTATCGGCAAAGAAATACTCTCCTTGGAGTTCGGCCACTGGACCACGGTACACGTAGCCGCCAACGATTGACTTAAACGTGGGGTGAGGAACCTCGTGAATCGGGTTTAGCGAGTCTCCCTGAGGACCATTGGGATCGGGACACGATCCTTCACATACGGCCCAGCCGAAGTCGAGCCCCGACGAGCCCGCCTTGGCAAAGTTGATTTCTTCCGCGGAGCGCAGACCCACATCGCCAATATACATGTCGCCCGTCTGTCGATCGAAGCTTGCTCGCCAGGGATTACGTAATCCCGAGTGGTGCAATTGCCAGTTCGGATCTGCTTCGGATGTGTCGAAAGCAAGCACTTTGCCAAAAGGGCTACTCGGAGGTCGCGAGTTATTGATGAATCCATCGCCAATTGTCGCAAAGACTGTATCGGAATTCGGATCGGTTGGGTCAAAGCCCACCCAATCGATCGCATGCGATGCGTTGCCGGAACTAGCGTGCTCGGCTTCGAGGAGCATCCGCGAGTGTGAGACAATGCCTCCGCCATCAACCATAAATTCGTCCAGCCTATTAACGAAGTTTGAGAATGCACCGTACGGGTCGAGAGAGCGTGTCGCATAGAACTTGCCGTTCGATTGAAAATCGGGATGAAAGGCCATTGTGTGCAGGCCTCCAGACCAATGGGGAGTCGCGTCGAGTGTGGCGAACGTTGAGATGACGCCCGTCGTCAGATCGACTTCCTTGATGGTACCGCCCAGTTCGGTAATGTAGAGCGTGTTGTTATCTCCAGGAGCTTGCGTGACATAAGAGGGGCTATCCAGCCCCGATGCTACCTGTTTCACTATGAAACCCTGACCGTACGTTGAAGCAGACGTGGATAAAATCGCTGCATAGATCGCTAGCACATACCAAGTCGTTCCAAGAAATCGTATCATCGTGTGTCCAAGTCTTATTGGGTGATCGCAAGTCAGGCCAGTGCCAACAGATAAATTGAGCAGGAATGTGTCCCGGGCAATAAAAAAACCGCAAATGCAAACCCTCGGCAAAGCCAAGTGGTTGCACTCACGGTTTTATCTGCGGATCTCGCTAGGTCGACTCTTAGTTAAAACTAGTCAGTCAGAATTCGGGCAAGCGGCGTCCTGTCGGAAGTGCTCACTCGCGCCATATAGCTAGTATAGAGAGCGAAGAGAATCGATTCAACAATATTGGCAATATTGCCGGATTTCATAGATTCGTTGGGCTGCTCCACTGACCTTCATGGCGGCAACTCCAAAGTTGAAAGGGGTTTACGGTAAGCCAATGATTGGCTTAAACAGGTACTTACCGCATATTGCGACTCTGCCTAGAACAAGTTAGAAACAGAGCCGATCGGTACTAGCCCCCCACCCTACTAGCGCACCGGACCTTTCATGAACCCTGTTTGGACCATCGCCAAAAAACGCGACGGCGGCGAATTGGCCGCTGACGAAATAGGCTCGTTTATCTCCGACTATGCCTCAGATTTGATCCCCGATTACCAAATGGCGGCCCTCGCCATGGCAATCTACTTAAAGGGGATGACCACTGCAGAGACGGCTGCACTCACCGACAACATGCTCGCCTCAGGGGCAACATTTCAATGGCCCGAGGGACCCACGCCAAAAGTCGACAAGCACTCGACCGGCGGCATTGGTGACAAAGTCTCGCTGCCATTGGCGCCGATGCTTGCTTGCTGCGATCTTCACGTGCCGATGATCTCCGGCCGTGGTTTGGGAGCGACCGGTGGCACGCTCGACAAACTTGAATCGATCCCAGGGTTTCGCACCGATCTCTCGATGGACGAAATGCGTGATGTGGTCGAGTCGGTCGGATGTGTCATCAGCGGCGCGACTGCTGACTTGGTGCCCGCCGACCGTAAACTCTACGCGCTACGCGATGTCACGGCGACGGTACCTTCAATCCCACTGATCACCGGCAGCATCATGAGTAAGAAGCTCGCCGAAGGCCTGCATGCTCTTGTGCTCGACGTAAAGTTCGGTAGCGGCGCATTCATGAAAACGGCCGAGCTGGCACGTGAGTTAGCCGAATCAATGGTCAACACAGGCAAACGGATCGGCGTCGGCACTACGGCGCTGCTGACCGACATGAACCAACCTTTAGGCCGCATGGTGGGAAATGCCGTCGAAGTCAATGAATCAGTCGCTGCCCTGGAAGGTAACGGTCCGGAAGATCTCATGGAAGTAACTCTTGCCTTGGGGGCGGAATTGTTAGTCTCCACGAACAGGTCAGACTCACTGGATGCGGCCCACGCCCGGCTCCAGAAAACAATCGACGACGGCTCTGCAAGAGAGAAATTTTCGCAGATGATCTCAGCTCAAGGTGGTGATCTCGACGCCCCAAGAGTCGTCGCGTCAGCGAGCGATGTCCCTTCTCTACGTGCCGGTTACGTTGTCGCAATTGATGCCGAAAAACTAGGCGAGGCGGTGATTGCGATGCGCGGCGGCCGGCAGCAGTTGGGTGACGAGCTAGACCTCTCGACTGGCTTTGAGATGCTGGTCCGTCTCGGAGATCACGTTGAGCAGAGCCAGCCTCTGGCACGGTTGTTCGCCGGCAAAGAGGTTGCCGACGCGGGCAGGGAAAAGCTGCTCGGCGCAATTGAAATCGGAGATGAGCAGCCGCCGCTCGGCCCGTTGATCCTGGATCGCATAGTGTAGGCAGCGACTAGAGGGCTTGGTTTTCCCGCAAACGCTTCTCTATCTTGCCTGGGGCGATAACGACCTGGACGCGCTCCGTCGATTCGGTTTGATTAAGGGTGCGAGCTTAGGTTTCTCGCTAGGCATTCTCTAACTAACTTAGGGGAGTGAATTTCATGGAGTCAAACAGTGGGCTCGATAGAACACTTCCAGCGATATTACCATCCACGCCGGTCGGTTCGCAATCGATGTCCGACCATCTCTAGGATCGTCTTTTTAAGTAGCTCCCATAACCTAATATGAGCATCTTAGCCTCGCAGAACGCTTCTCACAAATAAGTGTTTTCACTTCAGTTGCGTGTAGTTTGATCTAGTGGCCTGGTGCTTGGTGAGTACAATCAACCCGTTCGGCGTCTAATCGAGATTACAAGTCTGACAGACACAAGAAAATTATAGGACGAGTGGCATCACACGCTTCGCAGCAAGCCTGGCGACATTCTGGAGGCCCGTCGATGGAAGACTCACGACAAGACTTTTCGCAACTCGGGTTCACTAAGACTGTCGTGTTGCCGGCGCTGTTGTTGTTTTTGATTCCGGCTATCTCCCTTGCCTTCTTCCTTCATGCTCAGTCGAGCTACGACAACGATGCCCGTGCTTCAATTTTAGAGCAAATTCGCACGGATGAGAGCCTCACACAGGAGGAGCGCAAGAATTCGGTCGAGTTCTTCACTACTACCCCCTTTTCAACTCTGATGAGGAACCCTGAGTTCGCCGCGCAAGTCGAATCGGATATCCAATTCGACTACGCGACGTTTCGCTGGATGATTTGGCTTTCAAATGCCAGCATTCTCTCCGGCATAGGAGTGTTTCTACTTGCGGGCCTGTGCGTGATACTCTCATTTCGGTCTCAGCGAGCCCAGTACCTAAGCCTCTCGGCAGGTTGGCATGTGCTGCGAATTTACGGTGCGTTGCAAACGGTGGCACAGGGGACGATGCTTCTGGCACTTTCGTATTGGGTCACGGCGCTCTGGTTTGAGGTCTACGTTCCTAAGCTTATTTTTATTGCTGGCGCTTTAGCTCTGGTCGCAGTGGGAGTCGTAATAAAAGGGATCTTTCAGAAAATCGACAATGACTGTACTGTTACTGGCGAAGTTATAAAGAAAGATTCGGCTGGTCCTCTCTGGAATGATCTAGAGTCGATTTGCAACAAGATTGGCACAGCACCTCCCGATCAGATCATTTTGGGTATCGACGCCAACTTCTTCGTCACCGAACAGCCGGTGCACGTGGGAGAACAGACGCTCGAGGGGAGGACCCTGTACGTTAGTCTATCGCTGCTGAAACAACTGCATGGCGATGAAGCGGCAGCCGTGATGGCTCACGAAATGGCTCACTTCAGTGGCCAAGACACGGCTTACTCGAAAAAGATATCGCCACTACTGGTTCGCTACGACAACTACCTTCGAGCACTCTACGAAGGTGGTGTGACGCTACCAATCTTCTATTTCATGCTTTGTTTCCGGAACCTATACGAGATTTCGCTGGGCAAGCTGAGCCGCGAGCGAGAGTTTCGAGCGGATCGTATCGCATCCGATGTCACCTCATCGCGCGATCTGGCCAGCGCGCTGCTGAGGATCATTGCTTATGCAGAGTATCGCCATCAGGTAGAAGCCGATCTTTTCAATGAAGAACAGGCACTAGAGTCTGCCAATATTTCGGAGCGGATTGAAGACGGCTTCCACGAATACGCAGTTAGTTTCGCGGTTAGCGAAGACATCGGCAATATCGCGACAGCCCATCCCTTCGATTCGCACCCTCCACTAGCGCAACGACTCCAAGCGATCGACGAAGAACTTGACGCAGACACTACCCAGACCTTTCTTGCCATCGAAGGCGATGGACGTTGGCACCTCAGCATTCAAGATGCTGAACAAATGGAAAGGCAGCAGTGGGACGAGTACGAAGAACAATTCCGAAGTTTCCACGAGGAAAATCTCGCCTATCGTTATCTTCCGGCGACTGAGGAAGAAGAAGCATTGGTCACAAAGTTCTTCCCAGAGGTCAGCATCGAGGGCAAAAAAGGTGCCGTCACGTTTACGTTGCTACAGGTTGCTTATGCAGAATGGCCAGAACCGATTGCATATAGCAAGATTCTCAGCTGCACATTAAATGACAGCAGCGTGCTGCAAATTGGTTGCAAAGGGGGTGGTGGTAAGCCGGCGACGATCAAGCTGAAGAGTTTCGGTAGTCACCAGCAGGAAGTTATCGACACATTCAATCGGTACTACACACGCTATCTGGCAGCCGTCGAATACCAGAAGCAACGAGAAGCGGAAGCGAATTCTGAAGAAGCTGCGAAGAGCGACAGCTAGTCGACTTCTTCGTTAAGTGGGCCAATCCAAGTGATCGGATTATGAGCAACTTCCCAGAGGTGGCCGTCAGGGTCGGCGAAGTAACCAGAGTAGCCACCCCAAAAAACTTTCTGCGGTTGTTTCACGGCTATCGCACCGGCTGCGAGCGCTTCCTCGTATAACTTATCGACCTCGGCTTCTGAGGCAAGATTGTGCGCGAGTGCCACGCCGCGAAAGCCGTTGCCGTCGGCCGATACTTGGGCATCCTCGGCTAGCGCCTCGCGGCCATACAGGCCGAGCCAGGTGCCGTTGAGAGTAAAGAACGCCACCGTCGGCGGCGACTCCATCCGCGGCAAACTTAGGCCTTTCTCGTAAAACTCAATTGAGCGGGCCAGGTCGGTGACGCCAAGAGTTATCATACTAATGCGCGGCTGCATGTATTTATTCCTATCGATTACGAAAAGCTGCAAACTAAGAGTTCTGATTGTAACAGATAATATTATGCGCTGGCGCTGATGTCTCTCGTAAAGACGTTGGGAGATATAGATGAGTAAGTCCCGCAAATATTTAAATTGGTTCTGAAAGACTTCTCATGATGATCAGGTACAAGTATATTCGCGTAGCAAGTGCTCTCGACAATCATGCATTCCAGGGAAGCTTAGACCATGAGCGATCCAGACCAAAAGCGTCTCATTGAATCCGCTTTGGATATCCGTCAGCAGGCTTACGCACCCTACTCTAAGTTTCTCGTGGGCGCAGCATTAGCGACAATGGACGGCACGGTCTTTACAGGCACAAACGTCGAAAACGCCTCGTACGGGCTGACTATCTGTGCAGAACGAGTAGCTGCGGCTGCGGCAGTAGCGGCTGGGCATCGGAAGATCACTGCAGTTGCCGTGGCTACTTCGGGCGGAGCTTCGCCTTGCGGAGCCTGCCGGCAATTTCTCGCCGAGTTTGGCGGTGGCATGGATGTACTGCTTGTCGATGCCGACCATCCAGAGGTCGTGAAACAAATGTCACTGGCCGACTTGTTGCCTGAGCAGTTTTCGCTGGAAGAATGAAAGAGGATCAGATCTGACAATGCTGGAGCATTGCTTCAGGCGTACACACGTAGCTGATTAGAAATGGTCCGAATTCGGCGTAGCGAGCGCTGGCTTCGTCAAACCGCATGCGGTAAACGATATCTTTGAGATACTCAGGATTGACTGCCCAGAGCGTCACGCCCCATTCCCAATCATCAAGTCCCAAACCGACGGTGATAAGCTGGCTCACCTTGCCAGCGAAGGCCATACCGCTGCGAGCGTGCTCGCTCATCAAAGCGTTTCGTTCGTCCTTTGTAAGTGTGAACCAGTTTTCACCCACTTTGCGCTTTTTATTCATTGGATAAAAACAAGTGGCAGGCCACTCAGGAAAATCGGGCGTGAGCCGCTGATGGTTCATGCTCACTAAGCGATCTGCGTAGCCCTTAACCTTCGCCTGGTAAGTGTCGCTGCCTTCGGTTTCGCCTTCGGCAACAAGTCGCTGGCCGAACTGCTCGACCGAAGGTACGTATTCGCTAATCTCAGTGACTGAAACGAACGAGTAGCCCGGCTTGATCATGGGGCCTAGGGGGCTTGCCATCAGCCGTTGATGAACCCGATCAACCTTTAGCGGATCGGGGTCCATCAGCATGAGGCTGAAATCGGCTTTATGGCCACTCACAACCGAAGTCTGTAGACGAGTAGGTGAATCACTGGCCGCAGGATCTAGAGCCTGTATCACGGCGTCTCGGCCAGACGTGATTTGGTCCGCCGACATCTGGGCGAGCTTGTCGCGATCCCACGTGTAATAAAGATGGCTGCAATGCCAGCCGCCGCCGGCCGGTTCGAGAGAGATCTCGTATGTGGGTTGAGGACGTGTGGGACGATTCATATTTGTCGCGGAGGTAACTAAGAATTCCGAACAGGTGAGTAAAATCAGTCCGCATCGTAACACATCTCCCATGGGGGTTGAATGGGGTGAAAATTCTTATTCATTAGACACGGCCTATCTATAGCGTTGCGTTGAACTGGACCACGCTAGTGTGCGAACGAGGCTACGGTTGCAAATATCAAGAGAATCGAAGGTCCCTAGCCAAGGAACAAGCCGGTGCAATAAATAGCAAACGGCATTGTGAAACTGAGAAGAGAAGTGGCCCTCGAAGAGGGTCATTCGGCAATCGCAATTGAGAAGTCGATGATAGCGATTCATACACTCTCTATTGTTGATAGAGAATTGCCGCCTGTCTAACGATTTAGGGAGAAATTATCTCCTCGACAGTCGTATTGAAGTCCTCCACGAGCCGGCCCAGGACTTCGTGGGTGAGCGTGGCGGCAACGCGAGCACGGGGGGCGTTGGGCTGCTTCTCATATCTGCAGAATTCTATCGAGCCGCCACGGCGTAGCAATAGCTCGTAGTAATAACGGCCGGTATCGCCGACAAGCGGCGGACGGCTACGCATTTGCACCGAGCAACCGTCGGCGTCGGTCTCGATCGGCGAGATCGGCTCGAGCAGGTAGTTGACACGATGACATAACGATTTGCTGGCCACTTCTAATTTGGAAACGTCTACACCGGCTAACTCGGTTGTTTCCAGCAGGAACTCTGAGGTGGCAACAGCCAACGGCTCGCATTGGTCGATCGCCCCGCGCACTGTCCGCGGTCCCTCCGAGACGACCAAGCGTTGATTCGACTGCCCCACGATTGTCTGCAACTCTTTCAAGAATTCATCTCGGAGACTCATGCTGCTGCCTCCTCATCATCTAACTCGGATGGGTCACCCCGTTCGACGCTGTGTTCCTTGCCGTCGTACGACAAGACCACCTTGGCGTCTTCCAAGAGAGTTTCTAAATGGATCGGGCGATTCCAGAGCCTCTCGAGGTTTTCCAGCGTGTCGCGGGCATAGTCGAGCTGAAGCTCAACGCCGGCGTAGTCGTGCTGGAGATACAGCTCGCCGCGGTTCTTATAGTTACCGTCAACTACGGCAATAATCGGTCGCCCTCGGTTCGTGAGGCTCTGCAGCAATTGCTGTTTGACTTTAGGGAACTCCCGAGATTCGATTTCATAGACCTCAGAATCTTCATTGTAGCCAAATCGAAAGAACTTGTGCTCGCGGACAAAATCGAGCGTGAGAAACTCATCGATAAACGTCAAATCGTTGTGGATCCGACGGACCTCGAATATTTTCTCGCGACCAAGTCCGGCATCTGTGTTCCAGTGCTTTCGCTGCTGGTAGTCGTCGCAATCTTCGTACTCACGGCCAAATGCGCCGCGATTCCAACGATCTTCAATATTGCGAAATAGTTCGATTCCCACCTTGTAGGGATTTAGCTGCGTGGGCGAACTGGCCATTGTTCCACTGTGGTGGTCGCAGTAATTAATTACATCTGCCGACGTGAGGCCCTCGCGAATCATGATCGTCGAGTGCCAATAGCTAGCCCAACCCTCGTTCATGATCTTGGTCTGAGCCTGGGGGGCGAAGTAGTAGGCTTCGTCACGAATCATGGCCAAGACGTCAGCCTGCCAATTCTTCAGCGGAGCATGCTCGAGAATGAATAGCATCACGTCGCGCTCGGGATGCCCGGGGAACGACTGGGCGGCTGCTTCAGCGGCCTCAGTTGCTTCGTCTCGCTCGCTGAGTTTCTCGCGAGGGTTGATGAAGGGGTCCATGTAGTTCTTGGCTTCAAATCGCTGAGATTTGCTCTGCCCACTCTTGTCACTTCCTGAAAAGTCGTATCGGTCCCGTTCCTCGCGGCGGCGTATGAATGGTGCGTGGACATCGATCAGATCTTCGATGCTCAGACAGGCGTCGATAAAATTTTCCACTTCCTCGACGCCCACATCGTCCATGTAGCGGCGAATCCGCGTGCCGTGGTTGGCCATGTCGTCCATCATCTTGCGATTCGTCTGGGCGAACCACTGATTGTTCTTGAAAAAATCGCAGTGCCCGTAAACATGAGCCATCACCATTTTCTGGTCGATCAAACCGTTACAACGCATCAAATAGGCGTAGCAGGGATCGTTGTTGATCACCATCTCGTAAATCTTCTGCAGCCCGTAGTGGTAGCCCTTGGAAAGTTGTTCGTACTCCATCCCGAAACGCCAATGGGGATAGCGAGTAGGAAAGCCACCTCGAGCAGCAATCGCGTTGAGCTGGTCTGCATCGATCAGCTCGAAACTCGTTGGAAAAAAGTCCAATCCATAGCTGCGTGCGTACTCCTCTACCTCGCTCTTCACTGCAGCGAGTTCCGGTGTCAAATTTCCCAAGTCAGTCCGAGCCATCTCTATTGCTCCTAGCGTGGCACCGCGGTCGCTCCTAGGCGGCCTGTAGGACGTTGAAACGAGTGGAATCTAGCGCACGAATGATGTCGTACAGAAGTGGCATCTCCAGCGCCAGTTGACGACGGGCGAATGCGATAGCCTGTTCCGATGAAGTGGCTTTCACGATCACTTCGGTGTGGCCGACTCGAACTCGATAGACGTTGAGTATTGGTTGCTGTGTATTCATAGTTGCATCTCTTTTGGGATGGTGGTTTCTAAAAGCCTATCACTTTCCTTTGCCTAAAAACGTCTTGATCGACTGATAAATGCCATCCTTGTCCGGTATTTCCGAAAGTACAAGCGAGTCGTTCTCGCTGAACTGTTTACGCAGGGCGTCAATGAAGTCGCCGCTGCCGTAAGGACTCTCCACTTGTCCGTAGCAGAAGATGTTCGCGGCGGGCAACAAGTGTTCCGATAACAGATCAAACGCCTGTCGGTTGTCGTCGCCCCAGTTGTCCCCATCGGAAAATTGGAAGCAATAAATATTCCAATCATCAACTGGAAATTTTTGATCGATCAGCTCAGCACAAACTTTGTAAGCAGAACTGATCCGCGTGCCCCCACTTTCTCGCGTGTGATAAAATGTGTGCTCGTCCACTTCCTTAGCAACAGCATCGTGGATAATGTAGCGAGTCTCGATTCCTTGGTACTGGCTTGCCAGCCACGTATCTATCCAAAAAGCTTCGGTGCGAACGATCGATTTCTGGTCATCGGTCATCGAGCCGGAAACATCCATCAGGTAAATCACAGCCGCGTTCACTTGTGGCTGGGGGACGTCGTTCCAGGAACGGTACTGCTTGTCTTTCTTAATCGGGACAACTCTAGGGTCCGCTGGCTCGTAGTTGCCAGTCGAAATTTGGCGTCGCAGCGCGTTCAGATAGGTCCGCTTAAAATGCCTCAACGACTCGGGGCCCGTCTGGCGGATGCTATTGTACTTGCTCTTGTCTGCGGTGATGTTCGCAGCACCTTTTGGCTCGATGCGCGGGAGCTCCAACTCGTCTCCAAGCATCGCTGCCAATTCCTCAAGAGCGACGTCTACTTCCATAAAATGTTCACTACCGGGCTCGCTACCAGCCCCGCCCGCCCCGGCTGGACCTTCGCCCGGTTTACCGACGGGATCACCCACATCTCCTTCACCTTGCCCAACGCCGCCGGAGCCGTTCTTGCCGAATTTGAATCGTGGCACGTCGAGCTGAGGGACGGGGATGCTGACCACATCGCGACCGCGTCGGCCGATCATTTCGCCATGCGTGATGTATTTGCGCAGATTCTCACGGATACGCCCGCGTACGATCTGCTCAAAGCGACGTTGGTCGCGTTCTATTTCCATCACCATGCCGGGGTTGCCTCAATAAATCGAATATGTTGCGGTCACAGCCCTAGAAGGCTCGAATGCCTCCGCGCGGTGTCACGTTGAATACCTGAGTTGTCTTGACCTTTGCCTTACGCTCCTATTTATTCTCCGTGGTATCGCCACGAGCGAAAATACTTGCCACGTAATTCAAGACATCGGTCGCGCTCTCGTCGTCGTATCCGTAGTCACGAATCAAGCGGCCCTTGACGACATCAATCTTCTGCTGAGTCTCCGCGTCAATCACGTTCGACACCAGGCTCGTCAATTTGATCGAATCCTTCTGGTCTTCAAATAGTTTGAGCTCAAGCGCTTTATTAAGTCGCTCGTTGGTCTTGTAGTCGAATTTCTTGCCGTCGATCGACAAGGCGCCGATGTAATTCATGATTTCGCGTCGGAAATCGTCTTTGCGGCTATCGGGGATGTCGATCTTATCTTCGATTGAGCGCATCAACCGTTCGTCTGGCTCTTCGTATTGGCCGGTGAATGGATTCTTTACCTTTTCCTTCTGCGTGTACGCCTTAACGTTGTCGATATAATTTCCGCACAGACGGGTCAGGGCTGCCTCGTCGGCCGCGATGGCGCGCTGTACTTCGAGCTTTACGATATTCTCGTACTCCTCCTTCACGACACCCAGCATCTCGCGGTGGCTCTGCTTGACTTCTTCGTTGTTGATGAGGCTGTGATGCTTTAACCCGCTTTCCAACTCGTTAAGCACCATGAATGGATTGATCGAGCGGGCTTCAGGATGAGCGACCAAGGCATTGGATATCTTGTCTTGCACATAACGGGGCGAGATACCAATCAGACCCTCGTTCACCGCCTGGTCGCGCAGCTCGCTGATATTCTCCTCGGTAAAGCCCGGCAGAGTCTTGCCGTTGTAGAGTTTCAGCTTTTGCAAACGACTGAGCCCGGCGTGCTTAGGTTCCTCAAGCCGCGTGAGCACCGCCCACATAGCAGCCATTTCAATCGTGTGCGGGGCGATGTGTTTGCCAGTAACTGTCTTCTCGTTGTAGTCCTTTTCGTAGATGTGAATTTCGTGTTCGAGGGTCGTGACATACGGAATATCGATTTTGACCGTTCGATCTCTCAGAGCTTCCATAAATTCGTTGTTCTGCAGCCGGCGATACTCGGGCTCGTTGGTATGACCGATAATTACCTCATCGATGTCGGTCTGGGCAAATTTCTTCGGCTTGATGCGATGCTCCTGACTGGCGCCTAAGAGATCGTAGAGAAATGCGACGTCGAGCTTTAGAACTTCGACAAATTCGATGATCCCACGATTAGCGACATTGAATTCACCATCGAAGTTGAACGCACGGGGATCGCTGTCGCTGCCGTAGATGGCGATTTTTCGGTAGTTGATATCACCGGTCAACTCGGTGGCGTCCTGATTCTTCTCATCCTTCGGCTGGAAGGTGCCGATGCCGACACGATCCTTCTCGCTCAGGATAACTCGCCTTACTCGGACGTCTTTGATCACTCGGGTCCAGTCGCCGTCGTACTTCTTGAGCCGCTGCTGATACATAAACCTGCAGAATGGATCCAGCTCGCCACGAATCCGTGCGTGAAAATCACCTTCCTCTCGCCCCGCGTTGAGCCGCGACTCGACGTCCTCGCGAAATCGTTCGGGGATCAGGTGCAAGGGCTCTTCGTTCATGGGGCACCAATGCACTTCATCGGGACTCTCATCATCGACCCAACCAAGCGTGTATAGGGCGCCTTCGTCTGTGGCCGAGTAGCGCTGCAACCCCTGCTTCAACAGGCGCACAATAGTGCTCTTGCTACTGCCGACCGGGCCATGCAGCAGCAAGACACGCTTTTCGATGCCATATTCGTGCGCAGCGCTCTTGAGAGCGTTGACCAACTTGTGTAGCGGCCCCCGTAGACCAAATACGGAGTCACGTCCCTCGTTGTGTGGGTCGTCGAAGAATCGATAATGGTGCTCCTTCTCGCGCCCCTTGGTGACAACGTCTACGCCGGCAGAAAGAATCATATCGTAAATGCGCTGATATGCCGTTCGTGTGACTTGCGGATTGTCGCGAACGATATCCAGATATTCTTCGAAGGTTCCTACCCAGTTCTTGCGCCGGAATTGATCGCGATCCTGTCGATCGGACACGAGCGATACGATTTCGCTGCCATTGGTCATGTTCCTGCTCCTTAGTTCTGCGGTATTCCCGCTCAAGTCGACGTCAATAATAAATTATGTGTAAACGAATGAACTCACAAACCCGTGCCGAGCTAAGTGACATTGGTGGCTGCGCAGGCGCGAACCTATTTAGGCGCTAACTTCATCTCTCGGATCCAACGGCTGGCAGCGCTTCCGTGCGCAGTCGTTCAAGTACGGTTCTCTGACAAGTTTCGAGCAAGCCGTCTGTAGGCCGACTCTGTGCAGGACGCGAAGTGAAAAGGAGGTGAGCCGCAAGGCTAACCAGGTTCCTCGTGAGGGCTACGGTTAAGTCCCGACTGGGAGCCGACCGAGAGAGGAGGCGTCGCACACGCCGGATGGAGGTAAACAATCCGCCCCATCCCGCATGTCTGAGTGCACACACCTGAGCGAAGGTTGGCAAAGAGCGCTACGGTCTTCACATGCGCCAGGTCGGGAGTATCATAAAACCCGCCGATTCCGGCCACGCGTGCTGCGGGTCGACAAATCCAGCATGCACGTCACTGTTTCTAGTATCGGCACAAATTCCCAGAGAGGCAACATCGAGTTTTTATTGTCAATCTACACAGCTCATCCCTCTCCCAAGGGTCCAGCCCTCGGAGGCCTAACTAATTGCCAGTTCTAAGCTTATTTCGCTCTTCGACCTCTCTACAGGGGGGCACCCGCCTTAGTTCTCACTATCATTTCAGCGAGGCAATCTGCGATGGACAATTCTTGGTAGTATCGCGCCAGAGGCGTCTCCAAAGACGCTTGTAATCCCGCTATTTCGACTGATTCCGACTGAAGAACTCACTGCATGTTTCGACAGCATTGCTGTCGAATCGATCTCGCAGAGTGTTAGTTTGACTAAAAACAGAAAACTTTGAGGATTATATCGATTTTATCGAAAGTCGAGACTTTCATAGGGACGATAAGCCCCTTACGTGTTAGTTCCCGGGGGGGCTACCGAGACGCGCCGACTACGGGCATGAAGCCCACAAAACGTGCGTCGATGACCAAACTGGCAACCGAGCAGCCTAAACTGCAAGGGTGTCGAGGGTCGACCTATGAAACGCTCCCCGACTTTCATCCTGACGATTTTCTCGTTAGTTCTTCCCGCTACTGTTCTGACTGTCGGTCAGCCGCAAAGTGCGAATGGTCAGCAGCTGCGCTTTCAAAGACCAAGTAATTCTCAAGAAGCGCTGCGCGAGCAACAGGTAAATCAGAAATTTCGTTCGCCAAGCGATACCGCTAACAACACTCAGATAGCGCCGGAGCTGAGAACGGCGCGGAGATTAGAGCGGTCCCCGGCAGTCGAACAGCCAGCTAAGCCCGTCGCCATTCCGGCGGAAGTTGCACAGAGCTTGCGGGAAATAAGGCGAGATAGTCACAGAGTTGCAGCAAAGGTTCGTCGCGTGCAACATGTGCCCGAGCTGGCCGAAGAAGTTGAACCTGGCGAAGCAGAGCCGACTCCGTCTCCGGTTACGACAGAACGGCCTCTAGATGAAATTGGAACGCCATGCGATAGCTGCGGGTCGTATGTCGGCGGCTGTGGCTGCGAGGTTGGCTGTGGAATGGCTGATACCTGCTGTGGTGCTTGCGAGCCAGGATGTGGTTGTGCGGAACCTCAGTGTGGGTTTGCCGAGCCAAGCTGTGGGTGTGCGGAGCCGGGTTGCGGCAGCTGCGTAGGCATGCCGGGTGCGGATTACTGGTGTTTTCCGGTCTGCTTGCCGAGATTCAAGGATCTCAGCTTTTGGGGCGGGGTCCACGGTTTTCGTGGTCCGCGAGATTTCTACGCTCCGGGGTCAAACGTGGCGGGCACGCGCAGCGACTCAAACTTTGGCTTCCACGAAGGTATCGGAGTGAGTGGCCGGGCACCGCTAATTGGCTTGATGTTTCCCCAAATCAGTTATCAAGTTGGATATCAGGGTGTGCATAGCCGTTTCTCAGGCACGGTGGAAGATACCGAGGAGCGTACGCAGCAGTTTGTAACCGCCGGCTTATTCCGTCGCGTAAACACGGGGCTGCAGTTCGGCGTCGTCTGGGACATGATGCGGGACAATCTCTACGTCGAAGACGACCTGAAGCAGGTCCGAACCGAGATTGGCATCAAGAGCCCCCTAGGGCGCGAAATCGGTTTCTGGTCGGCTACTTCCACTAATACGATGGACGTGCTGGGGGTTGCCTATGAAACCGTCGATCAATACGCCTTCTTCTACCGTTGCAATTTTGGCAAGAGCTCCAACGCCCGCTTCTGGGTCGGTGGAACCGACGACAGCGAGGGGATCTTTGGTGCTGAATTCAACACGCCAATCAACGATCGATGGTCCGTGCAGTCGGGATTCAACTGGTTATTTCCCGACGAAGACCCCGGCCTAGAAGGTGTCAGCGAGGAGTCATGGAATGTCGGCATCAACGTGGTGTGGCACCTAGGCCGAACTGCCAAGAGCTGCTATCGAAGTCCGTTCCGACCGATGTTCTCTGTGGCCGACAATGGCTGGATGATGGTCGACCGAGTCGGAAGCAATCAGCCCGCCGACGACTGAGAGAACCAATAATCGAGCTTCAGCGATTTAGTCGTGGGTGATAGGGTTTCGGGCAAGTCCTCGCTGGGACTGCTGCAAGCGGCGTGACCTGCCCTTGAACGGGTATTTCTAGGCAATACGGGCAGATTGCGATGTTTTTGGCGCTGCGGCGTGCCGAATCGGAGACTAGAATGAGCTACTTTTCCGGTCCCCCAAAGCCACAGTAGTGGGCAAGCAGATAGGGACCTGTATCCACACGAATGCCTTTATTGGGAGAAATCGAACGATGAATACGGTGAGCGCAAATTGGGAGGATGAAGAGAACAATCGCCAGGTGGCTTTTTCTGTGGCCTTTAGCCAGCAGGAAAATGCCGTCGAAATTAGGTCGATGACTCCCCAGAAAGTTACTTTCTTCTGCCCTGAGACTAAGAATCCTGTCCGCACAATCGGCGTTTGGACCGATAAGGGCCGCGAGCTCTTAAAAGACCAACTCCACCAGAGTGGGCACCTGACTCAGATCCAAGAGCAGATCGACGCCTCATTGGCTGTCTAAGAAGATTGCCACAGATACGACGAAGTCGCGTACGATTGGACACAGCAGCCCTGGGAGGGTCCTCCCAGGGCTTTTTCGTTTCCAGATACTGGACATCAGCGTCGGTCGATGTTGATGCCGGCAGGGGCCACGACTTGAATTGGTCGGACCGCGGGTTGAGGTGCAGTAAGAGGCTGCTTGCCCCACTGGTCAAAAGTCACGAGAACTTCGACCTGTTCTCGCTTCTTCAACTTCCGATTCAATCGTGCGATTTTCAGCGTGACCGTGTCTCCTGGTTCGCGCACCGCGATACGCTCGATAAGAACGGTATAGTCGTCGATTTTCTCCCCCTCGAACTCAGTGATAAGATCACCTTTCTGAAGGCCAGCCTTTGCCGCGGCACTATTTGGCACGACCTGTTCCAGAGGATTGCCCTTGATGCCTAGTAGAGCGCCACTTCGCACGTCGAGGTCGATATTAGAAGAAAGCTTCTCTCGTAGTTCTTTGAGTGCCGGTTCGGAGAGTTTCGTTCCGTAGAGTTCAATTCGTTTTAGGTGAGGCAGATCGAGCAAAACCGGCAAGAGTTCGTCGTTTAGGGGAGCGGAATGGAGGCTGAGCTGCGTAACTCGAGGAATCTCGTTGAGAAGTTTGAGTCCATCCAGATCACCCTTCCAATGTGCGCCGATTTTAACTTGTAACGACTCGCCGAATTTTCGGCTATTCTTGAACTGAGGAATTCCCGGCATCGGCGGCGCAATATTGTATCGGCCCCCTAGCTCTACTATCCTGGCTAACGCCGCTTGTTCTCGGGCAGCGGCCAGAATTTGGCTTGCCTGTTGGGCTTCGGTAGGCCGTTGTGGCAATTCGATGATCTGCTCCAGAGCTGCTATCCGCAGATCTGGATCGTTTCCTTCTGACCAGGCGAGCAAGATATTCAGAGCTCGAGTCGAACTTTCTAGCGAACCGCTACGAGCCGATTTCGCAACATGATTTAATGCAGCGCTGCCTGCCTTTTCCAATCGAAATTGGGCATTCTCCCGCATCGCGTAACGATTGTCATCGAGCTCGACGACCCAGGCTACAATTTGCTCATCTGCGACCGTCTCGATATCCTCAACAGCCGCGCCTTGAGCTCCAGCCAACACAGGTGTGAAGCATAAGATCGCGCAACTCAAAGCGACTACCACTAATCTGCGGTAGATTGATATGCGATCAACATTCAGAGAGCGAGAGCAAACCATAAGTGAGAATTCTACCGGCAAGCAGGAGAGAGATGTTACCTCACATTGTACCATTCTTCTCGAAACTTGCTGAGAGTCAATGAATCTGGCTCTCGTTGACCGGACCGGGGACGATTGAGTTGTGGACGACTGTCCCTTCGATTAGGCTCGGACACATGAAACTCGCATTACTGGGCTCTGACTACGAAAGCATCTCGCTGGCCACAGCCGCCGTGGCCCAGGGTCATCAAGTTGGCTGGGCCGGAGACACCGATTGGGCTCGCAGGCAATACGAACTCCCCTGGCTGCCGGCTGATGATTTAGCCGATCAGTGGGAATCGCTGCTCGACGATCACTTCTGCGACGCCGTAATTGTCGGTCGTGGAGACGCCCCTTCGGATTTTCGCGCCATGCAGGTCAGTCTCCTAGCGAAGAATGGCATCGCACAGCTGGTCACCTTTCCGCTAGTGAGCTCCGTATTATCGTACTACGAGATCGACATGGCCCAGCAAGAAAGTGGGTCACTGCTCCACCATTTCAATCCCGCAACGGTACCTCAACCAATTATCGACCGGTGCGCCGGATGGGTTCTTGATGACCATCCCGAGCTCGGCGAAATCGAGCAACTCGTGTGGGAGCGCCCCTTAGGCGACCGAAGTCGAGAGCAAGTGTTGTGGCATTTCTCGCGCGATGTGCAATTACTCACCCAAGTGGCCGGTCGGTTAAACCGGTTGGGTGCACTTGGCTCGCCCGACGAGGCTACGACCTATGCCGGTCTGAGTGTGCAGATGCTTGGCGAGCGAAAGTTACCGGTTCGTTGGTCGGTCGGCCCAGTGGAAGGGTCAGAGCAACCCCAGTTGGCACTCGTCGCCAAGAACGGCAAGTGTACTGTGCTGTTTGACGAGCAAGGTCGGGCTTTTCAAACCGAGCTTGTGCATGCCTCCCAGAATCTTAAAACCGAGCTCGAGATTGTAGATCCCTCAGCCATATCGGTTGCCAATTTTACTGCTGCACTTAAGGATGAGAAGTCGTGTCGTTCGACCTGGACCGACGCCCTGCGCTGCATGGAGTTATCCGACACGATAGAAATTAGCCTCCGCCGAGGGCGGATGATTGACGTTCATCCTCAACAGCTCACCGAGCAACTGTCGTTCCGAGGCACTATGTCGGCAGCTGGTTGCGGAGTGTTGTTAATCTTGCCACCGTTATTACTACTGCTGGGCTGGATGGGAGAGCTATTTGGGCTGCCCGTGGCCCGCTACTGGCCCCATGTATTGCTGGCATTGCTGGCGACGTTTCTGTTGATACAGCTGCTCTCCAAGTTCCTGATTCGTGGACCAACCGATCAAGAATCAGATGGGCTGCGGTAAAGTGAGCTAATGATTCTGCCAGGGATGCAAAACTTTGCTGGTTAGGCAAAAGTTGAGTGGCCAGGGGTGCCGATTTCCGCAACGTGAGGGCTCTAGTAAATCTGCACACTGCGAGATTCGCGAGCCAAGAAGTCTCTCTCCAGCGAATCGAGACTCTATTGACGCGGAATCGTTTAAACAGTGGCTTGGTCGGCAGCCGTATCAGCGGCAAATGGATGCTAGCAGCTGCGCTGCTGATAGGTGGAGGATGCTGCGCACCTTTGCAACACACTCCTAGTCATTGTGGGTGTGCTGTCAGTGAACAAGACTTGGGATGTGCCCTCGACCGAATCTGTAAGCGCGAACCTCTAACAGGATGCGGCTTGGCAGTTGAGAGCGAGTGCGTTGCGGAGTGCACCGATTGCAAGAAACTCGGGTCGCATTGTGTTTCGTGCCGTCATGCAATATCGGGCATTTGTCACAAATGCCGCAACTGGAGTCCCGGTTGCAATGTCGAACCAGGACCCCCACCGATCACTTATCGACCGCCGATGCCTCCTGAGTTCCTACCACTGCCAACCTACCCCATCTTTGCGGCCGTCAATCTGGCCGCGCCAGAGCCGTTGCGAGGCGCCGTAGAAGTCGACTACGGACCCCAGCTCACAGTTCCCGGGAAGAACTGATAGCAGCACTGATTTGGGCACATTCGAGCTTCTGCTATCACCGCTGACAAGTTGGGCGGACTGTGAGGGCGGCGCGTTATGTGTGTGAAGCCTGCCGCAAGGCCCAGCCGATCTTCGCTTCGGAGACCTACCTCGGCTAATTCCCGCCCAATGCCCATCCCAGTTTGGTGCGCAGGCCCTACCTCGGACGACCCTCGATGCACGACCCGCGCCCCCGCGACGCTGTTTATCTAACCGTATTGAAGCTGCTGGCACTGGGCTGCCTCTCAGCCTGCAATGCGACGGCAGAAGCAGCTAGTTCCGATCGAATGACTCCGGTTGTGCGGGCAGTTCGCGGTGCAAGTCCCTCAGTAGTCAACATTCAGGGACAGAAGTCGATTGCGGACGCAAACTCCAACTCCTCTGGCACCCGCCAGGTGAACGGCATGGGCACTGGGGTGGTGATCGATCCCCGCGGCTACATCCTTACTAACCACCACGTTGTTGATGGTGTGCGACGAATAAATGTTACTTTGCATACAGGACAGACCTACGTCGCCAAAGTATTGGCTCGAGATGCAGAAACTGATCTGGCTGTTATTTCGATTCGAACACCCGGGACACTGCCAGTTATCAACTTAGGCACTTCCCAAGATCTAATGGCTGGCGAAACCGTCATCGCGGTGGGCAATGCATTTGGATACGAGAACACAGTAACCACAGGCATTATCAGCGCATTGCACCGCAACGTGCAAGTGAACGAGACGCAACAGTACCTTGATTTGGTGCAGACCGACGCAAGTATTAATCCCGGTAATTCGGGCGGGCCATTGCTGAATATCGACGGCGAAATGATTGGTGTGAACGTAGCCGTACGAGCCGGTGCCCAGGGCATTGGTTTCGCGATTCCGATCGACAAAGCGTTAGAAGTTGCAACGAAACTAATCAGCATCGAAAAGCTGGAGAATCACTGGCACGGCATCACGGCGCTGTCGGTCGATGGCCCGACAGGTCCGGTAACTGTCGGCCGAGTGCATAGCAATAGTCCCGCCCAAAGCGGAGGCGTACGCCGGGGAGATCTCCTGGAACGGATCGGAAAGATCTCCATCCGTCGCCCGATCGACGTGGAACGAGCTCTACTCGGCCGCGACACCAACGACCGCGTCCCAGTCATCGTACGTCGCAACGATGAGATAGTCCGATTGACCCTTACCGTCGCGGATAGACCAGGGAAGTCCATCTCTCGAACCGGGAAACCGTCCGACGCACTTGAACGGGCAACTTGGGAATCGCTGGGTATGATTCTCAATAGAGCTCCCAGCAGTGCGTTGCGTGCGGCAAACGTTCCCTACCAGGGCGGCATGGGGGTCGTAGCCGTTCGACCTGGCAGCTCGGCTGCCCAGCAGGGAATCCGCGAGGGAGATATCCTTGTGAAAATGCACCGCTGGAATACGGACTCGAAACAGGACATGCGCAATATCGTCGATCGGGCTGACACGCTCTCGCGATCAGGGAACGTCAAGTTCTACATCGTCCGCGGCAAAGATACTTTCTTCGGGCACCTAGAAATAGCGAGTCGGTCTGGCGCGATTCGAAGATAGCAGACAAATGTCTAGCCGATCTCTGAGGCTGCCCTCCGCAACGCCAGTAGATGAATTGATTCAGCAATTCATTCGCCTGAAGCGAGCGAAACGGTGACCGTTTTGTTCTCAGTGTAGGCTTCTAAGCCTGCCTTACCGAGTTCGCGCCCGAGGCCGCTTTGTTTGAAACCGCCAAAAGGAGCTGCCGCATCGAAGACGTCGTAGCAATTGACCCAGACGGTACCGGCACGCACCTGGCTAGCAAAGCGGTGGGCTTTGGCTACGTCGCGAGTCCACACGGCCGCGGCTAGGCCGAAATTCGTATCGTTCGCACGACGGGCGATTTCGTCCACGTCGCTAAATTTCAAAACGCTGAGAACTGGCCCAAAAATTTCTTCACGGGCAATGCGCATGTTGTCGGTCACTTCGGTAAATAGTGTCGGCTCCACAAAGTAACCCTTCTCGCCAAACTGCTTACCGCCGCTGACGCATTCGGCGCCGTCTGCTTTGCCGTAGTCGACGTATTGGAGAATCTTGTCAAATTGAGCCTGATCAACCTGCGGGCCTTGCTCAGTGCTGGGATCAAAGGGATCGCCAATTCTCCGGTTTTCGTTTTGCTTTATCAATCGATCAACCAATTCATCATGCACCCGATCTTCCACAAACAACCGGCTACCGGCACAGCAGCATTGGCCCTGGTTGAAGTACAGAGCGAAGTGCGCGCCCGCCGCGGCGGCTTCCAGATCGGCGTCGGCAAACACCACGTTGGGGCTCTTGCCACCCAACTCAAAGGTGAGTCGCTTCATCGTGTCGGCCGCTTCTCTCTGGATGATCTGGGCTGTAGCTAGCTCGCCAGTAAAGGCGACCTTGTCGACACCAGGATGTTTCACAATCGCCGACCCAGCAGTTGGTCCGTAACCTGGCACAACATTGATGACTCCGTCTGGAATACCCGCCTTTTGAGCCAATCGGGCCAAGCGCAGACAAGTCAACGGCGTTTGTTCAGCGGGCTTCATCACGATCGTGCAACCTGCGGCCAGCGCAGGTCCCCACTTCCAGGCGGCCATCAGCGCCGGGAAATTCCAAGGGATAATTTGCCCAACGACGCCCACAGGTTCACGACGCGTGTAGCAAAGATAATCACCGCGGATAGGGATAGTATCACCCTGAATCTTGTCCGCCCAACCGGCGTAATACTGCAGGCAATCGACCACTAACTCGATGTCACCATGGCGGGCATCACGGATCGGTTTACCGTTGTCAAGCGTTTCGAGAGCGGCCAGCTCATCGATTTCAGCGGCGATGAGTTCGGCTAACCGACTCATGAGGGCGCCTCGATCGCGAGCGTCCATTTGCGACCACTCACCACCGTCGAACTGGGCCCGAGCTGCGTCGACCGCCAGATCTACATCAGCCTTGTCTCCCTCGGCCACCTGGGCGATCACTTCTTCGGTGGCCGGATGAATCGTATCAAACGTCTTGCCACTGGCTGCCGGTAACCATTTGCCACCGATGAAACACTGTGTTTGTCGCACCTCGGGTCTGGCGATTTTTTCGGGAGCAGAGTTTTCGGTCATAGAAGCCATAGTCGTTCCCTCCAAAGTCTGGACAAGAATAAGGTGCAAGATCGAATGACTGGCAATCATTCTAACGGCGGCTGGGAGACGCTGGCTAGTGGTAGACCAACAAGATCTAGCTCAACAATGGCTCTCTGCGACTGCAGAGGTCGTCGCAGCACCATTGAGATGCGAGGCGCCTTTGCGATAGATCACACCGTGGTCGATCTCCGAAAAGCCGAGGGCCGCGTAAAAGGCAATAGCCGTCTCGTTGGTTTCCATTGTCTGAGCCTCAACCATTGAAACGCCACGGCGGCGCAGCATCCGGAAAGCCTCGTTCAGAAGTAGACTAGCACAACCCTGTCGTCGGCAGTCAGGCTCCACGTGCAGATCAAATAGCCCTGCGGTACATACGCCCCAACTCATCGACAGCGGCTGGACGTCCCAAAATGAAGCAGTAGCTAACACGCGATCTTTCCGTTTATCGACTAACTCAAAGCGGTCGCGTTCGTGCGAGCCCCAAACACAGGCCTCCCACCAGTTGTCTGCTAAGGGATCGGTAGTTTCCTGCACCCGAGTGTTGAATTTCAGCTGCCGAACCTTACGTGTTACGAGCGGCCGAAACTGTGTTAGGTCGCAATGATTGATATTTACTCTGGCCGACTCGCTGTAACCCCGTCGCGAGCACGCACTTCGTAACGACTCGTTCGAGTGCAATACGCCAGGGATTTCGCTACCGCCGTAAAGTCCGAGGTAAAACGAATTGAGTGGCTTCAGTCCCCCCGCATAAAATACGTTCGCTCCGCGAGAGCGGAGATAATCTTCACTGGCGGCGAGTAACTGATCGGCCAAGGAGTCGCTTTCCATGCCCTGACGCATCATTAACAACAGCGTGGTCCCCATGCTGGTGTCAATGGAACAGTTGTCTTCGCTGGGGCCAAATCCCGCATGAACAAAACCGACAGGAATTTCGTTCTTAGTCGCAACGATCAGCCCCTGCCGATCGAAGTGCATCTTGGAAAAGACAGAGTACTCAAGCAGCGGTGCAGATACTGGCTGCAGCATGCCTCGTTGCGGAGGTTGGCTACGCCAGATCTCTGCGAGGTGCGGCGGGTCGGTATTTCGAAACGGCCGGAGGCGAAACACAGTGGCGGCTGACTGGGGTGGGAACTTCGGCGGGATACTCAATGTGGTAGTGTCTTATCGCATTAGATTATCGCAGGCTGGCACCGCCCCGCAAGTGTTGAACGATCTTAAGGCCCCTAGATTTTCAGTATTGCGCGTGCATACTCCCCCCCGAGTGGAGTTTTCGACTTGGATCACCAATGAAACAAGTATCACGCAGCCTGTTGCGCGCGTTGCCAGCGACGAATATCTCGCCGGTTCTGGGGCCGACCTTTCCAGCGACGATGGACCCACCAGTATTGCTCTGGAGCCTGACGAACCAAATCTTCCAAGCACTTGGTGTACCAAGCAGTGAGCAGTGGAACCGTTCCCAGCTCAAAATTTTCTGCGAGTGGATCGACCACATCGGCCACGTCCATCACAATATGGAAAGGTGATTCGCGAAGCGCAGCACTTACTACCGTTGGAGCTGAGCCGCTTAGCGTGAACAGCGCCACGGCTTTGTGAGTGGAGGCTGGCTTACCAAAGAAATCAACCCAACATGCTCCATTGCCTGCATACTGGTCTCCCAGCAGAACCAACGTACCGCCTTGCTCCAATAGTAGTGCAATCGCTTTGCTGCTGCCCTCCTTGGGCAACATGTGTTGGCCCGTAGAGCCACGAAATCGATTCACGAATTCATCGAGGTAAGGGTTGTCGAGGGGACGTGCAATTGTATGTGTCGGAAACCCATGCAGTGCTAATTGAAAGCCGCCGATCTCGAAATTTCCCAGGTGGCCCGAGATCATCACGGTGGGCCGCTCGTCAATCAGCAACGCCAAGACCTCTTTCATCCGCGGGCTTGAGGAATAGTTGCGGCAATTGGTGCGATGTAACTTGCGTGGCGCATGGGCAACTTCCATGATCATTAGAAACAAATGTCTCCACATCCCGAGGGCAATCTGCTCTCTTTGAGCCGAAGACTTTTCTGGAAACGCTATCGAAAGGTTCTCATCAACTACTTTGCGACGCAGACGCAATATCTCCCAGCAAAACCAGCCCAGCTTGCGCGAGAGCGCCTCGCAAGTGCGAGGTGGTAGAGCCTGAATGGCGCAAACGAGCACTCGCACCAATGAGTAAACGGCAAAATCAATGACTCTCTGCGCTGGCAACGAAAGGCTCCTTCCGGACGATGAACTTAGTCATTGTGCCCGATATCCACCAGTTCCAGAAAGAGCGATTGCGGCCTTGAGTGCTAGCACGCTTGCTGTGGAGATCTATTTCTTATTTCCCAGCTTGGGATCACTCTTTAGCGGCAACTTCACCGTGCGACCTGTGCCGGCCGACTTGTAGATGGCAAGTATGATCTCCACGGCACGTCGTCCTTCGTTGCCGTCGACGGCCGGTGTACCATCCGACCGGATGGCCTTGAGAAAATCTCGAAACTGGTGAGTGTGGCCGTGGTGGCCAATCGCCGCTGGATCAGCCGCGCCGCCCCCCGTGCTACGACTCGACCGCATCGCTTTGAGAATTGCTGCATCGCTGCGAGATTTCTTGGCAAAGTCCCAGACCTTGATGTCTTCCTCTTCAAGTACGGCGGTGCCTTCGGTGCCGTGCAACTCGATTCGTTTCAGATAACCCGGATATACAGCTGTGGAAGCCTCGATCACCCCGAGGGCTCCGCTGGCAAATCGTAGTGTTGCCGTAGCGACATCTTCAACTTCGATCCGCTTATGAGCGAGTGTTGCTGTGTGAGCCTGGATTTCATCCACTGGCCCCATTAACCAGCTAAGAAGGTCGACGGTGTGGATGGCTTGATTCATTAACGCACCACCCCCGTCAAGTGCCCAAGTGCCCCGCCAGGCCCCACTGTCGTAATACTCTTGGGTGCGGTACCACTTAATGTAGGCATCGCCCAGAGTCATTCGGCCGAAACGACCGGCACCGACGGCCTGCTTCATCTTGATCGAGGAGTCATGAAATCGAGAAGGAAAGAAAGTCGCTAATTTTACATCGTTCTTTTCACATGCTGCGATGATGCGGTCGCACCTCTTAAGAGTAATCTCCAAAGGCTTTTCGATAATCACGTGCTTGCCAGCTTTAGCTGCCGCCAGAGCCGGCTCTAGGTGGGCACCACTAGGCGTGGCAACACTTACTGCATCGACACGATCGTCTTTGAGCAGCTTCTCAAGCGAGTCATACGCGGTGCAACCTTCCTCGACACCAAACTGTTTTGCCCTTTTCACAGCACGGTCGTAACAGGCTACCAGCTTTGCCCCGCGCACGTCTGCTAGCGCCCGAGCATGGAACTGGCTGATCATACCCGTGCCGATAATGGCAAATCCTAGCGACATGGTTGCAACTCCCTGAGCGATCTGTTCGATTGTCGTTTTCTGCAGTGTGAAAAACGACTGATTCTACAGCATCCATAGCTGTTTGTCTGGACCTAACCAAAATGGCAGCCGCGTACACGCCCAACTTGCACGTCGTGCTTCATCAGCCGGAAATTCCCTACAACACGGGCAGTGTCGGTCGTACCTGCGTTGCGGTCGGTGCCAAGCTCTGGCTTGTGAAACCGCTTGGGTTTCGCGTCGATGACTATCATTTGCGCCGGGCGGGGCTTGATTATTGGCAGCACCTAGATTGGGAGGTAGTTGAGGATTGGCCAGCGTTGCTGACCCAGCTACCCAGCGAGCGGCACTGGTATTTTTCCAAGAAAGTAGCCAGGTCGTATGCCACGGCTGCCCTAACAAAAGGCGACGTTCTGGTTTTTGGCAGCGAATCTCAGGGCCTACCAGCCGAGCTGCTCGCTGCCTCAACAGACCGAAATTTGCGAATTCCCACCCGGCCCGATGTCCGGAGCTTGAATCTCTCAAATGCGGTTGCAGTGGCAACTTACGAAGCCCTGCGGCAGTGGGGCGACTTAGAAGCCGCGGATTCCAGTCTGTCTTGAGTCGAATCTTGCTGCGGGGGCTGATTTCCCGGTATTTTTTACGTCGTCCTGCGGTAAGTTTGGCACTTCGATCCCAGGATTTAGTGCGGGGGCTAAGGATGACGATCAACCTTGGTGAACGGGCGCTGGGGTGTCGATTTCGGCTCAGCTGGCGAATTGACGGCGAGCGGCCGAGAAGTCAACATAGTGGGCTGCTCTTATCAAGGATGTTTTTGGCCGATATCGGGCCCAGCCGCTAACGCTTTGCTCGCAAAATACACCTTACGGTTGGCAATCTGGCTCATTGATGGCGTAACAGTCAACAGGTGATACCTTCATGACTCTGGTCAGTGGTTTCGAGAAAATCGTTAGGCAGCAGGAGCCCATCTCCGAGAAAACCTGGTTGAAGCTGGGTGGTCCGGCAGCTTTCTATGCCGAGCCAAAATCGGTCGACGAATTGGCTGCTCTCGTCCGACGCTGTTGCGACGAGGAAGTGCCCATCCGCGTATTAGGTGGCGGCTCGAACGTACTGATCCGCGACGATGGCGTCCCTGGCATGGTGGTCAGCCTTTCCAGTGGAGACTTCGCCGATATTCAGGTCCGCAGTGGCAGACTTACAGCTGGAGGCGGCGCGACGCTTGCCCATGCCATCAGCGAAACGGTTCGCGTCGGCTTGGCCGGCTTGGAACCGCTGGTCGGCATTCCGGGAACCATCGGCGGCGCCCTGCATGGCAACTCGGGCAGCCGAGGCGGCGATATCGGCCAGTGGGCCTGTCGGGCAACGGTAATGACGCGTGCCGGAGAGATTCTTCAGCGCGATAGAGAGGACCTCGTTTTTGCTTATCGCCAGAGTAGTCTCGATGAGTTGGTGATCCTCAGCGCAGAATTCCAGCTTGAAGAGGACGATCCGGCGCAACTCACCAAACGGATGCAGAAACAGTGGATTGTCAAGAAGGCCGCTCAGCCGTTGTCTCACCAGAACGTGGCCAGCGTGTTCAAGAATCCCCGTGGCATGAGTGCTGGAATGCTAATCGATCAGGCTGGCCTGAAAGGCATTCGTGTCGGCGAAGTGGAAGTCAGTCAGCGTCATGCCAACTTTATCATTGCTGGCGAAGGCGCAACTAGCCAAGATGTGCTTCGACTGATCGACATGATTCGCAGCCGCGTCGCGGAACGGCTCGGCGTGGAGCTCGAAACAGAATTGGAAATCTGGTAATCGCTCTGGAAGATTTATCGTCCGACGCAGCGCAAGGAGGTGTTGCCATGGCTCGAGTCAGAACTAAGAGTCGAGACAAAGCTAAGGGCAAGTCAGCTGATAAGAAGCTCGCATCCTCTCCCGACGGCCGTGCCCAGCAGTTTCTGCCTCGGGCACGAGTGCTGGTTGCCCTGGTTGTCGTAGGACTCTTGGGTTGGGGGATGCATTCGCTCTGGGAGCATGTGGCCCCTTCCGTCATACAGCGAAACCAACATCTTTTGCGAGCCGACCGAATTACATGTACTGCGCTCCCTGCATGGATAACCGCCGATATATCTGCCGAGGTCGTCCGAGACGCCGGACTCGATGGTCGGTTGTCGCTGCTAGACGACTCATTTGTCCAAGTTATCGAGGATGCTTTTTTGCTGCACCCTTGGGTCGGCTCCGTGGAGCGGATCTCGAAGCAATACCCCCAAGGCGTTCACGTAGATCTTACCTATCGACAACCGGTGGCGGTTGTCGAAATGCCGGGGCGAGAAGGCGTGTTGTTTGTTCCGGTGGACGGGCAAGGAATACACTTGCCTCCCGCCGATGTCCCCGATCTGCGCAAGCGCTACTTGCCACGAATCGGCGGAATCGTGGGACGCCCACCGGTGGGACAAACCTGGCCCGACCCACGCGTGGTCGGAGCGGCTGAATTGGCAGATAGGCTGCGCGAGCAATGGGAACCGCTCTGCCTGGTCGATATTTTGCCGTCAGCTCGGCCGGAGATTCGTGACGGCTCTCGGTTTTTTGTCTACGACCTCATCACCCGCGGTGGGACTCGCGTGGTATGGGGCGCCGCACCGGGCTCTGCACCGCCAAAAGAAGACCCCTTCGATGCAAAGCTGATGAGGTTGCAAGGCTGCGTCGAGAAGCACGGGCCCTTAGATTCGGTGCGCGGTCCGGCAATCGTAGACGTGAGAAGTGATCTGGCGATAACACCTCGCACAGTCAAGAAACCGCCCGCAGCGGATGAAGATGCGCCTGTCGTCAAATAATGGAAAGCGCTGACGTTGGCTGGAAGAAACGTTGCTACGAAGCGTCGCTTTCAACACGGTCCTGCTGAGCCGACTCGATCGCGAGCACATCGGCCTGACGGAGCTGCTCCGCCAATTCTTCGCGCACTACTGCCATTTCCCTGGGGGCTTCGATCCCAATACGAACCCCGCTATTGCCGACCTTGACCACGGTCACCGCGATCTTGTCGCCAATGAATACTCGCTGGCCAACCTTTCGAGACACAACCAACACGACGCGAACTCCTTCTCACTCCGCTGGACGCAGATCTCCAATCACGATCAGCAATACTAAAGATTCGGCGAATAACGATAACGAACCGACGCGAACCCTCAGACCGCTAATCTCTGGGTGCCCCCTAGCGTAACCGTAGTGACCATACAAGCCGTTTGCAACCTTCTGAATCACGAAAAACTAATAATGCAAGATGACGTGAAAGCACTATGAGCCTTCAGAGACCGACTAGGGGCTATGCGTATTTTAGGCGGAAGCTGGCAGTCTGTTAAACGTATAAGAATCTCTGATTCGCGCATGTTAGGGAACATTGGTTCTGTATGGTACGCTTCGCTGCATGGAATAAGGTATCAGCCGAAGGATTCTGTAGATTGCCCAGTTCAACCAATAAAGCACGAGTGCTGAGTGTAGATGCGGGCGGGCAGAGCGTCCGCGCAGCCCTGTTTTCCACTTCTGGAAAATGCCTGAGTTACTCAAGACATCGCTGCGCTCACCAGATGGACCATAGCGCTGTCGAGCATGACCCTCGAGCAGTTCTCGCTGCAATTCGATTGTGCCTGGAAAACCTTTCCCTAGAAGGCGAGATCTCAGCGGCCGCTATTGTCTCTCATGGAGCTTCGGTAGTCTGCTACCGCCGCTCAGATGGGCTGCTGCTCTCGCCAATCATTAGCTGGCAAGACCAGCGCGGGGAGCAATACCTCGGAGACTTTCCACTCGATAACGAACGTGTGCATTCATTAACAGGCCTGCCACTCTCAAGCCACTATGGGGCGACGAAGCTGCGCTGGTGCTTGGATCATCTGCCGCAAGTAAGAAAGGCTCAGCGAGAAAACGACTTGTCCGCAGGTCCATTGATGAGTTTTCTGTTGCACCAACTGTGCTCGGAACGTCCCGTAACGGTGGACTCGGTAAACGCATCAAGGACGCAGCTCTGGAATTTACACGACCGGCAATGGGATCCCGTACTCTCCGAGGCATTTGGCGTTCCGGCAAGTGTTCTGCCAACAGGACGAGATGCATGCACTCGTTACGGCACGTTGGACATTGCCGCAAAACGGATACCCGTTGTCTTCGCCAGCCGCGACCAACAAGCCGCGATATTCTTTGATGGTTGGCCCGCGGAGAACACAGCATATATCAACCTTGGAACAGGTGCATTCATTCAATGCCTGATTCGCGAACCCGGCGGCCCGAAGAACCTATTGATCAATCGTGTACTAGCTGGCAGTGAAAACTCCAATCCGCTGTACACGTTAGAAGGGACGGTACATGGAGCAGCTGGTGCAATTCCCTGGCTGGAACATCACCTCGGTTTTGAGATCGAAGCAGAAAACTTGCGGGAGGCTCTATCACTCGTTCCAGAAGAAGAAAAACGCCTCTACTTTATCAACGGTGTGATGGGGATGGGATCGCCATACTGGCGAAGTAAGCCCGTTGCCAAGTTTAGCGACCACTTGACCGACCAAGAAAAACTGTTGGCTTGGATGGAAAGCGTTATCTTCATGCTGGTAGAGAATTTCACTCTGATGAAGCCATTCACTGCAGCGGATCGATTGTCGTTGAGCGGCGGATTCAGTAACCTGTCTGGGCTGGCTCAGCGATTAGCCGACTTAATCGGCCTGCCCTGCTACGTAAGTTCTGATCATGAAGCTACGCTGAGGGGCGCAGCTTACATGGCAGCTGGTCAGCCTGAAGAATGGCAGACCGAGGCGCCTAACGAGTATCTGCCAACCATTAATCTAGGGCTATCGAATCGTTACCAACAATGGCGCGAAGCCATGGGCTGTGCAAAGTGACTGTCCCGCAGATCATGTCGCATCGAGGCGATCTTCGCTCACACCCAGAGAATTCGATTGCTGCGCTGGAGAGTCCGCTCGCAGCTGGTGTTCGCCACTTGGAGTGCGACTTGCAGATCAATGGCAGCGGCACACCTGTTTTATTACACGATGACAACGCGCTGCGTACCTACGGGGTTGATTGCTCCGTGTTCGATCATGTCGACGGACAGTTGCCTACGCTCCCGACAATGACCGATGTGCTAAAGCTCGCAGACCAATATCCGAAGAGCACTTTCTACTTGGAAATCAAGCACAATAGCCTCGACCATTGGGGAGAGATGTTTGTCATGGACCGACTTCTTCCTTGGTCAAAACAACTCCGAAAACACTTTATTTTTGCTCGTTCAACGAGTTTTCTATCTCTAGCACGCCAAACAGGTTTACCAAACATTGGCGTCATCATCCGCGACTGGTCAACGGCTACTCGAAAACGAATGGACCAGTTGCAGCCCGAATTCTTGATCGTCAATATCAAGCGAGTTCCTCACGAAGAAAAACTCTGGCCTGGCCCATGGAAGTGGGCCGTTTACGAGGTGGGGGACATTCCCACCGCCCTGCACTGGGGCGGGCGAGGAGCCGACTTCATATTGAGTCATTTTAGCGTTGATCTGATAAATTCGCCCAGTTAGTTAGCGCATCACCCGCTATGATGAATCGCACATGTGAGGCAACTTCAGTAGAGAGAACTTGATGGCGACGGTAGAAAGTGAACTATTGGCGTGGCTCCAAGAACACCTGCCCAAGAGCCCTCGCCTGACAGTGGGACTTGGTGACGATGCCGCGGTGCTAGGCAAGTTTGACCAGTCGGGAGTCGTCGTCACGACAGATATGCTCACCGATGGCGTTGACTTTGTATTGAGCGATATCGATCCCCAACAGGCAGGTCACAAAGCGTTGGGGGTCAATTTGAGCGATCTGGCTGCTATGGCAGCCCAACCGGTGGCCGTTTTTGTATCGCTGGTACTGCCCCGCAAAGGCTCTGGTGAAATCTCGGCAACCGAACTCGCCATCGAACTTTACCGAGGCATGCAACCGCTGTCGGAGCAATTAGACATCGTAATAGCAGGCGGGGACACGAACACCTGGGACGGTCCGCTGGCAATCAGCATCACGGCAATAGGCGAAACAACCCAGCAAGGACCTCTAACGCGCAGCGGCGCATGCGTCGGCGATCAACTGCTGGTAACTGGCCAGCTGGGCGGGAGCATCTTAGGTCGGCATTTGGATGTCGAGCCAAGGGTACGCGAAGCACTGTTGCTCCATGAGCGATTTCAGCTGCACGCGGCAATCGACATCAGCGACGGATTATCATTGGACGCTTTTCGCATGGCCGAGGCGAGTGGCTTGGGAGTCTTGTTCGCTCCCGAGTCGATTCCAATCGCAGATGCAGCGCACCAGTTGGGCAAGCAAGACGGTCGAACGCCCTTCGAGCACGCCTGGAGTGACGGCGAGGATTTCGAACTATTGCTCGCGGTTCCCCCAGGCGTAGCGGACAAGCTACTGCAAGAGCAGCCTCTGGAAGTCTCACTCACACGTATCGGCGAGATGATCGAGTCTGCGGGACTATGGCTGGAAACTGACGACGGACCAAGGTCGGTAGCAGCAGAGGGCTTCCAGCATCGGGGAGAGAAATGACCGAGTTTTCTTTTCTTGCCGCCGACGAAACAGACACCGAGCGTTTGGGTAAACGGCTAGCAGACCTGTTACCAGGCGGCACCGTGATCGCATTGGTAGGCACGTTGGGAGCGGGCAAGACCCGATTGGTACAAGCGGTTGCTACCGCACTCGGCGTTCCGCGTGAAGGAGTGACTAGCCCCACCTTCGTGCTGGTGAACGAATACGCCGGCGGGCGGTTGCCTGTCTACCATATCGACACTTACCGCCTCCGCGACGAGGACGAATTCCTGGAGCTTGGCCCCGATGAGTACTTTGACGGAGCGGGACTAAGCTTTATCGAATGGGCCGACCGCGTCGAGAACTGTTTGCCTATGAATTTTCTGCGCATCGACATTGAAGTCACCGGCGAAACCGAGCGGCGGTTCATAATCTCCGCCAGCACGCCTGAATTTTCAGCGATCGTGAATTCGCTTAAAGAATAAACTTACTCAGATCCTCATCCTTGGCCACATCATCCAGCCGGTCTTGGACGTAAGCTGAGTTCACCTCGACGCGACCCATTTTCATGTCGGGGGCTTCATAAGAGAGCTCCTCAAGCAGACGTTCCATAATTGTGTGCAGTCGACGAGCACCAATGTTCTGCGTCGATTGATTCACCTGGTGGGCGTAGGTTGCCAGTGAGTCGATTGCGTCTTCCTTAAAGTCTAGCGTAACACCTTCGGTTTTCATCAGCGCGGTGTATTGCTTGGTCAGGGCGTTACGCGGCTCGGCTAGGATTCGAACGAAATCGTCTTTCGTAAGATCGTTCAGTTCCACACGTATCGGAAAGCGGCCTTGCAATTCCGGCATCAAATCGCTGGGGCTGGCACGATGGAAGGCTCCGGCAGCGATGAAGAGCACATGGTCTGTATGGATATATCCATAGCGTGTTTGCACGGTAGTGCCTTCGACGATCGGCAAGAGGTCGCGCTGAACGCCTTGCCGCGAGACGTCGGCACCGCGGCCACCTTCGCTGGAGACGACTTTGTCCATTTCATCGAGAAATATGATTCCTGTGTTCTCAGCCAACTCGACGGCCAGAGCGTTGACCTTCTCCTGATTGATCAGAGCCTCGCATTCTTGATCGAAGAGCACATGTCGCGCCTCGGCCACGGTCATCTCTCGACGCGATACGTTTTTGGGCATGATCTTCTCGAGCATCCCTTGCATGTCAAAATCCATCTGATCTTGACCGGGGCCCATGCCGGGAATCATCATCGCCTGGGCTTTTTGCTCGATGGTGATCTCGACCATGCGATTTTCCATCTCACCGCCGGCAAGCATCGCCCGCATCTTTTCCCGGGTCCGCTCGTAGCGTTCGGGCGAATCACTACTGTCAACGCCTACTTCGAATGAAGTCGGTGCGGGAGCCAATAGATCAACCAGCCTCTCGTTCACGCGCCGCTGGGCTTCTTCTTGAACATTGGCCAACTCCTGTTCCCGGACTAAACCGATGGCGTTTTCCACCAACTCTCGGATCATGCTTTCGACATCGCGTCCATAGTAGCCGACCTCTGTGTACTTTGAGGCTTCGACCTTGATGAACGGTGCACCGGTGAGCTTGGCCAGCCGGCGAGCGATCTCCGTCTTACCGACACCCGTGGGGCCGATCATAAGGATGTTTTTCGGGGCGACTTCCTTGCGCATCTCTTCGTCAAGTTGCTGACGGCGCCAGCGATTGCGGATCGCTACGGCAACGGCTCGCTTAGCGTCGTCTTGGCCAACGATGTGGCGGTCGAGGTGTTCAACAATTTCGCGGGGAGTAAGGTTCTTCACTTCAGCTCTTCTATGATCAGGTTGTTATTTGTGTAAACACATATTTCGCTGGCGATCTCCAGAGATTTTCGGACTACGTCGGCCGCTCCCAGTTCGCTGTGCCTCACGAGGGCCCGCGCAGCAGCAACCGCGTAGTTGCCACCCGAACCGATACCGAGGATGCCGTCGTTCGGTTGGATCACGTCTCCCGTACCCGATACTAGTAGCGTGTGCTCGGCGTCGGCTACGGACATCAGCGCCTCTAATCGACGCAACGCTCGGTCGGTACGCCACTCCTTGGCCAGCTCGGTTGCGGCTCGGGGGAGGTTGGCAGGATGATCCTTAAGTTTCTCCTCGAAACGCTGCATCAAGGCAAAGGCGTCAGCAGCCGAACCGGCGAAACCAACCAAGACTCGATCATCCACCATACGGCGGATCTTCACTGCGTCAGCTTTCATCACGGTGTCGCCCATCGACACCTGCCCATCACCACCCATCGCAACCTTGCCATTGAGTCGAACCGTGAGAATTGTCGTGGAACGAGTTTTCATGGGCCATGACTTAGGTTTGAGGAAGGACTGCGGGCGAGACGAAACATTCTCGCCGACTTTGTGCCAAGCGGCTAGGGGGCCGTCTCGGGCGAAACTACCAGCTTCTTTGCTTCGCAGAGCCATTTTTTTCGAGTCGCCGCCCGACCGCATTTCTTACAAACGAATTTCGGCTCAGCAACGATCTCGCACAGCTGAAAAAAATTGCTGCGTAGATCGTCCTTGGACCACTCGCAGAGTTCTTTTTTAGGTAGTTTACTGTTGGACATCGGTGACAGCAAAGTAAGTGGGTGCAGCTCAGCAGGACCTGGGAAACATTCTATCCCTGCCGTATCATGGGGGAACAGTGGCACCCTCGAAATCAATCTAGAGGCGACAGAAAAATGGGAGGAAATTCTGAATTACCTGCTTTACCGCGCAGTCCCGAGCTAATGCGTCCTGCCGATACGGCGTTATTGGTCGTTGATGTACAGGAGAAGCTAATGGCGGTGGAGCCCGAAGCGGCGCGGATCGTCTGGAATGCTCGCCGCCTGCTCGATGCTGCCCAGATACTGGGCGTCCGCACGGCTGCCACTGAGCAATATCCAGAGAAGCTGGGGCCGACTGTCGCAGAGTTGGCCAAGCGAATCTCGACTCCTATCCCCGACAAAATGACTTTCAGTTGTGGATCATGTTCGACAGTTTTTGCCGAGTGGCAGGCCGCGGGGATTCATCGCGTGTTGGTCTGTGGCATCGAAACGCATGTCTGCGTGCAACAGACTGTACTAGATTTATTAGCAGCCGGATACCAAGTGAATGTCGTCGCCGACGCGGTCGGGTCTCGGCACGCAATTGATCACGAGATCGCTCTGCGCCGTTTTGAGGCTTCCGGAGCACTGCTGACATCAACTGAGGCCGCAATGTTCGAGCTCTGCGGCACCGCAGGCACGGATCAATTCAAAAAGATTAGTGCACTTGCCAAGGAAGAACCGCCTACATGTTAAACTATTAATGTTTCCAAGCAGCCGCTTCTTCACCGTCGAGTCGTAGTGTGAGACACTTAGCGCTGCCACCGGCTTTTACGAATTCGTCGAGAGCTGCCTCAACCGGCTCATAATCGAGTTCTTTGAGCGAGTTGTGCAACCATGGGCAGCCTGTGTTGGTAACAACCGTGCGGCCGACCAGCACTGCATTGCAGGCGAATCTCCGAGCTTCTTGCTCTTCGACCGGAATTAGCACCTCGATTTGCTCTTCTAACACACGCCGTCCATAGTCGTCGAATGCGCCAGGAAAGTAGATCGCTTCGGTGGCCGACAGCGGACAGAAGCAGGTGTCGAGGTGATAGTAGTAGGGGTCGACCAACTCTAGCGGCAGCACACGAACGTCCAATAGTTCGCCGATCTGCTGATGGCCGAGCGCGTCGCTTCGCATGCGATAGCCTGCAAAGAGCGTCTCTCCACAGAATAGCGCGTCGCCTGCCCCTTCAAACGAAAAATCGCCGGGCGCTTCATGCACGATCCTACCTGCCGACTCTAGCCAAGCGCGAAAATGAGGCTCTTCGCCCTGACGTTGGGCATGCTTGAACCTGGCTAGTACGGCCTGATTGCGGAAAATGAGCGCTGCGTTGGCAGTAAAAACCAGATCCGGCAATCCTTCGACTGGCTGTACCTCGGAGATTTTCGCACCTGCTTCGACTAGTAGCTCGCGAAGATAGTGCCACTGTCGAACTGCCAAACCATGATCAGCCTGCCGCTCGGTGCTCATCCAGGGGTTGATCTCGTACTCAATCCCATAGAAGTCGGGAGGACACATCAGGATATGCGGTGCATCGCTCATGCGTCTCCAGCTTCTAATCGTTCGATTTCCGCGACCAATGCACGCAAGAAAGGCTCGACGTCAGTCACAAGTCCGATCGTCTGAAAACTACCACGGTCGCTGAGCTTGATAACCGTCGAGGGGTTAATGTCAACGCACACTACGTTCACCCAGGCCGGCAGCAAGTTGCCTACGGCGACAGAGTGGAGCGTCGTGGCGATCATCAGGCAGAAATTTACGTCGGCCGTAGCGGCACGCATCTGCCGCTGACATTCTAGGGCGTCGGTCTCGACGTCGGGCAATGGCCCGTCGTCTCGAATACTGCCGGACAAATGAAAACCTACGCCGTTCTTGACGCACTCGTACATGATGCCGCTTTTGAGCACCTTCTGATCGACAGCTGCCTTGATCGAACCTGCGCGACGAATACGATTAATCGCCCGCAGGTGATGCTCGTGCCCTGCGTCAGCAAGGCTGCCTTCTTGAACATTGACGCCTAAACTCGTGCCGAAAAGCGCCTGCTCAATGTCGTGTGTAGCCAACGCATTGCCGGCGAAGAGTTTATGAATGTATCCCCCACGGATAAGTTTGCACACTAACGAACCACTGCCCGTGTGAACAATCGCTGGCCCGCCAACGAGCAAAGACTTTTTATTACTATTGCGATTCTCGAAGAGTTGCCTCGCCACCCGTCGAATAACAACGCCTTTCGGCTTTTCGGTCGAAACCGAGCTATTCATAAACGCGAAGGCGTGGTCTTGCTCGACTCGTTCCAGTGGAAAAACTCGCACGCCCATGTGTCCGACAACGATCGGCATGCCGCGCTCGACTTCCGACATTGGCACGCACCGGACAATGCCAGTGGTCGGTTCAACCGTCAAACCGCAATCCATCTCTTGGTTATCAACCGGTACCCATTGGTCGCCGATCCGCACCTCGGTGCGCTGATTGGTAGAGCTATAGAACCCCTCTGGGAACGCGCCATTTATGTCGGCATTCACTAACCGGCAGTCACCACCCGAAGTCGGTGTAGCCCCGTGATCGGCAATCTGAGCCAAAATTTCTGCTAGCGCCGAGTCGTCGACCGCGCGAACTTCAATAGCCGCATAGCTAGGGTCTTTACGATCGTGACCGATGGTGATGTTCTTGATTCGAAAACTGCCGCCTGCCGTCGTAATCGAGTCAAGCACCTTGGGCAATATTAGGCTGTCGATAATGTGCCCGCGAACCTCGACCTCTTCAACCGCAGGGTGGACGTTATCTGATAAAGATTTAGGGCTCTCACCATGCATAACGACAGTCTTCCATAACAAACCAGGATTAATTGCGTCGGCACACCTTCGACGGAAGCCCCCCTGCGGCGGCTGGATCGACGAAAACGTGCTCCTGGGGGATTCTATCCCGTTGTTCAAAGTATTGAAGAGGCGGTTTTGCTCTATAAGTCGGTTTAGGCTTGGTGTCTCTTCCCGATTTGGGCGTATCGCCTTATATTGTGTGCTTCGGCCACTTACGGCCATTTTTCCGCAACATCTGCTTGCCGCGGTGATTTGCCGCAAATGAAACTAATTCCATGGACGAAAAGAAACCAGAATCCGCCTGGGACGAGTTGGTCGAAGACTTGGGTGTTGAGGCCGACCCCGCAGCGACTCAGCGGCAGCAGCCTCAATCAACCGATCTGCCATCTGCTCAACGGTCACCAGAAGCCGAACCCCCAAGGTCTCAGCCCAGCGACTGGAACGCCCTTGCTGGCTCACTAGGACTGGAGGTTACGCCGCCCTCCCCTGCCCCAAGTGATGCTCAGCCGCGACAAGACGAGTCGCCGACCAAGGAGCCGGTAGCCCAAGAAGTGGAACTACGAGATGAACCACCTGAGGCCGCAGATGATACGGAAGGTGTGTCTTTCGACGATTTGCCGGAGCTACGTAGCGAATTCGACAAGGAACTGATTGAAGCCTCCGGCGACGCCGATTTAGAAGATTCAGAAGATTCAGAAGATGCTGACGGCCTCGACTCCGGCATCTCAGGCGAAGCAGCGCGGACCGCCTTCGATTCGCTATTTGCCGAAGCAACATCCGACTGGGAGTTGCCTTCCAGCGCGGACAACATCCTAGATACACCGCTCGAGTTTAGCCACACTGAGGACGAACCATCATTAGAAGCTCCCGAGGCAGATCCCGCGACAAGCGATAAAGAGGCGACAGAGCGTCCCAAGCGACGCCGTTCGCGCCGAGGTCGACGAGGACGCGGAGGACGAAGCGCCGAGAAGAAATCGGAAGATGCTAGCAGCACGCCAGAGGATACGGAAGCAACTTCTCTTGATGCAACTGTAGAGTCAACTCAGGAAGAATCGTCTGATTCTGAAGACGCCAAGAGTGAGAAGCCGCGTCGGCGGCGCTCGCGGCGGCGCGGACGTCGGAAAGCAAGTGCAGTTGAAGGGGAATCCCCAGTCGAAAACGAATCGCCCAGCTCGCAGCCAGCGGCAGAACTTAACAGCGATGAGGAGGACGAAGAATCGGATATACGTCCCTCGTCGCGTCAGCGTTCCAGCCATCGGAATCTGCCTACCTGGTCGGAAGCTATTGGCGGAATTGTCGATGCTAATTTGGAACTGCGTAGCAAAAGCCCAAACAAATCAACATCTTCGCGCGGTAGAGGTCGTGGGGGAAGAGGGAGACGAAAGAAACAGAGTTAATCTAACGGCCAGATATCTCTTCCCACTCAGTATCTTTAAGTTGATCTTCGAGGAACATCTGCGAGCCACTTGGTGACTTCTTCCCCGCAAAATATCGTAGGCAATGTAGTCGATGTCGGTGCGCGACGGATATTCGCTGCCGAAGTACGCATTGCTGATGGTCGGGTCGTTGCTATTGAACCCGTCGATGCCTCGCCCTCGAATTATCTTATGCCAGGTTTCATCGACGCCCACGTTCACGTGGAAAGTTCGATGCTCGTGCCCAGTGAGTTCGCCCGAACAGCTGTAGTTCATGGCACCGTGGCTACGGTGAGCGACCCACATGAAATCGGCAATGTCCTGGGTGTCGAGGGTGTGCGTTACATGCTGGAGAATGGCGAGCAGACTCCTTTTAAGTTTTATTTTGGAGCACCTTCCTGCGTGCCAGCAACGACATTCGAGACAGCTGGCGCAACGATCACAGTCGAGGAAGTCCGCACCCTACTCGACGATCCTCGGATCGCGTATCTGAGTGAGATGATGAATTTCCCTGGCGTACTGAACGGCGATCCTGAGTGCATGGCAAAGATTGCCGCGGCACAAGAGCTCTGCAAGCCTATCGACGGGCACGCCCCAGGCTTGCGTGGCGATGAGGCTGCCCATTATATCGCTGCAGGCATCACTACCGACCACGAGTGCTTCACCAAAGAAGAAGCGCTCGACAAGCTAGCCGCGGGTTCGAAAATTTCGATCCGCGAGGGCTCAGCCGCTCGCAACTTTGATGCGCTCTACACGTTACTGGGCGAGTTTCCCTTGGAGACTATGCTTTGCAGCGATGACAAGCATCCCGACGAGTTCTTGATTGGGCACATCAATTTGTTGGCACGACGCGCAGTAGCAAACGGGATCGACTTGTTCGACGTTTTGCAAGCAGCCTGTATCAACCCGATCGAGCACTACAATCTAAATGTAGGACGGCTGCGTGTGGGCGATCCTGCCGATTTTATCGAAGTAGAGTCACTGGAATCGTTCCAGGTGTTGCGAACCTGGATAGATGGCCAGCTCGTGGCGGAGCAAGGCGAGACTCATATTTCCCGCGTCGAGCCGGCAATCATCAATCAGTTCGTAGCAACTGAAGTTGCGGCTACCGATCTGGCTGTGCCCGCTTCCTCGGGAAACTTGCAAGTGATCGAAGCGCTCGACGGGCAACTAATCACCAATAGAATGGCCTTCGAACCGAAAATCGAAAATGAACAGGCGATTAGCGACGTCGATCGCGACTTGCTGAAGATAGCTGTCGTCAACCGCTACCGCAAATCGCCGCCGGCCGTGGCGTTCATCAGGAACTTCGGGCTTAAGCTCGGAGCGATGGCCTCAAGCGTTGCTCACGACTCGCACAACGTGATCGCGGTTGGTGTCAGCGATGAGGACATCGCCGGTGCCATCAATGCGGTGATGAATGCCGGCGGCGGGCTGAGTGCGGTTTGCCAAGCGGACGCAGTTGAACACATACTTCCCTTGCCGGTTGCAGGACTTATGGCCACCGGCACATGTGCCGAAGTAGGTGCTGCGTACGAACAGCTTGATGCTGCCGTAAAGAAATGGGGCTCACAGCTCCGCGCCCCGTACATGACGCTATCGTTCATGGCGTTACTCGTAATTCCTGAACTGAAGCTGAGCGACCTCGGTTTGTTCGACGGCGGTAAGTTCGAATTCACACCATTGATCGCCTAAGATTCTATTACCGCAGAGAGAGGCAGATGGGCGCGGACGAATTCCTACAAGCAGCGATCGAGGAAGCGCAGCTGGGCTTAGCAGAGGGAGGAATTCCGATCGGTTCGGTTTTGGTGATCGAGGATCAAATCGTTGGTCGAGGTCACAACCGGCGCGTCCAACAAGGCAGCGCAATTCTGCATGCTGAAATGGACTGCCTGGAAAACGCGGGCAGATTGCAAGCAAGCGATTACCGACGGGCGACGCTTTATTCGACCCTTTCTCCTTGCGACATGTGTAGTGGCACGGCCCTGTTGTACGACATTCCGCGGATCGTAGTAGGAGAGAATCAAACGTTTCAAGGACCTGAAGAGTATGTTCGCTCTCGTGGTGTCCAGCTGGATATCGCCGATAATCAGGAGTGCGTGGCTCTGATGCAGCAATTTATTGCCGCCCATCCCGAACTTTGGAACGAAGATATCGGGGAAGATTAGGATCGCGAACTACCAATGTTCTTCTCTTCCCGAATACGTCTGAAACCGCTGGCGCAGCTGTGCCAACGTTTAGCGATCGCGACAGAAGCTGGTCTGGAAGACCGGAAGATTTGGCAAGACGAGGCTGAGCGTGGCTCTGCCGCACAGCGTCGCCACGTGGCGATCATTCGCGACGCGTTAGCAGTTGGTACTTCTGTGACTGAGGCGCTGCCGTCCACCGGCAAATTTTTTCCTCCCTTATTTCGTTCCATGATCGAGGTGGGAGAGACTGGCGGTCGCCTTGGCCGCACTTATAAGCGACTAGCAGAGCATTACGATAAGACTCTTGCCGCTCGACGGGCCTTTCTTGGCCGACTCGCCTGGCCGATGCTACAGTTGGGTGGTGCTCTGTTTGTAATAGGCCTACTGATTTGGGTGATGGGGTTGTCAGCGATTAATCGCTCAACCACAAATCCCCAGGTCGACATACTGGGATTAGGTTTGATCGGGACGCCTGGGCTAATCAAGTATCTTAACTTTTTGGTTTTTCTGGCAATCCTGCTACTACTGCTCCTCGAAGCAACTCGACGCGGCGCTCTCTGGACTCGTACATTTCAGCGCATGGCTCTGGCTGTCCCAGTGTTAGGTGGTGCCTTGAAAACGTTGGCGTTGGCCCGATTAACTTGGGCGCTGCAACTAGTGCTCGATACACCGATGGATCTGCGCCGTGCGTTGCCTTTGGCGTTGGATGCCTCGGGCAACGACTATTTCGCGCGTCACGGTCCTCAGGTGGCTCATAGTATCGAACAGGGGCTAGATATCCATTCCGCGCTTGCCGCTACGGGAGCTTTTCCCATTGATCTGCTCGATCACCTAGCTGTTGGCGAGGAGAGTGGCCAACTCGTTGAGACCATGGAACGTCAATCGGCCGAGTATCAGCAGAAGGCTGGTCTGGCGATTTCCATACTGGCCCAACTTGCCGGTTATGTTGTTTGGCTCGTGGTAGCTGTCTTCATCATCGTGTTGATCTTTCGAATATTCTCTTTCTACACCCAGCAAATCACCAATCTGCTCTGAGCTCAACCCATTATTCCAAGCTTGGTAATGGAGTTCAGGTTGTAGCGATTGTGACTGGTTGAAATGCATTCATTCGAGCAGTGAGCCGGTCACTGGGCAGAAAGTTGGCCCCCGCCCCCGCCCTGGCTGAGCTAGATTTTAGAAAAGCCTTGTCTTGGTGGCTGTCCGTCAAGCTGAGCCTTATTGCTCTTCTTCCCGTACGCTTGTCAGATTTCGCCAAGACCCTCGTCTCGCGATTTAATGAAGGGGAATACTATGTTGCATCGTTCTCTGTCCAAGATTTGTCTGCTGCCTTTACTGGCCCTGAGCATTACGGCCGTTCTTCCGACCACCGCCCAGGCGCGCAGAGGAATTATCCTGATCACCTCAGGTGACACGATTAAACACGTTGCCGATGTGGCGGCAGAAATGAAGCCTGTCATTCGTGAGGTAACGGGTTCTTCTGTCGATTACAAGGTGGGTTATCTTCACGATCGAATTGGCGTGTTTTGGATCGATCTCTGGACTTGGGGCGGAGAATATGTGCTGTACGACGAGAGCGAGCAGGACCTTTGGGAACTGGACGCCGATGAGACAGCAGCCATCATGGGCACAACACCCGATAAACTTTCCACACCGCTGTTTTACTCATTTCCACCTGGCCTGCTTGCACTGGGCGTGATCGGAGTAGTGTGTGCGGGACTCAACACATTTGCAGGCAAATCTGACCAGAAATCTGACGAACACATCGAAGCTTTGCTTAGCGATTCTCGTTACGAAGAGGCGCTGGTTGCGATTGTTGATCATCACAATCAGCAGCAGATGGACGCGAGCGAGGAAGCGACATCAGGCGTAGCTGGTCAGCAGTCCTTCGAAGACGACTCCGTAGTGTTCGACCAAGCTGTTCAAAAGTTGGTTGAGCAGGGTGTCGACTACAACGACGCTTACTGCAATCTGAACATGCTGAGAGACGCGGCTTTTTCGGCGCAGGCGTAAAAACTCTAGCTAGTCGACTCAGCTACCGTAACGAATCGAGGTGTTCGACAAGAGCCAGCTCGGGACCGGCTAGGCGTTTGCGGATGCGGGTGCTAAGCATTGCACCGGCTCCGCCGTGCTGAAGGTCGTTCAAATAGTCGGTAAGAACTTCGGCTTTGTTGTCCCTCGATTCAAGCAAGAAGTGGACCCAGGCCCAGGCCTCAGAATAATCGGCCTGGGTCATGTCCACGGCGGAAGAGAGTTGTTCAAGTCGATTGAGATTTGGCTGCCAATCCCCTCTCGCTAATTGCTGTCGCAGAAACTCTGCGTGAACTCCGTTCAGTCCCTCTCGAGCTGTACCCACTTCAAAATATTCAGCCAATCCTTCATCTAACCAGAGTGGCAGATTGGGCACTGCGGCATGCAGGTAGCCGTGCGAAACCTCGTGTCGCAAATCGTCGGCAACCTGGTCACCCCAGCAAGCGTAAACGGAGAGATTCACATGGTCTTCAACGAAAATAGCGCGCCGGGAGGCGAATCCTGGATACCGAAGATCCACAAATTCGTGGTAGGCCTGCTCATCAGAATAGAGATAAACATGAATTGGCACGTCGGTAGCGGCTAATCGCAGTTTGTCGGTCAGCCAGTCACGCTGTGTAGTAAGCTCATCGATTAGGCGGTGATCCTCGGCCAGTGGAAAGTCACTATGCACAACCAGCTGTTCGCTAGTCAACTGGTGCTGAAACGCCGCAGGACGTGACGAAGCAGTCTGCAACGTCCGACAGCCTGTTAAGGTCAGACATCCGCCCAGAAACATGCACAACCAACTAGATTGCATCCGAACCAACGAATTCATTCCCAATGATTTTCCGGGAGTAGCAGACATCTACTACGTGAGTATCGCGGGCATTGTAGCTGGATCGATGCGGTAATCGAATAGCAGTCGGCTCGCGAGAAACTTCCCGAAAATGCCTGCCTATCATCAGCTCAAGGATGCTAAGATATAGGAACTTTTGACGTCTGGCAGCCGTCTTACCGCTAGGGTATTTACGCTTGCTACCAAAACTCTGAAACAGGATTCACATACAATGCGGGTAGTATGGTCGAGTTATGCAATCTGCGCGATGCTTCTGGTTACTCCGTCTGCTGCACAGGAGTTTCCCGGTTGGGAAGTGCTTCGCGTGATTCGACAGGAAGGAAGGCCGCGGATTCTACGCGCCGCGGACTTGAATAGTGATGGTCGGGAAGAGTTGATCGTTGTGAACCCTCGGTCATCGCGGCTAGACATATACTCGTGGCTCGATAAGGCCTCGCGCAAAGACTTAGATCCACCCCGGAAGGATGAACCTAATGAACTGCCGATGGCGCCTGAATTCAAGCACACAGAGGTCCAACTTGAGCACCTCCCGAGCGACGTCGTAGTCGAAGACCTCGATGCTGATGGCAAGCCTGAATTAGTCGTACTCGTGTCGCCTCCCAACCAAGTGCTAGTTTATCGTCACGATGACCAAGGGGAATGGACCGAGCAGATGAAGTTCGACCTACTGGAGGGCGACACGTCTTCAAAACGTCGTTCGTTATTAATACGCAAGTTGGCTGACGGAGAATTCCAACTATTGGTCAGTCTGAAAAACGGTATCCAAAAGCTGTTGCTAAAGCCGGGTGGGCGGGCAGAGTGGCTAACGCCTCGCGAAAAACGCGATCGCGTCAGCTGGTGGCTGGCGGATTTAGATGGTGACGGATTCGATGATCTAGTCGAACAGACTCGCGAATCGACTGACTCGATTCGTTGGCATCGAGGATCGGAAGGTGGCTCGCTGGCACCCGCAGCTGTGTTGTTCGATCGCTCGGTCAACGACGCGGAAGTGACTCGCTACAACCAAGCAGCCGAAGTCGTGCTGCTAGATGGTTCTGTCAGGCAATTGTTGCGTCGCTATCGGCTCGATGTTGGCCAGCCGAACGCGCTTGGCAGAAGGCGACCACTTGCTCTGAACGACAGTTCGAAGACGGCCTGGTGTGGAATGTGGCAAGGGGATAAGCGAGCTTTGGTGGCCGCGGATAGTAGTCGCCCACGACTCTTGAGCTACGTGCTTAGTGATACAGTATGGGAAGGCGAACAAGCTTTCCCAGCAATTTCGGGCATCAACGCCCTCGCGTCACCCGCGGCCGAGCCGGGAACGGTATTGATTTGGGCAAAAGACGCGGCCGACTTACTCGTTAGTCGGTGGCAGGTGGAACGGCTCACCTATCCCAAGCCGATGCCACAATCTCCTGAGGCCGAAGAGCGAAAAATACTGGCTCTATCCTCGGTAGGCGATACCACGTGGTGGGTACAAAAGGTTGGAAAACACTTAGACCTATATCGGTGGCAGCCGGGCCAAGCGAAGCCAACGTTGTTGAGATTTGAAGACGTCGGTGCCAAGGTAGATCGAGTCCTATGGATCGGCGGCGAGCGTCTGCTAGTGAAAAACGCCCATGCCCGCGGTTTGAAGTTAGCGGCGGTCAAGGACGGTAAGACGACCGTCAGTTCACCGACGCACCTCAAGAAGGCCGACCTAGACGAATACCGCCTGTTGGCCGTAGGCGATGAAGTCCGTCTCGGACGCATCGTAGAAGGCGTGCTGCAATGGATCGGGGACGACATGCAGTCGCACGAACAAGTGATGCTGCCTCAGGGACAGCGATTGGCCGACTACATCTCATCGGGCCCGACCGGCGGCTGGGCTCTGCAGAAAGAAAGCCCTTTTATTCATCGCATCAATATCGAGCCATCAGGATTAAGCCTGACGACCGAAAGCATCAAAGTTTCCGACGCTCAAGCATTGCGCGAAGACCCTGTTCTGGGAATAATACTTGTCAATCACGATCGAGTGACACAGCTCAGCGAAGGCAGGCCGCACGAACTGAAGTTGATCGAAGCTATTGACGATCGCGTCGGCCGATCGGGCGGAATACGAGAAACAAAGTTCCACCGCTTAGGTGCCACCGACATTGACCGCGACGGCCACGATGAGTTACTGCTCTACGACGATCTGGAACATCGCATAACTGCACTGGCCGATCGCGAAGGTGTTCTGAAACCTGTAATCGCTTGGCCGGTATTTGACGACAAAGTTTATCCCTATGGGGATGACTACGAGAGCTTGGTTCATGAACCAAGGGCGACGTTGGCCTTGGACATTGACGGAGATCAACTTCAAGACTTGGTTCTGTTGAGTCAGGATCGATTGCTTTTTTACTTGGCGAGAGAAAACACAGATGAAGAATAACCTGCTCCGAACGCTAGCTTGCATCGCCCTGATGGTATCGCCGCAGATCTTTGCGCTGGCTGATGAAGCTGACGAAGTAGTCACGGTAAAACTCGCGGGTGGAGCACAAGTGACAGCTCGATTGTTACAGCGCAACGACGACCGTGTCGTTCTCGACCTTGGGCATGAAGTGGTTACCGTCGATGCCAAGCGGGTACTCTCGATTGGAGGTCCCGAACATCAACCCGAGGGTCAAACCCGTGAACAGGACTACTACACGTTGGGGCGTCTCGATGAGGCACCTGTCCCCGAGTTGGTCAGACGCCATGGCGACGCGGTCGTCACCGTCACCACTCCCGTTGGCTTAGGGAGCGGATTTATTATTAGCAAAGAAGGCCATCTGATCACGAACTATCACGTCGTGGAGGAAAGCCTCAAGGTGAAAGTCACGATCTTTCAGCGCAAGGCCCAAGGTTACGAAAAAAGGCAAATAAAGCGGGTTAAAATACTAGCCATCAACCCGCTGCGCGACCTGGCTTTGCTGCAGCTCAACAAGGAGGAGATTGCCGACCTTAATATCGAGCACGTCGTGATCGCCGAAAAACCGAGCCTAAGAGTGGGAGATTTGGTATTCGCAATTGGCAACCCGCTTGGGCTGGAGCGGTCGGTAACGCAGGGAATCGTCAGTTCGACCACTCGCACGATGGGCCATCTGCGGTTTATACAGACCGACGCCTCGATCAACCCTGGCAATAGCGGAGGACCGCTGTTCAACTCACGGGGCGAAGTAATCGGTGTCGTCTGTGCCGGCTATAGTTTCTTTGACGGGTTAGCTTTTGGCATCCCTGCGAGCGACTTGATAGAATTTCTTCGACATCGCGACGCCTATCTCTTCGATCCCACGCAACCGCAAAATGGCGTGAAATATTTCGATCCCCCCTTTCGCAAAGATGGCGATTCGATCGCAAATCCAAAGGAATCCGTCGCCGCCCGCGCGGCAGTCAAGGAGTAGACATGTATTTAGACGCGAGTCGTGCTAGAAGCCTAATTCTCCCATTCTGCTTACTGCTTACGCTGATCGCCGTCCCCCCAGTATCGTGGGGCCAAGCTTCTGAGCCTAGCATCTCGACTTGGAACTGCTTACCGGAAGAGACTGCGGTCGCGTTTCGAATTCCCAACGGCAAGGCAATCGCAGACGCTTGCATTCAGGACACGAAGCTTGGTGCGGTTCTATTGAGCGAAAAGCGTAAGCAAGCTGTGGCCGAGGCGCTGCGCAAGAGCGACTCGGAAGAGTGGGCGGAATTTCATGAGCAGCTGTCAGAGTACGGACTCTCGACCGGCGACTTATTGCAGATGCTGGCTGGTGAAAGTGGTTACGCCGTCTTAGTCTTCGAAGATAAGCAGGGTGAGGCAAACGCTCTAGGTATAGCTTGGGTTGAGCCAGGCGCCGAGTTAGCGAACCGGGCGTACGAAGTGCTCGGCCGGATCATCGAGGAGCAGGAGGACGACGAGCACCCGACGACGAGGGTCGATCTCGAATTAGCCGATCAGCCGGTCATGCAATTGACTGTTCCCATTGTTAGTATGGAACACGACGAGGAGCTAGATCTTCCTGAAGACTACGATGAGATGTCCGAAGACGAACAGGAAATCGCTCGGGACGCCGCCTACGATGCTTGGCGAGACAGCGCAGCCGAGCTAATTCAGTACGACACGATATTGGTGAGCAAGCTGGGTGGCCGAATCCTGCTGGCCCATAGTTTTCGACGTTCAACCGAGGCCGATTCGCATCCTGATGGAGAGCGATTAACCGACGTACTCTCTCGACTTCTCAGTGAGCAAGAACCTAGTGAAGACGGGTTCGTAGCGAATTACTCCGCAGATGCGGGTGTGGCGCGAGTTACAGATCTAGACGGTGTAGCGGCATTCGAAACCGTGGGAAATGCAAAAGCCCTAATGGGGCTGATACCGCGTAGTGAGAACGAAAACGGCGAAAAAATACTCCGGATGTTGGGGATAAAAACTCTTGGTCCATTCGCGTTTCGGTCGACTCTCGATGGCAATCGCTGGCAAAGTCAGATGTCGCTGGCGGTCTCGCGCCCGCTACAAGGACTGATGCAATGGTTTGACCAACCTCAGATCGAAGCAGATCCGCCCGCTTGGGTGCCTGCCAGCGCTATCACCTTTGCCCAATACAGCTTCGACCTTGGCAAGGCCTATGCCATACTCGCGGAACAAATCCGCCGCGAGTATCCCGAATTCGCTCAGCGTTGGTTGGCTATGGCAGAAGTTCAAGTATCGGGAGTTGCCCAAGTCGGCTTGGAGGAATTGCTCAGTTCTCTAGGGACGCGGCATACTGTGCTGAACTTTGAGAGCGAACTCGACCCTTCAGCGGTTCTCGACAACCAGCAACCAGAGAGCACCGCCGTCGTTTGGCAGGTGACTGACAACCAGATCTGGAAACGAGTGATGCAAACGATGACGCCGATGGTGGGCGGCATGGACGGCTTTGAATTTTCCGACGAACAGGGCTATAGCGGCTTTCGATTCAAGAATGAGGCGATCGAAGGGGGTTTGTTTTTAGGCAACGGCAATCTGGTCCTTGCCTATGGGTCACAGGTATTGGAAACCACCCTCTCCTCACTAAATAACCCTCCCGAGGGCTCTGCCGCCTTCCGCGGCGGCAAAATCTATCAACGCGCCACCGAATTACTTGAACCGGCACCGAGCATCGGCTACAGCGTGGTCGACGGAAACCGTTACGCAACCATCATACGAAACTGGTTTGCGGCAGCACTGGACCAGTACGAATCGGCGATTGAACTTAGTGAAGATGACGATGAATCTGGGAATGGAGCTAACGCTTGGCTTCAGCTGGCCCGGGCATTGATGCCTTCAGATGACGAAGTACAGGGTCTACTTGGTGTTGCGGTAAGTCGCTTTGAATTTAACGAACACGGAATCTCCGGCGTTTCGGTGCAGGATTTACCGCCGCCTGATGATAGGTAGTCACCACTAAACCATTGGCTGGCAACCCATCTATTGGTCTATGGGGACAAACATGTCTGCAGATAGCAGCTTGTTTCAGTATTTCCACGTCCTCTAACTGCCGTGTACTGAAATCTGAATCCCACACGGTTTTCCTGATAGCAAACTTGCGCTAAGCGTTTTTACCAGCGATTACTTTATCGAGCTCGCGCTTTAGCTGCGGAAGAATCTCGTTGTAGGAGAATTGACCTAAGGTGGTGCTACCCCGTTTGAGATTCACGTAGCTTGGCCCGCACCAGAGGCCGAGGTCGGCGTCGTCGGTTTCGCCCGGGCCGTTCACGCGGCAGCCCATCACGGCGATTGTGATTGCGTGATCAGCGGCATAGCCGGTCATCGCTTTCACCTCTTCGGCCAGCTCGATGAAGGCTTCGTTTTCGACGCGTGAGCAACTGGGGCAGCTGATGATATTCAGCGTGTCGAGGCCATAGTCGACAACAGAGCGGACCCGGCCGTGGGCGATGTCGTCCAAGATCTCTCGACCAGCAACGATCTCTTCTGGCTTGCGCGGGTTTGAGACCGTGAGCGAAACTCGAATCGTGTCACCGATACCACGGCTAACAAGTTGCTCCAGGGCAATCCGCGTTTTGATGATCCCATCGGGCGGCATGCCTGCCTCAGTCACACCAAGGTGAAGTGGCACATCGGGGCGCTCTTCAGCGAAGCGACGATTGACTTCAATAACTTTCTGTGGATCAGAATCCTTAAGCGACACGCAAAAGCGGGTGTATCCCATCTCGTCCAGAGCCGTACAGTGTTCCAGTGCGCTGTCGAGCATAGGCCCAATCGAATCGTCCTCATCAAATTTGGCTTTCTTGTCAGGATCGACGCTACCACAGTTTACACCAACCCGCATCGCGCAATCGTGATCCTTGGCCACCTGAGCCAGGTAGTGGACCTTCTCTCGCCACGGTTTTTCACGTTCGTGGTGATACAGGTGTCCAGGGTTGTAGCGAAGCTTGTCGACATGGGGAGCAACAATTTCAGCAAGCCGGTAGTTTTCCTGCAGGTCGACCGCAAGATTGGCTTTCGTCTGCGTACGGATTTCGGCCAGCGCCTGAGCATCCTTCGTGCTGTCGACTGCTACTCGTATGAGGTCGGCACCAGCAGCGTGGAGCGAGTTGATCTGAGCAACGGTCGCATCGACATCCTGTGTATGCGTAGCAGTCATACTCTGCACGGCGATCGGGTTGCCGGCGCCGATCGTGACCGAACCAATGCGTACTGCGCGAGTAGGATTACGGGGAAGAGTCACGTCAGTCTGGGGCTCCATAATTATCGACGCCATCTTAGTACTGTTTCAATTCACAACTGCAGCTGCGGATTAGCAAAACGGCTACTGCGACTCACCCTTCAAGCTCAGCCAAAGTAATGTCATTGCATAGGCGTTAAACACCATATGTGCGACGATACATGGGGCAATTCTATGCGTTCTTTGGTAAAGATAGCCCAATACAATCCCCAAGAATATCAAGGGCACAGGAGCCGCACCGTGGCCGATGTGGGCCAGGCCGAACAGCACGCTGCTAATAAGTATAGGCGTCCAACCATGTGGCAAGACGGGCATCCAGCCATGTCGTGGTCTAACTAGGGGCCGTATTTCGGAAGTTGGTTTGGCGTCAAATTGCCCATTAAGTTCAGAAGGTGGATCCCTCCCTTCCAGGTCTTCCTGTGCCGGATCGGGCTGGCGTTCTGTAGCGCGAAAGTCTATTCGCTCGTCTTCCACACGTTCCAGCCAACCCTGCAAAAGCACTCGAAACGTAAATTCCTCGAATAGCGGCGCAGCCACAACGGCCGACACGATGCCCACGTACAGCATCGCCGTGGTGCCTTCATTTTGCAACTGATCTATTAAGGGATGTACCTGATCGATCTGAAACACCTGGGTCAAAAGTACTGTGAGGACATAGTTCAATAGCAAGGTGGGTAGAAGCGCCGCCAAACACGCGACCACCCCTCTGCAGACATCGAGCGACAACTGATGGCGACTCAGAGGCAGACCTAAATCACGTATATCGGCTTGACGGTCGACGACAAGCCACGCCATGACTGCAGGGACAAAAGCGATCATCAAGATCGAGAAAAACAGCACGCCGTAGAAAAACTCGTTCGATGCTTCTTGATCGACGACTTCTTTGGAGTCGCCGAGAATAGGCAGGAAATTCGAGGTGATGAAGAACAAAGGAATCACTAGCACCAGCGGCCCCCAGGGAGCCCGTCGGCGAGGCTCATAGGTGAGCAGAGCTCGACCTTCGACATGACGCTGGAATAAATAGAAACCCGCGGCGAGACTCAATACACAAGCTGAAGCTATGACAGAAACCGTCGCAATGTTAAGCACGGGATCCTGCATCGCTAGTTCTCTTCTCTTCTAGACATCCGGATCCCAAGAAATAAAGCCTGCAAGCTATCAATTTGGCTGGCGAAGTCGAACCAAAGCGGCTTGGACGTAACCGACGGCCGAATAGACAGTTAACAATACTGCTGCCCAAACAACAATTACTAGCCCTCGAGACATCCATTCAGGCGGTGTTGTGCTCCACGCTTCGGCAGCTCGATCGACATATGAGAGATGCACGATGCTCCATCCCGCGGCCAGACACTGCAGCGCCATTTTCCATTTGCCAGCCCACATTGCTGAAAAGTCGCCCCCTTCTTGTTCAACGAACGTCCTTAGTGCGGTTACTAATAACTCGCGAGCGACGATTACAACTGCCATCCACGCAGCGATGCCAGAAGGCTCCACGCCGCTTGCTAAGGGCGGCACCGCGGCCAATAGGATGAACGTACCACAGATAAACAGCTTGTCGGCAAACGGATCGAGCACACGACCCAGCTTAGTTATCTGGCCATACTTTCGAGCCCAATAGCCGTCCATCCAATCGGTTCCGGCTGTAATCACGAACAACACCAAGCTGGTGACATAAAATTCCAGCATGAGAAATGCAAAAAGCACAACGGACAATAGGATGCGCGCCAGTGTTAACTGATTAGGCACGTTGAGCATTTTGGTAGATTCAGCGTTTGCGTTCGGATCGGGCATTTTGAGGAAGGGCTTCAGAGGCGCAGATCACTAAGCCGGCTCGCCACAGGCTACGCCAATCAGGTCGTAATCTCGGCGGGCTACTAGCTCGCATGGTACCAGCGCGCCGGGCGAGAGTCCCACCCCAGTGACATAAACTACGCCATCGACGTCTGGAGCGTCGGCATAGGAGCGTCCGATCCAGGCCTCCGATTCGCCCGGTACAGGAGCATCGATTAGAACGTCCAATTTCCGACCGATTTGGGCATCGTTCCAGGCAAAAGCAATCGCTTGCTGCTCGGCCATCAGATGCTCGCGCCGCTGCTGCATCACCGACTCGCTAACCTGATCAGGCAGCTTCGCTGCGGGAGTGTCGGGCTCGAAAGAATAGGTAAACACGCCCAACCTCTCGAACTGTTGCGCACGCACGAACTCTACAAGCTCTTCGAATTGCTGATCCGTTTCGCCAGGGAAGCCCGTAATAAAAGTGGTTCGCATAACCAAATCTGGAATTTGCGCACGCAATTTTGCTAGCAAGGCTTCGGTGTCACTACGGTTTACGCGACGCTGCATCCTGCGCAACATCTGGTCGTTGGCATGCTGCAAAGGCATATCGAGATACGGTATGATCCTCTGGCTGGCGGCGATTGTCTCGATCAGTCGATCGTCGACGTACATCGGATAGAAATACATCAGTCGGATCCAATCGAGTCCTTCGACATGTTCCAGCTGCTCAAGCAACTCTACCAGCCGCGGCTCGCCGTAGAGATCCATTCCATAATAAGTCGTGTCTTGGGCAACGATCACCAATTCACGCACTCCGTCGGCGACCAGTTCCTGAGCTTCGGCGACGACTTCTTCGATTGGCTTGGTAGCGTGTTTCCCGCGCATTTTAGGTATAGCGCAAAAAGTACACAGCCGGTCACAACCTTCGGAAATCTTCAAGAACGCAAAATGTTTAGGCGTAATCCGCAGCCGCGAAGTATCTGGCAACGGGTGCGTGGGTGCAGGCTGGAAGACGGTTCGCTGTTCATCCAAGCCGCCGATCAGTCGGTCAGCCACCTTGGTGACCTCTTCACGACCAAATACTCCAACTAGGTGATCAATTTCCGGACGATCTACCAGCAGCGCTTCTTTCTGGCGTTCGGCCAAACATCCAGAGACAATCACACCCCTTAAATCACCTCGGCGTTTGAGTTCTAGCATCTCGTCGATGACAGCAAACGATTCCTGACGAGCCTCTTCGATGAAACCACAGGTATTGACTACCGCAAAGTCGGCTCCGCATGGATCGTCGGTCATTTGGTAACCGTCCAGCTGCAACATGCCAAGCATTCGCTCGCTGTCGACAAGATTCTTTGGGCAACCGAGGCTAACAAAAGCGTAGCGGCCTTTCGCGTCAGCACGGTCTGCAGTGGTCGAGTAGCTAGTTGGCACGGAGGTTCTCAGGAGGGAAGAAGCGTCCGGCTCGTCCCCGGGCCAGACACCGTCGTCGAGGACGACACGGCTCGTTCAGTATAGCTGAGACGACGCTTCGCTCGCTACGGGGCACATGCTTCACGAAACGTGGCCCGTTGTCGCAAGATCTTCCCATATCCATTATTTTCAGTCTGCGGCGTCCGGATCGGGGTCACGTGTTGTGTGGCGACCTCTTGCTCGTCAGTGAGCGAATCGTGCCCTCCTCGACAGCAGCGCGGGTCGTGGGAATTAGTCTACTCACTGAAAGGAGCTTGCATTCGTACCCACGACCTGATAGTATACGTATGTTCATTATTCCTTGGGTATCGCTGCTATGCTGGCTGAGATTCCGTCCGAACAATATGCTGCTTCGCTCGACACTTGCGCCGACGAGCTGTTACGGGAAACCAAGATCACGGCACCGCCGATCGACGCTATTTTGGTGGCTAGGCGACTTCGTCTGCAGGTGGCTACCGACACTAGAATGGATCTGCGAGCAAGATTCGTGCGGTTGGGTGGCGCAGCTGAGGGAACGATTCTATTGGCCAACGATCCACGACCGGAGCGCGTGCAATGGGCCGTTGCGCACGAAATTGGCGAATTTGTAGCTTACCGCGTTTTCGAATTATTGGGCGTCGACCTGAAAGACATTCCCTCTTCCGGCCGCGAACAAGTTGCTAACCGGCTGGCTAGTAGTCTCTTGCTACCCAAACGGTGGTTTACCGACGATGGTCGTGCCGCTGAGTGGGACCTGCCTACTCTGAAGCAAATCTACCGCACTGCCAGCCACGAACTGATATCGCGGCGGATGTTGGATATGCCTGCACCGGTGATCGTTACCTTATTCGACCAGGGACAGCCCACATGGCGAAGGAGCAATGTTTTGCGTCATCCTCCACAGTTGAATCCATTTGAGGAGAAGACATGGCGGGCCGCATTCGAGGGCTCGCGTGCAACGCAGTATGACGGCCGTAACTTGCCTGAGGGAATCGATGACGTACGGTGTTGGCCAGTGCATGAGCCAGGGTGGCGGCGGGAGATTCTGCGCACAGGGCTTGAGGCATGGTAGTGAAGAGCCGCAGTCGTGGGCGGGCCTGGGTCAATTCAGAGCGGCTAATACCTCTTCGATCACATATGGTTTTGCAAACACTGCCGCAGCGCCCGCCGCTCGAGCTGCTGCAAAGTGCTCTACCCTCGGGAAGTCCAACAGTGCCACGACCGGCCCCGTAACCTGTCGACAAAAGTGAGTGAGTTTGTGAAGTTCGAGATCGTTGAGCTGCCCGCCATCCCAGATGCCCGCAGCCGCCCGCAGTGATCCATCGTTTCGGGCCCAAATTGCCGATGCTCCCAAGGCATCGGCCAGGCACTCGAAAACTGCATAATCGGCTGAGTCAATCGCCACGACACCCGGTAGCGATAGACCATCGATCGTGGAATCAATCGCAAAACGCCCCGCTTGCGGATGGTCCAGAGGCGCTGACCACGCGGGGCACAAGCCGATAGACCAGCGTCTCTGGGCAGCCTGCCACCAGGTAGCGAGTTCGTACCAATACAACCGTAAAACACCGTTCGGCGGTCGACCCGTGCGAAGTTCACCTTCGCACCATGTGCCTGCCACGACGACGATCCTTGCCAGCGGGGCCAGCTGCTGCAAACGATCGACCTCGTGCTGACGAACGGCTCCGGGCAACGACTGAGCGACAAGGATTAGCTCGGGAACGATCTCCTCATATGCGATCCCGTTACAAGCTTGTTCGACATCGGGGTAGTGCTGTAAAAAAATTTCTTCGCCAACATTTGCAACTGCGGTAGCGAATTCAGCGGTATGCCAGGGGCCCACAGCAAGAGACGTGAGCTGAGAATGCCGAGCACCAAGGCGGTGCAGTTTGTCTTCTGGCGTAGCAGGTGTTGTACTCATTCGAGGATCTCAGCATCGCGCTGGGCTATGAGCTGGTGGGCTTCAATAGAGTCCTGCGATTCACGCAGACGGGCGAGCCAGTCGGGATCACTAATCATACGGCTCAAACGGGCCAGAATTCGCAGATGTTCGTGATCGCTCGTGGAGCAGATCAGAAAGAAAAGATCCGTCAATCCACTGCTGCCTCCAAAGGGGATGCCGCCCGATGTGATGCCAAGTGCCAGCGTAGGCCCTCCCAAGATCGATGACATTGGTCGGCGCGGGTGCATCAGGGCCACGCCGATGTCGAGTGCCGTAGGATGCATCGCCTCGCGCGCTGCGACAGCCTCGGCCATTTTTTCCGGGTCCCAGAGAATGCCTGACGAAGCAGCCAGCTCTGTCATTTTCGAGATTACTTTGCCGCGGGTACGGGCATCCAAGGGCACGGCAATTACGTCGACGGGGACCAGTTCCGCAATCGAAATCTCACCGGCCCCGCTAACATCGGTTCGCTCCAAGTTAGATTCCATTTGGGCCAGCTGGACGTCGTCCGAGAGGCCGATCCGATCTTCCAACCAGTGATGGATTTCTGGACGTGAAAACCGCCACTCGCCTCCAATGCGTCGACCAGGCAGCTTGCCTCGATCGGCTAACTTCGAGATCTGTGCGGGCAGCATGTGCATGTACGCCGCCAAACTCGCAACATCGAAATCTTCCTCAGCCATAGCGATTAGTATCACGCAAGTGGTGCTAGCAACTTAATCTGGGTGCCAGCCATTGTTGCTCTGAGAACGTGCTATTGTCTAGCTCGATTACCCGAAAACCGCTGATCTCTACAAGCTAGCGTGCAAGTTGTTCTTGGGCGATCAAGTCGCCTTGACAGTTTTTCCCTATCGGCTCACAATCCGCCACGCTTCGCAGCTTGCTCTAAACAGAAACTCAAGACGCAACTGCAAAGCCGCAGGCCAGTGGAAACGGAATTCCACACGGCGAGTCAATCTTACATCGGCGTCGCGATTTTCACGCAAGAAACTTCGCGATTGCCAAACCGGGCAGGGAGGCCTGGTATGTCGACCTCATCCGATACAACACGCCTTGGCGTGAAACTCGACGACCTGCTGCCTTCCGCGACGCGGACTGGTGAAGGCCAGATTTCAGCAGTCTCCTGCACTAGCGACTGGCGGCAGATTCAACCGGGTGACGTTTATGTTGCCTTACCGGAGGGTTGCGGTAACAGTCATGGCGAAGATGGCCACCAACACGCTCAGCGTGCAGTTTCATGCGGTGCAATCGCCGTTATTTGCGAACAGCCGGTGCCGGTATTCGACGTGCCGACATACTTGGTGTCTGACAGCCGCGAAGCGTTGGGAGAACTCTGCCAGGCTTTAGTCGATTTTCCGACGCGCTCGTTGCCAACGATTGGCATCACCGGCACACAGGGAAAGTCAACGACAATCGCACTTTTGGACGCGATATTCGCTGCCGCTGGCAAAGAATGCGGCGTGCTGAGCAATCTGGGCTGCTACGATGGAATGTCGCATAGCGATGGTATCAGCGACGCCCCTTCAGCGCCGACTTTGGCTTCGCGGATCGCCAATATGGCTGCAGCGCAGTGCACTCACGCTCTGCTTGAGGTTTCTAGTCAATCGCTCAGCCAACGATGTCTGGCAGGCATAGAACTTGATGCGATCTGCGTCACAAACGTCACAGAGGCTCATCTCGATCTACACAATTCGATTCACAACTATCGAGAGACGAAACAGCGAATCTTAAATTTGCTCTCCGCAGGAGGGGTAACAATCCTTAACGCGGACGACCCCGTTTGCATGAAGTGGCTAGACCGAGTGCCGGGAGCCGTGTTGACATACGGCCTAAGCGACGCAGCCCAGATTCGGGCACGGATCGTGGAACGTCACTCTAATGAACAGGTCTTCGTGCTCACTGCAGGGAGCGAATCGACGGCCATCCGGACCACGATCGTAGGCGAGCAACACGTGTCGAACTGCCTAGCCGCCGCAGCTCTTGCCCTCACGTACGGCATTGATCTACAGACGATCGCCACCGGGATCCAGGCAGTTGAGAAACTACCCAGCCGGATGGAATTGGTCGATTGCGGACAGGGTTTCCCCCTCTACGTCGACGCGGCGGAAACGCCCGACGCCTTGAGAGCTACGCTCCGTACTGCCAGACAATTGGCCCGTGGTAGAGTGATTTGTGTACTTGGCGACAAAGTACCGCCATCAGCTACGGAAGATTACGCGGTATGTCAGATTGTGCGCCGAATGGCAGACCTAGTGATAGTTACCCGACCGCTCTCTGGCAGCAATGATCGTAATTCCGCTTCTGTCGAGCAGGCACCTGATAGGAATGCCGCGATCGCTTGGGCCGTGTCGGTCGCCGAATCTGGCGACGTGGTGGTAATCACCGGCAGTAAGACCCCATCGCGCTGTTCTTTCAGCTCAGATGACGACGATTTGAGTGATGTAGAAATCGCACGAGAACTATTGTACGCCCGCAACAAAGCGACCCTACGTGTCGCGGCCTAAGATCCGGAACGAGATAAAACATGGAATGGACAGACACCCTTATTCTTGAACAGGCTGATCAAAGTCTGTCTGAGTCAGTAAGTTTACCCACTGACGGACTACAAGTGACCCCTGTACAAGGAGTCACGCTGCTGCAAACAAAGGTCCATTCCCATGAAGATACAGAAGCTGTCTTGAAACTACTGCGAGGATTCAGGGCAGCAAGGCGGGTCGTGCTTTGCGATACGTCGTACTTAGCCGACGACTACCACACGGTGCAGCGACAGCTGGGCCAAGCCTGTGTAGAAGTCGGCGACGCTGAAGTCTTAGTAAGCTGCGGCTCATGGGGTCGTGAATTGGCTATCGGTGCTCGGGATGCAGGACTCGATCTGGCAAACGTCGTGGTCTGCGGCAATGCCCGCTCGGCCTGCGAGGTGCTCACGAATCTACTAAATGCCGGCGACACGGTGCTAATGCTGGGCGTGGATAACGAGACGCGAGCCCGTTTAATCTTGTCACTTGAAAAACGCTTATCTCGGCCCGCTGTGGCCGCCTAATTTGCTCGCTCACAAGAAAGTACACTTACCAAAAAAGGAAGGCTTCGTCGTTGGTTTGTTGGATTGCGGGGTCTGACAAGCCGCCCTCCCTGGGGTTGGAGCACAATAGCTCGTCACAGGGCAGCTTCTGGGTCAGCTGCTTTGGCGAGTGCTTCACGACGAAGCTTATGTCTGAGCTCCGGGGCGACGCTTCGCGTCGTCCCGGCAGCTCAGCGGATACAGTTGTGACTGAAATTGTCACGCTCACTCCAGAGGAGCCCCCGCGATGTCAGACTCCCCTCATGTATTATTTGCCGGAGGTGGAGTCGGTGGCCAGCTCGAGCCCGGGATGGCCGTTGCGGCGGAGTTTGCCCGAAGAGTGCCTCACGCTCTGATTTCTTGCGCTGGGCCTGGTGGAACATCTGAGCGACATACCGTCCGCAGCGCCGGATATCGATATCTAACGGTTCCCTCGCGGCCTACTCCACAAAATCCTCTTCAGGCTGTGCGATTCGTGACCGATAATGTGGCCGGTTACTGCGCGGCTAGGTGGATGCTACGAGAACAACAGGTCTCCCTAGTTGTTGGTTTAGGAGGCTATACAAGCACCGCCATGGTACGCGCAGCTGCTGCTCGCGGTACTCCAATCATACTGTTGGAACAAAACGCTGTACCTGGGCGAACCACTCGATGGCTGTCGCGCTCATCGGCATTGGTTTGCGTCGCCTTTGAGGAATCGCGGCCCCATCTACACGTTCAGGCTCCAGTGATTGTCACTGGTAATCCAGTCCGACTGCCAGTGGAGCAATTTCATCGCCGCCTGCAGATCAATGGACGCTGCTACCAGACTCAGCTCAATGAGGATGGAACCCCACAGAAAAAACGTCTCATCGTATTAGGTGGGGCCGACGGAGCTCGTTCACTTAACGAGTCGATTCCCGGCGCGCTGAAACAGCTAGGTAAATCGATTGACGATTGGCAAATTATTCATCAGACAGGAGAGGGTCAACTACAGGAAACAGAGGCACGCTATCACCAGGTTGGCGTCGAGGCCCTGGCAGTCACATCGATCGACGAAATCGCCTCAGTGCTATTCGCCAGCGATCTAGTTGTGTGCCGAGCTGGCGGAACTACGCTGGCCGAACTAGCGCTCGCTGGAGTGCCAGCCTTGTTGGTACCTTCGCCACAAGCCACGGACGATCACCAAGTCGCCAATGCCAAAGTGTTTGCCTCGGCGGGGGCTTGCCGCTTGATCGATGAAACCTCGCAACTGGGAGCGCTCGATAAAGCCCTGGCCCGTGAATTGAAGTCCCTCATCTCCGACAACGAATTGCGGCACGACATGGGGCAGAAGATACGGGGTCTCGCCAGACCTCAAGCTTCGGCAGAGATCGCTTCGGCAATTCAAGATACACTTTGCGGGGCACCTTCCAAGCTGCTTGCGGCGTAGACTAGGTTTGGTCTATTCCGCGCCGACTAAGGGTCAGAATCAAGTATCCGGCAGTTTCCGTACAGTTCCCGGTACTACAGGCTCGTGACTCTGGGAACTCGCCACCGCGGCGAAGCACAATTCAAGGCTGCGCAAGTTGTTGCGAGCACTATGAGAGGGCTCGCGATCGTCTTCAATCGCACAGAGAAGCTCACCCATAGTGCCGTGAAATCCATCGGGGAACCAGGTCCCCTCCAATTTCGGGGAAACGATGCCGTCGTCTGTTATGATTTCCAGGCGTTGCGAGCTTAGATCTACTCCAGCTGCTCGAATGATGCCGCTGTTCCCTGTAACCAACGTGCGGTCCCAAGAGCCGCGCGGCACGTGACCGTCGAAAATCAGTGACGCTTGAGCATTCTCATATTCCACCACGGCCTGCCCAAGCAATGGTGGAGCCACCTCCTGTGTAGTCGAAGGGGTTGCTGAGGCGAAAACTCTCTGGGCACGCGTGTCGCCCATCACCGTGGTCAGAAAGTCGAACCAATGGATGGCAAAGTCGTACAGAATCAGATCGCGAACTTTTTCAAACTGGGTGCCGCGCACCCAGCTATGATCCCAATGGACTCCGCAGTGAACTCCTACTACCTCGCCAACTAGCCCAGCCCGAACTGCTTCGCGAATATAGCTGAAATGGGGTGCCCACCGTCCGTTTTGATTCACCGCCAAAAGCACGCCTTGCTTGTCCGCCAAATCGGCCAATCGCTGGCCAGTATCGAGATCCAGGACAAACGGTTTTTGGCTAAGTACGTGCTTGCCTGCTCTCAGGGCGTCTTCGATTAGCGCGACTCTGACCTCCGGGTGAGTGGTGACGTCGACCACGTCAACGCTCTTCAGATTCAACAACTCCTTGTGGTCGGTAAATATCGCGGCATTGGCATAGTATTCCTCACGACGTTTCTCAGCGGCTTCGCGATTCACATCACATAGTGCCACGACCTCGTACTCTGCAGCTCGATAAGCCTTAAGATGATAACTGGTGATAGCGCCGCAACCGATCAACCCGATTTTTGGCCGATAACTGTGAGGGTCGCGAGGCAGATAGGGAAGCGAGGGAAAACTGCTCGTTCGATCGGTCTTGCGTCTTGGCATAGGAGCTTCGAGGTCGGTTGGAGGAAGGCGGGCCACCGCCACTGGCAAACGTTCGCAGCCTAGCAAGTTTGCAGGGTGAGTTCTACAGGTTGGGCAGTCCGACATGTCGCTGGTCACATGATTACCCTCGACTTGCAATTCCCCGGCAATCCGCTAACGTGGAGACCTTACATCAAATGTCCCACCCGCCACGGCGGATATCATCACTTTTCGATCAGATCATGGCAAAAAAAACAGAAAGCAAGTCGGGCCAGCGCATCCTTTTGGTGGATGACGATGCAGAAATCATCGAATCACTACGTCTAGCCTTGGAGGCGCACGATTACGAGGTCTTGATTGCTCGCGATGGCAACCAGGGCTTGGCGCTTATTGAGCGCGAAGCACCCGATCTGGTGATCCTGGATATGATGATGCCCAAACGAAGCGGCTTCTTGGTCTTGGAACGTTTGAAACGCATGGGCGAGAAGAAGCAGCGGATCATCATGATCACGGCTAACGAAGGTGCCCGTCACAAAGCCTATGCAGAGATGCTCGGCGTCGACGATTACGTCCGCAAGCCCTTCCCCATGGATAGGTTGATTAAGAGCATCCAACGGCTCCTTGGGTAACTCCGAATTACGACGCTCTATTCACTGCATCGCAATCGTGCGGGCTAGAGGTTGCAACACGGATTCAATGACGTACTCATTGATGACTTCGTTGCAAACTTCGTTCAGCCGATCGAGCGCATCGACGTAGGTTCCGTCGGCGGCGAGGCTGCCATACTGTCGGGCAGTGACATATACGCTGATCTGCTCTTCCTGATACTCGCCCGTGCGAATCTGGTAAGCATTGGTGCGCGACTCGATGTTGATCCGACACTGCAACCGGCAATCGTCGTCCATAGCGAAAGTCAAATTCGGTTCGTAATTAATAACAGTTGCGCCAGGCATAGCTGCCAGACGTTCAAGGGCAGGACAGATGCCGAGCGCCTCGGCAACCAATTGATTGTGGTTTCCTCGATAAGAAAAGTCGAATCCGATCAGCAAGTCCAGCGATTCACAATCCAACGGACTAATCGACAGTGCGTAGGGAGCGACTTCCAAAGCATAGCGATGTTGTTGTAGGGCTCCATCCATCGTAGCGGGATTAACTTGACCTGAGCAGACGCGGCGTGGTTCGACAGTGCACCACCTATAGTTGCCCTGGTCTTTGTCTTCTTCCAAGATGAAATCGTTTTTGTCGCGGGAGTAGAAGTTTCTCAGTTCAGGGTACTTCTTCTGCATCTGCTCAAAGTAATGCAAGACCGTTTCCCGGTTGCTCGGCAGCTGCATCTCAGTGCTAAGGTTCATGTTGACGTAGTAGTCATCAGAAAGTGAGCTATAGGGGTTCATCTCAGAATCGTCTTTCCAATGGGACCACTATTATTGCACGGAAAAAACCTTGAGTACGCCCTACGTCATCGGGCTCCATTCAAGATTCATTTAGGAAAAGATAACCAAACTCTGGGTCTTTGTCTCCAACTATGGTATGGTCTCGAATGCTTGTTTTGTCAACTCTTCCAAATCTCGCACGTGGTTGCAGGCCTGTAGGGGGGAGGGTATTAAACTCGCGTCTCTACTCAGAGCAGCCACGTAAACTGCGCATTATCAAGGAGGGATAGAGATGGAACACATCGTGTTCGAAACCGACCTGGGTTACTTCGGGTTTGTGGAACGAAATTCTGCTTTGCTTGCATTGACTTTTGGCCATTCAAGTCATCGCGCAGCATCCAAAGCACTATCCCAGCGCGTGAGAGATCTCGAGTTACCCACTATTGATTCGATTGCCTCCGGTTTTCAGACCGAGCAGCTGATCGAGCGTCTGCAGGAGTTTGCCCTCGGCGAGCCGACTGACTTTTCGGACCTGGCGGTGGAGACTCCCGGTGCGACTCGTTTCCAGCGGCGCGTGATCGACGCCTGTCGCGAGATCCCTTGGGGTAAAACGCTCAGCTATGGGGAGCTAGCACATCGAGTCGGCAGACCTGGAGCCGCGCGAGCTGTTGGCACAGTTATGTCGTCAAACAGAGTGCCGCTGGTAGTTCCTTGCCACCGCGTCGTGGCCGCTAACGGAGGACTTGGGGGATATTCGGCACCCCAAGGGTTGACGATGAAGCGTCGGCTGCTTGCTGCAGAACGTGATTCTTCGGCACTCTATGAGCTTGCAGCGAGTTAGCAGCTTGGCGCGGTGCAACTGCTCAATCTCGTAGCACCTTTATGACGACACTGCTGCTACATGCGGAGTCCAGCCGACGCCGCCTGCTGAGTGGATCCAATCGCCAATTCGTGCGCGAGTATATCGCCCCTTGGTTGTCGCAAATCGCTGTCCGCCATCTGAGGCCAGAAAACTCTCAACGGCACTGAACAATTGGTCGCCATTCGCTTCGCGAAGGTGCTTAGGTGAGTCAATTCCGCACGTGGTCAAGAGCTGCGCGTCGTTGAGCGACAGTTCCGGTACATGGCATAGCAAACTCATATGCGATTGCCATAACACCACTGTTTCCTTCTGGATGTCGTCTCGGTCTAGCTGGTCGGCGATCTGTTGGGAGTCGGCGCCCATCAGATCGGCAATAGTAAGTATTCCCATGCGGGCAAAGATCGCGCGCGTGTCACTGCCAAGTACAGGAAACGCGTCCAGCGAGCTTGCGGCCGATAGATAGAAAACGGCTTCCATGTCTCCGCTGCCCTGTTCCGAAACCACGCTCAGCTTCGAAGACTGCTGAAGCGGATCCGGTGGCTCCGACAGACGAATTTCTTCTAGATCGTACACGCAACACGAAAGCGACTTGAGTGTGCGGCGGGCTTGAAAGTCCTCGGTGAACACCAGAAGCTGGTGACCTGAGCAGGCAAACTCCTCCAGCACTCCAGCCATCACGGTTGTGGCGGCTGCGTCCTGACGTAAAAACGGTTCGTCCAGAATCAACGGCAGTTTTATTCCTCGCCTGGAGTAGGAACTCACCAGAGCTACTGTCAGCGCTACATAAAGCTGATCACGTTGTCCGGCGGTAAGTTGCTCGGGGGTTAGAATGCGTCCATCACTGTCGACGATTGTCGCCGCGGCATCTTGACGGGTTAAGCGGATCTGTTGAAGGCGTCCATTGGAGAGCTGTGCCAACACATCTGAGGCGCGCCACTGCGAGCACACCGTTTGCGAGGGATTGTGTTCCTCCGCCTTCATCGCTTGTTGTAGAATTGACTCCAGCCGACCAAGCTCAACACGCTTTGCTTCGATTTTCGAACTGTTGATCAAACCGGCTCGCTCGTGCTGTAGACGCTTCCAATGAGATTCAAGCTCGTCAATCTCTCGTCCTAAGTCGTCTAGTTTGTCTATCAGCTCGGACTTCTGCCTCTGTAGATCGTTTTGTTCGAGTCTTAAATGGTTCGTTTGCTGTGAAGCAGCGGAATTGATCGGGGTGGTTGTGGCTTGATGATGATGTTCACAACGACAATGATCTGCCACTGGTGGCTGGGGCGAAAACAATACCGGTTGATTTGTCGCCTGAGCTTGCTGAACTAATGATTCACGGTGAGCAAGAAGCTGTTCTAGCCATTCGCCCATGTCAGCCTGGGCTCGCGAGATCTGCCGCGACTCGGCGAGTAACTGCTGCCGATTGGTGCGCCGTTCTTGTTCACTCCATTGACCACAAAGCGTGTACAGCTGCTGTCGGAGCACGTTAGCCAACGGAGTAAAGCGGGCGTGCGCGTCGGCACCTACTGGCCGGCTCGAAGCAGAGGACCTTGCGAGCTGAGCGACTTCAGCGTCAAGATCGTCGAGCACACGCTCGACGACACTCAAGGTATTTCGACCATCAGTTAAGCAGGTAACGCTGTCGGCAACGCCGTCGGCTCCTAACTGAGCCAACTCCGCTTGCAAGGCCACGGCCCTAGGTTGTAAATCTGATAGGGTCTGCCGACAATGCGTAATCTGCTTGTCGATTTCTGTCTGCTGCTGTTGCTGCCGATCGGCGGCGCGCTGGTCCAGCCCATTGTCGATTAAGTCTAGTGAACGGTACCGCAACTGGGCCGCAAGGCTGGCGAGTTGCGATTCTACTCCCCGCAAGCTCGTTTGCAGGGTTTCCATCTGTTGCCGTTTCTCGGTGAGAGATCGATCGAGCTCACTCGACTGTTCCTCGAGCTGAGTCGCCTCGCGACGGCCTACTTGTACTTGTTCTTCTAGCTGACGAGCAATTGCCTGGTGCTGTTGCAACAATTCATCAATGCGGCGACGGTCGAGACTATCATCACGTTTCAAAGACAGATCGTTTGCGCGCAAATTTGCGGTAAACTGTCGAGCGAACGGATCACTAAGCAACAATTCAGCCCGTGGCGCTTCGGCAAAGTCAACAGCGAACAGTTGAGTAGCTAGTCGGGGTGACAGGTCTCCCAACAGTGATTGGACCGTCTGACTATTCACAGCGCCCCCATTAGTGGCGGCGACGGTAAGTGTGTTCTTATTGCCCGCCTCTCGACGACGGCGCAAGACGAATTCACCCTTGGGACTCTGAAGCGTGACTGCACCAATGGCTGGCGACGATGTTTGGCCGAAGGGCTCCTGCCAAGGACTATCGGCTTTGCCATACAGCAAATGGCCAATCAGACGTGCCAAGGTACTCTTCCCGCTGCGGGGCCCGGCACAAAACAGATTAAGTTGGCCCGATAGTTCGGAGAGATCGAGGTCGTGCCAGGCACCATGACCTTGAAGCTTTAGCTGCGAAATTCTCATATGGAGCATCCTTGCTGGGAACAATCTGCGGCACCGCCGACAACTATAGCTTCGATTGTGCAGAAGCTGACCGGAGAGGCTGGCAAACTAACGAAAAACCGTGATCTGATCAACAAAGGATTGTGTTGCTAGCACACCAGCGATATAGTTCTTCGATCTCTCGGGGAAGGCAAATTTGAAAAATGTCTGCTTATGACGCAATTGTGTTGGGCACTGGGGGAGTTGGTAGTGCCGCACTACATCAACTGGCCGCGCGCGGTGCTAAAGTCTTGGGCATCGATCGTTTCATGCCGCCGCACGACCGGGGAAGTTCCCACGGACAATCCCGAATTATTCGTCAGGCCTATTTCGAACATCCCAACTACACTCCTTTGCTGCTGAAAAGTTACCGTCTATGGAACGAACTGGCCCAACAGGTCAATCGTCAGCTTTATGAGGAGGTGGGCGTTCTTCAAATGGGACCTCCCGAAGGCATCGTCGTTCCGGGGGTTATGCGATCGGCTAAAGAGCATGACCTGAACGTCGAACAATTGGTCTCAGAGGACATCCGAAAGCGGTGGCCGGCATTGGGTGTACCCAGCGGATACCTGGGAGTCTTGGAACAAAAGGCGGGGTATCTATTCGTCGAGTCTTGCGTAGGCGCCCACTTGGAAATGGCCCTTCGCTCGGGAGCAGAGCTGCGTTGTCCGGTCACAGTCGTCTCGTGGCAACCAGGGCCTCCGGTCCGGCTGCAGACCACCGACGGGGAACTTGTCGCTGACAAACTGATCGCAACGGCCGGTGCCTGGACGGGGGAATTGCTCAGCGATCTTGGGCTAAATTTGGAAGTGCGTCGCAAGAGTTTGTTTTGGTACCAGCTCGACACTCCAACAGAATCTACAGCTCGTGACTTACCTTGTTATTTCTACGAACTACCGGACGGCTATTTTTACGGATTCCCTCAAATTGATGAAAGGGGGGTGAAGGTCTGCGAACACTCTGGGGGGCAACACATTGACGATCCTCTTCAAGTAGATCGTGACATTGATCCAGAAGACGCCAGGAGAATCGAGACATTCCTAACGGAATGCCTGCCCGGAATTTCGAAGCAGCGGTCCGATCACGCCGTGTGCTATTACACAATGAGCCCGGATGAGAACTTTATTGTCGACCGCCATCCTGACCATCCACAGGTCGTGTTTGCTGCAGGACTGTCAGGACATGGTTTCAAGTTTACACCCGTCCTGGGCCAAGCATTGGCGGATCTGGCACTCGATGGCTCGACCGAATTGCCAATCGATTTTCTTGCCCTAAATCGATAAGAATCTCACGTCTTTCGTGGATCGGTCCGCAAAATAATGTCGCTCACGCCAGTCTGGTTAAACCCTTTGTAGCCCTGATTGCGTTCGAGGATCTCTAAGTGAGATCCCAGCGCTCCCACTTTGCGAAACGATTCCGCCTGCTCCATGTTAATTGCCCCGCAGGACAATGCCTCTGCAATGCGTTCTGGAGCAACGGGCCAAGTTTCGCCGGCCGTAAACGCCTGTCGTAGAAATGAAAAATCCGTAAACGGCTCCATGGTTTCAATGCCTGCCCCGAGAAGCTGCCTGCGTGCCAAGTCAAAATCAAATTGACACTCCAGGTGGTGCATCCCAGCCTGCAAGAAAGACTCACCGTGCAAAGCACACCACATTCCGATGGTCCCCAAGTCTCTGCGCGGCGACAGCAGCTGGTGGGCAAAATCATCGCTGATCTCCGCGGGTGATAGATCGACGTCTGCGAACACGACAATTCCTGCCCTCGGTTGTTCAAGTACCTGTGCGCCCCAACCGGCCTCCTTCCCTGCATAAAAGCGTTCCCGACAGTGAAAACCTAATCGCTCTAAGAAGGCGATCAGATTCTGGAAGTTGGCCCTACTTGAACGATAGGTGTGGTGATCGTGGTTCCCCCAGCCGAGTCCTAGTCGCTGTTGTCGCTCGTATTGAACCCGGGCCGCTCGATTGCGACTCATCCAATACTCCCGCTCAGCGCTAAAAAACAGATCGCAGGTCCAATCGATACCTAAGTCGAGGCTGGCGGAGTCGATTAGATCCGAGGCCGACCGGAACCCGGGAGATTCGTCCTCGCCGTCGCGCAAACGCTCACGCAGGGCCCGACGATGTTCAGACGCCTGAGTGATGTGCTCATCGCTCACGTTGGGCCAATCGAAACTGTGCCAGCCGTGCCTCTCTACGACAGCCAGCCCGGGACCGTTGTCCGACTTTATCTGGGCCGTTCTAAGTTGACTGCCTTGCTTGCCACGGCAGTTGCTGCTATCCACGGCGTGGATGCGACAAAAGTCGTCGACACAATCGACTTTGATTGCTGCAATTTCTGCAATGGTATCATTTTGAAAAAAACGTCTATCGCAACAAACCTGAGGAAAATCTCCGCCGGCATGTTGCCAAACACTCGGATCTTCACCGTCACATTGGAAACCGACTTCTTCGAGACGTCGCAGTAGATCGTGGTCGCTCGACACGAATACCGAATCGATCCAATCCACTAGCCTAGTGCCGGTTTCGTCCCTCAGCCGCTGCTCGAAAATCTTGATCTCGGGACTCTGGCGGAATCTCTCTAACAGTTCCTCGATCAACTCCGCTGCGGCGGGTTGCTGCTTCCAAGAAGGGTTGTTGATTTCGTCAGTATTCATCTCACATCTTTCGAGTTGGCTTCAGGAAGCTTCTCCGATTAGTCTGACAGTTAAGATGCGACAAGGATCCTATTGACTAGCTAAACTGGTCGCTGTCGTATTACTCATGCGTACCTATTCCTGCCAACTTGGCCGACTCGTCATAGTTGCGTATCGAGGTGGTCGCTCCCAACCCCGTAACGCAACAGGCACCAACCGCAGCGGCGAGTTGGCCAGCTGCTTTGGGAGCAAGTCCATTTAACATCCCCGCAATTAGCCCGCCGAAAAAACAGTCGCCGGCCCCCGTCGTGTCGACAACATCGCCGGGAGGAGTAACGGATTGGACTACTATGAATTCGTTTGGTGTCGGGCTAAGCAGCGCCCCGTCGGCGCCTAACTTGACACCTACCATACCCGCCGCCCCGGCTGAGCGGTACGCTTCGAGCATTCTCTGTGGCTCTCGCTCGCCGGTCTGGTGTAGCGCTTCTTTCTGGCTCGGCACGTAGAAATCTAGGTGCGGCAGACAGGGTTTAAGTGGTTCCATTTCACCGCCATCGCCCGAGGCGTCAAGCGCCGTCATACAACCAGTTGCTCGAATCGCGGCAAGTACTTCTGGCAAGTCATCCTGCAGATTCGGTAACAGCGGATAGTAGCCCAACAGCATAGCTCGACAACGGGCAAACAGATCCAGATGATCGAGCATGAATCGTTTGTCGAGCATCTTCGGTGCGCCGGCTGCATGCAAAAAACTTCTTTCACCCCGCTCGTTGACAATTACGGCACTGGTGCTGGAAGGAGCGCTCGGATGTGGAACGAGATGAGTGGTATCTACCCCCTCCGCCTCAAATCGCTGGCGAAACACGTTGCCCCATGCGTCGTCTCCCACATAGGTAAGTGCGCCAACGCGCATGCCCAGACGGGCCATGGTGATTCCCGAGTTAGAAACAATACCGCCGGTGGTGAGTTCCAATGGTTCTGTTCTCACTAATGCGCCACTGCCTATCGGACGATCCAGCGCGACGGGTCGTACGAGCACGTCGACTACGCACGATCCACACACAATACAATCGAAGCTGCTAGACACTATTTTCTCCAAGACTGAACGACCCACTTAATTCCCCATTGTTATCGCGCAGAGAGGAGGATCTGTCACCCTCTGAATCTCTATGAAACCAACCACCTTCGGATGCCTGCGTCTGTTGGCAAGCAGTTGCGGAGGCCCTCTGATCATGGCACCAGTCGGTTGACGATACTACTGAACTCAGCGTAGTATCAGGGCTATTGCTTTGACGTTTGACCCCGCCAGGAAAGTAGCATGCCCCCTCCAAAGACATCCGACACGCTGGCCACAGCCGACCGAGGTTCGCTCGCGGGGGAAGTATCTGAGTCGAATGGCTGCGCAATCCCCCCACAGGTCGATCTACCGAGGATCGAACGGGCCGTCCGAGAGATCCTCACCGCCGTGGGTGAAGACCCCGACCGCGAAGGTCTACAGGAAACGCCTAAACGCGTGGCGCGCATGTACGCCGAGCTGTTCAGTGGTTTGCATGCTGATCCCCGCAAGCATTTGAAAAAGTTTTTTACCGAGAAGTACGACGAGATGGTGCTGGTGCGCGACATCGCGTTCAACAGTATGTGCGAACACCACATGCTCCCCTTTATTGGCAAGGCGCACATCGGCTACGTACCTAACGGCAAGGTGGTAGGCCTGAGCAAACTGGCCCGTGTCGTAGAAGAAGTTTCACATCGCCCGCAGGTTCAAGAGCGGATGACCGAAGAGATCGCCAACCTATTAATCGAAGAGCTCGACGTGAAGGGCGTCGCGGTGGTAATCGAAGCTTCGCATTCCTGCATGGCGATCCGCGGCGTACGCAAGCCGGAAAGTCTGTGCGTCACCTCGGCGATGAAAGGTCTCTTCCGGTCGAATCTATCCAGTCGCTCCGAAGTGATGACGCTGATCTACGGCGACCGGCGGTAAGCTCTCCAAACATGGCCTTACTAGTTCAGTTCTTGTTGCGGCTGTCGTTTGGTTTAGCGACGGGGATGGCGATTACTTCGTCGAAGCGCGTCACGAGTGGTTACTTTCGTAATCATCTGTACGTAACGCTGGGGCTGACGACTTTGGCTGCGCTGTTGAGTTACTCGGTCGCGCCAGAAGCGTTCTGGTTAGCCTTAGGAGCAGCGTTGTTCAGCTACATCGGCTCCATCTGCTGGCTTTATGAAAGCCCGAAAGCCGGCAAGGTGACGCTAGTGATTGTTGCGTGCCTTTCGCTCCTAGGTGGCTTTGCTCAAATTTCGTCTACAGTCATTGCAGACGCAGATCAGACATACGTCGACAAAGGCTTCCCGATTCCGACAGAAGGACTGAAAGGAACCGCGGATGACTCCGAAGAGCTAGTTCGCAGGGCTAGGAATACTGGCATCATCGCAGGACTGTTAAGAGTGAGTACGCTTTTCAGTTCGGGTCTGCTCCTTGGATTGACCATGGCCGCGATGCTGCTTGGCCACTGGTACCTCAACTCACCGACTATGGAGTTGGCTCCATTAAAACGATTGATTCTTGCTATGGGGGTAGCTGTGGTGTTGCAGGCGGTGGTATCGCTGCTCGGGCTATGGGGTGAACTCGAATACGCCGGTTCGCTCAGTACGCAGTGGATTCTGTTTCTCGTGCTGAGATGGACTTTCGGGCTCTTTGGGGTCGGCGCGCTGGCCTGGATGGCGTGGCAGACGTTAAAAATTCCAAACACTCAGAGTGCGACTGGGATTCTCTATGTGGCGGTGATCGGCACGTTTGTGGGCGAAACCATGTCGCTGCTACTGTCTGCCGAGTCACTCTTCCCGTTATAATCGAAGGCTGCCCTTCGGATCGCTGACCGTAGGCCCCAAGAGCTCCACGAAAAGAACAGAGACAACCTGTGAACGTCACTTTTGCCTGCCCACATTGCGACGCCGCGAGCCGGTCCGACTTCTCCGCAGAAACTAGCGAGTTGGAGTGTTCCCACTGCCATAGGCGTTTGGCGCTGCCGCAAGACGCAGTGGATGGCCGAAAAGTGTGCCGCTGCCTCGTCTGTCCGAGTACTGACCTCTACGTCCGCAAAGATTTTCCACAGCGAATTGGAGTTGCTCTGGTTGGAATTGGCATCGTAGGAAGTTCGATCGCCTGGTTCTACTCAGATTTGATGTGGACGTTTGGCATTTTGTTTGCCACGGCCTTGGTCGATGTGTTGCTTTACGCATGGGTGGGCGATGCGCTAATGTGCTATCGCTGCGATGCCCAGTACCGAGGCGTGGATGAAATCGAGTCGCATGGTCAGTTCGATTTGGAAACTCACGAAAAATACCGACAACTTGCCGCTAGGGTGAAAGAATCCGGGTCGCAAAAACCAGTTTGAATTAAGACCGTCTCCAGTCACTGGCTCGAACCACTATGGATGTTGAACGACAGCGCATCGAAGAGGATCTGCGGGGGCAGATTGCGGGCGCTGTTCGCTGCGACGATCTGTTCGTGCAGCTCTATGCGAGTGATGCAAGCATCTTTGAGATTCCTCCTCAAGGAGTGGTTCAGCCTCGTAGTGTTGACGACGTGGTGGCGACGGTGCGTTATGCTTTGGAGAACAAGATTCCGTTACACGCGCGCGGAAGTGGCTCCGGTTTAACTGGCGGAGCGCTCGGGCGAGGTTTGATCATCGATTTCTCTCGCTATATGCGCCGGGTTATCAGCATCAACGACGAGACCGCGCGGGTTCAGCCAGGGCTAGTGCTGGCTGATCTCAATCGGCAGCTCGCCGCGCGTAACCGGGTGTTCGGACCCGATCCGGCGAACGCTCAAGTGACCACTATGGGCAGCGTCGTGGCGCTTGATGCGGGTGGAAGCCGCTGGATGGCCTACGGTTCTGCCCGAAACCATGTCGAGTCTCTAGAGGTAGTTCTAGCAAGTGGCGAGATCGTGAGGCTCTCAAAGCATGATCTTGCCGACGTTGACGAATCGCGGCTCGGACGTCTGGTCAGCGGCGTCGGAAAGATTTTTTCCCGACATGCGAAACATATTCTTGATCATAAACCTCGGAGTTTGGTGAATTGTTGTGGGTACCGACTCGAAGATATTTTTGAGGACAACAAAGTCAATCTGGCCCGCCTCTTTTCCGGTAGTGAAGGAACGTTAGGACTCATCACCGAGCTAACAGTCTCGACCTCGTCCTTACCGCAACAAGTGGGAAGCGTGCTCTTTTTCTTTGAGTCGATCGACAAAGCGGCTCATGCTGTGCAGGAATTACTCCCGCTGGGGCCAAGTGCCTGCGACCTGATGGATCGCCGGCATTTGAGCCTAGCCCGGGAGAGCGATCCTCGTTACGAGCTGTTAATTCCTCAGGTGGCAGAGGCTGTACTTTTAGTCGAGTTTTCCGGCGAGTCTACGCATGAAGTCCACGAACAACTTCAGCAGGCGGAGCACCTGCTGCAGGGTAGCGGCAAATTAGCCTTCGGCGCGCATGCGTCGGTCGATGACTACGACCACGACATGCTCTGGCAGCTTGCGCGGCGCTACGTGCCAACACTTTACCGCCTTAAGGGATCGACGCGACCAGTGCCAATGGTTGAAGACATCGCTGTACCACCAGCGGCGCTGCCCGATTTCCTGCACAACGCGATGCGGATTCTCAAACAGGAGCAAGTGACCGCTTCGCTGTTTGGTCATGCAGGTCACGGACAATTGCACATTCGGCCTTTTCTGGATTTGGCCAATGAGAATGACGCGCAGAAGCTGCCTGTGCTGGCCGACAAGCTGTACGAGGAAGTGTGGAAGGTGGGTGGCACGATCAGCGGCGAACACGGCGATGGACTGAGTCGCACACCCTATGTCGAAAGACAATACGGCCCAGCGGTTGAGGCTTTCTGGGACATTAAGGAACTGTTCGATCCCGAGGAGCTGCTCAACCCAGGAAAAATTGTGCCGCTGGATGAGGAAAACTCAGGCAGTGATTTGCGCCATCTGAGTTATCCGCTCCTGGAGGAGCTTGAGGTTGGAACGACTGATCCGACGAAATCCCTCGATACAGAGCAATCGACGGTAACTCTTCAGCTTGATTGGCGTCCCGAAGAGATGGCGCTCGCGGCTCGCTCCTGCAACGGCTGTGCTGCTTGTCGCACGATTAGCGACGAGACGCGGATGTGCCCCATTTTTCGCTTTGCACCACGCGAGGAAGCTTCTCCACGTGCAAAGGCAAACCTGGTACGGGGAATCCTCACGCGCACGCTGCCCAGCGATACCATCGTGGAGGATGCTTGCAAAGAAATCGCCGATTTGTGCGTGCACTGCCACATGTGTCGATTGGAGTGCCCGGCCCAGGTCGACATTCCGAAACTGATGGTCGAAGCCAAAGCCGCTTACGTCGCCACGAACAGCGAATCTCTGTTCGATTGGATTTTTACTCGCATTGATGGGTTGTGCGCGATTGCGTCGCGATTTTCCCGACTAACGAATTGGGCGATCGCCAATCGGGTGACGCGTTGGGTGATCGAGAAAACGATCGGTATCGCTCAAGGTCGAAAGCTACCTCGGTTTAGCAGCCAGCCCTTTCTGCAGCATTCGACGCAACGCCGCTTGAATCGTCTACAGCGCTCCAGTGGTGAGAAAGTGCTGTACTTCGTCGATACGTATGCAAATTATTGTGACACAATACTTGGCGAGGCGCTGGTGGCGATTTTGGAGCACAACGGTGTTTCGGTCTACTTGCCCGATCGCCAGCAGCAGGCGGCCATGCCAATGATTTCGCGAGGAGTGCTGGAACCGGCCCGTCGCGTAGCCGAAGCGAACGTAGCAATGTTGGCCGAAGCGGTACGGCAAGGTTACACGATCGTCGCGACGGAACCTTCGGCCGTGCTGGCTTTAACGCATGAATACCCGATCCTGCTCCCTGATGACGATGATGCCCTACTGGTAGCTGATAACACTCAAGAAGCCTGCCACTACTTATGGCGTTGCCATCAGCGAGGGCAACTCGAACTCGACTTCACGCCGCTCACGCTAACCGTCGGGTACCACGCGCCGTGCCATCTCAAAGCGCTCGGAGTAGGAACTCCCGCACAGAATCTGCTCGGGTTAGTGCCCGGCCTGCGCGTCGAACAACTAGAGAAGGGTTGCAGCGGGATAGCGGGGCTCTACGGGTTTCAGCGTCGCAATTATCGCAACAGTCTCCGCGCCGGCTTGCCTCTGCTCACCGCTGTGCGTACCGGAGATTTCCAAGTCGGTGCCACTGAGTGCAGCACGTGTAAAATTCAAATGGAACAGGGGACATCCAAACCAACCATTCACCCGATTAAACTTATCGCTCTGGCCTACGGATTGATGCCCGAACTGCGCCAGCTGGTCAATAGCACGAGCGGAGACTTGGTGGTAACATGAAGCTAACCGTCAAGCTATTTGCGGCAGCTCGCGATCTTGTCGGCCACCAGGAAGTCGAGGTCGACTTGCCCGCAGGCGCAAATATCGGCGATTTGCGTCGGCAGATGGGAGAGCAGTTCCCAGCACTCGCGTCACTGCTAACGCACGCGATGTTTGCCGTCGATGCCAAGTACGTAGCCGACGATGTCCCGGCACCTGAGAACTCAGAAATCGCCTGCATCCCGCCAGTAAGTGGCGGTTAACTAGGCCATGATCAAACTCACTCACGAACCGATCGAATCAGAAGCTTTGCTTCAACGGGCTCAGACTCCAGAGGCAGGCGCTGTAGTGATGTTCCTGGGAGTGTCCCGACGGATGACCCGTGGTCGCGAAACGACTGAGCTCACCTACCAAGCTTACGAAGCAATGGCCGCCAAGGAATTGGAGCGTTTGGAAGCAGAGGCGCGGGAGCGTTGGCCTCTGGTAGAGTGCTCAATCGTTCACCGCCTCGGCATCGTGCCTTTGGGCGAAGCGAGTGTTGCCGTATCGGTGGCCTCCGCGCATCGTCGCGAGGCATTCGATGCAGGAGAGTGGTTGATCGACACTCTCAAAGAGCGCGTGCCGATCTGGAAGCAGGAACATTGGGCCGACGGCGCTACACAGTGGGTCCATCCTGTTGCAGGGACTGACCAATGACCAAATCTCTCGACCCGATTAATGATCATGCTCCGTTAGTCGACGGGCTTGGACGCGTCCACACGAATCTACGGGTGAGCGTCACCGATCGCTGCAATATCCGCTGTTTCTATTGCATGCCAGCTGAAAACGTCGTGTTTCGGCCGCGAGATGAACTGCTGACTTTTGAAGAGATTGAGCGATTCGTGCGCGTGGCTGCAACACTGGGGGTGACTAAACTACGGCTTACCGGTGGCGAGCCGTTGGTGCGCAGTGATCTACCCAAGCTGATCGAACGCCTGGTAGCCGTGCCGGGAATTGAAGATGTGGCGCTGACGTCCAATGGTTTGCTGCTCACTGAACAGGCGGCCGAACTTCGCTCAGCTGGCCTCAGTCGACTGAACGTGAGCCTCGACACGCTCAACGAGGCTACCTTTGAGCGAATTTCCAGGCGCACAGGGCTCGACAAAGTCCTGGCAGGCATATTCGCCGCCCGACAAGTTGGGTTCGAATCAATTCGACTCAACGCTATCGCGATTCGCGGCATTTCGGAAGCCGAGCTTGTGCCGCTGGCGGAGTTCTCTCGCGAGCATGATTTTGAGTTGCGATTTATCGAATTTATGCCCTTAGATGCCGACGGCGCATGGAACGACTCCGACGTACTTACTGGCCAGATTATTCGCGAAGTGTTGGAAAACGCGTTCGGACCCTTGGAGCCCGTCGATCGAAAAGATCTAAGCCAACCGGCTGTGGACTATCGATTTCTCGACGGTCGCGGCAGAATCGGGTTTATTAACCCAGTAAGTCAGCCTTTCTGCGAAGACTGCAATCGACTGCGACTGACAGCCGAAGGACAAATCCGCAATTGCCTTTTTTCAACTTCGGAATGGGACGCCCGGGCAATGCTGCGCAGCGAGGCAACGGACGGCCAGCTACGTGAGCTTGTCCGTGATTGTGTTGCTGCCAAAAAGCCGGCCCATGGCATCGGTAACACGGACTTCGAGAAACCTGCTCGCACCATGCACCAAATCGGCGGATGAACACGAATTCTCGCATCTATCTGGACAATGCCGCCACGAGCTGGCCTAAGCCGGCTGCAGTGTACGATGCTGTGGATCGCTACCAGCGAGAGGTGGGCGCACCCAGCGGACGCAGCGGCTATCGTGAAGCGGTCGAGGCAAACCAGATCATCCAGCATGCTCGGCAGGGCGTTGCTCGACTGATCGGTGCCGCCGAAGCTCGGCAGGTCGTGTTCACGGCCAGCGGTACCGACTCGCTAAGCATGGCGATCCTTGGGTTGCTCCGGCAGGGCGATCACGTGGTCACCACCGTCTGCGAGCACAATTCAGTCCTCCGACCATTGAGAGCGTTGGCAGATGCTGAGATTGTTTCCGTCTCCTACGTACCGTGCGACGGCCAGGGCTATGTCGCGCCTGACGAAGTGCAAAAGGCATTGCGGCCCGCGACTCGGTTGGTAGCAGTTGTCCACGGTTCAAACGTTACCGGAGCGGTTCAACCTGTGGAAGAAATCGGAGCGATGTCGCACGAGCATGGCGCACTGCTACTGGTGGACGCCGCTCAGACGTTGGGGCACGTCCCAATCGATGTCGAGCGGCTTCCGATCGATCTGTTGGCCGCGCCCGCTCACAAGGGGCTGTTGGGACCGTTGGGCACGGGCGTGCTCTACATCCGGCCTAAGGTCGAAACCCAACTGAAACCACTTAGACTCGGGGGCACTGGTACCCAGAGCGAGTCGGATCTTCAACCAGAATCGCTCCCCGACAAGTACGAACCAGGAAACCACAATTTACCCGGCTTGGCGGGCCTCGCTTCAGCAACGGACTACCTCCAGCAGCGCGGCATCGAATCAATCCAAGCGCATCATGCAAAGCTTGTCGGTCAGCTTGTCGAAGGCTTGACGACCGTGCCAGGCCTTACCGTGCAAGGGCCGAATGGAACCGTCAATCGTACGAGCGTGGTCAGTTTCACTCTCAGCGGTTATGATCCTCAGGAACTGGCCGCCCTGTTGGAGACCTCTGGCGGCGTGCAATGTCGGGCTGGCCTGCATTGTGCGCCCCTCATGCATCGCTCCCTGGGAACTCTTCAGCATGGGGGCACCGTTCGACTTAGCCCTGGCTGGGCAACAACTACCGAGCAGATCGAACTCACCGTCGAATTGATCGCTCAAATGGCCGCCGTCACTCCGTAGCTTTTAACGCGACTAAGCTCTGTCTACGACATCTGATCGACTTGTGATGGGAAAATCGAAAAACAAATCGACCGACGACAAGGACCAGCCCTGGTATCAAGAAGGCCTGCGCTTTGAATGCACTGGATGCGGCAACTGCTGTACTGGCTCGCCCGGCTACGTGTGGGTCAACCAAGCCGAGATCGACGCGATGGCCGACCACTTTGAGATGACTCCTGCGGCATTCGAGAAAAAATACGTTCGCAACATCGGCATCCGGCGCAGCCTCAAGGAATTGGCCTTGAGCAACTTCGACTGCGTTTTGTTTGACAACAAATCTCGCCAATGCCAGGTTTACGAACACCGTCCTCGCCAGTGCCGCACGTGGCCTTTCTGGGATAGCAATATCCGTACGCCGCAGGCTTGGGAGGAAACTTGCCAAGAATGCCCCGGCAGCGGAAAAGGCAAACTCTATCAGCTGGAGGCGATTACCGAACAGGTGTCGGTAATCAAGATCTAAGCAACTCCTTGCTCAATTCGCCTATTCCACGCATTCGACCCGGGTGGGTTTTCTGAACTTGTAATCTATAGCATCCGTCTGGAGAGACGCCTAAACGGGCCCTAGATACTCTCGACAACCCGTCTAGTTGTATGGATTTACGACACTCTGAACGATGGAAAACAGCAGAAAACAAGCATGGCGGCCTTCTACAGCCATTGTCCGGGAGTAGTGACGCATCTGGACCCTGGAATTTGGTCGGAATTGCTCTGGCAAACCCCCAACAGACCACCCTGGCCAACACACTTTCTTGACACTAATGCTTACGACGATTACACTTGGAGCGAGTAGGCTGTCCCGTTTCGGGTTGTTTCCTTTGCCCGACCCGTTCAGCGATCCTTCTCATAGGGGACCCCGTCGTGACGAAGAAAGAGATCGTAAAGACCATTTCGGAGGAAATTGGCCTAACTCAGTTGAAGACAAAGGAAATCGTCCAGAAGACCTTCGACGCCATCGTGGATACGTTGGTGGAGGATAAACGCATCGAACTACGGAATTTCGGCGTTTTCGAAGTCAAACAGCGGGCTGCACGTAAGGCGCGTAATCCTCGTACCGGGGAGAAAGTCTTTGTGCCAGAAAAGTTTGTCGTGACATTTAAGCCCGGCAAGGAAATGGAAGAGCGTGTCCGTGAGCTGGAACGACGGGCTGCGGCTGCTCGGCTGGCATCGAACAATCAGCCTCCGCCTCCGGCTAACGACTCAAACTACTCTCCAGCAACAAGTTACGAATCGAGCTCCGGCGGTTGATCCGAACCGGCTTGCGTTGGCTGGAAGTTTCCATTCGAAGACGAGTGCTACCACTGGTGGTGTCTTCTTGAAATTCTCCACCAATGGTCGATTTGGCATCTGCGATCGGCCGATACTGCTCTCGACGCAACTCTCGTAGATCGCTACTGTTACGCGGCTTTTCTACCAGGCAACCTGCCCGACGTGGAATATCACGGCGTAAGCGGGTGCTAGTTTACTTGTCACTTTTTGCGGGAATGGCGATTCGAATCGGCGTTTGAGACGCCAAGTCGGAGTGCCTCACAGAAGAGATTTCTGCCTGATTCCAGGTCGGAGGTCTGCTTCGCATGCTCATGGAGGAGCTACGCTGATGCGCAACTGGCTATTGACGGTGATCACCGTCTGCTTGTTGGCGGGCAGCACAGGCTGTTTGTTGCCGGGATACTCGGCAGATCCAGCCCGACGCGCCCAACAGTTGATCTACACTTCAGAGAACTTTCGTCAGATGCTCGACGAGTGGGAACGGATCTGGTTTCTCGACCAACCGTCGCACCTGCAGCCACATAGCATCCACGGCGGAATTATCTAAGGCATAGCAGTCTGAAGTGATTTTCAGAACGGCCTGCGCTGGGGGTCTGCGCTCTGAGTGCGCGACAAGCACTCGTTACGTTAGACGTCTCCCACGGACCGGGATGAGCGTGTAAATTGGTAAGGCGACTCACACACCCGCCCACCGACCATCTGTATCCTCCTGGCAATACCCTTGGCCCCAGCTAATCCAGACTTGACGCCATCGGTCGATCTAAGAGTCGAAATTGGTCGACTGAAACTGGCAAATCCGATCTTGATGGCCTCAGGAACTTTTGGCTATGCCCGCGAAATGGCGCCGTTGGTCGATCTGTCGCGGCTGGGCGGGATTCTTCCTAAGACAATCACCAAGGAACCTCGTACTGGCAATGCACCTTGGCGGACGGTGGAAACAGCCGCAGGAATGCTCAACTCGATCGGCCTTGATAACGATGGGATCGACGCCTTTGTCGCTCATCACTTGCCTTATCTCGCAAGTCTGCAGACTGCGGTAGTCGTTAGCATCGCGGGCCGCACCCACGAAGAATTTGTAGAGATGGCCGCTCAGCTCTCGGACCACGAAGGGGTAGACGCGGTAGAATTGAATATTTCCTGCCCTAATGTCAGCGGAGGCGTCGATTTTGGCACTGATGCTGCGATGTGCCGGCAGCTGGTGGCCGATTGCCGGGCCGCGTGCCGGCACCCACTTCTGGCAAAACTAACGCCCAACGTCACGAGCATCGCCCAGATGGCCACCGCAGCCGCTGAGGGTGGCGCGGACGCGATTTCGCTGATCAATACCTGCCTGGGCATGGCCGTCGACTGGCGAGGCCGCAGGCCCCTGTTGGGCAACGTCCTAGGGGGACTGAGCGGTCCAGCCATCAAACCGATCGCACTGCGTGCCGTGTTCCAGGCGGCCCAGGCCACGGACGTGCCGATCGTCGGAATTGGCGGGATAGCCACGATCGACGACGTGATGGAATTTCTGGTCGCTGGAGCATCGGCGGTTCAACTCGGCACGGTGAACTTCTACAATCCTACTGCTTCGTCGACGATTCTCGATGCACTACCCAAGGCCCTCACCGAATTGGGGGCTAGGTCTGTCGAGGAAATTGTCGGCACTCTGAGAACTTGACCGCTAAACCAGCAGAGGCCGGGCCACCCCGTCTCGCTAGACCTTTTGACCTCCGAACCGTCGATTCCTACTTATGCGTGTTTTAAGCGGCATCCAACCGACTGGCCGACCCCATTGGGGTAATTATTTCGGCGCGATCACCCAATACATCGCGCTGCAAAATAATGAACAGGCGTTTTATTTTATAGCCAACTTGCATGCGCTCACTACAGTACGCGACAAGCAACTGCTTGCCGAATATACGCTCGACGCGGCCATCGATCTGCTGGCGCTGGGGCTCGATCCCGACCAAGCCGTAATGTTTGTCCAGTCGGACGTGCCTGAGGTAAGCGAATTGTGTTGGCTCCTGATGACCGGTACACCGATGGGTCTTCTGGAGCGCTGCCATGCTTACAAAGACAAAAAGGCGAAGGGACTCTCCGCAGACGCAGGGCTGTTTACCTACCCTGTATTACAGGCAGCCGATATCCTGGCATACGACAGCGACATTGTGCCTGTGGGCGAAGACCAAGTCCAGCACATCGAAGTCTGCCGCGATATTGCCGGTAGTTTCAACCACAAGTTTGGCGAAGTCTTTGTGCTGCCCAAAGCGAAGGTGCTCGACAGCTCAGCTCGCGTGCCCGGCACCGATGGCGAAAAAATGTCGAAGAGCTACGACAATACTCTCGATGTGTTCGAAACTGCCAAGAAGCAGCGAAAACAAATCATGCGTATCGAAACCGATTCGAGGCCTATGGATCAGCCAAAAGAGCCCGAGGAAGACATTCTGTTTCAGCTTTACTCATTGGTCGCGTCGACAGAGCAGCTTGACGAGATGGCCACCACCTACCGTAAGGGAGGGTTCGGCTACGGAGAAGTTAAAAAGGCACTAGCTGATGCTGCGGAGAGCTTCTTCTGCGAAGCTCGTGCCCAGCGCGACGACTGGTCCTCGCGCCCCGATGACGTCCGCGAAATCCTTGCCACCGGCGCCGCCCTGGCCCGGCGAAAGGCTGCCGAAGTTCTGAGCCGAGCGCAAGAGGCATGCGGAATCAAAGGCTATTAGAATAGAACACTCACGAATACGTTCTAACGCGAAGCGAGACGATCCACGTGGCACTGCAAATCATAGGCATCGGCACCGACATCATCGAATGTTTGCGGATTGCGCAGATGATCGAAAGGCACGGGGAGTTATTTATTCGCCGTGTCTACACGGAACACGAGATCGAATACTGCTCAACGAAGAAGGCATCTACACAACATTACGCCGGCCGCTGGGCAGCTAAAGAAGCTGTGCTTAAGGCCTTGGGTACCGGCTGGCGGCGCGGAATCAGCTGGCGCGATATCGAGGTCCGAAATAAGCCTGGTGGCGCACCGACGATCGCCTTGTGCGGGGGCGCTCGCGAAGTATTCGAAGAGTCGGGCATCCGCACGATGCACATCAGTATCTCGCACTGCCGTAGCCACGCCACCGCCTATGCGATTGCCGAGGGGTTTGCTTCGGAAGCCAAAGAGCAGCACTGATTCCCGGCGATCGAAACCTCCAGGATCCTTAACTCTGCTCCAGGTACGCCCGCCACGGATCCCAGTAATACTTCTTCCACCCCACAACGACATCGTCGTAATCGTGCGCCGGCACATCAAGGTGCACCAGATCAATGCGGCCTTCGTTTTGCTCTGGCGTGAAGGAGAGTATAAGAGTCGATTCAGGGTCTTCATCGTGGAACAGCGCTGAACGCCACGTTTGCACGATGAGCCTCGGGTGTACAACCTTCAGCATATTGCCGGTCAGCACACCGTCAAAGGCTTTAAACGAAGCTCCATAATCCGCCCCGATGGTAACGGGCTGGCCTGTAAATTCAGCATGCTGAATAGGATCGAGATACATCTCGAAAAGCTTCTCCGCTGAAGCAGGCAGCACGACCGTGTCGGTAATAATGGAGCGCACTACTATCTCCTGGACAGAGTTGAGTGGTTTACAAGCCAGTAGATGGCCGCCACAAAAACTCCGCCGAGCAATGTGGCGAGGCTCCAGAGAGCGGGTCCGGCGAACAACGGCTCTGATCCTCTCGAACGTATCTCGTCGCCATCCTTGAGGACATTCAGAGCAAACCCGACGTGTACAATCGCCAAGCCGACGAAGAAAATCGTCTGCAGAATTTCACCAAACATCACGATACTCCTCCAGCTGGTTGAATCAGATGAGTAGTTCGCATCAGGTTTTCTTCTTCGGTGATCTTTTTGCGGCAGGTTTCTTCTTCGCCGCTTTTTTCTTGGCGGTCGATTTTTTCTTCGTAGTCGGTTTCTTAGTAGTCGACTTTTTCTTGGCTGCCTTCTTCTTAGCCGCCTTCTTCTTTTTTGCCTTCTTCTTTGTTGGGCCCTGAGCTGCCTTGTCAGCGAGCATCTGCAGGGCCTCGTCGAAAGTTATCTCTTCTGCCACCATCCCCTTGCGCAACGAAACATTCGTATCGCCATCGGTGAGATACGGACCATATCGGCCGTCGAGCAATTGCACAGGCTTCTCGGTCACAGGCGACGGATCGAATACCTTGATGGGTGGTTTTCTCGCCGCGGCACCCCGGCCACGAGTCTTGGGCTGAGCCAACAGCTCAATGGCCTTCTCAAGTGTTACGTCCAACGGCGAGATTTCCGCTGGGAGCGAGCGTGTTTCGTCGCCGCATTTTACGTACGGCCCGTAGCGTCCATTGAAGGCCATCACGGGCTGGCCACCTTTCGAATCTTCGGCCTTCGGCTTGCCATCTTTTGTATCTTCTGCCTTCGGTTGGCCATCTTTCGAATCTTCTGCCTTCGGGTGATCTCCTAAGTTGCGCGGGAGCGATAGTAGTTTAAGCGCGGTCTCAAAGTCGATGTCCTCGGGCACCATCCCCTTCAGTAACCCAGCATTCTGCGGTTTCTCTTCATCTTCGGTACTGCCACGCTGAATGTAAGGGCCAAATCGTCCAACCTTAAGATAGACGGGCTTCTGTGTATCGGGGCATGTCCCAAGCGGCTCGTCGGCGAGCTGTGCCTGTTCCAATAGCTTCAGGGCCATTTCGAGCGTCACTTCATCAGGCGGAGTTTCGTCTTTCAACGAAGCGGTGCGCTCGCCCTGCTCGACATACGGCGAATATCGGCCCACTCGCACGAACACTTCCGGTCCATCGTCGGGCTTGCCGATATAAATGCGACTGATCTTAGCAGGGTCGATCTCTTCAATCTTGTGCTCAAGCTGTTTCTTGAGTCCTGGAGCGCCATTACCAAAGTAAAAGTTGTCGAGGTATTCAACGTGCCCCCGCTCGCCACGGCTGATCGCGTCGAGATCGTCTTCCATCTGCGCGGTGAATTGGTAGTCGACCAGGCTGCCGAGGTTTTCTTCCAATAGGGTGACCACTGAAAAAGCCACCCAAGTAGGTACCAAAGCGTTGGCTTTCTTGAATACATAGTTGCGCGCCAAGATAGTATCGATAATCGAAGCGTAGGTACTGGGCCGACCGATCCCGCGCTCTTCCAACGCTTTGGTAAGCGAGGCCTCGCTAAATCGACCAGGTGGTTGAGTTGAGTGTTCCTTCGCATCTAGGGCAGAACAAGTCAGCAACTCACCCACTTCCAGGTTCGGCAACGCTTTTTCCTGATCGGCAAGCTCAGCGTGGGGATCGTCCGAACCTTCGACATAGGCGCGCAAGTAGCCGGGAAAATCGATCGTTTTACCGCTCACTTGGAATACGCAGTCTTCGCCTTCGATGGTAACCACGATCCGGCGGCCGCGAGAGTCCGCCATCTGGCTGGCGATGGTGCGCTTCCAAATCAACTCAAACAGTCGAAACTCATCTGTGTTGAGGACCGCCTTCATCGCCTCGGGCAGCTCGAAGGGATGACCCGCTGGTCGAATCGCCTCGTGAGCTTCTTGGGCATTTTTGACTTTTGCTTTGTAGATCCTCGGCTGATCGGGCAGGTAGTCGCCGCCGTAGTTTCGCTCGACAAGGCCCCGTGCGTCCTCAATCGCGACGTCGGCCAGATTGGTCGAGTCGGTACGCATGTAAGTAATATGGCCATTTTCATACAGGCTCTGAGCTACCTGCATCGCTCGCCGGGCAGTGAACCCGAGCTTGCGGTTTGCCTCTTGCTGTAACGTACTCGTAGTGAATGGGGCGTATGGCTTAGTGGTATAGGGTTTGTCCTCGATCGAGGTAACGCGGAACTGGCCACTCTTGATACGATCGGCCAAAGCAGTGGCGGCGGGGCCATCCATTAGCATTAGCTCAGGATTCTTCAACTTACCGTTGGTGGAATCGAAATCTTTACCCGAGGGTAACTTCTTGCCCGTGACAGAAACCAGCGGTGCCTCTAAGGCTTGGCCACTCTCCTTGGCGAACGTACCTAATAAATCCCACCAAGTGCCGGAGACAAATGCCATTCGATCCCGCTCACGACCGACTATCAATCTCACCGCGACACTCTGCACTCGCCCGGCAGAAAGCTTAGGTCGCACCTTGCGCCAGAGTAGTGGCGACACTTCGTAGCCGAATAGCCGGTCAAGAATTCGACGCGTTTCTTGCGCACGCACCATTCCCTCATCGACATCTCGCGGCCCGGCCAACGCCTCCTGAATCGCGTCCTTGGTAATCTCGTGAAACACAAGCCTGTAGACGGGGACCTTCGGCTTAAGAACTTCCATTAGGTGCCAGCTGATAGCCTCACCCTCACGATCTTCATCCGTAGCGAGATAAAGGGCGTTCGACTCTTTGAGCTGGTCTTTCAGAAGTTTGATTTGTTTCGTCTTGCCGGGAGGGACGACGTAAATCGGGGTGAACTCGTCGTCGACATTGACTCCCAAGTTCGACCAAGACTCTCCCTTGAACTTGGCGGGAATCTGTTTGGCCCCTTGGGGCAGGTCGCGGACGTGCCCAATGCTAGCCTCCACGCGAAAGCCTGGGCCCAGATACTTGCCAATGGTCTTTGCCTTGGCCGGTGATTCGACGATCACAAGCGCTTTACTTTTGCCCTTTGCGGCGGACGATGATTTCTTTTTTGCCATAGTTGTTTCAACTCAATTCAAATGCCGAAAAACCCAGCTGCCGTGGTTCTTTTATCCGCAGCATTGGCGTTCAGTCGTGAGCAAAGTCTAGCCTCGCCCCCTGACCCGGCCAATCCTTACTAGCCTCAATCGTAGAGCCGCAATTCGTCTTAGACCGGTGAAGTCACTCTCTCGGACAAGAGAATTGCCCCTCTCCAAGGGTACTTAGTATCTATTCTGCAGCAGGGTTCCATACTGCTGGAATTTAAGAAAGCTCACGGCGGCGTTTCTATCGAAAATCGGCTCAATGCTCGCCCATACTGCCGATTGGGATTGCATTTACGTCAATCTGCAATAGAATCACTGACCCTCTAATCGATGGCGGATGTCGTCAATCATTACTACTGCACCTGCCAAGCTGTCAAGTGGCTTTGGGCCGGTCTTTTACTCGTAGGACACTTAGATGGCCAGTCCGTTTCGCTTTTTTCGCAAGCACCAGAAGGCCTTTTTGGTCGTCGCTGGAGTGCTGGCAATGTTCATCTTTGTGTTTGCCGATCTGTTCACCAGCCTTGTTGGCAGGCCGGGCGGCCGTTCGCCCAATACGGTGGTCACCAGCTGGGACGGCGGCAAGCTGACCGCACGAGAGATGAATATGCTCTACCAGCGTCGCCTGTTCCTCAACGAATTTCTGTCAAACCTGCTTCAACTGGGACAGTACCGCGTTGAAGCTGGCGGAGGTACACCAACGCAGCCGAACGTACCGAATCTCTTGCTGAATCGAAATGTGAATTCCAACTATGTCGTCACTCAATGTGTCAGTGATCGAATCTTCGCCGACCAAGCCAAAGAGGCTGGAATGGCAATCAGCGACGACATGATAAACCACTACATGTACGAATTGGGCTCTCGTCAGGTAGGTGATCAGGACATCGGCAACATACTCAAAAGCATTCGTCAATTTGATGAACGCACTAGCGAAGAGTTTCTCTTCCAAGGCCTTCGAGAACTGCTACTGGGAAAACTTTACGAATCCAGCGTCAATGGCTCTGTCGTAAGTGTCCCACCCGAACAGCTGTGGGAAGATTGGCTGAAGATTAATGACAGAATCTCGCTGGAAGCAGCTGTGCTGCCCGTTGAGAATTTTGTTTCAGAGGTGCCCGAGCCAGCCGAAGGCCAACTGATCAGTTTCTTCGAACAAAACAAGAATCGACCCAACGACAGTATGGTGCGTATGGGTGGCGCTATTATGCCATCGCCAGAACCTGGATTTCGCATCCCGCGGAAAGTAAAACTGATCTACCTGTTGGGCGACGTTACCGCCTGGACCCAAGAGTTGCTACCAACTGTGACCGATGAAGAGATTGCCGACTATTACGAGCGGAACAAGCGCAGTCAGTTCGTGAAGATGGCAAGTGAAACCGTCGCAGTAGAGGCTGAAGACGAAGAGAGTCCATCGAGCGATACTGAAGAAGAATCAGCCGATGACCAGGAGTCTTCGGTCGATAGTACCGAGGTCGATGGTACCGAGAGTGACGAAAGCGACGATCAAGCTGATGTGTCGGCGGAGGCAGAACCCACAAGTGAAACGCAGCCCGAAGCAGACGGCGATGAGAGCAACACGGACCTGGTTGTCGAAGAAGAGGAGACTGAAGACGAAGTCGAATACGAGCCTCTAGAAAAAGTGAGTGACGAGATTCGCAATTTGTTAGCGAACGACAAGGCTGTCCTGGAACTCAAGGGTCTGATGGAGAGCGCCTACGGCGATTTGACTACTGTTTACAATCGATATGGCGGCGATTTGATCGAGGCCCGTAGCGATGAACTCGAACCTCCACCGGTGCCACCGCGGCTCGCGAATCTGTCGACCATGGCGAAAGAGAAAAAGCTGGTCTCCGAAGAAACTGTTCCCCTTTCGGCCCGCGAACTGGCTGAAACGCTTGTGGGCAGGGCTGTTGATTCGCAAACGGGCAAGAAGACTGTCACCCAGGCCGCGTTTACCGATCTTCGGCTCTACGAGCCGCTACTGGCACAGGATCTGGACGGATATTGGTATTTGGTCTTGAAGACAGAAGACAACCCAAGCCGGATTCCCGAACTGGAGGAAGTTCACGAAGAAGTCGTTGCCGCTTGGAAACGCACCGAAGCAGCGAAGCTTGCTCTGGCAAAGGGCGAAGAGCTTGCTAAAGAGGCCCAAGAGTCGGGCAAATCGCTAGAGGCATTTTTCGCGGACAGCAAGTACGAGATCACGACTACTGACCTATTCAGCTGGATTAATTTCGGCAGTACGCCCATCGAACTGCAACGTGGGCCGCGAATTGGCGACGCGCCGCCGCTTAGTCCGGTTGGTAATAACTTTATGATCAGAGCATTTGAGCTGAAACCAGAAAGCGTGATTTCCCTACTCAATTTCGATCACTCGGACGCCTATGTCCTGAAACTCGCCACCCGGGAACGGACTGAAGAAGAGCTCCGCGCCGCATTCCTGTCCGAGGCCAACAGCTCGCAAGCCATGCGAGCGATGGTCAACAACCGTATTCAAGGAGCGATGCAAATTCTGCAAAACCAAATACTGCAGCGTGTAAAGTTAGACCGTCAGAGTTTACAAAACTACCTGCGCGCGAATTCTGGCGAGTAGCTCTACGGTTCGCGCCGAGGCTTGAATATTGCCACACCCAGTGGCGGCAGCGTGATCTCGATCGAGAAGGGCCGGCTATGGCTCTCGCGAGCCTCGGCCTCAACGCCTGGATAATTGCCTACGTTGCTGCCGCCGTAGAATTGCGAGTCGGTATTGAAGATCTCGTCATACCAGCCTCCTTCGGGGACGCCCAAACGGTAGTTGCTCCGCACAACCGGCGTAAAGTTACAAGCCACGAAGACAAAGTCGTCAGGATCGGCAGCTCTCCGCATATACACAAGCACACTATCGTTATAGTTGTGGCTATCGACCCAGTCGAAGCCCTGGTGCTCGAAATCTACTTCATGTAACGCGGGCTCGCGTCGGTACAGCGTGTTTAGGTCAGCAACAAGCTTCTGCATGCCTTGGTGAAGTTCCCACTGCAACAAATCCCACTGAAGTTCGTTTTCGCAATCCCACTCGTTCCACTGGGCAATTTCTCCACCCATAAACTGCAACTTCTTCCCAGGGTGGGTCCACTGATAGCCATATAACAGCCGCAAGTTCGCGAATTGCTGCCAGAGATCGCCTGGCATCTGATCCAGCAACGACCCCTTACCGTGAACCACCTCGTCGTGAGAGAACGGTAGCGTGAAGTTTTCGGTGAATGCGTAAATCAGCGAAAAAGTCAGCTCGTCGTGGTGGTAGCCGCGGTGAATCGGTTCGTGTCGCATGTATCTGAGCGTGTCGTTCATCCACCCCATGTTCCACTTCAAGCTGAAACCCAACCCTCCCAGATAAGTCGGCCGCGATACGCCGCCAAATGCGGTCGATTCCTCGGCCACGGTGAGTGTACCTGGGTACTGCAAGTGGACTTGCTCGTTGAACTCCTTGAGAAAGGAAATTGCCTCGAGATTCTCGCGGCCACCATACTCATTCGGAACCCACTCCCCCTCTTCGCGGCTGTAATCGAGATAAAGCATCGAGGCGACCGCGTCGACTCGCAAACCGTCGATGTGATACTTGTCGAGCCAGAATAAGGCGTTCGCTGTTAGGAAATTGCGAACTTCGTTGCGGCCGTAATTGAAAATCTTCGTTCCCCAGTCGGGATGCTCTCCCTGCCGCGGATCGGCATGTTCGAACAAGGCTGAACCGTCGTAATAGTCGAGCCCATGGTCGTCTTTAGGAAAGTGGGCCGGCACCCAATCGATCAACACGCCAATCCCGTTCTGATGGCAGTGGTCCACGAAATATTTGAAGTCGTCGGGAGAACCGTAGCGGCTGGTGACGGCGTAGTAGCCGATCGTCTGATAGCCCCAGCTGCCGGTGAACGGATGCTCGGTGATCGGCATCAACTGCAAGTGGGTATAGCCCATCTGATGACAGTATTCGACCAGTTGGTTGGCGAGCTCTCGATAATTCAGCCAAGGGCTGTCGCCGTTATGGTTTCGTCGCCAACTACCGAGGTGTACCTCGTAGATCGAAATCGGGGCATTCAACCCATTGAATTTCTCGCGGCCTTCCATCCACTGTTGATCTTTCCAATCGTATTGGTCGAGATCGGCAACGATATTCGCAGTTCTTGGAGGCACTTCAGCTGCGAAGCCGTAAGGATCAATCTTCTCGACTACTCTTCCCCCGCGCTGCTTAACAGAAAACTTGTAGAGCGAGCCCACTGGAAGTTCCGGAATGAACAATTCCCAAATCCCGCCCGGAATGTGTTTGCGCATCGCGTGGGGCCGGCGGTCCCATTGGTTGAACTCACCCACGACACTGATGCTCTCAGCATTGGGAGCCCAGACGGCGAAGTTGATCCCTTTGATTCCATTGATTTCGCGCTGGTGGGCACCGAGCTTGCGATAACAGTCCCAATGTTGACCTTCGCCGAGCAGGTGAAGGTCATACTCCGAGAGCAGTGGTGGAAATGCGTAAGGATCGTGCATGGTTGTCTGCTCGCCTGCCTGATTGACCGCCCGGAATTGGTAATGACGGCCTTGCTGCTGGTCGTTGATCTCTGGATTCGTGATTGCTTCAAACAAACCTGCCGGGTGAATCTGCCGCATCGGCTGCGAATGTCCTTGCTGAGGATCTAGCAGCCACACCTGCTGCGACTCAGGCAAAAAGGCTCGGACAGCCAACGCTCGTCGACCATTTTCCACAATTTCGTGCGGTCCCAACACCTCGAACGGATTTTCGTGGTGGCCGTAAATCACTGGCGCAATTGCGTTTACATCAAATTGAGAGCGCAAGGTCAGTTCCTTCTATCTACTGTTTTAATTGAAACGAGGGCGCTTTGCCGCTGGAAACTGGGGGATTTTTCATTACTGCACCGCTGGCTCACCTCAGACGCGTGGCCTGAGACCGCAGCAGATGCTACCTGGTCGATAGCCCGCAGCAGGGTTCTGTGGCTCGGATGGTCAGCCTGCCGCTCCAACTGACTGGCTCAAAGGATGGGCTACCGAAGTCCATACATCAGACCACCGCTCGACCCATTTCGATTTAGTCGGACGCGGTGAGGAAACTCTTCGCTGTGACTTCCGCCTTGTTACCGTTGGGGATCGCTCAGCCAGGTTGCGACGACGCCCTGTCGCTTGCTCGCTAACGGCGGGCTCATCAAATTGCCAAGCCTGGCAGTTGACCCTGTGGAACCGTAGGGCCCGGTCCACGCGTCGCCAAAGATCATGGTCTCGGACCGGCACAACGCGGCCAAATCGCTCCCATCGCCAATTGTTGGACCGCCAAGCATTCAGCCCATGTTTGATTCCCCGACTGACATAGCGACTCTTAGTGACCAAGGTCACTCGAGCAGGACGGTCGAGAGCTTCCAGTCCCCGAACTACCGCTAGTAATTCCAGGCGTTCGTGGCCCGTTTCGGCAGGCTCAGAGTCAGCCGCGGAGAAACGTTTTTGCGACTCAACATTTTGCAGAACAAATCGCCACGATTGTGCTGGGCATCGATCTTGGCCTGCTTCGGAAAATAGTAAGTAATGGGGGTTTTCAGGCGTCATGGCTACCGCGTCGATCGACTTTTAAAGGACGATCGGCTTTGTTGGGGAGCTACCGGAAAGTTGCCAAAGACGCGCGTCCGTTGCGGGTCGGACCAGAGCACCAACCCTGTCCAAAATATGCTATCGGCACATAATGCGCAGACTCTCCAGATTATCAGTCTGCGTTTGCGTCTTTTTTTGGCCAGAGACTCTATTTTCGGCGACGTTCGTGCTGAGCACCAACCAAATCCGCCAGGCGGCCCCGCTGGGCTTCCGAAGCGCTACCGTCGAGAACAGCCCAAGTGAGCCGAGATATTTCGGTCTCAATGGACTCTGAGGCCTCAGGTACATCCTGTGGAGCTCGTGCCAGGTTCGCGTGCAATTCGTGCTCAGATTTCGCGCCGGTGGTCTCAATGGGCGAGTCAAAAGAAGATGCTTCACGAATCATGGTTTATATCTCCGGCTGCTAAGGTCGCGCTCAAGTCTCTGTGTGGTTAGTAGTTCGCATGAAGAGCAAAGTGCTTGGAGCCAAATTTGACATAGGATGCGAATATTTGGTTTGACGCATTCTCAGACTCTTTTGTTCTCAGAGCAATTCCCATGCCAAGGGCCAGGGGGAGCGTGGCGTGAACAGGAAGTCCAGCTACAGACAAGGACTTTCTATCGCCCCAGAGGGTTCACCCTAAGAGGAAAGCCGGTCCGTTCTACCGTACGCGCTAGCAAGCAGCGACTCTCGGCCCGTGCAGGTTTGCGAAAGGTCCGCTTCGAGCTGTGGGGCGATGTGACCTCACGCAGTTAGGAAGCATCTCAGAGACTACTTCGAACGATGAATCTGACGCAGTTCCGGCACTATAATTTCGCGTAATAAGTCGGTACTGGGCTACTGAACTGAAAAGCTAGTGTTTTGGCTAAGATATGCTTTCAGATGATCTGGTGAAATGACACGATACTTATTCGCTGGGTATCTGTTTTCTGAGTCTGGGTCACGCGGCTTCATGATCATCTCCACGCTATATCGGCCCTTTTCTAATTTCCCAAGTGGCACCAGTACGAATCTGAGGGCTGTGCCAACGTCGTCTCTAGAACCTAAATGGTACTCAATTCTGATTTGACGACCATCACGAACGATACGGTCAAGTCTGGCACCGGCACCTGCACTTCGAGCATAAATATAGAGATTGATGTCGTCGGATTGCTCGAATACAGACGGAGCTTGCATACGCTTCGAGATAATTCTTTCGACACTGAGTAAGGCTTCTTTTCCTGAGCCCTTGACGGTCAGGATTGGGCCTGCTTTCTGGCCTACCTTCCCCGAATATAGCGACCTGGAGATCTTTCTGGCGATGGTATCACGGTCGGAAGGATGTGGTGTATCTATTTCGCGGATATCCTTTGTTCCTGGCATTTTGAAACCCCAAATAGAGCCCAATGAAATATCCTCCGCATCTTTGCTCGCTTCGGTTCTATCTGGCTTAACCGGTTCCCAAATTCGAAACGAGAAATCATTGCAAACAAGTCGCATCTGTTGAGATCTGTTAACCTGTATGAATCCTGCTTCATAGAATTTCTTGTCCATCGGCAACTGTCTGAATTTGACTTGAATTTCTCCAGCTGGCAAATCCTTCAATGGAATCAATGCGAAGTTTACTGTGCTGTCACCGCTATAGTGCGGCACCAACTGATAACCAACAGTAATCTTATGGCCGTCGCGTTCGACTTCTTTGATGTGATTGTAATAACTCGACGGATACGAGAAATAGATAAGAGTGACGTCGCTACCCTTTGGATACTCTTTAACATCAATATCAAATATCTCATTCTTCTTGGCTGTGCGAATTAATTCGCCTATTCGCTTCAACACCTGTGAGTTCGACTGCCAAGGAACAATGAATCCTCTTGCGGCTTTTTCTGATGGGAGTTTGTCAGACAAAGCGAGCATCATCTGGTTAATCGATCTCTCCCGCATTTCACGAAACTCCGTAGGCCCCCAACCTGCATATCGCCTCTTATCCGATTCAGCAAAACCCAGTCCGTAGACATCTTTAGTACCTGGCATGTTCAAGGCCCAAATCTCGCTTAGCGGGATTTCTTGGGCGGAGCTGGTAGAACAGCAAATCGCCAAGAGAGCAAGTATTCGAATAACCATGGTATTTCTCCGGAAATGTTGCTCGCACGGTAAGGAATTGTTTCATTCAATATACCGCTGCTGTGAGACAATTCTAAGAAAAACGCAGGACTCATTTCCAGAAGCGTCTGGTAGCCAACTTACTGCAGATTTATCGACCGCCGCAGGTAATGGACGCTGTTCTAACTAGCGTCGGAGTGAATCACCTGACGCACTCAGGGAACATGAATTCATGCTGTGGGTCGATGTGACCCCAGGCAGCAAAGAGAATGCTCGCACTGCCGCATCAATTGTCCAATTTCGTTATACTTCGTTGGCGATTAAGACGTCTCTGAGTCTGACCTTCCAGGCACAGATTTGCTCTTTCCACAATTATCTAGCTTTCAGAAATCGCGACTATGCTCGACAAGATTCTTGAAATCCTGACCGGCAAAGACGATGTGGAGAGGGTTGCTTACAAGGACGAACCTAGACTTCTCGACGATTTCCTTAAGACTAGGCGGTTGCTGTTTCCGAAAAAACCCTTGCGGTTTCTTGACGCCGATACATTTACTGACGAGGAGTTAATAGAACTAGTCGAGGAAGAGTCGAGAGAATTGAGCGGCGACCAAGTAGAGCTATGGATTTTAGAGATCGATGGGAAAAAGCGACTTCCTGCCTTCACAAGCCAGAAGAGAATGCAGGCTTTCTCCTCCAGGATGTCGCAGGAGTTAAACAAGGTATTCTCACTCGGATGTATCGAGGTTCTGCTGTCTGACATCACCGAAGACTCTGACATTGATATTGTTGACCTCAATCGATTTAGCCAGAAGAGTTGGGAAATTGTCTTAGAACACTGAGACGAACGCTAACCGGTAGACTTACAATAAGCCACATGCCTAGTGACAGACCTAACTTACAGAGGGCGATGTGCCCCACCGCACCTAACGACTCAGATCAGACGTTGATTCCGGCTTCTCCGGCTCCTCAAATGGTTCGATCATTTTCAAGCTGGCTTTGGCCATGACTGAGTCAGGGAACTCCTGAAGAGTCTTACTATAATACTCCTTTGCCGACTCGGCGTTGCCTAATTGGCCATGGCAAAACGCAATATTCACCAAAGCCATTTCACGATATGAAATCGCTGAAGGGCTCATCAAAACCAAGCTCCTGAGTTGGTCGATCCAATTATGCCTGGCGAAGAACTGATAGCTCCGTTCGAACTGTTGGATCGCCTCTTGAAACTTGCCTTGCTTTGTCAGTCGAATACCACTTCGATGGGCCGATGCGATGAGTCTCCTTGACCCTATGGAATACACGAGGTAGATCGCACAACCAAGCATGATTGAATGGCGAAAGCCCTCGGGCCTGAGCACCGCGTGAACCAAGCCGATCGAGACAATCCCGGCTATGACCTGGGGAATTACCAGCGGCCATGAGACTTGTCGGACGAATGGCGTCTTGCTACTCATTTCCTGAGAATCCTAATTCGTTACTAGACAGAGACTTCTTCCGTAAGAAGCGAATATTGAAAGGAACGTTCAATATGCAAATCGTATTTTTACTGCACTTAACTGGCAAAAGCTGAGTGTCCCGTTAGACGATAGCTGACTGAGATGAGACTCGCAATTACAGCTAGGAATTCTCTATTTCGATCTGTCGGTCGATGTGACCCCACGCACGAACGGACTGTCCGAATCTGCGTTCGGCCGATGAAGCTGTAGCGTTTTAAGAAAGCTGCATTTACGGAGTTGCAAGGTATCTGACAGAGCTATCCGCTTGTATTAGCTAGGTGGGTATAGAGTTGTTCCAGTATTACCTGGGAAGCATCATCTGGATGGTCTTTCCCTGTTGATTTAAGTAGCTCTGTATTACCCCGCCAGAGTCCGAAACGATTTCGGACGTATGTTCCCAAGCCGTGGTGAAACTGAATCATGTCCCGATACCTTAGGTTTCCGATAGCCGACCTGTCATCATCGGTCAATTCTTCTGTAATTAGCATCACAGCTTGCGAAGTAGTTGTCGGCCAATCTGGTGCCTCCATCTCATTCTCAGATAGTTGAGACTTCAACTCGATAATCTGTAGCGGAAAGAGCCAATTACTTATTCTTGGTGTCCGAACAATGAAACCGAGTGTCACCAAAAACGACAACACTAAACAGCAGTTCACAAACCAGTCTTTTAGCTTAGTTCTGTTTCGGAACATGGATATTCAATCGGAATTTGAATTCTGTGCTCGGTAACTACATTGTCCCCTCACATATCCGTTAGGCTGCCCATAATTGTACGATAATGCCGCGTCGTGCGGAATATTTTCGACGCCTCAGTGTGAAACTTCGAGCGTAATTAAAGAACCTATTTCGGTCTGTGGGGCGATGTGCCCGCCGTAGGTTAGCAGGGATGGAAATAAGTATGTCCCTTCCAATGTGTAGTCGGACTACACTATGTTGGCAGCTTCTTCTTAGTGAACAGCATCCGCACAAGTATCGCAAACAGAGCTCCATAAATGAGTGAGTTTGCAATTAGTAAGGGCCACTGTATCGAATCTTGCCCATGGTAGTCAGTCAGTTTGCCAGCTAGGTGCTCGCCAAAGATTACAAAGCAAGTGAATCCGAGTTCAATTGCCCTAGAGAACGGAGACTGAGACCAGGCATATGCGTTAACTGCAACAAGGAATAGGACAATGAAGTGGAGAGCCGAACATACTAACCAAACAAGGAGAAATGGTGGCTTCTGAACCTGCCTCACAGCATCATTCTCCTCGCTGTTTGACATACTGGATTCAATAGGGTGTGGCTTATCTGATAGTCTCTAGAGCGGTGACAAATTGTACCTCTTGCACATTTTATTGGCAAGAAAACTGTGGCTTCCGAATGAATCCAACTGCCTGAGGTGTAGACACACCTCACGCAGATACAGAATGTCCAAAACTGCACAGGTTCATCGGTCGACGCACTAGATGAATTGGGCATCGCGTACTCCTCCGACACGCTGCTGGACAAGCCAGGCAGGTGCACCCGATCCCCTCCTCGCTTTGCATCTGGATGACAGCCGCTGCTTCATAGTCAGTAGGATGGGTGGTTCTGTCGGCAAATAGTGTTGCACTGGACAGATTATCCGCCGATAGGTTCACCCATCTTTGGTAGGCAGCACGTAAAGATGGGTGCGAGCACACCATCCTACGCGGTACTCGTAACTCTTGCTAACTTGCGTTGGCTTCATTGTCCGAAGTGGTACCCTGCAAGAGACTCCTCTCGACTGGCCAATAATCGTGCTCGCTTTCTGGGCCCGGTTGTCGATAATCGTACGTGCACATTGATGCACCGTTCTTTGACAACCTATTGACCATCTGGACACGACGTTTTGTCCGATTCCACTCGATTCGAGAGGGACTAAACTCGCCCCAGTTCTGACCGCTCCGCATGGCTGCTTAGCCTATGTTTGTAGCGTGACGCAGAGTGCGAAGTTGACAAAACCAACATGGCCGCAGGGGACAAAACAGGCGCGCCCAGGACAATACTCCACGAGTTTTGTCACACCGCGCTTAGCTGAAGAGCTTGTATGGTAGTGTAGCAAACGAAACATTGGGACAATATCCAAGGAGTAAAGACCCAAAAATCGTTTACCCGGATTTCGGGACAAAACTCGCCCCGTCAGCCCGACTTCGCTGCTGCCTCGGCGAGCAAGTCGGGCAGATGGCGCAGTGACTTAAGATCATTGGCCAGCCGCGGATGGGCGAAGATTCTCACCCGTTTTACGTAGTCGTCAAATTGTTCACGTGCCAAAGTCTTTACCACCGGGGAGATATCCCCCAAGTTTCGATAACAATTCTCTTTGGGAAAGCTGACTTCGATCTGAAATTCGACCTCCAGTTTCACAGGCGGTGCATCGAAGAGAACTTCATGCGGAGCGACAACCCTCGAAAGAGCAGTACTCGCTACGGCAGCGAAGTTTTCCGCACACCTCACCAGCCAGGGATAGGGCTTACGAGCCAATAGCTGATAAAGCTCGGGCGACTGGAACAAACTGTATTGGGCGACCCGTTTGTAGAGCCGCCTTGTCGGTCCGAACAATCCGTCCAACAGTTCTGCAGCGGGCCCTTCACCCGCGGCAGACGACATAGCCGTGATCATGGGTCGCTCGGCCAAGCGAAACAGAGCATCGAGATCGAGCGATTCGTGAAGCAAGACAAAAGCTCGCTGAAGCATTGCTGTAGCCGACCGTACGGCGTGATGCCAGTAGACCTCGCTAAACATCACGTAGCGCGCGAACACCATCATCTCGGCAGCTGTTTTTCCCTTATCAGTAATCGCCAAGCCATTACCTGCCTCGTTAAGAGTGAGGCTTTGAATTAGCCGAGACTGATCGAAATTTCTTCCATAGGGGACTCCAGCGTGCAGGCTATCGCGCATCAGATAATCCATCTTGTCGACGTCTATCGGACCCGACAGTAGACTCCGCAAGAGGCTAGTCGCACGATCTTCAGACTTTCCGGTCAACAGCCCCATTACCTCACGGGGCTGTAGATCCCACTCATCTCGCAGCGTGTCGGCCACGTCGCCCTCCAGCAAGAAGCTGTTGGCGAATAGTTCGTGAGTAGGAATCTGTGGCAGGTCTAGGTCTTCGATCGGATGACAGAAGGGCCAGTGGCCTAAGTCGTGCAGCAACGCGGCCACTAGAAACCGTTCGGCGTCTTTCGGGTTGATCGTGGCGGAGAATTGTTCGTTGTCGGCCAGTCGATCGAGAAACAGTAGCGCCATTCGGTAGACGCCCAGTGAATGCTCGAACCGAGTGTGATTGGCGGCCGGATACACGAGGCTAACCAGCCCCAGTTGGCTAATATCGCGCAGCCGTCGAAACTCAGGGGTATCGACCAACTGTCGGACGCGAGGAGTCAGCGGCACATCGGTTTCTGGTGGGATGCGCACTAAGTGCCGCCCCCCGCCTAATGCCGCTAATTCAGGAAGTTCACGCAGGGTCGTCATGGGCGGCTTCGATCCCTCAACCCATACCAGGTAGTAAGGTCAAGCCCATGACGAAGCGTAGACCGATGGTCACCACTAAATACAAAGCGTAGTGGAAAAAACCAGTGATCATCTCTAAATCAAAACAGACGAAAGCTGCTCCTGCGCCAACAATCAAGATTGGGATGAACATGCATGCAATAGGAACCATCTCCAATCCGGTGGAGAATTCGTCGCCAAACCACTGTTGACCGACAAACATATAAATTCCCCACAACAAGGCATAGATTAATCCGCACGCGATAGACCGTAGCAAGACACTATTCCCCTGATAGTAGCCCGCTTCATCATCACGTAGAAATGAATAGCCAGCGTAGGCCAGCGGAGGTCCGAGTAGGATCGCACCGGCCACAAGGAAAACGAATCTTGTTCCATCCGTCAGGTCGCTATTTCGCAAAAACAGAGCAATCGCCAAACAAAGTAGGGTCACTCCAGCGATAATGACGGTGATGTTAACGCTAAACTTAGCCTCTTTGCGCTTCAGTGGCTTCAGCACTGAACGCCCTTTGGAATCGGTCGCTCCTGCTTCTAATTCGGGCGCGTGTATCACTACTTCGTCGCCAAGCTCGGGGATCTGTATCTGCCCTTTGCACTTGGGGCACGCGCCGGCTTTGCCGGCATGCTGATCAGCAACGGTAAAACGCGTGTGACATCCTGGGCAAATTACTTGAATCGGCATCGGGGTGAGTTCCTAGCGGGTTCGATCTCGACAAGTCTGCGGGAGAATTAAGGGATCGTTCAACGAAGTGAGGAAAATCGCACCAGGACGGTAGGTCGATATTACCCGCAGCGACCGATCGGAGTCACTAATCGGTTTCCTTGAGATCGTCCTCGTTTATCGCAGCAAAGCCCTTGTTGGCTAGCGTTTCGATCGCCATCTCGATGCTATCGACCATCAGCGCCACAGCTGGCCGGCCCCGCGGTCGAGACAACAGAGGATAAACCTGCGAAATATTTACCTCAGCTTGAAGCAGAGCCGTACAAACTTGCAACAAAGGCTGTGGCGTGTCGGGAAGCTCCACGCCAATGAGGTCCGATTCGACAATTGCCAATCCTGCTCGTTCGAGCACCTCGCGGCCTTGCTCGGGGTCACTCAACAGGAACCGGACGACGGCGCACTCCGTTGAGTCCGAGATCGTCAAAGCGACGATCCGAACGTTGCTCCCTTCGAATCTGCGCACGACCTCCAACAGCTGGCCCACACGGTTCTCTAGAAACACCGTAAATTGGCGAATCGATGGGTAGTCGCGGCCCCGCATAGTTGCGAAGTCGACGCCAGCATCTTCACCACTGCTCATGGAAACCTCGCGTCTTTGCGAACCCTGGAAAACAATCACAAATCAAGGCCCAATATAGGGTTCCGAGCACCAATTTGCAACGTAGCGGCCTGGACACGCGAGAATGGCGAGTTGGGCGTTTAGACTCGGCGTAATCGTCAAGCCTTATCTAGCCTTCGACCTTAGCCCCTAGACCCTCGCCCTTACTCTGGTTTACGATGCGCCGCTCGCCACCTGTCCACCCTGCCTGATCGGTAACGGATCTATGCAACACGAAACTCAGATCGAAGTTCGCTACTTTGAGACCGACGGCCAGGGCATCGTCCATCATGCCAATTATTTTCCTTACTTCGAGCTCGCTCGGGTTAGGCTCCTCGCGGCTGCCGGGTTGGAGTATGCCGAGCTCGAGCGGCAGGGTGTGTTTCTCGTTGTGCACAGTATTTCTTGCCGTTATCACCTACCTGCTTTATTCGGCGATACGCTGAGAATTGTGACAATCGTAGAGAAAGCATCTCCGGCACGAATAGACCACTCTTATCGAGTGCTCCGTGACGACGACTTATTGGCCGAAGGTAAGAGCACGATTGCCTGCGTTAACGGAGAAGGCATTGTGCAGCGGATTCCCGATTTCATCTTGAATGTTCGCATCCCCGATCAGCCGCCCCCCTTAGCGTAACGTGCCACTTCGGTCAGTCGAAAGGTAGCAATCATGGCAACCAAACGCATCCTGATGCTCGTTGGCGATTTCGTCGAAGACTATGAAGCAATGGTCCCGCTTCAGATTCTGCAGATGGTTGGCCACGCGGTTGACGTCGCCTGTCCTGGCAAGCAAGCCGGCGACTTTGTCGCGACGGCGATTCATGATTTTGAGGGGCATCACACTTACAGCGAAAAACGAGGCCACAATTTTCCGATCAATGTCGATTGGAAAGACGTTTTACCCGAGCGATACGACGCACTTCTCATTCCTGGTGGACGTTCTCCGGAGTACTTGCAACTCGACGATCGTGTGATCGCAATCGTAAAACAATTCGATAAAGCAGAGAAACCGATCGGGGCCACGTGTCATGGTCCGCATCTGCTCACGGCCGCCGGAGTAGTAAGCGGTCGCCGCTGTCAGGCTTATCCCAGCTTACGGCCCGAACTGGTGCGTTCCGGTGCTACCTGGGAAGAGCCTTCCGACTCCCTAGACAGCGTTAGCGTCGACGGTCATCTCGTAACCTCCCCCGCATGGCCAGCAAACCCCGCCTGGATGCGCGAGTTTCTGAAACTACTCAGCGAATAAACAGCGCTGCTATCCGTGTGTAAAAAGAGCCTGACGCTGGCGTCCTTTGCCCGCGTCAGGCCCTTTCCTCGGTGCCCGTCTCCGACGAGCAACACACGTTCGACCCACTGTTTATGCAGGCCGTCAATTCTAGAGGCACTAAGCAACCAACCGCATCGCGCCCTGAAATTCGCGAACTCCTGTGAGGAACTCTTCGAAGATACGTATATCCAACGCCGATGCAGTGTTGGCTTCCGGATGAAACTGGGTACCTACCGCAAACCAATCGGGCATCGTGCTTTCGATTGCTTCGGTAATGCCGTCAGGGCAGCGGGCTGTTATGGCAAAGCCGGCAGCCACTTCGTCGACAGCCATGTGGTGCATGCTGTTCACTCGCAGCTCGCCGTCGCCGTAAACGCGATCCATAATCGAACCCGGCGCCAGTTCCAACGTGTGGCGGTGGGCAAGATCCAGGGGATCTTTGTGCGGTAATGCCGAAGGTCTGTCCTCGGGAATATGCAGCAGAAGATTACCGCCCTGTGAAACATTCAATAGCTGCATCCCTGCCCCAATGCCAAGCACGGGCATCCGCCGCTCAGCAACCATTCGAACCAAGGCGCGATCAAACGATTCTCGGCGAGGGTCTTGCAACCTCACGGTGGGATGAAGCATCCAGCCATCGCGTCGTGGGTCGAGGTCTGCTCCGCCCACTAGCATGACGCCGTCCAAACGGTCGAGAGCTTCTCCAATGTCTTCACTCGTTTCGTAGGGTGGCAAGATCAACGGAATTCCGCCGACGGCAAGAATTGCATCAAAGTATCCCGATGCAACATACGTGTATGCGGGCGCATCCTGGTTAGCTGAACGAAAGTCAGCATTTACACCGATTAATGGCTTGTTCATCGCTTCGCACTCCCTTTCTGGTGCGACAAGCGCACCATCGAATTAAAGCCGTGGAGAATCGATGCGCGATGTGGAATACAACCGACATCTGAGAACAGGCCGACGCCAAAAGGCAAAAACCTTAGCTCATCAGGATCTATCCGCAGACGAATACAAGTGGACGACACCACTATGGCAGTGCCCACGGCGCCATTTACAAACAAATGGCTGCCTTCCCTGGCATCCGCTAGATTCCTAGTGATACGAGGCGGTATCCGCCGCTATTCTCCCCTGCCCTCGGCAAAGCTCACAGCAATTAACTGCAAAAGCAACGCCCAGGGATAGATCGGATCGATGTCCCTATCGCAGCCTCAATTACTCCTAGTGGTCTGTTGGCCGTGTCACGCGGCCGGAAAGGAGATGCAAGTCGCTGCGAAATGTAACGGAATTAACTAAGTTGGCAAGTCTTTCGTACATCTTGGGCCAAACTTTTCCTGCTAGCACAACATGCCGGGAGTTCCAGGCGCGAGGTGGACAACTCTGGGCTAATTGCCAATTGCCTTCTGGACTATCTCATACCCAATCACAAAAATTGCTGCGTCAACCAGCAAATGACTCAGCCACGGGCCTAATAGCGAGCCACTGCGGTGGTAGAGCCACGCCCAAAATGCTCCGCCTATCGCAATTGCGAGCGAGAAGACCCAGGTCACAGGCTCCGCTATGCCAAAATAGCTTGCTAGCACCAACACGTGGTGAGCCATGAAGCCTAGAGAGGAGATTACGACTGCCACCCACAGGCTAACCATTCTCCTAAGCTGTCCGAAGACAAACCAGCGCCAGTAGTATTCCTCTAAGAAAGAGTGGAATAGGCTATAAAACACTCCCAAAGCGGCAAATTTCCAGGCCTCATTCAGCTGCATTCCCGAGATTTTTTCTATCATCTCGCTCTCGGCTGCGGCAAAAAAACCGGCCGATTTAAGCCAGTAGTGGTAAAGAGCCAGCATCGCACCACCGACCCCCAGCCCGAATACAATTCCTAGTCCCACCCCTTCAGTAAGCGATCGGCCGGGGCTCGGCCACCGCTTCTGAACCCATAGAACCCATACGACTGGAAAAGCGAACTGCACGACCTTAGCGAAGCCATAAGTTGCCTGCTGAATGTTGGCCGAATATTGCTCAGCCCAGAAGAAATAGGCCAGTGTCACTAGTGTCGGCAAAACCAGCGCAAAGAGGACCGCAGCCACGTCGCGCGTCTGAAATTGCTGTTCCGCTTCCTGCTGCATCGATCTACTCGCTCAGGGGCCCGGTTTACGCTGCGGGAGTCGGCCAGTATTTTGGAGGATTGGCCCTGTTTGTCCAATGGCATCCTTTGCGGACACAAGTTTATGCAATACCAGCGAGTCTGTCTCGAAGCACTCGGCTACACGCTGCCAGATGAGGTCGTGACCTCTGCAGAACTAGAGATTCGGCTCGCCCCGGCCTACGATCGATTGCGATTGCCCGAGGGTCGGCTCGAATTGATGACTGGAATCCGCGAGCGGCGGTTCTTTCCAGCGGGGACGGTACCGAGCAGCGTAAGCGTGGCTAGCGGCGAGAAGGCGATTCGTGCTAGTGGTGTCGACCGCCGACAGATCGGAGCGTTAATTCATGGCTCGGTCTGCCGCGACCATCTCGAACCTGCCACTGCTTGTGCGGTGCATCATGGACTGGGATTGCAACCCGAGTGCATGATCTATGACGTCTCGAACGCTTGCCTGGGAATCCTCACGGGTTTGGTACAGGTGGCCAATATGATCGAGCTCGGCCAGATCCGCGCCGGACTGGTCGTCGGTACGGAGTGTGGCCGGCAATTGGTTGAGAATACGGTCGAACGGCTGAATGAAGACCTAAGTCTCTCGCGTCGAGACGTTAAACTGCTAGTCGCTTCGCTAACAATCGGATCGGGCGGCGTAGCAATGGTGCTTTGCGACGAAGAGCTCAGCGAAACCAAGAATCGCGTCACATCGGCTAGCGCGCTAGCTCAGACTGATCATCACCAACTCTGCCAGAGCGAAGGTCTCGACACATTCATGCAGACTGACAGCGAACAGCTCATGAATGAAGGCGTGAAGACCGGAGCAGAAACTTTCGCCCGCTTTCTCGCCGAATCGGCTTGGCAACGAGCCGAAGTCGATAAAACAGTCTGCCATCAAGTAGGAGTTGCCCACCGTAAGTTACTATTCGAGGCACTCGACCTGGACCCTCAAGTTGACTTTGCTACCGTCGAATGGCTCGGTAACACCGGATCAGCAGCCTTGCCACTCACAATGGCCTTGGCATTAGAGGCGGAGCACATCCTGCCGGAGGACCGGGTGGCGATGCTGGGAATCGGCTCTGGAATAAACTGCCAGATGATCGGCGTAAAGTGGCGGGAAAGCCGCGTGTTGGGGCAATTGGGAACCGCTGCAGCAAAGCCTGCAACGGTTATTTCAGCCACCACTCGGTAATGCAAGCGCGAATTACCGGCAACCTTGGCGACGCTAGCTTAATCCCAAGAAAGCAAGGAAACCCAATAGCAACAGAACGCCCAGACACGCCACAACATACACCCAAGTGGGCGTGCCGTAACTAGGACCTGAAAAGCCCGGCGGACGCAAAGGGTCGATCTCGCCGGTCTTAAGTTGAAATCGCTCGTGGACTTCCGGTTGCTGTAAAGCTTCTTCTTCCAGAGCTTCCTCAACGAGTGAACGACGAGGCTGCTCTGCTACTGTTTCTGACGTAGCACTGGTGAGATTGTCGGTTGAGGAAGCCATCTCACTGTTGTTGCTGTCATCTTCAACTTGTTCATCGCTTTTTTCTTCATCCAGCGGAGCGAGTCCGATTTCATCGGATTCTTCCAGAGATGCAGCAATGACCTTTGGCGCAGGTGTCTTCGAAATCATGCTGCCAGATTCTCCAGTCTTGGCAGGCATCGAAGCTGCAAACCGGCGAAAGACGTCGCTTCCGACTCCCGAATCAGAACCGCTCTTCTTCCCACTATCGCCCACGTTCTTGCCGCGTCCGGCGAGCCACTCGGTCAGTCGTTCGGCAACCTCGCTAGCCGACTGCTGACGGTCCGCTACATTCTTGGCCATCATACGTTCGCAGATATGCACCAAGGTGGGCGGCGCGTCGGGGCGATCTTTTAGAATGCTCGGCGCCGGGTCTCGCTGGTGTTTAAGCAACCGCTCGGCGATTGATCCTTCTGGATAGGGAGGGTGTCCGGTTAACAGGTAATATAGCGTGCAACCTAAGCTGTAAATGTCCGCTCGACTATCGGCCTTGTGGCTGTTAAGCGCCTGCTCAGGCGCTAGATAGTCCGCCGTACCAAGAACATTTTCGTTGTTATCAAGCGTGAGCGACTCTTCGTCATCGATCAGCCGAGCCAAACCCATGTCGAGTAGCTTGACAACATGATTACCGTCGACCAGACAGTTCGCCGGTTTGATATCGCGATGTACTAACCCCATGTCGTGGGCATGCGATAATCCTCGAGCAACCTGAGCAATGTAATCAGCGGCCATGTCGTAGCTAAGCGGACCTTCTTCCTTCACGAGCACATGCAGATCCCTGCCTTCGACATATTCCATCACCAAGTAATGCGTTTTGCCATCGTGATCAATGTCGTAAGCCCGCACGATGTTCGGATCGTCAAGTTTGGCGGCGGCGCGCGCTTCGATACGGAATCGCTCGAGATAAGTCGAGTCATCCACGCGGCTCTGCGGGAGCACCTTAATGGCGCGCTTCACCCGCATAAGAATGTGCTCGGCAAGATAGACCTGACTCATGCCACCCTTGCCGAGGTGCCTGAGCAATTTGTACTTGCCGAGCCTGAACCCTTTGTGCTTGCCGGCTAGCAACTTGTCGGCCTGCCAATCGGTGATCAGGCCCGCTTCGATCATAGCTTCCGAAAGAGCTTCCTGCCGTTCAGGCAATTTGCCCCCGTTGTTTTTTTTATAGTCGGCGAGGAACGTTTCGAGCTGGTCTTCTTCGACCAGCTGACTTCGCCTGACGAAATCTAAGAAGCTTTGTGACATGAGCTAACACATCGAACCGATGGAACACCACGGGCATACGTGCAGCAAGTCCGCAAACAAAATATTTGCAACGCCATCCTGTAGCCTAGCGGCAATCACGACCATCGGATCGATAGTCCTAAAGACGAGTATTCTCTGTTTTCCAAGGAGCCAGATTGGTTGCCAAAATCCATTTCGCACAATCCCTTGTACCTTCGGCAAACAGTGTGGTTCTGGACTCCGCCTCTACATATAAAATACCATCTGGAAGCTCGTTCTACCAGAAAGGAGGCTCTCAGGTGAGGGAAAAACTCTGCCAGGAGCCCTGAAAATGGCACTCAGCTCCCCCACCTGAGATGGGACACCCTAGGTCTACTGGCGAGATTCGGGGCTTTGGCTGTCCTTGGCCAGCAATCCCTGGATAAGCTGTTCGTCGAAATAGTTAACTTCCATGCCTCCGTCAATCACAAGTCGCTGGGTGGTAATTCCACTTGAGCGAGGGCTCAACAGAAATGCCACGGCATTGGCAACTTCACTCGTCGAGACAGCTCGATGGCGGATCGTCGCCTGCTCGGCGTAGAGATACGAGTCGACATAGCCCGGAATCCCTGCCGAGGCCGACGTCTTCAGCAATCCGGGGGCCACGGCGTTGAACCGCACTTCGGAAAATCGGCTGAATGATTTCGCCAGAAATGCCAGGCTCGAATCGAGGGCAGCTTTCACTGGGGCCATGAACCCATAATTCTCGCTCGCCATCCGAGTTGTTGAGATCGAAATCGTCACGATCGACCCGTCCTTGGCTATCATATCCTTCAGAGCATCCGAAATGGCCACCAGCGAAAAGCAAGATATATCAAAGGCTCGCAATATCTGGTCGCGGCTGGTCTCGTGGAACGGCTTGGGGCCCTCGGAGTAGTCGCCGAAGGCGATTGAATGAACTACGCCATGCAACACATCGTAGCGCTCCCTTAGGTCGGAAGCCAGTTGCTCGATCTGGTCCTGATGTTCAACATCGCAAGCGTAGATCGCAGCGCCTGCCACGAGCTGGGCAACCGATTCGCGCCGCTCCACGTTGCGTACCACGTAAACAACTTCCGCACCGGCCTCCTGCAACACCTGGCCAACGTGAAAGGCCACGCTCTTGCGGTTCTTCGCACCGAATACCAAGACTCGTTTGCCAGCAAGTTGCAAGAAATCGGCGGGCATCAGCTGGCCTCGCGGTCGGTTAACGTACACGCAAAATCTAAGCGGACAGCCACTTTTCCGTCGACCGTCCCCCGGGCCTTAAGGAAAAAGGCCTTCGAAACCTGCTCCACGAGCTCAACTTCCAACAAGATTGTCTCTCCTGGCAGCACCATCCGTTTGAATTGCACATTATTAGCCCGCGTCGCGACGGGAACAGTATTCGGCTGCTCTTCTAAGTGCCGCGATAGGAGCACAGCGCCCGCTTGCATAGCCGCCTCGCACAACAACACGCCGGGCGTAATCGGTAACTCGGGATAGTGCCCACGGTACCAGAACTCGTCGCCGCTGAACTTCTTGCGGCAGACAATCCGATCCTCTTGCTGATCGACAATTTCGTCGATCAACAGAAACGGTTCCCGATGCGGGATCGCGGCTTTGATGGCTTCGAGCGTCATACTAGATAGGGCCGCGTTCAGTTCAAGAGCCAACTTCCGCCGTCGAGCGCGAAGCGTTTGTGGCCAGCAGATTGTCGACGTCACCAGCGACCATGCGGCCGTAGTTCATCGCGCCGAGCCAGCCCGACATGATAATCCCCACGCTGCCGGCATGGTAGAGTCCCGTCACCTGTTTCGGCACATCAAAACTCACTCGCAGGCCTTCGAATTTTGTTCCGAAACTAGCCCCGGCGACGTGTTGGGTGTAGTGCTTGAAGGTGAGCGGCGTCGAGGCCTCAGCGTGGTCAATCCGCTCTCGGATATTGGGCACGTACTTGTCGAGTGCGTCGAGCGTTGTCTCGACCAGGTCGAGTTTGCTCGCCTCATACTCTTCCCGCGGCAATTCGGCCCAATCCTCATAACGGGCATTCGTGCTAGACACGATTAAACAGCGCGGCCGTCCTTGCGGCCGTGTGCGCGGATAGTAGAACGAAAACGTACGGCTCGTGATCTCTCGGCTCAGCAGCATTTCCGTGCGGAACAACGGCGCGGTTGAACTGAACAGCAAGTCGCCCGTCGATTCCTCGATCTCGTCGTCTGGCTTGAGTGCCATATAAACCTGCGTGCTCGAATTATTGAGCCTTACAGCGCGAGCATCCTCGATAAACTGCCGATCAAAATACTCCTCGCCTGCGAGCCGGAAGATCGTTTGTTTGAGATTCGCGTTCGATACAACTGCTTTAGTTTTGATAGTACGGCCACCGACCTCCACCGAGCGAACCTGTCCCCCATCGCAATGGATCTTCTGAACATCTGAACGAATTCGAATATCGACGCCATTCTTCACCATCTCATCTTGCATCAGGCCGATTAACCGATCAGTGCCGCCCTGGAAGGTAAAAACGCCCTTCGACATAAAATTGGAAAAGACGATGCCGTAGCTGATCGCGGGGTCTTCTAGAGTACTGCCGTTGGCATAAGTGATCGGCTCCATCAGTAGGCGAATAACGTCCTCACGGCCAGGGAAGAACCGATCGAATAGTTCACGCGTGGTCGTATGCTGGTCGTCCTGAAAATCCATTTTCCGGGCCGCGTCGAAGAACCCGTCCACTGCTGCCGGCTCAAGTTGAAACTGTTCGATCAGCAGCTTCGTAAAATCTTGGCGATTGAAGGTTGTTGTGAGCGAAAACATCGGGTTGTCAAACCGAATGTGCTCCAGCTGTACGATGCTGTCGGCGATTTCGCTGGTCCAATACCGGCGACAGCTCTTAACCATGCCATAAGGAAAGCCGTGCAATGAAATGTCGAAAATGTGTCCACCAGGCCGCTTGAACCAAGTAGCCATGCCACCCAACTTGTAATGCTGCTCCAAGAGCAACACACTGTAGCCGTTGCGTGCGAGCATGTTCGCCGAAGTAAGCCCAGCCAACCCGCTGCCGATCACGACCACGTCGTATTCGTCTTTCGCACCTTTGAGAAAATCTTTGGGCATACGGCGGCTGGAGGCTAGGTATTCCGGGTGATCATGTGGCTGAGACAGCCTCTTTTCTATTGTTCCGAGAGCCAGACGACAAGGCTGTCGGTTGGGCCCAGTGCTCTTTCAACTCTCCATTGGTCCCCTTCGTGCTGAATATCGCCCTTCCGCACGTAAAGCAGAATAACTGGTTCGTTGGAGTCGAATAGCTTCACTTCCTCGCAGTTCGCTTCACCGTACTGATCGTGGGCCAGCAGGTTTGAATACCAATTTTCCTCTGGCTGCATGGCAAAGCTACTATTCAATTCGTTCTGATAGCCGTATCCCAAGAACCACTTGTCGTCGTATTCGCCGAGGGACAAGTCTAGAGTGAAGCGGCCCGTCATGAGTTGCCCACCCCCACCCCGATTGGACTTCCCAATGGTACTCAGCCAATCCTCCTTGTGAGACTCATCAAGTTGCTCGAAAACACCCTCGCGCACGTAAAGTTGGTAAGTCTTGTTGGGAGGCAGGTGGATTCGCCATTTCCAAGCAGTTCCAGTTACAACGTCGCACTGTAGCACGTTGATTTTCCTCGGATGATCTACTCGAAAGTACCCCAACTCCTTCCTCAGACCGCGCAACTCCGTCCGTAAGGGCACAACTTCCCGACCGATGTGCCAGAGACCCACCCCCAGTGCACCAATTGTGGCCAGCAGCAACAATGTTAACATCGAGAAGCGGACGCGAAGCAACTTCGGCATGGAAATGTTCGATCTATATCTTGCTCTGCTTAGGCTGAGGACGACGAGGCTCGCTGACTAGGGGTGTCATTGTTTCGGCACTCGACATTGGACTTTCGTCCCTAGTCTCTCAAACAATGCTGGTTCGCCATGCTGATACCGCTGACAATACTGCCAATAATGCCGACAAACCCTTGGTCGGTACCGCAGACGAACAGGTTATTCAAATGTGTCCGACCATCAAACTGTTTTTCAGGGGCTCCGTAGACCGCACCGTTGTCGTGACCGGTGAACCGAACGATGGTCTTCGGAGTGAACATATCGGTGTCGATCACCCGGCTTCGAAAATCGGGCACAAATCGCACAGCAGAGTCAGTGATTCTATCGTACCACCGAAGTTTTTCCAGCCGATAGCCATTCTCGTCGAGGCTGTTCCAATACTCAAAGTTTGCGAGCGTAGTAATTCGCATCGTGCCAGCGTCTAGCGATTGACCGTATTCAAAATTATTGGGGCTGCAAATGACACCGCTGCGCACGTCGCAGGGCTCCTTAGACCTGGTCCAGTCGAAATCAGTCGAATCGTTGTAAAATGTAATCGTGCGATCATGGCCCAAATCCTGCGGTTCCAAGTCGAGTGTGGCGATTGTTTCGCAGAAACTGAGCCGGCCTGACCCACGGCTTGTGACTGGATCGCCATCGTCGCAGAGCCGCATCGTCTCACACCAACCGGCCGAAGAGAGTATTCGGCGCCCTTCTAGAACTTCACCATTCTCCAGTTCCACGCCACACACTTGGCCTGCTTTAACCAGCATTCGTTTCACGCCCGTGCGAAGTTTCAATTCGCCACCCAAGCCGCGGAATTTTCTCACGAGATGTTTGAGAATCAGCCTCACCCCGGCGAATGGTCGGCCCAGGCCTTCCATAAAAATGCTGCGGAACATAATGGAAAACTGGCCCCAATCCATATCATGCTCACGAGCCGAGCCGTAGAACATTAACGGACAGAACAACATCTCCACTAGCAGCGGTTCGGAGATAATCTCGGCCAGGTGCTCACGGGCGGAGATTTCCTGATGGGTCTCATCGAGGTCGTCGTACTCGACAACCTCGCCAATTAACCGCTCGAAATTGTCACGTTGATGAGGAAACTCGCGTGCCACCTCTGCTCGCAAGAGGTCAAGCTCGTTACTGAACCGCAGCCGCACACCGGGAAACACTACATCGGAGCCGATCTGTGGTGAGATGTTTAGATCATCCCAGGAGATTCGCAACTGACGCAGCAGCCGAGCTAGCGGCCCTTTCTTAGTACCTTTGGGAGTGACGTTTGTTAGCGCGTGGAGCCCCACGTCGTAATCGCGGCCGCGCATGCGATAGAACGAATTGAGTCCGCCGATCGTCGTGTGGCGCTCAAGAATACAGACTCGCTGGTCAAAGTAAGCTAGCCTGATTCCTGCGGCCAAGCCAGACATCCCCGCGCCGATAATGATAGTGTCGTACATGGCGAGGCCAGTGGTGAGAGGCCGAGGGTCAGAACTATCGAGTAGCGTCTCCCAAGAAATTCAGCAATCCAGAATCCACAATCCGCGATTCTCTACACTTTCTCGACATCCTTTAAGAGAGGTTCCAGGTATTCAACCGTCGAATCCATGCTCGCTAAGTTCACGTAGTCGTCTTCGGGAATCTGGATGCGATGCCGCTTGCGAAGTTCCATAACGATGTCAAGGAAATCCATGCTGTCCAGTTCCATCTGGTCGCGAAAATTCACGGCATCGTTCAGATCCGTTATGTCTTCGTCAGGTGCAATGACCTCGAGGATATCAAGCACTTCTTCTCTAATTTGGCTGCTGTTCATAGCGACTAGTGTCTCCTGAGGAATGATTATTCTTGCGGTGCCGGGATCGCGTCAATCAACTAAGCGACAAACCGGACCATTAAATTCGTTTGATAATTACTACTGAATTGATGCCTAACATTCCAAACGAGTTGTTGAGAATGTAATCAACTGACTTTTTGGTACGGGGTTCATGTAGCACGAGGCCTTTTAGCTCGCACTCGGGGTCGAGGTGATCGACATTGATCGTATGGTGACAAATACGATCCTTAAACGAAGGTAGATTTCCGACAAGTTCCAAGGAGCCTGCCGCGCCCATTGCATGGCCTATGAAACTCTTAGTGTTGTTTACTAGAACGTCGCTCGAATCGCCAAACACTCTCCTCAGGGCAGCACACTCCTGGATATCGCCGCTGGTGGTGGCCGTGGCGTGAGTGCTGACGATGTCGATGTCCTCGGGATTGAGTTGGGCGCGTTCCAATGCCTGCTGCATACAGCGAGCTTGCTGCTCGGGGTTTGGCAGAACGAAATCACTAGCGTCGCTGGTCATGGAGTAGCCGACTAATTCGCCGTAGATGTTCGCGCCTCGACGCTCGGCATCAGAGAAGCGTTCTAAGACGAATAGGCAGCCCCCTTCGGAGACGACGATACCATTACGATCGCGGTCAAAGGGGCGGCTGGCACAGGTTGGGTCTTCATGCTCCGCTAGGGCTCCTTGGCTAGCAAATCCAGCAAAGATGCCAAAAGTGCGAATGCTCTCAGAAACCCCACCCGCAATCGCCACGTCGCATTGGTCGAGTTGTAGCATCTGCGCGCCCTGGATCAATCCAGCATTGCCGGCGGCACACGCTGCCCCAATTGTGTAGTGAGGACCAGTGATCCCGAGATTTAGTGTGATCTCACCCGCGGGGTTATTTGCTACGGTGCGTGGATTGTGATGGTGCGACCAAACCTTCGTATCGTAATCGAAGGCCTTGATTTCGTTGATCTCGTTCTCGGTCTCGACATTGCCATGTTCGGTAACACCTACGTAAACGCCAACGCGTGAAGGATCGACCTTGCTCCAATCAATCCCCGAGTCGGCGATTGTTTCGTTAGCGCAAAAAATTCCGACACTACCGGCACGCGTGCCGCGACGCACTTCCTTGCGCTTCTGGTACCTCAGTTCATCGAAACGACATTCGCCTGCCAGCGTATCGCCAACATAACGGATCTGGTAGGAAGTCACTCCGCTCTTGCCAGCGAGTAGCGCCGCTCGATAGTCGGCCAATCCGTCGCCATTGGGGGCGGTTAACCCCACTCCGGTAATCACGATTCGCTGGTCGTCCTGAGCGCTACGGATCATGATAGGCGGTGAAGCGTGCGGAGGAAGGAAAATACCCGGTCTAACTAGGGTATTGGGGATCGGTTAAGAACCTTTCAAGCTACCGATTTGCCCCTATTTTGACAACCCGCCGCCGATATCAGTGGTTCAGTCAGTCCGAGACTTCCCCTAACCCTAAATGCCAGCGGTACGCCTGACGCTGCTGTTTCTGACCCAAGCTCTCGGTGAGAGCATTCCATTGGGAAGTCGCGGCCTCTAGGGCCTCAGCTGGGGTCGCCTTGCCTTGGACTGCTTGGGCAACCGCGGTGTTGAGCGTTCGAAGATACCTATCGATCCCCGGAATACGAGGCAAAACATAATAGTTGTCCGACGATAGCTGCCGGGTTATCAGTTCGAACAGTTCATCATCGGCCCGATCGGCAATCCACCGATTAGCTTGTTGACGCTGCGAAATTCGAGACCAGAGGGTCGCCTGGCTACGACTACTCAGTTGGGTTGCCGTTTTCCCAGATGTTAACCAGGCGATTAGTTTGAACGCCGAACTTGAGTTCTTGGTAGAGCTGGTCACACTCACCAGTCGGCCAGAAAAACCCAATACCGTGACCGACTCGTCTGTGGCCTGCGGCTGCCAGCGGTCGCGTAGTGAATCAAACACAGTCGCCGCAAAAGGGAGCGCCTTAAATCGCCAGAGCGGCTCACCCCCGAGATCACCTGCCGTTGGGTAGGTAAATCGAACACGTATCTCCGAACCGTCAACTGGCTTGGTTCTGGCGACGATTCGATCAAGCGCTCTCACCATCGGTGGCGTCTTCAAACGGGGTGACATCGACTGTGGATCGAACAAGAGCTCTGAGCGACGACGTCGATCGATGCCGCTCGCCGCCCGCACGATCAATTCGGTGGCCAAATCAACATCTCGAACCTCCAGCGATGAGAGCCGATCGAATTTCTCCCATGTATCGGCCTCCGAGACTAGGACTTCCTGCTCCGAAGACGACTGCCACGCCAACAGCATCGGCGGTTCGCCCAAGGAGATGCCAATGACCTTACCTCCGTATCGCATCGACTCGTTCCGCACCAAGGGCAGTAGATCGCCTAACGCAAAGCGATCGCTCTTCAGCACCGAATCGCGTACTGGTCGCAACCAATTGCGAGCAACCAGCGTGCCGACAAATCGAGACGGATACACAATCGCATCGGCTGAGATCTGCTCAGCTGCGAGCAGCTCCTCAAGCGTCAATTGTTCAACAATTAGTTCTCCGCCGCTCCGCTCTGCCCATTCACCGCGCAGCGAGCTGGCACCAGCCGCCAATTCCGGGTCGCCGACCACTAGTAAAGTAAGTTTGACCGCAGCGCGCGGACGAGCCTTTTCAGTCAGATCTGCCGACGTGGACCCTTCTTCTCGCGCACAACCTGACGAAATCGCTAACCCTAGCCCAATTGCCCCTAGAAACAGTTGCCTCATCGCGTGTAGTTTAATGCCTTATCAGGTTTCTATCGCGGGTGATGCCAGAAGGGCGATTATAACGCCCCGAGCTCTGGTCCACAGCGGCCCGCACCTCTCAGTCTTTCTTACGGAATTTCACTATGACTGTTTGCATTGGCATCGACATAGGCACATCTGGCACCAAGACTCTGGCAATCAGCCCCGAGGGCAAGATTCTTGCCCAGGCCTCAGCGGGCTACCCCTCCCATCGCCCCAAACCGCTATGGAGCGAGCAAGATCCCGAGGATTGGTGGAATGCGACGGTGAAGACCGTGCGTGCGGTGGTCAAGAAAGCCAAACTCAAAGCGGCCGACATCGTGGCGATCGGCCTTTCGGGCCAGATGCACGGGTCAGTGTTTCTGGACAAGAATCAAAAGGTAATCCGTCCTGCACTGCTATGGAACGACCAACGCACAGCTGCTGAGTGCGAAGAGATCGAAAGCCTAGCTGGAGGCCGTAAGCAGCTAATCAAAATGGTCGCAAATCCGGCGCTCACCGGGTTTACGGCGCCCAAGATCCTTTGGTTGCGAAACAACGAAAAGCGAAATTTCGACCGTACTGCAAAAGTACTGCTGCCCAAAGACGAAATTCGCCGACGACTCACGGGCGAGTTTGCTACCGACGTCAGCGACGCGAGTGGCATGCTACTGCTCGACGTCGTGAAGCGTACCTGGTCAAAGAAACTACTCGGCAAGCTTGATCTCGACGCCGATCTGTTTGCCAAGTGTTACGAATCCGAGGAAGTTACCGGCCAGCTTACGAAAGAGACCGCCAAGCTATTAGGGCTCACCACCGATTGCATTGTCGTAGGTGGTGCGGGCGACTGTGCGGCGGGGGCTGTCGGCAATGGCATTGTCAAGAAAGGCCTGTTGGCAACGTCGATCGGAACCTCTGGCGTAGTGTTTGCCCATAGCGACGAACCACAATTCGACCCACAAGGTCGGCTGCACACTTTCTGTCATGCCGTACGCGGCAAGTGGCACATGATGGGCGTCACGCTTAATGCAGGAAGTTCGTTGGGTTGGTTCCGCGACGCCCTATGCCCAGGAGTCAAGTTCGAAGAGCTCACCCGCGAAGCCAATGCCACGCCAGCTGGTGCTGAGGGTCTACAGTTCCTACCCTATCTGTCCGGCGAGCGAACTCCGCATCTCGATCCGCTGGCTCGTGGCGCTCTAATCGGTTTAACCATGAAGCATAAAAGGGGCCACATCGCTCGAGCCATACTAGAGGGCGTTACGCTTTCGCTACGCGACTCGCTCGCGATCATGCAAGAGCTGGACATTCCGGTGCGAACAATCCGGGCCTCGGGCGGTGGTTCCAAGAGCCCATTCTGGCGACAAATGCAAGCCGATGTCTTCGGCAAACCGGTCACTGCAATGGTCGCCGACGAAGGCCCCGCCTTTGGCGTCGCCCTATTAGCCGCAGTGGGCGCCGGACATTACAAGAATATTACCGAAGCCTGCCAAGCTACAATAAAAACCTCATCGCAGATCAAACCCATCGCCAAGAACCGCAAGGTGTACGACAAGACGTTCCCTATATTCCAGGGGCTTTACTCCGCGTTGAAGGACGAGTTTCCGAAGCTGGGATAGGAAATCACCTCTTTCGCTTGAGCGGTTGGCATACTCCTTCCAACGGCACTGGAGCGGTCTAACTGAATAAATTTGCATTTCGGCATGAGGTTCGATAAAGTGAATCCAGGTTAGCTTCCCAAAGTGGCGGGTTGTATCCGTCGACTCTCGTGCGGATTGGGAACCGGTTCTGCTCTCTAATCTTGGAGAATGATCTAATGAAGCCGATCCTCTCACTAGCCACCCACCTATTCGTTCCAGTTTTCATGCTCGATGTCTGCCTTGCGGCTTTCCCGATTCTCTTCTCTGAGAACTTCGATATCGATTCGACAGCAAATTGGAACGACAACGCGGGCGTTGGTTTCGATATTAACGATCCTAACTTCCCCCCCGCGCCGATGGACTCCGAGGCTAATTTTTTCTTCGACTACAGCTCCGTCGGCATCCCTTCCGCACCGAATTCAACTGGCGGAAGCACTCTCGGTATGAAACTGCAAGCGAATCTGACTTCTAACTCTTTTGGCGGTTTTTCAGTTTCTCCGACGGGACAAAGTTTTTCTAGCGACTATTCGATAACTTTCGATGCTTGGTCCAGTTCGATTGGCCCGTTTCCCTTCGGAGCCAGCGGCTCGACGAATTCGTCAACCTTTGGGCTCCTCACTTCCGGAACGGTAAGTAATGTTCCCTTAAACACCGATGGGGTTTGGTTCAGCTACACAGGAGATGGCGGTACAACTGCCGACTACCGAGTGTATAGCTCGGAAAGAGACTTCAGCTACCAACTTCCGATCGTGGACCTCGTTGACATGCATGCTACTCATCATGCTGGCACTCGTGACGGTACTGGCCAGCTCTACCTGGATGCTATAGGAGACCCCAACAATAATCTGTTAACTGTCCCTCAGTCGGTCATCGATGCGAACCCCTTGGCCGACTTGAGCGGCCAACTGTTCAGTGGTGCCGCCGGATTTCAATGGCATCAACACGAGATTAGAAAAGTCGGCAATACCGTCGAGTGGTTCCTCAATGGCTTCTTATTGATCACCTTGGATACCGGTGATTTCGCCGTGCCAACCGGTGGAAACAACATTTTATTCGGTCATTTCGACAACAACTTCTTATCATCGACTGACGCGAATAAGGAAGAACTGCTGTTTAGTCTGGTCGATAACGTGGTTGTGACATCTCTCATCCCAGAACCAGCTTCGGCACTGCTCGTTGGGCTGGGAATCATGGCTGCTGCAGCCGTGCGTCCATCTCGGCTCGCCCTGGCGAAGAACTGATCAGCCGCCTAGGCTGTGTGGATGGCTGAAGAAGCACACCACGAATTGCGGAGTGAACGTCCGTCTGCGATGCGCAAATGGCTGGAAATCGGGCTGATTTTCGCCATCTTTTTTGTCCACGGTGGTGCCCCGGCACCGCATGTGAATGAAACCTATTATCTCGCCAAAGCCAAGCACTATTGGGAACCAAGCTGGTGTCAGGGCGACCTTTTTTTGGAGTCGGCTGACGCGCACCTGACGTTTTATTGGACGATCGGCTGGCTGGCAAAGTTCTTTTCCTTGCCTACAGTAGCCTGGATCGGCCGGATCGCTGCGTGGGGCCTCTTGGCCTGGTCGTGGCAACGGCTTAGTACTCGACTAACAAGATTGCCCCTGGCGAGTGTGCTCTCTGCGGCGCTGATGGTGTGGTTAGTCGGTGTCATGAATTTTGCTGGCGAGTGGGTTGTGGGGGGCGTCGAAGGAAAGTGTTTCGCTTACGCCTGCGTCTTTGCGGGCCTGACTGCGATGGTTGACGCCCGCTGGCGGTTGGCGTGGCCCTGGTTTGGTTTAGCTGGTGCATTTCACGTACTTGTGGGCGGCTGGTCGGCGATTGCCGCTGGGCTGGTTTGGCTGTTGGAACGTAGTGACGCACGACCCTCAATTGTCACTATGCTGCCGTCGTTGTTACTTGCAATCGCACTAGCACTCCCAGGTATAGTGCCAGCGCTCAAGCTTACAAGCGATGTTTCTTCGGAAGTCAGTCGCGAAGCGAACCAGGTCTATGTGTTCGACCGTCTCCCGCATCATCTTGCTCCACTCGCAGTGGAGAGTAAAACGCTGTTCATGCACACCAGGAATTTTTCTTTGCCGCTACTGGCATTTGTGATTCTGTGGTGGGCCGCTGGGGTTAGTTCGCGAGGAACGTTGGAAGGGAAATCAGCAAACGTTGTTAGTCTCTCCCCTGGCCCTTCCCTTCAAGGGAGGGGAATTGGGATGGCGCTGACTCGGATTTGCCGATTTGCTGCCTGGGGGTTCTTGATCAGCGTTTTGGGTTTGATCTGGGAAATAGTCTGCTGGAATCATCCTGCTCTTGCGGCGAGTCTGTTGAAGTATTATTGGTTTCGCTTGGCCGATGTCGCAGTGCCTGTGGCCGCAGTGTTCTTAATCTGTTATTGGATCGAACGGCTTGCCCGGGAAAGATCGCGGCTTCTGGTTCCAGCGGTGATGATAGCGGTAGCCCTGCCTATCTACCACTTGGTCGGCACGAGTGCGGCCCGTTGGCGAGACACCACTCCACCCGCCGATGCAAAGATGATCGACCCTGCTGCATGGTTAGAAACATGCCAGTGGGTTCGCGAGCGTACGCCAGTCGACGCAATGTTTCTCGTGCCACGGGCAGCTCAATCATTTACTTGGAATACCGGCCGCAAGAACGTCGTCACTTGGAAAGATGTGCCGCAAGATGCGGCAACGCTTATCACCTGGCGCGACCGTTACTTCGACGTGTACTGGCATAACGACGAATTTGGGGAGTACGTGCCTTATGGCTCGCTGGCTTGGCAAGGAACGGCCCAAGTTCGCGAACTGGCGGCCAAGTATGGCGTCGATTATGTAATTACTCGCGAATTTCCGCCACTTGGTCTGCCTGTTGCCTATGGTAACGCCTCGTACACGGTCTATCGCGTCTCACGGGAAGCTGAGGATACGCTGGAGTAATGCCAAATATTCACAATCATCCCGAAATGCCGCGGCTTCTGCGACAAGAAATGGCCAGCAGCAGAGCGGATAAATGCTGGCGGCGCTGGTTCGCGCCTCAGCTTTCTTACGGTCGTCACGCAGGCCCGGCTCGCAAGGACGCTCGGCAAGCGGCTGTGGCGATACTCTTCTACCAACAGGGCGACGCCTGGTACTTGCCTCTGACGGTAAGGCCAGAGAGCCTGCGAACCCACGCTGGCCAAGTGAGTTTTCCTGGTGGGGCATTGGAAGCGGGAGAAAGCAGTCGCGACGCTGCTCATCGCGAGATGGTGGAAGAGCTGTTTGCGGATCGACGGGCCACGGAGGTGCGTGTCGATTGGCTTGGCGAGCTGGACCCGTTACACGTATTCGTTAGTAATATTCTTGTTGCGCCGTGGGTCGGTATACTGCCCGAGCAAAACGACTGGAGTCCGCAGCCTGCCGAAGTCGACCAGGTGTTACATTTATCCTTAGAGTGCTTGCTTGCCGACGAGGCGCCAGAAAAAATGACCATCCGCCGCGGAAGTCTTTCATTTGCGGCACCTCGGTTAATGGTAGATGGTGTAGAGGTGTGGGGTTCGACAGCTGTGCTGTTGGGCGAGCTGAGGGGCTGGTTAGTTCGGTTGGAAGAGAAGGGTCAAATCACGTGACGGATTTCGTACTATCAGAATGTCCGCTCCAGGCCGTCACCTTTGATCTCGATGGTCTGATGTTTAACACCGAAGAGATGTATCAAGAGGTCGATCGCACGATCCTGGCCCGGCATGGCAAGCAATCGAGCGACGAATTACTTGATAAGATGATGGGCCGCAAGGCACTGGTTGCGCTGCAGATCATGATCGACTGGCATGAGTTGCCCATGACTGCCGAGGAGCTGCTTCTCGAATCGCGAGAGATCATGTCGCGGCTGATGCCTGCCCGATTGGCGCCGATGCCGGGGCTGATGAAACTTCTGGATGCTTTGGAAAAGGCGGACATCCCCAAAGGGATCGCTACTAGCAGCGATGGGAAGACTGCTGCGAGCATGCTGCTGCGCTATCAGCTCGGGCCACGATTCTCTTTCGTGCTCACGGGCGACACGATCGAGCACTGCAAACCGGCCCCCGACATCTATCTATTGGCCGCCGAGAAACATGGTGTACAGCCAAAAGAAATGCTAGTTCTGGAAGATAGCCACGTTGGCTCCCGGTCGGCAGTGGCAGCGGGAGCCTACACGGTAGCAGTCCCCTGTGGACGGAGTCACGCACATGATTTCACAGGTACCCGACTCATTGCAAAAAGCCTGAAAGACAAGCGGATCTATCAGTTACTTGGTTTAACTGAAGAGTGCCCAGACTCGTAGAACGACTGCCAGCGATGCTAGTGGCGGTAAGTTTCTCTCACCTTTTGGCTAGCAAAATGTCGAAGGACACTTCTAGCTGTGCGCGAAAAGCTCGCGACACACCGCCTTTTCACAATTGATTAAGAGGGCTCGACATGGGGGGGAAACCTGTCGGCATCGTACTGCTGCTGCTGGCCTGCGGCGGCTGCCATGCCTGTCAAAACTGCTGCGATTATCTACCGCCAGTGGCGGACGGTTATTACACGGTGCCTGGTCAGCGGGCCGGCTCTGCTTTCGGAGCTCCCTTAAACAACCAACCGCCACCCGAGCCGGAAATCGTCGAGGATGGGTCTGCCGTAGAAACCACCAACGCCGAAATCAATCTGACGCCGCAGGCGCTGTTGGAGCTTGACGAGTAGCTTCCACTTCGGTGGCAAAGCGGCTGTTGAATTGCTCGGGATCGAACGGATCTGTGGGTGGAGCCACCGATTCGTCCAATGCTCTGCGGATCAACGGCAGTGCGTCTGATGTATCGCTCGTGAGATGCGACACGAGCTCGATTTCCTTCACGGGTGCATTCTTCTTGGCCAAAGATAGTTGCTCGACCCAGGTAAGCAACATTTTGTACCGATGGCGTTTGAGAGGTGAACCGCCCACTGCCCCGTGGGCGGTTCGAGCGCGTAGGAGCAATTCGCTCTTCGCTGGCGACTTCAAATCGAGTTGAGATAGTGTTGCAGCCAGGTTTCGCTCGGTGGTAGCGGGGTGGCCTGCGCCTTCTCTGGCTAGCCGGTTCAGATGAAACGAGTCTGTCGAACCGGGCTGATGGCACCCAGAAGTGGCACAAGAATCGACCAGCAGTGGCTGAATCTGTCGCACGAATAGCGTTCGAGCCCAGTCTGGAACACTCTCGAGTGTCTCTAATTCTTCATCAGATTGCTTTATGGCAATGCTAGTCAGAGGCTTTGGCGCGCGGCTCGCTGCCTGATTCTGCAGAGCGAGTTGAAGTTGTCGCTCCAATAGCATCAACTGGCGATGGCTAGGGTCAATCAATCGCGCTTCCAGTAGCTCGCGCGAGGCGAATTCCAGCAAATCGTGCCGCAGGCACCAGCGGGCCAAATCAACGTGGGAATCCGCCGATCCGCCGGTCCGCCGGCGGCGGCGCTGTTCGTAAGCTTCGTCGAGATTGTGGCAGAACGTGTCAACCTGATCGACGCGAATCTGTAGCTCGCTGTGCGGCAGTTTGATTCGGTAGAAATCCGACTGACGTTGAATCTTGCCTTCGAGGACGTTGCCGTTGCGTAGTACTAAGATTCCAGTGATCTCCGCATCCGTAGACTGGGCGTCGGATGTCTCCTGACTCATGGACTGAGCAGAGCCCATACTGTGGGCGCACACGAGACAGGCGTACGAAATCAATAGCAGACGTAGATCGCGGGGCCAGAACATAGCGTGGGGAGAGTAGGTAACCCTGCCAAAAGGGTCAAGGCGAACCGAGGGACCCAGGGGTAACCAGCAGAGTGACAGCAAACTCGCGACACTGGCAGGGCCGGTCCAGCCAGGGTATACTCAGCGGCATCGGGTGGGGGAGATAGGCCGTTTCGAGGTCCTCTTACCCAAGAAATGCGGGAGAATACCGGCAATGGGCGCCGTCTCATTAATCTTGCAGCGCAGGCAGGTCCTCTATTCGGGCCACGTCCAGGGCGTGGGTTTTCGCTACACCACTCGCTCAATCTCCCGAAACTATGAGATTACGGGTTTCGTGCGTAACTTACCGGATGGATCGGTCGAAGTGGTGGCCGAAGGATCCCCTGAGCAATTGGACGGTTTTCTGGACGAAGTCAGTGACCGCCTTTCGGGGCGGATCCGCGAGGAGAAATGCGACCGTCGACCGGCCGAGCAGCAGTTTGCCAACTTCGGTATCCGCTATTAAGATTGTTCGTTGTGGACAGTCCTTTCTGGGGCTCGATTACCCTCTTTGCTCCAGAACAACAGCATTCTATCTCCTACTGAATTCATTCCTCACTGCATTATGTCGAATATCTCTATCTGGCTGACCCCCCTCTGGCTGCTTTCTCTGGGTGCCACGCTTGGCGCTCTCATCCTGTTGGTAGCATGGTGCCTGGTATGGGCAGCTAACCGCAAGCTTGGAAAAGAGATTTTGGCAATCGTTCAGGAAGGCATTCTGCTACCGCTTTCCTATGTCCTCCTCACTCTGGCAGTTGTAGCGGTCGTGGCAAGTCCTCTGATGCCAGTCGGACGAGTATGGTCGTCACTAGTTCGGTTACCTAGTGTTGGCCCAGTAACTTTCGAGATGGCTGTCGCTCCTGAGTCGACAGTCGAAGTTCCACTGTCGATAAGAATTGACGAACTGCAAAGCTACAAGTTCGAAAGTTCAGAGGACGTCGCGATCAATATCGAGTCGGACAAAGGTTTCATCGAACCGCTGTTAGTGGTCGAAGGTGACCAGCTCTACCAGTGGTCTCCCGGCAGTAGGATCGATCGAAAGTTCGAAAAGGACATACAAACTCTCTATATCTCAAACGAGAGTGGCTTGCCTACCGTCGTGAAAGGATCTCTGCAGACCGATGTTGAATTGCCCGAAGTCCACGACATGCCGATCGTCGCGGTGAGCGTTGTGGGACTATTCATCGGGTACCTGCTGATCTACTGGCTAGCACCTCAGGTATCGGTGATCGCCACCGCCACGGCGAAAGAGGCCATCTCACAACCTCTATACATACTACTGCTCGCAGTAGGTGTTTTCGCGTTGGTGGCTTACGTCTTTATCCCTTACAACACGTTTGGCGAGGACGTGAAAATGCTCAAGACATCGGGCATGGTCACGATCAAGATTCTGGCAATCATTATCGCACTGTGGACTGCTAGCGTCTCTGTGTCTGAAGAAATCGAAGGCCGTACTGCACTGACCGTGCTTTCAAAACCAGTCGGACGCCGCCAATTTATTCTGGGCAAGTTTCTCGGCATTGTGTGGCCGATCCTTTTAATCTTTATTATCCTCGGCCTGCTGTTTCTGTTGACGGTCTCTCTAAAAGTTGTGTACGACGCCCGCGAATCGTCGAAAGTCACGCCCGATTGGCAAGCTTGCTATGTGGAGGTTGTGCGGATTATCCCCGGGCTAGTTCTAGCATTCTTTGAGGCGGTAGTGATCGCAGCCATCAGCGTAGCGATATCGACCCGGCTTTCCATGCTGCCCAACTTGGTGATCTGTGGTTCGATTTACGTGCTCGGCCATCTCGGTCCTTTGATTGTCAATTCGGCGGCGGGGAAGATCGTGTTTGTCCGGTTCATCGGGCAATTTATCTCGGTCCTGTTTCCGGTGCTGGACCACTACGAGATCGAAGGCGCAATTGCAGGCGCAAGGAGTGTGCCGCCCGAGTACTTGTTGACCGCCATGCTGTACAGTTTGCTCTATTGCACGGCTGCAATGCTGCTTGCGCTATTCTTCTTTGAAGACCGTGATTTGGCCTAGAACCAGTAGCGTTTAAGAAATTGGCATCTAGCCTGCCTTGCGGCGGATGACGACCGTATCGTCGAGCGACCAGCGATCTGGGCCAGCCAACACATTAGGCGATTCAGGCATAGCCAACGGACCCTGACGGGAACCGGCGGCGCCATCCCATTGGTGAGCAGCCACTTGCTCTAAGATTGTGTGGGCAACACTGAGTGCGTCGAGCCCGTCACTGCCGGTCACGCAAGGCTGCGCTCCTGTACGGATCGCCTTGGCGAAATCTAGCTGCTCCTCTTCGATTGCGTTCACATCAGGGGTCGGCAGATCGTGCTTTCGAAGAAGCTCCGCAAAGAGATTTTCGCGAAAGTGTTCCTGCTGGGCAGGATTTAAAGATTTCTCGTCAAATGCACGGCTGAGCACCTCTTCTGAGGGCTCGATCAATGAAGTACAGCGATCGGCAAAGTTGATGTTTGCACAACATTGTGACGTAAACACTTGCATCGAACGTCGATTCGTGTGACTCACGCGCGACGCTGTCAGGTTGGCAACACAACCGGAAGCGAATCGAAGCCGAGCGTTTACCATGTCTTCGTGACCGCTCAAGACGGAAACTCCGACTGCCTCAATCTGTTCGACAGGCGATTGCACTAGATTCAACACCACGTCAATGTCGTGGATCATTAGGTCCAAAACAACTCCGACATCGGTCGAACGGAACGTGTATCCGCTCAGGCGGTGGGCATCGATAAACTTTGGATCGTAGAGCTTCTCCTGCACCGAGGTAAAAGCCGGATTGAAACGCTCGACATGACCAACCTGTAAAACTAGCTGCCGATTTCTAGCCGACCTCACCAGCTGTGCGGCTTCTTCGACAGTCGTAGTAATCGGTTTTTCGACCAGCACGTGCAACCCGCCTCGCAAAAGCTCGCTGGCCAGCTGAAAGTGATGAGAAGTCGGCGCCGCCACGATAGCAGCGTCTACTAAGCCGAAAAGTTCTCGGTAGTCGGCCATTGCCTGAGCGCCGAATTCGTCGGCTACTCGACTACGGGCCGCCTCCACCGGGTCCACCACAGCTGTCAACTGAATATCAGGCAGTGCTGAAGCCAATCGGGCGTGAATCCGCCCCAGATGGCCTGCACCAACAACAGCCAATCGCAAACGGCTCATGCGGCTCTCCGAACTTCGCGGCCCCGGCCGTGCTTGCCCTGCTGTTGCCCTTCTGCAAAAGCGAGTAGTTTTTGGACTTCTGTATTCAATTGGTCCTTGGACCGCAAAATTTCGCGAGCATGAGTTAGCCCTACTTTGGTGCGATAGAGCAAGCGATGAGCGGCCGCCAAACTATCAATCGTATCATCGGAAAAATTGCTTCGTTTGAGTGCCACGATGTTGATGCAACGTGGCTTGGCAGCGATACCCTCAACAAGCATATAAGGAGGCACATCGTGCAAAGCCCTACTCAATCCGGCCAGAAAGCTATAGCTACCGACCGTCACAAAGTGGTGCACGGCGCAGCCACCTGAGATCGACGCGTGGTCGTGTACGTGTACGTGCCCCGCCAATAGCGAACCGTTTGCGATCACAATATGGCTGCCTAGCTTGCAATCGTGTGCAACGTGGGAGTTTCCCATCAGAAAGTTTTTATCGCCCAGTCGAGTGATGCCATCTTCCTTTTCGCTACCTCGATTTACAGTGACGCCTTCGCGAAGGGTGTTCCCATCGCCAATCTCAACGCACGTATCGCCTCCTTGGTAGGCAATATCTTGCGGTTCGGCGCCGACTACGACATTCGGATAGAGTTGATTATCGCGACCAATCGTGACTCGCCCCATCAAGGTAACGCTGTTCAGCAACCGTGTGCCACGTCCGATTTTTACGCCTGGACCAATGGTACAGAACGGGCCGATCTCGACTTCGTGGTCGAGCTCTGCTCTTGGATCTACCCAGGCGTTCGCTGCTATGCTGGTTGCCATTGTCTTCCTATTACCTACTCAGGCGCTCGCGCTGAGCGAGGCTGATTCTCTAAATCTAGACACCAAGTCGCCGGCTAGTTCTGCGTGCAATCGGTGTCCACTACGATGTGCCACAATCTGTCCTACAATTTCGCAGCCAGTTAGTGCCATGTCGCCGACCACGTCGAGCAACTTGTGTCGGGCACATTCGTTAGCAAAACGCAATTCGTTGCCGATCGGCCCAGAATCGCCGAACACTAACAGATCGTGAGGCGTCACATGGGTTCCCAGTCCCTGCCGCACTAACTCTTCCGCTTCGCGCTGTAGGACAAAGGTTCGACAAGGAGCAATCTCTCGGCGAAACTCTTCGGGAGTGATGTGCGCCTGCGCCATCTGCAGTCCGATAACCAAGTCGTCAGGGTATTCTAACTCGAATTGGACGGTATACTCACCGCTGCCCGAGGGTCGCGCTTCGATCCATGATTCGCCGAATGTGTGCCGTATAGTTTCCGTCACCACAAGTTGACGAACTTCGTTGTCCAGTTCGCGGCTGCCCACCGAATCGATGGCTTCGACAAATTCCCGGGCTGAACCATCGCAGCCTGGCATTTCAATTTGATCGACGCCGACGTCGCAGTTGTCGATCTCCAGGCCAGCCAGCGTGGCTAGGATATGCTCGACCATGTCGACCTGTGCGCCTTGGAAGTTCAAGTTTGTTCGTCGAGGAACGTCGATGCGATGCTCGGCCCTGGCCGGAATCCGTGTCTGGGGCCCAAGGTCGTCCCGAACGAAGGTAATCCCACTATCGGCAGGGGCAGGTCGAAATTCGACGTTTACCAGCCTTCCGCTCCAATAGCCTGTCCCCTGGACAGTCACTGGCCGGCAGATTGTGCGTTGCATCCGAACGAACGACATAACCACGGGCACCCCAAACGAACAACATGAATCACGAGCAGCCGACTGGGCCAACTCATAAAAGGAATATACTAGCGAGTGGTTGTCGGACGAGTTGCTACCGGAGCTGCGCCGCCTGATGCACCGCCGCCTCGATTCAGTAGCGCTAGAACATCCGGCGTAATATCGATGTTGTTCTGATGCACAACTGGTTTATTAATCGCCCGCAGGACGCCTTCGCGCACGTTGGGGTCGACCTGATCGCCGTTGAATCGAAGCACGAGACCAATGTTATGCTGTAGGGCATAGTGCTTCACTGCGTTGCCTACTTCCAAGTAGGTCTGATAGTAGACCTTGGCCTCGCGATCCATGAAGTCTTTGCCAATCTTCCCCGACTTAAGTTGGAACTCAGCCTTGAGCCGGGCGACCTCTTCGTCCAATTGCTTATACTCAGGCGAGCCTGGGTTATATTGCTTCTTGAGTTCCTCCTTAGAAGCAATTGCATCGTGATCGCCCTTGAGTTGGCCCTGGGCAGCTTCCACTTCTTTCTTTAGGCCTTCCATGGATGTCTTGAACTGGCTGTAGTTCTTGAAGATGTAGCTGACATCAACAACTCCGATGCCAAACCGAGATGCGTTTGCGCT
>Ga0315338_1000344_pt1 | contig 125351 bp, 83 predicted proteins | sample ASW8metaG_FD_204518 | JGI IMG/M metagenome (GOLD analysis project Ga0315338, IMG submission 204518) | Ammonia-oxidizing marine archaeal communities from Monterey Bay, California, United States - ASW #8 | ecosystem: Environmental > Aquatic > Marine > Coastal | place: USA: California | collected...
GGCGCCCCGCCTTGCCCCGTCACCGCCAGCGTCGGGGCCCAAAGGGCCGCAACCCGACGCTGGCGGTGACGGGGCAAGGCGGGGCTAGGGACCCAACTGGGTGAGAGGAGGCCATCGGTGGGCGAGGTTTGAATGTCCGCCGTAATTCTCCATTTGCCGAATAGCTGCCGTTGGCGGTAGTTATTTGGCATTTAGCTGGTGACTTCGATGTACCTGTGCGCTATAGAGCTACATGCAATCGAAGAACAAGAAGCGCCGCCGCAAGGCCCCGGGTAGTCACCTCAGTCCGCAGCGAACGTTTTTGTTCATGCGGCGCAAGGGGCATCGAATTGGACGCAAACCGCAGGCCGACTCTGGGGTGTCACATCAGACCCGCGAGCCTTTGGCCTCGAGGTTTCCGGTGCATGTTGTGCTGCGCCTCGACGAGGGGCTGCCGAGCATGAGGAGCAAACATCCGTATCGGATACTGCGGCGCTCATTTGCCGCGGGTTGCGATCGGTTCGGGTTTCGGTTGAACCACTACTCCGTGCAGGGCAATCACCTGCACTTCATCGTCGAGGCCCAGAACCGAGAGTCCCTCTCGCGCGGCTTGAAGGGCCTGGCGGTCCGCATCGCCAAGGGCTTGAACAAGCTATGGGCCCGCAAGGGCCGGGTCTTTGCCGACCGCTACTTCGATCGCATCCTGTGCACACCCCGCGAGGTCAAGAACGCTCTGCGCTACGTCTTGAAGAACGGCAACAAGCACGGCGCCCACAACAAGCCCGAGCCCGACCGTTTCTCATCGGGTCCCTTCTTCAACGGCTGGCGCGAGCTCCCGGCCGTTGAGGCGCGCACCTTCGGACCACCGCCACTGGCCACCGCCCGCACCTGGCTCCAAACCACCGGGTGGCGTCGCCACGGCCTGATCTCCGTCTGCGCCGCGTGGACCGCGTGAAGCTGGGCCCGGGCACCAGGCCCAATGCACCACGCGCCTCGAAACGCCCCCCGAGCCGAATCAGCCCACTCTGGCCCGATCAATCCCCGGCGCCATCCACCACGCGCCGGACCACACCGCCCCAATCAACTACGGCGGACATTCTCCCACCTGCCCACCGATGGCCCTCTCTCACCCAGTTGGCTCCCTAGCCCCGCCTTGCCCCGTCACCGCCAGCGTCGGGTTACGGCCCTTTGGGCCCCGACGCTGGCGGTGACGGGGCAAGGCGGGGCGCCCCCCGTTTTGCTCCAGAGCCCGAAGCTGAGGGGAGGCAGAATCACCCTTCCCAGGCGCGACTCCAGTGCCCAAGCCCGAGGGGATCCACAATCACTCCCGCACCAATCCCCGACGCCAACCAGAACCAACCCCCACGGAAACTACATCCGAACCACGAATCTCCTGCAGCCACTCCCGTATCCCCAAGTCTCCCCCCGAAAGCCCTCCCACCAACATCCCAATACCCACTTGCACCCCCCGCGTCCCCGCCCCTGCTATCCTCTCTCCCGCCCCGTGGCCTCCTTGCGAGTCCCTTCCCAATCCCACCCCCTGCAGCCATGTCACTCACTCGCCCCGCCCACCTGTGGTTCTCGGCCCTCTGCCTCTCACTCGGCGCCTGCGCCTTTGTTTCTCAGGAGCACATCCGTGGCTCGGGACACGCTGCGACCGACGTTCGCACCGTGATCCCATTCGATCGGGTTTCGATCGCGGGTAGCTTCGAGGTCGAAGTCAGGAGCGGCGACACTTCTGCCCCCGAGGTCGTGATCGACGCGGATGAGAACCTGCTTCCGTTCATCGAGACGATTGTCGATTCCGGGACGCTCAAGGTGCGTGTACGCCGTGGCTACCGGATCAGTCCGCGGCCCCGTGTTCTGGTTCGTGCGGCGGACCTGAGTCGGATCGGCCTGGCGGGTTCCTCTGACGTGGTTGCCAGCGGGCTATCCGGCGAGAGATTCTCGATCGACATCGCCGGATCGGGCTCGGTCCGGGCGGACGGAGATGTCGGCGCAGTGTCTGTCGACATCGCCGGCTCCGGGGATGTACGCATCGTTGGCCTGCAAGCGCGTGAGGCAAGCGTGAGCATCGCCGGAAGCGGTGATGTGGAGTTGACCTCGCATGAATCTCTCAAGGTGAGCATCGCTGGAAGTGGCGATGTGCGCTACGCCGGCAATCCGAGGGTCAGCCAGAGAGTGGCGGGCTCGGGCCATATCGAACAGCTGCCGACGGCTGACCTGTAGGCAGGCTGGCGAGGTCTCGTTCTCGCGCCGCTACAGCCACTCGTCCGCGCGACCCTCGAGGCATTCCTCGATGCGTCGTGCGCAATGCCTGTAGTCTTCGAGGCTGCCACCGATCGGGTCCGGGATGTCGGCGCCGTGGGGATCGAGCAATTGCAGGAAGCCGGGACGGGCGGGCGGCAGGCTGTCGGTAAGGGATTCGAGGTGCGAACGGGTCAGGCAATAGACCCGGTCCCAGCTGCGGACCAGCTCTGGCGTGGCGGGTTTGGAGCCGTGGGCGGACAGGTCCAGCCCGAATTCCTTCATGGCCACGATCGCGTGCTCGGCCGCGGAGGCGCCCGTGCTGGCGAAGACACCCGCGGAGCTGGTGCTGAATCCATAGGCCTCGGGCGGATCGACCTCTCCAGCGGGCCCGGGGTTCGAATCGCCGCGCAGTCTGCGAGCGAGGACGGCCCGCGCCAGGGTCTCGGCCATGGGCGAACGGCAGGTGTTGCCCGTGCAGACGAATCCGAGTGCAAGCCCGGCCGCGCGTCTCAGGTCGCTCGCCTCGAGTAGTCCCTCGCGCAGCACTCGAAACCGACCCGGTCCGACGCGCAGGACGGTCGAGCTCTCGCCAATACGTGCGGGGCCGCTATCGAGCAGGAGCGCGATCTCGTCTCCGAAAAGGCTCGCAACGGCGGCGGCGTCTGCCGCCGGAGGCTGGCCGGACTTGTTGGCGCTGGTCATCACGACCGGAAAGGGCGCAGCTTCGAGCACGCTTTGCAGTGCCGGATGAGCGGGTACCCGCAATCCCGTCCAGCCGTCGCGGGCGACCTGTTCAAGGCCCTTCGGCACGCCGCTCAGGACCAGGGTCAGGGGGCCGGGCCAGTTGCGCTCGGTGAGCCTGGCGAGCAGGTTGCGCTGGTGATCGAAGGCTCGCAATGCTGCCGTGGAGCCGGCGTGCCAGGTGAGGCCGGCCGGCGTATTGCGCCCCTTCAGGCGGCAGAGCCGTTCGAGCGCCCTCGGATCGTCGGCGCGCGCCGCGAGGCCGTAGACGGTCTCGGTCGGTAGCGCGGCCACCTGTCCGGCTTCGAGGATGCCCAGGACCTGCTCTCGCAGGCCCTGCGGCGCCGGCTGGTCGGGGGGAGTCTCGGCTCGTAGGGAGGGGCTCATCGAGCGATTCAAGTGCGGAGGAAAGTCGGCATCGGGACTCGGCACGGTTGCTAGCCTATCGGGCGTTGGGGTAAGAGTCCGGCGAGCTTCGCTGGAAATCCGCCCGTCCGGCCCCGCGAGTGGGGCCGTCGTGATCTTCCGAGGAATGATGGAGAGCAGGTCCGATTCGGTCCAGGCGGGGTTCGAGCAAGAGCGCCAGGCTTTTCTGGCGCGGCTGGCGGGAGGTCTCGCCCATGAGATCAAGAACCCCCTGTCGACCATGGCCATAAACCTGGCCCTGCTCGAGGAGGAATGGGCACGCACGCCGAAGGGGCGCGAGCCAGCCGAGCCGACCCCGCGCGAGAGGCGCAGCCTGAAGCGGCTCAAGACCCTTCAAGGGGAGGTCGGGCGGCTGGAGGCGATCCTCGATGACTTCCTGCGCTTTGCGAGGGGCGGGCAGGTCAATCGCTCGCCCCAGGACATGGTCGGAATCATCCGCGACGTCCTCGAGTTCCTGGAGCCCGAGAACGAGGCCCTGGGCATCCGCCTGCACGTGGAGTTTCCCACCAAGCTTCCGATGCTCATGCTGGACGTCGGCGCCTTCAAGCAGGCTCTGATGAATCTGTTCGTCAACGGACGCCAGGCCATGCCCGGTGGCGGCGAGTTGATCGTCCAGGTCCGGCGCCAGGGCAATCTGGCCGAGGTGACGATCACCGACACCGGCGTCGGCATGAGTCCGGAGGAGGTTGGGCGCTGTTTTGATCTGTACTGGTCCACCAAGAAGGGCGGAACTGGTCTGGGCCTGTCGACGGTTGCGCGCATCATCGACGAGCACGGTGGGACGATTCAGGTCGTCTCGGAGAAGGGACGCGGAACGAGTTTCTCGGTGGTGCTACCCCTGATTGTCGAGGTGCCCGGCGGCGAGCGCTCGGGCGAGGAGTCGGATGACGATGAGTGAGGAAGAAGAGGTTCGCGCAACGGTCCTGGTGATCGATGACGACGAGGTTCACGCGGAGTCTCTGGCTGACGCCCTCGAGATCGATGGATACGCCTGTCGCCTGGCCGGGTCGGGGGAGGCGGGACTCGACCTCATCGGTGAGGAACAGTTCGACGCGGTGCTGACGGACCTCGTGATGCGAGGCAAGACGGGACTCGAGGTGCTGGCCGAGGTCAAGCAGCTGAAGCCTGACCTGCCCGTGCTCCTGATCACGGGACATGCGACCGTCGAGAGCGCTGTGGACGCAATGCGCCGTGGGGCGGAGGACTATCTGCAAAAGCCCGTCAACCTCGGGGAGCTGCGAGCAAAGCTGAGGAAGGCTGTCGACCGAGCGCGACTCGCGCGCCGCAACCTGGAACTCGAGGCCGAGAATGTCGAGCTGCAGCGACAGATCGACAAGCGCTTCGGCTTCGAGGGCATCCTTGGCCACTCTCCGCAGATGCAGCGCGTGTTCGAGATCCTCGGCCAGGTCTCACCCAAGGTCGTGACCGTGCTGGTGCTGGGCGAGAGTGGAACGGGCAAGGAGCTGATCGCGCGCGCGATCCACCTGAACAGCCCGCGGGCGAAGGAGAACTTCGTCGCGGTCAACTGCGCGGCCCTCACGGAGGGCTTGATCGAGTCCGAGCTGTTCGGCCACACTCGCGGCGCGTTTACGGGTGCGGTGACGGACAAGAAGGGCCGCATCGCCTTCGCGGACAAGGGCACGCTCTTTCTCGACGAGGTCGGGGACATGCCCCTCGCGACCCAGGCCAAGCTGCTGCGTGTTCTGGAAGCGCGGGAGGTCACTCAGGTCGGCGGCAATGAGACCCAGGATGTGGACATCCGGCTGATCGCCGCCACGAACCACGATCTGCACCAGGCGGTCGCCGAGGGGCGCTTTCGCGCCGACCTGCTCTTCCGACTGCAGGTCGTGACGATCCAGCTCCCGCCCCTGCGCGACCGAGCCGGGGACACGCCACTATTGATAGAGCACTTCGTGCGGGAGCTTTCCGAGGAGCACCAGCGGGGGGTGCGCGGGATCAGTCCCGAGGCGCGTGCCTTGCTCGTGCGCTATCGCTGGCCCGGAAATGTGCGCGAGCTCCGCAACGCCATCGAGAACATGGTCCTGCTCGCACGGGGCGACTTGCTCTCCGTCGACGATGTGCCCGAAAGCATCAAGGGGGCTGACGGCGCCGGTGTGGGGGCGGGCGGCGGGCTCGACCTGGCCGGCCGTTCTCTCGAAGAGGTGGAGCGGGCGTTGATCGCTGCCAACCTGAGCCTGATGGAGGGCAACCGGCAGAAGACCGCCAAGGTGCTCGGAATCGGCGAGCGCACCCTCTATCGCAAGATCAAGGAGTACGGACTCCAGTAGGTCCCTCCCACGCTGCCATAGCGGCAGTCGGTTTTGGGCAGGCCTCGGGGTCCTGCCAAAATGGCGTCCAGATCCGAGGGATGGGATCGGGCATTGGACGCTAAAGCTTTTGTGGATAGTGCTTTACGTCCTTGGCCCCGGCCTGGCACGGCGTTTGTTTCTGCTCTGGGACTATCGCCCACAAGGCAGCTGGAAGGGAACAATGAGCAAGAGCAAGATCATCGGAATCGACCTGGGAACGACCAACTCCGTCGTCACGGTCATGGAGGGTGGCGAGCCCACCGTCATCACAAACCTCGAAGGCGCCCGCACGACCCCCTCGGTCGTCGGATTCCAGAGTGATGGCTCGCGCCTCGTCGGCGCACCGGCCAAGCGCCAGGCAGTCACCAACCCCACGAACACGATCTCGTCGGTCAAGCGCTTCATGGGGCGTCGACACCACGAGGTCGATCAGGAAGAGAAGACCGTCGTCTACAAGCTCGTCGGCGGGCCGGAGGACCTGGTCAAGGTCGACATCGACGGGAAGCAGTACTCGCCGCCCGAGATCAGCGCCATGATCCTGGGCTACCTCAAGGAGGCCGCTGAGGCGCACCTAGGCGAGACTGTCGACCGGGCCGTGATCACGGTTCCGGCCTACTTCAACGACTCGCAGCGCCAGGCGACCAAGGACGCCGGAGCGATCGCCGGGCTGTCGGTCGAGCGCATTATCAACGAGCCGACTGCGGCCACCCTGGCCTATGGCCTGGACAAGAAAAAGCAGGGGCGCGTCGCGGTGTACGACTTCGGCGGCGGCACCTTCGACGTCTCGATCCTCGAGATCGGGGACGGAGTCTTCGAAGTGCTCTCGACCAACGGTGACACGCACCTGGGTGGTGATGACATCGACGAGGTCCTGATCAAGCATGTGGCCGAGGACTTCCAGCAGTCGAGCGGGATCGACGTGCGCCAGGACCCCATGGCCCTGCAGCGTCTCAAGGAGGCCTGTGAGAAGGCCAAGTGCGAGCTTTCGGCCGCAACCCAGACCGATATCAACCTGCCCTTCATCACGGCCGATTCATCGGGTCCCAAGCACCTGCAGCTGTCGCTGACGCGCGCAAAGTTCGAGCAGCTCATCGAGGGGCTCGTCAAGCGCACCGTCCAGCCCTGCCGCAAGGCCCTTCAGGACGCCAAGCTCGATCCGTCCAAGATCGACGACGTGATTCTCGTCGGCGGCTCGACTCGTATTCCGGCCGTGCAGGCCATCGTGCAGGAGATCTTCGCCCAGGATCCCAACAAGAGCGTCAACCCGGACGAGGTGGTCGCAGTCGGCGCCGGCATCCAGGGCGGAATCCTCGCGGGTGAAGTCTCGGACGTGGTCCTTCTGGACGTCACGCCCCTGTCACTTGGCATCGAGACCCTGGGCGGTGTGTTCACCAAGCTGGTCGAGCGCAACACCACCATCCCGACATCGAAGAACCAGATCTTCTCGACGGCGAGCGATGGCCAGCCCAGCGTTGACATCAAGGTCTTCCAGGGCGAGCGTGAGTTCGCCACGGACAATCGCCTGGTGGGCAACTTCGTGCTGGACGGTATTTCGTCGGCGCCCCGGGGCACACCCCAGATCGAGGTCAGCTTCGATATCGACTCGGACGGGATCCTCAACGTCAAGGCCCTCGACAAGGCCACGGGCAAGGAGCAGAAGATTCGCATCGAGGCCTCCTCCGGTCTGAGCGACGAAGATGTGCAACGAATGCGCGATGAAGCCGAGGCTCACGCCGAAGGCGACAAGGAGCGGCGCGAGATCGTCGATCTCAAGAACCAGGTCGATCACCTGGTGCACGAGACCGAGAAGCAGATGACGGAGCACGCTGACAAGCTCTCGGACGAGGACAAGACCGAGATCGAGGCTGCGAAGGACGAATTGAAGTCGGCCGCCGAGGCCGGTGACAAGGCGACCATCGAGGCCGCGCTCAGCACCTTCCAGACCAAGGCCCAGAAGCTCGCGCAGGTGATCCAGGAGGCCGAGCAGCAGGCCAGCGAAGCTGGACCCGCGCCCGAGGCGGATTCGGACTCGGATAGTGACGAGCCCGTGGACGCGGACTTCGAGGTCAAGTCCTAGCCCGCACTCCCTCGATCGGGAGGCTCCCGGTATTCATGAACCCTTCCGGCCTGACTGCCGGGAGGGTTTCTTTTTTCGACCGTGCGTGCGCAAGCGCACGCACGGCTACAGCGTCCGCACGCTGGCCAGGGGCCGGACCCGCCTCGAGGACCCCGGAACGAGGACAGGCGGCATCTGGCGCTCCCTGATGCCCCGGTAGCCCCGCCAGGCGGCGTTGGCACGCGGGTTGCTCTCTCCCCGATGGCGAGCGCCGTCAGGGTGCTCCTTGCCAGGTCCAACATCCTGGCGGTAGCTCGCTGCTCTCCTCCCCGGGAGTGACCCGGTTTCGAAGTGCCCCGACGGACTCGGGGCGCGGCTATATCGACGCGCCTGTTGAGGGTGTGCGGGACCCCGGGTAGGCTCCCTCGCCGAATGATCGAAGTCGCCCAACTCACCCGCCGTTTTGGTTCTCTCGTCGCAGTCGACGACATCTCTTTCAGCCTCGAAAAGGGCGAGGTCGTCGGTTTTCTCGGGCCCAACGGCGCCGGCAAGACGACGACCATGCGGATCCTTTCGGGATTCATGCCGGCCTCCTCGGCCGGGCGTGTGGTCGTGGCCGGGCACGATGTGTTGCGCCAGTCCATGCAGGCGCGCCAGCGCATCGGGTACCTGCCCGAGTCCGTGCCCCTGTATCGCGAGCTGCGCGTGCGCGAGATGATGTCCTTTCAGGGCAAGCTGCACGGCCTCAGCCGCGCAGAGCGCAAGCGGCGCATTCCTGAGGTGCTCGATCGTGTGGGAGTTCTGGACCGGGAGCACCAGCTCGTCGGGACCCTCTCGCGCGGATTGCGTCAGCGCGTCGGTCTCGCCGTTGCGCTCCTGCCGCGGCCCGAGGTGATGATCCTCGACGAGCCGACCAGCGGCCTGGATCCGCTTCAGCGGCGCGAGGTGCGCGACCTTTTACGCTCACTGGCGGACGAGCACACCGTGCTCCTGTCCTCCCATATCCTGGCCGAAGTCGAGGACGTCTGTCCGCGTGTGATCATTCTGCGGGATGGGGCGATCGTCGCCGACGGTGCCCAGGAGGAACTCGTGCGCGACCTGCACGGTGCGGGGTCTGTTCGACTCGAGGCCTTCGTCGGAGGGGATGTGGGTGAGGCCCTGTCCTTGCTGGCGAGCCTGCCCGGGGTCGAGCGAGCACACGATCGAGGCCGGCAGGGGATCCACCACGCCTTTGACATCGAAGGGGGCGGCGATCTGCGAGAGGATGTGGGAGCCCTGGCAGCACAGAAGGGCTGGGCCCTGCGGGAGTTGTCCTGGCGTCAGCCCACGCTCGAGGAGCTCTTCGCCCAGCTCGTACTCGGCGAAGGGTCCGACGCCGCAGCCACGCCCGGCGCATCGGTACCCGACCAGGGTGGCCTGGCTCCAGTCGCCGGATCGGGTGCGCCCGCCGAGCCGCAGGGGGAAGTGCCGCCCGCGAAGATCATCTACAGCCTGAATCCGTTCGACCAGGGAGCCTCGCGCGACCTGGGCCGGCCCATGGAGGTGACTCCTCCGGCGACCGTCGACCTGGACCCGAAGAAGTCCGGCGGGGGGCCTGGTCGTGATCCGGGTGATGCCCCGGGCGACGCATGAAGCGCGTTCTCGCGATTACCCAGCAGGAGCTGGCCGGTCTCTTTCTCTCGCCGCTGGCGTGGGTGTTGCTGGTGGTCTCCTTGCTCGTCAACGGATTCTTCTTCTTCGTCTACATCACGCGCGGGAACGGCGATGTGACGGTAGCTCTGGACCTCTTGCTCGGGGGCGGTTGGCCCTTCTGGTGCTTCCTGGTCTTTCTGCCACCGTTGCTCACGATGCGCATGATCTCGGAGGAGGCGCGCTCCGGAACCCTCGAGTATCTGCTCACCGCACCGGTCAGCGACGCGGCTGTCATCGTGGGCAAGTTCATCGCTGCCACGACCTTCATGGCCGTTCTGTGGGCGTCCGCTCCTGCCTACGCCCTCGCCGTTCAATTGGCGGGCGTCACGCCCGACTGGGGAAACGTTCTCGGCGGGTACATGGGTGCGGTGCTCTGTTCAGGGTTGTTCGTCGCGATCGGCCTGCTGGCCAGCAGTCTGACGACCACCCCCTTGCTCGCCGCCTTCATGGCCTTCATGGCAGATCTGCTCTGGATGATCCTGCCCATGCTGGCCGAGATGGTCATGAAGCAGCTCCGGTCATTGCTCGCGCAGTGGGCGGGTGGGCTCGAGACAGCCCAGGACTGGATCTCGAAGGGGCTCGACGCCATGAACGTCCTGGGTCATTTTCAGAAGTCATTTCTTCACGGCGTGGTCGACACGGCCGAGATCGTCTTCTTCATGACCTGGACGATCTTCTTCCTGTTCCTGACCGTGCGTAGCCTGGAAGCGCGGAGGTGGCGCGGATGAGCGGCCGCGATCCTGCAGCAGTGGGGGAATCCCGTTCAGGGACCGGCTGGGCAACGCGCCTGGGCATCTCCTTGCAGGTGGCCTTCACCGGGTTCCTGGCCCTGGGTGTCGTGTTGCTGGTCAACTGGCTGGCTGGCCGACCAGGATTTCACCTGCGCTTCGATCTGACGGAAAAGCGTCTGAACACCCTGAGCACGGCCGCCCTGGGGCTCCTCGACCGACTCGAACAACCGATCGAGATCGATGTGTTCTTCCGGCCCGAGGCCGGCCCCCTGGCCTACGTCGCCGATGACGCCATGCAGCGCACCTACCGGTTGCTGGTGCTCTTCGACCAGGCGACGGACGAGATCGACGTGACCGTGCACGACATGCGCGAGACCCTCGAAGTTCAGGCGCGGCTCGAGGCGCTGCGTGTACGCGGCTTCGAGAACTGCATCGTGGTGTCGAGCGGAGATCAGCGCGAGGTGCTGCTGCTCGTCGGGCAGCTGGCCCAGTTCGATCCGGGGCGCCCGCGCGAGGCTGGTTTCGTCCCGGCTTCGATCCTCTCCTACGACGCAGAGGAGGCACTGGTACAGGGCATACTCGGGGTCACGAGCGGCGACACACTGAAAGTCTATTTCAGCGCCGGGCATGGGGAGCGAGACCTCTACGACCTGGATGATGTCACGAACCTGGGGGCGCTTCACACGGCGCTGGTGCAGGATGGATTCGACGCGGCCTGGTGGCAGTTCGAAAAGGACGGACCGGTACCGGACGATTGCTCGGCACTGGCCATCATCGGGCCGACGGCCCCCTTCTCGGAACAGGAGCTCGGGGCGGTTCAGAACTATGTGGATGGTGGCGGGCGATTGATCGTCGCGACGCCCAACCGACCCGAGGACCTCGACCGGAGTAGCATCCCGGAGCTGCTCGACAGGTACGGGGTCGAGGTGAGCCCCGGACTGGTTGCCCAGCCCTTTGTGGACTCGACCGGCCAGATGGCCTTTGGTGATACGCGCAACGCGGCCTTCCGTGTGCTATCGGACAGCATGTTGCCCCATCCCATCACCGATCCCCTGCGCCAGGGGGACCGCAACATCGTCTTCTCGTTCGCCCACGAGGTGAGTGTCGTCCGCCAGCCGGAGCGCGGCACCGCACGTCCGATCCTGCGCTCTCAACCGATCACCTGGCTGGACCTGCCACCCAATGACTTTCAGCCGGACCCGGATGGGGAGATCGAGGGGCCCTTTGATCTGGCCATCGTCGAGGTGATTGCGCCGCCCGGAGTGCATGACGTGGCTCCCCTCGAGGCGCGCACGGAATCCCGCATAGTGATCGTCGGCTCGGCCGACGTGTTCTGTTCGAAGTGGTTCGAGTTCAATGTTGATTTCATGCGCAATGTCTTCAACTGGGCCGTGTCCCGGGACTTCCGGGTGAATATCTCTCCCCGTGACCCGGACCTGCGTCGCCTTTCGATCGGAGACTCGGGCCAGGCTGCCGGCGTCGCACGTTTCGCCCAGTGGATCGTTCCCGGAGCGTGTTTCCTCCTCGGAGTCGCGATTGCCTTTGCTCGCCGTAGCAAAGGTCCGCGCCGGAAGACGTCATGAACCGCAGGACTACCACTTTCCTGTTCGTGCTCTTGCTCCTGCTCGGAGGAGTCGTGTGGTGGCAGACGGCTCGCGAAGCGCGTGGCGATTTCGACCACGTCGAGCGGCTCTTCGAGAGCGTGGACGTCTCACGCGTGCAACGAATGCACATCGACAATCTCGAGTACTCCCTGCAGTTCACGCTGGAGCGAGATGCGCGCCACCTGTGGTCGCTCACGGACCCGATCGCCTACCCGGCGCGCATGAGCGTTATCAGTCCGCTGCTGGACATCGTCGGTCGGAATGAAGCCATTCGGGTTCCACCTGATGAGCTGGCCTTCGCCGAAGAGGGCTTCGACCCGCCGCGTATGGTCTTCGACGTGATCGAGGCCATGGGCGAGGATCAGGAGCGCACGACGCGTGTCGAGCTAGGTGCCTTCGACGTGGACGGCAGTCACCAGTTCGTGCGAGTCCGGGGCAAGGTGTTCCGGACCCTGCGCAACCTGGAGACGACCCTGCAGCAGAACCGGCACGGCTTCCGCGATCAGCGGATCCTCCGGATGCCGGTCAACGAGATCGTGCGCGTTGCGCGGCGTGGATCCCTGTCGACAGACGCAGGCCCTGATTCGGGCCTGCTGCAGGCTCATCGCCAGCAGTTTCGCTGGTGGATCGATCAACCGGTCCGAGGTCAGGCGGATCCGAATTTCTTCTATCTGCTACTTACCAACCTGGCCAGCGTACGCGTCGAATCGTTTACCGACGATGCGCCCTTCGCCCTGGCCGACTACGGGCTGCAGGCTCCGGCTCTCGAGATTGAAGTCGAGACCCGTCAGGGGCTGGTGCAGACGCTGCAGGTCGGATCGAGCAGGGCGGGCACCTTTGCGAAAAGAGCAGACCTGCCCTACGTCTGGGAGTTGCGCCCCGGGGATGTCACACGTCTCATGATCCCGGCAACGGACCTGCTGGACCATGCCATGGTGCGCGTCCTGCGGCCCGAGATCGAGCGGATGGAGATCGAGAACGGTCGTGAGCGCATCGTCCTCGAGCGCGAATTCGACCCGCGCAGCGAAGAGCGCGGATCTCGGCGCGAAGGCTGGACCCTGTGGGAGGAACCCTTCGAGACGGCGCCCGGCTCGCAGGCGCCCGCCGGCCCGATCGTGCACGGGAACAAGGGTAAGGTCGAGGAGATCCTGTCGGCGCTCGAGCACGTCGAGATCATCCGATTCCTTGAGGGTTCCGAGGGCTCGGATTCTTTCGAAGGCAGCGATCGCCTGGGGGTCCGGTTGCAGCTGCGGGACGATCGGCAGGGCGGACGCATCGGGAAGGTCTTCGTGACCGAAGGGGGGGCGACTGCGCGCACCTATCGGCGCGACGGCGAGAGCGAGGTCAGCCTGGTCCCGGCCGAAATTGCGGAGCTGCTCTCGGGCGCCACATTCCTCGAGCTGCAGAGCCTGGCCATGTTCGAGACCGACGAGGTCCACCTGCGCAAGCTGACCGTGCGCCATGGCGAGGATGAACGGCGATACTTCCGATCGACCGAGGGTTCGTGGCGCTACACGGATCTCGATACGGTCGCGACGCCCCTGTTCTCCATTCTCGACGCCCTGTTCTTCCTGCGTGCCACCGAGCATCTCGAGCTGGCGCCGGACGAGGTCCTGCAGGATCCGGTCGAGGTCGAGATCATGGACTACGAAGGAACGTGGACGAAGCTCACCATCGGCGTGGACCCGGACAAGGGGATCCTGGCTCGGCTCGCCGGCCAGCGGTCGGTCCTGAAGGACCAGGACCTACACGCCCGCCTGCTCGCCCTGTTCGACCAGGGCTAGTCAGTATCCAGGATCGGGAGGGGAGGTCGCCCCGGAGGTTGCCCCGGGGCTTGCCCCGGAAGGAGGCGCCGCCTATGCTGGCCCTAACAAAGGGCGAACGTGGGCCTGGCCATGGGTGACGACAAGAAGGGGCGGCAGATGGGCGGAGAAGAGCACCGGATCGATGATTCGAGCCGGGGCGTACAGCCCCCCTCGAGCGGTGGGCCCCGGCGCCGGCGAGGCCGGGCGGGTGTGGAGGGCATCGTCGACCGCCTGCGCACGGAGCCCCGCTGGCGCGACTGCCTCGTGCACTGGCATGGGATCGCGCCGCGCCCGGGTCGCAGCGTCCCGTTTCCGTCACAGCTCGATCGGCGCCTTGTAGCCGTGCTCGAAAAGCGGGGCGTTCCGGACCTGTACGAGCATCAGGCCCGCGCTATCGAGGCCGCCCTGGACGGGCACGACGTGCTGGTGGCGACACCCACGGCGTCGGGCAAGACCATCGGCTACACGGCACCCGTACTGCAATCCCTGTTCGAGACCGGTGGCGCTTCGCGCAGCCTCTTCCTGTTTCCGACCAAGGCCCTCTCCCAGGACCAGACCGTCGGAATCACGGCGCTGGTAGAGGGTCTCGATCAGCCCTGGCATGCCTACACCTACGACGGCGACACGCCGCCGTCCGTGCGGCGCACCCTGCGCGATCGCGGACACATGATCCTCACCAATCCCTACATGCTGCACCAGGGCATCCTGCCCAACCATGCGAAATGGGCGGAGCTGTTCCGGGAGCTGCGCTACATCGTGGTCGACGAGGTGCACACGATGTCGGGCGTCTTCGGATCGAGCGTCGCCAATGTTCTGCGCCGGCTGCTCCGCATCGCCCGTCACTACGGATCAGATCCGCGCTTCCTCGCATCCTCGGCCACCCTGGCCGAGCCCCATGCCCATGCGCGCAAGCTCTTCGGTCGTGAGGTGACCGTCATCGACGATGATGCCTCACCCGCCGGCGCGCGGACCTTTGGCGTCTACAACCCGCCCATGCTGAATCCGGTCGCGGGCATGCGTGCCAATGCCCTCGAAGAGGCGCGAGAGCTGTCCCACGTGGTCGTCGGACCGAAGCATCAGACGATCTTCTTCTGCCGTCGCCGCACGGCGGTCGAGGTGCTCACGCGCTACCTCAAGGAGGCGGCGCCTCGGCTCGGCTTGCGCCCCGAGGAGGTACGTGGCTACCGTGGAGGCTACCTGCCCCTGCTGCGCCGGGAGATCGAGACCGGACTGAAGAGCGGCGCGGTCAAGGTCGTCGTGTCCACCAATGCCCTCGAGCTAGGGATCGATATCGGAGCCCTCGACGTGGCCGTGCTGGTCGGCTACCCGGGCTCACAGGCCTCCTTCTGGCAGCGCGCGGGGCGCGTCGGCCGGCGCGGTCAGCCGAGTCTGGTGGTCCAGATCGCACGCTCCGAGCCCGTCGATCAGTACCTTGCGCACCACCCCGAGTACCTGTTCCAGGCCGCGCGCGAACGCATCGGTCTGGACCCGGACAATCTGGTCATCCTCTCCGAGCAAGTGAAGTGTGCGGCCTTCGAGCTACCCTTCCACGCTGCCGATCCTGAATCCCCAGGTGCGCTCGAGGTCGAACTCGAGGGCGAGCCGGAATTCGGTGCGGCTCCCTTCGTGCCGGGGATCCTCGACTACCTGGCCGAGGAGTCCGGCTTCCTGCACAAGAGCGAGGACACCTGGTTCTGGATGGCGGATGCCTACCCGGCCCAGGACGTGTCGCTCGCTGGCAACGATCCGGACAACGTGGTCATCTTCGAGCTGGACACCAAGCGCGCCGAGGCTGACGGGACCGAGCGAGCCATCGGAGAGGTGGATCGGGAGTATTCGATCACGTCGGTCTACGAGGGCGCGATCTACCAGGTCGAGGGTGTTACATGGCGCATCGAGCGCTTCGATTATCAGAATCGGCGGGCCTGGGCAAGGCGCGTCGAATCCGACTACTTCACGGATGCGCAGACGGATACCGACGTGCGCGTCCTGCGCCTGGAGGAGCGCGCCGAACGCCGGCGTGAGGATGCGCCGGTGCTCGATCCGATGGGCGCGAGCGTCTCGGGAAGCGCCGATGCGCCGCCGCCATTGCCGCAGGAAGGCGAGGACTATTCAGGTTGGCGCGGCGAGGTGCACGTCACGACGGTGGCGACCATGTACAAGAAGATCCGCTTCTACACGCGTGAGAACCTCGGGGCGGGCGACATCCACCTGCCGCCCGAGGAGCTGGACACGGAGGCCTTCATCCTGACCCTGTCCGATTCCAGTGCCGAGGAGCTCGGGTTGACGGTCGGCGACCGCAGCGCCGCATGGCGCGCGGTCGCGATGCTGCTACGGCGCGTGGCTCCCCTGTACGTGCGCTGTCAGCCGAGCGATCTGGGCATCTCGAGCCAGGTGCGTGCGCCCCATTTCTCGCGTCCGGCCATCTTTCTCTACGACCGCGTGCAGGGTGGAGTCGGTCTGGGCGAGAAGCTGTTCGCCGTGCATCGGGAGCTGGCCGGTACCGCGCTCGACGTTCTCGAGCGCTGCGAGTGCCAGGCCGGCTGCCCCGCTTGCGTCGGCCCGGTGCAGGAGGTCGGCCCGATGGGCAAGGAGACCGCGGCGCGCATTCTCCGGCACCTGTCGGGCGGACCGGCGCCGGTGGTGCGGGAGGTATCCGAGGACGAGGTCGCCACGGAGGTGTCGTGAGCGAGGACTTGCCCGCACGATTGCGACGCCTGCGGCGGGAGTCAGGGGCCGGGTCCGAGGCGAGTGCTAGCCCGGATCAGGACGCGAAGCACCAGAGCGAGCTCAAGTCGGGAAAGGACGAAGCCGAGAGTGCGAAGCGCCACACGAGTGGAGCCATGCCGCGCTGGCTCGTGCGGCGCTTGCGGCGGAAGCGGGAACAGGAGCGTAGGGTGGCCGCGGCGCCCTCGGGACCGGGGCTCGCGCCTCCCACTCTCGCGCCACGGGCCAGCGGTGAGCCGACTGGACTGGTGCAGGAGCAGGGCGAGAACGGGAAGTTCTTCGCCCGCAACACCGAGTACGCGGCCGGGGACAAGCACGGGGACTGGGCCCTCGACGAGGTTGATGGAGCGGATCGTGGCACCATCGAACTCCTCGCCGGTGACTCGCGCCTTGCCCAGCTCGACCTTCGGACCAGCGTGTTCCTGGACACCGAAACCACGGGCCTGGGCGGTGGGGCAGGCGTCTACGTCTACATGATCGGTCTGGGCTACTTCGACGGCGACCGTTTCCGGCTGTGGCAGGGTTTCCTGCGCAGCCCGCGCGAGGAGCGCGTGCTCCTGGCCGAGGTGGCGCGTCGCATTCGTTCGGCCTCGGCGGTCGTCTCCTTCTTTGGCAAGTCCTTCGACCGCCACCGCCTGGACGACAAGATGGCCATCGCCGGCATCCCGTCACCATTCGAGGAGCTCCCACACCTGGATCTCTACCACCCGTTCCAGCGCCTGACCCGCAAGCGCATGGTCGACGGTCGACTCGCAACCATGGAGTCCCAGCTCTGCGGACTTGCGCGCGAGGATGACCTTCCCGGTGCCTTCGCCCCCGAGGCCTGGTTCGATTACCTGGCGGAGCGACCCCACCGCCTCGAGGGTGTCTTCCGGCACAATCGCGACGACGTCCTGTCCCTGGTGACCCTTTCCGCCTACCTGGGGCGCGTGGGTGAGGAGACTCGCGTGGACGGCCGAGGGCTCGATGGGCCACCCGGCGCCCGCGCGCGGGGCCTGGCGCGCTCCCATCTCGAGCGCGGTGAGCGTGACGCGGCCCTGGCCTGGGTGGACCGGGCCCTGACCCGGGAGCGGGAGGAGGGCTTCGATGTGCGGGATCTGATCTTCTCACGGGCCGAGCTCCTGCGCCGCCTGGGGCGAGATGAACCCGCCCTCGAGGCCTTCGCGGAGCTTGCCCAGGGGGCCGACGATCGCTGGACCCTGCGCGGGCTGGTGGAGACAGCCAAGATCCTGGAGCACAAGCTCAAGGACCCCATCGGGGCCCGGCTGGCCTGTCGCAATGGGCTGGGGCTGGTAGGGCGCGTCTGCACCGGCAGGGAGCGGGAACGCTTCGAGCGCGAGCTGAACAAGCGCGAAAAGCGCCTTACGGGCAAGATTGAGTGATCATGGGCGCTCGCGCCACCGGCCTGATCAGGCTGTGCTATCCTGGTATCCAGCATGCTGCGCGTCTTTTTCGTCCTCTGCGTGGGCCTGGCCGTCGGGTCGCCCGCGCACTCCGCCTCCCAGGATGCTCTCCATCCTCCGGCGATCGCGACATTCGACGTCGATGGCACTACCAGGTGGCTCGGCAAGGAGCTGGCCCTGACCTCCACCCAGGTGGTGCGCGTGCGCGCCATCCTCGAGCTGGAGCGCTGCACCCAGGCCAGCGCGCGTGCCAAGGGGCTGGTGATCCAGAATGCGCCGCCCCTGGCCGACATCCGCTATGTCGATGCGGACAGCCTCGCGCCTGTGCGCAATCGTCGCTCGAGTAGCGCGACCATGGTGCTGCGTGCCGCGCAACGGCGCGCTGCCGCAAAGGAATGGCTTGAGCGCGAGTCGGAACGGACCGAGCTACACCCCAAGCTGGTGGGTCTGCGGGTCACGGCCCTCGATGATCTGCTGCACGTGTTGTCGGCCGATCAAGCCAAGCGCTTTCGCGAGTTGCTCGGCGGTCAGGGTGTGGAGTGGATTCGTGAACTGGCGGCCCAGCGCCTGCGCCCTGACAGATCGTCGAAGTCTGCCGGCGGCAATGCAGCCCGGTCCAGGGACTTCGAGCGCGCAGCCCAGCTGAAGGCACAGGCCCATGCACGCGCCGAGGCGCGTCGCAAGGCCCTCATAGCTGCCCAGAAAAAGCGGGCGAGTCGTGCGCGTGGTTCCGGGCGTGGTCGCGGTCAGAGTCGAGGCCGCGGACGTGGCCGTGGACTCTAGTCCGAAATTCCCAGACTGTCGGCCAGAGCGGTGTAGCGCTTCTGCCACGGCTGATCACCCGCTCCCATTGCCGCACGCTGCGCGTCCTCTTGTGCGCGCCCCCAGGCCGCCTGGGCGCGCGGGCCGTCCAGGGCGATGCGCGCCAGCTGCGCGCGGTACTGCTCGAGGAGCGCGCGGTTGTAGGCTGCAATTCGCAGGTCCGGATTCGTCCTGAGTGCGGACGAGTAGTCATCGAACGCACCCGATAGTGCCTCCGGTATGCCTACCTTGGAGCCCGTCGCCGCCAGGGTGCGTCCGAGCAGTGCGCGGCATGCACCCCGGTTGACCTGCGCGCCGATATGCCCGGGCTGTAGCTCGAGAGTCGCGTTGAATTCCTGGATCGCAGATTCAAGGCTCCAGACGCACTGATCCAGGGCTCCTGACTTGTGTGCACGCACAGCGGAGCGCGCCTGAACCTGGCCACGCAATCCAAAGGTATGGGCATCCGTGGGCTCGAGCTGGAGCAGCTGGCTGAAGTCGAACAGGAGCTCGGGCAGCCCCTCCAGCTCCAGGGGTTCGTGCACCAGTATCGGATCGAGCCGGGATCCGGCTTCCGCACTGGCCTCGACACTGACCGGCCCGGCCGATCCCAGGTTCGCGCGCGCCACGTAGGCTGGACGGAAACCACGCAAGAGGTCGGTTGCGCCGACGGAATGCCGGACAGCGAGATCGTCCCTCCCGACCAGCAGGTAGAGGCGCGACAGGGACAGGTGCGCCTCCAGGTGAGTCCCCTCGAGTTCGACCACCTCGCGCAGGCGTTCGATCGCCTGGTTCAGGTCGCCCCTCAGCCAGGCCAGGTGTCCGCGCGCGAAGACGAGATCGAGTGTCGGCGCGGCCACCTCACCTCCGAGTGCGGTCTCGAGGTCCGCAAGGCCGCGGGCGCGCCAGGTCTCGAGCTCGACGGGAGGCGCCTCCCCGAGGACGGGAACCTGGTCGCGATACAGGGTTGCGATCGCGAGGCCACGCTCGCGATGCAGGTGGGGGATGCCGGGTTGCATCGCCTGGGCCCGGTCGAAGGCACGGACCGCTTCGTCTGCCCGTCCCTGTTCTCGCAGCAGTTGCCCCAGAAAGAAGTGCGCCTCACCCGCCGGTGCCTTGGCCAGGAAGGCGCGGCACTCGAGGATGGACTCCTCGAGGATTGCGAAGGTGATCTGCTCGTAGCCGCCGGCCGTCGCGCGCGTCGCGCGGGCGTTGCGCAGGGCTTCGCTGACCTTGAGCGAGAGGGCGAAGACCTCGGAGAGCCGTGCCTCTTCGGCCCGGGCAAGGCGCTGCTCCGCCCGGGCCTGCACCACGAAGGGCAGAATGACAAGGGCGGCCAGGGTCGCGGCGGCCAGGCTCGCGACGATCGCACCCTGGCGCCTGGAGACGAAGCGGCGCAATCTGTAGACGAGTGATGAGGGGCGGGCCTGGATCGGTTCGCCGCGCAGCCAGCGGTCGAGATCGCTGGCCAGGGCCAGGGCACTCGCGTAACGCTGGCCTGGATCCTTTTGCAGGCACTTCTCGACGATGCGCCCCACGTCACGGTCCAGCTGGGGTGCGAGTGTACGCAGGGGCGCCGGATCCTCCTCGATCACGCGCCGCACGCCTCGATAGACGTCACTGTCCTCGATTGGCGCATGCCCGGAAAGGCACCAGTAGAGCGTCGCTCCCAGCCCGTACACGTCGGTCTGCGGACCGATCAGCCCCGATTGACCCTGGGCCTGCTCGGGCGCCATGTAGCCCGGCGTACCGACGATGCTGGTGGTCAGGGCCGCGGCATCCGGCGTGCGCTCCTTTGCCAGGCCAAAGTCCATGACATAGATATGCGCTCCGCGCCCGCCGCTATCTGCCGGCGTGACCATCAGGTTGCTCGGCTTGAGGTCGCGGTGGATCACGCCCTGGTCGTGGGCATAGTGGATCGCCAGGGCTGCATCCCGCATCAGGCTTGCGATCTCACGGGGCTCCTGGATCCCGGAATCGGCCAGGGTGCTGCCCTCGATGAGCTGCATCGTGATCACGTCGGGTGTTGCATCAAAGACGGACCCAATGTGCGGGTGCGCCAGACGTGCGGCCGCGCGCGCCTCGCGCAGGAAGCGCGCCCGTCCTTCCACCGAGAATCCGCCTGCGCGGGACAGGAACTTGAACGCGACGGGGCGCTCGAGCTCCCGGTCCCAGGCCGAGAAGACGACGCCCATCCCGCCCCGACCGATCTCCTCCCGAAGCTCGTAGCGCTCCTCGTCCACGAGCCCCATGCCGGGTCCCTCGCGCAGCGGCTCGGCGGCGTCGAGAAGCCGCTCTACCGCCCGTGGCGTGAGCTCGTCAGTCACGTGTCTCGTCCCTCGAAGAGCCATGCCAGCTCGGTCTCGAGCGCCGTCTCGCTGGAGACCGTATCGAGGACCACGGAACGCAGGTGGGAGCGGTAGCGCTTCTTGGCATGACTCAATGAATTCGAGACGTCGCTGGTCGAGATGCCATGTTGTCGCGCGAGGCCGGCGTAGTCGAGGGCGCCGTCATCGAGAAAGTAGTGCTGGAAGATCTCGTAGGTCCGGTCCTTGCCCTTGCTGCGCAGCTCGGACTCCAGGTTGCGTGCGGCCTGGCTCAGGACCTCCCTGCGCCAGGTGTCGTCGAGCAGCTCTTCGGGACTGCGGGTCTCGGATTGGGGCAAGCGAACTGCGGGATCGGCATCGATCGAGAGGACGTTGTGACCTCCGGCGCGTCGCTGCGCGTGTTCGCGGCGGTGTGCGTCGTGGAGGAAATTGAACAGGCTGCGCTTGATGAAACCCCGGAAGCTGCCCCGATTGCGGTCGACGCGGGCCAGGAAGTCGCCGGCCAGCATCCACAGGAAGAATTCCTGGGTGAGGTCGACGGCGTCCTCGTCGGTAGTCGCCGATCTGGAGCGGATGGCCGCCGCGATCGGTCGCCAGTATCGCAGGGCGAGCTTCTCGAATGCCGCCTGTGCGGAGCCCGTGTCCTGCCCCTGAACGGCCAGGCTCGACCAGCAGGTGGTCGGGAAGGCGTCGCCGGCGCGGATCTCGGGAAGGTGACTCAATCGAAAGTTTCTCCAGGGATCATCGATGAACGTAGAATCCGATCCCGTACTGCTCATTGTAACCCGTTGGATCGTCAACGCGTTCCGTGGCCCGGGCGATCCGCCGGCCGGCCCCGGGATGCCGATGAGGCCAACTCAACCGAGCGTGTGAGCGAGAACCATGAAGCAACTATTGATCCTGTCCCTGGTCCTTTTGGCGAATTCGACGTCGGCCGCGACCGGCGAGGATGACCTCATCGACGCGGCCTCCATGCTCGATCGCATGCAAGCGGCTGTCGGCCCCGCGGCCAGCGAGACGAGCCCGCTGCGTGCCGCGGGAAAGGTCTCGTGGCAGGGGATGCCGGGCGAGGGCACCTTCACCGAGGTGTACGCCGGATTGCGCCTGGCTCGTTCGCGCACAGACTTTCCGGGATTCGGGACCTTTGAGATGGGCTGCGACGGCAATACCGTCTGGGAGAAGAGTCCGCTCGACATCAAGGTGCGCCACGGCTGGGACGCGTGCGAATACCTGCGTCGCTTCGGGCGCGCACAGCATGTGGCCTGGCGAGAGATGTACGCCGGCGCACGCTACGTGACCGACGAGGAACATGGCGGTCGGGCCTGCCATCGGATGGAGCTCGAGCCCCTGGCTCTGTTGGCGGTCGTGGACTGCGAGGGGGAGACGACCAGTACTCCGCCGCCGGCTGATGTTTGGCACCTGGATGCCGAGACCCACCTGGCCTCGCGGGTCGAGGCGCGAGCCATCGGACTGTCGGGGGAGATGACTCAGATTGTTCAGACTTTCAGTGACTGGCGACCGGTCGCGGGCGGGCACTTTGCCTTCCACAGGACCGTCGAGGTCTCCGGTTTCATCATGATCATGGAGTACGAATCGATCGAGGCGGGCGTAGCGCTGGACGAAGGCTATTTCGACCTCGCAGAGGACGTGGCCCTGGCGGTCGACGAGGCCATCGGTATCGACTCGGCCTCAAATGCGGACGGAATCAGTCTCACAATACTCGAGGAGCGTCACCTGGCCTCGATCCGCGTGCAGTGCAAGCTCGCGGACATGCAGAAGAACCTCTCCGTCATCCTGCCCGAGTCCATGCGCTTCGTCACAGCCCAGGGTGGATCCATGAGCGGTCCGCCGATCGTGCGCTACTACAGCTTTGGGGACGACCTGGATTTCGAGGGTGCGATGCAGATCACCGAGCCTATCGAGCCGACGGAACGGGTCAAGGCGAGCAGCCTGCCGGCCGGTCTTGCCGTCGTCGCCTGGCACGTTGGGCCGTACGATTCCCTTGGAGAGACGCACCTGAAGATCCAGGCGTACATGGAGGCCGAGGAGCTGGAATCCCGTGGAGCTCCCTGGGAGGAATACTGGACGGATCCCGGGCTGGAGCGGGACCCTGCAAAGTGGCGCACCAAGATCGTGCAGCCGGTCGTCGAGGCCGCCGCTGGAGGTGCACCCGAGGTCACTCTGGTCCGTCTCGAGGAGAGACCGGTCGCGGCCCTGCGCACCCAGTGCGCCCAGGCGGACATCTCGAGGACCTTGTCGGTCATCCTGCCCGAGTGCATGGGGCACGTGGCCAGCTCGGGGGCCCAGGTGGCCGGTCCTCCGCTCGTGCGCTACCACCTCATCGGGGAGCAGATCGATATGGAAGCCTGCATACCGGTTGTTGCCACCCTGGAGGGCAAGGGACGCGTCCGGGCGGATTCACTGCCCGCCGGCCTTGCGGCTGTCATCTGGCACGTCGGGCCCTACCACTCCCTGCCGAAGACCCACGCCAAGTTGAGGGCCTATCTCGCCGACAAGGGGCTCGAGCAAGGCGACGCATTCTGGGAGGAGTACTGGACCGACCCGGGCATGGAACCGGATTCGGCCAAGTGGCGCACCAAGGTCGTCATGCCGGTCGCGGAGACGGACTGAGACCGGGGCGCCAGGGCGTTCAGGTCGTCGCGCGCTGAAGGTGGAGTTGCAGCGCTTCCGGGTACGCGATCTGTTCCTCCTCGAAGATTCGTCCGGCGAGGCTCTCGGAGGTCTCGCCGGCCTCGATCCGCAGACAACGCTGGAGCAGTATCGGACCGTGGTCGTACTCGTTGTCGACGTAGTGCACGGTGCATCCGCTGAACTGACAGCCTCGCTCCAGGACCGCGCGATGGACGCGCGATCCATAGAAGCCCTTGCCACCGAAGGCGGGTAGCAGGGAGGGGTGGATGTTCAGAACGCGGCCGATCCAGTGCTCGGGGATCACGAGCTTGCGCAGGAACCCGGCCAGCAGAATCGTGTCGCATCCATGCTCCCGGGCACTGGCAAAGGCGCGCTCACTGAAGCTGGCCGCGTCGAGCTCACGCTCCGGGTCGAGCACGCATGTCTCGAGCTCGAGGCGCCGAGCACGGTCCAGGGCCAGCACGTCGGACCGATTGGAAAGGACCAGCGCGATCTCGGCGTCCAGGCGTCCTTCCGCGATCTGCGCCGCGAAGTTCTCGAGGTGGCGGCCCGTGCCCGAGACGAAGACGCCCAACCGGTGTCCCATCAGACGGGCTCCAGTTCGTTGGCGAGCACGGCAAAGTCCTCGGCGCAACCGAGCAAGAGGTCCTCGAGTGCCGGCGCACAGGCCTCGGTGCGCTCGAGTATCTCGCGCATGCGCATGGAGTTGCTGCCGCTGTCCGTCAGGGCGACGATGGACAGCATCGCAAGTCCGGCATGAGCGCTGGCGATCAACGGTGCGGCCAGGTCTTGCACGGCGACTGCGGCACCGGCGGCCTCGTACCAACGCATCTCGGCGGGAGTGGAGAGGCTCGGACCCAGGGTGCAGGCCACGATCGCCTCGTTCACCTGAATGCCGAGCTTGCGGGCCTGCTCGAGGGCCTTCTCGCGCAGGCCTGAGTGGTGCAGTCTCGTCTGATCCGGGAACAGGGGACCGAGGGTGTTCGGGCCGATGCCGTGCAGGGGCGTGTGACCCGAAAGGTTGATGTGGTCCTGGGTCAGGGCCAGGGTTCCCACGTCCAGTCCGCGGTCGGGGTCCTTGTCATGCAGGGTGATCCCCGCTGACGTGTGAACGCAGAGGGTTGCACCGCAAGCCGCAGCCAGCCAGCAGGGCAGCGGGCGGGCCCAGCCATGGGCGTCGATGGCTTGATCGAGACGAGGATCGTCCGGACCGTCGTCGAGCATCCACACGGTCGCACCCGCGAGGGTTCCGGTGTGCAACACCCGATCGGACCAGGGCGTGGGCAGATCCTCAATCCCGTTCAGCGGGAATTCGCGATGGGACTGGAAGGAACCCGGCAGGGTTCCGGTACCCGTACCGAGGAGCCAGAGTATTTGGGGGTCGGGAACTCCCGCTTCGCGCAGCGCGTCGCACGAGCCCTGAACCATGTCTACCAGTGTGGGCGTATTCATGGGAGGGCACATCGGAGCAGATGGACGGTCCGAGAACCAGTGTCGACGGCGCCTTCTATCGCGATCGAAGTCGGGTCAACCCTCACGTTCGCCGGCTGGGTTCGCTCGGCCCGAGTCCCCAGGGGCTTGGCCCGTGTCGATCGGGGCCTGCCCCGTATCAATGGGAGCCTGTTGCCCCTCATCCGATTCCGTTTTCCACGGGCGCGCGTCGGAGAGCAGGAGCACGAACAGGGACGTGGGGTGCTCGGTCAGGAGCCGCTCGAGCTTCGAGAGGGCAATCCCTGATGTCCCGGCCTGCTGGGCGGACAGAGTGGCAATGAGCAGCTCTACCGCATGGCGCTCATCGCGAAGCGCCTCGGACGAGCTCCCGCTGTCGGCCCAGGGTTCGGCCTGGTCGAAGAAGGCCAGCACAAGGTCGTGCTCGAGCTCAACTGGAGCTGGATCGGCCAGGGCCGCCGTGGCCCAGCGCGCAGCCTCGGTCACGGCGCCAAGCCGAAAAAGGGTCGCGATGCCAAGAGACTCCAGTTCTGACCAGGGGCGCGACAATCGTTCATTGAACAGGACGTGCAGCTCACGCGGATGTCCGGCCCAGGTCCCCCAGGGCAGGTGGCGTGTACCCCGGTCGTCTGCGACCAGCACTCCGCGTATGTCGGCTCCAACCGCGTCCCGTTTTGCGGACCGGGGTGCGCTCGGGTCGGCGATCGACTTGCGCCGCCAGGAATTCTGCTCCCAGGCCTGACCGAGAGACTCGAGGGCCGAACGCGCCGCATCCAGATCCTCTCGGAGGTCGGTCAATACGGCCCGTGACCCGGCCGTCCGGACATCCGCGAGGGTCGCGTCCAGCAGTTCAACCGCACCCTCGAAGTCGAACTCTCCAAGCCGAACCACCATTCCGTCGGTGCCGCGCAAGCCGGTCGCGATTCTCTGTTCGTCTACGGAGACCTGCTTCGCGAGCCAGGCCTCCCGATTCAGGTCGATCTCAGAGATCCGACCGTAGGCACGGGTCGCGAGCTGTTCCAGCTGCAAGGCGCTCGGTGAAGCCTGCCCGTCCTGTGGCGCATCGGGCAGCTCGACCGTGCTGGAAAACTCGACCAGCAGAGCTTCAAGCCCATCGAAGTCGCCCTGGGCCGCGAGCCTGTCTGCCCTTTCGAGGACACCTTCCGCGTACTCGACGGCCCGTTCGAGCAGGGTCTGTTCGAATGCTGCCCTGCGCTTGGCGAAGCCGGCCGCCTGGGTCGGGCCGCCGGGCGCAGAGATGGAGCGCAAGGCCTGGATGGCGGAGCGCACGCGGTAGGCTTCGAAACCGGATGTGACATCGGTCATGGTCTCCAGTGCCGCTTGAATGGCGACCTCGTCCGCCTGGGACTGGACCTCCGCGTCGGAGCGTGCCGCGCGTGCGCTGACGACCTCGTCGATGGCGCGGTAGGCGCTGTTCGTCCCCTTGAAGCGCTCGGCCAGTTCCATCAGCCGCCGCTCCCGTTCCTCATCGGAGAGCACCAGCTCGCCGAGCTTCAGGTATTCCAGCTCCGCCTTGGTCTCGAGCAGTCGCGCCGCCATGTCATCGTCCGCGGCCTCGATCCCGGTGTCCGTCCCATCTTCCGTGAAGACCACACCTTCGAAATCATCGGCCCCGGTACCCGTCGGGGCACTCGCTGCAACGTCCCGCACCTCGGCGCTGGCTTCGTCTCCACCGGCAAGAAAGGGCGGAAGGAGCCAGGCGCCCGCGGCGAGCAGCAGGATGCCGGCTGCGATCAGGCGCCAGCCCGGACCGCGGCTCGAATCACCGACCTCGGCCTGGCCATGATCGCCACCGGTCAAGCGAATCCGATCGATCTCCTTCAGCAGGATGGCTGCAGAGGGGTGCCGATCCTCGGGGGAGCGCTGCAGGAGTCGTTCAATAGTCTGTTGCAGTTCCGTGGGCACGTCCGCGGCGAGGCTCGCAACCGGGGCAGGAGTCTCGTTCAGGGCGTTGCGCAGAATCTCGCGCGGGGTCTGCCCCTGGAAGGGAGTCTGCCCCGTGATCAATCGGTATGCGGTTGCGCCGAGCGAGTAGAGGTCGGAGCGGCTGTCGGGCTTCTCGCCATGGATGAGCTCCGGCGCTATGAAGTGCGGTGTGCCGTAGACGCGCTGGCCTTCCGCCTGGGTCTCCTCCTGCTCGGTCTGCACCGCGAGCCCCAGGTCGGCGATCTTGGTGGCTCCCTCTTCATTCTGCATCAAGTTCGAGGGCTTGATGTCGCGGTGCACGATGCCGCGCGACTCGGCGTAGACCAGGCCACTGGCCGCGTCGTGTAGCACGTCGAGCACCACGCTCCACGGCAATCGCCCCTCGCGCGCGAGCCGGGTCTCGAGGCAACCGGCGTGCATGTACTCCATCGAGATGAAATGCCTGCCGTCCTCATCGCCCACGTCGAAGATGGTGACGATATTCGGGTGGTTGAGGGCCGCGGCGGCGCGTGCCTCGGCTTCGAAGCGATGGACGAATTCCACATCCGCGGCGAGGGCGGGGGACAGGATCTTCAGGGCGACAGGGCGGGCCAGGCGCTCCTGCAAGGCCAGGTAGACCTGCCCCATACCACCGCGACCAAGGATCTTGTCGATCCGGTAGCCGCTGATGCGCATTCCCGCGATGTCGCCCGCGTCGGACGGCCCCGCGGCGGACGGCGCTGGGGTGGACTCGGCCGCTTCGGGCTCGATCGGTTGTGGCGCGGTCGGATCGACGACTGTCAGCCGCGTCCGGCCGAGGTTGATCACGTCACCGTGAGCCAGGCGGACCGTCTCGGCGACGCGACCGTTGACGCGCGTTCCAATGTCCGAGCCCATGTCGACCAGGGCCCAGCCGCCGCCCTTCAATGGGCGGATCGTGCAGTGCACCGCTTCGATGTCCTCCCCTGAAAGGACCAGGTCCGCTCGTTCCCTGGAGGACCCGAGCACGAGCTTCCCACGCCGCGGGAGCTCGGCCGGCGCCCGCTCCTGGCCCGGGAATTCCAGCAGCAACCGCTCTCCAGTCGTGTTCCTATCCTCGGATCGCATTCCCATCAGTCTAGCTCAGGACCCCCGTCGTTGAGAGCTTCCCCGGGCAAGCTGTCGAACAGGGCCCTCCCGACGCGCACCAGGTCGCTTCCGGCGGCGATTGCGAGCTCCAGATCGCTGCTCATGCCCATCGAGAGCTGACAGCGACCGCTGGCCAGGGCTGGGGCCAGGCGCTCATCCCGCTCGATGTTCCGCGCGAGGGCAGCCGTCAATTCGAAGGCGCGCTGCGTATCGATCGGGTCTCTCCCGGTGGGGCCCATGGCCATCAGACCGAGAAGCTGCAGGTGGGGGCAGGTCTGCACCAGGGCTATGGCCTCGGTCACGTCGTCCGGTGCAAAGCCGTGCTTCTGCTCCTCGGCGGCCGCATTGACCTGTACGAAGATCTCGACCTGGCGATCGAGCTCGGCGGCGAGGCGCTCCAGTGTCCGGATCAAGGGCAGGGAGTCGACCGAGTGGATGGCGCCCGCGTGGGCGACGATACGGCGCGCCTTGTTGCGTTGAATGTGCCCGACGAAATGCCAGCGCACATCCAGGTCGGCCAGTGCGGCCGCCTTGCTCTCGAGCATTTCGGCCCTGTTTTCAGCCAGGTCGCGCTGGCCGGCCAGGGCCAGCTCCCTGGCCACGTCCGTCGAAACAGACTTTGTGACCGCCAGCAGGCCCACGGGGGGGGCCGTGGGCAGGCGGGCTGCATCGATGCGAGCGCGAACCAGGCGCAGGTTCCGGGATAGACGGCTAGTAGGCTGACTCAAGGGGGCGTACCCGCTGATCACCCTATCCACCCACGGGTGACAAGTCACCCGGTGCTCGGACGGGGCAGCCTGCGCCTCGGGGCCGGTCGATCAGGCGGGCAGGGCCGCGCCTAGCAATCGGATCCGCAGCCGGCTGCTCGTCGACGGACGGACGCGGCGGGATTCGCAGGGGCGTAGCCCGGCGACCCAGACCAGCTCCGGGCCCGCGAAGACCAGGGGGATCCGGCGTCGCTCCTCGCGCGGGATGCCGGCGTCGGCCAGGAATCGGGTCAGGGGGCGGCTTCCGGGCGCGCCGAGGCCGTGAAAGCGGTCGCCCGGTTGGGCGAAGCGTACGGTGAGGTGATCGGGCAGGTCGGTAGCGTCGACCTCGACCTCGACCGCGCCGCGGGGCGTCTCCGCGCCCGGCGCGCTCTCGATCAGCTCCGCCTGGATAGCCCGGCCGTCCGGCAGCTCGACGGATCCCGGCAGCTCGAGTCGCATGCCATGGCGCTGGAGGGCCGGCGCGCTGGCAGTGTTCTCCCCGTTGTCCGCGCGGGGCGACGTTCGGGACTCGTCTTCACCAGGAACCAGATGCACCAGGTCCCGGCGCAGGATGACGGTCCAGCCGCCGTGCAGGGTGTATCGGCCTGTCCGACCCGATTCCAGATCCTCGATCAGCTGGGCCAGCTGGGAGCGGGTGGGGGCGGCGCCGGTTCCCTCCTGCAGGAGCCGCCAGAGGGCGCGGCGCTTGAGGGGCGGGGCCAGCTTCTGAAGCTCCGAGCGGTTCAGGCTTCCGCCGATGGTGGCCTCGGCCATGCTGCGGCTGGCCGCGGCATGGGCCGGGGGGGCCCAGGCCAGGTGGGCTGTTCGGGCGGCGAGCTCGTCCTCGAGATTCTCCACCGCGCTGGCGAAGGCGCGCAGGTTCTCGATGCCTTCACCGCCACAGGTCTCATCGATGCTCGGCAGGAGCTCGTTGCGGACCCGGTTGCGGGTGAAATCGGAGGACAGGTTGCTCGAATCCTCGCGCCAGGCGATGTCATTCTCCCGCAGCAGGAGGCGCACCTCGGCGCTACGCATCGCTCGCAGGGGGCGAACGACCTTGATCGGGGCGACCTCGTGCCCATTCCCGAGGCGCAGGACGCGCTGGGGTTTCGGGCCGGACAGCCCGGCGATGTGACTCCCGCGCATCCAGCGCATGAGCAGGGTCTCCAGGGCGTCGTCCTCGTGGTGGCCCGTGACCAGGACGCTGATGTTCTGGGAGGCGGCCTCGTCGATCAGAGCCCGGTAGCGCGCCTCGCGGGCATTTGCCTCGAGATTCGGGCTATCGGGGTCCAGCTCCAGCCGGCGCTGGGCGAACGGGACGCTCAGGCGGGCACAGGCGCGGGCGCAGAAGGCGGCATCGCTATCCGATTCCGGGCCGCGCAGGCCATGGTCGACATGGATCGCCAGGATTCGGGGCCTCGGGACCGATCGGGCCAGCAGGTGGAGCAGCAGGACGCTGTCGGCGCCACCGGAGAGGGCCAGGGCCACCGGGGTGGTCGGTTGCACGCTGACGGCCCGGGCGAGGCGCGGCCAGCGGTCGGCCCAGCGGGGGCTGGATTCGGAGGAGTCGTGGGTCAATGTAATCTCTGTCCGTTGCTGGCCGCTGCGGGATGCACGAGGCACGTTGATCCCATCGGCGGAGACCTGTACTCTCTGCGCCCGATTTGCCCGGAAACCTGACCGTTTCGGCTCTCGGGCCCGGCTCTCCGGGACTTGCGATTTCCGATTTCCTGGTAGGCGCTGCGCCCGTGGTTTTCCTGGCGTGAGGGCCGGTCATAAGTCGGTTTCGCGCCCCACGATATCAAGGTTCGAGAGGCCCAGGCCTGCCCCGAGCCCAATTCTCCATCAGGCCCCCCAGACACCCTCAAAACCAGCCCCAAATCCCATGCGTATCGCTATCAACGGGTTCGGCCGCATCGGCCGCAACGTCTTCCGCATCCTGCAGAACACCAAGGGAGTCGAGGTCGTCTCGATCAACGACATCGGGGACAACGCAACCCTGGCCCACCTGCTCAAGTACGACTCCGTCCACGGCCGCTTCGATGGCAAGGTCCGGGTCGTGCGCGGCGGCCTGAATGTCAACGGCCAGAAGATCCAGGTCACCGCGGAGCGCGATCCCGCGAACCTGCCCCACGCGGCCAACAAGGTCGATTTCGTGGTCGAGGCCACCGGGATCTTCGCGACCCGGGCAGCCTGCAGCAAGCACCTCGAAGCGGGCGCCAAGAAGGTCGTGCTCACGGTCCCGCCCAAGGACGAGATCGATGCGATGGTCGTGCTCGGCGTGAACCAGAACGTGCTCAAGGCCAGCGACCGCATCATCTCGAATGCCTCGTGTACCACCAACTGTCTGGCGCCCGTGGCCAAGGTGCTCGACGACAAGTTCGGCATCTCCCACGGTCTCATGACCACTGTGCACGCCTACACCAATGACCAGCGCATTCTGGATCTGCCCCACAAGGATTTGCGCCGCGCCAGGTCGGCGGCCGTGAACATCATTCCGACCTCGACCGGCGCCGCGCGCGCGGTCGGCAAGATCCTGCCCAAGCTGAAGGGCAAGCTGGATGGCTGCTCGATGCGCGTCCCGGTCCCGGACGGCTCGGTGGTCGACCTGGTGGCCACGCTCAAGAAGAAGGTCACCGTTGAGAAGGTCAACCAGGCCTTCGCGGACGCTGCGGCCAAGGGCGATCTCAAGGGCATCCTGCAGTACACCGAGGACCCGATCGTCTCTTCGGACGTCGTCGGCAATCCGTACAGTTCAGTCTTCGACGCCGGTGCGACCATGGTCATCGCAGACAACATGGTGAAGGTCGTCTCCTGGTACGACAACGAGTGGGGCTACTCCAGCCGCGTTGTCGAGTTGATGAAGCTCTCCCACAAGCTGAAGGGCGGCGCGAAGAAGACCGCTGCGCGCCGTCGCTAGGTCTCACCTACCATGAAGCTCGACACGCCTTCGCTCGATGACATCGATGTCTCCGGTCGCCGGGTGCTCATGCGCGTCGACTTCAATGTGCCGACGGATGATTCCGGTGCCATCACGGATGACACCCGGATTCGTGCGGCCCTGCCGACCGTCCGCGAGATCCTCGCGGGCGGCGGCAAGCCGGTCCTCATGTGCCACTTCGGCCGACCCAAGGGCGAGGTGGTTCCCGACCTGAAGGTGGGGCGCATCGGCGAGCGCCTGGGCGAGCTCCTGGGCACGCCCGTTCTAAAGCTCGACGCCAGCATCGGCGAAGCCGTGCAAGAGGCCGTGGCCAGCGCCCCGGCTGGAACGACGGTGCTGCTCGAGAATGTGCGCTTCCATGGCGGCGAGACCCGTGGCGATGAAGCCCTCGCGGCGGAGTACGCGAAACTCGGCGACGTGTTCGTGGGTGACGCCTTTGGTGCCAGCCACCGGGACCACGCTTCCGTCTCCGGCGTTGCACGCCTGCTACCCTCCGTTGCCGGGCGTTTGCTCGAGCGCGAGATTCAGGCCTTCGGGCGCGTGCTCGAGGACCCGCAGCGTCCCCTGGTAGCCGTGCTCGGCGGAGCCAAGGTCTCCGACAAGCTGACCGTCGTCGACAACCTGCTCGACCGGGTCGATTCCCTGCTGGTCGGGGGTGGGATGGCCTACACCTTCCTCAAGGCTCAGGGCGTGAATATCGGCAGCTCACTCGTCCAGGATGATCAGCTCGACCTGTGCCGTACGGCCCTGGCCAAGGCGGCCGAAAAGGGGGTAGACCTGTGTCTGCCGACGGACCATGTCGTGGCCGACCGATTCGCGGCCGATGCCACGACGGAGGTGACCCAGGTCGAGATTCCGGAAGGGCGCATGGCCCTCGACATCGGCCCGGCAACGCGCGAGGCCTTTGCGGCCAAGCTGGCCGAGGCGCGCACCGTGGTCTGGAACGGCCCGATGGGCGTCTTCGAAATGGAGGCCTTCCGCGCCGGGACCGAGGCGGTCGCCCGCGCCCTCGAATCCACGTCGGGCTACACCGTCGTCGGAGGAGGCGATTCCGTCGCGGCCTTGCACCTGCTCGACCTGACCGAGAGCGTGAGCCACATCTCGACCGGCGGCGGGGCCTCCCTCGAATTGCTCGAGGGCAAGACCCTGCCGGGCATCGCGGCCCTGGCCCTGAAGTAGCTCCTAATTTGCCAGCAAGGCGTCCAGCTCCTCCCGAACCTTCGCGCTGAGGGATTCGGTCGCGGAGAGGTTGCGCAGGAAGGCCGTTGCGTCGTCGCCGCCCAGTGCAATCAGGGCGCGGATGTAGCTCTCGCGCACATCGTCCGTCAGGTCGTCGCTGAAGCTGTTCATCAATGCATCCCGCATTCGCTGCCGGGTCGCTGCGGGTTCCGTGCGTGTCAGGAGGGCGGCCATTCGCCTCATGCTCGCGCTCTCGGGACTGACCAGGATGGCCTCCAGAACGTCTCCGGTGAGTTCGGGTGCCGACACGGCGATCTGTACGAGGCTCACCCGGCGTAGCCTATCGGAACGACCTGGGGTGAGAGCTATCTCGACGAGTAGATCGATGGCCCGCTCCACCAGCGCGGACTCGCCGGACTCGATCATGGCGCCCAGGGCAAAGATGGCGTTCAGCTTGGCCATGTAGGCACCGATGTCCTCGTCGGCCTCGAGGGGAATGAGCTGACTCGTCAGGGTGTCGAATACGAGATCCCCACGACGGGCGAGGCCCGCGAGCAATTCCGCCAGAAGCGCACCTTCCGATGATGACAGATCCATGGTCGAGAGCAGGTCGCGTAGAGCGAGGGCCAGGCCATCGTCCGTTCGTGCGGCCAGGCAGAGACTCCAGATGCACGCGTGGCTCATGTCGCTCTCGACCGCCCACTCGAAGAGCTTGTCGCGGATCGGACCCGGCTGCTGGGCTGCTCCCGCCAGGTGTGCGAGCACGATGGTCTCGCGCGTCAGGGTGCCGTCGGCTGCCCAATCGTCGGCCGCGCGCGATTGGGCTGACTCGCCAACGCCGTAGAGGATCGTCGGGTGGAGCTGTGCGAGTACTTCGTCGACCATGTCGTCGCTGGTTGCCGAGCGCACGGTCACCGGCCAGACCGTCCGTCTGGTCTTCGAATGGTGTCGCTCGAATTCTCCCAGGTCGACGCCGGCGCCATCCGAGCGCGCCGTCGCCAGCCACGCGGCCCGTGCCAGCTCGTCCCGGGGATCCCCTGGCCCCTTTGCCAGGAACTCATCCGCAAGAATGCGTCCTGCTGGCGCTGGATGGGCATGTGCCAGCGCCAGGAGCAGTGCACCCCGAACAAATGGCGTCTCGCCCGTGCTGTCGCGCAGCAGTGCCTCCAGGGCGACGGCAACCGGACCCGGATCATCCCCGTCGAGATCGGCTCGCGCGTGGCGGCCGAGCGCCTGTACGTGGCGCCATGCGGTTCGATGGGGGTCGTCATTCGTCCCCGCCGCGCGGATCGCGGCGAGCGAGGCGTTCCAGTCCGAGGCGCGCTCCGGGGCCTTGGCAATCACCGCTTCCTGGGGCGCCGATGCGTGTTGCGATTCGACCGCGCCCGGGTAGCCGCTTCGTTCATTGGACGACGGGTGAGCGAGCAACTCCTCATTGGCGCTCGGCGTCAGATGGTCGCTCGCGGCCTGGATCGGAGTCGGGATCAGGGCGGTCTGGGGTGTGCGCGTTTGCCCGACCGCCAGTCCGCAGGGCAAGCCCCGCATCCCGATGTACAGTCCGAGGGCCGCGAAAACGGCCAATGCAATTGCGGCGGCTCTGCTGGCCTTCTTAAGCAGGTCTCTCACCTTGATCATCGTGGTTTCCTTTCGTGGAGTCGGGAGCATTCGCAAGAATCCGTGAGCCATGCACCGGGGCGCGTGGCGGGAACGGCGGCGGGGGACCTCGCCTCCGGGTTGGGCACGCTGCGGCGCCCCGCCGCCAGAGACTCAGATGGAATCGAGACAGGCCTCCAGGATCTCGAGGACACCGGCTGCACACGCTTCGCGCAGGATGTCGTCGTTGGGGAAGGCGGACCCGCACAGGGCGAGGTCCTCGCGGAAACTATTGAGGCACATGGCCCTCGTGATCTTCGATTGTGGCGCCCCGAGGCCTGTGCCAGATCCCGTCGAGGTCTGGTCCGCCATGGCGGGGGGGGATGCGAAGGACGCCGCTAGGGCGAGGGTGAGTGCGATGCTGCTGATCGTGCGGGTCATTGATATGTTCCTCCAATGCGGTGCGGCTCCTGGCATCGAGAGGACTCCTGTTGACGGCCCGCGGTGTCCGTTTCGTCCGTCAATTCTGTTCCTGGCCCGCGCTCCCGGGCGGCCCTGGATCCGGGGCGTCTTCCGGCTTTTCGGGGAAAGAACCCGTGAAGGGTGCGTGATTGGTTTATCGAGGGCGCCCTGAGGCTACAATTCGAGGCGCAAAAGCCCCTCGCCGCCCAACATGAAGCCCCAACCGATCACGATCTCGCCTTCGTTGCTCTCCTGCGACTTCGGCCGGATTGCAGACGAGGTCGGACGCGTCGAACAGGCCGGTGCCGACTGGCTGCACGTGGACGTCATGGACGCTCACTTCGTGCCGAACCTGACGATCGGACCGCCGGTCGTGAAGGCCATTCACCAGGCTGCCAGCGTACCCCTCGATGTGCACCTGATGATCTCGGAGCCCGCACGCTACGCTGCGGACTTCGCAAAGGCTGGCGCGCACGTGTTGACCTTCCACATCGAGGTCACCGATTCCCTGGCCCAGGCGCGTGAGGTGATCCGCACCTTCCGGGACGCGGGCATCGAAAAGGTCGGCGTTTCCCTGAACCCCGACACGCCGATCGAGTCGGTCGAGGATCTGCTCGGCGAGGTGGAGCTGGTGCTGATCATGAGCGTCTTCCCTGGTTTCGGCGGGCAGAGTTTCATCGCTGACGTGCTGTCCAAGACGCGCTGGCTGCGCGACCAGGGCTTTGAGGGCCACGTGGAGATGGATGGCGGCGTCGGGCTCGATACCTTGTCGGCCTGTGTCGAGGCGGGAGCCGATGTACTCGTCGCCGGTTCCGCAATCTTTGGTGCGCCGGACATGCAGGAACGGATCAGTGAATTCCGGCGGTTGGGCGAAGCCGCGGGGTGTCGCTCATGAAGCCGTCGGAGTCGAAGACCTCAAGCCCGTTGATGGAGACCCGTAGAGTGGCGAAAACTGACCGTGATGCGGACGAGAAGACGCCCGGCTCGCAGGAGCGAAGTGGCGGACGGTTGTCGCGCCTGCGCTTCAAGAAGAAGGACATGCCGGGTGGGCTCTGGCTCAAATGCGAGAGCTGCGGGCAGACGATCTATCGCAAGGAACTCCGCGAGCGTGGATTCGTATGCCCGGCTTGCGATTTTCACTTCACACTGCCCGGCAAGCAGCGCGTCGAGATGGTGCTCGACGAGGGGTCCTGGTCGGAACAATTCGCGGAGCTGACGGCCCTCGACCGGCTGGAGTTCACGGACTCGGTCCCGTACTCCGAAAAGATCAAACGTGCGATCGAGAAGACCGGCACCAAGGATGCCTTTTTCCTCGGAACGGGCACCGTGGAACAGCGTCCGATCGTCCTGGGAGTACTCGACTTCAGCTTCATGGGCGGTTCCATGGGCGAGGTCGTGGGGGAAAAGGTGGCCCTGGCCTGTGACCTGGCGCGCGAACTGCGTCGCCCGCTCGTGCTCTTCACGAGTTCCGGCGGCGCGCGCATGCACGAGGGCATGTTCTCCCTGATGCAGATGGCGAAGACCTGCGGAGCGGTCGCATCCCTGCGCGAGGCGGGTGGCCTCTCCATCTGCGTCTTGAGCAATCCGACCACGGGCGGCGTGACGGCTTCATTCGCCTCCGTCTGCGACCTGACTCTTGCAGAGCCCGGTGCGCTGATTGGATTCGCGGGACCGCGCGTGATCGCAACGACCATCAAGCAGGAGTTGCCCGAGGGATTTCAGCGGGCCGAATTCCTGCTCGGCAAGGGCCAGATCGACCTGGTCGTCAACCGCATGGACATGCGTTCCAAGCTCGCGACGCTGATCGACTACGGCACCTCCAGCTGGGACGGATACGGAGCGGCCGAGACTACTGACCTGCCGGATGACCAGGCTGACCCGGGCAGTGACGAGCAGGCCTGAGTTCAGTCGTCGTTCTTGATCAGCTGGGAGACCCAGCTGTCGAACAGGTCGGGCATACCCGAACCAAGGTTGGCTGCGATCCTGTTGAGCCAGAGCAGTGGGGGATTGAGAAGTCCCTTGAGCCGAGTCTCCGACACGTGCATGGCCTCGGGAATCGGCCGGGTGAGCTGGTAGCCCGCCGAGCGCACGTGGCGGAACCCGCGCGCTTCGAGCATCGGAATGATCTCGCCCCGCGTGCGCGCATTGAGCTCGCGTACGGGTAGCAACGGCTTCTGGGTGCGCCGAGCCTGGAATCCGCGCGACTCGCGATGGATGTCACCGACTATCAGGGTTCCGCCCGGGGCGACCGAGCGCGTGACACCGTCGACCCAGCGCTGGAGGTCCGGCGAAAAACTCAGCACGCCCGAGGAGAGCACCCAGTCGAAGGGCTCCTCGCCGTCGGCGGGGAAGGGCGGGTCCTCACCGAATCCGGTCCGGCCGGTGAAGGATTCGATGCCCGCCGCGGCCGCGTTGGCTCCCGTGATCTTGACCATCTCGGGGCTCGGGTCGAATGAGGAGAGGGTGCAGCCCGGGCGCGCCAGGGCCGCCTCGATTCCGACCCAGCCGGCGCCGCAACCGAAGTCGAGAATGTGCTCCGCCCGCGCCGGGGCTCCGAAGAGGGCCACGAAGCGCCGCATCCAGCGGAAGTGGGCGTAGCCCGGACGGCCGGGATTCCCATCCCAACCCTTGGCATTGGCGTCGAACTTCTCGACCGTCGCGCGCGGGGACATGACGTGCGCGCGTTGCCGGCCTGCGAGGATCACGCCGTCGAAATCGACCGGATCGTCCAGCGCCACTCGCCCTTGAAGGGTCTCGCGGGTCGTCGTGCCGGCCACGCAGTGGTAGAGGGCGAAGACATGTACCCAGGGCCAGAGGGCGTTGCGCCAGGCTGCGAGCTCGCGCCCGTCCGGCCTGCCCGGCACGCCGATCAGGATCGGGCTGTCCTCGCCCAGCTCGGGCTTCAGGTGCTCGAAGAAGGAGTGCCCGGGCGTGCTTCCCGGCGGGAGGCCGAACCAGACCGCACCGGGTCCGGCGTCCGGACCGAGACCAGCTGTAGGGGACACTCCGAGGTCCGAGAATATCTGGGTCGGTGCGGCGGCTTCGCTCATGGCGTGTACGGTCGAAGTGTCATGAGTCAGGATTCGTCGTTCCCCGGCGAACCGGCGTCCCGCACGGCCATCGAGAGGGCGTAGCCAGTCTCCTCGCCCGCACAGAAGACCGAATGCAAGGCGGTCCGGTCCAGTCCGTGGTTGGGCAAGAGCAGTACGTCGCCGGGTCCCAGGATATAGGCGTGGCCGCAATCGGCCAGGAAGGTCGTGAATTCCGGTCCGCGATTGACGAGCCTGCCCAGCGACCCGCAGCCCGGCTTGGCGAGCTCGCGCATGAGCGGCTTGAAGCGCTGGCACTTCTTCTGGAACTTCTCGAACTGTTCGCTGCGCCCGAAGAGCTGGCTGCGGACCCAGGGCATCTCGCCCTCGGCCAGGTACTCGGCGAACTCCCGCACGCGGCGCGCCAGATCCTCGACCGAGAGGGCCAGCCAGGCCGTCTGGCCCGAAAACTGGGAATAGACCACGCCCCGCTGTCCCCCGCGGCTCTCCTCGTCAAAGGCGTCGTGGTGAAAGAGCGCGCCGCCCTGGGGACTGTTCCAGTAGGCGATGTGCTGGGTCAGGAAGGTCGGCCCATCGCACAGCCGATCGAGCAGCTGGCCGATAGCTGGGTTCTCGTGGATGAGCTTGCTCTCGGGCAACAGGGCCTCGGCCAGTCGGGTGACCAGTCGATGGCGCTTCAGGTCGCGACTCGCATCGTCGACGCGGTCCTTTCCGAAGGAGAGTCGCATGCGCAGTGAGCGATCCCCCTTGAAGGTCGAGAGCCTGGACGCGCGCGCCCAGAGGTCCTTGATCCGCAAGGCGTCGCGATCGCTCGGGTCCTGGGACCAGAGGATGCGCACCTGCTCGATGTCTCGCTCGGCGTCGACCAGACCCTCGTGTTGCGGGTGGATGCTGAACCGGGGCTTGAGGGCCGACTCCTGTGCCTTCAGGAAGCGCCGCAGGCTGCCCGACTGGCGCAGGTCGGCGCCCATCTGGCCGCGTTGATCCACCTGCGCTCGGGCCGTTGACGGATCGAAGGCACCGCGCAAGAGGATCGGCCGGGCCGTATGCCAGCGCTGCGCGAAGATCGCGTCCAGCGGGGGACCCGGGCTCCCTGTCGCCGGCGCTACCTGCGCCAGGTTTCCGTGCCAGATTCCGCGCCGCGCCAGGGCGACGCGCCGGGTGGCGTGTCGGTCGATGGCCTCGAGGAATTCGGGCTCGTCGTCGTCGCGGTAGGAGAGCACGCGCTCGCAGTCCGGATACCCGTCGCGGTCGGGGGCGTCGAGGATCTCGTCGAACAGGCTGTCGGAACTTGTCGGGCTGGACATGGGGGCAGACATTCCAGCACACCGAGGCGCCGCGAGCGATGGGGGGGTGGGATTCCCGCTTACCTGACGAGGTCCCTGGCTCGTGCTTTCTTCCCCGCGCCCGCCGGGTTGGAATGGGCGCGTCGTGGCTTCCGAGAAACCGAATCACACCGGGCCGACGCGCACCTGGCGTCTGATGTCTCTGGACCAGGGGCTGGACGAGTCCGAGCAGGACCTGCGGAGCCGCGCCCGGGAGGCCCTGGGCGCGTCCGAAGCGGACCTACGCGGATTCCGGATGGTCCAGCGCTCCCTCGATGCGCGCCGCAAGCGTGGCTCCATGCGCTTCGTCTGCCACGTGGACCTGATTACCTCGGCCTCCTTCTCCCATCCCAGCCTGGACCGCGCCCTGCGCTCCGGCCGGGTGCGCGAGGCGCCTCCCGCCGCTTCCGTGCAAGTCCCGGGGGCCCGCCCGATGCGCGTCCTGGTGGTTGGCTCCGGCCCCGCTGGTGCCTTCGCCGCATGGGTCCTGGCTCGCAATGGTCTGAGCGTGGACCTGATCGACCGGGGATCCATCCTGGAACAGCGCGGCCCACGCCTGGTGCGCTTTCACCGCACGCGCCAACCCGATACCGAGACCAATCTGCTCTTCGGCGAGGGCGGCGCGGGCACCTATTCGGACGGCAAGCTCTACACGCGCGTCGAGGATCCGCTCGAGGTGCTCCTGCTCGAGGAGTGGGTCGCCTGCGGAGCCCCGGCCGAAATCCTCTACGACAGTCGCGCACACATCGGCACCGATCGGCTGCACCGCCTGCTACCCCGCTTTCGAAAACGTCTCGAGGAGTCCGGCGTGCGCTTTCACTGGGAGACGCGCCTCGAGGGTCTGACCATCGAGGACGGCCGAGTGCGCGCCGTGCAGACCTCGGTCGGGGAGATGTCCGCCGACGCGATCTTCCTCGCCACGGGGCACAGCGCGCGCGACACCTGGGCGCGCCTGGCCGAGGATGGCGTCCAGTTCGAGGCCAAGCCATTCCAGCTCGGCGTGCGCGTCGAGCATCCCCAGGAGCTCATCACGCGCGGCCGTTTCGGTTCGGGCCCGGAGGCGCAGCAGCTCGGCGCGGCCTCCTACAACCTGGTCTCGCGCGCGGGCGACCGCCCTGTGTCCGGCCCGGCGGCCCACAGCTTCTGCATGTGTCCGGGCGGCCGAATCGTGGCCAGCGTCCATGCTCCGGGCCTGCTCTGTACCAATGGCATGAGCAACTCGACCCACTCCTCGGCCTGGGCCAATGCGGCTGTCGTGACCACCTTCTCGCCCGAGGACTTCGCTCCGTTCGGCGAAGGTCCCTTCGCCGGCGTCGACTTTCAACGGCACTTCGAGCGCGTCTTCTTCGAAGCTGGCGGCAGTGATTACACCGCCCCGGCCCAGCGCGTCCCGGACTTTCTGGCGGGCCGCGAGTCAACCGGAGAGATGCGCAGCAGCTACGGCTTCGGCACCTGCCCGGGCAGGCTCGATCAGCTCTTGCCCGCGACGGCCCACGCGGCCCTGGCACGCGCCCTGCTGCACTTCGACAATCGCCTTCCGGGCTTCGCGAGCGCGGAGGGCCTGATGGTGGGCCTGGAATCCCGAAGCTCGGGCCCGGTGCGCATGCCGCGCGATGGCGATCGGCGCCTGGCGGCTGGAATCGACAACCTCTATCCGATCGGCGAGGGCGCGGGCTTCGCGGGTGGCATCGTCAGCGCCGCCATCGACGGTGCCCGTAGCGCGCTCGTATTCCTGCACGACCACGCCTCTCGCGCACGCGGTCCCCAGGGATGACACTCGGTATGCCCCGGGCTTGTTTTGCGCTGCCCAGGCCCCTCGGCTAGCATTTGAACCATGTCGACCGAACCCAGCCCGAAACACTCCCGCAAGGTCACCACCAAGAGCCTGGAGCGCATGAAGGCCCGTGGCGAGCAGGTGGCGGCTCTGACCGCCTACGACTTCGTCATGGCCCAGCTGCTCGATGAGTCAGGCGTGGATCTGATCCTCGTCGGGGACTCCGTCTCAACGGTCGTCCAGGGCCTGGACACCACCGTCGGCGTCACAATGGACGAGATGCTCTACCACGCGTCCCTGGTCGCGCGCGGCGTCGAGCGCGCCCTGGTCGTGGGCGACCTCCCCTTCATGTCCTTCCAGGTCAACAGCGACGAGGCCCTGCGCAACGCGGGCCGCATGGTCAAGGAGTCCGGAGTCGAGGCTGTCAAGCTCGAGGGCGGCGAGGTCATCGCCGACACCGTGCGCCGCATCGTCGATGCCGGGATTCCGGTCATGGGCCACGTCGGTCTCACGCCCCAGTCCATCCACAAATTCGGCACGTACCAGGTGCGCGCGACTACGGACGAGGAAGCGGAAGAGGTCCGCCGGGGTGCTCGGGCCCTGCAAGATGCGGGCGCCTTCGCCGTCGTGATCGAGAAGGTGCCCGCGGAACTCGCCCAGGAGCTCTCCAAGATGCTGACCATCCCCGTCATCGGCATCGGAGCTGGCGCCGGTTGTGACGGGCAGATTCTCGTGTCCCACGACATGCTCGGCATCTACACGCGTTTTCGGCCGCGATTTGTGCGTCGCTACGCGGAGCTTGGGGAGACGATGCGCGAGGCGTTCAGCCACTTCGTGGGGGATGTGAGGAGCGGGGAGTTTCCGAACGAGTCGGAGAGTTACTGATCGGGGTTGGGGGGCACTCCCTGTCGGTATCTGTCGGAATTAGCACAGAGGGCGGAGGAGACGCAGAGGACGCAGAGGTCGGAGGCTCGGACGGCTGCGCCGCCCGAGCGATCGGGGGAGAGGGGGACGCGTCGGGGCAGAAGTGCCTGCAAGGTGGAGCTGAAGGCCGCGATAATGTCGGCACCCCCGCGTCGCCCAGCTCTCCCCGCCCCATCCAAGTCCGGTTGGGCGGCGCAGCCGCTCAACCCTCTGTGTCCTCTGCGTCTCCTCCGCCCTCTGTGTAAATTCCGACAGGCCCCAGGCGCGGCCTCCTCGCGCCCCGAAACGCGCCGAGAGAAGGGGCCGCAGGACAGTCACCTGACCCGCGGCCCAACTCTTCGGCCGCCGCGGCAACCGGCTGGAGAACCGGCGAAAGTACTGAGACCGAACAGATTCCGCCGGCCTACGGGGGCGGGTACTCCGTGCGATGTTCGACCTTCGCCAAGAAATTCTGCGTGGATGGGGGGGATGTTGCTCGGCTACTGTGGGTAGGCGGAAACTGTTCGGTCTCGGTACTTTCGGTACTTTGACCCGCGGCCCAACTCTTCGGCCGCCGCGGCAACCGGCCGGGGCCGCCCGGCACGGGAATCCGACCTGGGCATCACGGCGGCTGCGGCCAGGACTCCGAAGATGTCCCCTCCGATCGGCGAGTGGGATGCCTTCGAAAGTACTGAGACCGAACAGATTCCGCCGGCCTACGGGGGCGGGTACTCCGTGCGATGTTCGACCTTCGCCAAGAAATTCTGCGTGGATGGGGGGGATGTTGCTCGGCTACTGTGGGTAGGCGGAAACTGTTCGGTCTCGGTACTTTCGGTACTCGCACTTCGGTGCCTACAAGCGCGTACTGCCGCGTCAACACGCACAACAGATGCGGGACTTCGTTCACGCAGAAGAAATGCTCGCGAAACGCCAGCACTTCTTTGTCGCGCATGAAGTGCACGAGCGGGCGGTCATCGAAACCACCCAGCGAACTCGAGTACCTGAACGTGAACAGCTTGACCCGCATGGGGGTTCGCCCTTACCCGCCATCCACCCGACACCTCCACTAAACTCTCAAATCTTCTGCACAAGCTGCAGTTTCTGCCAGGCCTGCAAGCCGAGAAGTTGTGAAGTCAATCCGTGATGACCCTGGCGGGACGGACGCCGAGGTTGCGGTCAGTGAACGACGGCGTGATGTTGATGCGGATCGCGGAACGCGCGTTGACGGCGGTGTTGTAGCAGGAGCCGCCGCGGTTCACGCGAGTAGCAGAACCTACGAAAGGGCTCACGGGATCCCTCGGGGGGGCGCTTCGATAGAAAGTCGCATCGAACCCGTCCAGGCACCACTCCCACACATTTCCGTGCACGTCGGACAGCCCGAACTCGTTTGGCGCGAAACTCCCTACCGGCGCGTGCACCGTGTAACCGTCCGACCACGACTCGCAGGTCCAGGCTGAGCCGCCATTGGCCTGTGCGTACGCATCCGCCAGGTTCGCCACCACGGCCAGCGCCCCCTTCTCCGGACCGCTCGACCACGGCGTATCCGCGAACGCCCGCGCACCGTACTCCCACTGCGCCTCGCTCGGCAAGACCAGATCCAATCGCCCCAGTACCCGCATACAGTCGTGCCAGCTCACCTGCTCCACCGGGTGCAGTCCCGTCGTCACCTTGCCCCCCCAGATCGATGCCGCACCGTACCGGCTCGGGTTCACGCCGACGAAGCGCTCCCACTGACCCTGCGTCATCTCGTACTTCGACAAGAAGTACGCCGACAGCGTCACTTCGTGCACAGGGCCTTCGACGCCTCTTGCCTGCGAATCGTAGTTGGGCCCGTCCGGGTCGCTCGCTTGCGCTCCCATCCAAAACGTCCCCCCCGGAATCAACACGAACACCAGCCCCGTCGCCTCCGTGCGTACCAGCGCGCCGCCCGCGCCCCGCTTCGGTACCTCGCCCGTCAATACGTGCCCGAATTCCCACAATCCCCACTCGGGATCCGGGCCCAGGGGCACCAGTCCTAGCTGCGGGGCGAGCTCCAGACCGTCGTAATAGGAGTGCTCCGCGATCGCGGCGATGGCCTCGTCCCAAGCCTCGGCATGCCCCTCGATCGAGACCTGCCGAAGCGTCCGCGACACCTCCAAGCGTTTCTCCACGTCTGCCAGGGTCACCTGCAACCCATCCAGACCGTCCACCAGCCGCTCGAAGGTCTCGAAACGCCAGCGCAGCTTGCCGTCCACGCTCGCCCAGACTGGCTCGGTCCCTTCGCCCTCCTCCAGCTGACCCGCAACGACCTGACTCAGGTACGCCTCCTGCCGCACCTGGCGAACCGAAGCCTCGTGCAACTCCCGCCGTTCCAGGAGGTCGTCCGCACGGACGATCCATTCCCGATAGCGCGCCACCATCTCGGGCGCCTGCGGCCACAAGCTGTCCGCTTCGTGTGAGAGGTCTTGCACCAGGATGTAGTCCGCAAGACGCTCCAGCTCGGCAAGGCGCTCCGTCTCGCTGCGCTCCAGCGCCTTCAGCCGCTGCGCCGCCGACATCGTTCCCGGTTTCACGTCCGGCGCGAACAGCGCCACGTTTCCGCCCTCGTGGTCCGGGAACGTCGCCTGCAACGGCGTCTGCCGTTCCTCCGTCCTGCGCTCCACCTCACGTCCCACGTGGTTGAACAGCTCCCCGAACGTCACCACCTGGTCCCCGTCCAGATCCGCGTCGCCCTCCAGCCCGCCCAGCAACGCGCCCGTGAACACCGAGTGCCCACCGCCACCGGCATCGAGCACCGCCTGCTGAGCGTTCCCTGCCGTGATCACTTGCCGCGCACGGTTCGACAGTCCCGCCGCCACAGGCGGCGCCGCACGTGTCACCGCCAGGCCCCCGAAACAGCAGTCCAGCACGAACAAGGCGTGCTTCGCCGGCACCAGCTCCGAGATGTCCTCCACGTCGTTCATCCCGATCAGGCTCGACCAGGCCGGCGCTCCATCGGACTCGGACTGCCCGTCGACCGGCACCATGTAACCACGCGACTCGCGCCGACCCGGGCGCGTGACACCGTGCCCGGCGAAGAACAACACGAACAAGTCCTCCTCTCCGACGCGGTCCGGATCGCAGGCCCATTCCTCGAGCGCTTCCTCCATCGCGACCTTGGTCGCATCCCCGTCCACGATCAAGCGCACGTCCTCAGACTCGAATCCGTAACTCTCGATCAGAATCTTCGCCACCGCACGCGCATCGGCGACCGCGTACCCCAGGTCCGGATACGCCCCGTCCTCGTACTCATCGATCCCGATCACGAGCGCATGCCGCCGCCCATACGCAGTGCTCGACGATTCCGCCACATCATCCAGCGAGACACCACGCTTCGAGGCATCCTCACCCTGGGTCGCCTGTCCACGAGCCAGAGGGAGAATCGCGAGCAGGGCGGGCAGAACCAGGTTCCAGCGCGAGGCGAGCATGCCGACAGGATAGCCCACGACGTAGCGCTTTCACCGGTACCGAACCAGGTTTACCGCCGCACACCTGCAACCATCCCTCACGGCATCGCTCCCACTTTCACGCGGAGAGGCCTGAATAGCGTGCGTTCTCGCTGTCCTCCGGCCGGCTGGGCGGGAGCCCGCAACCGCAGTACCGAGTCGCACCATTGTTCGCCGCTTTCTCCGCACCAAGCCGATGCAGCATGGGAAAGCGGCGAACAATGGTGCGACTCGGTATGGTCCCAACCTGGGATTCGACTTGCTCGCGGGTCAGTAGTTTCGGATCACCGATGAGCAGGCCCAGGGCCTTGGATCGGAGCTCGCCAGATCGCCGCACCTTGCAACAAATCGTCGGTGAAGACCGTCGCATTGGCGACTTCCCCCTCAAGCGCCAGCCCGAACGATCGGTGACTGCTGCGCGCCCAGGCCCGCTCCCTCGGAAAGATCCAGCGGTGAAAAGGATCCTCCCGGAATGCACGCGAGAGAACGCGAGAAAGGTGTTCGACGTCCTGATCGGTGGCCGGGCGAATGGAGTGATTCATCGGAAATGACACCGCATGGTATCCCGTCGTCTACAGGACCTCATCCAGCGCTGCGACAAGTCGCTCGATCTCAGCTTCGTCGTTGATGTGCAACAGGCTCGCACGCACGACTCCCCCTCGATCGTGCAGACCGAGGGCCTCCACGGCGCGGTGGGCGTAGAAGTGGCCGAATCGTACGGCCAGCTTGTGCTCATGGAGGGCGGCGGGGATCTCGCTCGCTTGCCGGCCTTCTACCGAGAAGGAGACCGTCGGTACACGCCGTGGATCGTCTCCATCCGCGAGCCCGTATAGGGTCACGCGCGGGTGATCTGCGAGGAGTCCGAGCAGAGGGCGCAAGAGTTCGCGCTCCCGAGCCTCGATGCCGTTCCAGGCGGTCTCGAGGGCGGAATCGGTGATCTGCGAACCATCGGATTCTTGACCGGCAAGCCATGCCAGGTAATCGGTCACGCCGGCAAGCCCGCCAACCAGCTCGTACGGGGTGCTACCGGGCTCGAGAATCTTCGGGTTGCTGGTCGGTTGAAAGAAGAACCCCTGCGTTGCGAGGCTCGGGAGGTTGTCGGCACGCACGAACAACGCGGCGGCGTGGGGTCCAAAGGTCTTGTAGGTGCTGAAGACGTAGAAGTCGACGTCGAGTGCGCGTATATCGATACGCCTGTGCGGTGCGTAGGCCACGCCGTCGACGCAGAGCTTCGCCCCCGCCGCGTGTACGCGGCGTGCGATCTCGGGTACGTCGTGGATGGTCCCGATCAGGTTCGAACAATGGGTGCACGCGACCAGGCGGGTGCGGTCGGAAAGGAGCTCGTCCAGATCCTCCGGGTGCAAGGCCTGGTCCTCGTCGCGAAACGCCCACTCTCGGATGCGGACACCCTGTGCCTCTAGCCGGCGCCACGGAGTGATATTCGTCTCGTGGTCGAGATTGGTCACCACGACCTCGTCTCCCGGAGCCAGCGAAGGCGCGAGAGAGCGTGCCAGCCGTGCCACCAGAGTCGTGCTCGAAGGGCCCAGGGCCACTTCGCCTGGAGTCGCATTGAGCATCCGTGCCATGGAAGCACGCCCAGCGTCGAATCCCGCGACTGCCTGCTGCGAAAGGGGATAACTTGCGCCGTGCTGGAAAGGGACTTCCGACATGTAGCGCGCCACGCGATCGATCACCTGGCGCGCCGGAGGACTTCCACCCGCATGGTCAAAGAAGGCCCAATCGCTCGCGAGGGCCGGGAACTGTTCCCGGATCTCGTCGACGCTACGGACACGGTGGGTGGTGGTCTGAGGCTGGAAAGTCGGATTCATGATTCGAAGCTCGGTGTGGGCCACCCGGCGGGTGACGACCCGATGGACTGGACCACCGCGGCAGCTCCGTATCATGCCTTTGGACGGGGTTTCCGGAAAGCTCCGGTCCCCCGGGTCAACCCGGGGTGCCGGTGACCGCCCTCAAAAATCGACCCGGATACCTGAGGAGCCGTTGGACCCCGTGCCCGTAGATAGGGTCGAACGGAACCAGTGCTGGAAGTAGCGCGTGCCGGTGAACGACGCGGCATATGGAGCCGTGTAGTTCAACGTGAAGCTGATCGCATTCGCCGGATTCATCATCATGCCGGCGGACAGGAAGGGGTTGATCCGGACGATACCCATCGCAGCGCATAGCGGGCCATCACCCAGCATCGCCATACCGGGAGACGTAAATCCCATCGTTCCGAAGAACAGCTGCCCAGTCGAGTTTGGAAGACCGGTGACGCTGAGGCTCAGATCAGCAGCCGGTTCGCCAAATGCGCCCATGATTGCGCGGCTTCCCGAAGCGTTGGTGGTTGATGAGCAATATGGCGTACCGACGCGGTCACCTGGACCATCACCCTTGGAGCCGAAGAGTTGCAGCCAGAAACTGGCATAGGGATTGGACTGGGCGAAGAAGGGATCCCCACATCCGCCGAAGAAGAAGCAACCTCCATTGGGGCTCATGGAGGTACCTAGCGCGGCGCTGTCGATCCAGAAGAAGTCACTGGTCCCAAGGCCAGTGGCATCAGTCCTACCGGGAGTGCCGCCGAACTTGGTGCCGAAGCCGCGCTGTGGGAGAGTCACGCCACCAATTGGGCATTTGCCCGAGACAAGCGGACCTGTGCCATTTCCCGCCGGACCATCAATGGAATTGGTCATTTCCAATCCCCAACCAAAGCTGTCGCTGTTGGCGATGCCATCCCAGGTGCGGTCAGCGTCGCCATTCAGGACGAAGGTTGTCGTGGTGTTTGAGAGATCAAACGACGCGATCCAGCAACCCTGGCTAGAGGAAGGGCTGCCGCCAAATAGGCCCGTTCCAGAGAAACCGGCAACGACGTCGGCGCCCCCCATCAGGTCCACATCAGTACAGGGTGCGTAGTTGTCGTAAAAGGAAATGGCGAAGTCGACTCCACCGGCGGCCGTTGGAATGCTCGAGCAATAAGCAATCGAAAAGCAATCGATCGTGTAGACGTCAGCATTTCCCACAACCGAATCGGGGCTCACGGGTGACGACGTGGACGGAATCCGGCCGTGGTCCACCGTCTGGAGCCCCGCCGTCATACCGAAGAAGTAGCCCGTGACGGCCGTGTTGTTGAACAGCACCTCCGAGTTGAAACTGTTCGATGGGCTCGTTCGGGTCCAGGTACCCGTCGCAAGGTGATAGGTCCCTCGGTCCCTGATCGGCGCCGTTGTTCTCTGGGGAGTCTGCGCGGTCTGCGCGGATGCCGCGACGCAAAGAAGCGCTAGAGCGCAGGCGGAGGGAAGCGAGGAATGAACCATCTGACTGGGTCTCGTTGTTGTACTTGCCCGACATGGCTGGCGGTTCGCGGGCGATCTCCGCGAGGCGCATGCTCAATCGGGTCGGGTTTGTGGAACTCGACGACTCTTGAAGGACGACCGGTTGGTTCCCGGCAAGCGCCGATCGTCTCGACAAATGCCCAGAAATATCCGGACGGGGCCTGGGGGGCGATTCCTCTCGAAACCGCCGCGGCCAGGCGCCCGACACTCCTCTCATGTCGACCGGCCTGACATGTACGGAGCCGGCGCTGACAGCCGTAACGGCTAGAAGAAAGTTAGCCGGGAAACAGGAGTGCGAGAGCGGCCATTCGGCGCGGCCGGATCGAGTATCACCCATTGCATGGCCGACGCGACTCCCGCCAGTCCCGGATCACTGGGCAGCTCGACGTGCATCGTCGCAAAGCCCTCGCCGGCTCCGTTGCCGCGCAACCGGACGAGGCGCCGCGGCGAGATGTCGAACAGTCCCATGCCTCCAAGAGAGCGGCCGGGCTGAGTCTCGAAAGACCAACGAACGGCAGCCAGAGCGCCGCCCAGGCCGTCCCGGACGCCCAGCTTGAAACTCGAATTGCCCAGGTTGGGTGGCACGACCGCGATCGGCTGCGGAACGATGCCTCCGCTACCCGCGGTGCCGCCGATATTCACCAAGGGGTTCGGTATCAGGCGTTCGCTGTTCAGCCGCGGGCGATCGAAGGGGGCCTCCTCGTTCGCGACGCGCGGATCGGTGAGTGCATCCAGGAAGGCCACGATGTCGCGCCGCATCTGTGCCGTGACGATCAGGCCGGCCAGGACCGGGTCGCGGTTGTCCGCGAAGGGTCCGCCGCCATTGTTGTAGAAGGCGACGGCCTGGCGCAGGTTGGCAGTGCCCGGGTTCCCGTTATGGAACCAGGCGTCGCGCAGTGCCACATTGCGCAGGCTGGGCACCTTGAACTTGCCGCGGTCGGCGACGTCTCCTGTGACCTCCTGGCGTCCGATGTCCTCGACGATGGGGCGCCGTCCGACATTTCGGAACGATCCGTCGCTGAACAGCGGACCTGAGTGACACTGCACGCACCGACCCGGCCCGTTGAACGCATTCATGCCCTGAATCTGCTGGGGCGTCAGGGCGTTGTTGTCGCCGCTGGCAAAGGCGTCGAACGGCGTCTGGTCGGGGACGAGTGTGCGCTCGTAGGTTGCGATCGCGTATCCGATGCGCTCGGCGGTGATCGCCGGGTCGCCGAAGGCGTCCTGAAACAGGTCCGGATAGCTCGGGTCGGTCGAGACCAATGTCGCAAGGTCTTCTGGAAGATCCCATGCGAGTGCCAGTGGCTCCACCGACTCGAGTTTCTCACGCACCTGGTCCCAGGTGCGCCCTTCGTGAGCCATCTCAACAGAGCTCAGAATGGGTCCGACGGCCTGGGACTCGAGGGCGCCGCCGACCGGGATGCTGACGGCGCCGGTCTCGGGATCGAGAAAGGTGCTCGTGGCCCGGCCATCCCAGAACAGTTCGGAGAAGTAGGCCGCTTCGATCTGGCTGTTGGCGCGCCGTCCGGTGACCTGGGGGCCGAAACCGAAGAGCCCGTCCCGGACGAAATTGTCGCCGTCATCCGAATGAACAACGCCGGGGGAGCCGAGCTTGTCGTCGGGAGTACCCAGGATCTCGTCCAGGCCGGGATGGACCACCGCGGGATCTAGACGAGGATCGGATCCACCGGCGGCCGGAATGTGGCAGGTCCCGCAGGCCATCGAGTTGTCGCTAGAGAGCTGCTCGTCCCAGAAGAGAGCCTTGCCGAGCACCCGCTTGGGCCCGGTGATCGGGTTCTGGGGCGGCACCGGGGGCAGCGGCAGCTGGGCGGCGGCAAAACTCGCGAGCCCGGCGAGAGCGGAGATCGTGAGCAGCGTCTTGGTTCCTGAGGCAATCGAGTTCATTGGGGCAGGCTCTCGGGTTGCAGGTTGGCGGGGTAGGGACTGAGACGCGAGCCACGGCGAATGCGTTCCTCCAAAGGCCGGTGCGACTTCATGAGAGGAGCATGAGAGCCTCGAGACCTGGCTGGCCTGGGACCCAAGGGCCGCGCAGGAGGACTGGAATCGGCACGCTGGCTCCCGTCGACTACGAGACCCGCACCGGTTCGATCCCGCAGCTCCTGGCGGATAGACGATCCAGAAGACCTACCATTATTAAGGTGGATTGGCGCGATCGGGCCCGGAAGAGCGCGACGGCCCTGAAGGTCGACTTCCGCTCGATGTACCAGCTGGTCGCCGCCTCGGTGAAGCCAGTAAGCGATTGGAGCACCTGGCGTAGCTCCTATCAGGTGAGGGTGATGAGATGCCAGGCGTATGAGCGATGGTTCGACCTCGTCTCAATTATTGCGTCGGCGCTTTTTCTTGGCATCCTCACCCCGGAATCCCCAGAAACCGGGCCCCTCGAGGCCGGCGATGTCGTTTCCTTGGTTAGTGGGGACTCTCAGTGAGAGGGGCCCCGCCTGCGTCACGGCGAGCAAGGCTCATCTGGCAGTCCCCATCCCATCCATGTCACTCGTCTCCGGCAGTCTCCTTTCCTTCTACGAGATCCTCGGACCCCTGGGTGCGGGAGCCATGGGGGAGGTCTATCAGGCGCGGGACACGCGCCTGGATCGCGAGGTGGCGATCAAGATCCTGCCGGCGCACTTCGCGGAGGATGAGGAGCGGCTGCGGAGGTTCGAGCGCGAGGCGAAGTCGGTCGCTTCCCTGAACCACCCCAACGTCGCGCAGATCCACAGCGTCGACCAGGTCGAAGACACCTGCTTCCTCGTGCTGGAGCTCGTGCCAGGGGAGACGCTCGAGGATCGCATCGCCCGCGGACCGCTTTCGGTGGAGGATGCCGTGGATGTTTGCCGCCAGATAGCCGAGGGGCTCGAGGCCGCACACGACGCGGGTGTGATTCACCGTGACCTGAAGCCGGCCAACGTGCGCATCACGCCGGACGGCAAGGTCAAGGTGCTCGACTTCGGACTGGCAAAGCCGGCGGGCTCCGCTGCCAGGGACGGCTCGACCACGGACAGCGTGCTCGCGACCGAGGACGGCCGGCTGCTCGGTACGCCGATCTACATGGCGCCCGAGCAAGCGCGCGGCAAGCCCATCGACCGGCGTGTCGACGTGTGGGCATTCGGGTGCGTGCTGTTCGAGTGCTTGACTGCTCGGCGCGCGTTCGATGGTGAATCGATGCCCGATGTCCTGGCGGCGGTGGTGCGCGAGACGGCGGACTTCAGCCAGCTACCGGCCTCCACGCCGGCGCACATGCGCGAACTTGTCGAGCGCTGTCTCGAGAAGGACTCTCGACAACGCCTGCGAGATATTGGCGAGGCGCGTATCGCGCTCGAACATTCCGGATCGAAGCCTGGCGATCGGAAGGCCTCGAGCCGGGCACACAGTCCGTGGCGCGGTCCGCTCGGGTGGGCCCTGGGAGCGGTGATTGGGGGACTGGCCGTTTTTGGAACGCTTCGAACCGGATCGATCGAAGTATCGGCCCCCCCCGTCATCCACGGTCTTACCTTCTCCGGCAGCGACAGCGCTCCTTCGGTCTCCCCGGATGGTCGCCTGATCGCGTTCCAGTCCGAGCGCGATGGACGCCTCCGCGTCTGGCTCAAGCAGCTCGACACCGGCAGTGAACAGGTGCTGTCAGAAGGGCCCGATCGAGGCCCTCGCTTCGCCCCCGACGGAAACAGCATCCTCTTTCTGCGCGCCGAGGGCGACCGCCAGAGCGTTTACCGTCAGCCCCTCCTGGGGGGAGGTGCGCGCAAGATCGTCAACGACGCCATCGCAGCCTGCTGGTCTCCGGATGGAACCCGGATCGGGATCGTGCGCGTGGTGCGTGGAACGGAGCGGCCACGATACGGCATCCTGACCGTGGACGTTCGGACCGGAGAGGAGCGCGAGCTCTATCGAACCGGATCCGGACACATTCTCTACTCCCTGCGCTGGTCTCCGGACGGATCGGTCCTCTCGGCCGGGACGGCAACCCAATCGGGGCAGTCCGACGACCAGTCCGCGCTCGTTCTGGTGCCGGTAGACGGTGGGGATGGTGGAGAGGTCGAGCGCTTTTCGGTCCCCGGAGCCGTGATCCACGATCACGACTGGGTCGGCGGGGACGGGAGGCGAGTCGTCTACTCCCAGAGCTGGCAATCGGTCGGGGACCTGGGAGGGTCACTCTCGCGGGCCGTCCTGTGGGACATCGACAGGGGCCAGCACCGCGACCTGTTCAATGCCGAGTACCTCTCGGCAAACCTCGGCCAGGCGACCAGCTCCTTGCCCGGCGCGTCGATCTCGGTGGTGAAGGATGAGACTCTGGTCTTTTGCTCGACCTTCGTGCGTCAGGTCCTGTTCGAGCAGCAGATCGAGTCCGGTCGAGCGGTCGCGCCGGGCCGCTTGCTGCTCGACGGGCAGTCGCGTGATCGTCAGCCTGTGTACTCGCCTGATAGTTCGCGTATTCGCTTCGCCTCGAACCGCACAGGCAACCTTGACCTGTGGGAGATCGAGCTCGATAGCGGGCGGCTCACCCAGTTGACGGATGACCGCGCACAGGACTGGGATCCGGCCTTCGCTGTAGACGGGAAGGGGATCATGTGGTCCTCGGATCGCGGTGATGGGTTCGAAATCTGGACCTCAGCAAGCGATGGCAGTGGGGCGCGCCAGCTGAGCGATGACGGGGTCGACGCCGAAAACCCCAGCGTGACGCAGGACGGGGAGTGGATCGTCTACTGGAGCGCGAACCCGGAGAAGCCTGGCGTCTGGCGCATGCGTCCGGACGGTACGTCTCACGAGCACCTGGTGGAGGGAGATTATCTCCAGACGGAGATCTCGGACGACGGCCGCTGGGTGGGTTTCGTATTTCAGCAGCCACACAAGCTGCGCAGTCTGTTGCGCGTCGCCGAGGTCGAGACGGGTCGCCTGCTTCCATTCGAGATCGCGGTTGCCGCGAACACGGATCGGGACGAATCGGTCACCATCGGGCGCATGCGCTGGGTGTCGGACTGCGCCCTGTCGCCGGGGCCGGCGATCGCATTCATCGGACTGGACGACGAGGGGCGCACCGGCGTGTTCCTGCAGGACTTCGATCCCGAAAAGGACACGAGTGCGACGCGCAGGCCCCTTGCCGGCTTCCACGACGACCTTGTTACGGAGTCCTTCGACATCGCCCGGGACGGGACGCGAATCACCCTGTCGTACGTGGAGGTCACCCGCAAGCTGATGCTCGCGGAGGGGGTACCCGGGATTCAGGCGCCCCAGGCTTCCGAGTAGGCCTTATTGCACGGCCGTCGACACTGCATCAACCTCGCCGCCACCACTACCGCCCGCCAGGGTGACGCGCGTATGGAACACGGGCACGGATCCGCTCGGCGCGTTGGCGCTCAGCATGTATGCTTGCCAATCGGTCGTGAGAACGAAGGTCTCGGAGTTCGCCTGCAAGGGCGTGCTGTACATCTCCTGATTGCGGAAGTCGATCGTGACTTCCAGCTCGGACCCAGCGACGTCCGCGCGGGCCCAGACGGTGAGCTCGACCAGGTCACCGTCCGAGGCCGGTATCGGCTGGTGAATGCTCGCGCCCTCTGCCAGCTGAACGAAGTGGCTTCCGTCGTGGGCCGCCGCCCCGTCCTTCACGCGCGTGACACCTGCGCTGAGACGGTACCTCCATCCGAATCCACCGAACGGGGCGCTCTGCTCGAATCCTCCGTTGGCGACGTCGCCGGCCGCGGCCAGGCCACTCATGACATCGGATGGTCCGGGCGTCCAGCCGAGCGTGGCGCTGATGTGGTCCGCCAGGACGCTCGCCATCCCGGCGTGGTCGTACTGGCAACCGTGCCACTGCTCGAAGATCCACGGGAAGGTCGCGGAGGACATGTTCGCGTCACCGCGGTCCGCGATGACCTCGTGGATGTAAGTCGCCGGCTCATCGAAATCCCAGCCCCATGAATTGAAGAGCATGATGTGGGCGCTCGGATGCACCCCACGCAGATCATCCAGGAACGCGTGGTAGCGCGCCTTGATCGTGGCCTCCCCCGAGCCCACATCATTGGCACCGAGGTTGACGACGACCAGATCGGCGGGAAAGTCGTCAAAAGCCCACTGCGGCACACTCGAGGACCAGTTCAGGCGGTCGAAGCGCGTGTGAATGGTCGAGATCGTGGCGCCGCTGGAGGAGACGTTGTGGTATGCGGCGTCGAACATGCGTGCCGTCAGGCCCGCGTATCCGAGGTGGCTGCCGCGCAGGGACAGGGTGCCGAGGTTCAGTTCGCTGTCCAGTGAGTAGCCCGCCAGATTGGAATCCCCGTAGAACTCGATGCGCCGAGCGGGGGCCGTCGGTGGGTGCTTCAGACCGGAGCCGTGGATCTCGAGGCCGTAGAAGGTGGCATTCGTGCCCTGAAATGTCTCCTTGACCAGCTCGACCTGGTGCACACCCAGCGACAGCCCGTCGGCGAGGGTGTAGGTGGCGATCCCGGGCGACACGGGGAACTTCGCCGAGCCGTAGTGGTCGCCATCGACGATGACGCGGAAGTATTCCGTCTGTGATCCGGAGTTCAGCTCGGCCGAGACCCGCGTCCCATGGAAGCGCACGCGCAATGAGGACCCCTGCCAGGCGCACCACGGGCGGGAGGGATCGGAGAAATCCCAGCGGCCGGTGTATGCGATGCGATCGTCGGCGGGATCTGCATGCTGGATCAGAGGCTGTGGTGAACTGCGCGGGCTACGCGGCGGTGCGGACTGCTGACTCGACTGCAATGCCGTCGCCAGATCGGCACTCGCGAGGAACAATGTGAAGCAGGCGATGGACTGGATGGCGGGCATGAACGCTCCACGGAAGGCCACGATCGACGGGGGCTGGCTGCCCCCAACTCGGGGCCAGAAGGCCATATTAGCCCTATCTGCGGTCTCGGGCCAGAAACGGCCTTCCATGCTCCCCAAGGCCCGTGGTTTCGCCCGTGCTAGCGCGCGGTGGCACCCATCGATCGCGCGTCGAGCTCCCCGGTGTGCTGCAGCACGTAGGGCAACGAGAAGGCGCCGCCGACGAATGCGTCCACGTAGAGAAACGTGCTGCCGTCGTGGTGCACTAGGGCTGTGATATTCGACGTCGAGCTTCCCTCGATCGAATCCGGCTCGAACACGGGCGTCGCGCGTTTGCTCCAGCTGACACCGTCCTCGCTGAACGCCAATCCGAGACTCATCCGAGCTCCTTGCAGGGGCGCGCGGTAAACCATGGCGTAGCCAGTGGAAGTCTCGACAACGGAGGGATAGTGCACGCCACTCTCCCACTTCAGGCTTGGCTCCAGGATCGGTTCGGCGTGCTTGTCCCACACCACACCATCGCGGCTACGGGCCAGGCCGATGCGGCGCATGCCCGCCCGATCGACGCCGGAGTAGTACATGACATAGCCGCTTTCGATCCCCATGACCATGGGGTCCGAGATCTGCGCATCGTCCCATGCACCGGGCTCGCCCGGCAACAGAATGGGCTCCTCGTCGAGTGTCCAGTCGCCGAGCGGATCGTCGGCCGTCACGACCCGAAATGCGACGCCCGTCACCCCCCGTGGCGCGGCCGCTCGCAGCTGGGTGAGATACAGTCGCCATTCCCCGTTATCGGTGACCAGGCCGCTGGTGGCGACGAGTCCAAAGCCATCGAATGTTTGCTCCCCGGCGCGGAACACCGGACCCGCGGCTCGAGCCTCCCACTCCAGACCGTCCTCGGATGTGTAGTAGCCGATTCCCGACGTGGTCGGCCAGCCGTCGAAGCCGTTGTTGAACATGTGCAGCTTGCCGCCGTGCATGAAGATCGCGCCCGGGTCGTTGTAGGCTCGATCCCACGCACCCGGTGCCCCACGCTCCACGATGCTGCCCGCCGTCGCTTGAACGAAGATCGGTTCATCGGCTTGGGCCGTGAGCGCTTCAGTGCTCGAGCTCGTCAATGCGAGCACCATGCCCCAGGCCATCCAGTTCACTGCTGCTGAGTTCAGATAATTCAAGGTGCCCAGAATTGTAGCTGGGACGAAGACTGCGGCGCTTACCCGGTGCTCCAGATCGGGTAGGCCGATGGGAAGAGCGCGTAAGGATCTCGTCGGGCGCCGATAGTAAGTATGGCTACTGTTCGACCGTGATGTGATTTTTCCGCACCGCTTCCCGGGCACCCGACGGAAGCGCGACCGCGATCTTGGACGGGGCGTTCGTAGCAGTACCAGAATTCTCACGGCACCTCCCTTGGTGTGCGGCGGTGGGCCTGGTGCGGTAACTCACCTGCACCCCTCCGACAAAACGGCACCATGGATTCCGAGACTGCCGGCTCCGGATACGGGGCACATCTCAGGATTCAAACGCCACCTGCGGCGGCGGGAGCGCTGTCGCCCGGGTGAGATAGGGAGAATTTGTGCGATTCCGTCTTTTTCTCCTTCACGGTTTGGAGCGCAACTGCATTGGGAAGAGTAGACGGCCCTCAACCTGGGCCTCCCCTTCAACAACACCAAATGCCATGACCACATCCCTCATCCTCGCCGCCACCCTCCTGGCGCCCATTGCTTCCACCCAGACCCAGTCCCTTCCGAGTGCCCAACGCATCGGCGCGATTACGCCTGAGCAGGCAGAGATCCTCAGTCACATGAGCATCCTCTACCTGGACGATGGGCTGGGGGGGACGGTCAAGACCATCCGGCTCACGGGTGCCAACTGGCAGATCGTCGATGGCTCGGGTGCCACCGACGGCGCGCCGACGGGCCTCGGTAACCTCATCGTCGGCTACAACGAGCTACGAGGGATGGGAGACGATCGGACTGGCTCCCACAACATGATTGGCGGCAAGGAACACAACTACACGCGGTTTGGCGGGCTGGTCGTCGGCAAGGAGAATGAGATTCTCGGGGACTGGTCCTCGGTTAGTGCGGGGGGGCGCAACACGGCCAGCGCCACCTTTTCCTCGGTGAGTGGGGGGTACAACAATATCGCCAACGCCAACTACTCTGCGGTGAGCGGGGGATACCGAAATATTGCCAGCGGCCTCGCCTCCTCGATCAGCGGAGGCGGGGTCAATTCTGCAACAACGATCTACGCCTCCATCAGCGGCGGCCTTGAGAACACGGCCAGTGGCGGCGGTGCCTCAGTCAGTGGGGGGTCCTCGAACGTGGCCAGCGCATACTTCTCCTCGGTCAGCGGGGGCCAAAGAAACACAGCTAGCGAATACTACTCGTCGGTCAGCGGGGGGTATCAGAATGTCGCCAGTGGGTTTCGCTCTTCGGTCAGCGGAGGGACCGCTCGATCCGCGGTTGGTCCAACCAACTGGAGTGCAGGCTCACTGACCGAAGCCAACTGACCGAGGCGAGCATTACCGAACCAGGTTTGGCGCCGCACAGCTTGATTGCCTCCAGGGCGAGGTTTTGTCGACTGCGTGAACCTTCCCCGGGGCAGTCCGACCCCTGGGCGCGAGAACGCTGAATCTGTCTCGAGCACTGCACGAGGCCTGGTCCGTCGGCACGACCGGCGGAGGATTCACTCAGGCCAGTGGGGAGTGGTCTCAGGTGAGCGGCGATAAGCCTGGTTCGGTATCGCCGTCCCGAGGAAGCGAAGCGATACAATGGGCGGGCCCAACACAGCGATGCGGCGGTCCGGCTTCGCCGGCCGCTGATCGCCAGCCCGTTGGGCGGTCCTGACAGCGAGGATAGAAAGAATGGCTTCCACAGCGGCAGCGAAGATCGCATCCGAGATCAACGGCGAGGGTACGAAACTAGGAGACATCAAGAAGCGCGGTAAGGAGATCAAGAAGGACCATGAGCTGGCCATGGCCCTCTGGTCAATCGGTGGCTATCACCCTCGCCTTCTCTCTACTTTGATCTTCGACAAGAAGCTCCTGACTCAGGACGTCATCGAAAAGCTGGCGGCTGACATGCTCGGCCACGATGAGGAGGAGATGGGCCAGCTGGCTGACTGGCTCCTGGCCAATCAGCTCATGAAGCACAAGGCGACCGTCGCTCTTCTCATCACGTGGCAAGAGAGTTCGTCACCGATTCTTCGTCGCCTGTTCTGGTATCACCAGGCACGATTGCGGTGGACTGGCCAGACACCGCCCGGGAACAGCGGCGAACTCCTGGAATCACTGGAGCGCGACATGGCGAATGCTCCGCCAGAGGTGCAGTGGGCCATGAACTTCTGCGCGTGTCAGATCGGGGTTCATGAACCGAAGTTCCGATCCAGGTGCGTAAAGCTCGGCAAGAGCGTTGGGTTGTACAAGGACGACCCAGTCGCCAAGAACTGCACGCCCTCATACCTGCCGGAGTTTGTTCGGATCGAAGTAGCGAAACGTCAATGAGGGCTGGCTCCGTGCCCGGTTCAGTCACTGCCTCGTTACCGAACCAGGCTTGTCACCGCACAACTTGATTGCCTCCAGGGCGAGGTTCTGTCGACTGCGCGAACCTTCCACGGGTCAGTTCGAACCCGGGGCGCGACAGCTCTGAATCTGTCTCCAGCAATGCACGAAGCCTGGTCCGTCGGTGCGGCCGGTAGAGGATCTACCCATATCAATGGGAAGTGGCCTCAGTTGTGCGGCGACAATCCGTGGGTCGGTAACGGCGCCCCCTACTTCTTCTTGTTCAGCGCGTCCTTGAACAGGGATCCGAGGTTGGTGGAGATTCCGCCCGACGCGCTCTTCAGGGCTTCGTCGATCACGGCCGAGTCGACCGAGTCTTCGGAGCCGATGACAGCGCCGCGGGAGTCCAGGCGCGAGAGCGAGATGCGCTGTGCCGACTGGTCGATCTCCTGGATGCGAACGCTGACTTCCTCACCCTGCTTGATCACGTCCTGGATGCGACGGACCCGTTCCTGGCCTAGCTGGGAGACGTGCAGCAGTCCCTCGACGCCGGGCTCGAGTTCGACGAAGGCGCCGAAGTCCATCAGGCGGATGACCTTGCCGGGGTAGACGGCGTCGATGTTGTACTTGTAGTCCACGTCGGCCCAGGGGTCGGGCTCGAGTTGCTTCATGCCCAGGCTGATGCGGCGGCCGCCCTCGGTGATCTGGAGGATCTGGACCTTGACGTCCTGGCCCTTCTTGAGGATGTCGGCGGGGTTCTCGACGCGCTTGCGGGAGATGTTCGAGACGTGCACCATGCCCTCGAGTCCGTCGCCGATGTCGACGAAGGCTCCGAAGGCCTCGACCTTGGTGACCTTGCCGGAGAGGACCATTCCGGGCTGGTACTTGTCGGCGCTCTCGGAGCGGGCCTTGTCGCGGTCGCGTTCGAGTTGTTTGCGGCGCGAGAGGACCACGCGCTTGCGGCCGCGGTCGATCTCGAGCACCTCGGCCAGGATCGTCTGGCCGATGTAGGCGGCGATGTCCTCGTCCCGGTCGAGGGAGACCTGGCTCGAGGGCATGAAGGCGCTGTTGGATCCGATCTTGAGCTCCAGGCCGCCCTGGTTCTGACCGGTGACGCGTGCCTTGACGGTCGAGCCGGCGGACAGCTCGTTCCAGCTCGCGATGGCCTGGGCGTCGCGCATGGACAGGAGCCAGAGGTCGTCCTCGCGGCCGCGCAGGGTGAACTGGTGCTTGCTTCCGAGTTCGGGTTTCTCGTCGAACTCACGCAGGGAGACCACGCCCTGCATGCGCGGGCCGAGCTCCACGATCACGTCATCGCCGGCGATGCCCTCGATGACGCCGGTGTAGAGGCGCTCCTTCGAGTCGCCCTTCTTGGGGCCGCCCGTGGCGTTCGGTTCGTCCGTGGGGGAGAGGGACTGCAGGTCGACGCCCTCGAGGGCTGCGTCGATCTCTGCGTCAAGGCCGCCGGTGGGGCGCTTGGGTTCGGGGGTCATGACTGGCTCGGATAGATGGAAATGGGGCCGACAATTCTATCAGTCTCCCGCGGTCCTGGCGATTCCCGCCTCCCAGGGGAGCCGCGGGGCCCTCAGCTGCGGTGGACGTCCCGTGTGCTGGACTGGTCCGTGGGCCACAGGACGATCTCGCCGATGTTCACGTGGGCCGGGCGGCTGACCGCGAAGAGGACCGCGTCGGCCACGTCCTCGGGCGTCAGGGCTTGCATGCCCTTGTAGACCGATTCCGCCTTGCCAGCATCTCCGCGCATGCGCACCAGGCTGAACTCGCTCTCGACCATGCCGGGATCGACCGTCGTGAAACGGATCCCGTGACCACCGGCGTCGAGGCGCATGGCCTCGTAGAGGGCCCGCACGGCAAACTTGCTGGCGTTGTAGACGTTTCCCCCGGGGTAGACCTGGCGACCCGCCACACTGCCGAGCAGGACCACATCGCCGCCCTCGGCCTCGATCAGCCCGGGCAAGGCGCCGCGCAACACGTGCAGCACGCCCTTGACGTTGGTGTCGAGCACGACGGACCAGTCGGCCGGGTCGCCGTCCTGCAGGCTATCGGTTCCCAGGGCGAGGCCAGCACCGGCGACCACCAGGTCGGGCTGGGCCGCTTCGATCGCCGCGCGCACCGCGTCCGCGTCGCGCACGTCGAGGGCGACGGCCTGGGCGCCCTCGAGCTGGCCGGCGAGTTCCTGGATGCGGTCGGATCGGCGCGCCGCCAGGACGACATGGGCTCCGGCGGCAGAGAGGGAGCGGGCGATGGCGGCGCCAATGCCGGCCGACGCACCCGTGATGAAGGCCTTGCGGCCGGCGAGGGTCTGCATGGCGAAGAGGCTACCTGCTGGGGCCGGGGCCCAGCCACCTCCTTGTTCTGAATCGTTCCATCCACGATGCTTCTCCCATGAGCTGGTCAACGCTGAGTTTCAGGTATTCGTGCGCCGCGGCGCTGCTCCTCGGATTGTCCGCATGCCTGGACGTGCCCGATGAGCCCGAAGTCGTCGGGCGACCGACGTTGTTCACGGGCGGTCGCATCTACGAGGACGCGCAGGCCGAGCCGGTCGAGGCGCTCGTGACCCGCGGCGGCTGGGTGCTCGAACTCGGCGCAGCCGAGGAGCTACGGGCGCTCTACCCGGACGCTTTCGAGGTCGACCTGAAGGGTGCGACGGCCTTGCCCGGGCTGCAGGATGCACACGGTCATATCGAGAGCTACGGCACCGCCCTCAGCCAGGTCGAGTTGCGCGGGGCGAACTCCTACGCGGAGGTCATCGCGCGCATCGCACAGCGAGCCCAACAACTGCCCCCGGGAAGCTGGATCACCGGCCGCGGGTGGGACCAGAATCTCTGGGCGGGCAAGGCCTTCCCGCACCACGCGGAGCTTTCGGCAAGTGTCCCTCAGCACCCCGTCTGGGTGCGGCGCGTGGACGGACACGCGGGCCTCGCGAACGCGGCAGCCCTCGAACGTGCCGGACTGGGTGGAGCGCTGGATCCTGTTCCGCAGCCTGTCGGTGGAAGTGTGATCCTGGATTCGGAGGGTCGAGCGACAGGCGTCCTGGTCGACACGGCGATGGCACTCGTCTCGGACCATATTCCATCACCCACGCGCGAGCAGCGTGTGCGACATATTCTGCGCGCCCAGGAGGAGCTGCTGGCGAAGGGGCTGACCTGTGTTCACGACATGGGGGTCGACCGCGATACGATCGAGATCTACGAGCAACTGCGCCGCGAGGGCCGGCTCGAGTTGCGAGTGGTGGCCTACCTGTGGGGGAACGACCTGACCTCGGCCGAAGAGCTCGAGGGACTGCCCATCCTGCCGGATGCACGGGATCGATTGTCCGTCTGCGGTGCGAAGCTGATGGCGGACGGTGCCCTCGGTTCCCGTGGAGCCGCCCTGCTGGAGGACTATGCGGATGCGCCGGGTGAGCGCGGCCTCCTGCGCTTCGACACTCCCCAGGCCTTCGAGAAGGTCGTGAGGCTTCTGATGGAGGCGGGCCTTCAACCGGCCACCCACGCCATCGGAGATCGGGCCAACCGCATGGTGCTCGATGCCTACGAGGCGATCATGGATGAGGATCCGGCCCACAAACGACGTCGCCCGCGGGTGGAGCACGCGCAGATCCTGGCGCCGGATGACTGGGCCCGATTCCGCGACCTGGGCGTCGTGCCCTCGATGCAGCCGACCCATTGCACATCCGATATGGCCTGGGTTCCCGATCGGCTCGGACCCGAACGGCCCGTCGGGGCCTACGCCTGGCGTCACATCGAGACGGGCCCCCAGACCGCCCTGGCCTTCGGGAGCGACTTTCCGGTGGAGCGACCGGATCCGCTGGAGGGCATCTTTGCCGCGGTCACCCGCGTCGGCGCCCACTCGCGCGGGGTGGCCGACTTCTTTCCGGACCAGCGCCTGTCCGTTCGCGACGCCGTCGCGGCCTTCACGAGCGGGGCAGCCAGTGCTTGCTTCCAGGAATCACGGCGTGGTCGCCTGGCGCCGGGCTTCGGTTGCGACATGACCGTTCTGGATCGGGACCCGATGGATCTCGATGTCGTCGGCGCAAACGTATTGCTCGAGACGATCGTGGAGATGACGGTGATCCAGGGCGAGATCGTCTACCGCAGTAATCCTTGATGGAGGCCGCGCATGGTTGAGATTCGAGTTGAGTACGAGGGCGCCCTGCGCTGCACCGCGGTCCACGGGCCGTCGGGCGCACGGGTGACGACGGACGCACCGGTGGACAACCAGGGCAAGGGCGAGTCGTTCTCGCCCACGGACCTGGTTGCAACCGCGCTGGGGAGCTGCATGCTAACGATCATGGGCATCGTGGCCGCGCGCCACGACTGGGATCTGGTCGGCGCGCACGCGCGCGTCGAGAAGAAGATGCATGCTGAGCCGCGTCGCATCGGCGAGCTCGTTGTGACCATCCACGTGCCAGGGGACTTCGACGCGTCCGCCCGGAAGGCGCTGGAGCGTGCCGCCTTGACCTGCCCTGTGCATCGCACCCTGGGCGATGTGGTGGAGATGCCGGTTGAGTTCGTCTGGGGTGGCTGAGGTAGGCCGCAGTGCCGGCCAAACTCAGTCCATCAGGGATAGAGCATGTTCGACGAGCCACTGGCGTTCGTCCGGCGTGACGCTGTCGGCGACGGCGGTCATCTCACGCTTGCCCAGTCGCTCGACCTTGGCCGAATAGGCCCTCGGGTCTGCGATGTACTCGAGCAGGCGCTCCGAATCCCAGAAGCTGGCAATGCCCTTGAGACTGGGCCCGAGGTTCATGAACCCTCCGGTCCCGTCCTTGCCGTGGCACTGGGCGCAGTTGCTCGTGTACAGCTCGGCACCCTTCGACTGCCCGGCGGGAGCCTTCGTGTTGCCCGTCGAGCAGGCGACGCTCGCGAGGCAGAGGAAGAGGACGAGCAAGGCGTGAAAGCGTCTGTGCTGGATCATGGGGGAGGCGGCGGGAGCTCATTGGGGACGGACGAATGGCGCGGGTCCGAGAAGGTACGACCTGGACGAATCCCTAGAAAGCCTCGACCGGCGCTTCACTGGCCGGCACCCTAATCAGAGCTTCATGACGACCTCCGACCGATCCCCGCGCGCCTCGACCGTCGTCTGCTTCCTGGGCTTGCTGTTCGCGCTTCGCTCCCTGCTGCTGGTGTCCCTGGCCGACGTCTTCTTTTACGGAGAAGAGCTCGAGAAGGGCACTGCCGCAAAGGCCCTGCTCGACGGTGTCGACTGGCCCTACCACCAGCTCGCCTATCACCTGTACGAGGGCGGCGGATTCGTCACCAGCCACCTGACCGCCCTCGCCTTCTCGCTGGTGGGGCAGAGCATCCTGGCCCTCAAGCTGGTCGCGCTCCTCTTTGGAGGCCTCGTCCTCTGGGCCGGGATGCGCCTCTGTGGACGCCATTTCGGGGACCGCAGCGCCTGGCTGTTCGCCCTGCTGCTCATTCTCGGCCCCGCGAGCTTTCAGAAGCTCTCCCTGCTCAGCCTCGGCATCCACTTCGAAGCCTGTCTCTTTCTGCTGCTGGTCTTCGACGCCACCCTGACCCTGCTCGAAACACCACGGGACCAGCCGAGTCCCGTTCGGTCGGTGGCCCAGCTAGGTCTGGCTCTCGGATTCGGGTTCTTCTTCAACTACCAGCTAGCTGTGGCTGGCCTGTGGTGCACCGTCTGGCTGCTGGCACGCCGCCCACGAGTCTTCAGCGGCCGCTCGCTTGCAGTCGGCCTGGGTTGCCTGGCCCTGGGCCTGACGCCGCTGCTGCTGATGTACGTCAGCGTCGGGGCACAGGTATTCGACATCCACGGAACACCGCTGGCCACTGTTCAGAACAACGGCGCAAAGCTCGGGGCGTTTCTAAAGTCCCTCTACGTCGATCGCACCTTCGCGGAGCTGATCGGAGGCATTCTGTACCCCCTGGGATTCCTGGCTGCCCTGGCCTTCGTGATCGCCCGAACGGATGGCCGAGTGCGGCGCAACTCCCTGCGGCTGACGACCTTTCTGCTGCTGTGGTTTGTCGTGTACCTGTCGAGCGGCTTCGTCGTCGGAGCGGTCCAGCATCCATTCCAGCTATTGCGCTTTGCTCCGATCTGGGTTCTGACCACGGTCGTCGTGGCGGCCGGCCTGTCCGGACTGCTGCGCTCCGGTCGAGCGGTCGACCTGCGGGTCGGACTGGCACTCTCCGTCGTCCTGGTCGGGTGGGGCCTGCGCTCGACGTGGGTTGCCGCGCGCACGGGCAGTCCCGCCACCTGGAGCGCAAACTGGAGACTGCTCTGCGACACCAAGGGCTACGACTACGCCGGGTACTTCGCAAAGGTCTTCCCACGCCTGGAAAGTCCGACGCAGCGCGCGCTCGCATTGAACGGATTCGAGGAGGCGGATCCGATGTTGTTGCGCGCCGACTACGCCCAGGCTCTCTCTGAACACGAGCGCTGGTCCCTGGCCGAGGCCATGGGCAACTTGCCTTCAGCACCTGAGACTCGAGCAGATTTCATCCTGGGCCTGGGGCCGCTCGGGTCGCGCCTCGCCGAACGCGATATCCAGGCCACGATGACAATGGGTGCGGACCTGCCCGATGGGCTGCGGCCCGCGTGGGCCCGAGCGGTCGGGCGCTTTGGTCGTGCTTACGCCGAATTCCCGGGCCGCATGGAGGCCCAGGTTGAGGCCCTGCCGCCCGGCCCCCTGCGTGCAGATTTCTTGCGTGGGATGGGCTATCGCGCCTGGCGGCGGTTCGTCATCGGGCCATACGGAACCGCGCGTTTCCAGCTCAAGCCCCACGCGGTTCTGGAATGGCTGGACGGTCTGCCGGAGGCCGACCGTCCATTCCTGCGCGAGGGATTCGAGCAGGGCGCGCGCCTGCACTCCCTCTCGGACAACTGACGCGGCGGACCGTCGGAGGCCCGCCGCGGCCTGGATCAGAACGACCAGCCGAGGGTGATCAGGAACAGGTTGTCCGTGCGCTTGCGACCGGCGGCGGGGTTGTTGTTCCAGTCAAAGATCCACTGGAACTGAGCGAACATGGCCTCGGTCAAGGACATCTTCACGCGCGTGTCGAGCTGGCCGAAGACATCCTCGCTCTCCTCGAGGCTCGGGTAGACCTTCATGTGCTGCTCGAACTCCGTGTCGTCGGTCATCTGCCACTGGAGGTCGTAGCCGGCGCGGGCCGCGATGAAGTCGTTACCGGGCTGACCGGTGAGGTCCTGATCGATATATGCGATACCGGCTTCGAGTCCGAGCTTCACGGAGTCGTCATCGAGGGCCTGGTATCCATAACCGGCGCCGACACTCGTCCGCAAATCGAGACCCGCCGGGCCGTTGGCCTGGACGGATGAGTCTGCGAGCAAGTAGGACTTTTCGTCGAGGAAGTAGTCGTACTGGCCGCGAGCAAAGGTTCGGCGTTGGGTCAACATGCCGTTGTCTTCCGTGTAGGCCCATGAGAAGCCCAGTGTCCACCGGTCTTCATCCGTCTCGCGGATTCCGTCGGCCGTGACGGAGCTGTTCGTCACGTCGGTGTTGCCATCGGAGAAGGATGAGCTGACAGCGATGGAGCCTTCCCACTCTCCGGTCTTCTCACCTTCGCTGGCTTCGACCGGCGTTGCATCCGGCGTCTGGGGCAACGGGACCTCCACCGTGGGCGTGGCTGCGAGGAGGGGTAGCAGGGAAAAGGGGGCGATCATCATGGGACTGGATCCTTAAATGCCGGCTTGTGCCGGCCAATGGGGGGGGCGCTGTTCTGTGCCGGGGCACGTTTCGTGGGGATCACGATCTAAGATTCCCGCGCCAAATCAACTAACAGAGTTGATACTTTGGGGCGGCGCCTCGCTCCATATCCGTTGCCGGTATACGGATACGACGCCCCAAGAGTCATGCCTGGCCTGGCCGGAAATCCCGGGTTCAAGAGCAACTAGGGGGTAACCCCTAACGGTCTCGGTCAGTTCGTCAGGTTGACCGTCGGCACTTGCTGCGCGACGGCGTCCCGATCACCCGTATAGACATAGCCCCAGTCGGAGCTGTTCATGCGCTTCATGTGGCGCCGGTGGCGGCGCTTGTAGTCGATCTGATCCCGGATGAGTTCGGGGTGCTTGATCAGCGCGAAGAGTCGCTCGAGCTTGCGGTGCAGCTTGGGCCAGATGCCGGTTATCGCGCGCTTGTGCACCTTGAGCAGCTTGTCGCGCTCGTCGAAGAGTTCCTTCTGGGTGAAGAGTGGGTGCCGGAAGGACTCGACCGAGTGCCAGTAGTGGAACTCGATCTCGGCCACGTCCTGGAGCAGGTGCTCCTTGACCTCTTCGTAGACCTCGGTGCCCGGAATGGGCTGCATGATGCCACAGGTGATGGCATTCGGCCGGGTCTCGCGCACGATGTCTTCGGTGAGCCGGTGGTCCTTGTAGGTCTCGTTCGGGAAGCCGTAGAGCAGGAACAGCTTGAAGGACATGCCGAGCTCGCGATTGAGCTTGGCGCCGCGCCGCACCTTTTCGGGCGTCACACCCTTCTTCATCGTCACGAGCATGTCCACCGATCCCGACTCGAGGCCGTAGGCGATCTTGACGCAGCCCGCCTTGCGCATCCAGCGCAGCATCTCGTAGTCCATCGTGTCGACGCGCGACTCGCAGAGCCATTCGAACGAAAGGTCGCGCCGGATGATCTCCTTGCAGATCGCGATCACGCGCTTGCGCTGGATCGTGAAGAGGTCATCCATGAAGATGATCTGCGGCGGAGCGTAGGTCTCAATGATGTGCTGAGCCAAATCGACCGTGCGCTCGATGCTCATCGAGCGGTACTGGCGCGGTGTCATCTCCGCGTCGCAGAACGTACATGCATAGGGGCAGCCGCGGCTCGTGATGGCAGTAACCCCGGGGTTGACCATCAAGCGCATGTACTCGGGCATGTCCCACAGGTGGTACGCGGGCAGCGGAAGCGAGTCGAGATCCTTGATCAGCGGACGGCGCGGGGTGGCGAATTGCTCGCCATCCTTCATGAAGGTGATGCCCAGGATGTCTTCCCACTTCTCGGGCGACTGCCAGTGCTCGACGATCTCCGGCAGGGTCTGATCGCCCTCACCTTGGGCGCAGATGTGACACGCCCCGGGCTCCAGGAAGAACTCCGGGTTGGTGGTCGGGTGGGGGCCACCCATGACGACGAATCGACCGAAGTCATTCTTGGCCATCAGGCCCAGCTCGCGCGCGCGCCGTGCGTTCGGCGTCAGGGATGAGATTCCGACGATGTCGGCCCATTTCATCCCGGCCTGGACCTCGTCGAGCTCGCGGATCGAGTCGTCGAGCAGCTGGACCTCGTGGCCGAGCTCCAGGAGCTGCGCCCCGAGCAGGCTGATGCCGAGCGGCGGGTAGATCTCATCGCGCGCCAGCTCACCCGTGGTGTTCGATGTGTCCGAGAAGAGCTTCTTTGCCATCTCGCGGATGGCCTGGCTCTTCGCGTAGATCAGGACAATTTTCATGGGTGCATTTCTCGGTGGATTCGGATCCTCCGGGGGGACCGATCGTCTGCCCTATCGACAACCTTACGTAAGCTGCCGACTGGACGGGGGCGATCAGGCGCCGCCTGCTGCGCAAGCAGGAGGATTCGTCTATCGGATCGTATCCCGCCTGCGGCGGAGCGGCAAGCCGGAAAACCTGCCGGGACACCCGTCAGGGCCGGTTTTTCCGGTGCAGGTCACCCTCCCACGCCCCCGGTCCGAGGGGGCGAATTCGGCCCGAATTGAAGACGGCCAGGCCGGGTCGCCGCCGTAGAATCCCCGGCCCATGAGCAACGATCAAGCGGATGCGGCCGGGGCCGCCGGGACGGGCAACGACGGGGCCAAAGAGGGGTTCGACGCGCGCCTGCGGCGCCTGGAGGAGATCGTCCAGGGGCTCGAGGAGGGTGATCTGGATCTGGAACCGGCAATCGAGCGCTACCGGGAGGGGATCCACCTCCTGAAGGGGTGCCGCGACATCCTCGGCACGTACAAGCGCCAGGTAGAGGAGCTGACCCAGGAAGCGGAGTCGGCCCTGCAGCCCTATTCCGGAGACCCGGACGCCGCGGGCGGACCCGGGGCCTGAGGCTGGAGACACCTGGAGTGGCGGCGACCGAGCGCGAGGCCTGGCTGGAGCAAACCAAGGCCTGGGTCGAGGTCCAGCTCGAGAGGGCACTGGGAGAGCTGGACGGAGCGCCGCCCATCCTGCTGGAGGCCATGCGCTACGCGCTCTTTGGCGGCGGCAAGCGCCTGCGCCCGGCCCTGGTGCGCGCGACCTGCGATCTGGTCGGAGGGAGCGACGAGCAGGCTGGTCGAGCTGCGGCTGCCGTCGAGCTGCTACATACCTACAGCCTCGTTCATGACGATCTGCCCTGCATGGACGACGACGACCTACGGCGCGGCCGACCGACCTGCCACAAGGTCTACGGCGAGGCTCTGGCCGTGCTGGTCGGAGACGGCCTTCAGGCGGCAGCCTTTCAGCAGACTGCCGCGGTTGGCGGCGAGGGTGGCGCGCCCATGACGTCCTGCCTGGCACTTGCATCCGGGGCGCTCGGAATGGTCGGCGGCCAGCAGCTCGACCTGGCCGCCGAGGCGGGCGCCAGCGTGGGCGATGTGGTCGAGATCCACCACCGCAAGACCGGCGCCCTCTTGGTGGCGTCGGTCGAGCTCGGAGTCCTCGCGGCGCGTCCCGAGTGGGGGCGGCCCGATTCCCCAGGCGCGACCCGGCTAGAGGCCCTGCGAGAGTACGGGCGCGCGCTCGGGCTGTGCTTCCAGGCTGTCGACGACCTGCTCGACGTGACCGGGAACGCGGGCTCCCTGGGCAAGACGCCCGGCAAGGACCAGGCAGCCGGCAAGGCGACGCTCGTGTCGGCCCAGGGGCTGGAGGGGGCCCGGGAATCCGCCGGCCGGGCAGCCGAAATGGCCAGTGCTGCCGCACGTAGTGCCGGAGCGGGCGACGGGCACCCGACGCTCTGGTTGGTCGAGACCATGCTGCGCCGCCAGAGCTGAACGAGGGGGCCTGGAGCCATCCGTGCCCTCATCCAGGAAAGGGCTTGCAAGCGTGGCGCCTGGTATCATGTTGGGTGAAGCCCACCAGCTGGAACCGTACCGTCAATGAACTCCGCTCGACCCTCCGAGACGCCCGACCAGGACGTCGACCTGACCCCGCTCCTGCCCCAGATCCAGAGTCCTCAGGACCTGAAGCTGCTACCCGCGGAATCCCTCGGGCGGCTCTGTGGGGAGGTGCGCGAGTTCCTGCTTCAGAGTGTTGCACGCTCCGGCGGCCACATGGGATCGAACATGGGCGTGGTCGAGCTGACCGTCGCCCTGCACTATGTGTTCGACTTCCGTCGTGACCGGCTCGTCTGGGACGTCTCCCATCAGAGCTACACCCACAAGGTCTTGACGGGGCGCCGGGACGGTTTTGCCCGGCTGCGGCAAACGGACGGTATGTGCGGTTTCACGAACCCGGAAGAGTCCGAGTACGACCTGTTCCACACCGGACACGCGGGCACGAGCATCAGTCTCGGTCTGGGGCTGGCGATGGGCATGGCGCACGAGCCGGATCCGGCGCAGGTGGTGTCCGTGATCGGGGACGCGAGCCTTGGTGCAGGCGTTGCATTCGAGGGGCTCAATCACGCGGGCGCCACCGGCTTGCCGATGCTGGTCGTGCTGAATGACAACGAGTGGTCGATCTCGAAGACCGTCGGCTCCCTGGCCCGCTACCTGTCGCGCATTCGCTCCAACCGGCTGGTTCAGCGAGCTGGGCAGGAGACCAAGAACCTGATCAACGCCATCCCCCTGATCGGACCCAGGGTCGATCGGGCACTCGAGGAGATAGGCGAGGTGGTGCGACACGCGGTGGTCCCCGGGCACGTGTTCGAGGAGCTGGGTGTGACCTATGTCGGACCGATCGACGGCCACGATGTGGAATTGATCATCGAGACCCTCGAGCGTAGCGCCAAGCTGGATGGGACCGTGATCCTGCATCTCTTGACCGAAAAGGGACGCGGGCACCCCAAGGCTCCGGGCCATCCCGAGCGAGTGCACGCGGTCAAGCCCAGCGCCAGCGCAAAGGCACCGGTTGCTCCAGACAAGACCGAGGCCCCGACTGCTGCAGGTGCGCCGGCGCCCAAGGGCGTCGTTTCATTCACGGGCGCATTCGCCGATTCGCTCGCCCACCTCAGCGAGCGCGATGTTCGCATCCACGCATTGACCGCCGCGATGCCCTCCGGCACGGGCCTGGTCGAGTATTCGGAGCGCTTCCCGGCGCGCTTCCACGATACCGGAATCACCGAGCAACACGCTGTCGCGATGGCCTCCGGAATGGCAAAGGCCGGATTGCGACCCGTCGTTGCGGTCTATTCGACTTTCCTGCAGCGGGGCTACGATCAGGTGTTCCAGGAGGTCGTGCTACAGGGCCTGCCGGTTGTCTTCTGTCTGGACCGCGCGGGCCTGGTGGGGCAAGACGGGCCAACCCATAACGGCGTGTTCGATATCGCGTATCTGCGCACCCTGCCCGGGATGACCCTGTGTGCCCCGCGCGACGCGACGGACATGCTGCGCATGCTCGAGGCGGCCCTGGCCTCCAAGGGCCCCGTGGCCCTGCGCTTCCCGCGCGCGGATTGTCCCCCGGACGTCTTCCATGGTGACGAGCGGCGTGCGATGGAACGCGGCAAGGCCGAGGTTCTGCGTGAACCCGACCAGGTCGTGATCTGGGCCTATGGTGCGATGGTCGGAGTGGCCCACGAGGTCGCCCAGCGCTTCGAGCGTCGTGATGTCCAGGTCGGGGTCGTCGACGCACGCTTCGCCAAACCACTCGACGAGGACCTCCTGGCTCAGCACATCAAGGCTTGCCGCCAGATCATCACGCTCGAGGATCACCAGAAGGCGGGCGGCTTCGGCACTGCGGTGCTCGAGGCGAGCAACCGCCTGTCCCGTGGAATAGAGGATCCGGCGCGGGTGAAGCTCCTGGGAATCCCCGATCGCTTTGTGACCCATCGCACGTCTCGCGACGAGCAGCTGGCCGAGCTCGGCCTGGACGCGGACGGCGTCGAACGTACGGTTCGTCAGTTCCTGCAACCGACCCTTATTTGAGCCCACCCCCGGTAATCGGCCCCGTCCGTCGTGTCTGAGCCTAATTCGTCTTCTTCCACCGCCCAAGGCGGTGAGGGCTACATTCAGTCTTCGTCACCCTTCCATGAAGGTGACGTCAGGCACGTGCTCGTGCTGGCCGATGCCACGAAGCCCGCGGTCGAGGGACTGCTGCCCGAGATCGATGGCTGGCTACGGGACCGGGTCGAGCGGGTCGAGATCGAGCGAGACGTGCGCGCCTTCAGCAGGGCCCGTGTTCAGCGTGCCGACCCGCCGGAAGATGAGGCCCGACCGGACCTGGTCGTGGTTCTGGGCGGAGACGGAAGCGTGCTCTCTGCCGTCAGTGCCTTTGCGGACAACCCGGTGCCGACCCTGGGTGTCAACTTTGGCGGCGTCGGCTACCTGGCTCCCGTGGACGCGCCGCACTGGCGCGACGGCCTCGCGGAAGTGCTCGCGGGCACGGGCATCCTCGAGCCCCGCATGAGGCTCGAGGCGCGTCTGCATCCGAAGCAGGGCGAGCCATCGCGCCGCCTGGTTGCGCTCAATGAATTCGTGCTCTCGCGCGGAGCGACTCAGGGGATGCTGCGGGTCGATCTGCGTGTCGCCGGCCAGTGGGCCAGCGACTACCGGGCGGATGGGCTGATCCTGGCGACCCCAAGTGGTTCGACCGCGTACTCGCTGGCTGCGGGTGGCCCCGTGCTCGCCCCGTCGATGCTCGGGATAATTGTCACGCCAGTATGTCCATTCGCCCTGACGCACCGTCCGGTCGTCTTGCACCCGGATCATGAATTGACCGTTTCCGTGACGAGCGCGTCAGGACTGGTTACTTTCTCGGTCGATGGGCACGGATTCCACCCCGTGCACACTGGCGATTCGGTTGTGATCAAACGACATTCTGTGGCATATCCGTTGCTTGCAAGACCTTCCTCCGATCCGTGGCGAACGTTGCGCGATCGACTTGGATGGCGCGGTAGCATTCCCCTCCAGGGCAACCCATTGACGCCCCACGACGGCGCCTCCGAGCCTCGAGATCAACCACATTGAAGAACCCTGACCCGGCCGCGGCGGCCGCCGGATTCGGCGCCGAAACTCCGCGGCGAGTTCCTCCCACACTGAGGCTGCTGCTCGTCTTCGTCCTGCTCTACGGGTTCCTTGTCGCCATCAAGTTGATGGGCGGCGGGATCGCGATGATGGGCAAGGAGACGTCGAAAGGCCTGTTTTCCGGGGTCTCGAACCCCTTCGCCGGACTCGGTCTGGGGGTGCTGGCCACGGTCCTGGTCCAGAGTTCGAGCACCACGACCTCGACCATCGTGAGCCTGGTGGGCAGCGGTGTGCTGACCGTGCGTTCTGCCGTGCCCATGATCATGGGTGCGAACATCGGGACCACGGTCACCAACACGCTCGTTTCGGTCGGGCACGTTCGGCGCTCGCAGGAGTTCGAGCGTGCACTGGCGGCGGCCACGGTTCACGATTTCTTCAACGTGCTCTGCGTGAGTCTGCTGTTGCCGCTCGAGCTCATGACGGGCTTCCTGTCGAAGACGGCGACGAGCTTGACGGATGTGCTCATCGTCAGCGACGGAGCCACCTACAAGAGTCCGATCAAGAAGGCCGTAAAGGCTGCATTCAACGTGGTCGTGGATGCACTCGAGGGTCTGGGCCTGTCCGGGACTCCGCTGGCGATCACGGTCGGATTGCTGGGAGTTGCCCTGACCTTCCTCTGCCTGATCTTCATCACGCGCAACATGCGGGTGATGATCTCGTCCCGACTGGAGCGAGTCATCAACAATGCTCTGGGCAAGGGGGGCTGGATCGGGATCCTGATCGGGATCATGGTCACCATCTCCGTCCAGTCGTCGAGCATCACGACCTCGCTCCTGGTGCCCATGTGTGCCGCCGGCGTGCTCACCCTCGAAAACGCATTCCCGATCATGCTGGGCGCCAATATTGGCACTACCGTGACGGCCTTGCTGGCCAGCCTCGCGGCCGACAGCTCGGCCGGACTGACCATCGCCCTCGTGCACACGCTCTTCAATCTCGTCGGGGTAGTGGTCTTTTACCCCTTTCCCAGGCTACGCCGGATTCCGATCCAGTTGGCCCGATTGCTGGCCACCAAGGCCAGTCGCAGACCCGCATGGTTGCTCGTTTATGTGGGCGTCGTATTTATTCTCATCCCGCTTGGAGGATGGCTCCTCCTAAGATGAGTTAGGAACAGATCATGCTTAACTGGCTACAGACATTTACCCGTGGAGGCGACGGCCTCAGGGAAATCAACAAGAGATTCCTCGAGATGCTCCAGGACGGCCGTCACATCTTCGACGCGGCTGCCAACTCCCTGCTGGGCGGCGGCGACCCGGAGGTGATCCGTGAGGACCTGTTTCGGACCGACGCGCGCATCAATCTGACCGAGCAGGAAATCCGGCGCGGGATCGTGGTCCACGGAACCGTACACGGTGCGTCCGCCTTTCCGGTGCTCCTGACGATGATGAGCCTGGTCAAGGACGCGGAGCGGGTGGGGGACTACGCCAAGAACATCTTTGACCTTGCGGCCCTGCGTCCAGACCTGGATCCGGATGACGTGGGCGAGCTGACCGTCATAAAGGACCAGGTGTCGACTCTGCTCATCCGGGCCCACGGAATCTTCAAGCAGCAGGATGTCTCCACGGCTCAGGATTTCCTGAAGGAGACGGATGGGCTACAGAATCGCTGCGATGCACGCGTGGAGCATTGCATCAAGAGTTCCGACCGCAGCCGGGTCACCGAGGTTCTGGCCTATCGCTACTTCAAGCGCGTCGCGAGCCACGTCGGCAATATCGTGACATCCGTGGTCATGCCCGTGGATATGCTCGACTACTTTCCCGGCAAGCCAATGTCGGAGCAGTAGAGCCTCGGTCAGTGGGGCAGGGGCGTGCGCGAGTCCGCCTGAACCAGCCCATCTTCGAGGTAGACCACTCCCTCGCAGCGTTGGGCAAGTCGATTGTCGTGGGTGACGAGCAGGAGGGCCAGCTTGCGCTCGGCTTGCTCGCGGAAGATGAGCTCCAGGACCTTCTCACCTGTCGCGGTGTCCAGGTTTCCCGTGGGCTCATCGGCGATCAGGATGGGTGGGTCGAGTAGCAGGGCGCGCGCGATGGCGACCCGTTGCTGTTCACCGCCCGAGAGCTGGCCGGGGCGGTGTGTGAGGCGTTTGCTCATACCGAACTTGACGAGCATCTCGCGCGCGCGCTCGGAGTATTCCTTCTTGCGCCGTCGGAACTGAAAGCCGCGGTTGGCGATCATGGCCGGCAGCAGCACGTTCTCGACCGCGTCGAGCTCGGGAAGCAGGTGGTAGAACTGGAAGACGAACCCGATGCGTCGGTTTCTCAGCTGGGAGCGTGCCTTGCGGCTCAGGGTCCAGGCATCGGTCCCCTCGAGCAGCACCTTGCCTTCGCTCGGTGCGTCGAGCAGGCCGAGGATATTGAGCAGCGTGGTCTTCCCTGCGCCCGAGGTGCCCATCAAGCAGAGCTGCTCGCCGCGGTGCAGCTCGACGTCCACGCCGTGCAATACTTCCAGCTTGCGATCTCCAACCTTGAAGGATTTACGGATACCGCGCGTCAGGAGCAGCGCCTCGTTCCCGTTGCTCATTCGTACCTCAGGGCGTCGATTGGATGCATGCGCGCGGCTCGCAGGGCCGGTATGGCGGCAAAGAGAAGCGTACAGGCGAATGCGCCCAGCATGATGGCGGCCACTCCGAAGGGCTCGATCACGCTCGGAATGTGATCGAAGTAGTAGACGTCGCGATCGAAGATCTGAACTCCAAAGGTGCTCGATAACCAGCGCTCGATCGAGTCGATCTCGACCGCGGCCCAGATGCCGGCGGCGGCACCCAACACGGTACCTACGAGGGCCTGCCAGAAGGCGATCAGCAAGAAGACCGAGAGTATGCCGGCCGGTGTCCCGCCCAGGGCACTGATGATGCCAATGTCGCGCCGCTTCTCGCTGACCATCATCGAGAGCAGGGCGAATACGGTAAAGCCCGCCACGATCATCACCAGGCTGAGCATGATGCCCATGAGCGATTTTTCGTTCTCGACCGCGGCCAGGAAGACCTGCTTGAACTGTTCCCAGGTCTTGATCTCGTCGATGCGCCCGAAGTCAAAGCGCGGCTCGTGCAGGAGACCCTTGTCGGCCAGTTGTTGTTGAAGGTCGACGACGATCTGATCCGCATCTCGCTCGTAGTCGACCAGCTTGACCAGCATGTGGGTGAAGTAGTCTCCCTCGCCGATCAGATCTGCGAGGACGCGGCGCTCCAGGTAGACCCGCCCGGAGTCCATCTCGTTGTCACCCGAGCGGAACATTCCAGCCACGACGTAGCGCTGGTTGCTCGGCTGGCTGCCATCCTCGATGGCCTGCTGGGACATGGTGACGATGTCGACCGTGTCGCCGCGCTCGAGGCGCCAGGCCAGGGCGAGCTGCTCGCCCAGGATCACCCGTTCGAGCGGCCGCTCGTCGAGTGCGCGCGGGTCGTACTCGGGCGGAATGCCGAAGGGCTCGTCCACATCGACGGGCCGCGGGATGTTGTAGAGGGATGTGGCTTCCAGGGCCGAGCGCAGCTCAGTGGCCTGGTACTCGTCCGCGGGGTCGATTCCGATCAACTGGACTATCTGGAAGTCGCGCCGACGCGGATCGAGGGCCAGGTTGCCCCGTCCGCGAATGTTGATCAGGCCCGCGTGCTGGATCTGGGGGCAAGCTCCGGCGACGCGTGGATCCGATCGGACCGCTTCGAGCAGGGCCGCCGGACGTGTCGGGATCATGCTGCCGTCCTGCAGGGCTTCACCCTGGCGCGGCTGGATGATCAGGTCCGCCAGCGAGCCGCGCAGGATGCCGCGGCTCTCGGCCAGGAAGCCCGACATGATCGACAGGATCAGGATCAGGGCCGCAACCGCCAGCGCGATGCCGGCCGTTCCGATCCAGTTCGTGCGCCGCTTTCGTAGGTAGCGCAGGCTGAGAAAACTACGGTACACCGGGTCAGGACTCCTCGGCGTCGTCGGGCGCGTCCGAGACAGACTGGGGCCGCATGGTGGGAAAGAGCAGCACGTCCCGGATCGAATCCTGTCCCGTCAACAGCATAACCAGCCGGTCGATACCGATGCCGAGGCCGCCGGTAGGCGGCATGCCAAACTCGAGGGCCTGGACGTAGTCGAGATCGACCTCCCCCGGGGTCTCCGGATCCTTGCTCGCGACCTGGGCCTCGAAGCGGCGCTGCTGCTCCTCGGGGTCGTTCAGCTCGCTGAAGGCATTGCCGATCTCCATGCCGCCGATGAAGACCTCGAATCGTTCGGCCAGGCGCCCGTCCTCGGGCTTGGCCTTGGTCAAGGGGCAGATCTGGACCGGGTAGTCGATGACGAAGGTGGGGCCGCTCAGGTGCGGCTCCACGCACTCCTCGTAGACGTCGTTCATCGTCTTCCAGTAGTCGTCGGAGACGTGCACTCCCAGTTCCTTGGCGCGCGCCAGGACCTTCGGCTGGTCATCGAAATCGCAGCCCGCATGCTCCGCGAAGAGTTCGATGTAGGACCGGCGCTCGAAGGGTGCCTTGAGGTCGTATTCAACCTCCCGGAAGGTGGTCTTGGTGCTCCCGTTCAGGCGCAGGGCGAGGTCTTCGATCAGGCCTTCGCAGATCTCCATCATGCGGCGGTAGTCGGCCTGGGCCTCGTACAGCTCGAGCATGGTGAACTCGGGATTGTGGCGGACGGACAGGCCTTCGTTGCGGAAGTTGCGCGAGACCTCGAATACGCGCTCCAGGCCGCCCACGATCAGGCGCTTGAGGTAGAGCTCGGGCGCGATGCGCAGGTAGAGCTCCATGTCGAGCGCATTGTGGTGCGTGCTGAAGGGACGCGCCGTGGCGCCGCCCACGATCGGATGCAGGGTCGGTGTCTCGACTTCGATATAGCCCTGGGCCTCGAGGTAGCGACGGGTTCCGGAGAGCACCTGCGCGCGCTTGACGAACACGTCGCGCACGCCCTCGGATGCCCATAGATCGACGTAGCGCCGTCGATAGCGGGCCTCCTTGTCCACCAGGCCGTGCCACTTCTCGGGCGGCGGAGCCAGGGCCTTCGAAAGCAATGTGACCTCGTGGGCCCAGATCGTCGGCTCACCCTTCTGGGTGTGTCCGAGTTCTCCGGTGACTGCGAACAGGTCGCCGCCGTCGAGCCACTTGCGCTGGGGCCACCACTCCGTGAGGCGGTTCTTCTGCAGGCCGACCTGGATGCGCCGGCCGTTGCACTGCAGGGGGGCGAAGATGAGCTTGCCGAAGTCGCGCATCCCCATGAGGCGGCCGGCGGCGGTCACGGTCTCGCCAATCAGGGGTCCGGGGGTCTCCGGGCTTCCGGCGCCGTCCAGCAGGACGCTCAGATCCTGGGCCTGGACACCGCGCGCGGGCCAGGGGTCCACGCCGGCATCGCGCATGGCGGCTACCTTGGCCTGTCGATCGGGATGAGCGAGCTCGGTCATCGATTTTGTCGTGGCAGGGTTGCGGAAGGGGATGGTCTCAGGCGGCCCAGATCCAGATGCCTGGCCCGGGCCAGTCGGGACCGGATGGTGGCATCCCACTCGCAAACTTGCCAGGTCGCCGAATCCCTGGCTGGTCCGGGTGGCAGGTGGAGCACGGATGGGTCATGTCCCAAGTCATGGCCCAACAGGGGGCGCAATGCCGGGGCCGCGCCCGAAAACCGCCAATTATCGCTGGGCGGACGCGGACGGGAGGTGGTGGAGGATAGGGGAGTTGAACCCCTGACCTCTTGAATGCCATTCAAGCGCTCTACCAACTGAGCTAATCCCCCGAGTCCGTGTCGAGCCGCGTTGCGAGGGTGTTGAGCCATCGCGTTGCGTCATTGGGGCGCAGAGCATGGCCCTGGGAGGGGCCCGAGTCAACCCCCTCCGGTTGATAACCCGCGCTCGATCGACCGCCACGCTTCGGGTGGCGTCCCACGGGTCGCGGTCCTATCCTGACCAGCTTGCACGCTCGGCCCATCGAGGCCCGAGTCCGCCGTACTGTCGTCTCGCCCGTATTCCATTGAAGAACGTTTACGATCCCGCGCAAATCGAGAGCTGCTGGCAGGCACGCTGGGAGGCGGATCAGACCTTCCACGCCGCCAATCCAGGCAGCCCGGGGTTCGATCCCCAACAGCCCAAGTACTACGTGCTCGATATGTTCCCGTACCCCTCCGGGGCCGGGCTCCACGTCGGGCACCCGATGGGCTACATCGGCAGCGACATCGTTGCGCGCCGCAAGCGCATGGATGGCTTCAATGTGTTGCACCCCATCGGCTACGACGCGTTTGGCCTGCCGGCGGAGCAGTATGCGATCCAGACCGGCCAGCACCCGGCCGAGACGACCGCGGCAAATATTGCGACCTTCAGGCGCCAGCTGAAGTCGATTGGCCTCTCGTACGACTGGACGCGCGAGCTCACGACCAGCGACCCGCGCTTCTACCGCTGGACCCAGTGGATCTTCGCGCGCCTCTTCGACGCCGGTCTGGCCTACCAGACCGAGGTGCCCGTCTGGTGGTGCGAGGACCTCAAGACGGTGCTTTCCAACGAGGAGGTCATCGCAGGCCGATCGGAGCGGGGCGACTACCCCTGCGTGAAACGACCCCTGAAGCAGTGGATGCTCAAGATCACGGCCTTTGCAGACCGGCTGATCGAGGACCTGGATGGGGTGGACTGGCCGGAATCCGTCAAGACCATGCAGCGCGAGTGGATCGGGCGATCCGAGGGTGCGGAGATCGAATTCCCGATCGCTCCTGGCGCCGGGGCCGAGGGTGCCCAGGGGAGCTCGAATCGTCTGAAGGTCTTTACCACCCGGCCGGACACGATCTTCGGTGCCACTTTCATGGTGATCGCGCCGGAACACCCGCTGGTGGAGAGCCTGACGACGGCCGACAAGCGAGCTGAGGTCGATGAGTACATCGCGGCAGCCGCCTCGAAGTCCGATCTCGAACGCACGGATCTGGCCAAGGAGAAGACCGGTGTATTCACCGGGAGTTTTTGCCTGAATCCGCTGATGGATGCCGCGCACGAGGATGCGCGCATTCCTGTCTTCATCGCCGACTACGTTCTGATCGGCTATGGCACAGGCGCGATCATGGCCGTGCCCGGCGGAGACGAACGGGACATGGAGTTCGCCCGCATGTACGACTTGCCGATAAGGCGTGTCGTCGAGCCGCCGGCCGATGCAGGAGTTGGACCGGACGAGTGTTTCGCCGGCGAAGGGCGCGCGGTGGATTCGCCCGGCTGGAACGGGCTGGGTATGGCTGCGGCCATCACCCGATCGATCGAGGTGCTTTCCGAGGGCGGTCACGGCTCGGGCAAGACGACCTACCGCCTGCGTGATTGGCTCTTTTCTCGACAACGTTACTGGGGTGAGCCCTTTCCGATCCTGCACCACGCGGACGGAAGCCTGTCGCGCGTGCGCGACGAGGAACTGCCCGTGTTGCTCCCGCGCATGGCGGACTTCGAGCCTTCAGCCGATGGCGCACCGCCGCTCTCGAAGGCGACGGAGTGGGTGGCCACGACCGACCCGGCGTCCGGAGAACCCGTTCAGCGCAACACCGACACGATGCCCGGCTGGGCAGGCTCCTGCTGGTACTACCTGCGCTATATGGATCCGGGGAATGACAGCCTTCCATTTGCGCCGGATGCGGAGCGCTACTGGGAGAATGTCGATCTGTACGTCGGCGGAACCGAGCACGCTGTGCTGCACCTGTTGTACGCACGGTTCTGGCACAAGTTCCTGTACGACCAGGGTGTCGTGCACACCAAGGAGCCATTCCAGCGCCTCTTCAACCAGGGCATGATCACAGCGTTCGCGTACAAGGACCCGGGTGGCCGCAAGGTCTCGGCGGACGAGGTCGAATTCGACGGAGATGTGGCACGCCTCAAGGGGACCGGTGAGGAGCTCGAGCGCATCACCGCCAAGATGTCCAAAACCCTGAAGAATGTCGTCAACCCGGACGACGTCTGCGCCGAGTTCGGGGTGGATACCTTCAGGCTCTACGAGATGTTCATGGGGCCGCTGGCCGACTCCAAACCCTGGAACCCGCGCGATGTACCGGGCTGCCGCCGCTTTCTCGAGCGGGCATGGAAGCTATTCGTGGACCCGGAGGCGAGCGAGCCGGTTCGGGCCCAGTTGCTGGGGTCGGATGCGACCCCGATGGACGGGCCGGCAGAGGAACTGGAGCGCCACTGGAACCGGGCTCTCGTGCGGATCGAAGCCTCATTTCAGCACTTCAATTTCAACACGGCCATCGCCGCTTTCATGACCTTTGTCAACGAGGCCACGAAGCGCCCGGGCGCGCTGACTCCGAGCCAGGCGCGGCGATTCGTGCTGGCCCTGTCGCCGTTTGCGCCCCACATTGCGGAGGAACTATGGGGACGCCTCGGTCATTCCGAGTCCCTGGCCAGGGAGCCCTGGCCCGAGGTGGACGAGAGCTTCCTTGTCGACGAGAGTTTCGAACTGGTGGTTCAGATCCTGGGCAAGGTTCGAGGCCGGGTTCAGGCGCCCAAGGATGCGGACAAGGCGGCGCTCGAGAAGCTCGCCCTGGCCGCGGTGGCCGACAAGCTCGAGGGAAAACAGGTCGTGAAGGTGATCGTAGTCCCCGGGCGCCTCGTGAATTTGGTCGTGCGCTGAAGCCCGGCGAGCTGCGTAGACTGGGCCGGCCCCGGTCATCCATGCCCACGCTGATTCGGTTGTACCGCTGGCCGTGCGCAACTGGATTGATGGGGCCCGCGTCGCGTATCGTGATCAGACCGGACGAAGTCTTCCAACCCCAATCGAGGCTCACATGCCGCCCGTGACCCAAGACGAAGCCCTGGATCTCGCACGCCAACTCGTGGAGTCGAGCCCCGCCACCGAGACGGAGGTGACCGTCGAGTCGAGCGAGGATCGATTCGTACGCTTTGCCGATACGGGTCCGACCCAGAGTGCGGATCGCGAACGGGTCGACGTGTCGATCCGCGTGCGCCTCGCGGCGGAGCCGGGAAATTCGGCGGCAGGATTTCAGGAAGCGCGTGCCACCTGCGCCAGCCTGGAGCCCATCTATACCGGGCCGGCCCTGGAGCGAGCCCTGACCCTGGCGCGCCTGAGCGCACCGAATCCCGAGCTGAATCCTCTCGGCGGGCCGGTGACCATTCCCGAGACGGCGCCCCAGCGACCGACGATGGACCACACCTTTCGTGAGAAGGCTGGCTGGATCAATGCGGCCATGGAAGCTTGCGCCTCCGAGGGGCTGGCTCCATCGGGCCTGATCCAGACCACGTCGCTCCAGCGGACCCTGGCCAACTCAGCCGGCCGCGAGGTCCAGGGTGCGCGCACGCGCGCGAGCTTCGCCCTCACTGCAGGGCCCTTTGTGGCCCGCGCGACCGGTGGCGAGGGGCCCGCTGGCTCGGGCTGTGCCGAATCGATCGCCTCGAATGTGGAGCGCATCGACGGTGCGCGGGTGATCGCACGCGCCGTCGAGAAGGCCGTGCGCGGGCGTGAACCGCGGGCGATCGATCCCGGTGAGTACACGGTCGTCCTGGAGCCCGCGGCGGTCAGTTCGATGCTCCTGTTCGCTGCCTACTGCGGCTTCGGAGCCCAGGAGGTGCACGAGAAGTCGTCCTTTCTCTGCGGCCGGATCGGGGAGCGCCTGTTCTCGCCTGGCCTGCGCATCCGCGATGACGCCGCGAATGAGATCTACTCGGGCTTGCCCTTCGACGGGGAAGGCTCACCAAAGCTTCCATTGACCCTGCTCGAGGACGGTTGCCTGGGTGGACCGGTGACCGACGCCCGCTGGGCGAGCAAGCTGTCCGTGGACAATACCGGCCACGGCCAACCTCAGCCTTCGACCGAGGGGCCGGCGCCCTGCAACTTGATCGTGGACGCCGGCAAGGAGAGTCTCGAGGAGCTTATCGGCGGCGTGAAGCGCGGCTTGCTGGTCAGTCAGTTCCACTACACGAACATGATCGAGCCCCTGGATCTGACGTTGACCGGAATGACGCGCAACGGGACCTTTCTCATCGAGGACGGCAAGATCTCCCACGCGGTTCGCAATCTGCGCTTCACCGAGACGCTCGTGAACGCACTCTCGCGCGTGACCGGCGTCGGCGGCGAGCGCGAGGTCGCGGGAGCACTCTTCGACGGCGAGATCGTCTGCCCGGCGCTTCGTATCGAGCGCTTTCGATTCACCTCGACCACGGACTTCTGATCATGATGGATCTAGCTCAAGATGCGGTCGACGCAGCCCTGGCCAAGGGCGCCGACTATGCCGATGCTCGTATCAACAGGCTCTCGAACGAGAACCTGACGATGCGCAACGGAATGCTGGCGCGGGCGGAGGCGCCCGAGGACTTCGGGATCGGGCTGAGAGTCCACAAGGACGGCGCATGGGGCTTTTGTGCTGCACCCATGCCGAGCTCGGGACGTGAAGGTGTGCTGCGGGACCTGGCACGACGGGCGACCAAGGCGGCCCGCGACCTGGCGCCGGCGGTCAAGGACCCGGTACGCCTGGCGGGGCGGCCCGAGGGGGTCTTCGAGTACTCGACGCCCATCGCGACCGACCCTTTTGGCGTGGGGCTCGAAGACAAGGTGGATCTCCTTCGGCGCTGCGACGAGAGCATGGGCGGCGCTTCCGAGACGGTGGTGCGGACGGCCAGCATCGCCTTGCGCCGCGAGGAGCAATGGCATGCCACCAGCGAAGGCGCGCAAATACACCAGGTGCTCATTCGTGCCGGTGCGGGACTGTCGACGACAGCTGCTGCCCATGGTGAGGTCGAGACGCGCAGCTATCCGGCCTCCTTCGGTGGGAACTACAAGAGCGCGGGCTGGGAGCACGTCGAGTCACTCGGCCTGCCCGCCCACGGTGAGCGGATGCGAGACGAGTCGGTGGCCCTGTGCTCGGCGGATGCCTGCCCCGCGGGCGAACGGACGTTGATCCTGGGCGGCAGCCAGCTCATGCTGCAGATTCATGAGTCGGTCGGGCATCCCAGTGAGCTGGATCGGGTGCACGGGCACGAGGTCGATCTGGCGGGCGCGTCCTTCCTGACTCCCGAGAAGCAGGGTGACTTTCGATTCGGGTCCGACCTGGTCAACCTGGTCGCGGACTCGACCGTCCCGGGGGGGCTGGACACCCGTGGTTTCGACGACGAGGGAGTTGCTTCCGAACGCTGGCATATCGTGCGAGACGGTATCTTCGAGGGATACATGACGGGCCGCGAGTGGGCCGCGCGGGTCGGGGATGATGCCAGTCACGGAGCGATGCGGGCGGAAGGCTGGTATCACCCGCCGATCATCCGCATTACCAACCTGTCGCTCATGCCCGGAACCTGGGACTTCGACGAACTCCTGGCCGAGACCGAGGACGGCGCTGTCTTCTGTGACACCGTGAAGATGTGGTCGATCGATCAGCGCCGCCTCAACTTCCAGTTCACCTGCGAGGTCGCGCGGGAGGTCAAGGACGGCAAGCTGGGTCGGCTGCTGCGAAGCCCGACCTACCAGGGGACCACGCCCGAATTCTGGCGCTCCTGCGACGCGATCTGTAATGAGGAGCACTGGGAGCTCTGGGGGGTTCCCAACTGCGGCAAGGGCAACCCGATGCAGGTGGCGGAAATGAGCCACGGGGCCGCGCCATCACGTTTCAGACGTGTAAAATTCGTCCGATAGGGCGCTACTGGGGGAACCCCTCAGTCTCGGCAACCGACGGACGATCCGGCGGATTTCACCGAAATTCGGCCGATCCGGGCCGACGCGGGTGGTCCCAATATTGGGTCCTCGCGCTTAGAATCGGGCATCACTCGGTTCGGAAATTCCGGCGCAGGGTCGAGTGGGGGATCGCGGGGCATTGCTGGGGATCGTTCTCCCCTGGCTGGCCGCGCAATTTCGTCTTCATAATGAGGGCGGCCCCGCCCGATGACCAGCCGCATCCACTCCGGTCGCTCGCCAGTCAGGACCCCCCCGCAGATGGCTTCAAAAAGCTCACGTCTCCGAAACCTTCTCTCACCGTCCCTCGTGCTGGTACCGATCGCCGGTCTCAGCCTGACGAATGCTGCGTCGGCGCAGACGGTGGAGTTCTCGTCGCCCACCCAGACGGTCGCCGAAACTGCCGGAAGCACGCTCGCAACCGTGCTGCTTTCACAGGTCGAGGCTGTCGACGTCGAGGCGACCGTGGTCCTGTCCGGCAGCGCGATCGATGGTGCCGATTACAGCATCAGCCCGAACCCGGTCATCATCACCGCGGGCAACCTGAGCGCGGACGTCACGATCACCCTGACGGACGACGCCTTGTACGAGCTCGACGAGACGGCCGAGCTCACCCTGACCGCTCCGGTCAACGCGACTCTCGGAGCCCAGGTCCTGCACACGGCCACGATCCAGAGCGAGGATCCGCTACCCAGTGTGGAATTCGACAGGTTGCGATCCTTCGCGAGGGAGGACGGACCGCCCGTCGACGTTGCGGTCACTCTCTCCGCGCCGGCCGGAGTGGACGTGCACGTCGACTTCGTGACGGTCGGGCGGGCCGAACCAGGCGTTGACTTCACGGCCAGCTCCAGCCCGCTGGTGATTCCCGCCGGGGCGAGCTTCGGGAATATCGTGATCACGATGATCGACGACAACGAGCGCGAGAATCCCGAGCGCCTGCGCCTGCGCCTGACCGGAGCGGTGAACGGGTCGGTCGGAAACTCCGACACTCACAACATGGTCGTCGAGGACGACGAAATCCTGACGCCAAACGTGGGTATCCGCCCCGTCAAGAGCGACAAGTCCAACCTGGACTTCCCGGCAGTTCTACGCGTGGGGCAGGCTTCGAGAACCCAGCGCATCATCCTGAGCAATACCAACTTCGTCGACGTCAACGTGAACCAGTTGACCTTTGCCGGGCATGGTGCGGACTTCTCGTACAACGTCGTCGGCCAGGCGCTTCCGAGGTTGCTGGCCCCCGGCGATCGTATGTCGGTCGACGTATCGTTCACTCCCCAGCATGCCGGGCTACGTGCGGCCCGCCTGGAGGTCGGTCAGGTACCCCACCCGGTCCGCCCGCGTTCGATCCCCCTGGCTGGCGAGGCCTATGGCGCGACGGGAGAAGAGCTGTTCTTGATCGTCGGCGGCCTGGAGGAGTACGTAGACGGAAACCTGGACACCTGGCTCGTGGACTATCACTTCACGACGCCCAGCGCCGTCGCAACCACGACCTCTTACCAGATCGCTGGCACGACTGACGACGTGCTCTATCATCAGTCGCGCATCGGCGCCGACTTCAGCTACGCCTTTGATCTTCCCAACGGCGACTACGAGATCACCTTGCGCTTTTCCGAGCCACAGGTGGTGGCCTCCGGGTTGCGCGTCTTCGACGTCCTGGTGGAGGGTGCGCTCGAGATTGACGACCTGGACCTGGCCGATTCGGTCGGACGCTGGACGGCCTACGACGTACCGGTCACGACCACGGTCAATGACGGCGTGCTGGATCTGCAGTTCGTCGGATCGGTTGGCTTCGCGCTCATCTCGGCGATCGAGATTCGATCGGTCCCTGTCCTGGAGGCCACTCCACTGCTACTCGACTTCGTGACAGTCGGCCAGGGCCAGTTCCTGGACCTCTCGATAGGCCTCACGAATACGGGACTGCACACGGCCGAGATCGAGTCCGTATCGTTCATCGCAACCGTGGGGGCGGGCACCGATTTCTCCATTGATGTCGGGGGGCAGAGCTACGTCGGCAGCGAGAAGAGTGTGACCCACCTGGTCAGCGAGTCCATTCCGGCCGGTGGCGGTCAGCTCGACCTCGATGTCACATTTGCCCCGACGATGCACGACGACCATGTCGTCACCCTGCGTATCGAAGGCAACTTTCCGCCCATGGAAGCGACCCTCCTGGGTACCGGCGGCGCCGATCCATCGTGGGGATTCTTGCACCCCGTGCTGGACGCGTTCCCGCTCCTGGCGGTCGACTACGACAGCACCGGCGGTGAGAGCGTGAACATCCTGGGGTCGGCCTCCCATACCCATGAGCCTGGCCACGTGCTGACGGGCTACGAGTGGAAGCTGGATGGAGTCCCGTTCTCGAGTGTCTCGGACACGCGCAAGAATCTCGCGATCGGCGACAACTCGATTTCACTCACGATCACGGACGACAACGCCCCGGGGAATACGGCGACGGATACCCGCATTTTCTCCGTCTATCCCGGCGACGGCGTGCCTGGTGTGCTCGCGTACTACTACGAGTACATGGACCCGATCGTGCTACTGGATGCCGTGCCGGGCGTCGTGGACTTCATCGAACGCGTGCCTGACGTTGGGCTGTCACCCCTGGTTGGCTTTATCAGTGGATCGCCGTTCTCCGAGAACGTGATGGTGCGCCTGACCGCCAAGTTCGATGTTCCCACGGGGGCCACGTACGAATTCTCTGTCAACGGCAGCGCCGGAGATCGGATCGAAGTCGATGCTTCGCCTGTGACCGGACCCGTCGTGCTGTCCGCTGGTCAGCACGACCTGGAGGTGCGCGTCGCGCTCCTGACCCTGGCGGACCTGCCCGTGTCCATCGACGTGCTCGTGGACAGCGTGCCGGATCCGACCTTCGATGACGATCTGGTGCACAGCGAGCTTGGTGTGACCCCGGTCATCCATGAGATGCCCACCATCGGCAACGACATCGGGGGCAACCTGATCAGTATCAGCGGTTTTGGATTTTACCCCCTGGCCGGAGTCACGGTGCATTGGGGTGGCCAGGACTTCATCGACTCGGACTTCACTTCATACAGCGCAGAGCTGATCGAGTTCCTGTCGCCTCCGGGGAGTGGGCAGGTCAACGTGACCGTGGAGACACCGGGCGGCACGAGCCAGGCTCACGTCTACACATATTCTCCGACGGGACCGGTACCTATCGACTTCATCCGCCTGGTAGCGAATCAGGTCTCCACGCCTGGCGCGACCACCGGCGAGTGGGGGCCGGACGGTCGCTTCTACGTCGGGACCATATCGGGCCAGATCAAGGCCATCACGTACGACGAGAACTACGTGGCAACGAACGTCGACACCTACACCGGTGTTTCAAACCTGACGAATTCCAACGTACTGAGCATCGCCTTCAGTCCCTGGGATACCCCGTCGCCCGTCAAGGTCTACGTAGGGCATGGTGAGCACTTCCTGAACGGGGGCGGCGCCTTCTCCGGCCCTTCGCCGTACACGGGTCAGGTGAGCATGCTCACGGGCCCGAATTTCGATGCACCGGTGCCGATTGTGGAGAAGCTACCCACGTCGAATCACGACCACGCGGTGAACGGCATCGTCTTCGATCACAATGGAGACTTGCTGATCGCCATCGGTGGCAACACCAATGCCGGTGTCAAGGCGCCCCTCATCGGGGACCTGCCCGAGTCGCCACTGAGCGGCGCTATCGTCCGGGCGCGGACCTCCGAACCCGGGTTCGATGGTGATCTGAACTATCGCGACCGGATCACCCTTGCGATCGTGAATGATCAGGTCTTCGGTGAGGACGTGGAGCTCTTGCCCGGGACGCTGGTCGACGTGCACGCCTTCGGTCTGCGCAATCCGTACGATCTTTGCCTGACTACATGGGGCTATCTGTACGCCACGGACAACGGTCCCAATACGGGCTTCGGGCCGGCTTCGACCAGCGCCACGACGCAGACCTCGGATCCAGCCGCCAGCGACGAGCTCCTGCTGGTCGAGTCGGGCAACTACTACGGGCACCCCAACCGCTGCCGGGGCGTCTTTGACCCGCGCCAGAACGTGTACCGCGGGACCTCGGGGCAGAGCATCCCCGGAGTGTTCACCCAGCGCATTTCGGACGTGGCATCGTCCACCAACGGAATCGTCGAGTATCGCTCCATGTCCTTCAATGAGCAGATGCGTGGCGAGTTGCTCGTCCAGAAATGGAATTTCCGCCAGCGGCGCGTGAAGCTCTCGGCGGATAAGCGCACGGTGGACGAGATCAACGAGGTCTACCCACAGGCGAGCGCCCTGGACGTAAACGTCGGGCCCGGTGGGGCGATCATGGCGATCAACTACTCGGGCAACAAGGTCGAGGTCATGGTGCCCAACGACGCCTCGGTGGTCGGCTTGAAGGCCCTGGATATCTTCCCCTGGCGCGCTCCGGCCGGCGGCGGGCAACCGTTCGTCATCGGTGGCGAGAACTTCGGCACCCTGGGCAACACCACGGTCACCATCGGTGGAATCTCGGCCACCCTCAACACGGTCACCACGCGTCGCATCACGGGTGTCGTGCCCGTCAGTCCCACGCCGACCGGTCTGGTCGATGTGGTCGTGACCGTCGGGGCCACGCCCTCGACAATTCCCAACGCATTCAAGTTCCTGGATCCGACCCCTGGTGGCGGAACGGGATTCTGGACCAGCGGGCCCTCCATGCCGGATGCGGTCGGCGAGGTCGCCGTGGGCGTCATCGACGGGATCATGTACATCGTGGGCGAGTCCACGACGAAGACCTACGGCTACGACATCGCCGCCGAGACCTGGGTCAGCAACCTGACGGAGCGGCCCTCTACCGGCGATCACCATGGCTCCGAAGTGGTCGATGGCAAGTGGTATCTGATCGGGGGCCTCTCCAGTGGTGGGGGCGCAGTGCAGATCTATGACCCGGGCAGTGACACCTGGTCCACGGGCGCTTCCATGACCTGGTCTGGTGGTTCCGTCGCGACGGGCGTGATCGATGGCGAGATCTACGCCGTGGGCGGGATCGTTGGCAGTTCCACGGTCGCGAATGCGGCGGTCTACGATCCGGTGGGGGACTCCTGGACTGCGCTGCCCGCGATGCCGACCGGGATCAACCATGCAGCCGCCAGCAGTGATGGCGAGAAGCTCTTCGTGTTCGGCGGCCGGGCAGGTGGCAACAACCCGCAACCCGGCTTCTCCGTGATTCAGACCTTTGATCCCGTTGGGGGGACCTGGGATTCGAGTGATCTCCCGATGTCGGATCTCGTTCCAATGCCGTCCGGTCGCGGTGGCACGGGATCGGCGGTCTACATACGGGGTGAGTTCTTCATATTCGGCGGCGAGACAAACGATGCCGGAGACCCGGAGGCGACGCCGCTGCGCGTCTTCCCGGATGTCTTCGTCTACGACCCGGCGGATCACACCTGGCGCCAGAGTCCGGACATGCTCACGCCGCGGCATGGAATGTACCCGGTCAAGTACGGTGGGCGCATATTCGTCGCAGGCGGCGGGATCAACTACGGGTCCTCCCAGTCTGCGATTCTCGAGATCCTGAACTTCTAGCCCGGCCCTCACGGCCTGCGACTCGTGGACAAGGTCAACCTTTCAGAGAAACTGTCCCAGTTCGATGACCTGTGGAGCCCCAGGGTCGTGGCCGAGCTCAATGGTCAGCAGGTCAGGCTGGCAAAGGTGCAGGGCGAGTTCGTCTGGCATCAGCACGATGACGAGGACGAGTTCTTCCTTGTTATCGCGGGAAGCCTGGAGATCCATCTGCGGGATCGGATCGTGGCACTCGGTGTCGGCGAGTTCTTTGTCGTGCCCCGTGGTGTCGAGCACAAGCCCGTGTCGGAAGAGGGTGCCCACCTGCTGCTGTTCGAGCCCGAGGCCACAGCCCACACCGGACGCGTGAAATGCGACAGGACCGTCGAAACGTTTGAGCGCCTGTAGTCAGGCGATTCAGCACGGTACGTTGAGGGCTCGACGGGCCTTGGGCCGCTCCGATACTGATCTATTCGAATGCCAGAAGGCGCATCCCTCGGGCAGGTCGAGCTCGGGTTGATCGATTGATGGAGGGGAGCAATCCCCGGTTACAGCCCGAGCGCATGCTCCAGGTCGCGAGTGTATTGGGCGAGGCCTGGGTGATCCGTCGGTCGGTTCCAGTCGGCGAGGCGCGCCGTCGACGCGGCATCCAGTTGCTCCAGGCGGCGCGCGATCTGGCGCTGGCGCGCGGAGAGCCAGGTGTCGACGGGGCGGTTCGCGGCGAGGGCGTTGTTAAGTCGTCGAGCCTGGAGGGGCGTGAGCGGCAGCAGGCGTAGGGGCGAGTGCCCGAGGTAGTAGAGCTGGTCGGAGCTCTTTGCGGCTCGAACCGATCCCTCGAGGTGATGCGTCTCGTCACTCGCTCGCCCTGCATCGGGAACCCAGACGGTCGATGCGCAGCCCGAGCGGCGCGCCTGGCCGAGAAGCGACTGCCAGTCGAGACGCTCTGGATCGTAGGTGACCTCGACCACCTCTCGACCTGCGTGCCAACCGGCGCGTGTGTTCAGGACGCCATCGAGGCCACCGAGCTTGGCCTCGCCGCTCCAGAAGCACGGCATGGCGAAGACGGCCGATGCGGTCTCTACATCCTCGAGCTCGCTGGCCAGCAACATGAACCAGGTCGGACGCTCCTGGCCGGCGGCGACCAGTGCGGCGCTCATCCTGGCCACGATCGCGCGCGTGCTCCAGACTCCACTACGGCGCTCGATCAGGTCCGTGCCGTCCGGGTCAAGAAAGCGCACCACCGGGTTGTTCCAGGCCGGCTCCGAGTACCGCTCGAGCAGGGTGCGGTCCGCGCCCCCGCGGTTGTTGTAGACAGCAACAGGAACGAATAGCTCTTCTATGGCCTCGACAAGCAGGGGGTGGCTGAGCGGACCCTGACCGAAGGCGACGCAGGTCGCACAGCCCGGAATCTCCTGGAACAGCAGAAAGACGGGCTTTGATTCGCGTCGCGCACGGACCAGGCTGGCCTCGAAGTCCCGGGAAAAGGCCACCTGGCCGAGCTCCGTGGGCGTCTCCCGGGAGAGCTTGCCGTTTTCGAATACTGGACGGGCGCTGGAGCATGCCAGCAGGCCTCCGAGCAGGGAGATCTGGGCGATCATGGGGTTTGGCCTCGAGCTGATGGATGAGTGGTTCCGGGAGGGGGCGCAACTATGGGCGAGGATCGGTCGACATAGGCGCTATGCTCCCGTCGTCCTGACGCTCGAGCCAGCCGCGCTGCAGGGACCTATCCCGTGACTGAATCAGAACAGGATACGAACCAGGGCAGCATCCGTGACCGGCGGTTCGAGCCTCTCGCGGGAGGCGGAGAGCCGGGCCGTGCCTCCGGACTGGGGACGCGGCGCGGGCTCTGGCTGCTATTCCTTGCGGCGCTCGGCCTGAGGTTGGCCCTGATGTTCGTGCTGGACAGCAGCGCGCGCGCCGAGTCGGGCGTCGCCTGGGAGTGGGGCTGGGAGACCGCGTGCGTCGCAGAAACCCTGGTCGAAGGGGACGCCTACGGGGATCCGTGGGGCAAGGGGACAGGACCGAGCGCGTGGCTCACGCCCGTCTACCCGGCGCTAGTCGCGGCTTGCATGTCCCTCGGCGGGGGTGTGACCCCGATGGCGGCCACCTTGCTGTTCAGCGTGCACGCCATCATCTCGGCCCTGACCTGCCTGCTGCTCGTTGCACTGGGGCGCACCCTCGGCCTTTCGCGCGTCGGACTGGCTGCAGGTTGGGTGTTTGCGCTCTATCCGGCGGCACTCTGGAATGCGGTCACCAATGTCTGGGATACGACGCTCGTGGGCTTCGCGGTGACGTTCTTTTTCGTCTTGCTTCTGCGTGCACCCGGGCGCTCCGGTGGGCGCATTGGCAACCGGGCCGCCGGGCAGGTGGGGCTTGCCTTCGGGGCCCTGTTGATGATCAATCCGGCGCCACTTGGACTCCTGCCCGCCGCCCTGGCCTTCGTTGCGCTGCGCTCCGAGCCAGGTGCGCGAGTGGCGCGTGCGGCCGCATTCCTCGGGGCAGCCCTGCTGGTCTGTTCGCCCTGGGTGATCCGCAACCTGTCGGTGCTCGGTACGCCCAACCTGCGGTCCAATCTCGGCGTCGAGTTTCACGTCGGCAACAACGACCTGGCGAATGGCAGGCACCAGACGGCCTACCACCCGAGCCACTCGGAATCGGAACTGGCCCTTTACCGGGATCTTGGTGAGGTGGCCTACGCACGCGCTTCCATGCAGTCTGCCCTGGACTGGATGAGGGAGCATCCGGGCCGGACCGGCAGGCTGATCCTGCGCCGCATGCAGATCTTCTGGGTCGGCGAATCGCCCGTCAACGATCCACGTACGACCGGTTCGACCCGTGCGGCCGAGGATCCCAAGGCGTGGATCAAGTGGGCCTTCCACTCCGTCTCGGGCCTGCTCGCCATCGTTGCCATCTTCAGCTTCCGGCGCCGGACCGCGGAGGGCACCCTCATCCGCACGGCCCTCTTGTTCTTCCCCGTGCCCTACTACCTGACGCACGTGATGGAACGCTACCGCTTTCCGATGGACCCGCTGCTCGTCTTTCTTGACGTCTGGGTTGTCCTCTGGCTCGTCGAGCGGTGGCGCACCTCGCGCAAGCTCGACGCCGGCGCGTGAAGCCGTAGAGAGCGGTCGGTTCAGCGGGCCCGGAAGGCGACACCTTTGATCGGTGGTCGTCCGACCTGAAGATCAGGGGCGGATCTCCAGGGGGATCGGAAGGCTGGCGTAGTCGATCGGACCAAGCAGAACGTAGGCGTGGTACAGGGTGCGCCCGACGAAGGCCGGATAGGCGCTTGGCGCGAAGACGATGCGAGTACGGGCCTGCCCGCTGGCATTCAGCATGGCCTTGTTGTTCTTGAAAACGTCGCCATTCGCATGGGTGATACCCAAACGTGTGTAGGCGTCGAAACGAAGCGGTATCCGGAGCGCACCTACGCGGATGGGAGGGGCGGTGCCGGTGGACGAGCCGATAAGCCAGAAGCGCCTGCCGCCGTAGCTCGGACCCGGGTCCAGGATCAGCTCCTGGACACCTCCGGCGGACATGGAAATGGCCGGAACGTTGCTCGTCAGGTCCTGCTTCTTGGCGAAGAGCACGACCCAATCATCGGAGGCACTGCTGGGCGGAGGCCCGACCGAAAGGGTGCCACCCGCCTGTACGGTCTCGGGCAGGCCCTGGAAGGTTCCCGTACGGGGATTGAACCAACGTTTCTGGAGGCTGCCGGCGCCCGCTGAGAGATCGATCGTACCGGTGTTCGAGGCCGACGGATAATAGACAGCGTAGCTTTCGCCGGCCTTCGCAAAGACTTCCGCGCCGCCGTAGGAGCCGGACTCGCCGCTGACCAGGTTGTCGTCGGCTTCCATTTCCCAGTAGGGCAGGTTGGTCTCCATGAAGTTCCGTGCACGAGCCATCGCGACGAACATCGCGTCTCGCGTACGGAAATCCTCGACCGTCAGATCGCCACCCGGATTCGGGGACGAGAACCAGCCGAAGTACCATTCCACGTGTCCACCGCTGAAGAGCACGTCGTAGAGGACTCGTCGGCGCAGGTCCGTGGAATTCGTGTTCGTGAGCCCGGTCTGCCAGGGGTTGTTCTCGTCCGCCTGAACCACCCAGCGATGGCCCGCCTGGCGCGAGAGGTCGCGCATGGCCTCGACCTGGTTGCTGGCCTGGTCCTCGTGGTACTGGAGCGACGTGGCCTGGAAGCGCGACTCGCCTGCGACCTGGTTGTAGTCGCTGAAGTCGTCGGGATTGTTGTGGAAGGTGACCGGGTGCTCGTAGGCATCCTGCGAGCGGATGAAATCAGCGAACTGGCGCAGCTTCGCGACGCTGAAATCGTTCTCTTCGCACAGGGTCCACTTGACTGCGTGCAGGTGGGCAAAGCGCGCCACCATCTCGCGGTAGAAGAGCTTGCGCTCCACACCGAGCTGGGAGTTGTCGAGCCAGTTCTCGTTCGCTTGCTCGGTCTCGCCGAGCCCGAAGTGCATGGCGACGCCCTTGCTGGCGGCATGCTCGAACAGGATATTCCACTGGTGCAGGCGTCCGACGTCATAGTGCGTCTTGCCGTAGGCGCTGCGCTCGGAGGTCGTGAAGGGGTGCGCGTCCTGCCCGTCACCGCCGAGGTTCATGATCATGGCAAACAGGGAGTTGACTCCCCGATCCGCCAGGTAGTTGATCGCACCTATGATCCCGCGCGCGTCGTGATCATGGACATTGCCCGTGAAGTTCGGGTCGCCGGGCGCCCAGTCGGCCTCGTGAGCCACGAAGCTATGTAGCTGCCCGACGCCGCCGGCCTTGCCGGTGTTCTTGAAGCCGCGATAGCCGAGCAGGTTCTCAGGGCTATTGATGCCCGTCTTGATGAAGTAGGGGCCGTCGCGGAATTTTGAGTAGTGCTGGCCGACGTACTCCAGGCGTCCCCATTTCTGGAAGCCGGGTGCCGACGGGTTTCGCTGCGCGACTGTGAAACTGACGGACGAGCCGTTGAGGAGTCCGGCGGATCCCGGCCCGGCGGCAGTCGAGACGGCCACGTCCGTGCCCATCCGGAAGCTGGCACTCGCGGTCCAGCCACCCGAGCGGGGAGGAGTGAAGCGTGCCTTCCATACGGTGCCACTGCCGCCCTCGGCCCCGTCGCCGGCGAAGAAGCCGGGCACGACCACGTCGTCGTGGACGGCGTGGGAAAAGGTGACGATCAGTCGGTAGTCGAGGAAGGGGTTGGGCGCGTCCTGATTCTGGTCCGCCCAGGGGCCATCGAACCAGACCTCCATCGGTTGCCAGGTCACGAGCGGGCCGTGGACGCTGGCGCTTGCGTCTCCGTCCGTCTGCGCGCCTCCACCAGGATTCGAGCGGTGGGCCAGGAAGGCCGCACCGTCGATGCCCGCGGAGCGAATGCGGATTCCCTTCAAAGCCTGGCCAGCGGACACGAAACTGCCGTCTGCGTTGAGCAGCTGGGTGTTCTTGAAGGCCAGCCCGAAGACCTCCTGGTCCTCATTGCGACCCGAGGCGAGGATGTAGCCGGTACCGGTCCATCCCGTTATCGCCCTGTCCTGCCCGAAGGTCCCATTCGGGAATTGGGGCGCGACCTGGATCGAATCGTTTCCGCCTGCCTCGTAGACGAAGAAGTCGTGCTGGGAACCGTTCTGATTGGTCCAGTTACCCAGGTCGATGAGCCAGTCCGGGCTGGTTGTGCTGCGCGCGAAGTAGTAGGCCAGGTTGCCCTCATCCGCGGCGATGATCGAGAATCCGTCGAGGTGCTCCCAGGATGCCTCGCCGGCGGAGGTCCCGGGGACGAGCTCGTGGGCCTGGATGGTGGCGCCGCCCGCGGTAACGCTGCGGATGACGGGCCCCTCCATTGTGGTGGTCACGCCGTCAGCGAATGCGTGTGTCGGGAAGGCGAATCCCAGGCCGATGAGAAGGGAGGCGATGGCGGGGGTGTGGGTACGACCCAACCCTGATGACGTACTGTGCATGGTCCTGAAACCGAAGGGGTTCTGGGGCGAGGCCTGGTACTCGAGATGCGCGGGGAAGCGGGGAGGCCTTTACTGGAAGCGCTGGTACTCTGCCCGGGATCTGCGGGGAACGCAATAGGAAGTTGGATATCAATTAGCGGTAAATACGGCAATGGATGCCCAGCGGGGGAGGTCGCGCCCGCAGCTTCAGAGATGGGGTTTTGCAGGCAGGAGTCGCGGGGAGACTACCGATACTTGGTGAACATGGGATCCGACTCAGATCAGCCCAGCTTCAAGAGTTTCAAGGATCTGGCCCGGTCACGGGGCGGTGGGGAGAGCCCGCCCGAGACTGAGGAGGAGGCTCGCGCCAAGTCCCGCGGCTGGACCATCGAGAGCGACGATGGGCCACAGGACGATGCTGCGATCGAGCGCCTGCCCGATCCCGAGTACGGCGTTCGGTCCTTGATCGCCCGCCGCCCCTCGGCCTACGGGCCCATGCAGACCGGCCCCCCGTGCTATGCGGACCCGGAATCCGAGGAAGTCGAACTGCTGCATTCCTTCCGGCTGCGCACACGCTTTCCGGAGGACGTTCTGCAGGAGATGAGCGCCTTGCCCGCGGATCCGGACCCGTCGGACTTTGAAGGGCGAGCCGACCTGCGCGGTGAGACGATATTCACCATCGACGGTGCGGATGCCAAGGACTACGACGACGCGATCAGTATCCGCGAGCTAGGCGATGGCGCAGTCGAGCTCGGGGTTCACATTGCGGATGTAGGTCATTACGTCCGGCCGGGTACCGCGCTCGACGCGGAAGCCCTGGCTCGAGGTACGAGCGTCTATCTCCCGGACCAGGTCATTCCGATGCTTCCGGAAGAGATCTCGAACAACCTGTGTTCGCTCGTCCCTGATCGAGACCGCCTCGCCTACTCGGTCATCATGGTCTTCGATGCAAAGGGTGCACGCACATCGGCGCGGGTTCAGAAGAGCGTGATTCGAAGTGTCTGGCGCCACACCTACCGTGTGGTCCAGGCCTTGCTGGACAATGAGCAGAGTTCGGAGACCGAAGAGATCCGGCATCTCGAAGAGCCGTTGCGGCTGTTCGAGCGCTGGACGCGCACCCAGCAGAAGCTGCGTGACGCGCGAGGTTCCTTACGCATTCAGTCGACCGAGAAGAAGTTCCTGTTCGACAAGCAACACGAAGTGAGCGAGGTGATCGACGCGCCGCGCTACTTCTCGCAGACGCTCATCGAGGAGACCGCTCTGGCTGCCAATCAGGCCGTGGGCGATCTGTTCCGGCAGCGCGGCCTTCCGACCATCTACCGTGTGCATCCCGAGAAAGACCTGGACGAGATCGAGGCGGTGGCCAAGCTTCTTGCAGAGCACGGGATTCGTGTTCCGACCAAGGAGCGCCTCAGCGGACGCGACATCGGGCGCATGATCCGTGCCGCCCGCAGGCGACCGAACTCGGATGCCCTGATCGGGCGCATCATGGGACTCGTCGAGCGCGCGCAGTACGAGGTCAAGGACCACGAAGATGTCGCCAAGCATTTCGGCCTGGCGCGCGAAGCCTACCTGCACTACACATCGCCCATCCGTCGCTACCCGGACCTGATAGTGCATCGCTGGTTGCACGCGATCGAGGCCCGTGCCAGCGAAGCCGAGGAGGAGCTGCGTGCAACGGATCTGCTGGCGGATCTGAATGACATGGCCACGCACTGTTCGATCCAGTCGGACCTGGCACAGATGGCAGAGATCGCGGTCAAGGACCTCAAGGTCTGCCAGTTCCTGGAGCCACAGATTGGCAAGAAGCTCGCCGCAAAAGTGCTTCGCGTGTCACGCGGTGGAGTCGAAGTTCACCTGAACGACTTCAATGTGAGCGGATTCGTACCATCGCGGTCGATGGGGGATCGACCCGTGCTCAAGGGGCCGACGCTCACGATCCAGGCCGGAAAGCGGATGCTCTCATTCACGGAGGGCTACCCGATCGCCGTGGTAGTCAAGGACGTCGACTTTGTTCGTCTGCAGGTCATCCTGGAACTGTCCTAGGGGAATCAAGCATGTCAGTTCGCGTTCGTATCTTCGCCGGGCTCTTCGTCTGCCTGGCCGGCTTTGTGGCTGGCCTGTCAATAACGCCGCTTTTCATCGGTCCCGTCCTGCTGGCCGTGGCCCTGCTCGGTCTGGCGGTGCACGATGTCATCCAGGACCGGCGAGCGGTGCTGCGCAACTTCCCGGTGCTCGGTCACGGGCGCTACCTGCTGGAGATGATTCGCCCCGAGATCAGCCAGTACTTCATCGAGTCGGACATGAACGGGGCTCCCTTCAACCGGCAGCAGCGCAGCGTCGTCTACCAGCGCGCCAAAGGCGTACTGGACACCCAGCCCTTTGGCACCCAGCTCGAGGTCAATGAGCCCGGCTACGAGTGGCTGGTGCATTCCGTCCTGGCGCGTGATCCTGCGGAGGAGGAGCCGCGCGTGTTGATCGGTGAATTGACCTGTGCCCAGCCCTACTCGGCATCGCTGCTCAACATTTCGGCCATGAGTTTCGGGTCCCTCAGCGACCATGCCATCCTGGCCCTGAACTCTGGCGCGGCACGTGGTGGTTTTGCGCACAATACAGGTGAGGGAGGCGTGACGCCCTACCACCTGAAGCACGGTGGAGATCTGATCTGGCAGGTGGGCACGGGGTATTTCGGTTGCCGCACCGCGGACGGTCATTTCGATCCCAAGGGCTTCGAGAAGACGGCGCAGCTGGAACAGGTGCGCATGATCGAGATCAAGCTCTCACAGGGCGCGAAACCAGGGCACGGCGGTATCCTCCCCGGTGCCAAGGTGACCGAGGAGATCGCGGCCATTCGCGGTGTTCCCGTCGGGGAGACCGTGTGCTCTCCCCCGGGCCACAGCGCCTTCTCGACGCCCATGGAGCTACTGGAATTCGTGGAAGACCTGCGAACCCTCTCCGGTGGGAAGCCCGTTGGTTTCAAGCTTTGCGTGGGAGATCAGGGAGAGTTCATGAGCCTTTGCAAGGCCATGCACGAGAGTGGACGGACGCCCGACTTCATAAGCGTGGACGGTGGTGAGGGCGGAACTGGTGCCGCGCCACTGGAGTTCACCAATCGTGTCGGTTCGCCGCTCGTGGAAGGCCTGGCATTTGTACGCGATGCGCTGGTCGGCTTTCAGTTGACAGACCGGGTGAAAGTCATAGCGACGGGCAAGATCACCAATGGCTTCCGGATGGCGACGGCCCTGGCCCTCGGCGCCGACCTCTGCTATGCCGCGCGACCCATGATGATGGCGCTCGGCTGTATTCAGGCGCGCCGTTGCAATTCGAATGACTGCCCGGTGGGGATCGCGACCCAGGAGCGCTCACTGGTCTTCGGTCTCGAGCCGATCAGCAAGGCCGAGCGTGTCCGCAGGTTCCACCGCGAGACCGTGCAGAGTTTGATGGAGTTGATCGGAGCCGCGGGGCTGGACGGGCCCGGTGATCTCAAGCGAGAGCACATTTTCCGGCGCGTCGATCGGCGTCAGGTGATGAGCTACGCACAGATCTACCCGGAGATGGACCCCGGCGGGCTGCTGTTCGACCCGGTCCCCGATGCATTCGAGGGCATCTGGAGCCGTTCAGGGGTCGAGAGCTTCTGACCAGGGCCAGGAACGACTGCGGCGCGCGACCGGGGCGGACGCAAGCGCTTTCTGCCACGTGTGTAGGCCTTCGCTTGCGGCTATCCTGTGCGGCATGAAGACCAATCTCAGCCGCCCCGTCTTGTTCTCGATGCTTGCCCTGGCGATCGCCGCATGTGGAGGGTCGCAGCCCATTCCGCGTGCGGCCGGCGGCGGCTCGGCGCCACGCCCGCGCGTCGAGCGCGGGACCGATCCCGTCGACGTGGTCGAGACGACCCCGGCCGAAACTCCGGCCGATTCTCCGACCGAAGTCGAGCAAGAGCACGAGAGCCCTGCCCAGGGCGCGGCCTACGACGGTCCCACCGGCAGCCTGGCGGGCGTCGTGACCTTCAAGGGGACGCCGCCAGCGCGCCGTGAGCTTGCTATCGGGGGAACCGCGGGATGCGAGCACGATGAATTGCCGATGACCGAGACGGTCGTCGTTACCGACGGCATGCTCGCCAATGTATTCGTCTACGTCAGCAAGGGGCTCAAGGGCTGGGAGTCCAGCGGAGCACCCGCTCCTCTCGTGCTCGATCAGCGCGGCTGCATCTACCGGCCTCACGTTTCTGGCGCGCTCGTCGGCCAGGTGGTGCGGGCTTCGAATAGCGACCCGCTATCGCACAACGTCCACGTGATCGCGAAGCGCAACGACGGTCCAAACAAGACGCAAAGCGCGGGCATGAAACCCCTCGAGCTCGCCTTCGATCGTGAGGAGGTGCCCGTGACATTTGTCTGCGACATCCACCCCTGGATGAAGGCCTTTGTCTGTGTCCAGGACCACCCGTTCTTCGCGGTCAGCGGGGCCGACGGCTCCTTCAACATCCCCGATCTTCCGCCCGGCAAGTACACCTTGACGGCCTGGCACGAGAAGTACGGCAAGAAGAAATCGGGTAGCGTGACCGTCGCTCCAGAGGGCCAGGCCAGCGTCAGTTTCGAGTATCCCTGATCGAAGGGGCGCTCGGAGGGGGCCGGGCCCCTGATCGGGCATCCTCCGGCGCCACGAATTCCGCATCCCGGCTCCACATCCGGCCCGACCCGTGGTCCGGCGTCGGGACCGGACCAGCCTGGGCCGGGCCGCTGACCTGCGCGGATGCCTGACGGGTGTTGACGACGGGGGCTCGCACCTGGATAGTCGTCGGCTTCGGAGCGCGACCGGCCGGGTGCAGTACCCGATCCGGAGACCTGTCGCGAGCCGGACCGTTCAGCCCCCCAATCCACTGGCGCCCTCGACGGGACGACCACCCCTCAGGACTACCCCATGAACGACATTCCCTTCTTCGCCGAACATGGTCAGCTCAGCTTCCGCTGGCTGCACGTCATCGCTGGCGTGCTCTGGATCGGCATCCTGTACTTCTTCAACTGGATCAACGGCGCCTTCACGGCGACGCTCGATGGTGAGACCAAGAAGAAGGTCGTGCCCGAGCTCATGCCGCGCGCGCTCTACTGGTTCCGGTGGGGTGCGGCCTGGACCTGGCTCACCGGGGTGGCCCTGCTCTTCGTGATGTACTACGTGCCGGCGTCGCCCAACTACTACGGGCCCCTGTCCGAAAACGCAGGCATCAATCCCGAGCCTGCGGTCTGGGGCATCGCCTTCGGCGCCCTGTTCGTCGGCTTCATCGTCTACGACCAGATCTTCAAGAATCTTCCGCACACGGCGGGCGTGATCCTTTGGGGCGGCATCGCGGTGGGCTACGCCTACCTGCTACAGAGTGTCTACGGAGCATCCGGGCGAGCGTGCCTGGTTCACGTGGGTGCACTCTTCGGGACCTCCATGGCAGCCAACGTCTGGATGCGCATCTGGCCCGCGCAGCAGCGGATCATCACCGCCATCAGGGACGGCGCCGCGCCGGAGCCGGCAGACCCGGCCATGGCGGGCCTGCGCTCCAAGCACAACACCTACATGTCTGTGCCGCTCTTGTTGCTCATGGTGAGTGTGAATCAGCCCGTGCTGACCGGGACCGATAATCTCATCATCTACACCGTGGCCACCCTCGCCGTCGGCTTCTTGATCACCTACGCGATCTACAAGAAGGTTCCGAGCGTCAAGGGATTCTGATAGGCCCGGCCATTGCCAGGCGCCGGGTGACCTGGACTCGCGGGCGCTGATAGTCGTCCGCGAGTGAGGCTACCCGTCCGGGTAGGTCGGCTTCCAGGGGACTTGCCCCGGGGCCGGCCTTTCCCCGCCGGCATCACCGACCGCCATGCAAACCGAGCCCACCTACGCACGACTGACGCGCTTTGAGGTCGCGGCCCTGCTCTTCGTCGTGGTGCTCGCGAAGGTCTGGGCGATTGGCGCAAGCCATATCTACGACGATGCGTTCATCACCTATCGCTATGCCCTGAACCTGGCCCAGGGGCACGGCATGGTCTTCAATCCCGGCGCGGCGTGGGAGCCCGTGCTGGGAACCACGACGCCCGGCTACACCGCGGTCCTGGCGGGCGCCATTCGCGCGGGCTTCGACCCGGTAAACGCTTCGCTGGTGTTGAATGGGCTGTTCGATCTCTGCAGCGCCGTACTGCTGCTCTCCCTGCTCGGGTGGCGACGCTGGTCCGGGGCACTGGCTGTCCTGGCCTTCTCGTCCATGCCCGAATTCGTGCGGATATCCGCGGGCGGGATGGAGGCGCCGCTCTTTTTGTTGGCGGCGCTGCTCGCGATCTGGCTGCAGCGTCGCGAACGCTTCATCGGCTGCGGTGTCGCCGCGGCCCTCGCCTGTACCCTGCGGCCCGAAGCGGTCTTGCTGGTGCTGATCGTCCTGATGGACTCGCGCCGTTCGCTTGCCGCCCTCGTGCGCATCCTGTTGCCCGTGGGACTGATCGGCTCCGCTTACACAGCGGTCCTCGTCTGGTACTACGGAAGTCCGATCCCGCACTCCGTGATGTCGAAGGCCAAGATGCACGGCGGCTCTCCACTCCTCGACACGTGGCGCGAGATTCTCGAGCAGTCCTTCCTCCCGGCCGGGACGAAGCTGCAGATCTTCTACCTGCTTCTGCTGCCCTTCGTCTGCGTCGGTTTCTGGCGCGGGTTGCGCTCCAGGTCTGGAGTGCGTCCTCTGTTGCTCCTGTCGCTGATGATGACTGCCGCGTACCTAGCCGCCCGCCCCCACACGTGGGGCTGGTACTACTACGTACCGCTATGCGCCTGGGTCGTGGCATTGGGCCTGGGGCTGGAGCCGCTTGTGGAACGTGCGGGCCATCCTCTCTTGCGAGTCCATGGTGAGCGCCTGGCACGTATCACCGTGCTCGCGTTGACCCTGTCCGTGGCTGCGATCCTCTGGCTCGTCACGCGCTACCGAGAGGACCATGTCGCCTCGCGCGTGTACGCGCCGATAGCGGCCTGGGCCGAAGAGGTCGACCTGGCGCATGGGGGGCAGACGGTTCAGGCGTCAGACATTGGCGCGATTGGATTCTACGGTGGGGGCGGGCTGGTCTACGACAGCGAGGGTTTGACCTGGCCGGAGGCGCTGCTCCATCCGAGTGCCATGGATCTGGTCCTGACCGTGCTCCCGGACTACCTGCTCCTCACGGCTGTGCAGGACCGGGTGAGGGCCCTGCGCGAGCGGGCGGACGTGGCCCGCGCCTACTACCCCGTCCGTCGCTTCAGCGCTCGGGGCGAAACGGATCTGGAGCCCGAGATCGACGATCTAACGGACCACTGGGTCCAGGACTACCTCCTGTACAGGCGCAGGCTCTAGTCCGGACCCTGGTGAAGGATGCTGGCCAGCGCTGCTCGCCCGGGCCGCCCGGTCCAGGGGGAGGATCCCATCACGGCCTGAAACCCCAGGGGGCCCCTGGGTAGGTCCGGCCGATTCGAATCTCGGGTCTCGCCTTGCCGCTTTCCTTTATACATGATGACGCCACCGGAGATTCGGAGACGCCATGGACCACAATCTGAGCTTGACCCGCGCTGAGACGCGAGAGATCGATCACCTGGCCCAGACAGAGCTGGGGATTCCTGGGCTGGTCCTGATGGAGAATGCTGGCATCGGCGTGGCCCATTACGTCATGGATATGCTCGCGGGCAGCCTGGGACCCGTTGCCGTACTGTGTGGCGGGGGCAGCAACGGTGGAGATGGCTACGTTGTGGCGCGCCAGCTTGCGAACCGGGGCGTCCAGGTGCGGGTCTACAGCAGGCTCCCGGCGGACGCGATGCATGGCGACGCGGTCGTGAATCGCGGAATTATCGACCGCATGGGCCTCTGGCACCCACCAGTGAGCACCCCGGCGGAGCTCGAGGCCGTACGGGCCGAGCTTGCGGAGGCCACGGTCATGGTGGATGCCCTGCTTGGAACAGGCTTCCAGGGGGCTGTACGGCCGCAATTGGCCGCTGTCATCCAGACGATGATGGCCACGCGGGCCCAGACGGGGGCCCGGGTAGTCGCCGTGGATGTACCCTCAGGCCTGGATTGTGACCATGGGGAGCCTTCCAATGCGACCGTTCAGGCCGATCTGACGGTCACCTTCGTGGCCCGCAAGCGCGGATTCGACCATCCCAGATCAGTTGTCTGGACCGGAGAGGTGGTCGTAATGCCCATCGGGGCCCCCGATTCCCTCGTGGGGCGCGTTCTGGCGGCCTCAGGCCGGGCCTGACCGATCTAATTTGGGCCCTGAGCCCATGGGCCGGCTCCCGAAATGGGAGGGTGGGGTAGAATCTATTCACTGCACCCGCCAGATGGTGTCCGTCGGTCTCGGCTTGCCCGCCCTTTATGACATGGGGGGGAACTCACCGGGGCTGCCTGGCGTCCAAAGTGGGTTCCAGATGCCGGCCAGAGGCAGGTCAAAAGGGGCGCTTTCTAGATTGAACCCCTTTGACGGCCTTCCGAAGGTCCAGTATTATTGGAAGCGGTTCTCTCCACCTATTCTCAAACTTCAGGAGATTTCGTTTGATGCTTCGTTCCTCGCTTTTTTCATCTAGCGCCCTCGCGCTTCTTTGTGTGACAGCTTCCGCGCAGTCCACCCTTACCCCCCAGAAGATTACGGCCCCGATCAAAGATCGTGGTACGTATCACCTGGCCACAGGTACTTGGACCCGCACCAGCCCGTCAAACAACTTCAACTCGGAAGTCCTGTTTAACAACACGGCCGTCTCGGGTTACTTCTTCGGTACCACCGCTGGTTTCAACACTGTTGACCACGGTCGGATTCCGTCCACCTCGTCACCCGCTGGCCCCGATTCGGTTGCCGGTAACGCTGACATTTACACGATCGACTGCTTCCAGATTGGCTACTGCTCGAACATCCCCGCCGCTGGTGGTGGTGTCGACTTCGTCATCAACTTCTACGATGGCTACGGCCCCTGCACCGACGTTGACGCCCCGGGCGCCGGCGCCGTTGCTGGTTTCTTCGGCACTGGTCTTGCGGGCGGTACGCCGGCCTCGACCCAGGGCTGCTGGACCGCGTCCTTCGACCTTGCTAACACCACCGTGACCTTCACCCTCGGCGGCGACGCTGACGGCACGTGGGACAACGTGGCCAACGCTGACAGCTTCGGCTGGGGCTTGGACATGACGAACGCCACGAGCGCCAACGGCACGGGCCCCTTCATTGCGGGTAACTGCCCGGTCGGTGGAGTCACCGTTCCGCAGCGCGGCTTCGGCACGAAGTTCGGCGGCGTCTCCGGCGCTACCGACGCAACCGGCCTCGGCACCAACGACTTCTTCTGGATCGACAGTGCGATCCTTGGTTCGTCGATGAGCCCGAACGGTGGCTGCTTCTTCTTCGGTGGATGTACCCCCGGCGTTGTTGGCCCGGCCCACAACCCCTACGGTGGCTACTGGCTGCAGTTGTTCGGTACCAAGGGCGCTGGCGCGCCGACCGGTACTGCGTACTGCTCCTCGACCATCAATGCTTCGGGTAGCCAGGCTGTCATGAGCTTCAGTGGCGGAACGCAGTCCCTGGTTCTGACCGTTGACGGTCTTCCGAACGGTTCCGGCCAGTTGTTCTCGGGCTCCATGGGCTTCGAGACTCCGGGTATGGCCATGCTTGGTGACGGCCCGCTTTGCGCGGCCATGAACGTTGTCCGGATCAACCCGATCCTGTCGGCCGGCATGATGATGCAGTCCGCCAACCAGGTTAGCCTTGCGCTGGTCTACACTGCTCCGTACGCGTCGTCCCTCTCGGGCTTGCGCTACTTCCAGCACTGGTTCCGCTCAACGCTTGGCACCGGCACGGGCTCCAACGGCTCCTCCGGTATCAAGGTTACGTTCTAATTCAGATAGCCTGAGTTAGTCAGATTCAGCGGTGCCGCTTCTTCAATGGAGCGGCACCGCTTTTTCGTGCGGTAGACCCTGAGTACCTGTCCGTGGCTATCCAGGGCGGGAACGCTGCCTGATGGCGGCTGAGTGCGGCCGAGGGGGGCCTGTTTCCCTCAAGGGCGGCTTGCCGTTCGGTCGATGGCCACGGTTCGCCCAGGGGATGTACAATCCACGGCGGGCAAGGTCAGCCGATCGGCCGCAAGCGCCTTCGGCGTGGTGCCCTGTGGGCCACCCTCCCGCTCCCAAGGGTCTCCAGATGAAGCTTCTCCAGGTCTCGATCACCGTTGTGCTGCTCCTGTTCGGGGCCGAGGTCCAGGCCCAGGAGCGTTTGCCGGTCGTGCCCGTCGAGCGCGTCGAGCTTCAGCCCTTCCGCAAGCTGAGTGTCGAGCGAATCGTCGATGCGATGGCCACCTTTGGCTCGCCCCTGGCGCCGGACGACGTGGACTTGCTGGCCCGAGCAGTGGACGCCGGCGCCGACGGAGTAGTCGCCGCCCAGAGCGTGCTCGACAGCTACGCCCTCTGCGCGGTGATCATCAATCCCGAGTCCAGGGTCAAGGTTCTTCCGGGACCCGCCAGCCGCGACTGCCTGCTGCTCGCAGACGCGGGTCGCAACTTCCTGGTCAAGGTGATCAACGAGGGGGGCGTAACCTCCGGATTGCGGGTCTCCTCGGACGAGGCCTGCGTCGAGGCCCAGGTGCGCGACGAGCGTCCCATGGCGCCGGGCCTGTCCGGGCTCGAGCTCGAGTATTGCGTGGTCTCACTCGTGAGTCGCAGCGAAGGCGTCTGCGCCGCCGACCTGGGCTTCGATGTCGGCCCCTGGTCCCGGGACCTGGCTTCGCGCAGCACGTTGAGAGGGCTGTTTCGCACGGCCCTCGAGCGGGAGATCACTCTCGACGTCAAGAACAGCAACGGCAACGCAACCACGGGCTGCTTCACCATCCTGGATGGCCAAGGGGCAGTCTTTCCGCCGCTCCTGACCCGTCAGGAGCCGGACTTTCACTTCCACGATCAGGTCTATCGCTCCGATGGCGAGATCCTGACTCTGCCCTTCGGGACCTACACCGTGACCTTCAGGCGCGGTCCGGAATCGGTGCCCGAGGAGCGTGTCATCGTGGTCGACGGCACGTCCGCGGCCGTCTGGTCCTTCCAGGAGACGCGCTGGATCAACACCCGCGCCATGGGATACGGATCCCTGGACCACCATGTGCATCCCGCCGGTTGCAGTCACTACAGCGACCCGACCTGTGGTGTGACGCCCCTGTCCGTGGCGCGCCACTGTGAAGGCGAGGATCTGAATGCCGAGTCGCTCGTCTGGGGGCCCTGTTACGACTATCAGAAAGACTTCCTGACCGGCGACCCCTATCCGCTCAACGCGCCGCCGGAACCCCAGGGCTACCTCGGCTACGGTCTCGAGACTTCCGGCCTGATCCCCAACGGAGTCCCGATCGGGCGCGTCTTCGGGCACATCTTCCTGCTCGGCCTCGAGAGCACCTTTCCGACCATCGACGACTTCCCGACCCTCGCCCTGCCCATCCTGCGCTGGGCCGAGGAGCAGAAGGCCGTGATCGGCTACGCCCATTCAGGCGCCGGGATGCACGCCTCTCCGTCAGTTCCGAGCTACGTCGTCCCGCCGGTCGGCAGCATCGGCGCCGTCTCCTGCGCGGTCTACGTGACCGAGCCTCCGGTAGCGCGGTCCAGGACACCACGGACGCCGGCTCCCGGAGCCGATGCTGGTCGGGTTCGCAGCAAGGACTCGCTCATCGACCTGCTCGGGGTGTGCAACACGTCGTACTCGGCCGAGCTGAACCTCTGGTACCACCTCATGAGCTGCGGCTTCCGGCTGAGCATCGCGGGCGAGACCGACTTCCCGTGCATCTACGACGACCGCATCGGACGCGGGCGCACCTACGTCAAGACTGCCGGCCGCCCAGCCACCTACCGCGCCTTCCTCAAGGCCCTCTCAAACGGTCGCTCCTACGTGAGCACCGGAGAGTGTCACCTGGTCGATTTCCGCCTGGTTGCCCAGTCAGGCCCGGACATCGGACCCGAGGTGCGTGTCGGTGAGAACGGAAGCACAGCCGCCCTGGCCGCGGCCGGCACGATCGACGTGGAGGTCGAGGTCAGCGCCTTGCTCGACCGCACGCCGGCGCCCGGAGCTCCGAATTCGTCGACCGCTATCAACGAGATTCCTTACTGGGCGCTCGAGCGCGCGCGGGTGACTGGCACGCGCGAGGTCGACGTGGATCTGGTGGTCAACGGCTTCGCGGTCGCGTCGCAGCGCATCGTGGCGGACGGCAGTTCACACGCGCTCACCTTCACGTCGGTGCCGATCGACTGCAGCAGCTGGGTCGCTGTCCGGGTGCTTGGTGCGGCCCATACGAATGCGATCGTGGTGGAGATCGATGGCCAGCCGGTGCGCTCGTCCAAGAAGAGTGCGCAATGGTGCATGGATGTGATCGACCGCTACCTGGCCAACAAGATGCCGCTCCTGGACGCCTTTCCGACGGAACAGGAGCAGGCCGAGGCGGTTGCCGCCCGTGCCAAGCGCGTCTTCAGGGATATCTACGAGGAAGCCAAGGACGACCTCTAGGGGACGGTGAGGCATGGTCCGGGGCGCGATGACCCGGCCCCGCTGATTACTTCGCCGGTCACTCTGGCGCCTCCGCGCCGGCCGCTTCGGTTGCGATACTCTCGATCCACTCGTTGATACTGTCGCGTACCTCGGCGTTGCGCGAGCCTTCCGGGCTCGAGGCGAGCAAGGTGGTCAACTCTTGCAGGGCCACGACTGCCGCAGCTTGCTCCTCCGGTGTGTTCGTGCGGTTGTACATGTAGTCGACCAGGGCTCTCGCCGTTTCGACCCGCGTCTCGGTCAGCTCGAGGGTCGTGGCGGCCCTCATTCGAAGGCGATATTCGAGGTCGGTCAGGCGTCGAACGTGGGACAGGAGCCGCAGGGCCTCCTGGGCGCTCTCGCGCGGTTGCTCCAGGTCGACACAGCGCCAGAGGGCCCGCAGCTGTAGGGCGATCGGATAGACGACGTCGCTCGGGCGCGCCTCGGCCATGCGTACCTCGAGTTCGCGCACCTTGTCGTACTGGCCGAGGCGTGCCACGGCATGGGCCTCTGCCGTGGCCTGGTGGGGACCCGTGAGGCCGAGTCTCAGCTCCGGAGCGAGCTCGGAGAATTCGGGATGTGTGCTGTAGACGCCCGCCAGCATGTAACGAATGTCCTGGTCTTCCGGGTCGAGTTCCATGGCCCGTTGCAGGTGCTCGATGCAGGTCTCGGTGTCCTGTTTGTTCTGAGCCATCAGGCCCAGGGCCAGGTAGCGGCGTGCCTCGTTCGGGTCGCGGAATGCGACGCGCCGCGCGCGGGCTTCATCGCCCAGGCCCAACAGATAGCTTCCGATCCGGATCCAGTTGATCTGATCGCCGATTGCCTTGTTGGTGTCGCTGGAGCGGTTGATGAGCGGGTCCAGGCCCTTCGTCAGCTCTTCGAATCGGTCGCGGTCCAGCCGGCCGGGCATGGCTGCTGTGGAGCGCATGGCCATGAGGTTGGCATCGTCGGTGATGACGGCCGCTCCCTTGCAGAGCTTGCGCAGGGCCTGCTCTTCGAGCGCGAGGTGCCCGAGCACATCCTCGACCATGTCGATCCGCTTCAAGGCGTACCACTCGGGATTGGAGGCTATCGGCTCCCCCGTGCGCACCATGTCCTCTTCCACGTTGAGCGGGCTGTTCGAGGCCAGGAACATCAGGACCTCGGGATAGATGCAATAGAGCCGCACGTGGGGATAGTGGGCGAGCAGGGTGGCGCCCATGGATTTCAGCAGGTCCGCATCCACGAACTCGGTATTCATCCACTGCAGGAACACACCGTCCTTTGCCAGGTGGCCTCGCACCTGTTCGACAAACTCCGAGGTGAACAGGTGTGACCCGCCTGCCGTCCACGGATGGGACGGCTGGGAGATGATCACGTCGTATTCCTTCGACGTCAGGTTGAGGGCCCCGCGCGCATCGTTCAAGATGATGTTGATGCGCGGGTCCGCCAGAGGGTCGAACAGGCGCTTGTCCGCGATTGCTTGATTGGCCCGGATCACCTCCGATTCCAGCTCGATGCAGTCGACCGACTCGATGGTGGGTGGGACGGCCTCGAGGGCCACGCCACCTCCGAACCCGACCATCAGCATGCTGCGCGCCTGCGGGCGCGCGAGCACCGGCAGCAAGCTGAGCCAGTGGGCCGCGCTGGCCGCGATGAAGGGGCTGCCCTTGGGCTCGACCCAGGCCTCGGGGAGACCGTTCGTGCGCAGGAAGTAACGCCCCGACTGCCGCAGCATCAGCACGCTCGCGGAGCGCCCGACGGCCTGGAATACCTTCTGCCCTCCGTCGGAACCAGGTCCGACGAGAAGCGGGCTGGCCAGAAGCAGCTTGTCGGGCGGACCGCTGGCGAGTGGGGTCAGGCAGAGAATGCCCGCTGCGGCGATCCCGACGACGGCTCGTCGCTGACCGAGGATCCAGATGCCCGCAAGGGCCAGGGCGATGTTGGTCAGCGCTCCGAAGGTGGCGGTCCCTGCATATCCGAGTTCGGGCACCAGGATGAAACCCGCGCACAGGGCTCCGATGACCGCGCCCGATGTGTTCCAGGCGTAGACGCGTCCCGTGGCGAGGCCGGCCGCACTCTCGTTGCGGGCCAGTGCGCGCAGGGCAAAGGGGAACGTCGCGCCGATGCAGAGGGTGGCCGGCAGCAGGATGCCCATGCAGAGCAGTGCCTTGCTGCGGCCCGTGAGTCCCCCGGCTTCGCCGGAGAGGTCGATGGCCAGGCCGGCGAGCTGATCCAGGGAGAGGTAGATCACGGTGGACAGGATCGCGGTGCCGACCTGGCAGACGACGAAGCCGACGATCGAGCCCCGGCGGGTCCGGGCGTAGCGCGACGCGATCGCGCTTCCCAGGGTGATACCGACCAGAAAACTTGCCAGCATGGTCGCGAAGGCCTGCACGCTGCCACCCAGCAGGTGCGAGACGAGCCGTGTCCAGAGCACCTCGTAGGTGAAGGAGATCAGGCCGGAGACCAGGATCAGAGGCAGGATCCAATGCACGCGCCGCTCCCAGGGACCCGTTTCCGTCGGCTCCTGCGCGACGTCCTCGGCTGCTTCATCGGTCTCGGGCGGCGACAGGTCGCGGGGACGTGCGGTAGCTGAGCGCGCGACCAGAGCTGCGATGACGAACACGGCCAGATTCACCATCACGCCGATGCGCACCGTTCCCGCAAGCCCTGTTGTGAGAAGCAGATTGAAGGCCGCGACCAGGGTGCCTGCGACGGCGCCGGCCGTGTTGAGCGCGTAGAGAAGTCCGACCCGTCGTCCGATGTCCGACTCGCGGTCGACCGCGTAGCGGGTCAGCAAGGGCAGGGTGGCACCCATGAGGGTGGTGGGGACCAGGATGACAGCGAAGGTCGCCGCCACGTAGAAGAGCGAGTGAGAGATGGAGTCCGCCTGGGGCGGCGCGCTCTGACCCCCGAGGAAGATCTGCAGCAGCTTGTTCGCAGCGGCCAAGCCAACGGGCACGAGCAGGGCGCCTCCCGCGATGCCGGCTTCCAGAATGCCGTAGGCGAGTACCGGGCGCCGGATGCGATGAGCCAGACGTCCAGCGATGGCAGAGCCAAGGGCCAATCCACCCATGTAGGCCGCCAGCACGGAGACGATGGCAAGCTCCGAGGTACCGAATAGGATCGAGAATTGCCGCATCCACGCGGTCTGGTAAAGGAGCGCGGCGAAGCCGGAAAGAACGAAGCAGGCAGCGACGCCCACAAATGTGGCCGTGCCCCGAGCTCGCCCGGCCGGGGCCGGTAGGGCGGTGATCTCCGGGTCCATAGCTGTCGGATTCATGGATGGCGGTGTCGGTGGGGAGGCGCGTGACCTCCGTAGCGGATCATGGATTGGATAGCAGCTGCTCGATCAAGGCGGTCAGGTCCGAGATCCGGTTAGGACGGACGCGCGGGTGCTCCGCCACGGTCGGGAAATAGGCCAGGGCCTGGCGGAACAGGGTCTGGATCTGCTCGGTCTCAGCCGATTGAAGCGGCACCTTTGTGGTGATCAAATATTGCGCCAAGGCAGAGAAGGTCTCTATCACCACGTCGGGTCGATCCGCGGCATTCCCGGCCAGGATGCGGATCTGGAAGGCTGACACCTGGGGGGTGATGGCCAGTGCCTGGTCCATCAGGAGCACGGCCTCGTGGGCGTATTTTGCTCGATGCTCGGGTGCCGCCACCTTCGAGCGCCAGGAAGCTCGCAGCTGGACCGCCTCGATGTAACACTCGTGTTGAGGCCTGGCGAGGGCCAGGCGCCCGTCCAGGTTGGCCACTGCGCCCCAATCGTCAAGTGCCTCATTGCCTGCAGCCTCGATCACCGCCAGGTAGGGATCGGGCAATGCCCGGGCAACCTCGAGCGAGTGCGCGGAGGCCGTTCCGCCGGCGACCTGATAGATCTCCTCGCGCAGGTAGGCAAAGACAACATCAGGGTCATCGGTACCCAGCCGGATCGAATCGCCATCGACCTCCATGCCGACAGCGGCACTCAGGGACCGCGCGGATCCAGCTTCGTCGCCCCCGAGGTTCAAGAGGCGTGCGGCCGCGATGTTCTGGCGAACGGAGTCCTTGATCGTCGACAGCAGGGCGAATCCGCGTGCGACCAGTCCGCGGCTGGCGAGCCGCGGCGTCATGTACGATCGATCGAGGGCGCGCGGCAGCCCGTCGTGGAAGCCCGTATTGCCGAGGACGAGCGGGTCGTGCTCACTCAGGAGCTCGTTCAGGCGCTCGACCGTGATGGCGTTATCCAGGTTCGCTCGAGAGCGCATCGCGAGGAAGTTCCTGTCATCGGTGTTGACCGGTGCGCCGTCACACACGGCACGTAGGCTGGCGTCGTCGAGAGCCAGGGTGACCGCCACGTCTTCAACGGACTGAAAGCCGATATGGGCAAAGGTCGCAAGCAGTACCGGATCCTGGAAGGGTACGCCACTCTCGAGCATCTGCCGTTCGACCTCGAGGGGCGAGTCGGACCCGATGAAGAGCAGGAAAAAGGGGTCGGGCCGATAGAGACGAACGTTGTCGAAGGAGGCCAGCAGGGTCGAACCGAGGATCTTGAAAAGCTCCTCGGTCACGAAGGAGGCGCTCATCCACTGCAGGAAGACGCCCTCCTCATTCAAGTGCTGCTTGGCCTGCCCGATGAACTCGCGCGTGTACAGGTGCGAGGCACCGGCGGTCCAGGGATGAGAGGGCTGGGAGACGATGATGTCGTAGGTCTTGTCCGTCAGCGCGAGAGCGCTGCGCGCATCGTTCTCGATAACGTGCAAGCGCGGGTCATCGAATGGGTCCACATCGCGGACCGAGCTGACGAACTTGTTCGCAAGGATGACCTCCGGCTCCAGTTCGACGGCGTCGATCCACTCGATGTTCGGGGGGACACGCTCCAGCAAGACGCCACCACCGAACCCGATTGAGAGCAATGTCTTGGCACGCGGACGCGCGAAGCACGGCAGGACAGTCAGAAGCACCTGATTGTTGCGCGATAGCGACACCGAGCCCTCGGGCAGAATGTCCGCCTCCGGAAGGCCATTGGTGCGCAGCTGGTAGGCGCCCTGGTGCTCCAGCATCAGCACGCTCGCCGAGCGGCCGACTGCCTGGAAGACGGTCTTGCCCTCCGACTCCATGCCATGCATCGGCGAGGTACGCAGCAGCTGCTCCGGCGGCTGGGCTCGGAAGCCGGCGATCACGGCCAGACTGATCACGGCGAGCACCAGGCGCGGTGCACGGCGCGCGTCCTCGTAGAGGAATGCCGCACCCAGTGCGATCAGCAGGTTCATGCCGACTGCGAACCGGATGGCTCCATGAAATCCCAGGCCCGGAATCAGGACGAATCCGGCCAGCACAGCTCCCAGGATGGCGCCGACGGTATTCCAGGCGTAGACCTTTCCGGAGGCCAGTCCTGCGTCGCGCTCATCGTTGGCGAAGACGCGCAGTGCAAAGGGAAAGGTGGCGCCGATGAAAAGGGTAGGGGGCAGCAGGACGGCCATCGACATCTTGACCCGGCCGATCGCATCTTCGCCGACCCATTCCGGAATGCGGTCCAGGCTCAGGTAGACCGCGATCGAGAAGGCGGCGGTGCCCAGCTGTGCGATGATGAACCCGGTCGTGGCTGCGCGTTGAGTCTTTGCGAAGCGCGCGGCCACGGCGCTTCCGAGGGTGATGCCAGTCAGGAAGCTGGCCAGCATGGTGGCGAAGGCGTAGATGCTGCCGTCCAGTACGTGGGCCAGCAGGCGCGTCCAGAGCACCTCGTAGGTGAACGACGTGATGCCCGAGACCAGGATCAGTGGAAGGATCCACCAGCGACGGCCGTGGTCGGAAGTCCCTGCGGTCGGTGCCGGCGCGATCGACGTGCCACTGCGCAGGGCCGAACTCATCAGCAGGGCGACGAGAAAGATGAGCGCATTCGCCGCCACTCCGACCCAGACGGTCTGGGTCAGTCCCAGGCGCGGTAGTAGCACGAATGCGGCGATCAACGCGCCGGCCACGGCGCCCGCGGTATTGATCGCATACAACAGGCCAATCCGTGGTCCGACCTGCTCGTTCTTGCTCACCGCCTGGCGCGTCAAGATCGGGAGGGTTGCACCCATGAATCCGGTCGGGACGGCGATGACCGCGAAGGTGACGACCAGGTAGAACAGGCTCTGGCTCAGTGCACCGGCGCTGGGGGGCTCGGCCTGGCCCCCGATGATCGCCGTCTGGGCGCTACGTGCCAGGGCGAGGCCGTACGGCACGGCCAGTGCCCCGACGGCGATGCCCAGTTCCAGCAGGCCATAGGCAAGCACTGGGCGTCGGATCCTGTGTGCAAGGCGCCCCGCCACTGCTGAGCCCAGGGCCAGGCCACCCATGTAGGCAGCCAGGACAGTGGCCACCGCCAGCTCCGAGGTCCCGAAGACGATCGAGAACTGGCGCATCCAGGCTGTCTGGTAGACGAGGGCGGCGAAGCCCGACAGCAGGAAACAGGTCAGCACCCCCAGGAACACGAGTCCCTGCCCTGACCGGGCGGCGGCTTGGGCTTGCGGGGCGGGTGCCTGGGCGACGGCGGAGTCCATTGACGTTCCTTGGACGTTGGGACGGTACGGAGGAAGGAGCTTCGGCGGGCCCCGGTCGTGCAGCTTACCTTACAGGCTAGCGAGACTGCCCCTGGGGCGAAAGAAAGCGGAGTGGATCGCCGAGGCGATCCACTCCGCGTGGAACTCGATTTGCCGCGACCGAGGTCGATCGCGATTCAGATCACGGACAGAAGGTCACGGCCAGGCCGTCGGTCAGGTTGAAACCTGTGCCGCCCGGGCCCATGGTGTCGCGGAACCAGAACTGGAAGTTCCAGGTTGCGCCGGGGCTGATCTGGCCCGAGCCGGCGTTGGCCGGAGGAACCGTGAAGTCCAGCACTCGGTCGATGTTGCCCGAGGCGTCGGATTGGATCGGTCCCTGGAGGCGGGTCGTACCGCCGCCTCCGGTGGCTCCGACACAACGGAATCCATCGCCGAAGGGCGCCTGGATCTGCGTATTGCCGTAGAAGTAGATCCCGAACACGTTCGGGGGCAAGTTCCGGGACAGCAGGGTGAAGTTGTTCGCGCCCACGCTCGGCGTTCCGCCGCTGGACATGGCACCGGCTGCGCCCGAGGAGTTCACCGCAGCCGTGCAGTAGTTGGCAACGTTGCAGTCTCCGACGATTTTGTAGACCTCACCGCCGCTCGGGTCGACGATATAGACGTTCCCCGCCGCATCCTGGCCGAAGCTGGTGATGTTGTTGATGGTCTGGGGACCGTCCGGCTCGAGTTCCGCCGTGCGGTTCGTGAACTCGGTGACGGAGCCGCCCACCATCCGGAAGGACCAGATCGTGGAAGAGCAGTAGTCGCCGTAGAAATAGGTCCCCTCTAGCCCGGGGATATCGGTACCACGGTAGACAAAGCCGCCGGTGATCGAGCAGCCGGATCCGTGCCCGTAGGTCTGCACCGGGTCGGTCAGGGAGGCCGCGTTGCAGGTGCAGCCGCTGAGGCCCGTACAGTTGTTACCCTCCATGCAGCGCCAGCCGTAGTTCAGGCCGCCCGGGTCGCTAGTGACATAGTTGACCTCTTCCCGTGCGAATTGGCCGACATCGGCGATGTAGAGGTCTCCATTGGCCTGGTCGAAGCTGAAGCGCCAGGGGTTACGCAGGCCCAGGGCCCAGATCGAGTCCAGGGTCGAGGCATCCCCGACGAACGGGTTGTCGCCCGGGATGAAGGGCGCGGCGAGGTCCACGTCCAGGCGGTGCATCTTGCCATGGTTGTTGAGCGGGTTCTGGGAGCGGTTGGCCGGGTCATTCGCCGAGCCGCCGTCACCCATGCCGATGTAGAGCATGCCGTCACTGCCGAAGGCGATGCAGCCGCCATTGTGGTTCGAGAAGGGCTGGTTGGTCTCGAAGATGAACTGGACCAGGCCCGGGCTGGCCACGTCCGGGTCGCCGGAGACGCCGTACTCGGCCACCTTCGTGTTGCCCGACAGGTCCGTGTAGTTGATGAAGAACCGTCCATTGCTGGAGTAGTCCGGGTGGAATGCGAGGCCCAGGAGTCCCCGCTCGCCGCCACCGTTGGTGAGCGGGTCCACGTTCAGGAAGGGGACCGGCAGGACCAGGTCGTTCTTGATGATCTTGATGCGGCCGGTCTGCTCGACGACGAACAGGCGATCGAAGTCTCCGGGAGGAGAGGTCACGAAGAGCGGAGATGAGAACCCGGTCTTGACCACTTCGGCCTTGATGGCCTGGGCTTCGGCGCTGCCTTGAATTCCAAAAAGGAGCGCGCCAGTACACAGAGCGGTGCTTAGGAGATGTCTTTGCATGGGGATCTGCTGCCGTTGGGGGAGCGCCAAAAAAAGGCGCGGTCGCGCCCCCCAGGGGTGCCGTGAGATTGGGGATTGTGGAGAGGGTCCGAGTGATTGCCAAATCGTCGGCCCGGATGCGGTCCATGGGACCTCGGGACGACGAAAGCTCACCCGTACATATATAGCGAACCACAGAATGGGACCATCGGGGCCACAAAAAGGTTCCCATGGGGATTCCTCGACTTCGTTCGGCCGGGGTCCGATTTCCTGGCTGCCGCATGTAACGGTAGGGTAAATCGAGGGGCCTCCGCGGGCTGGCCTGGGAGCCGCCGGAGCCCGTTTGTTTAGGCTTCGGTCCCATGAGACCTCCGCGACCCTTCCGTGGCCCGCTCGGGCTTCTGATGGCCCCTGTGCTCGTTGCACTGGTCGGCAGCGGCTGCAAGCCAGATGTGCGCCGGATCCCCTTCGACGACGGTTCGGTCTTCGTCGAGAGCCACTGGCGGGGGGACCTGCTGGATGGGGAATTCCGGCAGTTCTATGCGAGTGGGCAGCTCGAGCGGTCAGGCCGGTACAGCGAGGGCCTTCCGGATGGGGAGTGGGCGAGCTGGTACGAGAATGGCCAGCAGGAATCCTCCGAGGTCTACGACCGCGGCGTGCGCAACGGTCCCTGGATCGAGTGGTACGCCACCGGCGACAAGCGCGCGGAGGGCGTCTGGGAGAACGGCGACCGGGAGGGGCTCTGGCTGCACTGGAGTCCGGACGGCAAGCCGGGAAGTGATGCCACCTGGGAACATGGAACCCGAGTCGCAGTGCGCTACTTCCAGTAGGCAGCGATCGGCTACGCTTCTGGGCATGGGACGTTTGAAGACCAGCGGCCGAGCGTGCACGCGGAGCTGCGCACTGCACACATGGCCTCCGTTCCTGCTCCTGCTCGGGGCCTGCGCCCCCTCCGATCCGGGTCCAATCCGCCACGTACTCCTGATCAGCCTGGACACGACGCGCGCCGACCACCTGGACCCCTATGGGGCCGAGCGACCGACCACGCCGCGCATCGCCGCTCTGGCCGATGGGGGAGTCCTGTTCGAGCAGGTGCTGTCCCCCGCGCCGACGACCCTCGCCGCGCACACGTCGATAATGACCGGGGCCTACCCCCAGGCGCACGGCGTGGCGCGCAACGGCTTCAACGTGAATGCCGAAAACGTGATGCTGGCCGAATTGCTGGCGGCCGAGGGCTTCCACACCGCTGCCTTTCTGGGCTCCTGGGCCCTGCACAGTTCCTTCGACTTCAATCAGGGCTTCGACACCTTCGACGAGTCCTTCGACGTCAGGGCATTCGAGGAAGAGGGTGCCGCCCATGACCAGGATCAGCGCGGCGCTGACCAGGTGACTGACGCGCTCCTGGCCCACGTGGACCAGGTGGAAGCGGAGCGCATGTTCCTGTTCGCCCACTACTTCGACGCCCACCAGCCCTACGAGCCGCCCGCGCCCCATGGCCAGCCATTCCTGCGCCCGGGGCAGATCCAGAAGGCCGCCGGGCGTGACATTGCGTTCGCGGTCGGGAATCACTCCCAGCGCATACTCGGGCGGTCCCTGACCGTCTCCCACCTGATCACCCACGGTCTGTATCGGCCCCTGGTCGAGCAGGCCGATGGCGAGGCTCGGAGTTTCGACCGCGACCTCGCGAATCTCTATGCGGGTGAGGTCGCCTTCGTGGACCTGCAGATCGCCCGGCTACTGGGCGGGCTGGCCGAGCGCGGAATCCTTCAGGACGCCCTGGTGATCCTGACGGGGGACCATGGGGAGACGTTCTGGGAGCACGGAGATGTCTGGAATCACGGGCTCTGGGTGTACGAGACCACGGTCCGGGTTCCCCTGATCATGTCCTTCCCGGACGGACGCGGGGCGGGCACGCGCATTCCGATGCCCGTCTCTACGATCGATATCGTGCCTACCCTGTGCGATCTCCTCGGTGTCGACCAGCCGGATCGGGTGGAGGGCGTGAGTCTCGTGCCGCTCCTCGCCGGCGAGACGATCGAGCGTGGTCCCGTTTTCAGCCAGGCCACCCAGCCCCTTTCGCGCAAGGTGGAGCAACACACGATTTGGCCCAACCAGTTCAAGCCCAAGGCCATTCGAAGCGGGCGCTGGAAGTATGTTCAGGCGCCCTATCTCGCCTCGGCCGGACGGAGCGCGCAGGCGATGCGCGCAGGTCCCGGTCTGGAGCAGCTATTCGACCTGGAATCGGATCCAGGTGAGCAGTCGAACTTGCTAGATGGCGACCTGACGTCCGAGGCGGTGGCTGCCCATTCCAGGCTCCGGGCCGAGCTGGAGGAGTGGGCGGCAGGGGCAGATCCGCTACCGAGTTCGTTCAACTCGGAACAGAGCGTCGAGGTGAATCGGCGCTTGCGGGAGCTGGGCTACGTCGGAGACGACGAAGACTGAGACGCTCGCCGGGCCCGGGTCGGGGCAAGACGCCCCGCCCCGCCCCGATGACCGGCCCTGGCCCGGTCCTTCATCAGGACTCGGCCTAGTCGCAGAAGTCGACCGCCAGGGCGTTCGAAAGGCCCAAGCCGAAGGGGTCCGCGTTGTCCCTGTACCAGATCTGATAGAAGCGCTTGGTGCCGATCAGGGCGCCCGTGACCGGTATCGTCACGCTGCCGTCGCCCTGGGCGTCGAGTCCGAACACCTGGCCGCGCTGGATGGGGATGCGGACCAGCAGTGAGCCGCCCATGAAGGGCAGGTTGCGCGCCCCGGGGCCCCAGAAGATCTGGGCAAAGGTATTCGGGCGGGCGTTCGACAGGGTGACGTCGAAGCTCCCGATCGCGGCGCTCGGAAGACCGACCGAGGAGATCTCTCCAAAGGTACCGAGCGAGTTTTCCTTCGGCAGGCCGTAGGTGACCGGCGTGGCACACAGGCCGGGGGCCAGCAGGCGATTGTCCGAGGCCATCAGGACGGGTGCGCTCTTTCCGAACGCGGTCCACAGATTGTAGGCGTCAATGCCCGCGGAGTTGGTGGTGTTCTCGTCCCGGAGGAATTCGATGTATTCCTTCGTGGTGGTCTGGTGGAAGAGCTCGACCTCGACGCGCGCGGTGCCCAGCGGGATCGGGAAGGAGCTGTCGGACCAGTAGTGCTCTTCTTCGTAGGTGACACCGACGGGCTCGGCCTGGACGTCCTCGAACGGACCGAAGTTGAAGCCACGGGGGGGGATGCGGTTGTCGCTCACGACCTCGTTGTTCAAGACGAAGTGGAAGCTCGGGCCGGCCGGGATGCCGGTCGCTGCGGCCATGTTCGCGTCGAGGCCCTGTTCGACCTCGAACACGGTCGTATTGCCCGTAGTCAGGGTGGCGGTCGCGCCGTCGTACTGTCCGTGCTCGCCGATCACCACGTCGCCCGCGTCGAAGAATGTCACGTGGAGCCACATACGGCGTCCCTCGCCGTAGCCCGTGGGCAGTTTGTGGCCGGTCTGATTGACGACGCGTGCGATCAGTGAGCTGCCAGTGATGAACAAGTCGAGGTCAGCTGCGGCCTGCAACATGTCGATGTTGCGCTGGATCGAATCGGCCACGGTTGTGGCCGAAAGACCGGTTTCGACGTCAGGGTACAGACTGCGGATCGCCTCCAGGACCCAGCTGTTGGCGCCATTGAAATGGTGCTGAGGCAGGTCGGTGCGCGCGATGCCACCCAGGCCAGGCGAGCATGCGGTGCCCGAAGTGTCGGGCATGTGGCAATCCTGGCAGCTCGCAACCGCGGTCTTGTTGCCGCCGAAGCGCCCACCCATCTCGATCGGGCCCAGGGCGAAGTCACTGTTAGCCCACTCGCTATAGGTGCGCTCGATCGGGAACTCGTCCGTCTTGTCGTGGGTGGGATGCTGGCCGTCCGCGTTCTTGTCGTAGGTGCCGTCGGGCTGCCTGGTGAAGACCGGGTTGGAAACGTCGTGACAGGTGCCACACATCAGGGAATCCTGATGGAAGCCGGAATTGCGCCACTGGTGAAGGACGAAGCCCGGGGCCAGGTCGAAGGGCCCGCGGCGGCGGTCTTCCGGATCGACGATGAACTGTCCCGTGTGCACCTCGTTGACCGGTGCGTCGATCATGCCGGCCAGGATCGCCAGGTCGTCCGCCGGGTTCTCGGAGGCGTTGTAGACCGGGTCGACCATGCGGTGGCAGAAGTTGCACGACACCCCGTCGAAGTCTCCGTTGGCCTGGCTCAGGCCCGAGGCGTCGGTCGGGATGGTGCTACCCTCGATCCAGGACATGGGGGCGTGGCAGCGCAGGCAGAGGTGTCCCGAGAAGTCCGCATCCTGTTCGGCCACGGCGAGCGCGGCGTAGAAGATCGGGTCGCGGCCGGCCTGTCCCATCATGGATGCGGCCCAGGGGCGATAGGGCTCGACGGCGAGATCGTAGTTGCCGTGGCAGCCGGCGCAGATGTTCGAGCGGATCAGGGGGTCCGTCATCGCCTCGCCGAGCTGAGTGCCCGGCTGGTCGAAGTCCGCCAGGATGGTCGGCACGGTGCCGCCGGGTCCGATCGCGGCAAAGGTCAGGCCCATGCCTGCGGCGATCGTGAGGCCTTGGATGAGGGTGCGATAACTCGACTGGGTGGCGCGCATGGTTGACTTCGGATCCGTATCTACGGTGCGGGTACTGGGCAAGAGGACTCCCGCGTCTGGACGGGATGCCCAGTATAAAAGTTCCCCCGGTATGGCGATCTTGTCAAGGGGACCCGTGCCCAGGGGGAAATAAGTTCCGGGCGGTAGGGGGGAAACCGACAGCTGGCAGGTCGGTCGGTCAGGAGTCGTCGATCGCCGATCGGCGGCCCCGGATGCCGCGCCACCCCGACCCACTCGAACCCCGAGGACCTGCAATACCCGTGATGGATCTCAAACGACCGCTCGTATTCGCCGCACTTCTGCTCTGCCTGACCGAACCGGCCCAGGCCCGGCCCCAGACGGGCTGTGCTCCAGGGGGAGGCACCCCCCCGAACTTGTCCGTACATCGGTCCATGGGCGGGCGCGTGCTGCGCCTGGAGAACGGGCCTGCCCTGGGACGTGCAATCGTCCTGGCCTATCGACAGGAGACAGCCTGTCCCGCGGCGGCCCGGCCCATGCTTCCCGGTTGCCTCGGGGCAGCCCGCGGCGACATGCTGACCTTTGTACAGCTGGATGCGCTGGGGGCATTCGAGCTGCCCCTCTCCGACGCGACCCTGCGAGCGAAGCCGAGGGTCAGCGTGGTCGCGATCCCTGCCGGTGCCTCACTCGGCCAGGCATCGGTGAGCAACAGCCTGTCCCTCGGTCCGATCCGTGGGCGTGGTGCGGTCGGAGTGGGAGGCCCCGGCACGTCCAGCGCGGAGATCGTCATCACCGAATTCATGAAGGACCCGAGCACGGTGGGCGATTCGGTCGGAGAGTGGATCGAGCTCTACAACCCGGGTTCAGCCCCCGTCGATATCGAGGGCTGGGTGATCAGTGACCTGGGCTCGGACAGCGTGACATTGACAAATGGAGGCCAGGGCATCGCCGTACCCGCAAACGGATTCCTGGTCATGGGCAAGAATGACGACCTTTCGGTGAACGGCGGCGTGCCCGTGGATTTCGTGCTGTCGGGGATGACCCTCTCCAACGGTGACGACGAGATTATCCTGAGTCGGCCCGACGGTCGCCTCGTCGATGAGGTGCTCTTCGATGGCGGAACCCTCTGGCCGGATGCTCCAGGCCGCTCGGCCAGCCTGGAGCTGTCAGCCTTCGACAGCAGCGCGAACGATGACCCGGCTCGCTGGTGCAATTCGTCGACGCCCTTGTCGCCCACCAACTCGGACACCGGAACGCCCGGGCTGGCCAACGATCCTTGCATGGGGGGCTGAGGGTAGCTGGCCCATCGCGGGCGCGGGCGCCTCGTACTGCGGGGCGCCCGTTCGACCTCCCAGGATTCTCCTGGGCCCCTTCAGGCGAACCTACTCCGTCGCGACGGGCACGAGCTGCATGCCACAGCCATCGTGTAGTCCCGCCTCGGGAAAGCGCGCCTTGACGTGGCCAGGGCAGGTCCATTGCCATTCCTCGCTCGCGGTCTCGCTGTCGCTACCACCGTATCCAAGGGCCTGGAGCTGGGCGATGACATCCGGATCCGCGCTCCCATCGTCATCAAAGTGACTCAGCACCCACGGATTGCGGCTTGCGAGGTCCGCCATCAATCGCCGCCAGATGTCCGGGTGCGCGTTGATCACGTTGTCGAGCTCGTCCGGATCGTCGCGCAGGTTGTAGAGCTCGCTGGCCTGGATCATGTGCGGTCGATAGGTCAGCTTCCAATCGCCATCGATGACGCAGAACAGATACTTCGCGTCCGGCCGCTTGACGACCATGCTGGCGTTCGAGTCGTAGCCATTGATCTGGTCCGCGTAGGCGATGCGCGGGGGGGAAGCCTCACCCTCCATCAAGGGTCGTAAGGTTTCGCCCTCGAGCAGGTCCGGCAACTCCAGGCCGGCGAAGTCCAGCAGGGTCGGCACGATGTCGATCGTTCGTACAACCTCGGCGATCTCGCTCCGTAGGGTCTCCTGGGGCGTGCGGATGATCAGGGGCACCTGGATCTGCTCCTGATAGACCATCCGGTGGGCAGCCCATTTGTGGTCCTCGTGGCCGTCCGAGAGGCCCTCGCCATGGTCCGCAGTCAAGGCGATGATGCTGTTGTCGTAGACCCCTAGCTCCTTGAAGCCCTGGACCAGCCGACCGAACTGGGCGTCCAGGTAGTGGATCTCCGCGGCGTAGAATGCGTCGCGCGTCTTGCTGTCGAGGTTCCCGCTCGTCTTGGCGGCCTGCAGCTTCGTCCAGAGGCGCGGGCCCAGGTCCGCCTCGGGGGGCATGAGGGTCGGGTCGTGGGGATCCCAGTAGTGAATCCAGAGAAAGAACGGTCCGGTCTGGGCCGCGACCCACGCGAGGGCCACGTCGGTCGAGTCGTCGGAGCGACGCTGGAGGTTCTGGGTGTCCCAGCCGAGCACTCCTCCCTTGTCTTCCTTCGGGATCATCGAGCCCTCCATGCTGTCGAACAGGTCGAAGTCACGGTTGAAGCCGAAGTACGAGGAGACCGGGAAGGCGCTGTGGACTGCACCCGTCGCATATCCGGCCTCCTTCATGAAGGAAGAGATCAGCGGCTGTCCCTCGGGCAGCCGAAAACCGCTGGCGGCCGAGAGCACCCGCAGCCCGTGGGTGTAGGGATAGGTGCCGGTCAGGATGGACGCGTGCGAGACGGGTGTGACCGAAGAGGCCGAGATGGCCATATCGAATCGCGCCCCGTCATCCGCCAGAGCATCAAAATGAGGAGTATGGCCGGGCTTCGGGTAGCCGTAGGTACCGAAGTAATCCGGCCGAGTCGTGTCCAGGGTGATCAGGACGACGTTTGGCCGGGAGCCCGAGCCGCCGCACGCCATACAGCCGTAGGCGAACAAAAGGGCACCAATCCAGGTGGGGAGGTCGCGGGGCGTAGGCTTCATGGGCGGCGATGCTAGCTCGGATGATTCACCAACCGCGAGACCAATCGCCTCGATTCGGATCTCTCGGAGGCATGCCGGGTACGTTGGCGATGGTGGGTTGTTGGACAAAGGCAGGCGGGAGGGTCGGGGGTGTGGGGATGGATGGTTGGGTGGGGTGCGGTGGGTGCGGTGGGGGGCGTTGATTCTGCTTCCCCTCGGCATGGGGCGCTGGAGCAAGGCGGGGCTAGGGACCCAACTGGGTGAGAGGAGGCCATCGGTGGGCAGGGGAGAATGTCCGCCGTGGTTGGGTGGGGCGGCTTCTGATGTTCCTTGGGTTATGGCTCTGGAACACGGCGGGGCGTCGGAGTCTGTTCGTCGTCGGATTTGGGTTCTGGGGGTGAGACGCGGGGGGCGTTGGTTCCGCTTTCCCTCGGCTTCGGGCTCTGGAGCAAAACGGGGGGCTAGGGACCCAACTGAGTGAGAGGGCCATCGGTGGGCAGAGGGAATGTCCGCCGTTGTTCGTTGGGGCGGTGTGTCGGGCGCGTTGTGGAAGGCGCCGGGGTTTGATCGGGCCAGAGTGGGCTGGTCCGGCTCGGGGGACGCTTCGGCGGATGTGGTGCCGTGGTCCAGCTTCACGCGGTCCAGGCGGCGCAGACGGAGATCAGGCCGTGGCGGCGCCAGCCGGTGGTTTGGAGCCAGGTGCGGGCGGTGGCCAGTGGGGGTGGCCCGAAGGTGTGCGCCGCATCGGCCGGGAGCTCGCGCCAGCCGTTGAAGAAGGGACCCGATGAAAAGCGGTCCGGCTCGGGCTTGTTGTGGGCCCCGTGCTTGTTGCCGTTCTT
>Ga0315338_1000347_pt1 | contig 124459 bp, 112 predicted proteins | sample ASW8metaG_FD_204518 | JGI IMG/M metagenome (GOLD analysis project Ga0315338, IMG submission 204518) | Ammonia-oxidizing marine archaeal communities from Monterey Bay, California, United States - ASW #8 | ecosystem: Environmental > Aquatic > Marine > Coastal | place: USA: California | collected...
AAGCGCTGCAACATAGCCGGCGAGCCGATTTGGCCCACCGAAGGCTGGGATTTCGCGCCCGCCGACTGCGTTAAAGCCCGCTTGTGGACATATAGTCCACGGCGCGAACTTTGCCTTGCCGGCAGACGAGAAATCCCAGTCAAACTGATTCAATATGAACATGAAAGGGTCTAAACTCATGACCGATACAACGGACGATCTGCTGGTTGCACGTGACGGGCCGGTGCTGACCCTCACCCTAAATGATCCGAAGACCCGCAATTCTCTGAGCCTTGAGATGTCGCGGCGTGGCGCGGAGGTTCTGACAGAAGCGGGATATGACGATGACATCCGCGCGGTGATCATTCAGGGCGCCGACGGCAATTTCTGCTCCGGCGGCAATATCGACCGGTTGCGCCAGTCGATCAGCGCCTCCATGAGTGAGCGCACCGCCTCGGTCAACATCATGCACGGTTGGATCAAGGCGATCCGCAGATGTTCCAAACCGGTGATCGCTGCAGTCGAGGGTGCAGCCGCCGGCGCCGGCTTTTCGATCGCCATGGCCTGCGACCTGATCGTCTCAGCCTCAGACGCCCGCTTCGTCGTCGCCTATGTCAAGATCGGCCTTAATCCGGACGGTGGTGCAACCGCATTCCTGAATAGGGGCTTGCCGCCGCAACTGGCGTCCGAACTGTGTTTCTTCGGCGACCCCATATCCACCGAGCGTCTCCACACACTGGGGGTGGTGAACCGGATTGTCGAGCCCGGCGAGACCCTGGACACCGCGAACGAGATGGCGCAACGGCTGTCGCGCGGTCCTGCGGCCGCCATCGCCCGCGCCAAACAGCTGATCGATGCCTCCCGGCGCAATGATTTCGAAGCGCAGCTCGATCTGGAAGCCCGCCTGATCTGCGAGGCGCGCTCCCATCCCGAAGCCGCCGAAGGGCTCCAGGCCTTCCTTGAGAAACGCAAACCCGACTTCGGCAACCCGTCCAGATAGCAGCCATGCTTCCGGCAGCGCGACCAGCCGGTCCTTTGCCGACGGTTGACGAAATTAGAGCGCACCTTCCGCACGCTTTTTGTTAAATTAGCTTTGAAAAAACAGCATTGCGAAGAGCCTCCCCATGAATCTGGAAAAATTCGAACGCTACCCGCTTACCTTCGGCCCCACCCACATCGAACACCTGCCGCGCATGACCGAGGCGCTCGGTGGCAAGGTTGAAATCTACGCCAAGCGGGATGACTGCAATTCGGGCCTCGCCATGGGTGGAAACAAGCTGCGCAAGCTTGAATATATCGTCCCCGACGCAATCGCCTCCAATGCAGATACACTGGTCTCGATCGGCGGCGTTCAGTCCAACCACACACGGATGGTGGCAGCGGTCGCCGCCAAGATCGGCATGAAGTGCCGGTTGGTCCAGGAAAGCTGGGTGCCCCATGAGGATGCAGTCTATGACCGGGTCGGCAACATTTTGATGACCCGGCTGATGGGCGCCGACAGCCGCATCGTCGATGACGGCTTTGACATCGGCATCCGCCAGAGCTGGGAAGATGCCATGCAGTCGGTGCGCGATGAAGGCGGCAAGCCCTATGGCATTCCAGCCGGCGCATCGGTCCATAAATTTGGCGGTCTCGGTTATGTCGGCTTTGCCGAGGAAGTGCGCGCCCAGGAAGCGGAACTCGGTTTCTCCTTCGACTACATCATCGTCTGCGTTGTTACAGGCTCCACCCAGGCCGGCATGATCGTAGGCTTTGCCGCCGACGACAGGGCCGACCGGGTGATCGGTATAGACGCTTCCGGCACCCTGGAACAGACCCGGTCCCAGGTCCGTGAAATTGTCGACAACACCGCCGAACTGGTCGAGCTTGGCCGCCATGTGCGTGACGACGAAATCGTCATCAATCCGGATTATGCCTACCCCGCCTATGGCGTGCCAAGTCACGAAACAAACGAGGCGATCCGCTTTGCCGCGCGCACCGAAGCCATGATCACCGACCCGGTCTACGAGGGCAAATCCATGCAGGGCATGATGGATCTGGTGCACAAGGGGTTCTTCCCGGACGGCTCCCGGGTGCTCTACGCTCATCTCGGTGGTGCACCTGCACTGAACGGTTACAGCTACACCTACCGGAATGGCTAGAGCCTATTCAAAAAAACCACAGTTAGATTATCGAAACAGTTTATCGGAGGAGAACGTTCAATGACCGACAGCACGCAACGCACAGGGTCTTATGTCGAAGTCGCACCCGGCGTCGATATCTATTACGAAGATGAAGGCGAAGGGCCGGCACTGGTTCTGATTCCCGGTTGGACCTTCACCACGCGCGTGTTCGACCATCAGTTCGCGGAGTTCTCCAAATCCCATCGGGTGATTTCATTCGACCCGCGCAGCCATGGCCGCTCGACGGTGACCAGCGACGGCAACAACTATGCCACCCAGGCCACCGATCTCGCCAGGCTTCTGGAGCACTTGAAGGTGGAGAACCCGGTCATTCTTGGATGGTCCGCCGGAGCGCTTACGGCGTGGCACCATATCCGCAATCAGGGCACCAATGGCATTCGCGGGCTTGTTTGTGTGGACATGCCACCGCTTGGCATGAGCTATGACCAAAGCGACTGGGTCGAGGGTGCTATCCCCGACCTTGCCGGGTTCTTCCAGGGTGTCCAGACCTCTGAAGGCCAGCGCGGCGTGATCATCTGGTATGCCGAGAATGTCATGATCGAGCAGGATATGTCGCCGGAACTGACCGCCTGGATTGTCGAGCAGGCATTGGCGACGCCGCCGCTCATTGCGGCCAATCTCATTGCCGGTGTGTGTTTCGCAAATTACCTGGAAGAGGCCGTCAAGGCGGACGCCGAGATCCCGTCACTGTTCTGCGTCGCCAACCACTGGGCGGAAACCGCCAAACCCTTCCTTGCCAAACACTGCCCGAACTCTCGTGTCGAAGCGTTTGGCGGCCATATGATGTTCTGGGAGTATCCTGAGAAGTTCAATGCGCTTCTCTCGGAGTTTCTCGCCACAACCTAATGAATGATCACATCTGGTTCACCCGCATGCCGGCAGCTATCTGGCACCTTGGAATATCCGCAACTGGTACCCAGGGTCATCTTTGAATGGCAGGTTCGTTGTGACAGAATATCATCGCAGAATTCACTAGGAAAAAGCCCATGAACATCCAGACCCGCGAGAACGATTATAGCGCCATCATCGAGGCCGACCGCGCTCATGTGTGGCATCATTTGGTCCAGCACAAGAAGTTCGAAACGGTCGATCCGCTCATCATCATTGAGGGCAAGGGCATTCATGTGTGGAATACCGCTGGCCGCAAGCACCTGGACGCTGTCTCAGGCGGCGTGTGGACGGTCAATGTCGGCTATGGCCGCGAAACCATCGCCGATGCGGTGCGCGACCAGCTGGTCAAGCTCAACTATTTCGCCAATTCCGCCGGCAGCATTCCCGGTGCCCGTTTCGCCGAGCGTCTGATTGAGAAGATGCCCGGGATGAGCCGGGTCTATCTGTCCAACTCGGGCTCCGAGGCAAACGAGAAAGCCTACAAGATCGTGCGCCAGATCGCCCACAACAAATATGGCGGCAAGAAACACAAGGTCCTCTACCGCGACCGGGACTATCACGGCACCACCATCACCGCATTGTCGTCCGGCGGCCAGGCGCAGCGCAAGGAGCAGTATGGTCCCTTCACACCGGGCTTTGTGGAAGTGCCGCATTGCCTTGAATACCGTTCCCAGTGGGGCGACGTGGAGGACTACGGCATCCGTGCGGCCAATGCCATCGAAGAGGTTGTGCTGCGGGAAGGCGCCGACACGGTGGGCGCCCTGATCCTTGAGCCGGTGACGGCTGGCGGCGGTGTGATCGAACCGCCCAAGGGCTATTGGGACCGTGTCCAGGAAATCTGCAAAAAATACGACATCCTGCTGATCATCGATGAAGTGGTATGCGGCATGGGTCGCACCGGCATGTGGTTCGGCTATCAGCACTATGGCATTCAGCCGGATATGGTCACCATGGCCAAGGGTGTCGCCTCGGGCTATGCAGCGATTTCCTGCACGGTCACGACCGAAGAGGTGTTCAACCAGTTCAAGGCTGATCCCAATGATCCCATGGGTTATTTCCGAGACATCTCGACCTTCGGCGGTTGTGCGGCAGGCCCCGCGGCAGCGCTTGAAAACATGCGCATCCTTGAAGACGAAAAGCTCCTGGAAAACTGTACGCAGATGGGCGACTACCTGATCGGCAAGCTCGAAGACCTGAAGGCCAAGCATGACATCATCGGCGATGTGCGCGGCAAGGGACTGTTCTGCGGTGCCGAGCTTGTCGCCGACCGCACGACCAAGGAACCGGTGCATGAGAGCATCGCCCAGGCGATCGTGGCCGACTGCATGGTCAACTCAGCCGTCATCATCGGCGCCACCAACCGCTCGCTCAATGGTCTGAACAACACGCTGTGTCTCAGCCCGGCGCTGATCTGCACGAAGTCTGATCTGGACGAAGTGGTCGAGGCGATTGACGGTGCGATCACCAGGGTCGTGACCGCATAGAGCATTGCCCGGCCGTACGAAAGCGCGCGACACGCTAAATGAAGAACCTGTTTTTGATCACTGCGGGTTGCCTTGGGATGGTCATCGCCATTGTCCATGGCTATCTCGGCGACACGAAAGTCGTGCGCCCGATAGAGAACGTTCCCCGGTCCTCAAAGCGCGTCATGCGGGCGATCATGTTCCTCAGTGCTGTCTACTGGTTCGCAGCCGGCGCCGTCCTGGCGGCAAGTCCGTTCATTCTCGGGGCAGAGGGAAGGTTTGCGGCGGCGCTGATCGCCGGGGCGATTTTCCTGTCCGGTGCCATAGCGAACTTCTGGGCCACCCGGGGCCGCCATTTCGGCTGGGTGTTGCTGGCCGCCACACTCCCCTTGATCTGGTTCGGTCTGTAGGCACTGTTGCCTAACGCATGACCTGACCTCACGCCAGAACCGACATTTTTCCAACGTTACAGTGCCCGGCCATCCGCATAGAGTAGAGCTGGATCTTACGGAGAAGCGTCATGGCAAGAACATCGGAACGGCGTAAACGGCGCGAGAACCGGGCGGCACGGGCGACCCAGGCAGGGCCCGCCTATATTAAGCGTACCATTCCGTTCTATGAGTTCCTCGATGAAGACGGCCTTGTGCGCCTTGAAGAACAGGCGGACTGGCTGCTGCAGGAAATCGGCATAGAATTTCGTGAGGATGCCAATGCCCTGAAGCTGTGGCGCGATGCCGGCGCAGATGTCAAGGACACCCGTGTCCGCCTGCCCCGGGGCATGGCGCGTGAGCTATGCGCCACAGCACCCTCGAAATTCACGCAAACCGCGCGCAACCCTGCGCGCTCGGTCGAAATCGGCGAGAACAATGTGGTGTTCGCGCCGGTCTACGGTCCACCCTTTGTCCGCTGTATGGAAAAGGGCCGGCGCTATGGCGCGTATGAGGATTTCGAAAAACTGGTCAAGCTGACCCACATGCTGCCCGCCCTGCATCACTCGGGCTTTGTTACCTGTGAGCCCTGCGATGTGCCGGTCAACAAGCGCCATCTCGACATGCTCTATGCCCATATGCGCTACACCGATAAACCATCCCTCGGCGCCATCACCGAGAAGTCGCGGGCCGAGGACTCGGTCGAAATGGCGCGCGTCCTGCACGGCGCTGACGTCGTTGCGGACAACTGCGTCATCATGGGCAATGTCAACACCAACTCGCCCCTGCTGGTCGATAAGGTGGTGACCGAAGCAATCCAGGTCTATTGCGGTGCGGGCCAGGGCATCATTGTCGTGCCGTTCATTCTGGGCGGCGCCATGGGACCGGTATCGACAGCAGCCTCGGTCTCCCAGGCGCTTGCCGAGGCCATGGCCTGTGGCGCCTTTTCGCAGCTGGTGCGTCCCGGCGCTCCTTTCGTGCTCGGCAATTTCCTGTCCTCCATGAGCCTGAAGAGCGGTGCGCCAACATTCGGCATGCCCGAGCCGGTCATGTCCAACTACGTGATCGGCCAGCTTGCCCGCAGGCTCGGCCTGCCGCTCAGATGCGGCGGATCGCTCACCGCCTCCAAACTGCCCGATGCCCAGGCAGCTTCTGAGAGCGCCGACAGCATGCATTCAACGGTTCTGGGCGGCGCCAATTTCATTCTTCATGCGGCAGGCTGGCTCGAAGGCGGTCTGGTGACGTCCTATGAAAAGCTGATCCTCGATGCCGACCGGCTTGGCGCCTATCAGGTGTTCCTGTCCGGCATGGCGCTCGACGACAACGCCCTGGCAAAGGACGCCTACCGGGAGGTGGAACCATCCGGTCATTTCCTCGGCTGCGCCCACACCATGGCCAATTACGAGACCGCCTATTACGACGCCACCATGTCGGATTCGGAAAGCTTTGAACAATGGACCGAACGCGGCGAGAAGGATGCCATGACCCGTGCCCATGACCGCTGGACCGCCATGCTCGAGGCCTATGAACCGCCGCTGATGGACCAGGCCAAGGACGAGGAACTCAAGGCCTTTGTGGCCAAGCGCAAGGAGGCCATGCCTGACGCCTGGTACTGAGCCGCCACATTACAAACCGCATATTGAGGAGCGGGTCGATAGATCCGCGTCACGAAATATGAGGTCGGTGTGGCGCGGCGTTCGCTGAAATTCACGGCTTCCATTGATATTTTTTCAACGAAACCCGGCGCCGTTCCGAATTATCATCCGATACAACCGCAGTCAGCAAACAGGGATCCGGTTATGGACGACACATTTTCGATTTCCAGCCCGAAGATCGACCCGTCACGCAGGCCGGCAAGGGAAATGCGTCCCGATGGTTCGCCTGACGACAATGACCGCATAGAGATCGGGCCGACGGCGCTTGCGTTTGAGGAATGGGCGGAACGCGGCCTCGATGCGCCCAATCTCGAAGCCATGCGCCAATACCGGCTTGACCGCCTGTGTGCCGAACTGCGCAAGCGCGACTATGGCGGCATCGTGATGTTTGATCCGCTCAACATCCGCTATGCCACCGACAGCTCCAACATGCAGCTGTGGATCACCCACAATCCGGCGCGTGCCTGTTTCGTCTCCGCCGACGGTTATGTGATCTTGTGGGATTTCTTCAATTGCGGCCACTTGTCGAGTTACCTGCCCCTGATCAGGGAAACCCGCGAGGGTGGCGCCGATTTTTTCTACTTCGACCAGGGCGACAAAGTCGATGAGGTGGCAAAAGGCTTTGCCGGCCAGATCGACATTGAGATGCGCAAACATGCCGGCGCCAACCGCCGGGTTGCGGTCGACCGGATGGAGATTGCCGGCGTCCGCGCCTTCGATGCCATCGGTCTTGAGATCATGTCCGGCCAGGTGGTTACCGAACATGCCCGTTCCATAAAGGGGCCTGAATGCATCAAGGCCATGCGCTGCGCTATTGCCACCTGCGAAATCGCCATGGCCGAAATGGAACGCCGGATGCAGCCGGGCATGACCGAGGTCGAGCTCTGGGCGGTGTTGCATTCAGAAAACATCAAACGCGGCGGCGAGTGGATCGAGACCCGCATCATGTCGTCCGGCCCGCGCACCAATCCGTGGTTCCAGGAATGCGGTCCCCGCATCATCCAGGACGGCGATCTGGTCGGTTTCGATACCGATCTGATCGGCCCTTATGGCATGTGTGCCGATCTTTCCCGCACCTGGTTCTGCGGCGAGGGTCAGCCAAGCGACGAACAAAAGCACGTGTTCAATTTCGCCCATGAGCACATCATGACCAATGCCGAATTGCTCGCACCCGGCGTCGGCTTCACCGAGGTGGTCCAGAAAAGCCACCGCCTCACGGACGAGTTCCGCGACCAGCGCTATGGCGTGATGATGCATGGCGTCGGCCTGTGCGACGAATGGCCGGCAATTCGCTATCCGGAAGACTTTATGGAAGGCGCCTATGAGTATGACCTGCAACCGGGCATGTGCATCTGCGTCGAGATCTATGCCGGTGCGGTCGGATCTAAGCACGGGGTCAAGCTCGAAAACCAGGTGCTCATCACCGAGAACGGCCATGAGTGTCTGTCGCCTTATCCTTTCGATCCCAAACTTCTGGGGTGATACCGGCAAACCGTATCGTTCGGCATTGACGAAAGGCGCGCTTTCCTGATCTGCTGCCATCTGGTCCACAAACCCGGAGGTCCCGCCGCCGTGAGCATCCTGATCCGTGACGCCACCATCCTTACCGTCGATGACGGGTTCTCGATTTTCAATCCGGGCGCTGTCTATATCGAAGGCCAGCGCATCGTCGCGGTTGGCCCCAGCGACGAGGTGGTCAATGCCCACCCCCAGGCGGCCCGGGTGATCGACGGGCGCGGCAAGGTGGTGGCGCCAGGTTTTATCTCGACCCACAATCATGTCGGCTACACCATTTTCCGCGGCCGCTCAGAGGATGCGGGCCTTGCCTGCGTCACCGGCATGTATATGCCCATGATCACCATCCTCAGCCGTGAGGAACGCCTGGCCATCGGTGCGCTCACCTATGGCGAACTGTTGAAAAGTGGCGTTACCACCACCCTCGAAATGGAAGAAGATGCCGACGTCTATGCGCCTTTCGTGGAAAAACTCGGCGCGCGCTCCTTCATGGGCATCATGACCCAGGATGCCGATCTCGACGCCATGACCCGGGGCGAATACATATTCGACGCCAGGCTGCGGGACGCCCAGATGGCCCAGGCGACCGAATTTGCCGAAGACTGGCACGGCAAGGCCGATGGCCGCATCCAGGTCATGATGACCCCCAACATGTCGATCTGTTCGTCACCCGAACTGCTGCAGGCCTGCCGGCGCGAAGCCGATGCAAGGGGTTTGCGCCTGAGCACCCATCTGGGCTGGGGACCGGCAGAAGTCGAGATCGTCGGCAGGCTGCACGGGGTGACGCCTTATGAATATCTGCGCGACAACGGTTTGCTGGCGCCCGATACGGTTGCTGCCCATTGTTATGTCGCCAATGATGACGACACCGCAATCCTCGTCCAGTCCGGCGCCTGCGTGTCCCATTGCCCGCTGATGAACGCGGTGCGCGGCCACATTGCGCCGGTGCAGAAATTCCAGGCAGCCGGTGTCACCGTCTCGCTCGGCATCGACAATATGTTTGCCGACCAGTTCGAAGTGGTCCGCGCCGCGGTCATGATGGCGCGCATCAAGGCCCATGATCCCCAGGCGATCCTGGCAAAGGACGCCCTGCGTCTCGCCACCATGGGCGGTGCTACGGCGCTTGGCCGCGCGGACGATCTGGGCTCCATAGAGCCGGGCAAGCTGGCCGACCTGATGGTGCTCAACTATCGCGGCTTCGGTCTCAGGCCAACCCTCGATCCGGTCCAGAACCTGGTCTATCACGGCCACTCGAAGGATGTGGAAACGGTTCTGGTCAATGGTGAGATCGTGGTCGATGGCGGCGATCTGGTCAACGCCGAGGAAACCACCCTAGCCGACCAGGCGGAAGATGCAGCCCAGGCCGCATGGTCCCGTTTCGTTGCCAAATATGGCGACATCATCGCCCCGCATTAGTGGCGTTCAACAATCATCACGATGGCCCGCCTGGCAACGCCAAGGCTCTGCTGACATGATGCTGTCAGGAGCGTGTGGCTAACCTGACAAGACTGATCTTGAACCATTCAACAGGAGAACAGACCCGGTGTTCGTTGTGCTTCTCAAATTTTCCGACAACAAGGACAAGGCCGGCCAGTTTATGGACGGTCATAAAGAGTGGATCAGACGCGGTATTGATGACGGCGTGTTTTTGCTGGTTGGCAGTCTTCAGCCCGCTCTGGGCGGCGCAATTGTGGCACATGATGCGTCACTGCTAGACCTGCAAAGCCGGGTGAACGATGATCCGTTTGTGGCTGAAAATGTGGTGAGCGCTGAAATTCTTGAGATCACACCGTCACAAGCCGATGCGCGGCTGAATTTTCTGCTCGCCTGATCCGCATTGCTCACACCGTCCACCACCACCGGCCCCGCGCAATGCGCGGGGCACGGAAAAGAGTTTCAGCAGCCCGGCCCATGGGCCTTGGGGTCGGCGCAGGGCCGGCGCGGATGGAGCGACAGCTTGTTGACTCTGCCATGCATCACCGCCGCCGCCGTCTTGGTGAAGCCGGCCGTGGTTGACGCAGCGCTTTCGTTTCCGGTTTCGATCGCGCTTATGGTCAATCCACCGGTTGACGCCACCGACTGGTCGACCGCAATGTCGGCCGTGTCGTTGACATGTGCGCTCGCCGGTACGGCAACCGCAAGACTCGCCGCAACGATGGCGAGGCCTGCAAGGTAAGAAGCTTTCATTGGTCTGTTTCCTTTTGCATCTGTTTCGGGGACACTTGTTCGTCGCGGTCACACGGAAAAAGGTTCAAACGAAAAACAAAAAATTTTTGCGCGGCTGCGACAAAGCAAAATGAGGGAGGAGCGCCATGGGAACACCTGTATATGACTGGATTGCACATCATGCGAACCATTCGCCGGACGCTGAGGCGCTGGTCGACCTCCATAGCGGGCGGAGGTTTTCTTACCGTGAACTCGACCAGCGCGTGGGGAAGCTTGCCAGCTTTTTGCGCCATGGGCTGGATGTCTCACGCGGCGATCGCGTGGCGGTCCTGTCGGCAAGTTCCTCTGATGTGTTCGAAATCCAGTTTGCCTGCTTCCGCATTGGTGCCGTTTTTGTTCCACTGAACTGGCGCCTCGCTGTACCGGAGCTCGCCCAGATTGCGGGCGACGCAACGCCCACCGTGTTGATATCAGATGACGAAAACTGGGATACCAGCGTCGAACTCAAGGCGGCGGGCGCCGTAACCCATCTGGTCAGCATGCGCGGCGATGGCGGAGCAAGCGACTATGAGGCGGGCATTGCTGGAGCAGAATCTGTGGCTCGAATGGTCGAGCAGACCCATGAAGACATCTGCACCATCCTCTATACCTCCGGCACCACCGGCCGGCCAAAGGGCGCGATCATTACCCATGGCATGGTGTTCTGGAATGCGGTCAATCTCGGCCTCCCTTTCGGAATTTCAGCCGCGACGGTGTTTCTGACGGTCCTGCCCCTGTTTCACACTGCAGGTCTCAATTGCCATGCCAATCCAGTGTTTCATACGGGCGGCCGAGTGGTCGTCATGCGCGCCTTCGATCCGGCCCAAACGTTGGCACTTTTCGGTGGCAGCGAAGAAACCATCACACATTTTTTTGGTGTTCCCGCGATCTATATGTTTATGGCGCAGCAGCCGAATTTCGCCGCCACGGATCTTTCGCGGCTGGTCAGCGCCGGTGTCGGTGGTGCGCCCATCTCGACCGCGCTGATCGAGGCATGGACGACCCGCGGCGTCAAACTGCAGCAGGGTTACGGCATGACCGAGACGAGCCCCGGCGTCATGTTTTTGGCAGCGTCCGACTGCGAACGCAAGGTAGGTTCAGCCGGTAAGCCCGTGCTGCACAATGAACTGCGCATCGTCGACCCGGAGGGCAACGATGTTGAGCCCGGAGTGGTCGGCGAGTTGTGGGTGCGCGGCCCCAATATCACGCCCGGCTACTGGAACAAGCCCGACGAGACGGCACAGGCCTTCACCGACCGGTGGCTGCATACGGGTGATGCGGCCCGCATCGACGAGGAAGGTTTCTACTATATCGTCGACCGCTGGAAGGACATGTATATTTCCGGTGGGGAGAATGTCTACCCGGCCGAAATCGAAGAGGTGCTCTATCAAATCCCGGGTGTTGCCGAAGCCGCTATCATCGGTGTCGAAGACGAAAAATGGGGCGAGGTCGGCCGCGCCGTCGTGGTGCTGTCGGAAGGGGCAGAGCTCTCCGAAGCCGACATCATCGCCCATTGCGAGGGTAAGATCGCCAGATACAAGCTGCCCAAATCCGCCGTCTTCACCGACATCCTGCCCCGCAACGCCACCGGCAAGGTGCTCAAGCACGAACTGCGCAACACTTTCGGGTGAGGACACGTTCTGCGCGCCGACTGCACCGCCTTCTGTGCCAGTCTGATGGATATGCCTCCATCAGCAATCATCGCGCTGCCGATTACGATGATTGTCTTGTTGTTGAGTTGCATTCTGGCGCCTCCAAAGGTGTTGAATGGTCCTTGGTAAGAACGCCTGTGCGGGGCCTCCACCCGTTCCTTGCTCTAGGCGGCAACGAGCTCGCGCAAGTGTCCAAAATGCCTGTCCCATCCTGCATCAATTGCCGTGAGAAGGCCAAGCGCTCCGTCGCCCGCTGCATCAAAGCCCTCATGTTCGAGCGTGAGTTTGGTTCCGCCATGAACCTCCTCCAATATCCAGGTAACCGTGGTCATGTGACCGCCCAGAGGTTTGATGGTGAATGTGTATTTGAGTTTCGAAGGGCATACCATTTCGAGGACGGAGCCCCAGCAAATCTTCTCCGCCGGCCCGCCATCTTGCTGGACGCTGAGCAATGCAAACTCCTTGCCCTCGGCCAAATCCGCTTCCGCTGGGTGAAACCAGGCTGCAAGCTTGTCCTTCTCGGTCAGAAACCCCCACACGGTTTCGCGGGAGGCGGCAAACATCACGGTTTTTACAATCGTCGAACTGGTCATTTTTTCTTTCTTTCCGCGGCTTCAACCGCTGCCTGTAACTTGTCGAGTTTTTCGTCCCAGAATTTGCTGAAATAAGTGAGCCAATCGACCACGGATTTCAGAGCCATGGGTTCCAGACGATTGATCCGCTCGCGTCCCTTTGGATGCACGGAAATCAGACGCCCTTCCTCCAATACCGTGAGATGTTTTTTGACTGCAGCCCGGGTCATGTCGAAATGCGACCCCACCTCGCCGATGGTCATATCCCCCTCGCTCAGATGCCTGAGCATCGCGCGCCTGCTTGGATCAGCCAGGGCGCGAAATGCACCCTGAATCTCCAGCGGAACCGTCTCCTGCATGGAAATCTCCATAACGATACAAATTGGTATCATTTAATATGATACAAAACGGTATCATGTCAATTACATTGATGACCGCCTGAAAGGCCTGTGCATACAGCCCGGCAACCCCACGCTAAGATCTGTCCATGCGATCCGCCAAGAAATCGACAAAGGCGCGAACCTTCGGCGCCAGGTGCCGATTATGTGCAAAGACGGCATTGATCGGTGTGCTGGGCGGTACCAGTGGAAAGTCCTCGAGCAGCGTGACGAGATCTCCGTCTTTCAGTTCATCGCGGATCATCCAGATGGGAAGCATGGCGATGCCTTGCGTCGACACCGCAAGGCTGCGCAGGAAAACCAGGCTGTTGGCATTGACGCGGCCGGAGACGGGCACGTCAAGCGGGCCTTCCGGCAGCTTAAAGCGCCAGTGGTTCTTGCCCGCTTGGGTTCGGAATGACAGGCAATCATGGTCTTTGAGGTCACCGGGATGCGTTGGTATCCCGTGTTGTTCAAGATATGCCGGGCTGGCGAAAAGCGACGAACGGCTCACTGCGATTTTTCGCGCGATCAGGCTGGAATCGTCGAGGTGGCCGATGCGGATTGCAAGATCGATACCGCTGTCAACGAGATCGATCCTGCCCGCACTCAGGGATAGACGAAGGTGCACGCCGGGGTAACGATTAAGGAATTCCGGCAGAATTGGCGCGACATACGCGACTGCAAAATCCGCCTCGGCCGTCACGTGCAGGCTTCCAGTAGGTGTGTCCGCGAGCTGGCGGACAGCCAACCGCGCCTCGGCTAAATCCGCAACGATACGACGGGCATGCCGCAGATAGATTTCGCCCGTCTCGGTCAGGCTCTGCCTGCGCGTTGTCCGATGAAAAAGCCGCGTACCCAGTTCATCCTCCAACTGAGATATCTGACGGGAGACCGAGGACGGCGTGATGCCAAGAAAACGCGCCGCCGCTGAAAAGCTGCCGTCCTCCACGACACGGACGAACAGGTGCAGGTTTGACAGCTCGTTCATTTGTGCAGTTTACGCATAAATCTTATGAGTAATCACCTGTTTTTCGCGTGCAGAGAACAGACCATCTTAATGACCAGCACGAGAACACGGTTGATCGCTCAGCCGACAACAGGGAATTTCAAACATGACCAAAACCACGTTTCACAGGGCACATGTCGGCGATTTGGAAATCTTTTACCGCGAGGCCGGGCAAAAGACGGCCCCTGTCCTGCTGCTGCTGCACGGCTTCCCGAGTTCGAGCCATATGTTCCGGGACCTGATCCCATCGCTTGCCGACGCTTACCGGGTGGTGGCGCCAGACCTGCCGGGATTCGGCTTTTCCGACGCACCGGACCGGACAGCTTTCGACTACACTTTTGACAATATGGCTCATGTGATTGAGCGGTTCATCGAAACACTCGGCATCGACACCTACGCGCTTTATGTGTTCGACTACGGTGCGCCGGTTGGACTGCGGCTGGCTCTGCGCCACCCACACCGCATCAACGCGATCATCTCCCAGAGCGGCAACGCCTATATCGAGGGGCTCAGCGAAGCCTGGACGCCAATTCGGCAATACTGGCAAGCCCCGAGCGACCAAAATCGAGACGCCCTCCGCAGCCTGCTCACGCCGCAAACAACCAAATGGCAATACACCCACGGTGTGCCCGACACGAGGCTTGTGGCGCCTGAGAGCTACACGTTGGATGCAGCGCTGCTGGCCCGCCCCGGCAATGACCAGGTTCAGCTAGATCTGTTGCGGGACTACGCCACCAATATCGCGCTCTATCCCGCGTTCCAAAACTATCTTCGCGATCACCAGCCACCCCTGCTGGCGGTTTGGGGCAAGAATGATCCGTTCTTTCCGCCCGACGGTGCAAAAGCCTTCAAGCGTGACCTTCCACATGCCGAGGTCAGGTTCTTTGACACCGGCCATTTCGCGCTGGAGACGCACCACGCGGAGATCGCTCGAACTATTCATAATTTTCTCGAGCGGACATTTGCCACCACCAAGGCCGCCTACAGCAACCCGCGTCCAACAGGACACGGGAAAGTTGCTGTAACACTTTGAAATCGATCAACTTTTCCGTCAAAAATCAACTCAGATTTTTTGGCGGGTTGATCTAGGCGGTCACCACCAACCCACAATTGAGAAAGGAAACTTCAATGAAACCGCGTTACAGAAAAATCGCCCAACTGTTCATCGCAGCCATTATGAGCATGGGGCTGGCAAACAGTGTCGTCGCGGATCAACGCCTCAGCCGCTCGATCGACGATCTGGCCTGGGTGAACGGAGGTCCAGGATTGGACTTTGCGCTCGTCTGGGGAGACTGGACAAAGAACGATTATGGGATGATCGTGAGGATAAGAGCTGGACATGCCGCCCCAAAGCACAGTCACACCTCTGACTATCACGGCGTAACCATTCAGGGAAACTGGGTCCACACCTATGGTGAAAACGACGACCGAACACTAGCCCCCGGCGGTTATGCGTTTCAGTCAGGCAAAGAAAATCACGGTGATCGCTGTGAAGGGCCGCAAGATTGCCTGATCCTGATCCATCAGCACGGACCCCGTGACTTTATACTGCCGAGCAGTTAGGGAAGATCGTCAGAAATTCGCACACGATGAGCAAAAGTGCATTCGGCAGCTGCCGCTGCAGGGAACCGCCTAGCGAGCAGCTGCCGAATGACCGCTCCTGATCCTTTGGACGGCTCCTCTGCCGCTATCGCGATGTGCCACATTCCGGTCTCTTAGGAACCGCCAAAGAGGAGCCATCCACAGCATCGAATTCGGTTAGTTGACTGTCACAACTGTAATCGCGAACAACACCAGCGGTAAGAACAGCGCCACAAGTCTGGTGATGAATCTGTGATGAGGCCCCTTGGACTTGAGGATTGTCAGCGAAATAAGGTTTCCGAGTAGGCCGGATGCAAAGGAAAAAGAACCCAAGACAAGGCTTGCGCCTGCGGCCATGGATGAAAGTCCATTATTGTAGTCTGCTTGGCTGGCCACATACACAAATCCTATCAAACCGGCGACAACCATCAAGGCCAAGGAAAACTGCCACCATTTTGTCCAGAAGACGACAAGCGCTGCTGGAAGAAGCGTAGAGATTGGAATTAGCAACATATCGCTGGATGACTATCGAACTTATGGTTCAACGGCTTGGCAAATTCGGGCCGGTGTCAGATTGATGCCTGAAAGCGACAAGCTCAGCCGTCAGTACTCTTCACCCTCGTCACCAATGACCCTGGCGTCCAGTTCGTGCGCGATTTCCTTCATTTTGGCGATGACACGGTCGTCGGGGTTGCCGGTAGAAATTTGACCAAGGCGATAGTCGAAATGGACGGCCTTTCCCGTGCCGAGGCCGTTCCACACTGCAATGCCGTCGCCGGGAACGCGGATCACTTCACCGGTAAGGGGGTTCGCTTGTTCCCAGGCATCGATGACTTCGAGATCGGGTGAGCTCTCGATATAGGCGTGCCATTCCTTCAAAGTTATCGTACTTTCAGAAGTCGGTGCAGTCCGTCGCTCTATGTGTACGCCATAAGACATGCCCGCATATTTCCCTGCTAGAATGGATCGGTGCAGCTATGGCTGGTCACACCACCTCGAACAGCCCGGCAGCGCCCATACCGCCGCCGATGCACATGGTGCACACCACGTGCTTGGCGCCGCGGCGTTTGCCTTCGATCAGGGCGTGGCCGACCATGCGTGCGCCCGACATGCCATAGGGGTGGCCGATCGAGATAGAGCCGCCGTCCACATTGAGCTTTTCCTGAGGGATGCCCAGCTTGTCGCGGCAATAGAGCACCTGCACAGCAAAGGCTTCGTTGAGCTCCCACAGGTCGATATCGTCCATCTTGAGATCGAACCGCTCAAGCAGCCGCGGCACGGCGAATACCGGGCCGATACCCATCTCATCCGGCTCGCAGCCGGCAACCGCAAAGCCCTTGTAGATGCCTAGGGGCTCGATGCCGCGCTTTGCCGCTTCGCCACCTTCCATTACCACACAGGCCGATGCGCCGTCGGATAACTGGCTGGCATTGCCGGCGGTGATGAACTTGTCCTCGCCCATGACCGGTTGCAGCGAGGAGAGCCCTTCCGCATTGGTCGAGGGCCGGTTGCATTCGTCGCGCTCAAGGCACACTTCCTGTTCCGAGGTCTCGCCGCTTTCCTTGTCGGTCACCAGCTTGATAGACGTCATGGGGGCGATCTCGTCATCGAACTTGCCGGCCTGTTGGGCGGCTGCCGTGCGCATCTGGGACGACAGCGCATATTCGTCCTGCGCCTCGCGGCTGACATTATAGCGTTTGGCCACCGTGTCCGCGGTGTCGATCATCGACATCCACAGTTCCGGCTTGTGCTGCATCAGCCATTCTTCGGTGAAGTGCTTGGTGTTGAGATTGTTCTGTACCAAAGAGATTGATTCGAGCCCGCCGGCCACCATCACCGGAACATTATCGACCAGCACCCGTTGTGCTGCCATGGAGATGGTCTGCATGCCGGACGAACAGAACCGGTTGACGGTGGTGCCGGACGAGGTCACCGGCAGGCCGGCGCGGATCGCAGACAGCCGGGCGACATTATGGCCGGTGGCGCCTTCCGGCAGGCCGACGCCTAAGATCACGTCTTCCACCTCGGCTGGATCGACACCGGCGCGCTCGACCGCGACCTTGATGGCATGGCCCGCCAGGGTTGCACCATGGGTGTTGTTAAAGGCGCCGCGAAAGGCCTTGCCGATCGGTGTGCGGGCGGTTGATGCGATGACGGCTTCTCTGCTCATGATCTTCTCTCCGGTAAAACGTTACATGCGTGTCTGGTTGGCAGACCGTAAAAGACTACAAGTCTCCAAAACCCTTACCGTCTTCTGCAAGCCTCTTAAGGAGGGGTGCGGGTTCCAGCCATTCGCCATGCTCGTCATAGAGCCTGCTCATGGTGTCGTATACGTGTTTGACGCCGACCGTGTCTGCATAGAACATCGGGCCGCCCCGGTAGCGCGGGAAGCCATAGCCATAGATCCAGATAATATCAATATCGGAGGCGCGCAGGGCGAGCCCCTCTTCGAGGATCTTGGCGCCTTCGTTAATCAGCGGATACAAGCAGCGCTGCAGGATCTCTTCGTCGGATATCTCGCGCCGGGTGATGCCGAGTTCTTCTGAAATGCCGATGATCAGGGCCTCGATCTCCGGGTCGGGATGAGGTGTGCGGTCGCCCTCCTTGTAGAGGTAGTAGCCGGCGCCGGTTTTCTGCCCGAAGCGTCCGGTCTCGCAGATCCGGTCGGATACCGGCGAGTAGCGCAGGTTTGTCGGGCGCGTGGCTTCGCGTTCCTGGCGGATGCGCCAGCCCACGTCAAGGCCCGCAAGATCGCCCATGGCGAAGGGGCCCATGGGAAAGCCGAACTCATAGATCACCCGGTCGACATCCTGCGGCAGGGCGCCTTCTTCGATCATGAAGCCGGCTTCGCGCGAATATTGATGAAGCATGCGGTTGCCGACGAAGCCGTCGCATACCCCGACCAGGGCGCCGACCTTGCCGATCTTTTTGGTGAGCGCCATGATCGTGGCAATGGTCTCGTTCGAAGTCTTGGCGCCGCGCACATTTTCCAGCAGTTTCATGATGTTGGCCGGACTGAAGAAATGTGTCCCCATGACTGCTTCCGGCCGCGACGTGGCCGCTGCAATGTCGTCCACATCCAGCGTCGACGTGTTGGTGGCCATGATGGCGCCCGGCTTGCAGATCTCATCCAGTTTGCCGAAAATCTCCTTCTTCAACGCCATGTTCTCGAACACCGCCTCTATCACCACGTCGGCGTTCGCCAGATCGTTCATGTCGGTTGAACCGGTGAGCAGGCCCATGCGCTGGTCCATGGCGTCTTGGCTCAGTCGGCCCTTGGCGACGGTGTTTGCGTAGTTTTTCTCGATGATGCCCAAACCCCGGTCGAGATTTTCCTGTTCGGCCTCCACGATGGTCACCGGAATGCCCGCAGTGACGAAGTTCATGGCAATGCCGCCGCCCATGGTGCCGGCACCGATCACCCCTGCGGTGGCGATCTCGGTTATTGGTGTGTCTCGCGGCACATCGGGGATTTTCTGGGCTTCACGTTCGGCAAAAAAGGCATGACGCAGCGCCTTGGATTGGACTGATTCAACGCAGCGCTTGAAGATCTCGCGTTCTGCGGCGACACCTTCCGCGAACGGCATGTTGACCGCATTTTCAATGCTTTCGATGCAGGCATAAGGTGCTTCGTAGCCACGCGCCCGCCGGGCGATCGATGTCTTGAAGGCTTCGAAGATCTCAGGCTTGCCGCGTGCTTGCGCGACCTTGTCATCGAGCTCGCCGGAGCGCCGCAGCGCGCCTGATGCCGCCAGGCGCTCCGCCGCCGCAACACCGGCTTCCACCACATCGCCATCCACAACCTCGTCGACGAAGCCCAACGCATGGGCTTTCTCGGCGGGCACCAGGTCGCCGGAGACGATCAGCTTGAGCGCTGCTTCAACACCGACGAGCCGTGGCATCCTCTGGGTGCCGCCGGCACCGGGCAGGATGCCGAGATTGACTTCCGGCAGGCCGAGCCGGGTGCCCTTGCTGGCGATCCGGTAGTGACAGCCAAGCGGCAGTTCCAGTCCGCCGCCTGCCGATACCCCATGGATTGCAGCAACCACGGGTTTTGAGCTGTTTTCGACAGCGGTGATAACCTGGGTCAGGAATGGTTCGGCGGATGATTTGGGAGTATTGAACTCGGTGATATCCGCACCGCCTGAGAACATCCGGCCAGCACCGGTGATGACAATACCGTCAACCCCGTCATCGCCAAGCGCTGCTTCGATGCCCGCCATCAGCCCTGAGCGGATATCGAAGCCCAGGCCGTTGACAGGTGGATTGTTCAGGGAAAGGACCGCGATCCGGCCCCGCTGTTCGGTGTTCACCTCAGCCATCGACTTCTACCTCGTTACCCATTCGCCATTACTGTGTGCTGACAGTAGTCATAAACCCGGGCTGTGACCGTGGCCAGCCCGGGCTGGGCGGGTGATCTATACTTCCAGCCATTCCTTGCGCACCTGGTCATTGCTTCTCAGGTCCTCCGGCGTGCCGTCGAACACGATCTCGCCATGGCCCATCACATAGACACGGGCGGAGATCTTGAGCGCGATGGTGAGTTTTTGTTCGACCAGCAGGATCGACAACCCGCGCCCGGCAATCTCGTGCAGCAGTTTGGCCACCTTCTCCACCATCTGCGGCGCCAGGCCTTCGGTCGGTTCATCCACCATCACCAGATCCGGATCGCCCATAAGGGTCCGGCACATGGTCAGCATCTGCTGCTCGCCGCCGGACAGGACACCGCCCGCGGTATCTGCCCGCTCACGCAGGTTGGGGAACAGGGCGAACATGTCCTCCATGGTCCAGCGTCCGCTGTTTTTCGCAGCTTTCTGGCCCAGCAGCAGGTTCTGGCGGACCGTGAGGGTTGGGAAAATATCGCGGTTTTCCGGCACATATCCAAGCCCCAGACGGGCGATCGCATGGGCTTTCATGCCCGTGATTTCCTGGCCCTTGAAGGTAATTGAGCCGTGCGGTGCAACCTCACCCATGATCGCCTTGATGGTGGTCGAGCGGCCAACCCCATTGCGGCCCAAAAGGCTGACGATCTCGCCCGCCTTAACGTCCAGATTTACGCCCTGCAGAATGTGGCTCTTGCCGTAATAGGCGTGAAGATCGCGCACTTCCAGCATCAGTCGGGCACCTCGATCATGTCAGTCGGCCTCCGTGCCCAGATAGGCTTCGCGCACGGCCTTGTCGGTACGGATCTGTTCCGGCGGGCCGGATGCAATGATCTCGCCATAGACCAGGACCGAAATCGTGTCCGCCAGGTCGAACACCACGCCCATGTCATGTTCGACGATCACCAGAGTGCGGTCGTCCGAAACCTTGCGGATCAGATCAACCGCCTGGGTGGTCTCGCTGCGGCTCATGCCGGCGGTCGGTTCATCCAGCAGGATCACATCGGCACCGCTCGACAGGGTGATGGCGATCTCAAGCGCGCGCTGGTCGGAATAGGACAAAAGGCCGGCCGGCACGTTGCGCCGCGACGTCAGGCCGGTCTCCTCCAGGATCGCCTCGCAGGCCTCGGTCAGATCCCGGCGGCGGTCGACGAAGTGCCAGAACGAATATTTATAGCCGCGCGCCCACAGCATGCCGCAGCGGATGTTTTCGAACACGCTCATGCGTTGGAAAATATTGGTGACCTGAAAGCTGCGGCTGAGACCCGCCTTGGCGATATCGTAAGGCGCATTCGAGGTGATCTCCCGGCCCTTGAGAAAGACCTGGCCTGCGGTCAGCGGATGCAGCCCGGTCATCAGGTTGAACAGGGTCGACTTGCCGGCGCCGTTGGGACCGATAATGGCATGGATTTTGGCCGGCTCGATTTCCAGGTCGACGCCCCGGATGATCTCGGTCGGGCCGAAATTCTTGCGCACCTGCTTGAGTTTGATCGCCGTGGTCATAGCGCCATCCTCGCCTTCACGGTGGCGATCGTATCGTTGTAGCTGGCGCTCATTCTTGGATAGGTGTGCCTGCACGCTGCAGCACCAAGGCCGGCTATTGCTATGCAGATCGCCCATGGCAGAACCGATGCCGCATCGACATCGATCCCATAAAGCACCTTGCCGGTATCCGCCGTTGCCCGGGTGCTCATGAAATAGGCAAGCTCGATCAGGCCGATCGCGCCGATACAGGTGATCAGGGTCGAACCGATGCCGAGCAGGTAGGGCACGATCATGGCGCGGAACAGCTTCAGATCGACCTTCCAGATCGGTTCATGCATGACGATTAGGCCCGCCAGACCGCCCTGGGCGAACATCACAATCGCCATGAACAAAAGCCCCAGATAGAGATACCACGCCTCGGTCAGGTTACTCAGATTGCTGTTGAGATAGGTAATCAGGATGGCGCCGAGCACGGGTCCAGCAAAAGTCCCGGGTCCGCCGATCCATACCATGAACAGAACCAGCCCGGACTGGGCTATCCCGACCGTCTCGAACCCTACATGCTCGATATTGATGGCGTGCAGGGCGCCTGCGACACCGGCGAAGAAGGACGACAGAGAAAACGCCAGCCAGCGGATCCGGTGGGTATTGTATCCGAGAAACTGTACCCGTTCGGGATTGTCGCGCACCGCATTGCACATGCGCCCGAATGGCGTGCGGGTGAGGGCATACATCGTACCGGTTGCCAGCAGGCACCAGGTGCCGATCAGGTAATAGACCTGGACATCGCTGCCGAATGTGATGCCGAATGGTTCGGGCCCCACCCAGCGGTCGGTCTGCACGCCCTCCTCGCCGTTGAAGAAGGTCACGATGATCAGGGTCAGGGCTGTCGCCATTTCAGCAAAGCCGAGCGAGATCATGGCGAATGTAGTGCCGGCCCGGCGGGTTGAGACGAAGCCGATCAGAACCCCGAAGAACAACCCGACGGCGCCACCCAGAAGTGGGATCAGGCTGACCGGAATATAGGGCAGCGTCTCTTCGCCGACCCCGTTCAGGTAATGGACCACGCTGTAGCCAGCGAGGCCGAAATAGACCGCATGGCCGAACGACAGCATGCCGCCCTGGCCAAGCAGCATGTTGAACGCGAGCGCGAAGATGATCATCACGCCCATCTGGTTCAGCATGGTGGTGGCGGAACCCGAGGTGACCACCAGCGGCAGGGCGAGGATGACAATCACTGCAACGACCCAGATACCCGACTGCCGCATCAGACCGGTCATCATACGTCCCTCGTGCCGAACAGGCCGCGTGGCCGGAAGATCAGCATCAGGACCAGCATCAGATAGGGCAGAACCGGGGAGATGCCGCCGGTCGTGAGGTTGACCAGGTCACTCATGATACCTTCAACTTCGCGCTCGACGCCGAACATGGAAAATACCGGGAACAGTGCCACGTCATAGGAGATCGCCAAATTGTCGATAATGCCGATGAACAAGGCGGCCAGCAGCGCACCCCACAAGGACCCGAGACCACCGATGACGATGACCACAAACACGATCGGCCCAAGCGTGATCGCCATGGACGGTTCGGTGCCCAGCACATTGCCGCCGATCACCCCGGCAATGCCCGCCAGCGCACAGCCGAAGCCGAAGGTCCACATGAAGATGGTCGGCACATCGTGACCAAGCGACTGCACCATCTGCGGATGGCTTAATGCCGCCTGGATCATCAGCCCGATCCGGGTCTTCGCAATGAACAGGAACAGGGCGATGAAAATGCCGACCGATATGACCAGCATGAACAGGCGATAGGCGGAATAGTCGAGCCCGCGCCAGGCGAAGGCAGCAAAATCAAGTGTGTCGGGCACGTCATAGGGCACCGGCACCTTGCCCCACACCATCTGGATTACCTCTTCCATGACGAAGGCAAGGCCGAAGGTGAACAACAGTTCGGCCACATGGCCGAATTTGTGCACCGGCCGCAGCCCATAGCGCTCCACCATGGCGCCGATCAGTCCAACGATCAGCGGCGCCACGATCAGTGCCGGCCAGAAACCCACATGGGAGGATATCTGATAGGCGAAATATGCCCCCAGCATGAAGAAGCTGGCATGGGCGAAATTAAGCACCCCCATCAGGCTGAAAATCAGGGTCAGGCCGCTTGCCAGCATGAACAGCAACATGCCGTAGAGCACACCATTGAAAACCGAAAACAGGAACACTTCCATCAGGATGTTGCCCCGGAAAAAATATGCAGGGCGAGACACTGCCCGCCCTGCATATCAGGAGTGGCCTCCCAGAACGGCGCTTGACACGATCAAGGCCGTTTCATTTCGCACGTTGTTGGCAGTGTTGTGTCGGATAGCTCCGCCACCCCGTCCGTCACGAACGCGACGCCGAAGTTCTTGCCTTTGTAGATTACTTTTTTCGCAGCTTTTTCGGTCATTGTGCTGACGATCAGCGGCAGTTGAATCTGATGATCGTCCGCCCGCATCTCCACCGGGCCGATGGGACCGTCAAAGCTCATGCCTTCAAGTGCTTTGGCAACCGGGATCGGGTCGGCAGTGCCCGCCTTGTTGATGGCGGCAGCCAGCATGTACCCCACCCAGCGATAGCGGTCGGCGTACCAGGTGTCGCTGTACTTCTCCAAAAACCCGGCCATGAACTTATGGACGTCTTCCGGCATGCCGTCATGGTTCTCATGCATTTCGGTGACCTGCTTAAGGCTGACCCGCTTTGCATCCTCGCCGTAACCGGCCATCGAACTCGTGATGCCGCCATAGATGGTGAAGAATGTCGCATCCAGGCCCGCACCCATGGCACCCTTGACGAAGCGATGCATGTCGGGGCCCCAGTTGCCGGTCAGGATGGTATCGGCGCCCGACGACTTGATCTTTGCGATATAGGGTGTGAAGTCCTGCACCTTGCCGAACGGTACGATCAACTCATCGCCGACCAGTTCGACATTCGGCGCCCGTTCCGCCAGAAGCCGGCGCGCCGCTGCCTGGAAGGACTTGCCGTAAGCATAGTTCTGGTTGAGCATGTAGACTTTCTTGATCGCACTGTCGCGGCTGATCTGGGTCACCAGGGCGGCGACCTTCTGGTCCACATTGGCATCGAACCTGAAATGCCAGAACGAGCATAATTCGTTGGTAAAGGCGGTCGTCACGGCGGAGTGGTTGAGAAACACGATTTCCTTACCGGGATTACGCTTATTGTGCTTGTTGAGGAACTTGATGATGTTCAGTGCGTGGTTGGACCCGACCCCCTGAAACACGAATGACAGCCCCATATCGACCGCCTTCTTGAGCTGTTCGGTGGTTTTTTCAGCGTTCATGGCGTTGTCGAGACCGATCACTTCGAGCTTGCGTCCGCCGAGCACGCCACCGGCATTATTGATCTGCTCGATGGTGTATTCGAACTGATGGAGCGCGTCCTGCCCGACCGCGGCGATGCGGCCTGAAAGCGGTTCGATCAGCCCGATCTTGATGGTATCGGCGGCGTTCGCAGTGTGCGCGGCAATGCTCAGGACCATCACAACGGCACTTGCAAACAGCAGCTTGCTTAACTGTTTCATGGATAGGCTCCCTCCCTTACGCTTGGACTGTCGATCGCCGGGTTTGTTATTTTTGTGCAATACACGGCGATCCCGTGCCGGCAGTATAGACACCGGATCGGAGCCACGTAAGAGCTTCTTTCATTCCGTGATGCACTATTTGCGTGAAATTGCACTGGAGGAATTGATTCCGAGCGTTCCGTCGGCACTCAGAACTGGATCGACACCTGGCCGCCGCCGGAAAGGGTGCGGTAGCGTTTGCGCGCCAGCCCGCCTACATCGCCGCGCAGGGTCAAAGACAGATTGCTGGCCAGCGCAAATTCGATCCCTGCCTCGACCCGGGCATCGAAATTCCGGTTGTCCGGCGGCACCGTTGCGGTTGTTTGGGGAGGGCTGGTGGATTCTTCGAATTCCCACTCTCCCTCGATCGAGACATAGGGCTCGGCACTGGTTGTGTCGTCGAGCGCCACCGTGTAGCCAAGCGTCAAACCGAAATTGAACGTACCGGTGCGCGTCACCACGCTGGGAAACGCGGTGGCGGCGCTGTCGACATACCCATCGTCGCGGCCGCGCGAATAGGACACGCCGATATTGGGGGACACCCGCAAGGCGTCGAAATACCAATAGCCGGTCAGATTGGCATTGAGGTTCCAGGCTTCTGAATCATAGCGCGCCGAGACGACGGGAATACTGTCTTGAGCAAAATTGTCGGTCCAGGTGTAGAGAAACGAAGCGTCGAACACGAGGTTGTCGGTCAAAACCGCGCCGATGTAAGCGCCGCCGCTGTAATTGTCCGTGGTCGAGCGGCCGGGCACGGAAACATTCTGCGTCTCTGAATCGCTGAAATTGAACAGGCCGCCGAGCAGGATCCGGTCGGTCAATCGATAATCCGCCGCCACGGAGATCGAACTTTGATCGCTGTTGAAGCCGCGCACCGCATTATCGTCATCGATGTTGGTATAGGAACCGTCCACCCAGGCGTTCCACTTGGGGTCCATTGCCACATCGGTGTCGGCGCTCGGCGTCACCGTCAGCCCTGAGGGCTGTAGCACAGTCCCGTTTAGCGTGCCCCCGGTGGGACCGGGGGCCAGCCGTTTTCCCACCGCGTGCCTCACGGCGTTGCGGATCTGTCGGGCGCGTTCGATCTGCAGGCGCGGGTTGACGATGTACTGCACATCGTTGAGTTCCTGGGATGCGGCCGGCAGCGAGGAAGCGGTGATGATCGCCAGATGCAATGCGCCGAACGCCATGACCGTTGTAGCAATGGCGCACAGCTTCACCATAGATGTCCGATAAATCGAAAACCTCATCAGCTCACTCCCCAGCGATACAAAACAGCCAATCGCTTGCGCATTATTCTAGCATCGGGGCCGGACCGGGGAAACCCGGTCGGTAGGCGGAGGCGGCGGTTTCTCTTGGATCTGTGGTATAAATGCAAAGCCCCGCCGGATGTTCGGCGGGGCCCTTACAGTCAGAAAGCGATAAACAAACGACCTGTGCGTAAGCGGCGTTGGCATCTATATCGTCATTCAATCACGAGGATGGGCGTGTGGTCACCAAACGGGCCGTTTCCATTGCCTTCGTCTAGCGTCTCGGTGCCCGGGTTGGTGACGGCCTTGTTACGCCAGGTTTTATTGGTGCGCGGTGCCTGGGCGACAATGCCCTGAGAACCATCATCGGGCCCGGGATTGACGCGGGTGCCGCCCGAGGCCACCACGCCGGGATTGAGCTTGTGACCCTTGCGCGCCTCGTTGCAGTCATGAGAGCCGCAATTGGGCGGGATCACCGTCTTCCCCGGAGCGTCGGGGTTCGCCAGTTGGGTTGTTCCGGAGGTGTCTCTGCTATCGACGCACCCAGCTCCATCGCACTCTCTATGGCGCACCTCCACGCCCTCTTCATTGTACCATTGGCTATCATGGGTGACGAGGTCTCCGTTCTCGTTGTACACGTGCCGATTATCGAAGTGGCTTAGATTGTCCGGGTCGTTGGAAGTCCATACGCTAAAGTTTTGCTCATAGCCGCCATCATCACGTGCGAGGCGCTGATAATAAACCTGTCGGTTTTCTTCACCGGAGCGGTAGGTTTTGTTTATATCGCCGGTATATCGGTCTGGCTTGTCAGAAGCGGTGCCGTTCGCTGCATCGTCAATTGAGTCCTGGGTCACCCTGAAGGCGTTCGCGGTATCGGTAACGCTGTTGCTCGGCTTGTCCGGCAGAACGTCGGTGGGATCGAAGCCGCCGATGCCGCCGGGACTGGAGGGGTCGGGGACCGGGCTTACGAAACCGGGCGGGAACGGGGAAGCCTCACTGTTATCATCTCCCAGACCATCAACGCCAAACGGCAAGTCCAGAGACGCAACATCCAGTCCAACCAGACCGCTGACGTCGATACCGCCCAAGTCATTGCCACCGATAATGTTTTCCAGTTCCCGGATCGCTGTCGCAAAGCCCGGGTTCTGGTTTTCAAAGGCAAACCGGTCCGCAGCACCGCGCTGCTGAAGCAGGGTAAAATTAGTGGTCGTAGGGTTGACGGTCTTCCTGGTGGTCCGCGTCTTGGTGTTCTGTGAGGTCGGTCCGTTTTGTGTCTTGGCGGCAAGCTGCTTGGTGTTGAGCTTTAGCCGCACCCGCGGGCGCACCACCTTGATGCGGGGTTTGATGTTGTTCGCCTTCGCCGTAGCCACTTTAATCTTGGCCTCGGCCTGTGGCGTGACGATGCCAGGAGTGGCGACCATCAGGGCGGCAAGAGCGGTCATGGTGGCGAATGTGGCGGTTTTCATTTGGGTCTCCTCCAGGTCGGCGTCATGGAACCGTTTGTTCCTGTCCCTCAAATAGGAGGTGTGGTGTGGCGCACACTTATAAAGTGATATTAATCACATAATGCACGCTTTATCACAATTTTGTGAAGATGGTACCGTCGTGAATGTTCCTTTTTAAGCATCTCTTGGAAAGCTTGGGCGAACGGATTTCAAATGCAAACCCCCGCCAAAGGGCGGGGGTTACAAATAGATTGATGGGCGGCTCTATCGGCTGGCCGTGATTGGGCCGGTGCCATCATCGATGACGAGGATCCGGTTGGGATTCTTGACACGATTACCACCGCCTTCGTCCTGCCGCTCGCTGCCCGGATTAGTAACGGCTTTTTTGCGCCATTTTTCGTTTGTGCGCGGTGCCTGGGCGACAATGCCCTGAGAACCATCATCGGGTCCGGGATTGACACGAGTGCCGCCCGAGGCCACTACGCCAGGATTCAGTTTGTGACCCTTGCGCGCTTCGTTGCAGGCGTGCGAGCCGCAATTGGGCGGGATCACTGTTTTTCCGGGAGCGTCGGGATTGGGTGTTTCACTTGGATTAACACCGACAGGTGTTCTGCCGCCGGCAATCGGCCGGCCGTTCTGATCATTCACGTAGCTTTCGGAATATGTCGGCTTGATCGGGTTTCCGGCATTATGTTCACGCACGTGCCGCGAAGAGCCACCCGGCCCGCGCCGTTCTTCAACCAGGGCGACGGTGCCGTCAGTATGTACTTTTGTACCCCTGCGGACAGCGGTTCCGTTTTCAACCTGCCAGTCTCCATAACCGGATTGAGCGTCATTTGTACCGTCGGTGTCATCGACCCTGACCGTCTGCGTACCGTCTGGGCGGGTATTGACCTTGTCCGATGCGATGCCGTTCGCTGCATCGTTTATTGAGTCCTGGGTCACCCTGAAGGCATCCGCCGTATCGGTAACGCTGTTGCTCGGCGTGTCCGGCAGGACGTCTGTGGGATCGAAGCCGCCAATGCCGCCGGGATTGGACGGGTCGGGGATCGGGCTGACGAAGCCGGGTGGGAAAGGAGAATTCTCGGCATTGTCATCTCCCAGGCCTTCAACGCCGAATGGCAGGTCAAGTGCCGCCACATCCAGTTCAACAAGGCCGCTGACGTCGATACCGCCTAAATCATTGCCACCGATAATACGTTCCAGCTCATTAATCGCTGCCAAAAAGCCCGGGTTCTGGTTCTCAAAGGCAAGCCGGTCTGCAGCACCGCGCTGCTGAAGCAGGGTAAAATTGGTGGCCGTCGGGTTGACGGTCTTCCGGGTGGTCCGCGTCGTGGTGTTCTGCGAGGTCGGTCCGTTCTGCGTCTTGCCGGCAAGCTGCTTGGTGTTGAGCCTTAACCGCACTTTCGGGCGCACCACCTTGATGCGGGGTTTGATGTTGTTCGCCTTCGCAGTAGCCACTTTGATCTTGGCCTCGGCCTGTTGCGTGACGACGCCCGGGGTGGCGACCATCAGGGCGGCAAGAGCGGTCATGGTGGCGAATGCAGCGGTTTTCATTTGGGTCTCCTCCAGGTCGGCGTCATGGAACCGTTTGTTCCTGTCCCTCAAATAGGAGGTGTGGTGTGGCGCACAGATATAAAGTGATATTAATCACATAATACACGAATTATCACATTTTAGTGAGTGTATTTTTGTTGTGAGGCGTTCTCTTTTGGTGATCGTTCCCACAGATCTGGTCGGATGCGTTATGGCCTTCAGCCCGGGCCAGGCGCAGCCGATTTGTGTATCTGTCGGCAGATTTACGGTCGCTTCTGGCACACGTGCAATTGCTCCCACCGGAGCCGACCGGCGGGAGCATGCAGCTGTGGAACGTTGTGGTCGTCGCTTAGTTCGTTGTCGGAACTGCAGGTCCAAGGTCGGGTCCGTTGATGATCAGAATTTGATCATTGTTTGTCTTGGTCCGCCGGTTGTCGCCGGTGTCGTGATGTTCCGAGCCCGGGTTAGTGGTGGCAACCCGACGCCAGTTGTCATTGGTGCGCGGTGCGTCTGCCACGATGCCGCCCTGGTTGCCGGCCGGATCGGCGGGCAGGACACGAGTGCCGCCGGCGGTCACTTCATTGGGATCAAGGCGGTGGCCCTTGCGTGCTTCGTTACAGTCGTGGGAACCACAGTTTACGGGGATGTGCTCTCCACCCGGTGCGTCCGGGTTGCGCAGTTCGGTCGTGCCGGTGTCCTCCGCTTGCGCATCGCCAGCGTCGGACTCTGTGTGACTGCCGGTTCGGACAACTTGCGCATTGTCTACGTCGCCACCTGTTTCACCTGTCGTTTCAGTCGAACCCGGTTCCTGAATAGTGGTCGTGTATGTGTTGCCGTCGCGCGTGGTCATTGTTGCAGGCGTCGTTTCCGTATGCCTGGTGTGGTCTCCGCCATCGGAGCTCACCACGCGCAGTTCCATATGCTGAGTGCCGTCCGGATCAGTCCAGAACACCCGATATCCCTTGTCCTCACCACGGTGATCGGTGCGGTACCCTTCCTGCGAACCCCGAAAATTACCGTAAGGCGTTCGTCGAGACGCGCTGCCTTCGTTGTCTTTGTCGCCGGCAACACCGCCGACGGCAGAGGCGATCGATCCCGGCGTCACGGCCACATGGCCGGTGTCCGGTGCATCGCCCTCGTGGGTATTGCTGATAAAGCCGAAAATGCCAGAGTCGACGCCGCCAACGGTGGATGGATCAACCAGACGGCTTTCAAAGCCGGGTGGGATCGGAGAATTGCCTGTCTCGTCGCTCGTCCCCAGGCCGGGTATGCCAAGCAAGGGATCGAGCGCCGCCACATCCAGTTCGACCAGACCGCTTATGTCGGTGCCGCCTAAATCATCGCCTCCAATAACTCCCTCCAGTTCCTTAATCGCTGCCGAAAAGTCCGGGCTCTGGTTTTCAAAGGCAAACCGGTCTGTGGCGCTGCGCTGTTGAAGCAGGGCAGAACTAGTGACTGCGGTGGTAAGTTTGACGGTCTTCCTGGTGGTCCGCGTCGTGGTGTTCTGTGAGGTCGGACCATTCTGTGTCTTGGCGGCAAGCTGCTTGGTGTTGAGCTTTAGCCGCACCCGCGGACGCACCACCTTGATGCGGGGTTTGATGTTGTTCGCCTTCGCCGTAGCCACTTTTATCTTGGCCTCGGCCTGTTGCGTGACGATGCCCGGGGTGGCGACCATCAGGGCGGCAAGAGCGGTCATTGTGGCGAATGCAGCGGTTTTCATTTGGGTCTCCTCCAGGTCGGCGTCATGGAACCGTTTGTTCCTGTCCCTCTGTTAGGAGATGTGGTGTGGCGCACACTTATAAAGTGATATTAATCACATATCACACGAATTATCACATTTATGTGAATGCTATGAGGCCACAAGGAGGTCCGTACGGATGTGCGTTCCAGCCTTAACGGTCACCTCTGATTCCTTTGTTCTTACGTTCCGTTAGAAGAACGGTGTAAAATATTCAGAACGCCGGCGTACATTCATTGGACCGGCCTACAGCTAAGGATGCACGTGCAGGAAGCCTCAGAACATTACAAGGTCGCCAGAGGCTTCCATGACATGCTGTCCAGCTGTCAGTGGTTGCCCAGGGAAGACATCAAACGGCTTCAGGATGCAGCCCTGGCGGACATTGTTCTGCACGCCTGGCGGAGTGTTCCGTTTTACCGTGACCGGCTTGCACCGCTAATGCGCGGCGACGGCACGGTAGATTTAACCGCCTGGGCCCAGGTGCCCTGCCTGACCCGGCGGGACCTGCAGGACAATTTCGACGATCTCAAAAGCACTTCCTGTCCGGCCTCCCATGGAGCGGTCCGCCTGGCAAAGTCGTCCGGGTCGACCGCCGAACCGGTGGGCGTCCTGACCACGAATTTCTGCGATGTCGGGTCGTCGGTGGCGAATGCCCGTGGCATGGACTGGGCGAAAGTCGACTACAGCTTGAACCAGGCCCAGATCAAACCGGTGGGTGAGAGTGCCGCACCTTATCCCGGCAAGCAGATTGATGCCTCCTGGGCGCCCTATTGGCTCGATGGCGCTGCCAGCGGCAACTGGCATCTGCTCGATCACACCACCGCCCACAATTTGCAGTTGGAGTGGCTTGCCAAGCGCGGTCGCTGCTATCTCAACACCATGCCCAGCAATGCCGCGGAGATTGCCCGTCGTGTTGCGCTTGAGCCAGCGCTGAAACCCGATCTGGCGGGCATTATGACGCTCGGTGAAATCGTAACCGACGATTTACGCACCCATGTCCGCGAGCACCTTGGCTGCGAGGTCTGGGATTCCTACTCAACCGAGGAATTTGGCTGCCTCGCCTGGCAATGCCCACAAGGGACAAATCTCCACATTGCGGACGAACTTGTGTTGTTGGAGGTGATTGACGATATGACCGGCAAACCATGCGGACCAGGTGAAACCGGTTCCGTTATCATTACATCATTCTTCAATCAGGCCATGCCGCAGATCAGATACAAGCTTGGCGATCTGGCCACCGTCGGGCCGCCATGTGCTTGCGGCCGGGGCCTCACGTCCCTGGCCTCCATCGTCGGCCGAAGGCGTCAACTCTTCCGCTTTCCCAATGGCGATACAGTCATGCCTGGCCTTGCGACCAAGCTTTTCGACGAGTTTTTGCATGCCCGTAAATGGCAGGCTGCACAAATCAGCGGGCAGACCATTGAAATTCGATTTGTTTCCGATGTGCCGGAGGATCAGCAGGACCGCGCAGCCTTTGTCGATGCTGCAAACAGGCGTTTCCAGCAAAAGCTGACATATGTTTTCAGGCAGGTTGACGCTATCGCGACCCAGCCATCAGGCAAGTTTTTTGAATATGTCTGCGAGCTGCCGGAATAGAGACCTACTGTGCTTCAGTCATCGCCGTGGCTGGCTGACACCCTTCACCCGGTACGAACACCGTCCCGGCAGGACACCCGCCCTCTTCTTCTTCAATCAGCGACTTGAGCCGGTTGAGATAGTTGATCGGGTCGTCTTCACGATGCCGCCTGATCAGGCTCTTGTTGTCTCCGCCAAAGTAGATCCGCAGGCCGCCATAGACCGTGGCGTAATCATTGTCGCCAACAGCGCCTTCCACAAACAGGCTCATGGGGATCGGCAGGCCGTGGCCACTAGGCTGCCATTCCGCACCGAAGGTTCCAGCCGTCACGTTCAGGAAATGCGCTACGCCGCCATTGATCTGGAAGTTGTCGGTGATGTAGTAGGCCACCTGGCCCATGCCGAAGAAATCCGAACTGGTCTGGTCGCTGTCTTCATAGCCGGCCAGGGCCGAAAAGGTCAGGCTACTGAGATAGAGTTCGCCTTCCGCGCCGAAGCGGCCGATGTCATTGGAATCGACTGCTGAATACTCGCCATAGACGCCGATCAGATGGCTTGAGGGGTCGCGCATGAAGAGGTGAGCGGCAGCACCGCCGGTTTCTTCATTGTCGAGCACGCCGGCCGTGCCATCAAGCTGCAGGCCGAACATGCAGCCAAGCGGCATGGATAGCGAGAGCGCGCCATGGCCGCGTCCGCCGTCGGAGTCTTCTGTGTCAATGAACCCGCCGGCGCCTTCAAGCTTGGCGTTGAAACCGGATACGGCGCAAAGGGCCTGGTCCTCGTAAGCCTGGTCCAGATCCGCTGCAACAACCGGCGTTGCCAGTAATACCGCACCTGCCAGTCCGCCTGCGAATTGTGATACCCGTTTCATCAGTTCGATTCCATTTACACGTTTTACCCAGCGTCCTGATTAGCAATTTGGTAAGGTTTTGACAATGGCGGGACCGGCTTGTGGAAAATTTCCGTTAATTATGTGGTTTTTCTGCCACAGGCGAGAAATCGCGGCCCGGCGGCGCAGCCATGGTCATCCGTAATCGGGAAGCGGCTATGCAAACGCAGTTGTTAAGTCGTCCGGATTAGGTGCTGATATTCAGGTGATCGGCCCGCGCCCGTCATAGACCCATTGCGGCGTCTGCTTGCGCAGTTCCAGCTTGGCGATCGAGGCCTTGTGCACATCGTCGGGTCCGTCCGCCAGGCGCAGTGTGCGCGACTGGGCCCAGGCGCTGGCCAGGCCGAAATCCTCACAGACCCCGCCGCCGCCATGAACCTGCACCGCCCTATCCAGCACATCGAGCGCCAGGTTGGGGGCGATCACCTTGATCATGGCGATCTCGGCGCGCGCTTCCTTGTTGCCGACCTTATCCATCATGTCGGCAGCCTTCAGCGTCAATAGCCGGGCCTGTTCGATCTCGATCCGGCATCTGGCGATCGTGTCGATCACCACCCCCTGTTCGGCAAGCGCCTTGCCGAAGGCTGTGCGCGCCTTGGCACGCGCGCACAGCGCGTCCAGCCCCCGCTCGGCAACGCCGATCAGCCGCATGCAGTGGTGGATGCGGCCGGGCCCCAGGCGCCCTTGCGCGATCTCGAAGCCGCGGCCCTCGCCCATCAGCATATTGGATGCCGGCACCCGCACATCGGTGAAGGTCATTTCCCAATGGCCGTGCGGTGCGTGGTCATAGCCATAGACATGCAGCGGCCGCGTGATTTCGACGCCGGCTGTGTCGCTCGGCACCAGGATCATCGATTGCTGCTTGTGACGCTCGGCGTCGGGGTCTGTCTTGCCCATGAAGATCAGGATCTTGCAGCGCGGGTCGCCGGCACCCGAGATCCACCATTTATGGCCGTTCAGCACATAGTCGTCACCATCGCGCACGATACGCGCTTCAATGTTGGTGGCGTCCGAGGAGGCAACCTTCGGTTCGGTCATGGCAAATGCTGAGCGGATCTTGCCGTCGAGCAGGGGTTTCAACCAGGTTTCCTTGTGCTCTGGCGAACCATAGCGTGACAGCACTTCCATATTGCCGGTGTCGGGGGCGGCACAGTTGAACACCTCGGGTGCGATATGCGAACGCCCCATGATCTCGCACAAAGGGGCATATTCGAGATTGGTCAGCCCGGCGCCATGTTCGCTTTCCGGCAGGAACAGATTCCACAAACCGGCTTCGCGCGCTTGGACCTTCATGTCCTCGATGATCTGCGGGGTCTGCCAGCGGTCGTCTTGTGCCTCGAACTGGTCGTGATAGGTCTTCTCGTTCGGGTAGACCACATCATTCATGAAGCCCTGCAGCTTGGCGCGCAGGTGCTTCACCTTGTCGGAATAGTCAAAATCCATGTGCTCGGCCCTGAGAGGTTGGTGGGTTAAACGGTCGGCAATGTGTAGTCTTTGAACTGCTCGCGCAAGACCAGCTTGGCAATCTTGCCGGTCGCGGTGTGCGGCAATTCGTCGACAAAGGCGATATCGTCCGGCAGCCACCATTTGGCCACCTTGTCGCTCAGGAAGTCGAGTATCTCATTCTTGCCTACTTCGGCGCCTTCCGCCTTGACCACGATCAACAGCGGTCGTTCGTCCCATTTGGGATGCGCCATGCCGATCACGGCCGCCTCCATGACACCGGGATGGCCGACCGCGGCATTCTCCAGATCGATCGAGGAAATCCATTCGCCGCCCGACTTGATCACGTCCTTGGAGCGGTCGACGATCTGCATATGACCTTCCACATCCAGCGTTGCCACGTCACCGGTGAGGAACCAGCCGTCATCGGTGAACTGCGCCTGGTTGGCGTCATCATTCTTGTAATAGGCGGAGATGATCCATGGACCCCTGACCGCCACCTCGCCGAACGCCACACCATCGCGCGGCAACTCCTCGCCGTCCTCGCCGACGATCTTCATCTGCACCCCGCACACGGTGCGCCCCTGCTTGACCTGATAGGCCCGCCGCTCTTCCTTCGGCAGGGCGGCGACCCGGGCGTTGAACTGGGCGGTGGTGCCGACCGGGCTCATTTCGGTCATGCCCCAGGCGTGATAGACCCGCACATCGAACTCATCCTCGAAGGTTTCGGTCATCGACAGCGGCACCGCTGCCCCGCCGATCCCGGTCGCCTCCAGATAGGGGAACGTCTTGCCGGCTTTCTTTACGTAATCGAGCAGCATCATCCAGATGGTCGGCACACCGACCGCCATGGTGACTTTTTCCTGGTCGAGCAATTCATAGACCGAGGCACCGTCATAGGCAGCCCCCGGCAGCACCAGTTTGGCGCCTACCAGGGTCGTGGCATAGGGAATGCCCCAGGCATAGACATGAAACATGGGTGAGGCCGGCAACAGCACCGAACTGCAGGTGATATTGAACACATCCGCGCCGACCACGAACATGGTGTGCAGATAGGTCGAGCGGTGCGAGTAAAGCGCACCTTTGGGGTTTCCGGTGGTGCCGGAGGTATAGCACATGGACGAAGCGGTCCGCTCATCGAACTCGGGCCAGGTGATGCTGTCCGGCTGGTCCGCCAACAGCTCCTCATAGCACATGACATTGGGCAGGGAGGTATCCGGCATATGCGCCCGGTCGCACAGGATCACATAGCCCTCGACCCCGGGCAGCTTGTCCTTGATCGCTTCCAGCAGGGGCACGAAGGTCAGGTCTAGGAAGATGAACCGGTCTTCCGCGTGGTTGATGATGTATTCCAGCTGATCGTGAAACAGCCGCGGATTTATCGCATGGCACACAGCCCCGATACCGGAAATGGCGAAATAGAGCTCGTAGTGGCGGTAGCCGTTCCAGGCAAATGTGGCGACCCGGTCGCCAAGCTTCACACCGAGAGACTGCAGCGCATTGCCGAGCTGTTTGATCCGTCCATGGGCATCGGCATAGGTATAGCGGTGGATCGGCCCTTCCACCGAGCGTGACACGATCTCCGTTGTGCCGTGATTTTGCGCTGCATGTTCGATTATCCGCGTGATGATTAGCGGATCGTCCATCATCAATCCGTGCATCTTGCATCCCTCCCCAGGGTGTTCTGTGGTTTGCACCAGAGTGCACCAGAGTGCACCAGCGGGGCGGGCGGGATCAAGCAATGACGATCAGGTGATAGCGCTAAGCCAGTATTTTTTGCGCCTACCGCAAAGCCCCGCCCAAATGCTCGATCGCTGCCTGTATGCCGCCCTTGCCATGGGGAACGTCGAGGGCTGTGAGTGCGGTCTCGACCACTCCAAGTGTGCCGAGTATCATCGGCGCATTGACATGGCCCATATGGGCGATGCGGATCGCCTTGGCATCCAGCGCGCCAATGCCGATGCCCAGCACGACACCGCACTGGTCGCGGCAGAAATCAATAATCGGCTGCGGATCGCTGCCATCGCTCATGACCAGTGTGGTGACCGAATTGGACCGTTGTCCGGGTTCAGTGATGTTGAATTCGATATGCCCGCCCTGGCTCCATGTGGCGACAGCAGCGCGCACGGCCTCGGCCAGCAGCCGATGGCGGTTGAACACATGATCCAGCCCTTCGTCCAGTATCATGTCGAGCGCCACACGAAGGCCGAACAGCAGGTGCTCGGGCGGCGTGCCGCAATATTTCTGATAGTGAACTTCGCCCTCGCGGAACGTCCAGTCCCAGTAATGGGTGCGCATATCGGCTTTCTGGTGGGCGGCCTTGGCCTTGGGGCCGGCCGCGTTGAAGCTCAGGCCGGGCGGCTGCATCAGCCCTTTCTGTGCACCGGTCACTGCAACATCGACGCCCCATTCGTCCATCTCGAACGGCGTGGTGGCGAGAGACGCGATGGTGTCGACCATCAGGAGGGCACCATGTCCGGCGGCGTCCATGGCACGGCGGACCGCGGGAATATCGTTGACCACGCCGGAGGCGGTATCGACCTGCACCACCAGAACCGCCTTGATCTCGCCGCCGGTGTCCTGGCGCAGCCGCGCCTCGAGCGCTGCTGGATCAACCGCCTGGCGCCAGCTGCCGGGAAGGATTTCCACGTCGGCACCCATGATGCCGCCCATTTCGCCCCAGCCCATGGCAAACAGACCGCTTTCTAGCGCCAGTATCTTGTCGCCGCGCGACAGCACGTTGCTGACCGCGGCTTCCCATGCGCCATGGCCATTGGCGGCATAAATATATGTCTGGCCCTGGGTTCCGAATATTGTGCGCAAGTCTTCCAGGCAGCTATCGGTGATGCCAACTAGCTCGCCTGTATAAATATCGATAGCCGGGCGGTGCATGGCAGCCAGCACCGCATCGGGCACTGTGGTTGGTCCCGGAATCGCGAGAAATTCACGGCCGTTACGAACGGTCATAATCGTAAAATCCCCTATTGGTGGGCAGCATCGGTTTTTTTGACGCGCTAGGGGTAATGGCCGCACGCCTCTTGGGCAAGTGAATTGGACGTGACAGCCGCAATTTTTGGGCCGGCGAGGCATGGGTTGCGCAGATCACCGAAGTTCAAAAATTCGTTCGATCACTGGAATTTTGTTGAACAAAGCCCCATCTTGCACCTGTGGGTGGTGACCTCGATTTCTTGAGTCAGTATTCAGCGGCTTTGTGGCCGATGGCTCTGGGGGACACCGTATCGTGGCAGGTCCCAAGAGAGCGAGGGCTGGGCGAACGTGACAGTAAGAACCGACACACAATCAAGCGGTGGGGCAGCGGTCGTGATGCCGGCGTCCCATGATGGTTTTCGGGTAACGGTCGAGCCCTGTCCGCAGCGCATAAGGGCGGTGTTCAACGGCGAAACCGTGGCCGACAGCGCCCGCGTACTGGTGATGAACGAAACCCGGCTGCCTCACGTTTTTTATTTTCCGCGTGAGGACGTGCGCGTCGATCTGCTGACCCGGACCGAGCACCTGACACATTGTCCGTTCAAGGGCAATGCCAGCTACTGGTCACTCAGTGTTACAGATCGAACCGCACAGGATATTGCCTGGAGCTATGAGGATGCGTTCGACGAAGCGCTGAGCGTCAACAAATACGTAGCATTCGACTGGAACACCATAGACCGCTGGTACGCCGATGAAGTGGAACTCACCGAGCAGCCGCGCGATCTTGAACCACCGGAGGATAATCCTTTCCTCAATTGGGTCGTCAAGGACGCGAGCCGCGCGCCTTCCGCTTCTGATCTTCTGGCCAGCCTTGCCCGCGTACTGGTTTCCGAAGGTTTCCCCTTATGGCGCCTCCGTCTGGTAATCCGGACACTCAACCCTCAGCTCTTCGCGCTCAATTACCGGTGGGACCGTGATGCCGATGAGATCGAGGAGTTTCATGCCACCCATGAGGTGCGCCGCTCCGATCAGTACCGTAATTCGCCTTTCGCGTTGATCGTTGACGGCGAGGGGGGCGTGCGCCGCAGGCTTGAAGGAAAAAACCCCAGGCTCGATTTTCCTGTCCTCAAGGACCTGCTGGAAGAAGGCGCCACCGACTACATTGCCCTGCCGCTGAAATTTTCCGACGGCCATACCAACATCCTGACCCTGGTGTCAGATCGTGCCGGCGGGTTCACCACCAATCAACTCGGCCATCTCTATGAGATCCTGCCTAATCTGGCGCGTCAACTCGAAGCCCATGCGCACCGTGCATCGGCCATCAGTCTCTTGCGCACCTATCTTGGACGCAATGCCGGAAAACGTGTGTGGGAAGGCTCGGTGGAGCGCGGCGATGGCGAGGATCTCCACGCGGTGATCTGGCTGTCAGATCTGCGCGGCTCGACCGAAATGGCCGACAGCCTGCCGCGGGTGGAATATCTGGAGACCCTCAACGAGTATTTTGATTGCGTCGCTGGTGCAGTGATTGAACATGGCGGTGAAGTTCTGAAGTTTATCGGTGATGCGGTGCTGGCGATATTCCCGATCGACGATCGTGACAGCCAGCGCCCTACCGCCTGTATGGAAGCACTGGCTGCTGCCAAGCATGCGCTCGATGCCATCAAGGTTGTCAATGGCGGCCGTCGCGAACGCGGCAAGCCTGAGCTGGCCTTCGGCATCGGCCTGCACCGCGGCAACATCACTTACGGCAACGTCGGCACTGACCGGCGGCTCGATTTCACGGTGATCGGACCTGCGGTCAACGAGGTTGCCAGGATCGAGGACTTGAGCAAGACGGTCGGCCGGCCGGTTCTGGCCTCGGCGGAATTTGCCAATAGTGTGACCTGCGATCTCGACCCGGTTGGCAATTTTACCTTGCGCGGTGTGCGCTATGAACGCGAGATCTACGCTCTGACTGAAGGTGATCAGTGATCACTTGTCACTGGACGGTGTCACCACGATCTGTGCGATGTTAACGTGATCTGGTTGATTGAGGGCGAACATCACCGTGCCGGCAACATCCTCCGCTGACAAATAAGCGGGAAAACCGTCGTAAAACGCATCGGCTTTGTCACTATCACCCTTGTGGCGCGCTTCGGCAAAGCCGGTGCGCACCAGCCCGGGCAGGATTTCGGTGATGCGGACCGGATCGTTCGGGAAATCCTTGCGCAGGCAATCGGTGAGTGCGTGCACTGCGTGTTTCGACGATGCATAGATGGAGCCACCGGTATAAGTGGTCAGGCCCGAGACTGAGCCGAGTGTCACTATGTGGCCGCATCCGCGCTCAAGCATGCCGGGCAGGATCGCGTGGCACACGCGGATGAGGCCGGTGACATTGGTCTCGATAGTCTGTGCCCAGTCCTCCATGTCCCCCTGGTCGAACCGCTGCCGGCCGCCCGCGTCGGAACCGGCCGAAGCAATCAGAATATCGATATCTCGCCAGTTCTCGGGCAGGGCAGTTGCGAGCTTGGTTGCGAACTCCGCATCGGTCACATCGAGGGCCAGGCATAGCGCCATGTCGCCGCGATGGCCGAATGATTCTTGCAAGCTGGTCTCGCGCCGCCCGAGACAGATAACCCGGACGCCCTGATCGAGAAGTTCGTCAGCCACCGCCCGCCCGATGCCGCTGCTCGCGCCGGTCACCAGGGCCACGGAGCCCGGCGTCATCACTGTCGAATTCGGCATGGCAATCTCCCCGTTTCTGTCGAGGCGCGGGCATACGCGCATCTTATTTTAGGGGCTTGCTCAGGACAGAGACCGAACAGCAGCACCCACTGCATCGATCATACCGCTAATCCTCTCAAGACCGGAAGGTGTCATCGGTTCAGATGATCGTATCGCCCGGTCCATTTCAACTTCGAGCGTGCGGGCTGTTGAACTCAAATCGTGATAGCCGAACGTGCCGCCGCGACCGGCAAGTTTATGCGCCCGCCGTTGCAGTTCGAACAGCGTATCTTCGTCGGCGCCATCCCTCCCTGCGGCTTTCACCACCTCCAGCGCCGATGACAGACATTCAAATTCCTTCGCGGCATTGGCACAGAATTCGCCCCGGTAGGCTTCGATTTCCGCCTGTAACGCCTGTGCCCTATTGGAGTTCGGCATTGTGCTGTTCCCAAATTGACTTCACATCATCGGCCAGTTTCATCGGATCAAACGGTTTCGACAGGATGCCCAGAGCACTGGTCTGCCGCAATTGACGCAAATCGCTTTCCTGGGTTTTGGCGGTGAAGAATATCACTGGAACGCCTGCTCCCGCGGGCAGGTCACGCAGTTTCGAGAGGGTCGATGGGCCGTCCATCTCGGGCATCATGACATCGAGCATGATCAGATCAGGGGCGAATGACCCTATGCAGTCCAGGGCTTCCCGGCCCGAAATGCAGGTCTTGACCTGGTAACCTCCGACCGTTTCCAGCACCAATGTGCAGAGCGTGCCGATATCCGGCTCGTCATCGACAAGCAGGATCTTGTTCAGTGCGGTCATGAAAGGTGCCCCCGATCTGATGGTTCATCCAGTTGACAAAGCTGCGTCGTGCGAACTGTCGGCGGACGCAGCAGTGCTCGGTAATTGCGCTGGTGCGGAAACACGCGCCAGATCGAAATAGAATATCGACCCACTGCCGACTTCCGACTTCACCTGGAGCCGTCCGCCATGGTTCTCAACCATCGACCTGCAAATACTCAAGCCCAGGCCGGTTCCAGCCTTTGCCCTGGTGTCTGATGAATCCGCCTGACGGAACTTTTCAAAGATGTTCTCGTGTTCCGAGGCAGGAATACCGGCACCCCGGTCGATCACGCTGAACCGGATGGAATTCCCGACTGCGGACAATTTTAGCACCACACGCCCGCCCTTTGGCGAGAACTTCGCGGCATTGGACAAGAGGTTCGCAAGTACCTGTTGTAAACGATCTGCATCGGCCGAGACATAGGCCTCAGCGCAGTCCGCCTTAAGCTCGAATTCTACACCGAACTTCGCACCATAGAATGCGTTTTCAGTAAGCGCCCTGGTCGCCAGTTCAACTGCATTAGTTGGTTCCAGGTGAAACTCCATGTGCCCGGATTCTATCTTTTCAACATCGAGAATGTCGTTGACCAGCGACACCAGCCGTTCGGAGTTGGCCTGGGCAATCTTGATCAACGGTGCGACTTTCTCCGGCAGCGCACCCAGCGCGCCTGACTGGATTAGGCTAAGAGATCCGGTGACCGACGTCAGGGGAGTGCGCAGCTCGTGGCTGACGATTGAGACGAATTCGTTTTTGAGCTTTTCGACAGCCTTGCGCTCGGTGATGTCGATCAGGCTGCCTTCAACCGCGATCCGGCCTTCCCAGTGCACCGCGCGCGACACGTTTTCGAACCAGATTTCATTCGCCTGACCTGGGCGCAGGCAGATTTCATGGCGCTTCACCATCGCGCCCACCTCGTCGCAATTTACGATTTGGCTGTTCAGGTCGGTGAAAATTTCAGCATCGAAAAGATCTTCAAGATCACATTTATCCAGTGCGTCCTGGGGAGTTTCATAGTCAAGCATGTCGGCGAAGGCCTGGTTTGCGAACAGGAGGCGGCCGCCATCGTAAATGTAGATTCCCCGGCCGGAGCCGTCGATCATATCGCGATACTGACGTTCGCTTTTGCGCAGGGCTTTCTCGACACGCTCTCGGATTTTGTTTTCCCGGTCAAGCTGCTCATGCGACACCAGGACCGCCTGCATCCGTTCCAGCATCGCGTTGAAGGTTTCCGTCAACCTGTCGAACTCGGCGACACCGGGAAGTTTGGCGCGTCGGCTTAGGTCTTGCGCATCTCCGATGGTTTTGATTTCGTCGCCAAAGGATCGCAGCGGTCTGGTGGTCAGATAGGCCGTGAACCAGACACAGAAGGTGAACACCAGCAGAGCGACAGCAACACCCAGAAGCATTTGGTTCTTGATGTCGGCAACCGGTGCGAAGGCTTTGCTCGCCGATTCGGCGACGACGATCTGCAGTGTGTCATATCCCGGAACGTTGATCTTGCGGGTGATCCATTCGCTGCTTTCAGTGTCTGTGCTGAGGACATCCTCCAGGGGGACTTCCCAGTTGGAAGAGTAAAGAGCACTGCCGTTACTCAATATAGCCGTTACCGTGGTCGGCAGGTTCAGAGCCAGTAGTTCCTGAAAGTGAAACTGGTTGCATCTCACGACAATGGCGCCTTCCGCCCTGCCGCTGTAAAGAATCGGTACCGCAAATGTCGCACCGGATCGGTCGAGCCGCATATAGGTGCCGTCAAACGAACTTTTCGGCACGAAATAGTCGGACATTTTGATGTCGTTGGTATTCGACGCAATCAGTCGACCACGATAATCGGTGAGTGTGATCTTGGCCCCCCCGGATACGGGCAACCGAAGCGATTGCATAAATGTTGGAATGGAGGTTTCACGCGAAGCGGTATCGATCAGGCTGTTCACGATGAGGTCGTTGCCGGCAACCGCACGCATGGCAGAAAGCAGGGTGTCCAACCGGCTGGCAATCGTGGCGGCGCCAAACTCCGCTTCCCGGTCGAGGCTCTCAATCAGCGTGCTCTGAACTGTGGAATAGACTGACCGGCCGGTTACATACCAGTTGGCGATCAGGACCAGAGCTGCGACCGGCAAAACGCGCAGAAGCACGGTCGGCAGCAGCCTGGGCGCCCGGCGCTTTTGCTTGGTAGTCACTGCGGTCTGGCCACGCTCAACGACAACGGAATGATTGAGCCGTTCGCGTCAAACTTACACAACCTGAAGTCCGCTACAGTCAGCGCATCGTGCCTCGTCGGCGTAAACGGTGGATCATAGACACGCACCAGGCCTTCATGGCGATGAAGGTGCTCCATAGCGTCTCGGACGCTCTCGCGATTGATCGTGCCGGCCCGTTCAATCGCCTGCTTGAGCAAATAGGCGAGATCATAGGCATGCGCTGAACCGACCGGCGAAACGATATCGGCTGGTGAAGTACATGGGCCGAAATGGGCGCAATAGGCCGTGTAAAACGCATCGGACTTTTTCGGAGACATGGGTTCGAAGAATGAATGGGTCTGCAGGAAAGTCAGGTCGACCGCTTTGATTGCCTCACGGCCCAAACCGAAGAAATCACCACCGGTGATGCCCCAGTGCGAGATGATCGGCAGTCGGTGTACCTCCTGTCGCGCGGCCATGTTGGTCACTGCCGTCAAGCCATCAGTTGGATTGGCCACCAGCATAATGACGTCTGCGCCTGCACTTATCAGGTTCTGGATCTGATCGCTGATATCGCGTTCGCTGGTATTGAACCATTCCACACCGGCACCTTGAACACCCAGTTCTGTCATCGCGGTTGTCATGGCGGTCTCATTGGAGCGCCCCCAGCTGGTGCGCCACAACAAAAGGCCAGGGCGCTTGAAGCCGCGGTCAAGGGCCGCTTTGATCAGAAAGCCACCGGCGAACTGGTCGCGCACCGAAACCCTGAAAACGAAGTTGGGCGCATAACCATTGTCGACAACCGACGTACCGGCGGCCCAGGGGTCGAGATACAGGATCTTGTTTTCGTGAATTGCCTTCAGTTCGGCCAGGGCGACCGGTGTATGAATGCCGCCGAACACCGCGACCAGATCTTCGACCTCTGCCAGTTCGTGAATATTGTCAATCCCGCGATCGGGAATACCGTGATTGTCACGCAGGATCAGGCTCAGAGGCCGCCCAAGGACACCCCCCGCGGCATTGATTTCGTTGAGTGCGATGACCAGCCCACGCCGTATCGCCTCGCCCGATTGGCCCGCACCACCGGAGAGGGCCGCGTCCAGTCCGATATATATCGGTGCGCCGCCATCTGTGTTGTCATACGAAGGGGGCGTCGTCGCAACGACCTGCAACCGGCCGTCAGCCGCGGCAGCTGTCACCAGAGCAATGACAATGGCGAGCGCCGAGAACATGCGGACCGCGAGGATCTGTAAAAGGTTGAAGGCCGGCATTTCATTCGCTCTCTGTCGGGCCGGACTGATACATCTGCCCACCTCGTGTGCCCGTCAATCAGACTGCCAAGAGTCGTCCGGTGAAGTTAAAATTAGTTTAATTGCGGCAGTCGAAAACTGTGCGCACGCCTGCAATCCGGCAGTTCATTCGTTTGCATATTAATGACCGAACATTCTCAGATACCCAAGATGTCGCCAGGCAAACCCGTCACGCGCTATTGCGTTGCCAGATTTCCATCACTGTCTGGGCCAGGGACATCGGATCGAACGGTTTCTCCACGACGCCTACGGCGCCAAGCGCCTTGAACTTTGCGATGTCTTCACTTTGTGTCCGGCCGGTGAAAAACACGATTGGGATTTCCTGTCGGTCCATAACACGGTTTAACGCACTGAACGTCTCAGGCCCGTCCATGCCTGGCATCATTGCATCGAGCAGGATCAGATCCGGGCGGAACATGCCGACCCTCTCCAGTGCATCATGACCACTTGGGCAGGTCTCTATTTCGAACCCGCCGATGGTTTCAAGGGCGAGGGAAGCGATCGTCAGGATATCCGGGTCATCATCGACCACCAGTATCCGTTCAGGCTCAGGTTTCTGCATAAACCTCAGGCTCTTGATTTGTGTTCGTCTGACATGCAGCGATCTGTCCGAAATCGACGTCGTAGAGGGCGGATGCCTCCGGCGTAACCGCTTGGGTAAGGTCTTTCAGCGCCTGAAACAGTTCCAGCAACTGCGATAGTTGCGCATCGTCCGGGCAGGTCCCTGCGGTATTCAGGCTACGGATGTATTTTTCCAGAGGAGTGGATTTCTCGCTGATTTCCGAATAGCCCATCGAGCCGCTCAGTCCGGTGATCTGATGAATCAGATCAAGCGAGCGGCTTAACGCGTGTTTATGGTCGGCGTTACCGCGTTGCAGATCGTTGAGATGCCCGGTGATCTCGACAATCTGATCCGTGAGAGTATCGCAGTAAGAGCTGATAAGTGTCCGGAGTGCCGCTTGCATCTTTGCCTGTTCTCTCTTGTCGACCGTAAACCGAAAACTGAAATGCCTGACATCCGTCGATCTGTCACAATCTCACTATCTTGATAAGATTTGGTTAGCGCACGATCCGCTTCGGCGGGGCCGCTGTCGCCACCTCTTCTGTTGGTCGTCCTGGTCGCCAACCGCCTTCAAGTGCCAACATGGTTAAGGGAGTGTTTTGTTTTCGGCCGCTCCCCGGGCGATTGTCCGAAAACGATCCAAAAAACCATTAATATCAACTATTTGGAAACCAATGTCCGTATCGACATTAGGCACATATTCACAGCTATCGACGAGTATGTCTGCGCGCAAATAGGCGGTTTGGCGGCCGCTCACATTACTGCGCTAGCAAGACAAACGTGGGTTGGGGAAAGCCGTCGTGACACGCGCAAAAAAGAAATCAACGAACAGCCGAAAGAGCAGCATCCATACCGAGGTCCCAAACGAGGTGTTCCCGAACCAGGACCAGGCATTGTCGCACGAAGTGCGTCCGCAGCGGGTGCTGATTGCTGAAGACAACAAGGTGACGCAAGGTCTCCTGAAACTTCTGTTGAACCAGCGTGGCCACCAGGTCGACATAGTCGGCAATGGAGAGGATGCACTCACGGCGCTGGAGAAGGACGCCTATGATGTGGTGCTGATGGACTTTCATTTGCCCAAAATGGATGGGCTGAAAGTCGCGACCACATTCCGTATCGGACACTCGACCGGCGCCCAGCCTCGTTTTGTCGCTATCACGGCGGATATGGAAGGTCTGCTCGGACATGTCGATAACTGCGAGAACTTCGACAGCATTCTACCCAAACCGTTTGATCTAGAGCGTGTGTGCCAGGTGGTGGAGGGCGAGGCCGAAGAGATTTTGGTTCCCTGTGAAGCACCAGCAGTTACCCCCACGCCCGATTTGAGCATGCTGGAACGCCAGTCGAAAAACAGTCCGGTAAGTGCTGCTGCCAACCACATACAGAATCTCCAACATGCTTTCCTGCGCTGGCCGAACGACTTTGACGGCGCGCGCTTGTCTGATGAGCATCTGCAAGCGGCACTGGATGACGCCGGCCGGTTCGACGCCGTGTTGGTGTGCGAAGCCGCATCACCATTGGAAATGACCATGCTGTGGTCGACCAAGTCCCTGCATGTGCTGCCGGTCATAGATCTCACCGGCACATTGGGCGCGCATGCCGATCTGGACGGGGCGAATCTGAGTTTCGGCGAAGCCGACAAGATCGCTGAGCTGATCAACGATTTTCACAACCAGAGAATTCGCCTGCATTCCGACGTGCTCTACACCGACGATCTGAGTGTCAAACTTCTCGGCCGCGCCTATGTGAGCGGCCGGACGATTGCGCCAAGATACGATCCTCATGCCGCCGGGCTGGTCAATTACAGCACCGTCCTGGAAAGTGCCATGGTTGAAGCAGAGGCGGCAAAACTCTGTCAGATGGGCTATCTCGAGCGCACCTTCTTCGATCGCTTTCATGTCTGCGGCGCCTGTGAGTCGTCACGCCTTCATATTCGAGAGGAATGCGGCCAGTGCCGTTCATCCAACCTCCGCGAGGAAGCATATCTGCATCATTTCACCTGCGCCTATCAGGGGCCTGAATCGGATTTTCGTCAGGGTGACATGCTGATGTGCCCGAAATGCCGCCAGGAACTCAGCCATTTCAGTGTCGACTACGACAAACCTGGAACGCTGTTGAAGTGCGACACCTGTCACCACGCGGATTCCGAACCGTTGATCGGTTTCGTTTGCCTTGACTGTCAGGCGCATGCGGATTCCGACACTCAGGCAACCCGTGATGCATATAGTTATCAGCTCACCGACCGTGGGGTTGGTTATCTGGAGACCGGCCGCGCCATGCTGGGGCGGCAGAACCGTGCCCTGCGGCTCGCCCACCTACCGTTGGAGATCATTGTCGCGGTCAATGCCGAGTTGAAGGATTATCACGAACACGGCACGCCCTTTGCGGTGCTGGATGTCAGCTACGCCAATCAGAACCAGATCGAGCGTGAGCATGGTGTCCGCGAGTTCGAACAGGCACGCGATCTGTTTCTGGAGAACCTCAACAACACCCTGCGCAAGGAAGACCAGGTCATTAAGGGCATCGCCTATGATTATGCCATTCTGAAAGACGTTCATCCCGATGAAGCCAGTGACGGGGTGGAATACCTGCGCAGTGAAGCGGCCCAGGGTTTACGGCGCGATCTGGGTGTGACCGTTCAGATCTTCACACCGGAAGATTTCGCCTGATGTCCGGGGCCATTTCAGATGCCGTCAGTTATCTGAGTGCACAGAGCGCCTTGAGCCTGCTCGCCCTGTTCTGGTTCACCGTGATATTCGAATTGCCACGTTACACGATCGCCTTTGCCTCAGCGGCATTGTCCCGGCTCAAATCAGCTTGGTGGCCTGCGCGGACGCTCCTACATGATGTCGGCCGTGTCACCGTGGTGATTGCCGGACACAGCGAAGCCGACAGCATTGAACGTTGTGTGCTCGGAATGCATGAGCAAAGCCGGCCGCCGGATGAAATTATCGTTGTCAGCGACGGCTCGACCGACAATATGCCCGAAGTTCTGGCCGATCTACAGCGCCGGGGACTGATCGATCAGGCCCACAGCACAAATCTTCGCTGCGGTAAAGCAGCGGCCGTAAATCTGGCGGAACGCTGGACCACCGGCGACATATTGATCAACATTGATTGTGACTGTTCATTCGACCGTCATGCACTGAAGCATATCCTGTCACCTTTTGCCGATCCCGCGGTCGGAGCGGTATCCGGTAATATTCTCGCGCGCAATGACAGGACCGGTCTGATCCCGGCTTTTCAAGCAATAGAATATCTGATCAGCATTTCTCTCGGTAAACAGGCCGCAGGCTTGATCGATCAGGTGGTGTGCGCATCAGGTGCGTTCGGCGCCTTCCGAATGACCGCGTTGCGGGCTGGAAACGGACTTGACGTCGGTGGTGGCGAGGACCTCGATCTGACCCTTAAACTGCGCAAAGCGGGCTGGAAGATCCATTTTGCCGACGCAGCGATCTGTTACACCGACGTGCCCGACACGCTGCGCGCCCTGACCAATCAGCGTTTCCGCTGGGAACGCGATGCTGTGCGCGTGCGATATCGCAAGCACGCTGATCTTATGAACCCGTTCTCGACAAATTTTCGGCTTGCTGAGCTGCTGCATGAGGTGGAGTTCATCGTGTTTCAGGTTTTGGGCGCAGCGATCCTGCCCTTTTACGTCATCTGGTTGTTCCTGACCTATGGTGATTTCGGCCTGATTGTACTGCTCGCCGCCCAGTTCGGTCTTTTGGTTCTGGATCTAGCGGTGTTTGCGCTTGCCGCGTTGTCGACGCCGAAGGCAAGCGCACTGCATTTATTTCCCTATGTGCCCGGATACAGCCTGTTCAACGGCGTTTACATGCGCTTCGTGCGTCTGTTTGCCTATGTCCAGGAATGGATATTCAACGCCTCTGCGGGTGACAATTATGTCCCCGAAAAGGTTCGTTTGTTGAGGAAGTGGTGATGATAAAGAAGCTCAAAAGGCGGCCCCGGCCGGACGACCTCGTAACCCAGCAGCGGAGCACCACGAATGCGACCGGGCGGATGATATATCTGGGCCTGTTGGGTGTCTTTGCGCTTGCATTATTGAATTATCTGTTTGGCGATCTGGTGTTCCTGCGGGCAGACGGGCAGGTGGTCCGCAACCGCACCACGATCGCCGCCACCTATATCGCCCGGGTCGAATCGATTGGCGTCAAGCAGGGCCAAAGCGTCAAGACGGGCGATCCGGTGTTTCGGGTACAATCAGCGGAAATGCTTGAACGTCTGGCTGACCTGTCAGCCGCCAGTGCGCGGCTTGCGGCCAAGGCGGCGGAATTCAAAATCCGCTCAGAGACCGTGCGCAGGCTGCTGCCGATTGCTGAGCAAAGAGCTCAGGAAACCGAAAAAGTGCTGGCTCAGTTCGCCAAGCTGTCACAGGCGAAACTGGTGACATCTGCACGTTATGACGAGGCGCTCAGCGCCCGCTATCAGGCGCAGCAGGCGATGGTCCAACTGCAGGCCGAAAAGAAAACCCTGACCGAAGAGATCGCGGCTCTTGAAACCGCCCGTTCTGATGCCGCCAATGCTCTTGCCGATCTGCGTGCGCATTATTCCCAAGGCATGGTGCGGGCGCCCATCGAGGGTGCAATCGGCAGCACGGTTCCATCCGCCGGTGACGTCTACCGTCCGGGCGAGCCCATGCTGTCGATCTACTCCGGCGACGCCTATGTCCTGGCCTATCTTCCCCGCCGTTATCTGTTCACCATCAACACCGGCATGAAAGTTACCGTCAAGAGCGGCCGCCACAGTGCAACCGGTGTGATCACGCAGATCCTGCCGGTCACAGATGCACTGCCCAAGGAGTTCCAGAACACCTTCAAGCCGCGCGATCGCAGTCAGTTGGCACGCATCAAGCTGCTCGAGCCGGGCAAGTTCCCGCTCCATGAGAAGGTTGAACTGACGAGGGCTCTCCTCTGATCACGCGCCGGCCGCTGACCGGCGCAGGACCAGCATAAGGTTGTCGCGCGGCATGTCGACGACATCCGCCAGCGCCAGCCCGGCCTCGGCCGCCGCCTCGTCAACCGCTTCCAGATCGCGCACTCCCCATTGCGGGTTCTCGCCCCGGATGTTGGTATCGAATTCCACATTGGCGTCAGACAGATGACGGCCACAGCGTTTGAAGCAGCCGTAAATACACAAAGGTGCGTCCGGTTCGAGCACGGCGGCTGAACCACGGAACAGGCCAAGGGTCACGTCCCAAGGTGTGATGTGCAACAGGTTGGAGGCATAGATCGCCACGATCGGGCGGGGCAGGCCGGTCTCCCAGTCGGGAGTGGTGACATCAAGGTCGCGTGGCGATTTGGCGTTTTTGATGCTGGTGTGGATGAGCCAGGCATTTATGCTTTCACGCGATACCGGCCAGGGGTCGGAGGTCAGCCAGGTCAGGCCCGGAAAACGCGGCGCAAAGGTCACCGCGTGCTGGCCGGTGCCGCTCGCCACTTCCAGAAGATTTCCGTTATCCGGCAGATAGCGTTCAAGAGCCACACCGATTGCGTCGGCATTGCGCTCTGCGTGTTGTTCAAAGGCGCGCTGCGGCAAAAAGTTCTGCAGTCCTGAACGGCGCCCGTGTCCAGCCATCTGCCACGCCTCTCACTCCGCCTCAAGTGGCGTCGTTCCGCGGATGTGTTTCAGCGTCGCTTTGGTCGGCCAGCAGGTCGGCTTGAGGCCATGGTCTTTTTGATACTGGCCGACAGCGATACGCGTTCTAAACCCGATCAGCCCGTCGGCGCCGCCAACGTCAAGGCCGCGCGCGACCAGGCGCTTTTGCAGACCCTTGACCACATCGCGCGGAAATCCCCTGGCGGTCCACTTGCCCTGGAACGGCCGGTCATTGCTGAACCGGTCGGCAATATGGCCGATGATCAGCGCATAGAGGTCGGCGTTGTTATAGGTTTTGATCACGTAGAAATTGTTGAGCGCGAGGAAAGCCGGTCCATAGCGCCCAGCCGGCATCAGCACGGCGGTTTTCTCGCTGAGCCGGTCTTGTGAGAATTTCCGCCCATGCGTGCGCTTGACCCCGAGCTTGAGCCACTCAGCGATTGTGCGGCTTTGATGGCGTCCAGCCAGCGTGCAGTCGAACTCCGCAGGCACCGCAATTTCATACCCCCAGGTCTTGCCACGCTCCCAGCCGCTCGATTCGAGATACCGACCGGTCGACGCCAGCGCATCTTCCACCGTGCCCCAGATGTCGCGCCGGCCATCACCATTGTGGTCGACCGCATAGCGCATGAAGTCCGATGGCATGAACTGCGTGTGTCCCATGGCGCCCGCCCAGGAGCTCTTCATCCGGTTCGGAGTCACATGGCCTTCCTCGAGAATTTTCAGGGCGATCAGAACTTCCTTGCGGAAGAACTCCTTGCGCTGGCCCATGAACGCGCTGGTGGCGATCACGCGGACCGCGTAGTGGGGGATCCTGAAATCGCCGAAATTGGTTTCCGCACCCCACACCGCAATGATGATTGCGCGATGCACACCGGTTTTTTTCTCGATCGCATCAAGAGTGGATTTCCATTTCCTGAACTTCCTGGCGCCCTTGCTTACACGGGAGTTGACGATCCGTGGCCTGAAATAGTTGCCCGGCGTATCGAATTCCGGCGCCTGCTTGTGGCTTTGCTTCGGCTTTTTGCCGGTCACCGGACCTGCACCATCAACACTCGGCGGCACAATTTCCGGCAGCTTCCAGTTTAGTTTTACGCCCTTGAAGGCGCGCTCGAAGGTCTTGCGCGAGACCCCTTGTGCCTGCGCTTCGGGCCACAGTTCCTGGATCCACGCCTGGAACATCTGCTCGACCCGCGCTTTGTAGGCAACTGGTGTTTTGGTGATTGTCTGCGAATCTGCTGCTACATGACCGGAACTGTAAGTCAGGCAGATACCGACCACCCAACACAGCAGTGCGGCAGTACGGAATGTTTTCTTGTCAACGGTCATGATTGTCTTCCCGATCGCTCTGCTGGCGAACCTTGTGTTTACGGACCCTGCGTACCTACGGCTTCCAACACCGCGTTTGAGATTTCTCCCGTGCCGGCACGCCCGCCCATCTCCGACGGCACCAGTGCGCCGCCTGCGAAGGCTTCATCGACCGCGCCATATATCATGTCCGCGGCAGATTCACAGGCTGATGTTTCATGACGTTCGCCGAGCCAGTCAAGCATCATGGCAGCCGACAGGAACATGGCAGCCGGATTGGCGAGCCCCTGGCCGGCAATATCAGGGGCGGTGCCGTGGCATGGCTGGAACACCGCGTGGTGGTCGCCGATGTCGGCCGAGGGCGCCATGCCCAGGCCGCCGATCAGCCCGGCGCCCAGGTCTGACAATATGTCACCGAACATGTTTTCCGTGACCACCACATCGTAATCCCAGGGCCGGCGCACGAAATTCAGCGCCGAGGCGTCCACATAGGCGCACTCAGTTTCGATATCGTCATAGCGTGCGGCGGTCTCGTTGAAAATGCCGCGGAAGAAGGCAAAGGCTGCAAATACATTGGCCTTGTCGACACAGGTGACCCGCCCGGGTGCGCCGCGTTGTTTCCGCCGTTGCGCCAGCTGGAACGAAAAATCAAACAGCCGTTCAGACGTGTCGCGGGTGATCACCAGGGTTTCCCGCGCTTGCGCGTCGCCCTCCACCACCCCCTTGCCGTGAGAGGCAAACAAACCTTCGGTTGATTCCCGGATCAGCACGAAATCGATGCTCTCAGCCAAGGGCGACGCCAGTGGTGATGGAATGCCCCTGACCTTGCGCATCGGCCGCACCCCGGCATAAAGCCCAAGCAGGCCGCGCAGATCGATCTGCGGTGCGATCTCCGTGCCGTCCGGATAGCGGATATCGGGCAGTCCCATGGCGGCAAGCAGGATTGCGTCCGCCCCACGGCAGGCCTCCAGCGTTGCCTCCGGCAGCGCCACCCCGGTATCGCGATAAGTGCCGGCACCTGCCGGCAGGGCTCCGAATTCAAGGTCGAAACCGCCGACGGCACCTGTTACTGCACGCAACAGGTCGAGGCATGGCTCCATGACTTCCGGTCCGATGCCGTCGCCCGGCAGCACCGCGATCTTGAATAAGCGTGACGCAGCCATGCGCCGGTCTCCGGACTATGTCGGTCGGCGCGCACTCTAGAGGCCTATGGCACAGGTTCCAACGGCTCTTTTACTTCTCTGGTCGCCCGGCTTCGCCTCAGATCGCGTAGGGCAATTGCGTAATGCGTTTTCCTGTAAGTGCGAAAATCGCATTGGCGACGGCCGGCAGGAGTGGCGGCAGTCCCGGCTCTCCGACACCGCCCGGTTTGTCGTCACCCTCCATGATGCGAACCGCAATCTTCGGCATCTCAGGCATGCGGAGCGGTTCATAGTCGTGGAAATTGGATTGCTCGATTGCCCCGTCGGACAGGGTAATTTCACCGCGCAGAAAGGCACTGAGACCGTAGACGATGCTCGAGTGCATTTGCGCTTCGATCTGGCCCGGATTGACGGCCACACCGCAATCGACGACGCAGGTGACCCGGTCGACTGTCAGGGTCCCGTCGATGATACGGACTTCGGCAGCCTCGGCGACAATACTGCCGAATGATTCCACTATCGCCATGCCGCGTCCAACCCCCGCGGGTGCGGGTTTCGCCCACTGCGCATCGCGCGACAACTGGTTCAGCACGGCCAGATGCCTCGGTCTATCGCGCAAGAGATGTCTGCGAAAGTCCAGCGGATCTTTGCCTGCTGCTGTGGCAAGATCGTCCACCAGGCTTTCGACGACGAATGGGTTATGCGAAGATCCAACAGAGCGCCAGAAGTGGATCGGTATTTTCAGATCATGGTCGATCCACTCCACATCCATGTTGGGTATGTTGTAGGGCAGGTCGACCAACCCCTCCACGGCCTGCTTGTCGACACCGTCCTTGCGGATCAGAAACAGTGCGCCGGACCACTTGGCAACCGACGGCACGGCAACTTTGACATCGAGAGCGGCCAGGTTGCCGGCCTTATCCAGCGTGCCGGTGGCGCGGGTCATATTGAACGGCCGGTATCGGGCAGCGCGCATGTCGTCCTCGCGCGAATAGACCAGCTTTACGGGCTTGCCGACCGTCATTGCGACCTCGGCGGCAGCCTGAACAAAGTCCAGCGCTGAGCGGCGGCCGAACCCGCCACCCAGAAACGTCGTGTGGACGGTGACTTTGGCCGGATCGATGCCGGCAACTTTGCCGACAGTTTTCTGCACCCAGCTTTGCGCCTGGGTTGGACCCCAAACTTCAGCGCCGTCCTGCCTGATCCACACCGTGAAATTCATCGGCTCCATGCAGGCATGGGCAAGGTAGGGCTGTTCAAATTCATGCGTGATCGAACGCCCCTGGCCGGCGGTACCGCCGTCACCCTTTGTCTCGGCGGTCCGTCCCCTGGTTGTCAGCGCCTCGCGATAGCTGCTGCGAAGCTCTTCCATTCCCAGACCGGCGAACGGGCCATCGCCCCACTCAATCTCGATATCGTCGCGCGCCGCCTGGACAGCCCAGTAATGATCGCCGATGACCGCGACACCGGTCGAAATCTGCACGACCGAACTGACGCCACGCCGTGCGAGTGCCTTATCCGCATTGAACGATTTGACCGGCGCCATGAGCCGGGGCGGCGGGATGACGATCGCGGTCAGCATATCGGGCAGCTGGATATCCATGCCGAACTCCGCTCTGCCGGTTATCTTCTGCAGCGTATCCACCCGTTTGACGGATTTACCGATAACATGCCTGTCTTCGGCCGCCTTCAGGTTGGGCTTTTCGGGGACCTGCAGCCTTGCTGCATCCTTAGCAAGGCTCGCAAAACTTGCCTGCTGACCATCCGGTCCGATAACAACACCGCTCTTAACCGAAAGGGACGAGGCTTCAACGTTCCACCGCATTGCGGCCGCCTGTTGCAGCATGATGCGGGCCGCCGCGCCCATGGTGCGCATGCGCATCCACTCCGAGCGCAGGCCGGTGGACCCGCCGGTCACCATGAAGCCGTTTGCGGGCAACCCGAACGCCGGCGCCGCCTTCGCCTGGACGATACGGATACTCGCCCAGTCACAGCCAAGTTCATCGGCAATCAACTGGGCGATGCCGGTCAGCGTGCCCTGACCCATCTCCGACTTGCCGATGATCAATGTGATCTCGCCGTTTGTTCCAATCTCGATATAGGCGCTCGGTTTGAACGCCGGCACAGCATCCTTCACGCCGCTTCGAAAGACCGTGTTGGCCAGTGTGACGCCTGGGATTGATGCAGCCAGCAAAAGTCCACCGCCAAGGGCTGCGCTGGAGGCGAGAAAGCCGCGTCGGGAGATAAGTGTGAGTTTGACCATGATCGCCAACCTATTTCGCTGATGCCAGACGGATTGCGGCGCGGATGCGGTCATAGGTTCCGCACCGGCAGATGTTTCCGGCCATGGCGCTGTTGATATCCTCGTCGTTCGGCGCGTGGTTTGACGCGAGCAGGGCGGCCGCGGACATGATCTGACCGGGTTGGCAATAGCCGCATTGCGGCACGTCGACTTCCTGCCAGGCCGATTGAACCCGGGCGCCGATATCCGTTGCGCCAATATGCTCGATGGTCGTAATTTCGCCGTCTGCCGCCTCGGCCACACTCGTCTGGCACGACCGCACCGCCTGTCCGTTCAAGTGAACAGTGCAGGCACCGCACAGTCCGGCACCGCAGCCGAACTTTGTCCCCTTCAGGCCGATAATGTCCCTTATTGCCCATAGCAGAGGCATGTCATCGGCAACATCGATCTGATGGCGGGTATCGTTAAGTGTGAAGGTTGCCATATTGTCCTCCCTTGATGTGCGTTGTCAGGCCGCCCGGGTGAGCCTTGCTGACACCTCTATACCATCGGAACCGGACGACGGCTGGTGCAGCGCACTGTGGTAATTTCCGCCATTCCGAAGGTGCTCCAGATAAGCTCCCAGCCGGCTTTCAAACATCACGACATTGTCGGTGACCACCGTCGCGCCGTCGCCCAGCAGACCCGATTGCTCGATCAACTGAAGGTCCGGGAAATAGTTTTCTGGATAGTGATCGATAAACACCAGATCGAAAGGTTCGGAGAACCCGCCAATGATCTGGCCTGCCGGGCCACAGATCACCTCAATCCGGTCTTTAAGACCCGCATAGGTGATGATTGCCGATGCAGTGTCCGCCAGTGCCTGATTGACTTCTATGGTGTGGATTGTCGCAGTGTCGCTCAGGTTCAACGCCATCCGCATGGCCGAGTAACCATAATTTGTGCCGAGTTCGAGCACCCTGGACGCACCGGACCGACGCACAATCTGGTCGAAGATGGCGCCTTTTTCCATGCCCAGATGGATCATCCCGCCATTGACTTGACTGTATCCGTCGATCGCATCAATGACGGAACGGGGGTCCTTCCTGACTGCGTGATCGAACACGAAGTTGAGAAGTTGATCGGTGATTTTGGTGCTCATCTTGGCGCCGTTACTTGACCTCGGTGACAGCGGTCTTGGTGAAAAACCGTTTGCCGTTGGGCAGGACCGCATTGGCGTGCATGCTCATGGTCTGCAGGTCCAGAATATCTACAACATTTGTACCGTCTTTTTCCGTCCAGGCCAGAAGCACGATGCCGTAGTGAATGTCCCGCCGGTCGACGCTCTCATCAGCGGTCTTGCCGGCCTGTCCGTCGGGCGCTTCAATATAGGTCCACCGCAATTTGTCTTCTGCCAGGAATTCGACCCTGATCTTGTAGCCGGCGACTTCGTAATCGAAACTGCGTCCGGTCAGGGTGTTCATTGCACTCATCTTGGACTTTTGAGCATCGGTCATTGCGTGGGCGGGCGGCGTGTGAACCACCGGTGCTGTGGCCAGCCAGCCAATTGCGGCCAACGAAGCAGTCAGTGTGGCAAGTCTGCGAAAGGTCATTTTGATCTCCATGCTATGGGGGTTTCAGTCAATCTGGCTTGCAATTCGAGGCAATTTGGTTCAATCGTCGTCATTCGTCTAATGAATTAAATGAATTTATATTATGCAAAAATCGGATTTATTAAGACACAATGTCAGCCACCTTGTGGTCTTTCAGTCTCTGATTCAGACCGGCAACGTGACCGCCTCGGCATCGGAACTCCACATGAGTCAGCCAGCGGTAAGCCGCGCATTGGCGCATTTGCGGGACATGTTTGACGACCCGCTGTTCGTCCGCGCACCAGGCGGCGTCGTTCCGACCGAACGGGCACGCCAATTGGCCCCAAGAGTATCCGGCATGGTCGACGATCTGGCGGATCTGCTCTCAACCGAACAATTCGACCTTGAATCGACCGAGCGGACATTCCGGATCGCGACGACCGATTATGGCGCCAGTACTGTTATCCTGGATGTTTGCCGGGCTTTCACCGAAAAAGCACCTAAGGCAAACCTCGAAATTGTGCCGTTTTCCAGCGACGTCTTCAAAGATCTGAGTGAGGGGAGGCTCGACCTTGTTCTCTATGCGGATGCCCCGGTGCCGGACAGTCTGCATACAGAATTTCTGTTTGAGGAAACCTATTCCTGCCTTTGCCGTAACGGACACCCGGTCATGAAGGAGCAAAGCAACGGCACAATTCCGCTGAAGAGCTTTCTTGCCTGGCCTCACGCGCTGGTGACCGTATTTGGCGGCCGCTACGGATTGATTGATGGTGTTTTGAAAGACCAGGGACACCAGCGCCACATCGCCTTGCGCCTGCCCTATTTTTCAACCGCCCCTTTGATTGTCGCCCAGTCGGATATGCTGTTGACGCTGCCAACCCGCACGGCGGAACACTTCGCGCGCATCGCCGGTCTGCAAAGTGTCAAGGCGCCTCTGGAAATTCCCAAATTCGGCTATGTCCAGGTCTGGCACCAGCGCACCCAACTTGATCCGGCGATGACCTGGTTAAGGCGATTGATCAAACAGGGCTAGATCTTGCTCTAAGCGTCCGCCAGATCCGCAAAACTGCGGTCGAAGGCATCCATCACCGGATCGACATCATCCATGGAAAGACAAAGCGGCGGCACCATGCGCAATACGTTCCGGGAGTTGCCTGATTTGGACACCACCAGCCCATGGACGCGGGTTCTTTCAAACACGAACGCGGTTTCCTCGGTCGCCGGCTCCTTGCTCTTGCGGTCTTTGACCAGTTCCACCGCCAGCATGAAGCCGCGGCCCCTGACATCGCCGATGATTTCATGCTTCTGTTGCAGGGCGATGAGGCGTTCCTTGAGGGCGGCACCCACCGTGCGTGCGTTCTCCTGAAGGTTTTCTTGCTCTATCACCTTGAGCACCGCGCGGCCTGCAGCACAGGCAATCGGGTTTGCGCCATAGGTGTGAAACAGGAACTTACCGGCCATGGCTTCCGCCACCTCACGCTTCGCCACCACGGCGCCGAGCGGAATGCCGTTGCCGATGCCCTTGGCCATGACCACGATATCGGGAACGATGTCTTCTGCCTGAAAGCCCCACATATGGTCGCCGGTCTTGGCGAAGCCGGACTGCACTTCATCGATGATCATTAGGCCGCCCACGGCCCGGACCCGCTCACAGGCACCTTTCAGATAGCCGTGCGGCATCTGGATGATGCCGCCATAGCCCTGCACCGGCTCGATAATCATGGCCGCAAGCGCGCCGCTCGTGGAACACGCGATTGTCCGGTCGAGATCATCCAGATAAGGATCGACCCCTTCGCCATAGCTGCCGCGATACTGGTTCGGTTCGGCCGCGAAAGTGACGTTTGCAAGCTGGCCGATATTATGCCGGAAGTTCTTCAGTCCGGTCACCCCCTGGGCGCCATATGTGGCGCCATGATAGGAGTTTCTGAGAGCGATGATATCGTTGTTACCGGTCCTGCTGCGCGCCATCATCAGCGACAGGTCGATGGCCTCGGCACCTGAGTTTGTGAAATGAACCACCCATTCATGACCGGCCGGCATTTTGGCGGCGAGTTCCTCGGCGAAATGCGCCGGCACCGGATGATGGAACATGGTGGTGCAATGGGACAGGGTCTCGACCTGCTCCTTGACCGCCTTGACCACTTCAGGGTGTGAATGGCCGACGCTGATGCACAGGTTCATACCGAGCAGATCGGTAAGCTTGTTGTCCAGTTCGTCCCAGACATACTGCCCCTGGCCGCGTTTGATGATCAGGGGTTTTTCGTAAGGCACGAATGACCGCTGGGTTGCCGCGAAATACCTGTCCCGCCGCGCGATGATTGCCTCGGTTGACCAGTCCACGTCCGGTGCATTTTCAGGTTCTAAACCCATCATCCTCCACCTCAGCCGTTTTCAACCGACAGGCTCAGACCTTGCCCTTCCATGGCACCAGACGGCGTTCCAGCCAGCGCATGCCGAGGTCAAAGAAAAACGCGATGATCCCGATAATTGCGATACCCAGAAACACGATATCGGTCGCCAGAAACCGCGAGGCATTGAGCACCATGACGCCGATGCCGGCCTTGGCGGCCACCAGTTCAGCGGCCACCAGTGTGGTCCAGCCAAACGCGATGGCGATGCGCATGCCTGTCAGGATCTCCGGCATTGCCGCCTTGAGCACCACATTCCAGATCACCTGTGACCTGGTGGCGCCCATGGAATAGGCCGCATGGATCTGCTCGATGGTGACCGATTTGACACCGGCCTGGGCGCTGATCACCAGTGGCGCAAAACACGACAGGAAAATAACGATGATCTTGGCGTTATCCTCAATGCCGAACCAGATGATGATGAGCGGCAGATAGGCGAGCGGCGGTATCGGCCGGTAGAATTCGATGATCGGGTCGAAAAAGCCCTTGGCGTGACGGCTCATGCCCATGGCGATGCCGATCGGCACGCCGGTAATCACCGCCAGGGTGAATGCGCTGATCACCCGGTACAGGCTCCAATAGGTGTGTTCCCACAAGGTGCTGTCGCTGAACCCGAAACATTTGGCCTCGACCGCTTCGCGCATGCCGACCAGCACGGCCAGGCGTTCCAGATTGTGATTGAGGCAGGCGATCTTCTCGAACTTGGCGATGACATCGACCGGCGGCGGCAGGAACAGGGGTTTGATAAGGCCCAGCTTGGTGACCAGCCACCAGCAAAACAGCAGGCCGATGATGGTGACGACGCTGATCAATACGCTGTTTCCACCTCCGGGAACGCCGTATGATTCAACCGCAGCGGTTTGGTTCTTGCGCGCTTTTCCGAAAAAATTCATTGCGCCGCCCCCGCCAGTTCTTCGACTTCTTCGCCATAGATGATCGACAGAACTTCTTCCCGCATCTTGATGAAGTCAGACGACGACTTGATCGTCCGTCCATCGGCCCCATCGAGGAATTTGTGACAGAAATCAAGATCATACTGATGGGTTACCCGCCCGGGCCGCGGTGACATGATGATCAGGCGGGTCGCCATGAACAGCGCTTCCTCGACACTGTGGGTGATGAAAAAAACCGTCTTTTGCGTTCGTTTCCAGACCTGCATGATCAGTTCCTGCATGGTCTCGCGGGTAAAGGCATCGAGTGCCCCGAGGGGCTCGTCCATCAGCAGCATTTCCGGGTTGGATGTCAGCGCGCGCGCCAGGCCGACACGCTGCTGCATGCCGCCGGACAGCTGGTAGATCGGGTGGGTCTGGAAATCCTGCAAGCCGACAAGTTCGAGATTGCTTCGTGCGGTTTCCCGCCGTTCTGCACCCGACACGCCTTGAAGCTTCAGACCGAATTCGACATTCTCGATGACGTTCATCCATGGCAGCAGGGCATGCTTCTGGAAAACCACGCCGCGGTCCTTGCCCGGTCCTGTCACCGGCTTGTCATGGAGCAGCAAAGCGCCCGACGTTGGTGTGATAAAGCCCGCCATGACATTGAGCAGGGTTGTCTTGCCGCATCCCGAGGCGCCCAGCGCAACGACAAACTCCTCTGACACAAAATTGAGGTTTACATCATTGAGCGCGGTAACGCTTTCGCCGCCGACCATTGACGGAAAAATCACGCTGATATGGTCGAGTTTCAGGATTTCTGTCATGCGGGCGCTCCGTTACGGAAAGCAAGAAAAGTGCTCTGCACAGCGATGGCTGCGCAGAGCACCTTGGTATTGTGCAAGCTGCGTCAGCAGCCGCCGTCAAGGGCCATCTTGGCATAGGTAGCGTCGGCGCCGCTATCATAGCTGTCGAGTACCTTGTCGATCTTGCCCTGTTCCATCAGGAACTGCGAGGTTGCCTTGAGCGCACTGGCAACGCCGCCGCCGAGCCATGTCGCAGATACCTGCTGCTCGAGGGTCGGGAAGTCGTAAAGCGCCAGCACACCGGCAACCTGGGTGTGGTCACCACCAACCACCTTGGCAATCGCCTTGGCTTTTTCGGTGCCGGGTCCGTAGTCGTTCGGGTTACTGCGGTAATCCGCATCGGCTTCAGCGACCATCTTGATGAACTTGCAGGTGAACTCCGGATTGGCCTTGGTGAACTCAGCCCGGGCGACCATGGCATCGAATGTCGCCTTGCCCCAGTTGCTCAGATGGCCGGATGTCAGCAGCACATGGCCTTCGCCCTTCATTTTGCCGAGTGCCGGGTCCCAGACAAAACCGCCATCGATGTCGCCGCGCTCCCATGCCGCCACCATGTCGGGTGGTGACATATCGAGCACCTCGAGGTCGCGCGGGCTGAGCCCGAACTGCTCGAGCGCAAACATCATGTGGAAATGAGTTGTTGATCCAAACGGCACGGCGATCTTCTTGCCCTTCAGGTCCTGCGGCGCAACGATCCCTGAACCATTGCGCACCACCAGCGCCTCGGCATCATTGATGTTGTCGTAGATGTAGATCACCTGAATGTCGATGCCGCGGGAGTACCCGGCAGCGGTCGGTGATGAGCCGTTCAGTGAAATATCGATGGCGCCTGACGCGATGGCATTGATCACGTCGCCGCCGGAGTTGAACTGGATGAACTCGACGCTCTTGCCGAGTGCGCCGTTCTTGATGGCGTCAAACTGTGCTTTGATCGGCGTATATGTCAGCTGAAAGCCGATCTTCACATCGGCGGCAAAGGCGGTGCCTGACAGCATTGCAAGTGCTGCAAACACCGAGACGAATAGTTTTTTCATAGATCCCTCCCTGGGTTCCCTGATTGGTTTGATTGAAAAATAGTCCGGGATATCCCAACCGGAAGACACTACATCATCCAACACCCATCGTTCCAGCGAAAGTATGTGTGCCAACCTTACTTACCGGCAGATGATTTCTCGTTCTAACCGGTGATGTCGGGCCGGCCTGTGGCGACCGCCGTCACCTGACTTTCGATGAGCGTCTTCTTGCCTTCGATCATCGCAGTCTTGTCGATGCGGCTGGTGCGGATGTCGAATTCGCGCGCACCCGCCTCCCGCACCCTTTGGCGGACATCCTCGGTAAGCACCGTTTCGGCATAGGCGAGGGCGGCTTCGAAATTGGCAAAGTCCCTGGGTGCTGCATGCGAGTACACCCGGAAGCGGCCCTGTTCTGGCTGGGATATGGACGCTTCGATGGACACCCGGATCTGGCCGACCACCGCACCCACCGCATTTGCCACTCCGGCATGTTCCGGGATCAATGCATTGGTTGAAAGGGCGCTGGCCACACGGGGATAGTAGGTCGGCGCCGAGGCGCCAAGGCCAATCAGCGGTACGGTCAGCCGTATCGCGATATCGGTCAGGCGGGCGCTCTCCTCGCGGGCCCCGGCATCCAGCAGTTCCCGCGCCAGCCCCCTGGTGGCAAGACCATCCTTCTCAAGACATGAAGCCAGCAGTGTCTCTGCCGACCGGTCGATCAGCGTATCAACGATCCACCGGCTCATCTCGAGATCGTCTTCAGCGATGTCCTTGCCCGTGGCGTTGCGGCGCCGGGCAAGCAGGCGTGCGCCCTTCGTGGCCGCCTCGCCATCCCAGGCATCGTGCAATCCAAGCACATGGGCCGCGTCGCTTGGCGTTATCGCCGATATCAACACCAGGCCGTGCGCCACCAGCCGGTTCAGCACACTGATCTGGACCCGGCTCTGGATCAGCCGGTCGAGCGCTATCGGTCCCTCTTGCAGCTTGTCGAGCAGGCTCTGCTCACTGGCGCTCAGCGCCGCCAGGTGGGCGCTATGGCGCTCGATCACCAGCGCAAACCGGCCGTCGAGTTCTTCCGGGCGCGGCTGGGTCAACTGCCGCTCCAGGGTTTCCAGCACCAGCGCGCGGTGGTCGAGCGCCAGCAGGCTCAATGGTACCATGCGGCGGGGGCCAAGCTTGAGTGTGGTGTCCAGGCCGTCATTGACCGCCTGGACTTCGGAATCGCCGCCGAGCCCGATCGTGTGGATCGCGACGGCCTCAACCATGGTCCGCCAGCCGCCGACCGTTGCGCCATTAGGATCAAGTTTCGGACGGCCGTTTGACAGCACCGCGAAGTCCGTCGTCGTGCCGCCGATATCCGACACGATGGCATCGTCCGCCTTGGTCAGATAAGCGGCCCCCACCAGACTTGCCGCCGGTCCTGACAAAATGGTTTCTATCGGCTTGACGCCAGCCACATCCGCGGAGATCAGGGCACCGTCGCCTCTGACCACCATCACCGGTGCATCAATGCCACGTGCTTCAAACAGCGCTCCGGCCGCCGATATCAAATGATGGATCAGATTGATCAGCCGGGCATTGAGCACGCAGGTCAGCGCCCGCCGGGGCCCATCGAGCTTGCTGGATAGTTCGTGACTGCAGGTCACCGGCCGGCCGGTGATCTCGAGGATCAAATCACGCGCAGCCTCCTCGTGAGCCGGGTTGCGCACGGCGAACTGGGCCGCCACCGCATATCCCGAAACTTTGCCTTCGAGCCCGTCGAGTTGGGCGCGCAGGGCGTCCGCGTCAAAATTCACCACGGCCTCGCCATGGGCGTCGTGACCGCCGGAAATCAAAAGCACCGGATCCGACTTGAGCGCAGCCGCCAGGTCCGCCCGCTGTAATGCCGATTCCTCAAAGCCTATCAGCACCAGACACACCCGGCCGCCCTGGCCTTCCACCAGGGCGTTGGTGGCAAGCGTGGTCGAAAGCGAGACAAGCGCAATGTCCTGCGTCCGGCGTTTGGTCGCCTCGATAACCTCGTCCAGTGCATGGGCAATCCCGACCGCCAGGTCGTGGCGCGTGGTCAGCGCCTTGGCAGCGCCGACGACGCCGGTATCCTCGTCGAACAGCACGGCGTCTGTGTAGGTGCCGCCGGTATCGATGCCCAGAAGAAGTGGCATGCAGGTTCCCGTCCTTGTGATCGCATACGCGTTGCGCTGCCGCGCGCATTGATAATCACAACGGATCGGAATTGAAAAGGCCCAGTGTTCCATCGAGCCGCCGGCAACACGGCTTTACGGAACCTTAAGCCTATACCGCGACACTTGATCTAGGAGTGTATCTATCGAGTGGTTGAAAGAGTGGGATGTGTAGAAACAAACATCATCGATCGGGTTGTGCGCTGCTGACGGCAATCGTTGCCGGCGCCCTTCTGTCCGGTTGTACATATGATCTTCCCAGTTTCATCAGTGACCCCGAAACCGAGGCAAGCGTCGAGCCTGCCGCAGCACCTGCGAGCAATGGGTCCGACACGATCCAGACCGGGTCGATCAAGCCGGCCGATTCCACAGGATCAGTAATGGTGGTGCAGGTCGAGCATGGCGACACCCTGGCATCGATCGCCCGCAGGCACGGCATCGGCTGGCATCAACTTGCCGCAGCGAACCATATCGGGCCGCCCTACGCAATTGCAGCCGGCCAGACGCTGGTATTGCCTGCCTCGCGGCTATAGTATCGGGCCATGGACTGGTCACTTTTGCACCGCAAGAGCACGCTTTGCGGCGTGTTTGCGCGGTGAGAGGTTACGTTTGAATGGCTAAATTTCGCAGGAAACCGGTCGTGGTTCAGGCCGATCAATGGTTTCCGGGCCAGCCGTTGGAAGGTGTTCAGGAACGCCGCCGCAGGGACTCGCCCCTGGGCGTGGTCGGCATCATCAAAACACCGCGCGGTGATATGGTGGCCATGCCGGGCGATTGGATCATCACCGGGGTTGCCGGCGAGCGATATCCCTGCCGGGAAGATATTTTCTACGAAACCTACGAACCCGCCCCCAAGACCTGACCGTTCATTCAAACATCTGCTGTTGTGTCCGCATGCCGTGATAATTCGTCGGCTAGGTCACCGCGGCTGCTGAGCGCAATTCCGTCAAGACCGAGCCACGACGCCATGGACGTCAGTTCCCCGCCCAGTGCGGCGGCAACCCGGTCCCGCTTGATGCCCCGTTCGCCATGGGTTGCAAGCACTCTCAGCACCCGCGCCTTCCGGTCTGCCTTGAGATCGACCCTGGCCACTGGCCGGTCGCCGAACAGAAACGGCAGAACGTAATAACCGAACTGGCGTTTGTCTGCCGGTGTATAGATTTCCAGCCGGTAGCGGAAACCAAACAGGCGTTCGGCGCGTGCGCGATCCCAAACCAGGGAATCGAACGGTGAGAGCAGGGCACGCGACCGCACCCGCGATGGCACCACGGCATCCCGGTCCAGGAAAGCTGGATGCGTCCAGTTTTCGACGCCGGCTGGCAGCAGCGCGCCATCCTCGACCAGTTCTTCGATCCGTGCCCTGGTGTCCTTGACGCCCATGCGGAAATAGTCCCGCAGGTCGGTTTCGGTCGCCACTCCCATGGCGCGTGCGGCGATACGGATGAGTTCCCGCTGGGCGTCCGCTTCATTCGGCGTCGGCGTGCCGAGCACTGCGTCCGGCAACACCCGCTCCGGCACATCATATATGCGTTCGAAATTACGCCGCCCGGCGGTCGTGAGCCGTCCTGTCCAGAACAGCCATTCCAGTGCGATCTTGGTATCGTGCCAACCCCACCAGGGACCTTTGCGCTTTTCCTCGCCCGACAGGTCGGACACCCCGGACGGCCCTGCATCGCGCACCTGAGCAAACACCTGTTCAACCTTGTCTCGGTTGTCCGCCGCGAACCGGGCGATCTCGTGATACAGACCCTCGCCCCGCTCGGCGCGCGCCATGCGCCAGCGCAACAGCGGCTGGCATGCCACCGGCAGCAGCGAGGCTTCATGACCCCAATACTCAAACACCCGCCGCCGCGCACGTGGACAATAGGCGGCGTTGTCCAGCAGACGTTTGGCATAGGGGCCGAGCCTGGAAAATAAGGGCAGGTAGTGCGAGCGTTCCAGAACGTTGACTGAGTCGATTTGAATGAGACCGATCTTGTCCAGCACCTGGTCAACATGCCGGCGGTCTGGCCGTTTGAGCGCCTTCTTGCTCGGCACGAATCCTTGCGCTGCCAGCGCAACGCGCCGCGCCTCGGGCAATGACAGGGTGACGTGCGGTGAATGTGTTGACATGAGTTTCCGGTCCACGGACTGATCTGTAGCCCTGTTTGCCGGCGGCCGCCAGCCCGTTTGGGACGGCTGATGACAGCAGGTGTCAGGATGATGGTGCGGGATTTTGTCCAGTGCCCGGGCCGGCTGCGCACTTGCTAAGCCGCTGTCGCCTCGCCATATTGCCACGATGTCTGTGATGTCCAAATCGCATGTGTCGCTCGCCGAGGCCCCGCATCAACCGAAGGCGCATGCCCGCGCCGCGGAACTGACTGCCGTGGCGCTGGATCTGTTCGAAAAGCGCGGTTTCGCCGCTGTTACCATAAAGAACATCGGTGAGGCGGCGGGTGTTAACTCGGCGCTGATCTATTATTACTTCAAGGACAAGGAGGATCTGTTCCGCGCCTCGATCGAGAGCGCCGTTGATCAGGCCTTCGAACATTTTAGCCTGCTGCGAGAGCGCCACGAAAATCCGGCCGATGTGATTTCCGACTGGCTCGATACCCATGTCGAGCTGTATCAGGTGGTCCGCAAGATGGTGAAGGTCAGCCTCGACTATGCCGGATCGGCGGCATCCTTGCCGTCCGTCGATGCATCGATCCGCAGGTTCTACGATCAGGAAGCCGAAATACTGACCACCTGTATCCGCGAAGGTATCGAGCGCGGCATGTTCCACGACACCGATCCGCAGGAAATTGCCGTTCACATCTCGACATTCCTGGACGGCGCAATGGTGCGTTCCAATATCCTGCCGGATTTCAAGCTCAAGGAAGTTGTGGCGCAGTTCCGCCGGCACCTGTGGGCACGGCTTGGCTATCAGGACCAGGTCAAGGAGCGATAAACGCGACGCATACCCCCGCAATGGCCCTCAGGGTCGCAGACCAGTTGTTCAAGCAACGCGCTGGGCTCCTCATGCCCACCCTGCATGTGAAGTCGTTGCCACCGTGTTTCCGAAATTAAAAATAACGTCGTCAAAAAAGGAGAAACTGTCAGATGCGGATTTTAGTCGGTTTGGTGTTGTTAGTGCTCACGGTTGGAGCCGCCGCCGCGCAGACCTACACAATCAAATGGGCCGGACATGCCAACAGGTGTCTGGATGTCGATCACCGTGGCGTTGCCAATGGAACCAATGTGCACTCCTGGGAATGCAATGGAACCATTGCGCAGAAATGGCATTTTCGGGGTGTCGGCGACAATTTCGAAATCCGCTGGGCGGGCCATGGCAACCGCTGCCTCGACGTTGACCACCGGGGCACCCACAATGGCACCAACATCCACAGTTGGGAGTGCAACGGCACCATCGCCCAATACTGGACGCTGCATCAGGTGGGCAACAATTACGAGATCCGTTGGACCGGTCATCCCGGACGCTGTCTGGATGTCGATCACCGCGGCGTGGTCAACGGCACCAATGTTCATTCGTGGGAATGCAACGGCACCATCGCCCAGATGTGGGTCCTGACGCCGAATTGAGTGTGCCCGTTGTGATGCCTTAGGGCCTGTTGAGGATAATCTCGGCTCACGCTCCGCTCTGGCTACTGCAACTGTGCGTGAGAGATCAACATCTCAATCGAACAGCGTGCTTTTTGCCAGTCGAGACGTTCGACTTTCAGTTCAATCGATGTCGCATCGGGCAGCGTTGCATAGGACCGCGCCCTGAGCGAAAACCGACCGCCGGAATTGTTCATTTGGCTCCAGTTCAGATTTGGATAGGAGACCTTTTGTTCGTTGGCCAGTTCGTCGAAGCGTGCTTGGCATTCAGCCGTCGTTGCGGTACCTGCGCTGTCGAAGCGAAACAGTTTGATCTGATGCACGCGGCCTTCCAGGATATGCGCCATGATCTGCCAGTCCAGTCCGCGATATTCCAGATAGGAGCCAACACCGGTGTTTCCAGTGCACAGCGGTCCGGCAAATGCGCCCGGCGCGATGCGGTCGATATGGGCGAATGCCTCCGCTTCGGACATTCCCAATCGAATGCCGTGAAACTCCACCGCTCGTGACTGTTGATCCTTGGCGTGCGATGACGGCGCAAATCCTGGGCCGGTTACAATGAGGACAACCAGTGCAGTAAACAGCGCGCGAAGCCAGATCATATCCAATACCTCAACTCGTACAAACAAACTCTGTTACCGAGCCCGCCAAAAACGGGGCAGTCAAACATTAATGCGACACGCTTTAATTTGCCAGGTGCCGGGTGATCACCGCCACCATCTCTTCGACCGTTGATCCATATGGAAAGTGAGCGGCATATTCGCCGTTTTCATCCATTAGGAACACATTACTCGAATGGCCGATCAGATAATCCGTGTCCGAGATACTGCCGGACCTTTGATACAGCACGCGATAGGCTTTTGCGGCGTACTGGATCTCTTCCGGCGTGCCTGTCAGTCCGATCATGTTCCGATGAAAGTGCGAAACATAGTCGGCCAGAACCTTAACTGTGTCACGTTCGGGATCGAGCGTGATGAAAATCGGCTGCAGTTTGGCCGAACCATTGCCCAATCGGTCGAGCGCATCGGCAATCTTCTGCAGTTCGCCGGCGCAAATGTCGGGGCAAAATGTATAGCCGAAATAGACCAGCATTTTCTTGCCGCGAAAATCATCGCTGCTGACCCGTTCGCCAAGATGGTTTGTCAGTGCGAACCGGCCGCCCACCCTGGCTGCCCCGCCGGCACTGAAGACCGGTGAAATTCTGACCGTTTCTGCGCGCGCGGGCGTCGTCATGTCGAAAATGCCGCCGATCATCAAGCTCAGACAGACACCGGCGGCTGCAAAGATGATAAGCCGTGCTGCGCGTGACAACCGGTACACCAGGGAATTGGTTGGGAGCGTTATCAATGGATTGTACTCTTTTTACTATCGCACTTGGTATTAAGCACTGGAATTTTACAAAAATGTGACCGCGGGGTCAGACTTCAGTGGCATCGGCTGAATGGGTGCGGAACCGTCCCCTGTTCGACAAATTCCTTTCATGACACCTGCCTGTTATGCCTTGTTCCCGGGCATCATGAATGTTTAACTAACCAATTAATTAGGTTGCCGTCAAACGGCCGTGGACGAGCAGCCGCAGCACGCTATTACGCGCCATCCGGTTTACAGCAAAGACAAGGTGACAGTCCCTATGGCAAACGATCCATCCAGCCCCCAGGCCCTGAAAACCTCGCTCGAGGAACGTGGCGTTAAGTACCTGTTGCCGAGCTATGTCGACATGCATGGCGTGTCGAAGTCCAAGATGGTGCCGATCGAACATCTTGAACGCGCCATGGGTGGATCGGAACTGTGCACCGGTGCAGCCCTTGATGGCGTGCCTCAGGAGGTTCATGAGGAGGAGGTTGCCGCGCACCCGGATTCAGCCTCCTGCATCGTCCAGCCCTGGCAGCCCGAGGTTGCCTGGTTCGCCAGCGATCTGTGGACCGAAGGCAAGCCGTTCGAGCCCTGCAGCCGCAACATCCTGAAGCGGGTTCTTAGCCGGGCCGCGGATATGGGGTATGGCATGAACATGGGCATCGAGGCCGAGTTTTTCGTCTTCGAGGAAGACGACGAAGGCGGTTACCGGCCGATCAGCCCGCGCCACCATCTGGCCAAGCCCGCTTACGATGTGTCCAGGCTGCTTGATAATCTGCACTGGATCGGCGACCTGGTGCAGGCCATGAACGAGCTTGGCTGGGATGTTTATTCCTTCGACCACGAAGACGGCATCGGCCAGTTCGAAATCGACTTTGCCTATGCCGATGTGCTGACCATGTCCGACCGGTTCGTGTTCTTCCGCCGCATGGCCAATGAGATCGCAGGTCTTTATGGCGGTTTTGCCAGCTTTATGCCGAAACCTTTCCCGGATCGCGCTGGATCCGGCGCCCATTTTAACATGTCGTTTTATGATCTCAAATCCGCCGACAACCTGTTTCAGGATGCCGACGATCCGCGCGCCTGCAATATGTCGAAACTCGGATATCAGTTTCTCGCCGGCGTCTTGCGCCATCTGCCGGCGATCTGTGCGGTCGTCGCCCCCACCGTCAACAGCTACAAACGCTTGATCTTAAAGGGCTCCAATTCCGGTTTCACCTGGGCGCCCATCTTCCAGTGCTATGGCGACAACAACCGCACCAACACAATGCGCATTCCCATGGGTGGCGGACGCATCGAACTGCGTGCGGCCGATTCCGCCTGCAACCCCTATCTCGGTGCGGCACTGGTCATGGCGGCCGGATTGGAAGGCATTGAGCAGGATCTCGATCCCGGCGATCCGCACACCGACAATATGTACCTCAAGTCCAAGCCCGAGCTTGATGAGCTTGGTATTTCCCTGCTGCCCCGGACACTGGGAGAGGCGGTCGACGCGTTTGGCGAAAGCGATCTGGCGAGAAATGTATTCGGCGCCAAGATGTTTGACACCTGGCTCGACTACAAGCGCCAGGAGTGGCTGATGTATCTCAACCACGTTTCCGACTGGGAACAGGAGCGCTATTTGCGTTTCTTCTGACCGCGGCCCGCATCTGCGCCAGGCTGGTGTCCAATGGGCACCAGACGCTGGTCCTGTGTCCGCCAATCGGGTTGAGAAGCCGGACGCAATTTCCACAGAGTTAGCACCTGTTACAAACCGTTGCCGGCGTCGAAACCATTGAAACACGATGGCGCGCACGCGGAAACACGCCTGAAACAATCGCCCCCTATATCACTTCTCAGTTGAGACGACAGACGTTCGAAACGGAGAAGAGTGATGAAGACGGCGACCATGATGCTGACACGTTACCAGGACGGCGACACCGTCCCCGGCGGTTTCGTTGCAGTGTGGCGGGCGCTGGCCAGGGCCAGCATACGGCGGCGCAACAAGCGTATCGCTGCTGCCAATCTGCGGGCGATGAGCGACCGCGCACTGAAAGACATGGGGCTTCACCGCAGCGAGATATCTTCTGTCGTCCACGATAATTCTGGAGAGAGGAAGCGGACCAATGACTGTGCTTAAAATAAAGGGATCACGTATGTTTTACCGCCAGGCCGGCGCAGGTACCCCCGTGGTTCTGCTGCACAGTTCGGCAAGTTCGGGCGCTCAGTGGAAGGATACCATCGACGAGCTTCGTTCACGCCATCGCGTGATTACCCCTGATCTGCCCGGATATGGCAGCTCCGAGGTCGACCAGACCCAGCCCGCCGATAGCCTCGATACCGATGCCATGGCAATCGTCGAACTGATCGACCGTTTTTCCGAGCCGGTACACCTGGTCGGTCATTCCTTCGGTGCAGCAGTTGCCACAAAAGTCGCCATGTTCGGTGGTGACCGCCTGCGCAGCCTGACCCTGATCGAGCCGGCGTTGTTTCATCTGCTCCGCGCCAGTGGCGCCGATGATCAGGTATTGTTCCAGGAAATTGCCTGTGTCGAAGGGGTAATTGCGGCCTGTGCACAGGACGACGACGCCGCAGCCGGCATGGCCCACTTCATCGACTATTGGAACGGCGCGGGCACTTGGGCCGCCCTGACCCCCAACGTCCAGGACATGTATACCGCTCAGATTGGCCGCGTTCTGCGCGATTTCACGGCAAGCCGCAATGAAAGCTGGGGCCTGGAACGGGCGGCGCGGATCTCCTGCCCGACATTTGCCTATTTGGGGCTCGACTCACGCACCGTTACGCAGCGGACAACTGAAATGCTTGCCGAGACCATCCCCAATGCCTCCCTGACCATGGTCGCGGAAGCCGATCACATGTTGCCACTGACCCATCCCCATGTGATTGCCCCGGCATTGAAACGTCATTTTGCCGCCGCCGAGGTCGCCGAGCAGAATCTGATGGCGCCTCATGCTGAGTTTCTGCCGCGCCGCGTCGCCTGACACTGTTGACCCTTGCAAACCATTAATTAGCGGAACGAGTATCATGCCCACAGCCATGAATCCGGAAACCATTGTGCTCCACGCCGGCCACCGCGCCGACCCGGCCACCGGCGCGGTCGCCGTGCCGATCTACCAGACCGCGTCCTTCCAGTTCGACAGCACAGAGCATGCAGTCGGCCTGTTCGACCTGACGGAGGAGGGCAATGTCTACACCCGTATCGGCAACCCGACCAACGCCGTGCTCGAAGAACGTATGGCGGCACTGGACGGCGGTGTCGCGGCACTTGCGGTCGGTTCCGGCCAGGCGGCGGTTGTCATGGCGTTACAGAACATTGCCCATTTCGGTGACAACATCGTCAGCTCGACCGATCTTTATGGCGGCAGCTGGAACGCCTTTGCCAACACCTTCAAGACCATGGGCATAGAAGTCCGCTTCGTTGATCCGCAGGACCCCGAAGCATTCCGCCACGCCGCAGATGACCGGACCCGTGCGTTTTTTGCGGAAACCTTGCCCAATCCGAAATTGCATGTGTTTCCGATTGCCGAGGTTGCCGGCATCGGTGAAGAGTTGGGTATTCCCCTGATTGTCGATAACACAGCGGCACCGGTCATATGCCGGCCGATCGACCACGGCGCTCATGTGGTGGTCTATTCCACAACCAAATATATCGGCGGCCACGGCACCTCGATCGGCGGCGTCATCGTCGATGCCGGCACCTTCGACTGGGAAGCCCATGGAGACCGCTTCCCGATGCTCAATCAGCCCGATCCGAGCTATCATGGAGCGGTCTGGACCGAAGCGGTCAAGCCGCTCGGGCCGATTGCCTACATCATGAAAGCGCGGGTCACCCTGTTGCGCGATCTGGGATTTTCCGCATCGCCCTTCAATTCGTTCCAGTTCATCCAGGGCCTTGAAACCCTGCCGTTGCGCATGCGAGAGCATTGCCGCAACGCCAAATGGGTCGCCGCCTATCTGAGCGAACATCCAGCGGTTTCCCGGGTGATCTACCCCGGCGACTTCGATGGCGAGCAGCGGCGGCGTGCGCAGACCTACCTCACCGGCGGCTTCGGTGGCTTGGTCGGGGTCGAATTGGCCGGCGGCGAGCATGCCGGCCGGGCGTTCATCGACGCGCTGGAATTGTTTTATCACGTCGCCAATATTGGTGATGCACGGTCGCTGGCGATCCATCCCGCCACCACCACCCATCAGCAATTGACACCTGAACAGCAGCTGGCAACTGGCGTGACGCCGGGCTATGTGCGCCTGTCGGTGGGCATCGAGCATATCGATGACATCATCACCGATCTGGATCGTGCATTGGCCGCGGCCGCCCCCGCGGCGAAAGCCGCGTGAAGCCGGCATGAGAGGGGGCGGCGCCGTGCTCATGGGCGCCGTTCCCTCCTCATTCCCTGAACAGCCCTCGGATCGCAGGATTGGTGCCATGATTGTAGCCTTGCCCAGAAACCTGCCGGCCGCCCGTCTGTTGCGCGAGGAAGGGGTCTCGGTGCTCGAAGGTTCGAATGCCGCGTTGTTCATGCTGCGCCCAATCCGCATCGCCCTCCTCAACCTGATGCCCGATAAGCCGGTTACCGAACTGCAGTTCGCACGGTTGTTGGGCCATGTTCCCCAGGCCGTCGAACTGACATTGATACGACCCGGCATCCATCACTCACGCACCACCTCGCCGGTTCATCTGAACCGTTACTACCGCACATGGGAGGACGTCGCCCACTGTACGTTTGATGGATTGATCGTGACCGGCGCACCGGTCGAGAACCTTGACTTCGAAGCCGTCGACTACTGGTCCGAACTGCAGGCCATATTCGACTGGGCAGAACACAGTGTCGTGCGGTCTCTGTTCATCTGCTGGGCGGCTCAGGCAGCGCTTTATCACCGGTTCGGCGTCGGCAAAACAGCGCTGGAGCGAAAGGCCTTCGGTGTGTTTGAGCAAACCATCTGCCGCCGCGACCGGGCGTTGATGAACGGCCTGGGAGCATGCATCGCCACTCCTGTGTCACGCCATACGGAAGTTCCAATAGGTGATGTCGACCGTCATCCAGCACTCGATGTTCTGGCCGTATCCGACGACACCGGCCTATGCATGGTCGAGGACCGCCACCGTGGAGCGCTGATGATGTTCAACCACCTGGAATACGACACCGCAACGCTCGACGCCGAATATCGCCGTGACCGGGGGTGCGGTCACAATATTGACGTACCGGCCAACTATTACCCACAAGACGATCCGAACCGGCGTCCGCTCAATGAATGGGCGGCGACGGCTCGGCGGTTTTTCTCCAATTGGGTGACGGAAATTGCCCATGCCCGGCGATGTGACGCCGAATACCGGGGTAACCGGACCGGCCTTGCGGCCTTGGCGCGGTGAGCAAGGGCACGGTATAAGCGCGTCAGCACCATTGACAAGCGTTTGCGGATCGCTAATCAGTAACCCATGCGGGAAATGATGCGTTGGTGCTGATGTCGAAATCCGGTCGCTTTTGCGCTTGTGGCAGTGGCGGTGATTGGTGCAGCAGTGCGCGAGGCTTGGCGAGCAATTGATGAATTTTGTCTTTATCCACGGATTGATCGGCGAACCGTCGAACTGGGATCGTGTTGTTGAACCTATCGCGGCGCGCGGATTTCAATGCTATGTGCCCGAAATATCCTATTTCGATGACGATACATGTCTGATCGAAGACTTTTCCGAACAGGTTCTGGCAAAACTGCCGAACGAGGTCTTGACCTCACGCTCCGTGATCGTCGGCAATTCGATCGGCTGTTCAATTGCGCTCTATCTGGCGAATCATTTTTCAGAAGCGTTTCTGGTGGCGCCGTTCACAAAAATGTATTCCTACACATTGCCCAGGAGTGAAGGCAACATCACCGGCCTGTTGAAAAGCCTGGTGCATGATCCCTCCCGTTTGCGCGAAAACGAGGTGGCCATTCACGTCGAACGTTACCGCGCCCTGCTCGATTCCAAGGGCCGCAAGCATCACCTCCAAAAACTCCGCAAGATCAAGGTTTCAGCGGAATCTTTTGACCATGCCGGGCTCTACCGCACCTACCAGGACAAGATCCACATGGTCTACGCCGCCAATGACGAGGTCAGCCCGCCATCGACCTTTGAACAGATGAAGCTCGATTTCCCCGGCATGACCCTCCATGAAGTTCCCGATTGCGGCCACGCAGTCCCCATGGAGCAGCCCGGATTGCTGGCTGAAATCCTGCTCGCCGCAGCCGATACACCGAGCCACGACGACCTGCCCGCACGGGCGGTGTCCAACGGCTGACAGGTTACCTGCCGCGCACCGCGTGCGATTAGTCCTGCATCCTCCTTCCAGATCTCTGTTCGCCGCTGACCGGCAAGCGCCGGCGAGCGGTTGAAACAATTGAAACAAAACTCCGCTTGTTCTGAAAAACCAGTGAAACGCCGCCTTGCTACTAATTGAGGCGTCGACGGGGAACAAACCGAACTCATCTGAAACATATCCCCGGCACGCATGGCAAACTGGAGGCGAGATCATGACCGGCCGCGGCGAATTACTGCAGAGCCTGAGCACCATTCCCCTGGACTATCGACAGCTGCCCCTTGCAGGGCGCCTGCAAAGCGCGCTCATTCTGGGCGACCTTGCGATGGCAGCTGTCAAATGGGGCAATGGCAGGTGCCGGGCTTTGTTCGCCAGCAGGGACGGTGATGTGACGAGGGAACGTCCTTCTGCACCTTGCGGAGCGTTTTGACGGCGCCGGAGTATTTCGACAGCGCTCCCGGCGCACACAGTGACGAAAACGAGCGGTGCGCCGGCGACGGCGCGCCGCCATTCGTGGTTCGTCGCCATCGGGACAACAAAGCGAACAAACAAGAAACAATGGGACAACCCGCAAGAACTGAAACCCTGAACTCACCTGCCTCGACAACCGGTTTTGCTGTGTTTGATGACACCGACAGGCTTCTTGTGCTCAATCGGGCGCTTTTTGAATCGGTTCAGGCCGATCCCGACAGCCTGGTCGGCAAACCGCTGACGGCGATCATAAAGCTGATGATCCCCGATCTGGCTCGCTTCGACGGCGAGCCGGTCAAGGCTACCAGAGCCTTCATCGCCAGGATCGCGCAGGGCTGGACGCAATCGGACAGCCGGCCGATTGAGGTCGAGACCAGGAATGGTCGGTGGCGCTTGTTTACCTGCCACCCAAGGCCTGGTGGCGGCATAGCGTTCATGACCGCCGACATCACCGAGTTCAAGACCGCACAACTCACCTTGCGTGACAATGAAGAGCTGTTCCGCTGCCTGTCGCAAACCCATCCGCTGCCGGTTTTTATGGTCGACGCCAGGACCGGTGAGATCCTCTATGAAAGCCATAGCGCCTCGCATCTGCTGGGCCGGTTATGGGACCCGGACCATCCGCAATACATCACCGACCATTACGTCAGAAAAAAAGACCGGGACCAATTGCGGCGGCTGTTGAAGAAGAACAATGGGATGGTCGAAGACCACGAGGTTCTGTTCAAGAAAACCGATGGCACCGAGTTCTGGATTACCAGCACCGTGCGCCAGAACGTCTTCGAGGGCCGTGATGTTCTGATCTCGGGAGTTTTTGATCTGAGCGAGCGCAAGGCCCGCGAACAGGATCTGAATGATGCCCGGGAAACCCTGAATGATGCCATCGAATCCCTGTCGGAGGGATTTGCGCTCTATGACACCGACGAGCGTCTGGTCATGTGCAACTCGCGTTACAAGGAGTTTCACACAATGTGCGCGGATGTCATTGTGCCGGGCGTCAAATGGTCCGACGTCATGTCGACAGCGGTTAAGCGGGGCCAGTACCCGGATGCCATCGGGCGCAGTCGCAATTGGCTTAAGGAGCACATCGAGGAGCGCAATCAGTTCGGCACGGCACATGAATACGAACTCGCGGACGACCGGTGGATGGAGGCAATCACCAACGCCACCCACCAGGGCGGTTTCGTCATCACCAGGAGCGAAATCACCGACCGTAAACGTCTCGAGCGCGAACAGAGAGACCGCGAGGAGCAACTTCAGTTTCTGATCGAAAACCATCCCATGCCGGTGTGGATGAACGATGCCCGGACGGGCGAGATAATCTCCGAAAGCCGGGCCTCGCGGGACCTGTTCGGTCCGCCGCCCGACGGCGATACCTCGATCTTCGCCAGTGAATTTTTCCAACGCCAGGAAGATTATTTGGAGGCCGGCCGCGTTTTGCGCGAAAAGGGCGTGATCAAGGATTGGGAGCTCCGGCTGAAACGGCTCGATGGCTCACCCTTATGGGTTATTTGCAATGCCAAATGGACCGAGTTCGGTGGCCGCCCGGTAGTGCTTGCCGGCATTCTCGATGTCACCCGCAGGCGCGAGCGCGAGCAGCATTTCCGCTTTCTGATTGAAAACCATCCATCACCGGTGGCGCTCAGCGACGCCGATTCCGGCCAGGTCATCTACGAAAGTCCTGCCGGCGCCAGACTTTTTGGCCGGGAGTGGATTGCGGACCGGCCGATCGACGCTTTCACGGTCTATGTGCGTCCTGAAGACCGGGCCGAACTGGTACGGCAGGTCCGCGAAAAGGGCGAGGTCCGCGATTTCCAGACCCAGATGAAACGCACTGATGGCACGTCCTTCTGGGCGTCCATCAATGCCAGGCTTGCCGAGTTCGAGGGACGCTCCGTGGTTCTGATCGGCATATCCGATCAGAGTGAGCGAATAGAACGCGAGCGCGAACTAGCCCATGCCCGCGAGATCATGAACGACGCCATCGAATCCCTTTCGGAGGGATTTGCGCTTTATGACAGCGAAGACCGTCTTGTCATGTGCAACGAGCGTTACAAGGAAATGCACCCGGCATCCGCCGAGCATCTGGTGCCCGGTATCAAGTGGCTGGATTTCCTGCGCATCGGTGCCGAACGCGGCCAGTTCCTGAGAGCCGTTGGTCGGGTTGATGAATGGCTCGATGACCGGGCGAAAGACCGCAAGCAATACCGCCAGAATCATGAGTTCCAGCATTCCGACGGCCGCTGGTATTCGGTGTCCAATTGTGCGACCCGCCATGGCGGCACGGTGGTGACCCGGGTCGAGATCACCGAGCGCAAGCGCATGGAGGAAGAGCGGCGTGAACGTGACGCCCTGGTGCGCCAGGTGCTTGATGCCTGTCCGGTGCCGATCCAGATGAGCCGGCTCGACGGCTCGGTGCTGTATCGCAGTCCAGCGGCCAGGGCGATGTATGGAGAAACCCCGTCAACCAAGTCCTACTACGCCAATAAGGGGGATCGCGAACCATACGTCAAAAAACTGGTCGCAAACGGTTTGGTCGACGGATTCGAGGTCGAAATGCTGCGTGCCGACGGCAGCGTTTTCTGGGGCGCGGTTTCCTCCAGGATCATCGATTTTCAGGGCGAGCAGGTGATTGTATCGAACACCTTGGACCTGACCGAGCGCAAATCCGTGGAGGCTGAGCTTTCGCGCCAGCGCGAAGCCCTGCACCAAAGCGAGAAACTGAGCGCCCTTGGTGAGCTGCTCGCCGGCGTCGCCCACGAATTGAACAACCCGTTGTCGATTGTCGTCGGCCAGGCCCTGCTGTTGAAGGAAACCGCGGCCGATCAGGCGACCCAGGAACGTGCCGCCAAGATCGGCAACGCCGCCGACCGGTGTTCGCGCATCGTCAAAACGTTTCTTGCCATGGCTCGGCAGCAGCCGAGCCAGCTCAAATTCGTTGATATCAACGACGTAATGGAAAATGCCATGGAAGTTGCCGGCTATGCGCTTCGCTCGTCGGATGTTCACGTCAAGCTCAAGTTCCAGGGACATCTGCCCAAGACCATGGCCGACATCGATCAACTGAGCCAGGTTTTCATAAATCTGGTGGTCAACGCACAACAGGCTCTTGAGGAGGTCGACGGCGAGCGGCGTCTCACATTGAGCACTGGCCATGACGCCGAGACCAGCGAGATTTTTGTCAAGGTCTCAGACAATGCCGGCGGCATATCCGAAGACATCAGATCGCGCATATTCGAGCCGTTCTTCACCACCAAGGAAGTCGGCAGCGGCACCGGTATCGGCCTGGCATTTTGCCACCGGATCGTTGAGAGCCACAACGGATCGATCACCGCCGAATCGGCCCTGGGCGGCGGCACGACTTTCATGGTGCGGCTGCCTGTTGCCAGTGGCGCCGCCGCTGAACACACATCTCACGGCAGCGGTCTATCGCGAACCTCAGGTCTTTCCGTTCTGGTGATCGACGACGAGGACGACATTGCAAACATGATTTCAGAAATTCTCAAGACCAGCGGTCATGCAGTTGCCCTTGCGCATTCAGGCATCGATGCGCTGCGGATGCTGGGCAACGATGAATACGACGTCATTCTGTCGGATCTCAAGATGCCCAATCTGGACGGACCCGCCCTGTTTGAGAAACTGAAGGTTGATCAGCCGGGTCTGATCGCCAGGCTGGCATTCGTGACCGGAGATACCATGAGCCCCAAAGCCAGAAAGTTTCTGAAGTCATCAGGCAGGCCCTATATCGAAAAACCGATCAGGCCTGACGACCTGAGAGAACTCGTACACAGCTTGACAGAGTAACCCACAAGGATGCACGACAATGAACATTGCCACGCAGGAGCGCGTACATCGCGGCTCGAACTTACAATCGGCCGGCATTGCGCGTTCCATCAGGAAAAGGTCACAATCGATGGACACGCCGGAACATATCGTCGTTTGCGATGACGAACCGGACATCCGCGATACGGTTGCGGAGTATCTGGAGCGTCAGGGCTATGTGGTGTCCCAGGCAGAAAACGGCGAGGTTTTGCGCCGGATCCTGGATGCTGAGAGCATCGATGCCGTGGTGCTCGATATCACCATGCCCGGCGAAGACGGCCTCTCAATCGCGCGTTCCCTGCGCGCCACGAGCGATGTCGCAATCCTCATGCTGACCGGCAACGCGGATGTCGTCGACCGGATCATCGGGCTCGAGATGGGGGCCGATGACTATCTGGCCAAACCAGTGGATTTGCGCGAGTTGCTGGCGCGCATGAAGGCGGTTCTGCGCCGCACCGCTAAAGCGGCCACGGTTGCAGAAACTACTGAAGATGGACACAAGCTGGTGCGTTTTGGCAAATGCCAGCTGGATCTTGAAGGCCACAAACTGTTCGATGAGGATGGCACCGAGGTGCAGATCACCGCGATGGAATACAGTCTGTTAAAGGTGTTTGCCGAGCACCCGAACCGGGTTCTCAACCGTGACCAGTTGCTCGAGCTCGCCCATGACCGCAGCTGGGACCCGTTCGACCGCAGTATCGATATCCGGATATCCCGTCTGCGCAAGAAAATCGAATCAGACGCTTCCAAGCCCCAGATCATTCGCACTGTCCGCGGCATCGGTTACCGTTTTTCTCCAGATGGTTCTTGAGCACGGCAACAGGTGAATTGATCCAGGACAATGCGCCTTAACTGGTATGCCCCGATAGCTCAGGGCTGATTTACCGCACTGGGCGACATGCCATGACCCAAGACCGCTACGAGCCACTCAATGTCGTTCCACCGGCCCGCATTGCGGTTTTGGTGGAACAGGTGGGGGTGGCTAAGGTTGGCCTGCCGCCATACAAAATGCTTACCCTGGCGTTCCTGGCAGGTGCATTTATCGCCTTCGGCGCCATGTTCTACACAGTTACCGTAACCGGTTCGGATTTGGGGTTCGGCCCAACCCGGCTGCTTGGCGGCATGGCGTTTTCTCTCGGGCTGGTCCTGATCGTGCTTGGCGGCGCGGAACTGTTCACCGGCAATGCTCTGATCACACTGGCTTGGGCCGACAGGAAAGTATCCACGAACCAACTGCTGACCAATTGGAGCCTAGTCTATCTGGGCAACCTGATGGGTGCGGTTTCCATGGCGTTGATCGTGCACTGGTCGGGCACGCTGGATGCAGGTGATGGCGCTGTTGCGCAAACCGCCAGGGCGATCGCACTGGCCAAGGTCTCGTTGCCGTTCGGGCAGGCGTTTCTGCGCGGAATCCTGTGTAACACTTTGGTCTGTCTGGCGGTGTGGCTTTGTTTCGCCGCGCGGACTGTTCCAGGCAAGGTCTACGCCATTGTCTTCCCGATTTCGGCATTTGTGGCGCTGGGTTTTGAACACTCGGTCGCCAATATGTATTTGATCCCGGTCGGCATCCTGGCCGGCGCCCCGGGCATAACCGCGGTCGACATCGCCTACAACCTGCTCGCGGTCACTCTTGGCAATATAGTCGGCGGCGCCGGGTTGGTGTCGCTGGTCTACTGGCTGGTTTATCTGCGCATCGACACCAAAAGCAGCGACTGACTAAATCAGTCATCCTCTTCTGATGACTTTCGCGCATTTGGGTCGGTTTTCGCTGGAGGGGCTGTGGGCTTGGTCGACACAGCCATGGGCTCAAGGTCCGCATCAGCGCCAAGCCTGATAGTGACGATGCGCCACTCACTGTTTTCCTTGATCAGGTCAAATGCAGCAGGGGTGTCATCGCCGCCCCGGTCGGTCAGGGTCATTTTGACCGTGGCCCGGTCGTCGTCCATGTCGCGCGCGCCCACCGAGTAATAGGCAAGCCGCGTCAAACTGGGGCTGCTGCGCACAAACAGCACATAGTCGCGCTCCGGCGTGTGCTGCTGGAACGTTTCGGCGGTTCGCTCATAGGCACTCGACAGTTTGCCGGTCATCACCAGATCAAGATGCTGCGTTACCGCCCGCACCGCAAAGGACGTCAACCACAGGCCGAGCGCCATCAGGCCGATAACCCCGAGCACCACGAGGCTGAGGATCCACACCACGATCTTTTTCCACAAGGCCATTTTCGGTCTGGGCGGTTCGCGCAGCGAGGAGCGGGGTGCTTTAGGCGTTTTGACCTTCGGCCACGGGGTTTGCCGTTCTTCGTCGCCGAGCGAAGCGTCCTCAACCGGGACCGTCTGTTCGCGCATAGTGGCGTCGTCGTCGCTTGGTGTCCCCCACGGGCCGGCTTCGCTCTGGGGCGGCGGTGCTTCGTAGGGCGCATCGGTGCCGCCGATCTGCGTGCCGCAAAACGGACAAAAATCGGAATTGGGAGGCAGACTTGCCCCGCAGCTTGAACAATGCACCGGTTTCACCTCCTAGAACCAAATGCGACACGCTCTAAAATATACCTTCAGCAGCGCGGTCTGTCAGGGTCGTTTTTTGACGCCGTGAGGTGCTTGCCGCGGCAAGTTTGATGCAAATCAATGCATCTCACAGCGGATTGCGATCACCATGCAGCCGAACATACGGGCCGCGAACCATGCGGCCACACGCGGTATAAGCCAGGGAGCCGGAAACATGAAGCGTGCAGTCTTGCTGTTTGCCATCGCTGCGTTGACCATCGCTGCGGAAGACAAGACAAAGTGGGAGCAGGAGTTGCAGGCCCAGCTCCTCGAGGAAAAGCAGTGCGATATGCAATACATTACCGGACCCCGCACTCTCGAACTGGGTGGCGACACCACCATTTCGGGCCGCGCCCATTGCAATGACGGCCGCAGCTTCGATTTTTCCAGGCTCAGGGCTGACGACCCGTTCGAGCTGGCCGATTGCGAGCCACAGGTCTGCTGAACCGGGGTCTGTTACGCCGCACGGATACCTTCGCGGGAAAGATCGTCCATGACGCTCAAAATGCCCTCGCGCAAGGTGCCGACCAATTGATCGATTTGCGCCTTGGTCAAAATCAGCGGCGGCGAGAGCACATTCAGATGGGCGATCGGCCGCACCAGCACACCGCGCGCCTCGCACGCATCGGCAATACGGTTGCCGATTTGGACATCCGGATCGAACAGCGCCTTGGTCTCCTTGTCAGCAACATTCTCGACGCACATCATGAAGTGGCTGCCGCGCACGTCGCCCACGATCGGCAGGTCGTGCAGGGTCGCCAGTTGCTGCTCCAGATACGGGCCTACTTCGCGCACATGGCCGCAGATGTCTTCCCGCTCCATGATTTCGATATTCTTGAGGCCCGCCGCACAGCACACCGGATGGCCGGAATAGGTGAAGCCGTGGGTGAACATGGCACCATCGGACTGCGGCACCGAGATGACGTCGTAGAAGGCATCCGAGATCAAGGTGGCGGACAAGGGCGCATAGGCGGACGTCAGGCCCTTGGCCGACGTAATGATGTCGGGCTCGAAGTCGAACACGTCCTTGGAGGCGAAGAAATGGCCAAGCCGTCCGAACGCGGTGACCACTTCGTCGGACACATAGATGATGCCGTGCTCGGAGCACACTTCATTCATGCGCTTGTTGTAGCCTTCCGGCGGCACGATGACGCCACCCGCGCCCATGATCGGTTCGGCGAAATAGGCCGCCACATTATCGGGGCCAAGCTCTTCGATCTTGTCACGGAACTCCTCGATAAGCTGATCGCAGAATTCCGCTTCCGTCATGCCGTCGGGACGCCGGTATACATTGGGTGCCGATATCCGATGGATCAGGTCGCCGCCGACCAAGTCGAACCCCTGATGGTCGAACGCCACGCCGGTCAGCGACATGGCCATATAGGTCGAGCCGTGATAGCCGTCCTGACGGGTGATGATCTTCTTCTTTGTGGGCTTGCCCAGGCGGTTGAAGTAGAAATGGATCATCCGCACCGCGGTGTCGTTGGCCATGGAGCCGCCAGTGCCATAGAACACATGATTGAGCGCCGGAGGTGCAAGGGCGCTCAGCTTGTGCGCAAGTTCCGCTGCGGGTACGGAAGTATGCGGTCCAAACGACGAATAATAGACCATGCGGCGCGCCTGATCGGCCATCGCCTGGGCGATCTCGTCGCGGCCATAGCCGACATTGACGCACCACAATCCACCAATCCCGTCGAGATACTGGTTGCCTTCGGAATCGATCACATGCGCACCGTCCGATTCCGCCAGTATCAGCGAGCCGGTTTCGTTGAAGGTCGAAAAGTCAGTCCACGGATGGATGTGGTGATCCTTGTCCTTCTGCCAGATATCCTTGGTGTCATACTGAAAATTCTGGAGCGACATGAGCTCTCTCCCTGCAGGAACTGAGTTGGTTTTAGTGCCGTCAAACACCGGTCAGCGGCGCGTTCGTATGATCCTAGTCGATCAGCGAGCCGTCTTCAGCAAAAAACGGATGCGGGCCGTCAAAACTCCCGACGTGGCTCAGATGGCTGACCAGATGCCCATCGGCAAAGCGGAACAGCCGCACCATTGGCGGCTCCAGCGTGAAACTGGACGGCGCATCCGGTGCAAGATCGAGGGTGACCGCAAGGGCCGCATTGGGGCCGATGCTCGCGGCGATGCCACCAATCACTGTGTCGACCGCCCGGTGGATATGGCCGCAGGCAATGTGGCGTATTTGAGAGTGGTGCGACAGAACCTGCAGCAGTTCGTCCGCATTGATCAGGTTTTGCACATCCATGTGACCGATGCCGGTTTGGAACGGTGGGTGGTGCATGAACAGGAGCGTGGCCCGGTCCGGCTGGGCGCGCCTCAAGGCGCCGATTACCGAGATAGCCAGCAGATCATTGGAACAAAACAGAGCGGCCGGTGGCGGGGTGTCGCCTTCAAACAAGCCGGTCACGACCTGTTCGATATCGCCATCGACGAAATCGACTTCGCGGATCACCGGCGCATCGATACCCGCCTTCAACACTTCGCGCACGAAGCCGGTTTGCCGCGCCCGGCTGCGGTCGGAGGCCTGAAAGCTTCCAGCAATCATGCCCAGCCTGCGATGCCCGAGTGCCGCAAGCGCCCGTGCGACATCGCCGCCCGCGGCGATGTTATCGACGCCGATAGTCGGCCGGCCGCCATCAGACGGCTGGTTGTAAACCAGCACATAGGGAATGCCGGCGGCATCCAGCATGTCCAGACTTGCACTATGCACCAGATCGGCGACCGTGAGGATCAACCCGTCCACCTGACAGCTCATCAAGGCGCTCACCGCACCGGCTTCGTTGGCGCAGTCATAGTCGCTCACCGTGAGCATCAGATTGTAGTCCGACGCCCGCGCCTCGGCGCTGAGGCCGGCCAGGGTTTCGGCAAAGACCGGATTTGAGATGGACGGGATAACCACGCCGAGCGAGCGTGTACGTGCCATTTTCAGGCTTCGGCCCACCACATTCGGCCGAAATCCCAGCTCCTGGATTGCCTGCGTGATGCGGGCAGCCGAGTCAGCTCCGACATTGCCGGTCCCGTTAACCAGCCGCGATACCGTGGCCACAGACACTTTCGCCCGGCGGGCCACATCTTTGATGGTTGCAGCCGTCGACGCCTATACCTACCCTTTACGAAACAAAGAATTCCCTGTTTTGTGGGCTTTATAAACGTTTACTTTTACAGTTGGGTGACAATCCGGCAGAAACTGGCGGCCCGGCAAGGGGTTTTTTGCAGCGGGAATGTGCGTGGATGCGGCGTGTCGGGTTGCAGTAATTAGGAAAAAGTTAAACCTGTTCTTTGGTAAAATATTAGGCGCATCCAACTATTCTATACCGATCATTCAAATGGGGTCGGCGGGTGCTCAACAGAATTACCAGATCAGACTTTCCGATGCTTCTGGCGCTCGTGCTGTTCGCCGTCGCAGCGATAGGAACCGGTGTCGGAACCAGTGAGCGTATGAAAAGCGCCCTGCTGCGGCAGGATGCGCTTGAGACCGCGCATGCGTGGCGGAATTTTGCCGAAAAGAAATTCAATCTCCCATCGAGTGAAAACGCCGTATCGTCACCATTGCCGCCGCATATTTCACAACGTTCTGGCGAGAACTTTCGTTATCGCCTGTTCGATTTGGACGGCGATCTGATTTACGACAGCGGCAAAGGCCAGAACACCGCGCTCGCCAAGAGGAACCCGCCCGAATTCAAATCGTCCGGCTGGTCGGCACTGCTGAACGGTGAATCCCTGGTCCAAATACTCCGTGACAGCGTCAGCGAGCCGGGCGCGACCTATGCTGATGTTTTCGTTCCGGTGATTGAAAACGGCAAGACCCGCGGTGTTGTCGAAGTCAATATCGACCAGACACTGAAAGCCGAGCGTTTCGACAAGGTGTTCCAAATCACCGCTCTGGTCACTGTCGCCCTGCTGGTGCTTGGCATCGGCATCCCGGGCGGATTGCTTTGGTACAATGCCAATGCCCGGCGAAAAGTTGAACAGGAGATCGATTATCTGTCCCATCACGACAGCCTTACCGGACTGATCAATCGAAAATCACTCACCCTTCACCTGACCGCCTTGCTGGCGCAAACCAACACCAGGAGACACAAGGTCGGCGTGCTTTCGATCGGCATAGACGGCTTCAAGAGCATAAACGATTCACTCGGTCATCTGGTTGGAGACCTGCTGCTTAGCGAGATCAGCGACCGGTGCCGGGCCCATACCCGCGAAAGCGATGTGGTCGGCCGTATCTCCGGAGATGAGTTCGCGGTCGTCGTGCCGGGATTCCGCACCGCCGACGAACTTGTCGACTTTGCCGTACAACTGCGCGCCGTGGTGGTCGAGCCACTGGAGGCCAATGGGCATTTTCTTAGCCCCAGCATCAGCATCGGTATCGCAATGGCGCCGGAAGACGGTCACGACGCGACATTGTTGATCAAACACGCCACCGTTGCCCAGAACTGGGCGAAGAACGAAAAGCAGGGCAGCGTCCGCGTGTTCGACACCAAGATGGATGCCGCGGTCAACAACCGCTTCAGGTTGGAAATGGACATGCGGCGGGCCCTGGAGCTTGACCAAATCAGTGTGGTCTATCAGCCTCAGATCGATCTGCGGACCGGAGAGTTTGTCGGTTGCGAAGCGCTGGCACGGTGGCAGCATCCTGAGCTGGGCATGGTGTCGCCGGATCGTTTCATCCCCATTGCCGAGCGCAACGGGTTCATTCATGAACTGGGCGCTTGGATTTTACGCAAAGCGTGTGAGGACGCGGCCGCCTGGCCGAAACCCATTACCGTTGGCGTCAATCTTTCGCCGGCGCAGTTCGAAGATGCAACGATCGATAGAGTGATCTCCGATGTGCTCAAACAGACCGGCCTTGATCCAGCCCGCCTCGAGCTGGAAATCACCGAAGGCTTGATACTGAACGACACCGAAGCAGCGTTGCGCGCCTTACATAAGCTGCGCTCCCTTGGCGTATCGATCGCCATGGATGATTTTGGCACCGGATATTCGAGCCTGAGCTATCTCACACTGTTTCCCTACACCAAACTCAAGATCGACCGGTCCCTGCTGGAACGCATTGAAGACGATCCCAATGTCTCCTCGGTGATCCGTTCCATGGTCGGCTTGTGTCGGTCGTTGAACATGAAAATCGTCTGCGAGGGCGTCGAAACGCTGGCGCAGACCGCGGCACTGAACGACGTGAATTGTGAATTCGTTCAGGGTTTTCTGTTTGCCAAACCAATGACCTGCGAATTGCTGACCGCTCAGCTTTGGGCCGACATGGAGGTCATCCGCCGCGACGTCCGACCGTCCGCTGCTTGATCCCGACCCGTTTCGATAAGCGCCTGGCGCAAAAGCCCTGCCAGCGCACCGACCCCTAGACCGCATTTCTCACACCCTCCATGCGATGCAAACCGTGGAGCATGTGAGAGCTATGGGCTAGAATTAGTTTGTATCTTTCCCGCGAACCAAAAATAATGCATCCGAGTGTTGCAAGTCGAATGCCGGAACACAATCCGGCAGTGGTGCGCGATGTCTGGATCTGATGGGATAGCAAATCCTCACGGACCCTGTGTCGCGGTTCTTTAAGGGAGAGAGACAAACATGTTGAAACTGAAACACCTGACAACCGCGATCGCTTTCGGTGCGGTCATGTCGCTCAATGCGGCAACCGGACTGGCGGCGGACAAGATCGTCATCTCGAACTGGGACGGCTATATGCCGGCCGACCTGTTGAAGGATTTCCAGGCAGCGACCGGTATTGAGGCAGAGCTTGCCTTGCATGCCACCAATGAAGAGATCATGGGCAAGGTGGTGGCCGGTAAGGGCAAGGGTTACGACGTGCTGTTCGTGTCTTCGCCCTTCGCCGAGGCGCTGGACAAGCTGGGGCTGGTCGCCAAGCTCGATCACGCCAAGATCCCGAACATGTCGAACCTGTATACCGAAGCAGGTTCGCTGGACCATGATCCGGGTAACACGTTTTCTGTGCCATACGCCTGGGGCACCACCGGCCTGTGCTATCGGTCGGACCTGGTAAGCGGTAAACCGGACAGCTGGAATGACCTTCTGAAACCTGCCGCTGCCCTGAAAGGCAAGATCACAATGCTGGCCACCGACCGCTGGCTGCTGGCCGCCGGCATGCTGGCCAAGGGCTATTCCGTCAACGAGCCGGGCCAGGGCAAGATTGATGAGGTCAAGGCCCTCCTGATCGAGGCCAAGGGCAGCATTCTGGCGTATGACGACACCACTTTTTATTCCAAGCTGGTCTCGGCTGAAGCCCATCTGGTTCACGCCTGGGATGGCTGGTGCAACTACGGCATCGGCGAAAACGACAAGATCAGATATGTCATCCCCAAGGAAGGCTCCGACCTCTGGGTCGACACCATGGTTGTTACCTCCGCCTCTGAAAACAAGGATGCCGCACAAAAGTTCATCAACTATGTGCTGAGTGCCGACGTTGGAAAATGGGTGGTCGAAAACATTCTCTACAAAGTGCCGAACAAGGCTGCCATGGAGGCGATCGACGGATCACTGGTCGAGACCTATCCCAATCTCGGCATAGCCCCTGCCGATCTCCTGAAATATGAACAGCTTCGTGATCTGGGCCAGGTCCAGAAAGCCTATACAAAGGCCGTTTCGGAAATCATGGCCGCGAAGTAAACACCATATCCGCCACCCTCCGGGCACCTGTTTGTCTCAGGTGCCCGGACGTCTTCGCCAGGATGAACACCACGCCTGGCCCCGCCCGTGACGTCAACAGGTCCCAAACCACAAATCCGCATGTCCAATCGTGTCAAATCCTTGCTTCTGATACTGCCGGGTGTCGGTTGGATCACGGTCTTCATGATCGTGCCGTGCTTGATCATCTTCGTATACAGCTTCTTCGAACGCGGCGTTTACGGCGGCATCGAATTCAATGCCACCCTGGACAATTTTCGCCGTGCCGCGGAAAGCATCTATCTGACCATTTTTCTGGACTCCGCCCGGATCGCCGGCCTGACCACCGCCATCGCAATTTTGATCGCCTATCCGGCCGCCTACGCCATTTCGCTGGCGCCGCGAGAGCGCCAGACCCGTTATCTGTTCCTGGTCATGCTGCCATTCTGGAGCAACTACCTGATCCGCACCTATGCCTGGATCGTGCTGTTGAACCGCGAAGGCCTGATCAACAAGGGGCTCCGATCGGTCGGACTGATCGATCAGCCCCTGGCAATTCTTTATAACGAGTTCGCGGTGATCACCGGGCTTGTCTACAACTACCTGCCGTTTGTCATTCTGGCGATTTATTCCTCGATCCAGCGGCTCAATCCGGAAGTTCGCGAAGCATCCGAAGACCTCGGCGCACCACCGTGGACCACATTCCGCAGGGTCACCCTGCCGCTCACCTTGCCCGGTGTTGCCGCCGGCGGGGTTTTTGTCTTTGTCTTGTCGATCGGCAATTTCATCACCCCCGACCTGCTTGGCGGCGGCCGTCTGCAGATGGTCGGAAACCTGATCTACGACCAGTTCCTGTCGGCCCGCGACTGGCCGTTCGGCGCCAGCCTGTCGCTGATGCTGATTGCCATCATGACAGCACTCCTGTTTGCGCAAGCGGTTCTGGTCAACCGGGCTCAACAGAGCAGAGGACAGGCCATGGAGGGGGTGAGAAATGCCGACTAACCGCTCTGCCGGATTGGCGGTCCTGGGTACCCATTTGCGCCTGGTCTATCTGTTTCTCTACGCGCCCATCGCCGTGTTGATGGTGCTGAGCCTCAACCGCGGCGGCATGCCCACCGCCTGGACCGGTGTGTCGTTCAAATGGTACGCACGCCTCGCTGAAAGCCCGGAAATCATCTCAGCCGCGGCCAACACCCTGATCGTGGCAAGCGTATCGACGATCATCGCCACCATACTGGGCACCCTCCTGGCCCTCGGCGTGGAACGCCGCAAGACCTCAAGCGCCATGGACGCATTGCTATTTGCGCCGATGATCATTCCGGACATCGTGCTGGCGATCGCCTTGTTGTCCATGTTCACACTGCTCGAATTTACGCTTGGGCTGCATTCGATTATCATGTCCCATGTGGTGTTCAACATCGCCTTTGTCTGCGCCGTCGTGCGCACCCGGCTCAAGCATTTCGACTATTCGATCATCGAGGCGTCCAAGGATCTGGGCGCCGGCGACTTCACAACGTTCCGCCGGGTCACACTGCCGGTGATCTTTCCAGGTGTGCTTGCCGGCGCCCTGCTTGCCTTCACTCTGTCGGTCGATGAATTCATCATCGCCTTTTTCACCGCCGGTGCGGGCTCCAGTTCGACCACCCTGCCGATGCGCATCTACTCCATGATCCGCTTTGGCGTGACGCCGGAAATCAACGCCATGGCGACCATCGTGATGTTCGTCAGCTTCACACTTGTGTTTCTCTCGCAGCGTCTCAACAAGGGGAGCATCACCGGCACATGAGCACCCGGCAGACGGTCATTTCGCTCAACGGCGTAACCAAGCGGTTCGGTCATACAACCGCCGTCGACGATCTGTCTCTCCAGCTGGAGGAGGGGGAGTTCTTCGCGCTGCTGGGGCCGTCGGGCTGCGGCAAGACCACCCTGCTGCGCGTGCTCGCCGGGTTCGAGCAGCCAGATGCCGGGCGGGTGCATCTCGACGGGCAGGACATCACCGATCTTCGGGCCAGCCGCCGCCCGGTCAATCTGATGTTCCAGTCCTATGCCCTGTTTCCGCACATGACCGTCCGGGGCAACATCTCCTATGGTCTTGAGATGGAAAAACTGCCACGCGCCGAACTTGGCCGCCGTGTCGACGAAGTCATGGAGATGGCCCAGCTCGGAGACCTTGCCGGCCGCAAGCCGGATCAGCTTTCCGGTGGCCAGCGCCAGCGTGTCGCGCTCGCCAGGGCACTGGTCAAGCGCCCGCGCGTGCTGCTTCTGGATGAACCCCTGGCTGCCCTTGACAAGAAACTGCGAGAACAGATGCAGCTTGAGCTCAAGCGTCTGCAGCATGAAGTCGGCATCACCTTCGTCATCGTTACCCACGATCAGGGCGAGGCGTTGGTCATGGCCGATCGGGTGGCACTGATGAAAGACGGACGTATCGAACAGCTTGGCGCCCCCAAGGCGCTTTATGAAGACCCGGCCACCCGCTTTGTTGCTGATTTCATTGGCGTGACCAACTTCTTTGAAGGCACGGTATCAGGCGATGGGCTGATGCTTGCAGGACATGGCCTGCTCCGCACCGACGCAAAGGGCGATGTAGCGCACCAGTGCCCAGCGGTTCTGGCGGTGCGCCCTGAACGCATCACATTGTCGCTTATGGCGCCGCCGGACGGCCCTAACGCCCTCAAGGGTGAAATTGCCGACATTGCTTATCATGGTCAGGATCTTACAGTACATGTTGAGATCCAGGGCGTTGACCGGCATATTCAGGCGCGAATTTCAGCGGCCGACGATGATGCCGGAGCATTCAGCACCGGTCAGGAAGTGTGGTGCACGTGGCGCCGCGAACATGGCAGGATATTGACCCGTTAAGTCGGGTAACCTTGTGCAAGGAGGTGATCCATGAGCGATCAGAAAGTAATTGCGTTTTTCCCTGAAGCAGCTTTCGGGCCGGCGCTCAATTCGGTGGGCATCGCCCAGGCCGTCGAGAAACTCGGTCACAAGGCGGTGTTTTTCACCGATCCGGGCTTTACCGGGGTTTATGCGGAGTACGGCTTTGACGAGTACCCGGTCAATATGTCGGAACCCATGGCGCCTGAGGAAATGGCCAAATTCTGGTCCGACTTCATCAACGGCCACATTCCCAATTTCGCCAAGTCGCCCTACGACCAGATCGACAATTATGTGCGTGACTGCTGGGAGGCGATTGTCGACAGCTCGAAATGGGCGGAGAAGGACCTGCCCTCAGTACTGGCCGATGCCAGGCCCGATGTCATCTGCATCGACAATGTGGTCCTGTTTCCAGCGATCAAGCGATATTCAAAGGATCACGGCAAGCCCTGGGTGCGGATAATTTCCTGCTCGGAAAACGAGATCGAAGACCCCGATATTCCGCCCCACCTGTCCGGCTGCGGCGAGAACGACAAGGCCTGCTTCGAAGCCTACCGGTCACGCTTCAACGAGGTTATTCAGCCGATCCATGACGATTTCAACGGGTTTCTGGAATCGGTCGGAGAAGACCGTTATCCCATCGGGCAGTTCTTCGAAGCCTCGCCCCATCTCAATTTGCTGCTCTATCCCGAGCCGGTGAAGTTTAATCGCCGCGACGAGTTGGAGCCTCATCTGTTCCAGTATCTCGAAGGCTGCGTGCGCCAGGACAAGCCCTATGAAGTGCCGGAGTTCAAGGCCAATAACGACAAGCCCCTACTCTATGTCAGCTACGGTTCGCTGGGCGCCGGCGATACCGAACTGATGAAGCGGGTGATCGGTGCAATCTCCAAAATGCCGGTGCGCGCGCTGGTCAATGTCGGCGACTATATGGACGCTTATGACACAGCCCCCGACAATGTCCATCTGGAGGCCTGGTATCCCCAGCCGTCTGTCATTCCCCTGGTCGATGCTGTCATCCACCATGGCGGCAACAACAGTTTCACCGAGTGCCTTTATTTCGGCAAGCCGGCGATCATCATGCCCTATGTCTGGGATGGCCACGACAACGCGACCCGGGTTCAGGAAACCGGCCACGGTTTCAAGCTCGACCGCTACAACTGGACCGACGATGTATTGGCCGACAGGATTACCTCAATGCTGAACGACGGGGCAATGAAGGACAAGCTTGCCGCAACCTCGAAACACATGCAGTCCGAGCACGGTCCAACCAAGGCGGCAGGGCTCCTAAACAGGCTTGTTTGAGGGCTGCCGGCGACAGATCCGGCTGGATCTTCATGCAAGATTGAGGTGACAATGCCGATACGCACCGATGTGTCAGCACCGCACGTAGCCGATGCCGCGACCCATAGCGATGATATCGTGGACTGGGGCGTGGTGCCGACCATGATCGAGGGTGAAAGCCGCACCTCTGGTTTTCTGCTCCACAAGGGCCCGGGCGGCCAGTCGGAAACAGGTGTCTGGATCTGCACGCCGGGCTATTGGGACTGCCATGTCACCCGGGATGAAATGTGCCACTTCATTCAAGGCAGGTGCACCTACACCCATGCCTCCGGCGAAGTGATCGAGATTGCGCCGGGCACAGCTGCATTCTTCCCCGAAGGCTGGAAGGGTACGTGCCGCGTGCATGAGACAGTGCGCAAGGTCTACATGATCCGGTAGAGACGGCATGACAGAATTCGATCCCTTTGCAGCCCAGGTCTTTCGCGCCAATGCCTATGTGCCGGCAGCCGGCTGCGCGACATCGGAAATCATAAATCCCGCCACCCTGGAAGTGGTCGGAAAGATCACCCTTGGTTCGCGGGATCTGGTGGAGGCGGTTGCGGGAGACGCCCGTACAGCGCAAAGGCACTGGAAAAAAACCGACGCCAAGTCCAAGGCGGCCCTTTTGCACCGTATCGCCGATGCGATCGAGCAAACCGATTTTCACGACGTCGCCAGGCTGATGACACTGGAAATGGGCAAGCCTTATCCCGAGGCGGTCGGTGAGCTCTACAACGTTGCTCCAGCCTTTCGCTATTTCGCCGAAATCGCCCGCGACGATGGCGGCAAGGTCGCCGGCACCACGCAATATGGCTCGTTCCAGTATTCTGTCTATGAGCCCTATGGGGTGTCAGTGCACATCATGCCGTTCAACTTTCCGATCCTGCTGATGGCCTGGACCGTGGCCGCGTCGCTTGCTGCTGGCAATGCCTGCATCGTCAAGCCGGCGGCAGCCACCAGCCTGTGCACGTTGAAATTCATGGAGCATTTTCAAAAGCTTCTGCCTGCCGGCCTGGTCAGCTGCGTCACCGGCGGTGCGGCCACAGCCCAGGCCCTGATTGCCTCTGACAACACCCATGCCGTGGCGTTTACCGGCAGCGTGGCGGCCGGCCGTGCGGTCAATATGGCCTGTGCCGAGCGGTTCAAGCCATGCGTTATCGAGGCCGGCGGCAATGATCCGATGATCATTTCCGAGCATGCCGATATCGAACAGGCGGTGGCCGGCACGGTTACCTCGGCCTTTCACCTGTCCGGCCAGATCTGCACGTCTTCGGAGCGCTTGTTCGTGCATGAAAAAGTGCATGATGAGTTTGTCGGGAAATTTGCCGACGCCGCGTCAAAGCTGCGCATCGGCAACGGCCTGGACAAATCCGAAATCGGGCCGCTGGTTTCAGAAGCCGCCCGTGACAAGGTCATGGCGCTGGTCGAGGGTGCGGTCGGCGAGGGCGCGCGCATCATATGCGGGGGGCGGATTCCACCCAACCACAACACCGGCTGGTATTACGAACCGACCATACTCGCTAGCGTCACACCGGATATGGCAATTATGGGCCAGGAAATCTTTGGACCGGTTGCGCCCGTGTGCAAAGTGGAGAGTTTTGATCAGGCACTCGAATACGCCAACGCCTCTGAGTTCGGTCTTGGCGCCTGTGTTTTCACCACCGACCTGAAAGAGGCGATGCGGGCAGCCGAACTGCTAGAAGCTGGCATGGTCTGGGTCAACAATCCACTGATCGACAATGATGCCCTGCCATTCGGCGGCCGCAAGAACTCAGGCCTGGGCCGTGAACTCGGCCGCCACGGCTTGGACGCCTTTCGCCAGACCAAGATGGTGATCATCGACCATGAACCGGTCATCCACGACTGGTGGTATCCCTATCCCGATGATGTTTTCTATGGCGACAGCTGAACCGCTGTTTCAGTTCGCAGGCCCCGACGAATATAGACCGACATCCTGCTCCGCACCTTCCGCCAGCGCCAGGGACTGGGTCGCCAGCATCTCGTCGTAAAGCGCCAGGGCTTCCGGGGCGAAGTCGGATTTCGGCCCCTCGATCAGCCTGAAATGACCGTTGCGGTCCTGGCCGCGGGCGAGCATTGCGTAATCGTGCGGCGCCACATGCTGCTGCACATCCGGTGTGATGTAGCGGATCGCCATGCCGATACGCCGGTCGCTTGAACGGTTCGGACCGGAGCCATGGAACATGCGGCCGTGATGCAGGGACAACTGTCCAGGCTTGAGCTCCACATGAACCGCGTCGTCCTCGTCAACATCGACCGCCAGTTCCTGGCCCCGGGACAGGAGGTTGTTATCGGCAAAGGTGTCGTTGTGGGCAACAATCCGGTTGCGGTGGCTACCTGCCACGAAATTCATGCAGCCGCTCTGCGTGGTCACCGGCGAAAGCGCCAGCCAGGCCGTGATTTCTTCGTCCGTTTCACCCAGTCCCCAATAGGTCAGATCCTGGTGCCAGGACACAATGTGGTCGGTATGTGGTTCCTTGATGAAGAATTCGCAACTCCAGATCAACAGGTCCGGGCCAAGCAGGCTTTCCACCGCATCGAGGATCAACGGATTATGCGCAAGCTCATTGGCCATCGGCAGAACCACATGGGCGTTTACCCTCTGGTACTGAGACAGTTGGTGCGGAAAATCGGACCTGTCGCCATGGGTCGCCTCCACCGCCTCAAGGCGCGCGCGCAGAATTTGCGCTTCCTGCTCGGTGAAAATATCGATGGGAAACAGGTACCCGTCGTCTCGGTAACCTTGGATATCCCTGGGCGCCAAATGCGATGTCATCAGCTGTCTCCTGTCGCTCACATTCCGGGCCCTGCCGATAACAGCCCTCCAGCCCGGAACCTGCATCTGCGGCGTATTCTGAGGCAAATCCGAAATCGGTCAAATGAATAGAATTCGGGCAAGAAATGCTGTCTTTCTGCCGCCCTGGTCAGAATTGGGTAACCATCGTTCTTAAGGTCGCATAAACGCCTGTTGGCTTAAACTTTGGCTCCGCGTGGTGCGATCTGAAAGCCGTTAAGTCAAAATGTCGAAGAGTATATTTATCCTCTCGGACAGTCCTGCTGGTATGCGTGAGTGTGTGGCTTCACTCGCACCCCATTACGGCACCATTCCACTCCACCTTGATGACCTCGAACCACTCGAAGCCGACAATGCGGTATTGATGGTTGTCGATGTCGATTTGTCCAACAGCAAGGTCGTTGAGCGGCTTAAGACCAGCGTTCTCAAAGACTACAGCCACCTTCCGAGTGTTTTTGTCACCGCCGAAAACAGACGCATCAACGAAGTACAGTCGAATGCTCTTGGCGCCAGCGAAATTATCGGTCGCAACGAGGTTTCAAAACGCCTGAAACTGATCGCCGATGCCTATGCGAAAACCTCAGAGATTGCGGATCCGCATACCGCCTCAGACGAGGCGATCGAGCGCGCTGCCGCGGTCAGTATGCAAATGTTCGATGCCGTGGCTCAATCCAAACCGCTGCCCCGCAAGGAAGTCATCCAGTGTGGTGAGTTCATCTCCGGTGCATTGCGCAATGACGGCATTTCCACATGGTTGAAGATGGTCAAGCAGTACCACAGCTACACCCATCGTCATTCCATGTGCGTGACCGGATTTGCCGTTGCCTTCGGGCTGCGCTACGACATGCGCGAGATCGACATTCAGCGTCTGGCAACCGGTGCGCTGATGCATGACATCGGCAAGGCGCGCATACCGATCGAGATCCTGGACAAACCCCACGCTCTGAATGAGGAAGAACGCAACGAAATGAGGCTTCATCCCGAGTATGGTGCCCAGATCCTCCAGTCAGATGCGCAGTTCGATCAGGAAGTCGTCAATATCGCCCATCAACACCACGAGTTTCTCGACGGCAGCGGCTATCCCCAGGGGCTGCATGATGATCAGATATCTGATCTCATCCGGGTCATGACCATCGCAGATATCTTTTCTGCTCTGATTGATCGCCGGTCCTACAAGAAGTCCATGCCCAGACCCGTCGCATATAATTTAATGCAGCGGATGGAAGGCAAGATTGACATGAAATTTCTCAAGGCGTTTGAAGATATCGCCTTGCAGGACGACTGACCGTCCAACCCCTACATTATACTGTTCGAAGTTATCGAAAACTCTGCGTATCGCGTCAGGTGCCCAGGCCTTTGATGCGTTGGGCGAGCCGTTGCAAGGCTGGACTTTGTATCGGCGGTTCTGGATCTTGGCCGAGCGCCATCATTGAGGCCGGCGAAAGACTGGTTACGTTACTGGTCGAAGGTTGCGCCGGCGGGCTGGCAACATTTGACTGTGGCGGAGTGTGCGCAACGGCTGGGGTCTCGGTGTGGAGTTGATGAACCGGGGCCGGCTCCCGGTGTGCGGCGGGCTCAGGTTGTTCGGCTTGTGCGACTGTCTCATCTACGGGATCGGCAGCAGCAGGTGCCTGAGCTGTTTCAGCACCGGTATCGCTTATCTGTCCGACCACACGCCAGCGGGTAATCACGCCGTCCAGGAATGTGTCATCGGAAATGTCATTTGACCAGGCGGTTTCAAAAGCTTCGGTGTTTCCAGCCGGCAGAGCCGATTCCGGCAACTCGGAAATCAGGACCCGGGACGGCAGCGTAACGCCTTCACCGAAAATGATGGATTCGCGCGTACCGAGCGACGGCAGGAACTCGACCAGGCTCTGGGCGGCATCCGACAGCGCGGAGGTGACAATCCTCTGATCGCTTTCATTGGTCAGCCGCATGGTCAGCAGGGTCGAGCATTGTGACAGTATGGTCGGATCCAGATCGCCCGGGCGTTGGCTGACGATGCACAGGGAAATACCGTATTTACGGCCTTCCTTGGCAATCCGGGATATTGCCCGTTTGGTCGGCTCGAACCCGGCACTTGATTCCCGGGGCACGTAGCGGTGTGCCTCTTCGCAGACCAGGGTTATCGGAACCTTGCCTTCACTCCATACCGCCAGGTCGAAGGCCAGGCGGGCGATCACCGACACCACCACATTGACGATTTCCGCCGGCAGGCCGGTCAGCTGTATGATTGTGATCGGTTTGCCCGCGACCGGCACCCGAAACACCTGCTTCAACACGTCTTTGAGATTGTCCTCCACGGTTCGGCTGCCGAACATAAAGCCATAGCGTGGATCCTGGCTCATGGTTTCGATACGCGCCCTAAGGCTCTTGAACGGCGCCAGGCTGTTCTTCATCTCGAGCCGGCCCATTTGTTCGTCAATCAGACTGATGACATCGGCAATCCGGTAAGGCACGGGCACATCGACCGAAAATTTCTCCCTGCCGCCAACGGCTTTTGCAAGTTTGGGCGCAGCGCTTTGGCCACGGTTTGCCCCGAACTGACGTTTGGCGATCGGGATGAGATCGCGCAGGATTTCAACTTCCTCGACATATTTTTTGGTGTCCCCGATCAGGACTTCGACGATTTCCTCGAAGTTCAGGAACCAATGTGGAATTCTGAGATCGTTGAGTTTGATCAGCTCTGCTGCGTCATCGAAACATGAGCCATATTCGGAATGCGGGTCGAGCAGGACAACATGCCCGTTTGGAAGTTTGCTGAGCACCTGGCGTAGTATCAAGGCCGTGGTGCACGACTTGCCGCTGCCCGTGGAGCCGACGATTGCGAAGTGCTTGCCCAGAAGATCGGGCACGCTGACCATGGCGGGAATGGTGGAATCCTGCTTGATCGTGCCCACCTCGACGGTCGTGTTTCCGCCGAAATGATAGGCCCTGCCGAGCACCTGCCGTGATGCCGGGTGAACGTAGTCACCCAGCTTTGGATAGGACGAAACCCCGCGCTGAAAAGTGCCGAGCAGGCCGTATCGCTCCCGTGCCAACTCACCGACAAGCTCGACCTGGATGGTGCGCATGTCGCCGCGTTCGCGATCATCTGCGGAATGCGGTACCTTCATGGCGGTGATCAGGCACAGCACCACCGCGGTGCGGGTGTTGATAATGAGCAGCGAACCGATTGGCGGGCACAGCGGAGCCGTGCCCTCGCTTAACAGCACCGTCGCCCGGGATCCGGAAATTTCCACGACTTCGCCGAGGACCGCACTGGTATCCTCGGTCTCGAGCGCAGATGACTCTGCAGTTTCCATAACACCCCAGCTGGCTCTTTGACTGCGCAATAGGAAAGACCGCAGTCATTCACTTGCGGTAATTATATGATTTAAACGCTAAATCTTGATTGAATCGACTTGTCGCTTCTTAGCTTTATCATTAACGCGGGCTTCACACCTTCCAACTGGCCGGGAACCGTGGAGAGACATTTTCCTGGAAGTGATCGAGATCACTTATGTCGATGAGATTTTAACTATATAGCGCCTATGATCTTCAACCGGCCAATTGCACGGGTCCGCACGGCGGATGCGCGCGGCTTGGCGAAACCATGCTCCAGGTGAGACAGGGAAAATGTGCCGTTGGATTGCCTATCGGGGTGAACCCAAATATCTCGAAGACGTGATTTTGACGCCGTCGAATTCTCTCATCAAGCAGAGTTTGACGTGCCGCGAAGGCGCCACACGCACCAATGGTGACGGTTTCGGCATAGGTTGGTACGGCTCTCGATCCGAACCTGGCCTGTTCCGCGAAGTGCTGCCGGCATGGAACGACATCAATTTGCGTGCCCTGGCCCAGCAAATCATTTCGCCACTGTTTTTCGCCCATGTCCGGGCATCGACCGGCACCGAAACCTCCAAGCTCAATTGCCATCCATTCGCGGTTGGACGTTGGATGTTTATGCATAACGGCCAGATCGGCGGCTATGGTAACTGCCGTCGGGGTCTGGAACGTCTGTTGTGCGACGAGTTGTATAATTATCGGCAGGGCTCGACCGACAGCGAGCTGTTTTTTCTTCTGATGATGCAAAACGGTCTTGATGACGATCCTATACAGGCGTTGCGTAAGACCATCCGCCAGATCACCGACTTAGCGAACGCAAGCGGTGCCTCGGAGCCATTCAAGCTCACCGTCTGCTTCTCCGACGGCGACCGGCTGTTCGCCTGCCGCCATGCCAGCGCCGGTCAGCCGCCATCGCTCTACTGGCAACTGCAGGGAACAAGCGTGCTGGTTGCTTCCGAACCGTTCGATGGCGACGCGTCATCGTGGAACGAAATCGCTGCGGACAGTGTTTTGACGATTGACGGTGAGATTGATGTCGAGCCGCTCTATACATCTTCTCATGATATCCGCAGATGCCGCATCCTGCGCATGCGCGAGCCGCAAAGCGACCGGGTCTCCGCCTGAAAACGCTCAATACCGCCAACCATCAAGACGGCTTGACCAGGCCCTTTTGCAGGGGTGCGAACGCTTTTTCAATATGTTTGAAAAAGGCCCGAACCGCCGGCCGGCGCTGGGCTGCCGGCATTGAGACTGCCCATAATTCATTGACAATTTCAGCCTCCGGCGCGTCCAGGCTGACGATCTCGGGATTTGTCCGTCTGGCATAATGGGGAACGATTCCCAGGCCCATGTTCTGGCGTACCGCCTCACAGCAGGCGACCAGTGTGTTAACCCGGAAAGTCACATGTCGCTCAAGCCCGTGTTCGGTCATGAACTGTGCCATGGCGGTCAGCGACATGCTCTCATCGAACCCGATCCAGCCGTGGCTCTTGAGATCCAGCGGCATTTCCTTAACCGCCGGGTGGTCCTTGTGAGCATGAACGCCGAGCCCGATATCCGCAAGTTTTACACCATGCAGGTTGGCCGAGGACCGGCGTGAAACACGCAAGGCGATATCGGCGTCATGGCGCTGCAGGTTAATGAACTCGTTGGTGACCTGGACGTCCAGACTGACCTGTGGAAAGCGCTCTTGAAACGTCGCGAGGACCGGTCCGAGCACATAAAAGTAGATCGTGTCCGAGCAGCTTACCCGCAACGTGTCCTGGATGGCGATCTGGTCAACACTCAGTGCCGTATCCAACGTCTCGACATCGGCGGCCATGCGTGTAGCGGTCTCGATGACCACCTCGCAACTGGCTGTCGGCAAGTAGCCTTTTGCGGTGCGCTCGAACAGTTCGAGACCTAACCGCTTTTCAATTTCACGAACTCTTCGATAGACCGTCGGGTGAGAAGTCCCCAGGTTCCGCGCCGCGCCTGACAGCGAGCCGGTCTGCGCAATTGCTAGAACCGTACGCAGGTCGTCCCAGCTCCACTGGTGTTTTATCTGTTCACTCATGAACAAGTCTACTCATGAAAACGTGAGCAGTGTCAACTTGAACTGGCCCCATTGAATTAACATTGTGCACCGGGAGCGGGCGGCAATTCATCAAGATTCGAATAATCGTCCGCAATTGACTGAAGGTCGGGTATCGCAGCATGAGTGATAACGGCAAAAGCTTGTCACAATTGCACGCTAGGGCATAATGCTCCGCGAACAAAGACCGCCGAAACAAGGAGAACTGAAACATGAAAAAAACTCTGTTTGGCTTGGCCATGGCGACCACCATTGCCTTGACTGCCCCAGCCCTGGCCGAAGATTACAAGATCGATGTCGCCGGCGCGCATGCATCGATCAATTTCCGCATGAGCCATTTGGGTTACAGTTTCATTCAGGGCCGGTTCGACAAGTTCGACGGCACATTTACATTTGACAAGGCCAATGCGGGTGCTTCTTCGATTGTGGTCAATATCGATCCAGCCAGCGTGAACACCAATCACCAGAAGCGTGACGATCATATCCGCTCGGAAGACTTTCTTTTTGTTTCCGAGCATGCCAAGGCCAAGTTCGAGAGCACCTCGATTGAAGTGACCGGAGACAACACAGGCAAGGTTACGGGCAATCTGACCTTCCGCGGCGTCACCAAGCCGATCGCAATCGATGTTACCTATGTTGGCGGCGGTGATGATCCCTGGGGCAATTACCGCCAGGGTTTCACCGGCACCACGTCATTCGTGCTGGCTGATTTCGGCGTGCCCCATGGTATCGGCAAAGGCACCATCCAGATGACCCTGGATGTCGAGGGTATTCGCCAGTAGCCGGTTTTCAGGCATATCACACTTGTCGCGGCCGTCCTGCCCACCACGGGTCGGGCGGCCGGATTCGTATGAAATACTCCAGGTTGGTCCCCTCGTTTTGACCGCCTGTCCCGGCGCAGGGGCTGCCGGACGTCTCTACTTGGACACGATCTTTGACCACCACAACGCCGCTGTTATCAGTTGTGTCCATTGGTCATATTTGAGAATAGAATTACAGATTATTAACTGTCATAATTTCTGAAATGTTTATGTTTTTTAGTTTCAATTGTCAGGGATAAGAACAATAAATAGATAGAGGCGAACATGATAAATCAAGAGAACAGGAATGTTGGTGTATCTCCAAAATTCTCCGGTTATTCTTCTTTGTCCGCTGATCGTGTAACGTCTTCCGGGTCAGTGCAGATGGGCGTCGTACTTAGACAACCTGCTGCTGGATATCCCGATATTCCCGAACATCCTTTGGATGGTCCCATTCCGACCGATTGAATAAGTCGCGGCACATCTTTGCAAGTGTCCTGGCGATAACCTCCAACCGAAGCTGTCACGGCCGTCCATTGGGCGTCTCCGGTAAACACCGCGGAACGCTTGGTTGGGTCATCGGGTCTGTCGGTATGATCCTGGACCACTTGTCCTGAACCCGACCTATAGTTGAGCGGAGCCATTCAGAAAGCCCAGCTGGCAACACGGAACTGCCAGAAATTGCTGCGCCAGTTTTTCGTGGGTCGCGGAAGGCCCCGGAAATTACCGGCTGGTGGTATTGTCGTTGCCAGGTACAGGGGTGTCGTCGCCAAAGCCCAATAACTCCTTTTGGACATCGGGATGGGCCGATGAACCAATGGCCGACATGTTGAGCAGGGCGATCATCAGATCTGAAAAAAATCCGGGTTTTCTTTCGTCAAATTTGGCGGGTCCAGCAGACATATGGCATCTCCAAGTTAATCGAAATATATTATTAACATAATTTAACAACTTGTCAATATATGTATCATAAATAGTTTGTTAAGGTTAACTTTAGCTGAAATAAAGATAATTAAAAATCGAATGATAAAAGAAATAAATATTTATAGTTAAATAAAAACTACTGTCAAATTGTGTTATATAGTCTGTATTATTAACTCATTATTTGTTCCAGAATTGTATACCTGCTCAAGCTGGGCGGGGATATTCAATTTCCAGAAATAATACCCCTTACAAGCATGACCTTAATAAAAAGCAGCCCCAAATGTGGCTGAGATAAGTGTTTCAGGGGAAAATCATGGAAATTTTAGTAAACAATGTTCTGCCGGCCATTGTGCCCGTGTTCCTTATAGTCTTGCTTGGTTACCTGATTGGTCGGAAAACAGATTACGATCTCAAGTTTGCAACCGATGTAACCATGTATTTCACATTGCCGATGCTGATATTTTCAGCTCTGGCACACAAGTGGGACACGCCATTCCTCGCGCGGGAGTTTCTGATAACGGGTACCGGTACTCTGGTTATCATTTTCGGCTCGGCAATATTGGTTGCTCTTTATCTGAAATTCTCAAATCAGTCGGGCCTGAAAATCATGTTCCCGACGGTGATGTTCATCAACGCCGGTAATCTGGCGCTTTCGCTGGATTATTTTGCGTTTGGTTATGATGGGTTTCTCCGCGGCGTCCTGTTTCAGGTGGTCAACACATCGATGATGTACAGCCTCGGCGTATTCATGGTCGCCCGGCATCTGAGTCTGTCTTCGATATTCAAAGTGCCCTTCATCTATGCCGCTGCCGCTGGCACGTTCGTCTGGGTGTTCCACATCGAGCTTCCCGAATTCGTATTGCGCGGTGTCCAGTTCTTAGGGGACGCGGCGTTGCCCATACTTGTTCTGATGCTTGGCTACTCTCTTAAGCATGTCGAATGGTCGAACATGGGACTGGCAATGAGCGGCGGCGTAATAAGGATTTTCGGCGGTCTTGCAATCGCCACCGCATTCGTATTCGCACTCATCAGTTTCGGTCTGGTCGGCAATTCGCCTGAAGATCTGCTGACAATGAAGGTGCTGATTCTTAACGGATCTATGCCAGCCGCCCTCGGCATCTATCTGTTGGCGCAGAAATACAATCAGCAGCCCGAACTGGTGGCTCCAACAGTGTTTGTGTCGACGGTCATCGGCCTTGCAACCATCCCCGTCATCCTCTGGGGGGTGAACTACTTCATCGTTTGACCAAGGAACCCATCAAGGACTGCCGTCCAACAAGAACATAGGGTGAGAAATGAAAATCGTAAGATTTATCGACGAACTGGGTGTTGAACAGCTTGGCTGTGATCCTCGCGATGGAACAGCTGAAGTCCTGAACGGAGACTTGTTCGACGCGCTGGAGCCAGCCGGTTCGCGGGCCACAATTGCCAAGCTTCTGGCGCCCGTTGCGCCGCCCAATATTTACGGCATTGGGCTCAACTACCGAGAACATGCTCGGCAGATGGGGGCTGATATCCCAGAGCACCCGATCGTGTTCATGAAACCGACGACCGCCATCGCCAATCCGGGTGACCCTATTGTCATTCCGGAATGCTGCACAAACGGTCCTGAGGTGGATTATGAGTGCGAATTGGCGGTTGTCATTGGCCGGATCGCGCGTAACGTTTCGAGCTCCGAGGCCCTGAGCCATGTTTTCGGGTACACCGTGGTCAATGAACTGTCCGCGCGCCTTTGGTCGAAGGTCTCTCGGACCAGGGGCAAGTGCTTCGACAGTTTCTGCCCATTGGGCCCCTGCCTTGTGACAGCCGATGAGATCCCTGATCCCCAAGACCTGAAGCTCGGCACTACGTTGAACGGCACGGTCATGCAGCAAGGCCACACCGGCGACATGATCTTCCCGGTGGCGGAACTGATCAGCGATTTGAGCCGGGACACGACATTGCTCCCGGGCACCGTCATCATGACCGGTACACCGCCTGGCTCAGGCATATCGAGGACCCCGCCTGTCTTTCTGAAAACGGGCGACCAGGTCACAGTCGAAATCGAGAAGATCGGAGCTCTTGAGAATCCCGTCGGCCTCGTGCCTTCGAAAAACAAAGAGGCCGCATAACAACAACTGGATCCTCTGCAGGATCAATCTCCATCACCAAGCCAATAAATGAGGTAACGCAATGATAACCGCAAAAAAAGCCCAGGTTGCACTACTGGTTTTTGCTCTGGCAATTTCATTTGTCGGATCCTGGCAAATGGCCAGTGCGACGCAAACTGTTGAAACCGCCCGGACTTACCGGATCGGATTTCATCTTTGGAAGCCAGGCAAAATCTATGATGAGGCGCTTCAGGGAATCCGTGACGGACTTGACCTTGCCGGCATCAAATACGAAGAGGTTGTTGTCGAGTCGCAGAGGAGCAAGGAACTCGCCCAGGAGAATCTGAAAAAACTGGACGCGATGGATCTGGACATAATCTATTCCCTGTCTTCTGCGGGGACGAAAATCGCACAACGGCTCGCGTTGAAAACCCCGGTGATCGCTACTGTGATAAATCATCCGGCAAGCCTGGGCGTTGGAAACAAAAGCGAGGGACCAGGTACGGTCATTACCGGGACCAGCTACTACGTCGATGCCAAGAAGCAAATCGCCTTGTATCGCAAGCTCTTCCCCAAGATCGACAAAGTGGCCATGATTCTCGACGCTAACAATCCGGCCGGAACACTTGCCGAGGAACCCTTTATGAGGAGTGCCTGCGAGCAACTTGGCATCGCCTTTGAATCCGTAAAAGTGACAGATGCTGCGCACCTGACTTCGGCAGCTCAAAAGCTGGTGGAGGCCGGAGCGGGCCTGATCGTGGTGCCCACGAACCGGCTCGTATACGCCAACCTCGACGCCGTTCTGGCAGTGACGAACGCGGCCAGTGTGCCGGTCGTCTCCATGAACAAGCAGGGTGTCGAGAACGGCGCACTCGCTGCTTTGTTTGCAGACACCTATAACCTTGGGCGTCTGACCGTAGAGATGGTGCGGCGTGTTGTTGTCGATGGCGAGGATGCGGCCAATGTCGACTATGAGTTTGTTACCAACCCCGACATTATCGTCAATGTCAGCAGCGCCAACGCGATCAATTTTGAGTTCCCGCCGGAAGTTCTCGGCAGTGCCACGATCGTGGTCGAGTAGCACGTTGGCGTATCATGATTTCGCTTCGCAACATCGATTTGCCCAATAACGTACTGCCGGCAGTTGCGATGTCGCGTGTGCCAACGAAAGACGACAGCCAAACTCTGGCTAGAGCGTTTCAGGTTCATACGGAACCGTTTGATGGCGCCAAACCGGTTTGTCCGGCAAGGCGCGATGAGAAGCGCGATGCGGTGCATCGGGCAAGCATCGCAACACCGCCGGCGAGCCGGTTTGGCCCACCGAAGGCCGGGTTTTCACGCCCGCTGTCGGCGTTACGCCCCCCTTGTGGACAGCTAGTCCACGGCGGGACACGTGCCTTGCCAGCAGACGTGAAAACCCGGTCAAACTGTTTCCGTATGAACCTGAAGCGCTCTAGACGGCTGGGAGACCAGTTTGAACTCAACTGGAGCGGTGGGCAGGTTTTTGCCCACCGCACATGTGTTGCGCCAGGACATAAGGGCAACATGTGATGGCTTGGCAGTTGGGTCCCAACTCGAGAATTCGCGCGCAAATCGGCGTGATTTCAGTGCTCGCGGTAGTATTCTGCTCGATCATTGGTTACATCAGCCTTGACAATGACCGGATCTTTCTCCGCACCAAGACCGGCGAGTTCCAGCAACAACAGCTGCTAACGGTAAGCCATCTTGCTGATCGTATCCAATCGGAGTTTGGGCGTTTGGACGACTCGCTCTATGGCCTGTCGCAAATGCCGAAAGTGCAGTTCCTGGGTAAACACAGGAACGGCGCGCTTTTGCATATGATTCGCGCTCACCGCATGAACAAATCCATTGCGGAGAGTATCGTTAGAGTCGATCGGCAAAATAAGATCGTCCTGTCCTATCCCAATCACCAGCTCCCAATCTCGCAACAGGAATTGGAGCCGGCATTCAAGCGCGCAAGATTGATGGGCAAACCATTTGTCGAAGTCATGCATCGACGCGGAGATGGCGGCGATTTGTTGGTAGTCGGGCGGCCGGTTTATACCGTCCAGGGCGAAGTGTCTCTGCATCCGAGCAACAAATTCTCGGGGGTGATATATTTTGTAACCTCGTTATCGCGCCTCAGCCAAACCGTGTTCGAATTCAATCGCTCCAAGAGTACTGCGCAATTTTCGGTGGTTTCGCACAAGGGCCGGTTGATCGGTGCATCGAACAGAAGCCTTTTGGGACGTTCGATATCGGAGTTCCTGTCGAGTGGGGTTTTGCATAAGGACCGCCAGCAGTTCAGTGCACTTTTCGAGCAGATGCGAAAAGGTAAGGAAGGTGTCGGAAGTTATTCGTTCACTGATACGGATGCCAATCGAATCCCACGGCGGCGATCACTCTCCAACTTTGACCCCTCGTCACGTGGAGGTTTTAACAAGGCTCCCAAACCCGTCACCGAAACCATGCTGGTTGCATACACCCCACTGCCGTTACAGAGCGTTGTATGGACAGTCTTTGTAAGCAATTCCAAACAGGAAGTGACCCGTCTGATAGACAAGGCCATCGGTGACCGTTGGCTCAGCAGTTTGGCGTTCCTGATGACCATATTGACGATGACCATCGCAATTATCGTGCTGATCGGTAGAAATCACAGCCTTCAGGTGGAGGAGATCCGAGACGGGCAAAACGCGCTCGGTGAAGCGGAAGAGAAATACCGGACGCTCGTCGAGAACGCCAGTGACGCGATCATCATAATCAATGACCTTGAGATCGAATACCACAACCCTGCCTATCTTCGTCTTCTGCAATATGATCATGGGGATCCGATAGATACCAACTTTGTGACGTATCTCAAGGAATCACATCGTGAGCGGTTCTCAAATGCCGTATCGGAACAAGCGATCTGCCACCGGTCCCCGGATCGTATGTCACTGTCGCTTGTGACCCGCAATGGCCAAACAGTGAACACTGATGTTGTCTGTCGGGGAATACAGTTCCGGGGTCACCCTGCCACCATGTTGGTCATGCGTGACACAACGGAGCAAGAGAAGGTAGAGGCTGAGTTGCGCAAGGCCAAGGAAGCCGCCGAAGCTGCCAGCCAGACGAAAAGTGAGTTCATGGCGCGTATGAGCCATGAAATACGAACGCCGATGAACGGTATTATTGGCATGGCGGACGTTGTCCTCACAACGCCTCTCGTTGATAAGCAGCGGAAATTTATCGACATCATCCATCGCTCTGGTCAGACGTTGTTGTTGCTCATCAACGACATTCTCGATTTTTCTAAGATCGAGGCCGGAAAACTCGAGCTGGAAACCATCAATTTCGACGTCTGTGCAACTGTTGAAGAGGTTACGGAACTCCACGCGGTAGCGGCCCAAAGCAAGGGCATCGAACTGGTCTGCGATATGTCCGGCGATTTCAACCCGATCGTGAATGGCGATCCTCTCCGCCTCAGCCAAATGCTGACGAACCTGGTTGGCAACGCCATTAAATTCACAAGTGAAGGTGAGATTGTCGTGACGGTGCGGCCCGGACTGGAGACCGAGCACGACCAGACGTTTGCATTTGACGTGCGGGATACCGGGATCGGCATTCCCGCATCTGCCCAAAAGGCGATTTTTGCGTCATTCACACAGGCCGACGGCGCAACCACCCGCCGCTTCGGCGGCACCGGACTGGGCCTCAGCATTACAAAGCATTTGGCACGGATGATGGGAGGCGATGTCGAACTTGTATCGCAAGAAGGAGAGGGTTCGACCTTCAGACTCACCGTCAAGTTCGCCAGGAGCCAGGATGCATCGTTGGAGTGCGATCGGCCACAGCGCGACTTGTCTGGCCGCAGAGCGCTTATCATTGAACCGGTATTCGCCGCACGCGCCTCGATATCCAACATGTTGTGTAACTGGAACATATGTGTGGATCAGGCAGTCGACGGCGAAAGTGCGATTGCGAAACTGCACGAAAACCGCATGTCGGGTCAGGCCTATGATCTCATAATTGTGAATCACACTCTGCCCCGCATGGACGGCCTCTCGTTCATTCAGCGTGTGCGGGAAGTGCAGCCGGATTCGGAATTGCCGGTGATAATGATCGGCACTGTAGATGAAGAAGCGACATTCGATGATTTCCCCGGAAGCGAATCGCTGGCCTGGGTGAATAAGCCGGTCCGTCAATCAGCGCTCTATAATTCCCTCACTCGATTGCTTCTCAAAACGCCGGCTTCCGAAGCCCAAATTGATGTCATCGAGACCTATGGGATGGATGTTGTCGAACAGCTGAACGGTCACATCCTCCTGGCGGACGATAATCCGGTCAACCAGGTGGTCGCTGAGGAGATGCTCACTTCTCTGGGCTGTGGCGTCGAAATTGTCGGAGACGGATTGCTTGCGCTTGAAGCCGCCAAAGCGGGTCGTTACGACTTGATTCTTATGGATGTTCAAATGCCCGACATGGATGGGCTCGAAGCGACCCGTAAGATCCGCGAGTGGGAAGGCGGGTCTGGCGCATCGACCTGGACGCCGATTATAGCGGTAACCGCCGATGCCATGGCGGAAGACCGGGAACGCTGCATGCAGGCCGGTATGGATGCCTATTTGAGCAAGCCGTTCACCAGGGTGCAGTTACTTGCAATTCTGGAGAAATATCTCTCCCATAAAACCTCCAACGACCCGGCAGGACGTCAGACGCCAAGCGTCCAAGAAGACGTGAGCAGCAGCGAGGGCAGCGCTGATGCACCGGAGATGCCGATCATTGACCAACAGGCTCTGGACAAACTGGTGGCCTTGCGGCGCCAGGGGGGGGCTGAGATCCTGGTCAAAGTGATCAACATGTATCTGGATCATTCGCCGAGCCTGTTGCATCAAATTCGCGAGGCCATTGGCGACCCCGAAGCCGCGGATTCCGTACATCGGGCCGCGCACTCCCTGAAGTCTGCCAGCATGAATGTCGGCGCCACAAAGCTTGCCCATCTCGCCCAGGAACTGGAGAAAATGGGCCGCGAGGGCCGTTTGGACGATGCGGACGCCACTTTGCAAGAGATTGATGCCATTTACCCTCAGGTCCGCGACGCGCTATCCACACTGATGAACCAGGCGGCTGCGTGATATCAGCCAACCTCGACCCTGATCGCTGGCTCGCGCGTGAAATTGCAGCCGGCCTCGGAGGGCGCCGTTTTTGTGCCGGCCGGACTGTTTGGCCATCGCAGTGCGGGGTCACATGGACACACCCCAAGGCGAATGGCGGCACGCCCGGAGTTTTACCGGCGCGGGAAGAAACCTGCCCTGTGATCTACGAACGTGGCGCTCTGTCTTAGCTATTGATTAACGCTATTTTATATGCGTCATGTCATTGATATGAAATGTTAATCTCGATCCAGCATGGTTCCCCCCAGCCGACACTGGCATAGTAAATAATAAAAAAGCGGGTGGATTCTATGGGCCAAGGCACGGACGAATGTCCTCTTGTTCTGTTTGCTGATGACGACGAGATGCAGCGGTTCCTTTGTACCGAAGCGCTCGACGAGGCGGGCTTTCGGGTTCACGCAGTTTGCGATGGCGCTGAGGCCGTCAAGGAGGCACAACGCCTGCGGCCAGATATCATCCTGCTCGATGTCATGATGCCGGTTATGGACGGTTTCACGGCCTGCGAGCGTATCCGCAACAACCCGGCGTGTGACGATATCCCGGTCATTGTGGCAACAGCGGATGACGATATCGATTCGATCGAACGTGCCTATAACGTTGGTGCCACCGACTTCATGGCCAAGCCGATCAATTGGACCATACTGTGCCAGCGCCTGCGCTATGTAATTCGCGCGAGCACCGCTTTCAACGAGCTTAGGGCCAGCCAGGCGCGGCTTGCCGAGGCACAAAGGATCGCCCGGCTCGGCAGTTGGGAATGGAATCCGCAAGATGAACGTTTCTCCTGCTCCGAAGAAGCTGCCCGGATCTTCGGCCTTGCTCCGGATGGCGTATCGCTAGGTCACGCTAATTTCATTTCGCGTATCCATCCCGAAGACCGCGACCGCATCGAGCTTGTGCTCCATAGAGCCTTACGTACCGGCCGTACCTTTGACACCGACTGTCGGATTCTTGTGCCTGACAGTACCGAGAGAATCATCACGATCAAAGCCGACGCCGAGACAAGCACTGACTTGCAGAGCACCTATTTGAAAGGGACCTTTCAGGACATTACCGAGCGGAAGCAGATGGAAGCGAACATGCACCATATGGCGCATCACGATCCGCTCACCAACCTGCCGAACCGACGCCTCTTGCGGGAGCGCCTCGAGCAAGTCATGGCTCAGGCGCAACGTGAAGACGGGGTGGTTTCCATTTTGTACTTGGACATCGACAGGTTCAAGGAGGTCAATGATACGCTCGGACATGCGGTTGGAGACCAGCTTCTGTTGTCTGTCAGTCAGAGAATCAATGATGTAATCGGGGACGGAGATACGGTGGCGCGTCTTGGCGGCGACGAGTTCGCGATTCTCCTGGTGCGCTCGAAGCATTCCGATGACGTAACAGAGCTCACGGCACGGCTGCTTCAAACGATTGGTGAGCCGTTTAACATTCGGGGCCACGATGTCGTCACAAGCACAAGTATTGGAATTTCGACCTTTCCGAAGGACTCTGACGACCCGGACCAACTGATGGTCAACGCCGATATTGCACTGTACAGCGCTAAGTCGGATGGCCGTGGCGATGTACGCATTTTCGAGGCGAGTATGTTGAAACGCCTGAGCGAGCGTAGGGCTCTGGAGGCGGATCTGCGTCGCGGCCTGGAAAAGGGTTGGTTCGAATTATACTACCAGCCGCAGGTAGACGTGGAAAGCAACGAGGTGGTTGGAGTAGAAGCGCTGCTTCGGCTCAACCATCCTACCAGAGGTCTGGTCACGCCTGCGGAATTCATCCCTCTCGCCGAAGAGACAGGCTTGATTGTACCGATCGGTGAGTGGGTGCTGCAAACGGCTTGTGCTCAGGCCAAGGCCTGGCAATCGACCTCCATGCAAAAACTGCGTGTATCGGTCAACCTGTCGTCGGTACAATTCACCAAAACCGACATTCTCGGTACGGTGAAAACGGCGATTAATCTGGCTGGACTGGAGCCTTCACTTCTCGAACTCGAGGTCACCGAGAGCGTTTTGCTGGATGATACGGCCAACACGCTTGAGAAGCTCGAATCTCTACGTGACCTGGGCGTGCAGATAGCGCTTGATGACTTTGGCACTGGCTATTCTGCTCTCAGCTATCTCGTAACCTATCCGTTCGATCGGATAAAGATCGACCGCTCTTTTGTACAAGAAGCTGATACCGACCGCGAAGCGGAAGCGATCGTCCGGGCGATCTTGTCCTTGGGCGATGGCCTCCGGATGTCAACGACAGCTGAAGGTGTAGAGACACTAAGCCAATTGCGCTTCTGTCAGGGCCTCGGCTGTGACGAGGTGCAGGGGTATTATTTCGGCCGTCCCGTACCCGCCAAACAGCTGATGGATGAGGTCATGCAAATAAGAGAGACGGCCGCCTGAGCGGCAACCGTCTTTATAGCGGACATCTCACAGCTGCCGGTGCGGCGTCTTTGCCATCGGCGCTTATTCTACGCCAATACACACCATTCCGTCTCTGCTCTAGCCGGGTATCCGCAGGTGTTCCGTCCGGGGCTGGTTTGCCCGGCGGCATTGTTCGAGTGAAGGGCATCAAAAGCGAGAACGGGTTACATGCTTTATTAACGTACTTAGTTGATTAAAGTTTTACGGTTTCCGATTATATTGCCGAAAAGAAAGAATGAGGAAGCCGATGACAGTAAAATCTACCAGAGATGAAAACAACTGCAAATCATTGTTAAACACCTCATCTTATGAGATGTCGAAGGTTGAGAGGCTTTCTTATTTTTATATTTCCAATATCGCTTGCGGTGACATTGACGATTCGCTGCAAGATGAAATGATGCTTGATATATTGGATGCGAAAGCCGGCTAACGACAAAGGCGCGCGGGAGCTGCTCAGAGTCCCGCGAACCACTGGAATCCCGGTCAAATTTCATCAAAAGAGTTCGGTTGGTAGTTGAAGCCCAAAAACGGGTTTTTGACGGCGGCTGACCCTTTACCTGTTTTGCCGGCGGTTCCTCATAAAGCTGCCCCCGTACACCATTCCCGCGACACCAGAGATTGTGACCTGCAAACAACCGGTGCTCTAAAACAGAGCTTGCGGATCTGCCATCGGCTGGCCGTCGGTAAACACCACGAAGCCCTTGACGATGCGGAAGATGTACCAGACACCGACCACGAACAGGATCACAAAGCCGATCGCCACCAGCGCCAGCACACAGCCGATCAAGCCGAACACAACGGTCAGCCAGAATGTCCGGATCAGCCATGTCAGATGGCTCTCGACAAAGCTGCCGGCGACATCTTCGCGTTTGAAATGGGCATAACCCACACCGGCAATGGCGACCGGTGCGATGAGTGCCGATGCGGCGTAGAGGATATAGGCGGTCAGTCCCACCTGGCGGGCGGTTTCCTTGTCCATGCGGACCTCTTCTCTATGTGCAGTTGTTTCATATATAGTGAGGGACGGTCGAATTTGCCGCAATGCATGGGCGCTGAACCGTGGTTCCGCCCTGATTTCGTCTTGTTGCACTGATTTTAATGCACGAAATTGAAGGAGACACCCATGTCGCGCAGATGGCATTTGCTCTGTTTGCTGCTCGCCCTATTGATTGGCCCGATGCTTGCCGGCCCTGGACCAGCGCATGCCTATTCGCCGGAAATCGAAGCCCATGTGGATGACACCCTGAAGCGGTTCTATCGGCACATACATTCCGGTCGCGAACTGGTCGCCAAGGCGGCCGCGGTTCTGGTTTTTCCCAATGTGGTCAAGGCTGGTTTCGGCATCGGCGGTGAATATGGCGAAGGCGCCTTGCGGGTGGGCGGAAAGACCGCCGCTTATTTCTCCACCGCGTCTGCATCGATCGGTTTTCAGATCGGACTTCAGGGCCGCTCCGTTTTGATATTGTTTATGACCAAGGACGCGCTGGTGAACTTCCGCCATCGTGACGGTTGGGAGATCGGTGTCGATGGCTCGGTGACCGTGATCAATGTCGGTGCGGCCGGTCAGTTCGATACCAACAACATCTCCGACCCGATTGTCGGCTTCATCTTCGACGGCAAGGGCTTGATGTACAATCTGACGCTTGAGGGATCCAAGATCTCACGTATCCATCGCTAAGCGTTTCCAAAACGGGCAGGAAACGCGCGGACGATCAATTCCACAATGTCTTGGTCGCGGCATTCTCTGGTGTGAACTCGGCCAGATTGTTGGCCTGCCGGTCATAGAGAAGCGTGACGGGAACGAACACCAGCGGCGCACGATGTTCAGCCACGCCGGTCTGTGCCCCGCTCTTCCGCGCGGCTGCCTGCCCCGGAGTGCTCACCGCACTGCTTGGCGCAGGCTCAAGGGAGGCCACCGTGGTGAACATCATATCAGTCTTCCAGCCACGCTCCACCGCCTGAGCCAGCACGACATCGCTTAGGCGGTCAGTCTTGCCAGACACGTTCGACACCACGCGTTCAGTGTCGTTACCCCCTAACCGGCTTGAGGTGTAGTGCGCCAAAATGCGCTTCGAGAGCGTTGTGCGGATCGGATCGGCCTTGTGGTTCCGTGCCACTGCCTGTGCCAGAACCGCGCCGCCGTAACGGTCGACCTTATCGACGCGGTTCACCACCTGTCCGCCGTCGGCCGGATCGCCTGTGACCTCGTCAAATATTCCACCCAGTGCTGTGACGGTGTCCGCGAATAACGCAGGGAACGCACGGGTCTGGTCGCTTTTGTGGCGGCGTTCTGCGGCTGGCAAGACGGGCATGAATGTTAGGCGGTTTGACTTGCCTGCGCTGTTGACCACATCGCCCCGCATATTCATCGGGTCAACGCCCAGCGGGACCGATTTGTTTGCCACCACACCGCTGGACGTGATTGTCGTCGCGGCAAACAAACAAACGAACGTACACAAATTTTTCATACTCACCAGATCCTAGATCAAATTGCTAGAGCAGCCTGCGTTCGTTTGATCGCAGGCTGCTCTAGTCCCATACACCCGGGCTCGATCGTATTGAGCGACCAAAATATGTCGGCAATTTGGCGGCACTGCGATTCAATATGGAAGATGTGAGAATGCAGGCGTATCCGGCCAGGTCGGATGAAAATTTCCGATCCGGCCACCAATCCCCTTACGCCCAGTTTAAAAAGATTATAAGCTCTAACTCAGAACCGGCTTAAAAACTGGCCGCGCATAGCAGTGGGGAAGGCTAATCATATGCACAAAGCTCTTTTGATCGATCCGGAAAAATGTACCAGCTGCCTTCAATGCGAGATGGCCTGTTCGTTTGAGAACGAGGGTGTGTTCAACCCGGCCAAGTCGCGCATCAAGATTTTCGAATTCGAACACGGCGCGCGTGCCATTCCCTACACTTGTACCCAGTGTGCCGAGGCCTGGTGTCTGCATGCCTGTCCGGTCGAAGCGCTGACCCGCAATGCGGAGACCAATGCGGTCGAGGTGTCCAACGATGTGTGTGTCGGCTGCAAGGTCTGCACCATCGCCTGCCCGTTCGGCACGGTGAATTACAATCCCTCCAGCGGCAAGGTCATCAAATGCGACCTGTGCGGTGGCGACCCGGCCTGCGCCAAGGCCTGCCCGACCGATGCGATCACCTATGTCGAGGACAGCTGGACCGGCTATGAGCGTATGCAGCAGTCGGCTGTGAGCGGTCATGGACGGCCGGCCTGAGCCCTGGAACAAAGCCAAGAATTTAAGGAACCAAACACATGAGCTGGCAACGCAAAGTACTGCGCGTCGATCTGACCAAAGGCACCTGTGAAACCGAACCGTTGAACATGGAATGGGCCCAGGCCTATCTCGGCGAGCGCGGCCTGGGGACCAAGTATCTCTGGGAGAATATGGATCCCAACGCCGATCCCATGGGTCCCGACAATGTTCTGATCTTCGCCACCGGCCCGCTGACCGGCACCATGGCTTCGACCTCAGGCCGCTATGCGGTTATCACCAAGGGTCCACTGACCGGTGCCATCGCCTGTTCCAATTCCGGCGGCAAGTTCGGTGCGGAACTGAAATATGCCGGCTACGATCTTTTGATTGTTCAGGGCAAATCCGAAAAGCCGGTTTACCTGACCATTTTCGACGATGATGTGCAGCTTCGCCCGGCGGACGAGATCTGGGGCACCACGGTGTGGAACACCGAATACTGGATCAAGGCCCGGCACCAGAACCCGCAGATCAGGGTCGCCTCAATCGGCGAGGCGGGCGAAAACGGCGTACGCTATGCCTGCATCGTCAACGACCTGCACCGCGCCGCCGGGCGTTCCGGTGTCGGCGCGGTCATGGGCTCCAAGAACCTCAAGGCGGTTGCCGCGCGCGGCACGGTCGGCGTCAGCGTCGACAATCCGGAAGACTTCATGAAGGCGGTCGAGTGGACCCATGCGAAAATGGCCAAGCATGGCGGCCGCAAGGAACTGACCGAGCTTGGCACCAACGCCATGATCGACATGATGCAGAATTTCGGTGGCCTGCCGACCCGTAACTTTGCCGCGGTCCAGTTCGAAGGCGTCGACAAGATCAATGCTTCGGCCATGAAAACCCCGAACGAGCACGGCCACACGAATCTGGTCACCAACAAGGCCTGCTTCGGCTGCACGATCGCCTGCGGCCGTATCGCCCATATCGATGCCGAGCACTTCACCATCGTCAACCGCAAGGAATATATCCACGCCTCCGGCGGTCTTGAATATGAAACCGCCTACGCCTTTGGGCCGCTTGTCGGCGTCGACGATATCGATGCGCTGACCTTCGCCGGCTTCATGACCAACGAGCATGGCTATGATCCGATTTCCTTCGGTGGCACCCTTGCTGCTGCCATGGAACTGTTTGAGATGGGGGTCCTTACCGAAGCAGACACCGATGGTGTGGCGCTCAATTTCGGCAGCGCGGAAGCACTGACCGTCATGGCCGAGAAGACCGGCAAGGGCGAAGGCTTTGGTGAAATACTCGGCATGGGCTCAAAGCGCATGTGCGAGAAATACGGCCACCCGGAGATTGCCATGGTGGTTAAGGGCCAGGAATTCGCCGGCTATGACAGCCGTGCGCTCCAGGGCATGGGGCTTGGCTACGCCACCTCGAACCGTGGCGCCTGTCATCTCAAACACGATGTGTTCGGCCCCGACATGGAAGATCAGACCGGCAAGGGCAAGGCCAAGCCGTGCAAGGACTCGCAGGACTTCGTTGCCATGGTCGATTCGACCGGTCTCTGCCTGTTCGCCGCCGGTGCCGGCATGAAGCCCAATGCCTTCCAGGAACTGATGAATGCCGCCTGCGAGGGCGACTGGACCGAAGAGCGCATGCTGGAATGCGGTGAGCGTACATGGACCCTGGAACGCATGTTCAATCTCGGTGCCGGCCTGACCAAGGCGGATGACGACCTGCCGGCGCGCCTCAAGGAAGTTCCGGCGCCCACCGGAACCGCCAAGGGCAAAGTCTCCGAGCTCGATATCATGTTGCCTGAATATTACGAGTATCGCGGCTGGACGCCTGACGGTGAGCCAAACACCCAGACCCTGCAGCGTCTCGCCATGACCGAGACCTTAAGGAACTGATGCCATGGATTATGTGATTGTCGGCACCGGGCCGGCGGGTGTGATCGCCGCGGAGACCCTGCGGCGGACCGACCCCGAGGGAACGGTGAAGCTGATCGGCGGCGAGCCGGAAGCACCTTATTCGCGCATGGCCATCCCTTATCTTCTGGCCGAAGACATCGCCGAAGAGGGCACTCATCTGCGCCACGACAAGGACCACTATGAATCGCTCGGCATCGATCTGGTTCAGGGCCGGGTTGCCTCGGTATCGCCCGAGGCCATGTCGCTTGCCATGGAGGATGGCGGCACCATGTCGTTTGACAGGTTGCTGATCGCCACCGGATCGCAGGCCGCCCGCCCGCCGGTCCCCGGCATGGATCTGGACGGGGTGGAAAACTGCTGGACTCTGGAAGATGCCCGCAAAATTGCGGCTGCCACCAAAGAAGGTTCGCGCGTTGTACTGATGGGCGCGGGCTTCATCGGCTGCATCGTGCTCGAGGCGCTCGCTGCCCGCGGTGTCGAATTGACCGTGGTCGAGATGGAAGACCGTATGCTGCCGCGCATGATGGACCACGCCGGCGGCGATATGATCAAACGCTGGTGCGAGACCAAGGGTGTCACGGTGCTGACCTCGACCCAGGTCTCGGCGATCGAGCAAACCGATGGTGCCCTGAAGGTATCGTTCAGCGATGGCGGCGGCATTGATGTCGATGTGGTGGTCTGTGCCACCGGCGTCAAACCCAATATCGGTTTCCTTGACGGTTCAGGCATCGACTGTGCCGACGGCGTGCTTGTCGATCACCATCTGGCGACCAACAAGCCGGGCATTTATGCCGCCGGCGACGTGGCGCAGGGCCCTGAGCTTCTGACCGGCGCACAGGAGATCCACGCAATCCAGCCGACCGCTTCCGAACACGGCCGCATCGCCGCCATGAACATGGCCGGCCAGGCGACCCATTATCGCGGCAGCCTGTCCATGAACGTACTCAACACCCTTGGACTGGTGTCAAGTTCGTTCGGCCAGTGGGACGGTGCAGATGGTGGCGATGAAGTCCAAGCGGTCGATGTCGACGGCTTCAAATATTTGAGGCTCTCCTTCAAGGACGATGTCATTGTCGGCGCGCTGGCGCTGGGCTTGACCCAGCATGTCGGTGTCATCCGCGGTCTCATCCAGACCGGCACGCGCCTGGGCCAGTGGAAAGAGCGTTTGATGCAAGACCCGCACCGGGTCATGGAAGCCTATCTGGTCCGCACCCAGGGCGGCTCCTTCGGCTACTGATTTCGGGAGCCGGGCATCATGCGCATCAAGGTCAAGACCGGCGGACTGCTGGGCGAACACCTGCCTGAAGGCTCCAGCGGCAACCAGGCCGAGATCGATGTCGAAGACGGTGCGGGCCCCCTGGATGTCATCGGCCAGCTTGGCATGCCGGCGGACCAGCCCTTTCTGATCATTCTCAATGATGCAGTGGTGCCGACCGCTGAGCGTGCGGCGACGAAACTCAGTGATAATGACGAGCTCGGCATCTTCCCGCCACTCAAGGGCGGCTGAGGCCGTTCCAATCGGTCAACCCGAACACGGCCAGTTGACTTGCGCGGGGCGCCCGATCGCCCCATATTTCAAAGATGGCTCAAAGAGATCCATGGTGGTGGCCGGCTATCGGCGTTGCCCTGGGACTTGCCATCTGGCTTTCCATGGCGTGCGTCTGGCTGGCGCTCATGGCCGTCATGTACGGTGTCTACGTCCTGCTTGGCGGCAAGGCGCTGATAGGCTTTGTGCTGATCGTGGTCGCGGTCCTGCTGCACTTCCAGATCAAGGACATTGAAGACGGTCTCGACGGCGGCCCGGTGCAAAACCTGTTCGTGCGCTGGCTGCGCAGGCGCGAAGGCCGTCGCGAGGATCGCTAAACGCCGACCTCGGTCACGAATTTGGTGCGCAGGAATGCGTCCAGTCCCTCGATCCCGCCTTCCGAGCCATAACCTGACTCATTGACCCCGCCAAACGGCGTTTCCGGCATGGCGACAAAGGGGTGATTGACACCGACCAGGCCGACATCCAGCGCATCTTCGATTTTTGCCGCCTTGCCGCCGTCGCTGGTGAACACATAAGACGCCAGACCGAAGGGCAGGGAGTTTGCCCGCTCGATCACATCGTCGAACGATGAGAACGGCGTAATCGGCGCCAGTGGGCCGAACGGTTCATCGATCATGATCTTGGCGCTGTCGGGCACATCGCTCATCACGGTTGGCGCATAGAAATAGCCCTGATTGCCGATCCGCTCGCCGCCGGTGGTCACTGTGGCGCCCTGGTCTTTTGCATCCGCGACGAAAGTTTCCATGACATCGAGCCGGCGGTCGGCGATCAGCGGTCCCATCTGGACCGTCTCGTCGAGCCCATTGCCGACCTTGAGCGCCTTGGCGCGTTCGGTGAAACCCTCGACGAAGGATTTGTAGGAATTGTCCTGAACGTAGAACCGTGTCGGTGAAATGCACACCTGGCCGGCATTGCGGAACTTGAAGCCGGCAACCGCATCGAGTGCCTTGTCGATATCGGCGTCGTCGAACACGATCACCGGTGAATGGCCGCCCAGTTCCATGGTGCAGCGCTTGAGTGTGTCGGCGGACAGTTTCAGGAGATGTTTGCCGACCGGCACCGAGCCGGTGAACGAGACCTTGCGGGGGATCCACGAGCCGAGCACGTGGCGCGACACCTCGTCCGGTACGCCGAACACCATGTTCAAAACGCCCGGCGGCAGGCCGGCATCCTGGAAGCAGCGCGCGATTGCAACCGCTGTGCCCGGTGTCTCCTCGCTCGGTTTGATGATGATCGAGCAGCCGGCGCCAAGCGCACCCGCCACCTTGCGGATCACATTGGTGCCGGGAAAGTTCCAGGCCACGAAAGCGGCCGCCGGGCCGACCGGTTCCTTCACCACCATCTGGCGGGCGCCCGGCACACGCGACGGCACCAGCCGTCCATAGGCCCGCTTGCCTTCCTCGCCATACCAGCGGGTAACATCGATGACGAAGCCCATTTCGACCTTTGATTCCCCCAGGGTCTTGCCCATTTCCAGGGTCAGGGTTCGGGCGATATCGTCGATCCGCTCCTGCATCAGGCCGGCCGCCTTTTCCATCACCGCCTGGCGCTTGAGAGGCGAGGTGGCGCGCCACACCTTGAACCCGTCGGCACTTGCCTCAAGTGCGCGGTCGAGGTCGGCTGCCGAGGCGTGCGGCACTTCTGTCAGAACTTCACCGGTCGCTGGATTGAGCAGCGGTTCGCTCTTGCCTTCGCTGCCCTGGCACCATTCGCCGGCGATCAGGAGTTCGAGTTTTTCCGTATACATATGACAGCCTCTCGGAGTGTTTTGTTGTCCGGCCTCTCAAGAGGCGTGATCGCGGCTAATATGCTCGGAGAGTGCCCCGGCATCAACCGAACGTTCTGAGATCGGGACAATATGCCTTTCACTCGGGCGTCCAGTGGCATTAGAATTCGGGTTTCGAAAAGAGGGAGACGCTGATCATGACGCGCGAAGTCACCATAGAGTTGCTGGATGAGATCCAGGATGGGTTCAACCGCCAGGACGTGGATGCCATCCTGTCGCATTTCACCGATGATTGCGAATGGTTGATGGCGAGCGGCCCCAATGCGCCGGAAGGGCGGCGCCTCCTGGGTAAGGCCGAGATTGGCGACGTGCTGCGTGCGCGTTACGGGCAAATCTCCGATATGCGTTGGGAGGAAATGCGCCACTGGATTTGCGACCAGTCCAAGGTGATTTCCGAATGGGTGGTGCGCGGCACACCGGCCGGTGGCGAACCGTTCGAATATCTCGGCTGTGATCTGTGGGAGTTCCGCGACGGCTACGTCACCAAGAAGGACACCTACTGGAAAATTATCGGCTGACGCAGGTCGTCACGCATCATTCCAGGTGACCGGCAACTGTCCGTTGACCGCGCAGATGCGTTGTCGAACCGAGGGTCTGGGCTGCTGGAATTGCCCATGCTCATAGGCGACGATTTGCAATTTGCCGCGTACCGCTTCGATTAGTTCCCCGGGCTTAAGCAAATGATTCGGGTTGCTCGGCCGGTCGAATTCCGCCTGGCCAAGTGCGAAGGTTTCATAGATCAACACGCCGCCATGGGCGAGTGTTGCGACAATCGAGGGCAGCAAGGGCCGGTGCAGATAGTTGGTCACCACCACGGTGCCGAAGGTCTGGGTGCCGAACGGCCAGCACGTACCATCCTCGAGATCGCATTTGACCAGCGTGACGCCGTCGTCTGCTTCCAGATCCGCCATGCCGGATAGGTCGATATCGGTTGCGGTCACGCGCAGACCGCGCTTGCGGAAGAACCGCGTGTGACGGCCGCTGCCGCAGGCGATATCCAGCACCGGCAGGTGGTCCGGGGCCAGATGGGCAAAGCGGGTGATCCAGGGCGATATGATCTTTTCCGGTTTCATAGCCATGGTTTTTGCCACAATTTCAGCCTTTGTGAAGGTCTTGACGCGAACGTCCTTAATGCCGGTTTGGCATTGGGAAGCCGTGGAAAACCCCGTGCCCCCGGTCGAGCACGCGAATCCTGTTCAAGGAAACAACGCTTGTACTAGAATGCTTTAATGCTACCCCCACCCATATGCGGTCTCGTGTGAAGGAGTGTGATTCTGTCTAAAATAGTCATCGTTGGTGGCGGCAATGCGGCCTTGTGCGCAGCACTTTCAGCGCGCGAAAACGGCGCACAGGTGACCGTGCTGGAATGCGCGCCTCTGGATGAGGCAGGCGGCAATACGCGCTTTACCGCAGGCGCCATCCGTTTTGCTTACTCCGGCATTGACGATCTGCGCGCCCTGATGCCCGACCTGACCGAGGCGGAATGCGCTACCACAGATTTCGGCACCTATACCGAAGACCAGTTTTTCGACGACATGGGCCGCATCACCGACTATCGCTGCGATCCTGACCTGGTCGAACTGCTGGTCAGGCGCAGCCGCAAGACCCTCATGTGGATGCGCGGCAAGGGCATTCGTTTCGTACCGATATGGGGCCGCCAGGCGTTCAAGGTCGACGGCAGGTTCAAGTTCTGGGGCGGGCTGACGGTTGAGACCTGGGGCGGCGGCCCGGGACTGGTCGATGCCCTGACCGGGGCAGCCAAGGCGGCCGGCATAGACATCCGCTATGGCGCCCGCGCCATGTCCCTTTTGCATGGCGATACCGGCATACGCGGTGTGTGCGTCAGGCAAGACGGCGCCAGTCATGATCTTGAAGCCGACGCTGTGGTTCTGGCATCCGGTGGGTTCGAGGCCAATCACGAATGGCGCGCCCGCTATCTGGGGCCGGGTTGGGATCTGGCAAAGGTGCGCGGCACCCGGTTCAACACCGGTGACGGCATACGCATGGCGCTCGATATCGGTGCAGCGTCTTACGGCCATTGGTCGGGCTGCCACGCGGTTGGCTGGGACCGCAATGCGCCCGAATTCGGCGACCTTGCGGTCGGCGACGGCTTCCAGAAACACTCCTACCCCTTCGGCATCATGATCAATGCCGATGGCCGGCGCTTCGTCGACGAGGGCGCCGATTTCCGCAACTACACCTATGCCAAATATGGCGGCGTGATTCTGCGCCAGCCGGGCCAGTTCGCCTGGCAGGTCTTCGATGCCAAGGTCACCCACCTGCTGCGCGACGAATACCGTATCCGGCGGGTCACAGGCGTTGCCGCCGATACATTGGACGCATTGGTGGCAAAGCTTGATGGCGTCGATGGCCAGGCCGCATTGCGGACCATTGCCGATTACAACCAAGCGGTTCAAACAACAGTGCCGTTCGATCCCAATGTCAAGGACGGGCGCGGCACGCAGGGGCTCGAGATCCGCAAATCAAACTGGGCCAACACCATCGATGAAGGGCCGTTCGAGGCCTATGCGGTGACCTGCGGCATAACCTTTACCTTCGGCGGCTTGCGCATAAATCAAAGCGGCAACGTGCTCGACACCGACCTGGCGCCGATCCCAGGGCTCTATGCCGCCGGGGAATTGGTCGGCGGCTTGTTTTACGGCAACTACCCAGGTGGCAGCGGGCTGACGTCAGGCGCCGTGTTCGGCAAAATCGCCGGGGCATCCGCAGCAACCGCGAAGCGCTGATCCCGCAATATCGAGTAAAAGGTTTTGTGCCCCGCACTTGATGCGGCAACTGTGTTCATACTTGGATCTGTTTGAAGTCGCAGTTTTGTTTGCTCATGGCATTGATTGTTACCAGGATTTTTCTGGCCAGAGCGATTAGTGCTGTTTTTGGCG